>Ga0335070_10000005_pt1 | contig 458173 bp, 447 predicted proteins | sample Lox_Sample_13_FD_206722 | JGI IMG/M metagenome (GOLD analysis project Ga0335070, IMG submission 206722) | Soil microbial communities from Loxahatchee National Wildlife Refuge, Florida, United States - Lox_Sample_1.3 | ecosystem: Environmental > Terrestrial > Soil > Wetlands | place: USA...
CATCTCCAACTTCGGTGTCTGTACTCTCATCGCCGTTGGATTCTCCCTCGCCGGCGCTATCTTCATTATGCCCGCTGTTCTCTCCCTCATGGGTCAGTTCTCTGAATGGAGAGAGAGAAAAAAGGGGAATACACTGGCCTACTCTGAGGAATTGCCCAAAGAAAGCCCGGATGGATTTGAAAAAACAACTGAGGTCTAGATTATGAAACTGCATACCACCATAGCACTCCTTGTTCTTGCCGCAGCGGTCTGCTGCATGCCCGTCCTGGGCCAGGATAAATATCTCGGGGGCTCACCCCAGATAACGGGATACATCAACGGGACAAACGAGTTTTCTCCCGGAGAGGATACCACGATTACGGTGACGCTGATCAACAGCGGGACCGCTGAGACGATGTATATCGACCAGGGCACGCTGCCGCAGCCGGACCTGCCGACCACGGCAAAACTGGTCACGGCCGACCTCTCGTCGGGCGGAGCGCCGATCAACATCACGTCCGGCACGCAGACGCTCGGGGACATTGCGAGCCCCGGGACCGCGAGCGTGAGTTTCCCGGCCAAGATCACCGCGGACGCCACGCTGGGGTCCTACACGCTCCCGCTCACGCTGCACTACACATATCTTTCCAACAGCCTGGCCAACCAGCCTGCCAGTGACCAGGTTCAGCCCGTATACAGCCCGGTCACGGTCACGGTCCCGCTCACCATCAGAATAAAACCGGTGGTCAAGATCGATGTGCTCGATGCCGAGGCTACGGGGCTGGCCGTAGGAACGGAAGGGTACATCAACCTGACGATCAGAAATGCCGGGTACGAGGACGGGACCAAGGCATCGGTCCAGATCCTGCAAAACGGCGACAGTGCGATCATCCCGACCGACGACAGTGTGTATATCGGCGACTTCCCCCGCAACGGCACGGTCACCTGCCTGTACAAGGTCGCGGTCTCCAGTGCCGCCCGGCAGCAGACCTACCCGGTCGATGTCGTGGTGACCTACACGGACTCTGACGGCGATATCATGACCTCGGCTGCAGATACCGTCGGTATCCCGGTGGCGGGCAAAATCACCTTTGCCGTGGTCTCGCCCCCGGCCCTGATCACCCAGGGGTCCGATACCGTGATCAACATCACCTACCAGAATACCGGGGCAGTCACCGCAAGGGCCGCCGAGGCCCGGCTCTCGACCTACAGCCCGCTGTCCAGTGCCGATTCTCTCGCGTATCTCGGTGATATTCCCCCCGGCGGTACCGCGACCGCACGGTACGCTCTCTCCGCTGACGGAAACGCGGCTCCCGGGACCTACCCCCTCGATACCGAGGTCAGGTACCGCGACCTCCTCGATAACAGCCAGGTATCCGATACCTTTACCGCCAATGTCACAATAATGGCATCCCGGGGTTCCGGGGTACCCGGCGGGCAGGCTGCCGTGGCCGTGACACTCATTGTCCTGATCCTGATTGGCGCAGGGTATTACGTTTTTGTAATGAGAAAGAAAAGATAGGGAGAAATAATGACCATAACTCAGTTAATAACAGTGTATATAACGGGTGACAAATGACGACATCGGTATTCTGGAGGGCTTCAATTCTCCTGCTTCTCATGGCAGCGCTGGTGGCAGTGCCGGTATCAGCAGGGACGCGGTATCTGGAAGGGACCCCGAACCTGACGGCGTATATCAGCGGGGGGAACCAGTATACAGCAGGCAGCGAGATCCAGATCCCTGTGGTGATCAAGAACACGGGGATTAGCACGGATTACGAGGTAGCATCGAACATTGTGGACCGGGCAGACGTACCGACCACGGCAAAATTTGTCACGGTAGCGATGGGAGCCGGAGATGCCCCGTTGGTTATCAAGACAGACCCGCAGTTGGCAGGGGATATCGCAAGCCAGGAGGAGCAGACGGTAACGTTCACCGCAAAGGTCAACGCGGATGCAGCAGGAGGCACGTATTATCTCCCCCTCAACATCAGTTACACCCAGTACTCGTATGTCGACCAGTACGGCATGGACACGTTCCGGTATTACTACGTCCCGGCCAACGTGACCCTTACCGTGCCGCTGGTGATCAAGTCCGAGGTGATCCCGGAGGTGGTCTCGGCAACCTCCGACCAGCTGGTAGCCGGAGCACAGGGATACCTGAACCTGACCATACAGAACAACGGGTCGCTGGACGGCACCAAGGCCACCGTCCGGATCGTTCAGGACGATAACAGCCCGGTCAGCCCCGTGGACAGCAGCGTGTATATCGGGGACTTCCCCGCGGGCGGGACCGTTTCCTGCCAGTACAAGGTCGCGGTGTCAAAGGATGCGGAGAATAAAACCTATCCCGTAGATGTCGTCGTGGTCTACCAGAACGATGAGGGCGACTTTGTACCTTCCCAGACCCAGGTGGTGGGCGTGGATGTCGGCAGCAAGGTCAGTTTTGCGATCCTGTCCTCCCCGGTTGAGATGAACCCGGGCAGCAAACGCACCATCCAGGTCGAATACCAAAACACCGGCGATTCAACAGTCCGCAGCGCCCAGGCACGCATCAGCGTGGCGGCACCGTTTACCAGTTCCTCCGATATCGCCTATCTCGGCGACCTCGCCCCCGGGCAGACCGCTGTCGCCACCTACCAGATCAGTGTGGCCAGCGACGCCACCCTCAAGGAGTACGGCCTTGATTCCGAAATCCGTTATAACGATCTCCTCAACGATACCTACGTCTCCGACCCCATGAAGGTCTCCATTGACGTCCAGAACCTCACCGGGCTCGCCGGTATCCTCTCCAACCCCGTCTACCTCTCCCTTATCGTTGCGGTTATCATCGGCGTCCTCTACGCCGCGATACACCTGAGAAAGAAGAAACAATAAGCCATTTTTTACCGGTCGGGATGAGGATAAACCCATCCTTTAAGAGGTGCAGGCCGGATAGTACCGTGATGGAACCTGCACGGGAACTCCTGCGGAACGTGGTTCTTAAAGATGGCACGTTTACGCTCACCCTCTACCGTGACGATTTTTCTGCCCTCTATCCCGGGATGGCGAGGTTCGAACTCACGGCAGCATCAGAAGATCGGATCCTCGATGTGTTCCGAACCAATACGTACGAATATTCTGTGCCCGAGTCCATCACCGCAGAGACGGTCGCGCTCCACAAAACGGCCGAATGGGAGGAGGAGATCCGGAGCAACCCGGAAGCGTTTCTCGCCCGTCATCCCGGCGTTACCCGGTCACAGCCGGCCAGTGTATCGGAGGCCGATGTGGTTATCATCCAGGGAAGCCCCCGGCCGGATGCAAACTGTGCCACCCTCGCGGCGTGGGCCGCTGATGCAGCGCACGCTGCGGGCAGGACTGCGCTGGTGATCTATCCCCATGACCTCGACATCCATGGTTGTATCGGGTGCTACCAGTGCTATAACACCGGAACCTGCATCTTTGACGATGACATGACGGGGATAATCAACGCGGTACGCACCGCATCGCTGGTCATTGTCTGCTCGCCGGTGTACACCAATACCGTTCCTGGTACCCTCAAGCTGCTCATCGACCGGATGCAGGCATACCATGCGGAACGGGTGCTTACGGGAGCACATGCAGGACAATCGGGGCTGCTCTTTGCTGTTGCCGGCCGGAGAGGCACCGGAAACTTTACCTGCGTACGCCGGGTGGTCCTGGCATTTTTTGAAAACCTTGGCATCAGGCCTGCCGGACAGCTGGAGATCGATCAGGCCGATGCAATCCGCGATATCAGGACGCGGAAAGGGACAGAAGATCAGGTCAGCGAGCTGGTGAAGCACGGCCTTGCATAACCGGCCGAAACCATCGCGAAACGGTCAGAAGCCGGAACCGGCTGCCACGGTCCGGCAGAAAATCCCCTCCGGCCGGAGCTTGAACGGTCCAGGCGACGAGCGCCAACGGGCCCTGCAAGTGTTTATCCGCCCGCCCTGCCAACGAATAGCAGCAGCGTGATAACTCATGGCACCACCCCAGTTTCTCCCGATCCCTGCACCCCTCCATGCGCTTGCCTGCGAGACCGTCAGCCGCCGCATCGGGCGCCTTCCCCTGGTAAAAGACGGTGTTGAGGTCACGGAAGAACTCGTGGGAATTACACTCGAATGCCTCAATGCCGAGATCACGCGGACCCTGCCGGTAAAAACTACCACCGGAGGAAGCGGTACCCGCCCCGGCCTCGAGGACTGCCTCAGCGGGCGCAGGGGTGGCGACCAGAGCGCAGTTGCACCGGTCATTGCCGGCATTTTACGTGATGCCGGCCTTGCGGGGCAGGCTGACGTGCTCGATGCGGCAACCCACACGCAATCCCGGGGGCTCCGGCTCCTCCCGGCATGGACGTGGCATATCGGATCCGGTGAATTTGCCGGGACCGAAGGGCAGTATTCCCCGGCGGACGATGCCTGGCTTGCCCGGTGCCCGGTCTGCAAAACCGGTATCCTGGGCCGGGTGACCGGCAAACGGCTGTTTGGCATTCCCCCGACAGACTACTACCTGGACTGCTCGCATTGCGGCGCAAAATTTATCCCTGACAAGGACCGGTTCCGGCTGGTCTCCATTGCCCGGATCGCCGACCCGCGGTGGCGGCAGTACCTCAATTCGTGCAAAACACCGGACGAGTGGTCTGCACTGATCCGGGAAGAAACACCGGCGCGGCCGGCAGCAGGCCGGATCGCCACATCCCGGTACCGCATGGCCCCAAAAAAACCCGAGGCACCGCCCCTGGCGCCGGCAGTTCACCGGCCGGAAAAGACTGTCCCGCAGGTTGACGGTATCCCGGTCACCTTTTCCACCTTAAAGGACGGATCCCTTGTCGTCCCCGGGATCGCCAGAACCCTTTATTTCCGGTCGGTGAAGGTACGGTTTCTCCGGACTACCCGTCATGATCTCTTCTGCCATGCAGAGCGAACCCTCGGGCAGGCGCTCGAACACCCTGCATACGCCGGCGTCAAACCGCTCTTTGCCACGGAATATGCCCGGTACCTCCCGCTCCGGATCGGGCCCGTTGCCGAGGAGCTCAGGAAAAAAAATGATTCCCGGTACCGGCTGCTCCTGAACCGTTACGGGGACCGGGATTTTGGTTCGTTTGCAATGGAAGAACCCCTGCAGGCACAGAAGAAAGGGATCCTGATCGTTTTCCTGCAGGGCCGGCTGTGCCATATCGCTGCCTGCCATACCACATTTGAAGATCTTGTCGACCGCACCTTCGGGAATATTACCTCCAATACGTGCTATTGTGACGGTGATGAAACCGCATGCCGGATCAACAACCTCGTGACCTCGTTCCGGGATCAGCCGGTTTTCTGGATTCACGAAATGGACGATGACACTGCAATCGATGCGGCTGCAGCAGATCTGAAGAGCCGCTACCTGAAGATCCCGCCAGATTCCGGTGATCCGGCAGGATCCTGAAAGGATCAGAGAATTTTTCATATCCTATGCAAACATTATACTTATCTACTCAGGTCAGGGAACAGGGAGCTGTCGGATGAAAAAGTGTCCCCACTGCGGCATGAATATCCGGGATAATGTCGAGGTCTGCGGGTACTGCGGGGGCGAGATCCCGACGCAGCGTGCAGCATCCCCAGGCATGAAAGGATCTCAGGGCACGCAGAGGAATACCCAGCCACGGCAGGCCCAGAAAAAGCCCGCACCACCCCCGGCCGAAGAACCGGAGAACGAAGAGGGTGAGGAAGAAGAAGGAGGTCTCTCGAAAATCCTTCACCCGGGCGAACAGGTGCTGATCGGCTCCCTCAATGTCTCGGTAAAAAAGTTCTTTTTCCACGCCTACCTCACGAACAAGCGCATCTTCCTGATCGATACACAGGAGAAGAAACTCAAGGTCACCGCAAAGGACATCCCGCGTGACACGATCGCAGACAGCATCGTAGAATACTCGGAGAATGCCGACCCGGTGCTCGTGCTCTCCGTGAAATCAGCCGCTGACGATGATGTCAAGACCATGAAACTGGTCTTTGCCCAGAACGGTACCGATCGTACTGCGGAGATCGATGACTGGATATCCCTCCTTGGCCGGGAGCCCGAGGTAAAAGCGCCCAGACGGCAGACCCCTGCACAGAAAGCGCCGGAAGAGGAAATGCCCGAAGAAGAGCCGGAGGAGGAACGTCTCCAGGCCCACCCGGCAAAACCAGCAGCCCGCCAGGAAGAACTGCGCCCGGCCAGGAAGCCGCTCAAGGAACATGAACGCCAGCCCCCGGTGAAACGGCTCATACCCCTGGCCCGCGAACCGGAGCCGGAGCCTGAACCCGAACCGCCGCAGGTCCAGCAGCCCCAGAGACGCGTGCAGATAAAGACAGTGGAAGAGCCCCAGCAGCGCCGGGTTCCCGTCGTCCGCGGGGTCCCCACCCCGGTAAGGGGAGAGATGCAGCCGGTCAGGAAGCCGGAAGTACAGACGGCGATGCGGACTGCGATGAACGCACCCGTCCAGCCCATACGGCAGACCCAGGTCTTTCCGGTAAAGGCCACAACCGCAGAGCCGGTCCGGCGCCCGCTCCCGGAAGCGCCCCGTGAGGCAGTTGCCGAAGAACGGCCGGTGGTGCGCAGGGCCGTAGTCCCGGAAGAGCCGGCAGACGGCCCCCAGTTCTGTCACAACTGCGGAAAGAAACTGCCGGGCGAAGCAAACTTCTGCCCGGGATGCGGGACCAAGCTCGGACGCTCGCGGACCGACCCGGCAGCCCGGGCGTCAAAGACCATCCCCCGTCCTGCAGCAGTAACCACACCTCCCCCGCCCGCCCAGCGCCGTATCCCCAAAATAGAGGAGATCCATGAAGAAGACGAGGAAGAAGAGGAGCAGCCGCGACGCCCGCCCATCAAAAAGACCCCCAAGGGCAGCGACATGACCATCCTGCAGAAATTCCTCCGGCGTTAACCCGGGCAGGCAATCCCGGGTTTTGACCTTTTTTATTTCTGGGAGAAATACCAGCATACCGGCGTTTTTCCATAAGAAGAAACGGTTATATGAAATCCAGTCTCTTCTATTAGTACGATTACGGAAAAGAAGCCGAGGAAGTTTAATGAAAAGAAATATTCAGATCGAAGCATTGAATCAGATTCCCCTTGAAAAACAGCGGATTGAACTCGTTGAGCGCAAATGCCTCGGCCACCCCGACAGTATTGCCGACGGAATAGCCGAGTCGATCTCCCAGGCACTCTGCCGGGAATATCTCAATGAATTCGGGGCGGTCCTCCACCACAATACCGACCAGGGCGAGGTTGTTGCCGGAGAATCGTGCCCGAAGTTCGGCGGCGGAAAAATGATCCGCCCGATCTATGTCCTGATCGACGGCAGGGCAACCAAGCAGTTCAACGGGGTCACAATTCCCACGGATACCGTGGCAGTCGAAGCAGCCCACACCTACCTCCACAAGATCCTTCCCGAACTTAACCTGCAGCGGGATGTCATGATCGACAGCCGCCTGGGGACCGGTTCGACCGACCTGAGGGACGTCTTCAAGCCCCGGCAGGGAAAGGTCCCGCGTTCCAACGATACCTCGTTCGGGGTCGGCCACGCCCCGTTCTCCGATGTGGAGACCATTATCCGGAATGCGTCAAACTATATCGATACAAAACTCCGCAAGAAATACCCGGCGATCGGGCAGGACATCAAGATCATGGGCCTGCGGGACGGCAATACCATCACCCTGACCATCGCCTGTGCCATTGTCGACCGGTACTGTGCAGACATCAAAGAGTACCAGGAATACATGGGCCTCCTGACCGAGGAGATCGGCAATGTGGCAAAGAAGAACACGAAGCGCAAGGTCGCCGTGCATGTCAACACCGCTGACGACATCAAGAGCAAGAGCGTGTTTCTGACGGTAACCGGCACCTCTGCCGAGATGGGCGACGACGGCTCGGTCGGACGGGGCAACCGCTGCAACGGGCTCATCACCCCCAACCGCCCGATGAGCATGGAGGCCACGAGCGGCAAGAACCCGATCAACCACATCGGCAAGATCTATAACCTCCTCTCCACGCAGATTGCGCAGGAATCGATCAAAAAGGTTGACGGTATCGAGGAGATGTATGTCCGCCTGCTCTCCCAGATAGGACAACCGATCGACCGGCCGCTGGTGGCAAGTGTCCAGGTCCTGCCCAGAAAGGGCGTTTCCCTGCCGGAGATCAACAGCGAGATCCAGGCCATTGTGGATGACAACCTCGCTCACGTAACCAGCATCACGGAGAAGGTAATCCGTGGCGAACTCAAGACCTTCTAAAAAGAAGAAAGGCGATACCCCACGTTCCGCCCCGGCTCTGGGCGGATCCTCTTCTTTTTCCGGTATGATCCGGCTTGCGATCCCCAACAAGGGGCGCATCGCGGCCCCGATCATGGAGCTGATGGAAAAGAGCGGGCTTCACCTGACCGAGGGCGCTGAACGGCGTCTGATCGCCCGCACGCTCGACCCCCACGTGGAGATCCTCTTTGCCCGCCCCATCGATATTCCCGAATACGTGGCGACCGGGGCGGCGGATCTCGGGATCACCGGCCATGACATGGTGGTGGAACGCGAATCCGACGTGGAGGAACTCCTCGATCTCCAGATCGGGAAGGCGAAGCTGGTGCTCGCTGTCCGCGACGACTCGGATATCCTGTCGGAAAACGACCTGAAAGGGGCGAAGATCGCCACCGAATTCCCGGCCATCACCCGGCAGTATTTCGCAAAGCGCCAGATCCCGGTCACGATCGTCCTCGTTGGCGGTGCCTGCGAAGCCACGCCGCACCTTGGGATCGCCGATGCAATCGTCGACCTCTCCAGTTCGGGCACGACCTTGAAGACCAACCGGCTCCGTGTCCTTGACGAGGTGCTTTCCACCTCCACGATCCTCATTGCAAACCGCTCGTCGCTTGCAGCGAAACGGGAGAAGATCGACGAGATCCACCTCGCCCTCGAAAGCGTCATACGGGCCCGCGGCCAGTGCTACCTGATGATGAACGTGCACCGGTCTGCGCTGGAGCGGGTAAAAAGCGTACTTCCCGGGCTTTCGGGCCCGACCGTCATGGATGTTGCATCGACAGAGGACATGGTCGCCGTCCACGCAGTGGTGAACGAGGAACGGGTCTATGCCCTGATCAACGCCCTGAAACGGGCGGGGGCACGCGACATCCTGGTCATGTCCATCGAGCGGATGATCCGCTGACTTATCATGAGAATTTTTCCTGCCGTGGATATCCTGGGGGGCAGGTGCGTCCAGCTGGTGCAGGGAAAGCGGGAGAGTGCAACTGCGTATGGCGACCCGCTCACCTGCGCACGGCGCTGGATCGATGCCGGCGCCGATGCCCTGCACGTGGTCAACCTTGACGGTGCATTCGGTGACGCGGCAAAGAACGCAGACCTGATCCGAGGGCTGGTAAAAGAGACCGGTATCGAGATCGAACTCGGCGGCGGCATCCGATCTATTGAGGACGGACGACGGTGGCTCGGGACCGGGGTCTCGCGGATCATCCTCTCGACCTTTGCGATCCGGGATCCGGAGAGCATCCGCACCCTGTCGGAGGAGTTCGGGAGCGAACGGGTGATGGCGGGCGTTGATGCAAAAGGGGGCCAGGTCGCGATCCACGGGTGGCAGGAGACCGCAGGGGATTATATCGGCTGGGCACAGCGGTTCGAGCAGCTCGGCGCCGGGTCCCTCCTGTACACAAACGTCGATGTCGAAGGGCTCCAGGGCGGGATCGCCGCCGGGCCGGTCCGCCGGCTCATCGGGAGCGTCAGGATCCCGGTGGTCGTTGCCGGTGGCGTGTCAGCGCGTGCGGACGTAGCGCTCTTAAAAGAGGCCGGTGCCTATGGCGCCGTGCTGGGGTCCGCACTCTACAGCGGAAAGATTAACCTTTCAGAGGCTCTAGAGGAATCTCGATGAAAGTCACGCTCGCACGGGAAACAAAAGAGACACGGATCGCACTCACGTTCAACCCGGACGGGACCGGAAAAGTGGCTGTGGAGACCGGCATCCCGTTCTTCGATCACATGCTCACCGGCATGGCAAAGCACGGCGGTTTTGACCTCACCTGCACGGTCACCGGTGACCTTGGTGTCGACAACCACCACACGATCGAAGACACCGGCATTGTCCTTGGCGATGCAGTAAAACAGGCGATTGGCGACGGACGTGGGATCCGGCGGTTTGCACATGCCATCATCCCGATGGACGAATCGCTTGCCCAGGTGGCCCTTGACTGCGGCGGCAGAGGATACCTGGTCTATTCCGGCACGTTCGGCTCCCGGACACTCGGGAACATCCCCCCCGATCTCTTCGAGCATTTCTTCTATACGCTCTGCATCCATGCGGGCGTCACGGCCCATATCCGGTTCACCGGCCGGAACGACCACCACCAGTGCGAGGCGGCATTCAAGGCGTTCGGGATTGCCCTTGGCGAGGCGCTCGCAAAGGGCGGGAAGGCAAAGGATATCCCCAGCACCAAGGGAACATTCTGAACCCGCTCTTTTCCTCCCTTACCGGGCCGGTATACCAGATACAACGGGACGTTATTTTCAGGAGCATATCCTCATGAGGTAAGAATGGGAATTTTCCGGTATGATACGAAATATGCTGCACCGACCAAGGAGCAGCGGGAGCGGTACATGAAAGGGGAGTACGAGGAGCACCTCTTCGGGGAGGAGAACGAGATCATGGTCATTGTCTACGATGAGGCTGCATACCTCAAGGATGAGACCGACGGATCGCGGGTCCTCTTTACCGGGCCAAAGGACAAGGGGAAGGTCTACGACGAGATAAAACGCCGGCTTGACGAGCATGCCGAAAAGGAGAGCGGCAGCCGGCATTTCAGGAGCGGGAGCGAGATCGATTCCTAGCCGTTACCAGGCGGTCATCATCCCGGATTTTTTTAATTCCCGTCAGAACATCCCGCCGGAATTGAATAACTGGTTGCCATTCCCCATACCAAGCGAGCCAAACTGGGACATCAGGGGTTCGACGACCATTACGTAGAGAAGCACAAGTCCAACCACAATGACGGCGATGGCAAAGAGGACAAACAGGATCACGTGGAGCATCCGCATCTCAAGAACGGGGATCTCGCCGCGGTTCATCTTCCCTGCCGTAGTGTAGGCATTGTACATTGCATAGAGCCATACAATAAGACCCGGGATGAAGAGGATGACCAGGCCTACGCAGGTCATAATAAAGAGGGCAAATCCCTTTGCCGTCTCCCCGTTGTAGACCTGCCCGAGGCCGGGGAGCACCGTTGAGCAGACGCCGGCGATAAGCGGGCTCTTCTGCTCCCCTGCCGGGACAGAGTACCCGGTATAACCGGGGAATCCGGTCGGGCTCTTCCCGTCCATCCGGGCACCGCAGCCGCTGCAGAACCGGGGGGATTCCTCGTTGGATATTTTGCCGCAGTGCGGGCAGACAACAGGCATGGAGGTATTCCGGATTGAGATTGATCCATGCAGGGTAAAAAGGCTTGCCCGTTGTCTTCGTGGGTTCTACCGTTCAGAACCATAAACGGACAGAACGGATCCCGTTACGGCTCCCACATCAAGGAGAAACAATTCGAAACAACCGGGCAGACCGGGGATAGAGAGAATGATCCGATCGTACTTCGATATCCCAAAATGGCTCTGCAGAACTCCTAAAATGAGATTCGGGAGGACTCTCCTGAGGGGTACAGCCCCGCCTCCTTTGGATACAGGGCTGGCTTAAGGGAGTTACCTCCAAATTTTCCACAGAGTACCAAAAATGCCAGGCATAGAATCAGATTATATTGGAAACGATCCCGCAGAGAACTGCGGATACAAGAAGAAAAAAAGAGTTGATCAGTTGGACTTGGATGCGAGATCAACGTCTTCTTTCTTGATGGTCTTTCTTCCCGCGTGCTCGGCAAGCTTGTTTGCTTCCTTGGTGAGCTGGGCAATGTATTTCTCAGCCTTTACCACGAGTGCCTCTGCAGCATCGCTGCCCACTCTTTCGGCTCCGTTCTTCTTTGCAATGCGTACAACTGCAGCAATTGGTAAATCTGCCATTTTTCTTACCTCAAAAAGAAAGTCTATTGGCACATATAAAAACTTTTGGGGAAAAACCGCCATTTTGGCTGGTAAAACGATATTGGAAGGCATGCAGAACCTTTCGGGCAAAACGCGCCGCGGAATTTCGCAGAATATTTTTTATTGGCACAAAAGCGTTTATTTTAAAAAACAGGCCTCTTTAAGCGATTAAAATTTATTCCAGCAAAGATGCTGCGAGCAATAGCGCATTCGTGAAATCCGGTGAGGCGCGCGAGGTATCCACGAAAATTCTATCGATATTTACGACCGGTGCCCCATGGGCAAAACCGGCACCCAGGAAGGTGAGCGTACGGAAGACCAGGTTGCCGGAGATCCCATCCGGTGCGATAATCAGGCCACAGGATTCAATGGCATCCTCGATCAGGATCTCGGAGTGCACGGCCCCCGAGAGCCGGGCGACAAGCTCTGCATCGGCCATGCTCCGGTCCACCTGTGCGTGCCGGCCGACATCACCGAGCCGCCCCCCCGAGAGGACGCCCACCTTCTCCGGAAGCCCGAACCGGCGGACAATCGTCCTTCCCTTCCGGATCAGCGATATTTTTTCGGCCACTGTCCACCCCTCATCGATCCCCACCGGGGCAAAGAAAAATTTCCTACCGTGGGCAGTTTCGAGGAGTGCGATCCGCTCCAGGTGATCAACGCCGGTTGCTGCCTTCAGAGCCTGGAGGGTCGTGTTTGCCGGCAGCGTGCCACGGACTGCCGCGTTGATCGCTCCGTTCATAAGATCGGTGACCAGCGCAGTCTCCGGACTGTCGCTCTCGTGGATGTGGACATTTTTATGGCCGGTAGGCACCTTTGCGGCTCCCGGCTGCATATAGCAGACAATCGTGCAGGGGACCCGGACCCGGCACGCATCCCCGATAACCTTGTCGGGATCGACCCCGGCCCCGATCCCGATGGTCTTTACTGCGGCCGGCATGGGGCCTCACCGGGAGAAAGGCAGGTGATCCCGTTTGTGATAAAATCAAAGACCTGCGCCTCGTCCCCGTCATACCGGATCCGCAGCTGGCGCGTCCCGTCTACCGTACCGATATCCCGTGCAGTCATGCCGACCGCAGCAAACCGCCGGATAAGTTCGCTGACATGTTCCGTGCGTGCAGTCAGGATGAACCCCATCCCCGGGTACATTTTCACCCACTGCTCGAACGTCATCCCGTTTGCCGCGAGATCGGGCTTGGGAACCCGCCCGAGATCGATCTCGGCCCCTTTACCGCTCACCTCAAGGAGCATACCCAGCGTCCCGATGAGGCCGGGATTGCTGATGTCCTTACCCGCAGTAACCAGGTGGTCCCGCCCTATCTCCTCGAGCAGGGAGATCTGGGCACGGACCTGTCCGGCCGTTTTCATGGTCACGGAATCCCAGTTGAGCGCACAGGACGGGTGGACACGGCCGGAAAGATCGATGGCGGCGATGACGTGGTCACCTTCCAGTGCGGTGTTGGAGTAGATGATCGAGTCGAGCCGTGCAGACCCGAGGATGGAGACATCGATGACACTGTAGGGTGCATCCGGGTGAAGATGCCCGCCGACAATCGGCACCCCGAACTGCGCCGAGGCATCATGCATGCCCTTTACCACCTGTTCGTGGATGTGGGTATTTTTCGGCATGGAAAAGACATCCACCATCGCGATCGGCTTTCCGCCCATGGCAGCGATATCGTGGATATTGACCAGCACCGAGCAGTAGCCGGCCCAGTACGGGTCGGCCTCCATGAGCCGGCTCCAGATGCCGTCGGCTGCAAGGAGAAGCGCCTCGCCATTATGCTCGATCACCGCAGCGTCCTCGCCAAAGGAGGCGACGACATGGGGTGCATCGATCCGGAGGGCCTTGACCATCTCGCCGATGGCATGTTTCCGCTTTACGCCTTCATATTCCCTGACCACGTGCGCGATCTTGGTTGTAGAACAGTCAGAAACAACCACACTTGTCACCCGGGTATGCACCACTGGTAAATTGCTGTACGCTATTGTGGGCTCATCAGAGATAATTTATTTGATACGGGGTCGACAGCTGTGGTATGGAGTGGGCAGAGAAGTACCGGCCTGAGCACCTTGCGGATCTCGTGGGCAACACGAGCGCGGTCCGCCAGATGGCCGACTGGGCAAAGACCTGGACTGCACGCTCAAAACCTCTCCTCCTGTACGGCAGGCCAGGCATCGGCAAGACCTCGAGCGTATACGCGCTCGCCCGGGACATGAACTGGGATGTGGTCGAGCTCAATGCAAGCGACCAGCGGACCGCAGCGGTGATCGAGCGGATCGCTGGCGAAGGAAGCACCACCGCAAGCCTGACCGGTTCTTCACGGAAGCTCATCGTGATGGACGAGGCCGACAACCTGCAGGGAACGGCCGACCGGGGCGGGGCCAGGGCGATCATCGAGTGCATAAAAAACGCCCGGCAGCCCATGGTCCTGATCGCAAACGATCTCTACGGCCTTGCTCCCGAGCTCCGCCTGCGCTGCGAGCCTGTCCAGTTCAGGGCCATCCCGGCCCGTTCGATCGCCCCCCGCCTCAAGTATATCTGCTCATCCGAGAAGATCGCCTGCTCGGAAGCCGCGGTCCACGAGATCGCCGAGAGCGCCAACGGGGACCTGCGCTCCGCAGTGAACATGCTCTATGCCTCGGCCATCGGCAGGTCGTCGCTTGCCGGTGAGGACGTGCACACCTCCCAGAAGGACGAACGGGTCTCGATCTTCTCCCTGGTCACTGCCGTTTTCGGGAAGGCGGGCGACGAGGAGATCCTCAGGATCTCCCGGGAGGTCGATGACACTCCCGAGGATATTGAACAGTGGGTGGAGGGGAACGTGCACACCCTGACCGATCCCGCTGCCCTTGGCAGCGCCTATCGCTCGCTCGCCCGGGCCGACGAGTACATCGGGTACACGTACCGGCGCCAGTACCATACGCTCTGGCGGTACGCGACGGCGGTGATGCTGCTGGGCGTTGCCGATGCATCCGGAGGCAAAGGGATCCACTCCCGCATCCTGCCCCCGGAGCGCTGGCAGAAGATGTCCACGGCAAAGAAACAGAAGGCGATCCGCGCCTCGGTGCTCTCCCGCCTTTCCGCCACCATGCAGCTCCCGCAGACCACCCTGCGCGAGAAGTATCTCGATATTATCACCCTGCTCGTGGAGCTTGACCCGGAGACCTTTGCCCGCGAACTGGCCCTGGACGCGGACGGGCTCAACTTCTTCCTGAACGACCGTGCCCGGGCACTGGATATCCTCAAAACCCTGGCAAAAGCGGAGCGGGATAAGGAACCGGAGCCAAAGAAGAAGGGTAAAAAAACAAAGGCTGATGTCGCCGGCGGGGATCCCGGCCCGGCCTCCCCGGAAAATTCAGTGCCCCGCAACGATCCTCCCGATGCACCAGCCCGGAAAGAGAGCGCACAGGACCCGCCATCACCGGAAGAACCCGGAAAGAAACCGGTAACCCACAATCAGTCAACGCTTTTTGACGGGTTCTGACCGCGCCGGTAATAATAGTGCAGCTGCACGCCGCAGTCCACGATCGTCCCCCCGTCCCCGTAGGATTCAAAGCCGAGATGGTAGACCACCAGGTCGCAGTCGAGCCTCCGGGCCAGGTCGATCAACGGCGGGATCATCTCCTCAGCCGGGCGGATGGCGTACAGGACATCGGCGCCGGCATAGCAGGAGAGATCAGGAGAAAAAATATCGTCCCGGGTAAAAGGCAGCCAGTCGGGGAGCCGGCAGGCACGGATATCGACCGCCCGGACCGGGCGGCCGGCATCGTGGATGCACTGCGCGGCATCCGGGTTCTGCCCGATCCCGACCTCGACGGGGTTGGCATAGCGGGATGCGATGTACACCCCGCAGCAGTGCTCAATATGTTTATAGCCGGCCATCCAATAGGATTGAGCGATGCGGCTCCATATTTTTTGGGATCGGCTCTCCCCGGAAGGCCTGCAGCTGCCTGCAGGAAGGATGATTGCATCCGTTACCGGGCTTCCGGCAGTGGTTGTCGAGAACCCCGTGCGGATCATGGGGTTTGTGAATGCCCGAAAGCAGATCGATGCACAGGTGCAGCTGGACCACCTTGCAGCCTACAAACACCAGCACCGGATGTCCGACCCCATCCTGCTCGTGGTCAGCCAGGACCTTTTCAATCCCGGCCATTCGGCCCTCTTCGGCCTTGCCCGGGAGCAGACCGGTGTAGCAGTGGTCTCGACCGCCCGGCTGGCAAACGAATACTATGGACGTGCGCCGTCCGACGACGCCCTGATCGACCGGATCGTAACCGAGGGTGCACACGAGGTCGGCCACCTGCTGGGGCTTGGCCACTGCACGGACCGCGAGTGCATCATGTTCTGCCCGGATACGCTGGACGAACTCGACGGGAAAAAGAAGGGATTCTGCGATGCGTGCCGCCGGAAACTCGAAGACAGGCTCACGCCGCAGATCGACCAGTTATAATACCCTTTTTCTTTTGTGATTCGATCACGCGGGCAGGGGCAGGATCTCGATCTCCATCCTGCTGATCCTCTCGTAGATCCGCTTGAGCCGGAGGATCGGCCAGAGCTCGTACAGGAGAGTGGTGACCGGCTGCCACATCGCCACCCAGCCGATGATCAGGAGGGCATAGGAGATGAGCTGGGCAACAAACGAGTTGTTCAGCGTTGCCACGAGCTGGCTTGCGATGAGGGCAATGGCCAGAAACGAGAGCCCGATAATCAGGCTGAACCGGCCGAACCGGAACCTGGCCCGGAACTTCCGTTCGGTCACGAGCATCCGGTACCGGAAGTGGTTGTGGATGGCGGGAATGATCTTTTTTGCTTCTTCGGTCCCGGCAAGGGGGGCCGGCAGGTAGATGTGGATCATGAATTTTGTCTTTGCCGGAAAATCCTGGACCGTATCCACGATGTAGGATTCCGCTTCCGTGTCCAACTCCTTCTCATAGAAAGGGGCAGGGTCAAAGGAGTTGAAGAGCTGCAGGACGGACGTCAGCTTGATCTCGATGAGGACCCTGCCATCTTTCTGGCGGTACATCGACTCGATATCGGATACCGGCTCCGGGACGGGCGGCATGGTTTCCCGGTTCGGCGGCTGAACCAATAAAGTCTGCGAACCCGGCAGGGCTGATAAAAAACGATGTCCGAAAAAAGGATAAACAGGGCCCCGGGGCGCCGGCCTATTCCTTCTCTTTTATGTACAGGATGCCCTCGGGCTCCCGGTAATCGGTCTTGATCACGATCGTGTTGGAGATCCGGTTGAAGACCCGGAGTTTGGTCTGCGGCATGGCGAGCCACCCGATCAGGCAGTCAAGGGCAAGGATTGGGATAAACGCTTTTCCCACGCTCTCTATGGCGGCCGTCCCCCCGTGGACCCGGGTCCCGTCGCGGTTCACGACCCGGATGTTCATCACCATCTTCCCAATCGACTGGCCCTTGTAACTCTCAAAGACCGTCCAGTACAGGAAGAAGAAGAGAGTCTCGAGGCCGAGTTCGAAGATCCCCCAGTGCTGGTAGTCCCAGATGAGGTGGATAGTCCAGAACGGTTCCAGGGCACCGCGGACAATATTGAGGAAGAGTACCAGCAGGATCACATCGATCAGCCAGGCCCAGAACCGGGTGGACCAGTTGGCGAGGTGGAGGGTGACGGGGCGCTCCAGCCGCGGGCGTTCCTCTTCTCCCTCGGGCAAAGAGACCGGTGACGGTGCGGGGACCGGCTCCGGTAATGGCGTAGTCCCCGGGAATTCTGATGCCATTGTAGTATATTTCTACGCGCCGTAAAGGAATGAAGGTTCCGAACCCTGCATCTCTTTTTTTCTGGTTCCGCAGGAACAACCCTTTTTATACGGAGGTACAATATTAAAAAAATCAGGCAGAGGCAAAAGAGGGAAGAAATCATGACCGAATCTGTCATCACCGAATTTACCGGGAGCCAGCGGGAGTCCGTCAGCCGGGTGTACCGGTACAGCCCGTCAGGGGTGAGGGTGCTGGACAGCCACGATGTCACCCGGAGGCTGTACCGGTTCGACCCGGCCACGAACACGATGACCGAGAACGATCCAGGACAGCCAAACAAGATACTCCGCCGGTTCGTCTTCGACAATTACGGGATGCTCGAGGAGACCTTCTCCTTCGGGAACCCTCCCCGGACCTACCGGTACGAGGCCGGCGGCCGGCAGATCGTGATGCGGGAGGGCGGCGACTACGGCGCCGTGGGAAAGACCTTTTCTTTCGAGGGAAACGGGGTGGCCGAGACCGCATTCGGGCGCGACGGCAGCATTGAACGGGTCTACGCTTTTGAACCCAGGAATGAGACGATCCTCATCCGCAAGGGCGGGTGGTACGGCGATGTGGAGCGACGGCTGGTCTTCGAACGGCTGGACGTATCGGTCTTCCGCGAGCCCGAAGCCTTTCTCCAGTTCCTGATGTTCTCCGAGAAGAGTGCCCGCGAGGTTGAGGCGGAGATCGACGAGCAGGTGGCAAAGATCCGGGGATCGGAGCCCGGCCGGAGCAGGTTCGCGTACACGGGCCCGCGGCAGGCAGCGGACGAGCACGGACAACCCGGCGGGGCACCGGCAGGCCGCTCCCGCGGGATGCCGGGGCAGGCGCCTGCCGGCAGGGCAGCAGCGCGGGACGATACCGGTATTGATTTTATTCCCGCTGCCGATAACCAGCGGGATATCCCACGGGGCCCGCCCGGGGCCCGCGTGCAGAGCACCGCTATCCCGATCGAAGAACGGTTCCGGGGCTCACGGGACGAGGACCGGACCCTCAATCCGGGAAGAAGCGCAAGCATCCCTCTCGAAGAACGTTTCCGGAGTTCACGCGAAGAGGACCGCACGCTCAACCCGGGAAGGAGCGCGAGCATCCCTCTCGAAGAGCGCTTCGGGAACGAGGAGAATGACCGGGACGGGCTCTCCCCCGGGAGAAGCACCCGGATCTCCTACGAAGAGCGTAAGAAAGGAAACCGGCTGCAGTAGGCCGGGGGTCACATCTCCCGAACTCTTTTTTCAAACTCATACCCTGTAGAAATCCAGATTGTATGATGAACGCTCTTGGGGGCTTCGGCAAGCCTCCGCCCCCGCCGCGTGGGCATTCCCCGGTTACGATGATGCCGTAGTACCTGCACACAAAATGAAACGATTGAAGATTTTCTTGGACCGATAAAACCCTGGCATCGCACTGCGCCCCGTCCCCCTCGGGGAACTGGCGGCGCAAGAGGGGGGCTCATCTTTTAAAAAAAGTCTCCCTAAATCTAGGGAGTACTTTTTATATCCTGACGTATAAAGCTAAAACATGGCAACAATGACAAGGTTGGATCAATTCTTTGACGACCTTGGAAACAAGTCAAAGAGCACGATAAAGGGGTACCGCACGGCAATCTGGCAATACATGGAATTCATCTACCCCGAGGCAACAAGAGAGCACTGCGGGGAGTATGTGGAGAAGTACTTCACTGAAGGCAGGGATTACCATACCGATTTCAAGAAGTTTATCCAGGTCACGCAGAAAGACAAACCTGGATTGTCTGCCCTTCAAACGTTCAACACAATTCACTCTTTTCTCCGGTTATGCGATGTAACCTTCACGGATAAGCAAATCAAGCAGCTCAAGAACCAGCTCCCGAAGGGTGGGGTTATGACCATGGAAGATGACATGGACACGGAAACGATCCGCAACCTCATTCAGCACACGGACATTAAGGGAAAAGCCCTGATCCTTTGTTTAGCGTCCGGGGGAATGCGCGTTGGGGAACTTCTTCAAATCCGGTGCGAAGATGTTGACCTCACCTCAATACCTGCAGTGCTCAAGATCCGCGCAAAGACGGAACACGGAAAGACAAAAAACGGGGAAGGCAGGATCACGTTTATTTCCAGTGAAGCAACCGCCGCAGTACGGGAATGGATGAAGATCCGCGCGGCATATCTCGCGTCAGTTGCGAACAAGGGTACCGGGTTAAAAAACCGAACAACCCCGAAGGACATCAACGACCCCCGGTTATTCCCATTCAGCGGCAACACTGTCAATGAACTTTTCCGGGAGGCCGTAATCGCAGTATTCGGCAAGAACGCCGTAGATCCAAATACCCTGCGATCAACCCATCACGTTCATCAGCTTCGAAAATTTTTCCTGTCTCAGCTTTCTCTCGCCGTATCGAAGGAGATTGCGGAATGTCTCGCAGGGCATACGGGGTACCTGACAGGTAACTACCGCCGGTACACCGTCGCTCAACTCAAGGAAGAATATCTGAAAGGTGAACATACACTTTACATTGAGGCCATCAAGGAGATCCGGGAAAGTGCCACAAGCACGAAGAAAGAGCTCCTTGCCGTCAAAGACGATCAGAACAAAGCCAATTCCCAGATGCTTTCTCTCCTGATCGAAAAGGACCAGTTGAGGGAAATCGTGAGGAAGCAAGCGGATGAACTTGCCGCACTGAAAGAACAGACCGATCAAATTGCTGAATTGAAAAAACAGACCGAAGAGATAGACACCCTGAAAGAACAGCTGGAGATCGTTTCCAATTCGTTGGATTATTTTATGGACATGCTGCCCGACGACATTAAAGAAAAATTCGAGAAGAATGCGGCAGAAGGTGCGGCGATAGCAGGAAAACTGCGCACGAAGGGCAAAGTGCTTATTAGAAACTAAAAGTAACTTTTTTTCCGCGCTCTTGGAAGCATAGCGGCATCGTTCTAACTTCCCACCCATAATTTATTTGATTTTAACCAAGAAGAGATTGCTTCATCCGGTTGTGAGACACCATGTTCTTTTAATATTTCCTTTGCAGCAAAAAGATCTTTTTGATTTTTAGTGAGTGGGATAAGATAATCATTGTAATATTTCTTGAGATCATTATTTTCCTTTTGTAGTTCTCGATATTTTGCAATTAACATCTCTTTAGAGATTTTTACAAGATTATCCGGTTTTGCTTTCGATTCGGCTGTATTTATTGTCAATCGAAATATTTCGGGATTTATTGAATAATATGTATTAGGTTTTTTCTTATTCGGTTTTGAGCGATCAGTAGTTTCGATTTCGGGTGTTTTTATTAAAATCTCTTCTTCAACTAGTTTATTAAAAAGATTAATAAGTGTAGATTGATATGGAATTTTTTCCGAGTGCGATTTCTCCCAATTGCGATGAATTTTTCGTCTATCTTTTTGTGGTATTTCAATTTTGTTTTCTGATTTTTTTGGTCTGCCACAACGGCGATAAAAAACCAAATCTTCTTCGAGTTGATTCAGTCGAATCTTTTTAAATATATGTGGAAAATCATGCGGATATTCTAAATCCTTCAATAGATATTTCAATAGAATTATTGTATTTTTGAAAGTTCCTTGCTTTTTTCCTTTGAAAAAGAGTTTTAATCGATCATTCAGTTTTTCACTCAATATTGCAGCTAATTTTTTACGTGCCTTTTGGGATAACGGCTCATCATATGGGATCTCCCATGACTGAAATCCCAAATTCCATTTAATGTCTAAAAATTTATCAGGATTAATTTGGATCTTTTCAAATTGAGAGCCCAAAACTACCACCTTTTACAACTTGATATATAATAATCAGTTCAACCTGTATATGAATTTGAGGGTTGCACTGTAATCTATGAATTACAGAACGTCCATCCAATTACATCGAGATACCCTCGATCGACTTCAGAGGGTTGGCAGATTTGGTGAGAGTTATGACGATCTTTTAAATCGAATTTTAGATAAGGAATCGGAACAGCGCTCTTCGAAACAATCAAAATCTGTCTCGGGGGGTCCGTGATGGACGACACGGAGGGGAGTGTCACATGAATAAGAAACGGCTTGCCGTCGGGGTGGTGCCCGACGGACAAGAAAGGGATGTGGCAGGAAAACCACAAATATTATCTGAAGCCCCTCTTTTAAACCTGCCTCTTGGTAGTTTCAGCGAAGCCGCGGCCATAGAAGGTGTAAACAGGGCCCGCATTCGGGAGATCATTGCATCTCTAAACCGACAGGTTCGTTGGGGGAAATTGCAGCGTATTGTCGTCAATGGGATGCCATACTACTGCCCGACAAAATCTGAGTATGGACAACAGGATGGCAGAGGCGAACTCGTAGACACCACCGGGATTGCCCAAGAACATGATCGGACTGCTGCAACAAGAGGAGAGTGGGAATGAAATATTTGCATACGTGTCAAGGCAATTTTATTAATGTCAATACAATCCTCGAGTTCGTTTATCATCAAGGTGCGATCAGCGATGGGGAGCGCACACATACCACTATCAGATGCATTACGAGCTATAACTGTCTCGGTTATGCGCTAGCCCCGACGACGTGGGAAGAAATCGACCCTGAAATATACATCATCGAACTCATCAAGACACTCAAATGTGTCCCTGATATGAGTATCATCAGAACATACGACGGCAACGAATTGGCAATTATTGTGGAGGCGTGAGCATGGGAGCAGATCAACGGCAAAAACTGGCACGAGACAAAATAGCTGTTGATACACCACTCATGTTCGAGGGATCGGAAAAATATGATGAGGAAGAATCTATAGAAAAGATCACCCTGATTATGGCATATAATAAGTTGGGATGCGGGTCGCAACTGAAATATCAACCCAAAATGAAACCCTTAGACAAAGAGGGTCATAATAAGGGCAAATTCCGGGAACTAACAACCGCACAACTTAAAACGTGTTCGGACCGGGCAGACATTATTGTTAAATCAATTACAGACGAAGAGAGAGCCCAGGCAGATAAGCTGCAGGCAGCCGCAGAGAAGGAACGAATAGAGCGAAGAGCCGCAGTAGAGAATGCAAGAGAAGCGAAGAAAGCACCAGATATCACAAAAGACACAGACGTTCAGGGTATTTACCTAGATGCATTCCACGTCAATTCTTCCGATATTGATGATGATATCGCAAGGATGGTAATCCTCTCTTTTTTAGGAGGCCGTGAAATATCAGGAGACGGTTTACCCCTCAAACTGACTGCGGAGACCGGATTGGGGAAATCCTATTCGGTCAATGCAGCTTTATACGCTCTGCCACAAACCGCGTTCTATTCTGGTGCTTTCAGCGATCGTGCTTTGCTATACGATCCTTCAATCATACCCGGTATAATAATAAAACTGGATGAGGCCCAAAGCAAGAGCGAGGCTTTTGAGTCCCTTGTTAAAGAGGCCGTCAGTTCTTATCAGACTGGCGTAACCTACAGAACCGTGATTGACAAGCAAACTGTTGTGAAACAGTTACCCCCACGATTAACGTTTATCATGCTCTCTGCAGATTCGTGGGGAGATGAGCAAACGGTATCAAGATTCGTTCCACTTGGTCTTTCTGACAGGACCGGTAAGAAGTCCCAGCTCACAAAGTTCCGGTTGGAAAAGCGCAAAAATGCAGTGCCAAAATTGTATGTTGATAAGGTTGTAATTAAAGCACGGGAAGTATTGCAGCACTTCTCCGAACACACATTCAGGGTAAAGATACCATTTACCGACAATATCGGATATAATACTGAAGATATGCGGGTCCAGGAATGGTTTGAGTCTGCGATCTTGTATTCTGCCGTACTCAACTACAAGTCCCGAAAAAACGAGATAGATGACGATGGAACAATAATTGTTGAAGCTGATAAAAAGGATTTTGATTACTGCTGCAATCTCGGTATATTCAAATCTGTAAGGAAAATAGAGCACAGATTCACGCAGCCGGAGATAGACATTATCAGTGCCTTGAAAAACAAAGGATACGAAGGCAAAGACATTTTAAGATCCAAATTGGTGGAGATTAGCGGTAAAAGCGATTCGCGGATATCGCAAATCCTTAATGGCAGGCAAGACAGGGATAAAAACGGACTCATGGCAAAGGTTGGTATCACTGAAATATCCATCAGCGAAAACATAGAGCAAATAGATGATATCGATGGATTCTCAGAAAAACGGACAAATCAAAAGGCGTATCGTATACCATTATTACCGGATGTCCGTGCGGGAATCGTTGATAATCCTGTGGCGCGATGGATTGAATCCCCAGACTAATTTTATTCTGCGGCACTTTACCATTTACCAGATTTTCTGGAATGAAAGCTTAGGCGTAAGAAAAAATATTTTATTTCAGAAATATCGCAAATTAAAGTTGATTGTGTAAAAAAATTTTGTTTGCTTGGCCCCTTTCTTATACTCACTCTATTATGGTAATATTGGTAAATTATCGTCTGTAGGAGTAGGGTAAAGTGATGGTAATGGGGGGTATAAACGAGGGAAAAAAGATGATGGGTCCCCTGCTCGATTTACCACACATTACCAGACTTTACCGCAATGAGCATTTAGGCAAGAAGCGGCCCCACAATCCCCCGTCAGGCTAACAGATCCTTTGCAAGGGCCCTAGATCTCCTCCTAGGGCCAATCACTCGTCATTAGCCGTGGTGTTTTCCCTTACTTACATGGACCTAAAGTGATCAACCAAATTGAGGTCTTTTATCCGGAATGCCGACTCTCATTATTACCCGTGCAAAAGATTGGGATAATTGTTCTCTATACGGTGTCTTCAAACGAATTCGTTTGGGAGATAATTCTGTGAGTTTTTTTATAAAATCTATTGGTAGTGATCGGGGATTTTTTAAATCTACGACAAAAAAGTCATTATTGAATCCTTCGAGCTCACATTTGTTAAGGACATGATATGCAAGATATCTCCCGTCCCACAATCGTTCTTTAGTACTTATTATAGCCTTTTGAGTATTTGCATCAGCAAGGTTTAGAGCAACCTCATCTATTGGGAAAATTGGACAAAAGAGAACCATATCGATGGTTTCTTGTTCTAAATCGCAAGATTGCGAAAGTATTATGCCATCCAACTTCTCGATTTCGAAGGCAGCAGTATACCCAATTTTAATTTCTGAAGGATTTATGGGATGTTTTAAAATTGGAACTGAAAAAAAAATATCACCTTGCGCGATCTGATCTTCAGGTTCAACAAATTCAAACCATTCATTCTGAATCATTATAATCAAAAATTATTATTTGATTTGAGTTCGATCAAAATTTTTTATCTTACCCTTTTCGCTGCTAATCACATTTCCTTCAACATTAAATATCTTTTTTGAAGGAATATGAATGACTTTCAAATCGTTAAAACTGAAAATATTTTCTGGACTATGCATTGCCACTCCAATTTGAATAGTAGTTCCACATGGAATACCAGGAACACACGGTATATATTGGGGGGTACCAAATTGTCTCTGGTTGTCCCAAGAGCTACTTTGAGTGGGGGTTACATCACTTCCCGTAAAATTTAAAATAAACGTCATTTCGTCCACCTTGGATTAAATTGATTATCAAAATAATGTTTTCTTATTATCCATTTGAAACCTTCATGTTTTGTAATTGTCGCAATTTCAACAGGTCCTCCAACAGTTGGAGCAACAGGCAAAAACCGCGTGAAATTTTTTGTTGTTTCTACCAAAAATTTTGCTAAATCAATTGCATCTTGTATTGGCATAGCGGCTGGCACAATCGGTGCTTCTGTTCTTTGTTGTATAAATCGAAGGGTGGGGATGATTTGTTCATCTTTAAAATTCATTTCTTTTAGAATATTTGTTAACAGAGGATCGAATCCAATTACGAGTCTATTTATTGTTTTACTTTCCCCCCCCCAAGTAATTCCCACCTCCTCCTTTTTTCTGACAGAAGTTGGCCCTACACATTCACCATTCAATATTTCAATTCGCCATTCTTCTGCGAGATCGGTTTTTGAAGAATAGCCAGCGATTATAAACCCTAGAAATGGTGGTTGTTGATTATCCTTAAAAAATGGTTTATAGGTATCCTCATAAATAAATTTTTTAAAATTATTTGCAACTTCTTCAATCTTATAATTATCAATATCAATTTTCCACTTAACCTCATTATTCATTAAGGATTTTCTAAAATCTTTTATTAAGGTTGAAATTGATGAGTTCCCAATACCTCCAAGTCCATAAGTAATTATTCCAATGGGCAACCCATCCATTTTTTTCTCACTACTTTTGTATAAATTTAATATTTTATTTGCATTATTGTATACATGCGAGATCCCCCCATTTGGTGAGAATAACGTTGTTGCACTATCAGCTGCTAAGACAACACCGTCATGAACTTTTACAGAAATGGCGATTGTCATATTTTCACCTTTATGTTCAGAGTAAATATATGTTTAGTATCTTCGACCTAACCGACCTTCCCCGAGCAATGCGTTCCGAGACCCTGATTCTGAAATTCCAATTCCGCTGCTAGGGTTTGGGTAGTAGATTCGATCATCATTAGATCCAAGGCAAAAGATACTACCTCCACCCGGCTGGAGAAGTTTCCGGACTTAACCATATACTCTATGTATTTCAGCTGCTTTTCAGTCGGAACCCAGTTGAGGGCCCAAGGGCGCTCGGTGGTGTAGAGAATCTCAGAAACTGGTTGTTCTTCAGAATTGGTAGGGACCGGGGCCGCGTCCACTACAGGGACGACAGAACTATTGGAAGGAACTGTCTTCGGTTCTGACTCTGACATCAGTGATGATTTTGTAGTTTCGGAAACATCTGATAACTCTGCATGAACTTCCCTGTCTGCCCGCTCGATCAGCTTCTTAACTTGTCGTTCCGTAAGTCGGGTTTTCTTCTTTCCTCCAGTAGGAGTAGTGTCTTTTAGGACATTTTCTGCAAGCGAAATTGCTCGTTCTCTTACTGGGTCGTCCCGAACGCGGATTAAAGCCAGGATAGTGCGAGTTGAACATTCCGACATATCGGAATGATCGACACAAAATTTGGCTGCTGATCTAACATCCGCTACCACAGACTTCTGGAGACCGCAATTCTTTGCAGTCTCATCAATATGTTCCCGGCACCACTGCGAACGCATCGGTTACACCGCTCTACGTCGGGGTCGCTGTTCCCGAGGAGATGCCTGCCGCGGTGCAGCCGCCTCGACCTGTTGCCGTAGAGCGTCCGCAAGTGCTTGGCACAAGCTGCACTCGGCATCATTTCCAGCAGCGAGTTGCCTCGACGCTGCTGCGGCGGGTGTTGCTGGCACCGAGATAACAGGAGTTGCGGCCGGTACCTCAGCGACGGATGCATTTTTCTGTGAGGAGGCAGCCGGTACATCAGGAACCGGGTTCTTGTTAGGAACGTCGACGCTGATTTCTCGTATCTTGCAAGTTTTGGTCCCATTAGCGGATGTAATGCACCGCACCTTGACATCGTAGTCTTCAATCACATCGGTTTGAGATTCGTTGTCATTCGACGAAGCCTTTTCCGGTTTTAACCCGGTTTCTGCGTTGGCTGTCATAAATGAAGATACGTGTAATAATATTTAATTTTTATGCAAAATTTGATGAATTATTTTGTCGCTTTCCCGCCAAAATTATCTGTCGTATTTGCGCCAAAATTTGTATTTTAAAGAGAATTTATAGAGATATTCAATTGCGAAACACTATAAAAAAATTTATCTTTATTACTCGACGAGGATAACCCGATAAATAAAAATCGCTTCGACATGCCCAATTTTCTCCACCATTGGAAGGGGGGCTTATCAGCTTGTGTCTTTCTGCTCGCAGCCTATCACAGAAAATAGGTTCTGTTGTCGGTCTCCTTTTTACAATGCCCAATAAACACTGAATTAACGTCATGAATTGGCATATCATCCTTTACCAAAAGATCCTTTGTTATGATTGAACAAAAGAGCAGCATGGTACTCATCGATGAAACCCTTTGAAAGACTCGAATGGTGCCCGGCCCAAGGACCAACAGGATGCCCGGCGGCTGTGCCGGTCATGCTACAACGAGGCGGTGAAGGAAGAGCACACAGCATCAGTCCCGCTGCCCGGGACTGTGGAGATCGCCCGGTGCGCCCGGGTGACCGCAGATATCGGGAAGTATTCGATCTGCAAGATTGCAAAGGCGGTCTGGCTCGACCGGGAGACCGGCGTGAAGCTCTGCGAGCATTGTCACGGGAGAGGAGTACGGGAGGATGCGCAGGAGGCGGGGGTGGTGTAATTTGAAGAAAAGATCACTGGAAAATTTAATCATTTTAATTAACGAATTGGTTCGTTCTCTTTTTGATCCTTCTGCATATGCAGAATCAGTTCTCATCGCATCGTGAGAATTCTGTCTAAAAAATGGGGACACGAAGATTCATAGATCTCGTTCTTGACTCCACAATGCGGTTTGGGAGGTGGATTTCGATTAGAATAATAGTACTATACGTTGGCTCTGAAAAAATGCCCATTTTTGGAAGTTCATATTTCTGCATATGCAGAAATATGGTGTTGACTCTGGGAGATGGGTGAGGGAGGGTTCTTAAGAGGTGTGAATAATAATTGTGAAGCCTTGTGAATCGGATGATCTGATTGCCCTTTTGTTCGTACTGTCAGTTTTGAGACAGTTAACCGGATGATAATACCGGATCTGTCATATTGTCGGCAGTCCAATTTTTTTTATACCGAGGAAAAATGGCATCCTGCCAAAAATCAAACAAACCGATTTCTTTATAATTTTGTAGGTCGCCCAAGAAATGTTGAAAAGGAAGAATTTATGGAAAAAAAACTTAAGGAAAAATTTACGGGATCGGAACACTATCAAAGTGACTCCCTAAAATTAAGAGCTAAACTGGTTGCTAAGGCAAAGAAAGTGATTGAGGAAACCCCAGGTCTCTATATTTTCTCAAATATGACCCTAAATGGCTACGAGGTTGAATATCATTATTCATTCTCGACATTCTATTTTCGTAAGGAAGTTGCTTCTCTCCTACCGCGTGAATTGGCTGATCGATATGTTCAAACGACAGAGATGGGAGTGAGACTTCTTAAAAAAAAGTGTTTAAAAAAGATCCTAAAACAGTTGGATATATCATTTTTTAATTACATGGATGAATCAAATCACCAGTTTCTTCTGATTGACCCGGGAGTACTGAATATTAAAAAACCGATTAAGACAAAGATGATTAAACTTTATAATCAGAAAGACACGGAATCATCTGTTGAGAAAGTACGAAAGAAATTCCCTGACGCTTATAAACCTTGGGATTTCATAGAGGATTCCGACCTCGAAAGAGAATTTCTCGCCGGAAAAAATACCCGGGAATTATCTGAAATTTTTCGGCGTCAGGAAAGTGCCATTAAAGCACGTATAAAGTTATTAGATTTGATGGACTGATTTTGCTATCGAGTGTATGAGTAATACGACTACCGCGAGCTAATGGGTCAGACAAAGGTCTTAAGGGTCTGCCAAGGATCCTAGTTGAATTACTCCTCTCCAATAAAAAGCTTAATCCGTGTAGCATGGGAATGATCGTACGATCATTCCCATGACCCCCCGCTTCTTCCTTTGGAGATGCTGGCCGTTTCAGGTCCTTTTGTGATCCCGTCCCCCTACGGGGATTTAATTAATGCATGTCTCATATGTCCCATATTTGTCTCATATCTTTCACATGTCTCAAATGTCTCATAATTGTCCCATATTTTTCCCCGGTCGTCAGACACTGGTTGAACGAAACCGTTTCAAATTGCATCTTTGCGTTTACTCCGGGCGATAACATAATACACCCCGCGTCGCTCGCCGATGCGAACCAGAAGACCGGCGTCAACAAGTCCCCCGAGATCGCGGCTTATTGCTTTCCGGGCAGCACCGGTGAGCTCCTGGCATTCGGCATTGGTAATCCGGGCATGGCTCTTGAGGAAACCAATGATCTTTTTCTGTCGTTCATTGAGTCTGAATTCTGCCAGCACTGCATCAGTCAGCCAGTCTCTCCAGAGGGTTACAACAAATTCTCTGCCGCTCTGGGAAAATTCGGGTTCCGGAAGCCCTGCGTCTCTGCACCCGTTTGTCATCTGGATTGTTCCATATCCAACTTTATCGAGATAGTGCGTGAGATAAAGTGGAAGAGCGATCCGGTGATTACGTGGCCGGGAGCTGTGTTCAATTTTCAGGTCTTCGAAGGTGAGGTCCGGAGGAAGGCTGCCAGGGTTTCGTACTTCAATCCGATCTGAAAAGACACTCACCTGCACGCTTGCATCCGAGGTATAATCCCGGTGAGCAACTGCATTGACAACTGCTTCCTGAATCACTTCTTTCGGTATCTCGTACTTTGTTTCACTGACCGGTGCTGAATCACGGGGAGGTACAGAGCGACTGATTTTAGAGAGAACAAAATCCGTAGCCTGGTCCACCTGATCAAAAAGGGTGCCGGTGAATATCTGATTGGAAGGTATCGGCTTTGCGACTACCGTTCCATGATAGTGCAAGCACTTGATCTCTGATGTTGGCATGAACTTCTGGGGTTTCATGCCGAAGAGTAGAATCGCTGCATTGGTGGGTCGGGCTCCCTCCAGTAAATCCAGATGTGTTAGTACCTGTTCGGTCGGGGTTCCGAGGTTGAGTGGGAAGCCACGCTCTTTTTTTGCTACAGGAATAAACCATGCAACTTTTTCATCGGAAATATCCTTCAACGTTGCTCCGGGGCAGGCTGATTCGTCGAAGGGTGTGCAGGGGATAATCCTTCTGTCGCACAAGAACTGGACCAGTGCAGCATACAACTCTTTTTTCAATTCATCAATTGTTGTGAAACGTCGTCTCACCACATGGGGTGTTGCCCTGCTGATCAGACTCTTCATCTTCGGATGGCGTTTGCCATCATCATTTCCCTTCAGGAAAATTAATCGATGTTTACTTTTCTCGGTTGCCCGTTCGAATTCACGTTCGACAGGAGAAATGCCATGTTTGTTCTCCGGACCATATTCGTTACCAAAAATTCCCAGATATATAGTGCAACCATCAACTTCGCTCAGATACAATTCTTCAGGTTCACGATCAGTCGCTGGTATATGTTCGAAAAGAAATGGTTCGAAGTAAATCATGAGCAATGGATCCGTTTTAATATAATTACGGATTGCTTCCCTCTCTTCATTCAATTCCTTTTGCACACTGCTGACAAATATGCCGATTGTTGTCATCGTCCTGCTTGTGTTTGTCATCATTGTCGTGCTCATGTTTGTCCTCACCCGGGAGTCAGAGGATTTTGATCATGTGAATGACAGATATTGATTGGGGGATGTAAATATGCTTTTTAATATTCAGTGTAAGTTTCTCGTCCCGGTCATCAATCTTGTTTTCAGTAAAACCTAAGCCTCTGATCTTATACATCATCTTATCAGATGACCGTACCCCCGGCCTCCTCCTACGAAAGCACGGAACACTACACACCGCAGTACATCCTCGATGCCGTGATCGCCTGCATGGACGCGATCGATCTCGACCCGGCCAGTTACAGCCCGGGAGATCCCGAACGACCATAGAACCATGCACCGTGCGCATATCAAAACTACAAAAGAAGGAAAGCCGGAATGATGTACGATTCCGTTGCTGAACTGCCAGGAACGTAAGATGATGCTACCTGATAATTAAGAGGATCGCAATTAACCACATTCGGTCTCTAAGATATATTTTTCAAGTTTGGGCCGAAATATCCGATGAGATATGAACCTACAAAATCGAATTAATGATATTCAAAATGGGATACGTATTCAAATTTCAAAGGTCTTTTTATTAGCATATCCAAGTATCAATGAAAAAGAAGTAATATTTAATACAAAAATTCGGATAGAATGGTTATTTTTTCTAATAATTAATTGGTTAAGAAATAGAGTTGGAAAACAGAGTATTAGTGAAGTTAACGTTGTTTGGTATGATTTTATTTTCAAATGGATAACTATCTTCACTTTTTTGTTAATAATTACAAGTTTAATTTTGTTTTTACCCATTTATCTTCTATTGCCAAATGATCAGACAAAAGTCACATATTGTATAGAGATGATCTTATTAATTATATTTTTTACAACTATTTGGACTGGTTTTGTCTACTCTTTGGAAGAATTTAGATATCTCATTAAGAATAATGTTCTACCACTGATTAAAAAAAATCATTCGATATTATCTAAAGAGTTTCTTAGATTTTACTTCAATGGGACTCGAACTTTCCTACTTTCCGGAGTAATCGGTATATTTTTTATAGGTATCATTATTTATGTCACACTAATAATTGTGTTCAATGTAGGACTACTATTGATTTTGCCAACCCTTTTTTCCTTCATACTAACAACGGCATTATTTTATATCGTTATTTACATCGGCATTAATTCATTTCTAATTCTATTTTGGATGTTTCTTTTTCTCTGTTCGAATCCATTAGAAATCAACCCTTACATTGAAATGGGAGGCATTGAAAATTACGGCAATTTTGTACTCAACTGTTTATGCCTTATCGCTTTTTCAATCGCTGCAATTCCTTTACTTATCTTTGCGACCCAAAATTTTCCTCATTTTTCTCAGTTTTTCAACCAAATAATGGGCAATATGACCTTGAATAATATTACTGTTGGATATCTTCCTTCAATACAACAGAACGTTTTCAATACTATTCATGAGGTTCCGATATCTAATATTACAAATTCGATATCAATTTATATCTTAATCTTTGCATTTTTTGCTATAATTTCGCTATTAATTATAACCTGTCTCAATGTGAAGATAGCAATGAGAAAGCAAAAAGAAATAAAAATCCTAAAGGAAAAAATTTCTAAAATTAATTTTTTAGGGAATCAAAATTCATTCGAAAACAAACAATATTTATTGTTTCTTTATGAACAGGTGTCAAATCTTAATGAATTGCCAATAAAGAAAACACTATTGATTCAATTACTATTATCGATAATCACAGGTTATCTGTTTATTAAGAGTCTATTTAATTCATTTTTTACATAAACTAATGAGGATTTTTATTAACCCTTTTCCGAATAGGATATATCCATAGCGCAGAATCATTTCTTACGAAATTAAGAGACAATAGCAGACTTCCAGCATGCGATCTCAATGACTTTAGTATATTTTGGACGTCCCTTTACAGAGATAATGGCCAGTTCGTGCCGGTCGCGCGGATGTGCCCGGACTGCGGACAGATGCAACGTGAATATCGGGCTCGAAAATTGATAGAGGAACGCGAGCGGGGATACTAGGCTCATGTAGGGTTATCTAGGATATGTCACAGCAGTTTTGAGCGGTAAAAAGTTAGGGTTGTTGATCTAGTGTTTCGATTTTTTTGACCAGCAGCAGCACTACATATAGCCAAGCGAGAAGTGTAATGACAAATAAGGCAACTTTGAACCAAATATCAACTGTAATACCAAGAAAATATTCTTGGGAGAATATTGGATATGATGAAATAGCTACTTCAAACAAAGCGGAAGCAAGCAAATTTGAAAGTAATCCTCCAACAATGCCTGCTCCAACACCGCGATAGAAAATGCTTTGCTCTTTCGGAGAGATGTTACTCAAAGGTGACATACAAATATATCAGATAATATCTTTAAAATAATATCCTTTTTAGTGTCATGTGTTATTAAAAAAGAATCCAATGCGCATATGTTGGTTCATTAATGAAACTTAATAAAAAAATCCGCGACGTCAGGGTTGAAACTCCCTTTTCAATCAGACTTTTCAGATTCCGAAATGACAACTTTCTTCGGTCTTCCGCGTTTGCGTTTAGGACCATCGGCAGGTTTCGACTCAGCAGATTTAACTTTGTGCGGTCTACCTCTTGGTCTCTTTTCTTTTTGTTCAATTTTCTCGTCAGTTTTGATCTTTCGAGGTCTACCTCGTCTTCTTTTCTCGCTCTCGGCAGTGAATTTCGATGGTTTCTCATCGGGAATTATTTTGATTTTACCGTCAGAAACAAACTTTAATAAAACTTTTTCAATTTCATTACCAATGGCACGGTTTAATTTCGAAAAATCGCGTGGAGATATTTGATACATACTCTGAAAAAGGCTATCTAAATATAAAATTATTTTGTAAATATGGCACAAATAGGATCAGAACAGGCAGATAATTTTATTGAGAGACAATATTGGATATTAACGCTCCTTGCGTCAGAAACCGGATTATTCTTTCTTTTTTGATTTATTTTGCCCGATAATATCCATTATAAATTTACGTCCTTCTTCTGAGGCAAGGAAGAGTTTCATTTCATCTTTTAAATTTCGATTACGATTATCAAAGTAATAACGGAGAGACGTCGTAATAACATCAGCGCGGGTATCAAATTCCCCACTCTCAATAAGTTGATTCATCTTTTTTTCTATATCCGGCGGAATTCGATAACCCGTTGAAGTCCTTGATTTTTCATTGGACATCTTGCGGCTCATTTGTACAACACTGGCAGTACAACATTATCACCATAAGTTTCGCTAAAGTAACTAACATGAGTTACATTTAATATTTTTAGAGATCTATTATGGATTAGGTAATTTCATCCGTCGAGGCAAAATGTTCTGTCAGAAATGCGGGAAAGAAAATTCAGATGATGCGGCATTCTGCAATTCGTGCGGAACCAACCTCACGAAAAAATCTGCTCCCAATGCGGAATATCTCCAGTCGAAAGAAAACGAAGTCCGGTTATTGCAAGAGAAGTTCAACCGCGAGACTTCACATACCTGGCCAATTGTCATAGCCGCAGCATTTGTTGGGGGTTTAATAGGTGGTCTCGTAGCGCTTTTATTGGGAAATTCAACAATCGGAGTCGGGGTAGCGGTAGGAGTTTTGATCGTAACGAATTCGTGGCGCACTTCGAAATCTGAAGAAGCCAAGAAAACGGAAGTTGAATTGAATGCAGCCAAAGCCGAACTGGAGAAGATGAAGAGTGCGTAACGGTTCTGTGCTGATTTTACTGATCCTGGTCATTTGCGTAATCTTAATTGTCGGCTGTACCAGTTCGCCTGAGACCCAACAACCTTCACCAACGGAGGTCTCCAGCAATGCAGCTCAGACGGGCACTCAGGAAATCGTTGGTCACCGGTACGAGATCAGAGGGCAATACTACGATTCCGATCCCTCAGTTCCGTTAATACAACAATCAGATGTGAATGGCGCTGCTGTCGGCTCGGCGATTCAAATCATGAATTATGACGATTACCAGGATCTTTACAATCAGAACAATTATCGATGTTTTTCATTAAAAAATGAAGGAACAGCTGCCTTCACCACAGCACAATCTGCCGCCGCAGGAACTGCCAGTCAGGAACAGATGCTGAACTACTACAGTATGGCAAAAGATGCAATTAAAAGAGAAGCGAACTGTCAAGAATCCATAACTGTTTTTCAGGATCATGCACTGGGTATTGCTACCAAAATAAACGATTGGAACCAATTAAATAACGAACTGAATCAGAATATGCAAATCAGCCGGAATGACGAGAACACCGAAATTACGAATTACAATAATATAGCCTCGGATTTCGATAATGCGATAAGTCGTTGTTCAGAGAGCAATCAGGTTATCGGAAGCGATGGTATGTGCCACACCATTTGTGTTGCACCCAATATTTATTGTGAATAAATCTCCGAATTGCTTTACCGTGGCCGGGTGACAATCCCGACAAATTTCTTCACGGCCTCATCCGACAATCGCTGTTGCCGGTCCTGGATATAATCACATACCTGACGCGGCGTGATGAGATCGATATAGGGATCCAGTTTCCGGCCGGTGTTTGTGCCGTTTAACGAGGGGACAGCGTTATGAATAGAGAGATTCTCATTTCTCCGGTAATGATCCTTGGTATAATACCAGAGGCACGGGATGACGGTTGGAATACCCGAGCTCGATGCCCGATACCACTGAGACAATTTAGGACGGGGGACTAGCCAGAGAAGGTTCTTTAAAGTTATCGGCAGTTTGCCTCTCTCACTTCAAAGTGTCGAATTCTAGTAGCCGCCGAAGACTTTACAGAACCGCAAATACCATTTCCGAATATAAGCGAAAAAGATTTAGAGGAATTAATAAGAGCCCGTCCATTTCCGTTCACATCGTTCTGGATATCTATGAACCGGCGATTAGGAGGCCGATTTCAAAATATTCTTTGCAGGATTTAAAATACCAATTAATTGCTGATTGGAAGATGGATCAATCAACGCGTGATCAATAACATCAATAAATTCGTCTTTTTCTGATCGGATTGTCATCGAAATAATTATTGAAATCCTTAAGATATCGAGTATTTTAATCAATAGATTATTAATATCTCCATCGTACTTTTCATTGAACTTCTTTTTTTTGGTATAGTCAAGATGTCCACCATGAGAGAAAATACTCCGAACCACGTAGGCATCTTTAAGCGTACTCCTTATTTTGAGTGGATCAAATGAAAAATTGCCGAGAACTTTCGCGACTCGGATACTTAAACGGTAAATTAGTTCCTGTTGCTCGCCGCTTGGTTTGAAATATAATGCTTCTAATCCCATTATCGCATTCGTGATACGCCGTTCAATAATACCGCTTTGTAACAATGCATCTGAATATCGATTGTATGCAATTGATAAATGATCTTCGCGTCCAGTATCCAACCGATAGAATATCAGAGGTAAAATTGGAGATACGTTTTTGTAAAATTTTTTCAAATAATCAACATCGTCATTTTTTATAATATACTTCTCTTGTGGTGGAGAAATATCACCCGATCCTAACGTTCCTGATATTATATATGAATGCATTTTAAATTCTGTAAATTTTACACTTCCACATTTGAATAACCGCAATATTGCTATCATTTTTGTAACTTCATCTTGTATCGATATTGTACTATTTGTTTGAATTGAAATATTCAAAAAAGCTGTAGGATCTGGGATTGGATTATACCTGTGGAAATCATAGATCGGGCTTTCGATTTCAAAATCTTCTTTTTTTGGTTTCCTTAGCTTAATTCCATGAGCAATCTCGATCTCATCTGGGTGCAGAATTAATCCAACTAGTAAAGCAGTCGCTTCAGATTTGACTCTCTCATCCTTTAACTCTGAAATGAAATTGTCAATCTGGGTGCTAATTTCAGTATCGGAAAGCTCCGCTTTATCCAAATATGATAAAATAATTCGCGTTATGAAACTGTTTAATAATATTTCTCGTTCAGCAACTTTCGGTGTTTGTTCTAAAATATTTGAAAGATGTGTATATTCGTCTTTTATTTTAATTATTTGGAAAATTTGGATGGACGATGAGCGCCATGTTGGTTTTATAATATTTATTCCTGATCGAGGAGCGTTAATTCCATTATCATCATATTTAAAATCAGTAACTTTCCATTGTGTCACGGGCATAAATTCAGATTGAATGGTTCCTTTTGCTTTTTCATTGTCTATAGTTTCTTTTACAGATTTTACTAATTTCGACATTCCTTCGCGAATTTCTTTATCGTTCATCCATTTTCACCAACCGAATTCAGTAATAATCTTTTTCGAGACTACGCAAGATGAATGTTGCGGCTTGAAAAAATGTAAAAAACAGCTGAATTTTTATGGGCTGATAATGCGATTTGACTCTATTTTCCTTTTATTTACATTAGTGGATACTAAAGGAAACTGAAGACCGTGCCAAATTTTCTTTTAATAACAATTAAATGAGTTTCAGATCACCCGGTACTATTGAATCAATTCATTTGCAAACCTGTCATTCACCTGATCTCCTCAGGAAAAGGACTATTCCCATGTACAGAAATCAATTCATTTTCTGCTGTATGCCATATTCACCAGATATTGCATTTCCTTGCAAACATCCGGGCTGGAGTTTGGTTCCGCTGGTTGCCATGAATGTTTGCATATCTTCACGGTCTGCCCTCTCGTCAAGCAGCAGCTCTGCCATTACACCACTTGCAATATTGCCTAACTTGGCGACGCCTACTTTAACAACCATGAAAAATTCACCTCTGTTTTGGTGCAGAGCACGTAATGAGAGCCGGTATTCTCAAAGCACTTCCTGCAACCTTTTCTATGGCTTGAATAGTTCCTCAAAATCAGATATACCCGCCGTTAAGTGAGAAAATAATTTCAGTTATCGCTTGGTTTATTCGATTTCGATCTGATATAATCCATTATTGTGTGCATGATAACGGATGGGATCCGTTTTGGTGTTCATAACGATAGGAAGTTCTCCTTTTGATAATGAACGACTCCCCTTTTGACCGTATTCCTGCGCCCCCGATGGACCAGTTCAATTACGCACTTCAGGCTACCGGTGAACAGTCCATGCACATGGTAATCGCATTCGACGGGCTGCTCGATGAGCGGCGCCTGCAGGATGCTGCAGCAACAGTAACCGGCGAAGTGACGGTCCTCGGCTCACGGTTTGTTGAATCGGACGCACCATACTGGGAACCCCTGCCTGGAACGGACCGTCACCCGGTGGTCCATATCCATCTCACAAATGACCCCCACCATGATCTCCCTGCGGTTCTTGCCATACCGGTTGACCCGGCAGCCGGCCCACAGCTCTGCATCAACCTGCTTCGGACCGGGAGCAGTGATACGCTCTGTATATCGGTGCACCACGCAGCAATGGATGCACGGGGACTGGTTGCCTGCACCCGCCTGCTCGCAGAATGTTACCGGAACGGCGGCATCAGAGATGCCCCGAAGAACGGAGCAACGGATCGTTCCATTTCAGCGGTACTGTCACAGTTCCCCGGATCTGCCCCGGTCTGCGATCGGTCTGCGCCCGAAGATCTCCCGGAAGGATGGGCGTTTCCGATCGGATCAGGGGGTGGAGGCATACGCAACTTTGCACTACGGACACTTCCGGCATCCCGGCTTGCGGCAATAAAATGTGCCGGGAAACTGCAGGGGGCGACAGTAAACGACGTAGTGCTCGCGGCATATTTCCTGGCGCTCTGTACTGCGATCAGGCCACCACCGGGCCGTCCGGTACCCATCATGATCTCCATCGATCTCCGGCGGTATCTCAATGGTTCCCGGCCTGTCTACCTGAAAGACACTATCTGCAACCAGTCTGTCGCCTTCCCGGTCCAGATGGAACCGGGCTTGCGGTCGCGCGATGAAATGATAGCCTGTGCCCGCGATGCGATGCAGAAGTGCATGATCCATACCCCGGGCATTGCCTCTGCAGTAGATCTGGAATCGTACGGGTATGCGGGGTTCGCCCGTATCTGCGAACGGGTACGTACTATGAAAGCTATGACCGATGCCCGTCATTGCAGCCCCCCGATCCTGAGTAACATTGGCATTCTCCCTGAAGAGAGCGTGGCATTTTCGCAGGATCTTCCTGTGACCAATGCATTTGTGGCAGGTATTATGATCGATCCCCCGGGGATTGGGCTCGGGGTAACCACATTCAGGGATCAGCTCACGCTTTCGATCGGTTACGGAAGTCCTGCAATCCCGCACGCAGCTATGGAACAGTTCATGGACACACTGGTCGGTTACCTGCCCGGGGCATAGCAGGATTGGGTGGGTGTGTTCGCACACCGTTCTGGTGCGTTATCGTGACTCAAGAAAATGACTCCGTCGAAATCAATACCAGCGTAGTTTTTTAGGATTCTGTCAAGTCTGCGGATGGTTGCATTAAGCCTTCGTCGTGAAAAATATGTCACCCCCCGAAGACTTGACAGAGCCCAACATCCACCAATGGATTTTATTAATGGTGGGTAGCATTCATTCGTCACGCCACATCAACAGTTCCATTGAGATTTGGAATAGAACCTGAAATCAAAAAAAAGGCTTTTCTCTCTACTTTCCTTTTATTTGCATAAAACAAAAATCTATCCAGTCTCGCTCACCACAGATCTACGCCATTTTCCCTGTTCTGCCAGCTACTTATTTCCGGAAATACCTGTACAGCGCGATGGCAACAAGGATATACCCGCAGAGCCGGAGCACTGCGAACACAATATCCGGGAAGAGGGTAAGGCCGAGCAGCGTGTTGAGATGTGTAAGCCCGAACAGCCCGAACGCGATGCCGATCATGAGCGTATTTATATCATTGTTTTTACGGTATACCGCACACCCGATTGCGAGGATAACAATGCAGAGAACGAGGTTAAGGATAACTATGGGATCAGGAACAAACGCCATTTCAGTAGCTCACCGATTTTTATCTCTGCATCCGGGGTATTAAAGGTAATAGTCCTGCATTTCACATATCAGACCCGGCCATGCCGGCGGTACATTCCCACCGGGCCTTTTTCGCGTCTACTGCGAAAATATCGCCTCTGTTGGGGATAAAATAAAAAACCGAGCCTGATGCCCGATAATTCTTATCTAGGACTAAATCTCCTTTGCTGAGGACGGATCAACACCCTAGGCAGTTTTCATAGGAAACCGGATGGTAAATTCCGTACCGTGCTCCCCGGAGACGTCCAATGACCCTTCCAGCTGCCGTACGAGGCGGGTCAGCTGGAGCCCGAGGGTACCGGCACGGGGGTTCTGTCAAGTCTTCGGCAGATCGGGACTATTTTTCGAGATGGTATAATTCAAAACCCCCGAAGATTTGACAGGGCCGTCGTAATCTACCAGTATTGACTGTTTTAAGGGTGCCGTTGCATCTCCGGTTGTTGGCGGATTTTTCACTTTGGAAGAATGTGCATATCGACCGCAGACTTAACAGTACCTCGTCTGGTATTAGACTGATTTTTCCTTAAGGATTTGAACAATTTCAGTATCCACCAGGGCCATTGCGCAGGAGATTCTTTCCAGAACCTGCAGGGTATCGGCGAAATTTTTCCGGATGATCCCATTATCGGCCGGGATTTTCATTCCTCCAACTGCCATGAAGGCGCATTCGGTTGCAATTCCGGCAGCGTTGGAGATTTTCAGGGAGCACCCCGCTTTAGCCCCGTCACAGATCGTGCCGGTAATTGTTCCCATCAGGAGATTGACTGCCGTAGTAATTTCATTTGGTCCGCCCCCGATAAGATAGGTCACTCCCGCCGTCGCGCCAATCCCGGCCTTCAGAGAACACCCGCACAGCGCCGAAAGGTGCCCGGTAGAGAGGTCAACCTTTCTGGTAAAAAGGTGACTGATAAGAGCAGCACGGCATATTTCCTCTTTTGAGAATTTACATTCCCGGCCGATGACTGCAACCGGGATGAGCGCAGTAATTCCCTGATTCCCCGAACCGGCTGAACTCATTACCGGGCAGGGAGCACCACCCATCCGTGCATCTCCGGCATTGGCTGCAGTGACCCTGACTTCGTCGATAAGGCTTAACATCCCTTTCTGGTTCCTGAGGATCGTCGCGAAGTTCATTCCCAGCGCAACACCGTATTTGTTATCCCGCCCGGCTTCTGCCAGGGTCATGTTCATTTCTATACCTTTGTAAACTTCATCGGTTTCATCGGGATCCATGGATTCTGCTAATGCTACGAGATCACTGATGGAATCCGGGATTGGGTCGTCATAGGGATCAGATGTTTGTGGATCTGAATAGCATACCACCCCATCGATCTGAATTTCGGCAATGTAATTGTGCCTCCCCGTGATATGCACAATGCTCGTTTTTTCCTGGTTGTGGGTTTTCAGCGTGACCTCTGCGCGGATATCCGGGGACGGTCCGGTAGTGTCGTTGGGATACATCCCGGTAACTACATGGCCGTTGAGCGTCATGAAACTGGCTTTATCCCGGATATCCGGCGTCATGCCGGAAAATACATCAAGACCCTTTCGGGGATCAAGAAATATCCCTGCAGCTGCAGCTATAGGAAGTCCTTTCTGGCGATCGGTGCCGGGGACGATCACGTTGAGTGCATTTTTGTATACATTCTTGTCCGTCATTATCCCAATTTTTGGGAGTTTCCCCGGCTGAGGAGGTGCATACGGACCGGAAAAATCCGGGGGGAAACTGTTACACAGGGCATGGTAGGCTACTGATGTCGCATATGCCACGGCTGCAGGTTCCGTGCATCCGGTTGCAGGGATTACATTGTTCCGCAGAAATTCCTTGATGTCCACGATCGTCCTCCGGAAAACAATGAGGAGAAATGCATGGGAAATCGGATAAAGACCACGATAAATGCAGAAAAATTTTCACTCAACGACGGAGTTATTCCCCGTTATTACAAATACGCGCATTACCACCATGCCCCGGTTCAGCAGGGGTATACCGGTGATCCTGCTGCTGATGTCGGCGGCCGGTGCCTAGAATATTACATTCGTAAACAGTACATAGGATGGATTTACTTGCGGGATATGCCTATCACTGACATGGGATAAGACCGGCACACCTCACATCAGTTTTTATGAAAAATAAAAAACAATCATTGAAAAAATACTGTGGAGGAAACAACATGAGAACAGAGAATGTAATGTATTTCACAGAGAAGGAAGAAGAATTTGCAAGCCTTCTCATTGACATCGGAATAAAGAAGAACGTCGCAAAGGTGCTGGTCTTTCTCGCCAACATTCCTGAAGCTACATCCCGGGCGATCGAGCGTGGGACCGATCTCCGCCAGCCTGAAGTAAGTCTTGCTATGCATTACCTGATGGATCTGGGCTGGATCTCAAGCCGCGAGAGCAAAGCCGAGAACAAGGGACGCCCAGTCAAGATCTACGAGCTGGTAAAGCCCGTCGCGGATATTATGAATAGCATCGAGAAAAAGAAAATGAAAGAAGCGACCAATCAGCTTGCCATGATACAGAAATTACGAGATTTCACTACCTAATTCCCTCCAAAAGATCTTGTTTTCTGGATATTTTCCTTAAACCAGTTTTCCCGGTTAATTCCTATTAAAGGAAGGCTCTGTTAACTTGTTGGGAGATAATCAATATTTCAACTCCTGAAAAAAACCTCAATCCCTCACCAAGTTAACAGAACCATCGGTGCTCAAGCATTCGAGCTGTCTTTTGAGACCGGGGTTTTCCTTATGCCTGGAATCCCGTGATTATTACTGAAATAAATTTTTCACTCAACGACGGAGTTATGAGATTTCCCGGGAACCTCCTCATGTCTTACGCATATGTCCTGCATGGGGGTGTAAAATGAAAACCTTACAACTTTTTTCCAGTGTCTGTTTTGCATTCATAGTCATGTTCCTGTTGTCCGTCTCGGTCCACCCGGCAATGGCGGCAGAATCGATCAACGCAGAGTTTAATAACTGTGCTTCCTGCGGGAGTGACGACCTGAACGCTGTTCCCGGCTTTGAGGGTAAAAAAGTCCCGACTGTCCTGATCCGGGAGATCTCCCCCACCCGTTCATCGGGGGCCGCAAGCCTGAGCAGTGCAACGGTGGCCGGTACCCAGAAGCAACAGGTAAACTCCGCACTTACCCTCGATATCCAAAACCCGTTTGCCGATCTCTCCTCAGTCTCCACAGCAGAGCTGGCATCAGGTACAACAACCGGCAGCAGCCTCCCGGCTCCGATTATAGAGAACATGAGCGGTGAGGGGTACACTCTGACCGGTGAAAAAACCCATCGGTACGAGTCAACCGTGACATCCGATGACTTCCTCCCGCTCAACACGACGCAGTGGGCAGCGCTCACCGGGGCAGGATTTACCAGGATGTCGGCGGATACCGTACGGTCGTATCGGGACGTCACCTATTATGCGTTCACCAACCAGACCACCGGTTCACACGTGTTCCTAGTGGCAGTCCAGCGTCTGGACAGCGACGGGGAACCGCTTGGGGACTCTGTGGTTGCCTTCAGCCCGGAAATATCTGCATCCGGTAGTGTTATTGCACCGGCTTCAGCCGGTATCCCACCGCGTGGCGGCTGCTGCCTCATGGAATGGCTCGCCCTGATCCTTGCTGTTGCCGGCCTGATCGCAGCGATTGTGGTCGCGATCGCGCTGGGGGACCCGTACATTGGTGGGAACGTTATTGCATATTTCGTGTTCGGTCTCGTCAAGTACGGATTTGGGATCGATCAACCTTATCCGAATGCATATAAATGGGCAATGCAACTTGCGCGTAATCAGCCGGTTATCTTGGCACTCGCCATTCTTACCGGGATTCTTCTCTTGTTGCTCGTTGTGTATCTTCTCATCAAACTCGGCCTCTGCATGGGCTGGTGGGGAGAGGATAATGTGTACTTATGGAACTACCAGTACCGCCTTACGGCCGGGGATAAAGGCAGGATCCTTCCCTGTGAGGTAAACGACCGGATCGCACTTGCACTCCCGATAGATACGACCGTGGACAAGGATGCCCGCTGGGAAGTTACATCGCACTCGGGCATAACGATCCTGGATGAAACAAAAGCAGTAACCGAAAACGGGACCATCCAGATGTGGTTTATGGAAGCGGTGACCCCGGGTTCGCAGCAGCTTGAAGTCACCTACCGGAGTTCCCAACCGGTCCCGCCGTCCGTGCCGGGGCCCGAGTATACCATCGATCTCTCGGTAGCCCCCGCCCCGTGGAAGATTATGACCATCGAAAATACCGGCGGGGAACCCTACCCATCCCTCGTCATCGATCACACCGGCACCGTCAGGTTGAGCTATTACAACCAACGCCTCGGCCAGGTCATGTACGGCCAGAAGTTCGGGTCCCTGTGGACCGTCGCACCTGTTACCTCTACGGATGGTACCGCTTCCCTCTCCCTTGCAGTCGACCGCTCGGGACACCCGGCCATCAGTTTCGGGGATGGCTTTACATTCGGGAACCTGATGTATGCCACTAATACCGGAAATGGCTGGAATGTCAGCAAGGTCTACGGCGGAACGGCAGGCAATGCCGGCCAGTACTCCTCCCTCGCGTTCGATCCCGCAGGGAACCCCCGAATCTCCTATAACGACGGCCTGCACTTTGCTACCCTGGTGGAAGCCCGGTATAACGGGAGCGAATGGCAGACCGCGAAAGTTGACACGGGCGGTCTTACCGGCGATACCGGCTACGGGTCGTCCCTTGCGATCGATACCTTCGGCCATTCCCATATCGCGTACACCAACGGGAAATATGTCCCAAGTCTCATGTACGCAACCGATGCTGACGGCAGCTGGGCCGCCACTACGGTTGATAACGGCGGCGGGGCCATACGGGCCACCGGTTATGACCCATCCCTTGCCCTGGACTCACATGGTGCACCGCATATCGCATACTACAGCGAATCCGGCCAGAACCTGAGGTATGCATCGCTGACCGGTACCGGATGGACACTATCGACTATCGAACACCTCAACAACATCGGCATGCAGCCGTCCCTTGTGATCGACGCGCAGGACCGGCCGCACATCAGCTACTATGATGCAACCAACAAGGAGCTGAAGTACGCGACCTATGATACGACCTTCGGGCAGTGGGTGATCCGCACCGTTGACCGCGAGAACGATGCCGGCAGCTGGTCGTCGCTTGCCCTCGATACCGCCGGGCACCCGGCCATCGCCTATTACGATGCGACCAACCACGAACTAAAATTTGCAGCCTGGACCAGCTGAGTGGCAGGGTCCCGGGGCGAATGGCCGGGTCTCTAATGACCGATAATGAGATCTCACCATTCAAACCAGAACCTTGAAAAATCCATTTTTAAAAAATTCAAATCTGTTTTATCCGATGTAGGATTATTCCCGGATTTTGAAATGTGCCATAAATAAGTGCAGAATTATTTTCATCTAACGCTTTGTTTATGTCATTTTCCGGTAATATAAAAAAATTACATATATTCCTCTCCCGTATCGGGAGAAAATACCTTCCGGAAGAAACCTATGATCAAACCTGTAAAACCACTTCATTTCGGTTCATTCATCCTGACACTTTTATTGATTACGGCAGCCATGCCGCCGGTTACGGCAATGGATACTGTCGCGGACGAGAATGCAACACTTATGGCACCGGATGTCGCACAGCCTGCCGGGCAGGATTCCACGGTGGCCGATACTTCCACGGAAGAGACCCGGGAAGATCGCACGGTCAATGAGAGCAGTGCTGGTCCTGATCCGTCGGATCCTGCCGTTGAACCGGAAATTACGGCCATTCCCGATAGCACGGAGAAAGTGACGCCGGTCCCCGTCATCACCGAAGTCATCACCACAGTTATCGAAGACAAAACCGTGGTGCCCACGGCGACGGGTACACCCGTGGTCAATAACGGGACATCGCTGGTTTCACCGATAACCTCACAACCGACAGCAAACCGGACACCGGTACAGTACAGGTATGCAGGAACCGGGCAGGTTTCGGACTCCGCTGTTGCCATGTTCCGGGGCAATGCCCGGCACACCGGCGTGTATTCAACCGGGGGAATTACACCGGGAAACAACCTGCTGTGGCAGGTACCGGTAGTCAATCCCACCGGCGATCCGGTAGTTTCAAACGGTGGGGTATATGTCGGAAACCTGAGTGGATCGGTCTACGCGTTCTCGGATACGGGTGTCCCTAAGTGGAGAAACGATCTCATCAATTCCTGTACCCCCGGCAACGAAGCGCCGGTTACCGGCACCGATTCAACACCGCTGGTTTTCAATTCCATGGTCTATTATCACTGGCTGGGATGGGGCAATGGCGAGCGTATTTCCATACTCAGGACAACAGACGGGATATCCGTGGATGGTTCCTGTGGAGGCGACCGGGCGGGACAGAGCTCCTCCACCCGCGCCAGTTCGTCGCCGGTGCTGGTTAACCAGAACCTGAATCTTACCCGATTCGGGACCGGGGACGGCTGGATCTGGGATGGAGCACCGAATGTGATTTCAGCGGATGGCATTTTCCAGATCGAAAGTGGCATCCGTTCATCGCCGGCCCTGGACAACGACCGGCTCTTTTTCGGAGCTGACAACGGGGTCGTGTATGCCATCGATGCACACACCTATAACGGGAACAACCCCGTATGGACACACCAGACCGGTGGGCCGGTCTATTCGTCACCAGCCATCGGGAAAAATGTCGTCTACATCGGCAGTACCGACGGGTACCTGTATGCCCTGAATGAAGAGACCGGTTCCGAGATCTGGAAGTATCGGGTTTCCGGAAGCCTCTCTTCGTCACCTGCTGTGGATAACGGAATTGTTTATATCACCGCTTCTGACGCTCAGCTCCTGGCAATCCACGCTTTCGATGGAACACTGAGCTGGGCAATGAACATTCAATCCTCCCATTCCCCCACGATTGCAAACGGAGTCTTGTACATTGGATCAACATACGGCGAAATCTTTGCGCTGAACGAGAAGACCGGTCTCCCTTTCTGGGTCTATAAAGCGGAGAACAGCATTTCTTCTGATATTATTGTAAATAACGGGAAGATCTTCTTTACTACCGCTTCAGGCAATCTCGTTGCATTGGGCGAAAAGTCCCCGACGCCGGGCGCAAACATAGCGGTCTTCGGGAACACCGGGCGCATTACGCACTGGCCGGCCGGTACCGCCTATGGCTGGCTGGGCGGCACCTCCGGGATCCGGCGGGACAGGTCGCTGGACTCGTTTACTCCGGCCCCGGCATTACCCGGCAATGACTGGGTCCAGGTCACGAATGGTGCCGCGATCCAGGCTGACGGCACCCTTGTCCGGTGGACTCCGGGGAGCACCGTGATCTCGGCCACCTCCCGGCCTTCAGATACCGGGAAAAAGTATGTGGCGGTATCCCAGCGAAGCGATTGGCTGCTTGCCATATACGAGGACAGTGCCAACCTGACACACCTGGAAGCACTGGCCAACCCGGGTTCATCACCTTTGGTCTTTGCCAAAGTTCCCACCGATACCGGCTGGATGAGGATTTCTGCCGGAAATGATTTTGCGCTTGCCCTCCACATGGACGGGTCGCTTGTCGCATGGGGGGACAACACGTACAACCAGCTCAACCTGCCGAAAACGACCGCATACCGTGATATCGATGCGGGTTCCGGATTCGCCGTTGGCCTTTCTTCCAATGGCACCATTTATGTCGCCGGGAAAGACCGGTACCGCCTGGTGAGCGGGAGACCCGACGGTGACGGGTTCATGAGCATCGCCGCCGGATCAGATTCCGCTGGCGCCCTGACCGGGAATGGACGCATTGTTTTCTGGGGAAAAATACCCGTCGGCCCTGAACCCCCTCTCGATGCCGGGTACACCGACCTTGTCCTTGGCCCCGACTATGGGTTTGCTCTCAGCGAGAACGCAAAGGAGGCAGCGGTGACTGCACCGCTTAGTCCCGGTACATCGTTCCGGGCTACCGATGGGTCTACTGTTGATATCCCGTTCGGTTCCTCCTTCGATCACACCCACAACGAGGTGACCCGGGTCTTTGCCCCGGATGGCACCCAGATCCTCTGGGCCTATGACCGCAATGCAACCATCGCCCGGTTCCCGACCGGGGCCATGATCCCGCTCTCGGTTGTCCATTACGTGCCTTCCGGCTCCACGGTGAACGCTACGGTACCCTACCATGCAGATGTAACATCGGGAGGGGCCGGTATAGGCAGCGGCGAATCCGTGATGACCGTCTCCGAGGACGCCTGGTACGAAGAAAACGGCGGATCGCTCCCCCGCGCCATGTGTATCGCGGGAGAAGGGTGCAGGGTCGGGACCTCGGCAAAACAGCAACTCTTCATGAGCACGCCGCTTCCCGGTTCTTCCTCGGGGAACACAGCCACGGATTTCATCCCGGTCTTCTCCGTCCGTCAGGTTGCAAACGGTACCTGGGTGGGAACACTGAGTACACTTGGCTCGACCGGTACCGCCGACTCCGTCTCGATGATCGTCCAGAAGGCCAACGCAAACCCCAACCAACCTATCAACTTCAGTATCGTCAGCGGGAACTGGGGCAACGATACCGGACTCAATATGTGGGTGACTGCTCAGGCGAATTTGACACCGGTGGATTCTGACCTGGATTATACGATCACCGCAACCGCTTCCCAGGTGATTCCGGCGATGAATATCACCCCGCAGATCTGGGAGAAGAATGAGACTGCCGGAGATGTGCTGGTCTATACCGGGGATACCGTAACCTGTTCGGCGGGGACGACATGTGTTGCAACCGGGAATTTCGCGCCTTCTGATGTTGCGACGTACTTTGCCAATGCAACCGTCCTGTATACCGTGCCGGTTATTACGGCGAATGGCGTGGCGGCGGGAACGCAGGATTATGCGGTGATGGCGGCGAGTGGGGATGTGAGCGGTTCAGTTTCATGTAATGGTCCTCCATCTGGAGCTTATTTTGATTTTACTATCAATACAGTGAAACTGGATTGTAAATCGAATTGGCAGACTGCAGTGTGCTACGATAATGCACTTATAAGATGGGCGAAAGCCGGAAAAAGTTCATCTCTCAAATCAAATCTAACCAATGATTTATGGAAAGAAAATTCCGCGTGCACAATAAGTTATTCTTTTGCAGTGGACTCCCCCGCAAATAAACCCGTCTATGTTGTAGCAGTCAATAATAACGATATGACGGTGAATTTTCATCATGCAATTGACGCCGAACTTCTTGATACAAGTCTGAAACCAGAAGATACAACCTGGGAGAACTGGAAGTTTTTCCAATATACTAATCTGGATATCAAAATTGGAGATTGGCAGCTGCCGAAAGGGGGTCCCTCATTTAAAACAAAAGTAGAGGTTAAGGGGTTTACAGGTATAATTTGTGGATATTGGACAGGTGAGACTGTAAAGAAGACTTTTTATATCAACCAATCGGGAGGTGTCAGCACGAATTCGAATGTACCCCTCTATGTCGGTTACATCGTTAACCAAACCGGAAAAACATTAGTCAATAGCCATGATATTCCAATTGAATTACAGAGTATCATTAAATCAGTTGGCCGTAGTGATTCGTTTACTCTTAATAAATGGGAACTTGATCCGATAGACCACGAAATCACGTTCTATGTTTTTGATATCCTTGACGAAAGGGAGATTGACGAGTTTGAAGGCAAGAACCTCGATAAATATTCGGTCCATATCATTCATGACACGGAATTCGAAGAAGTCCGAAATAATGTTAGCCAACAACTAGTCAAGTATATGGATGATCCTGAGTATCAGATTGCCCATATTGGAATGAGTACAAATAGGATTAGCGATCCTCCAGAAAATAATGCAGAATTGTGGGTATACAAATCCACTCCGGAGAATATGAAACTGGATAATCTTGTTATCAACGGGTGGACCATTAATGTCTACCCTGTTTCAGGGTGATTTTCTAAATATTCTTTGGACTGTTATCAGAAAATCCGAAAGGAGGTAATTGTTAATGAAAATCCAATGGATATTACTCGGACTTTTCCTTATAGCGATTATATTTACTGGTTGCACCACACGGGATAGTAGGGATAATCTCTCAGACAGCTGTCACTCCCTTCAGAAGTGCAACGTGACAATTATAACCCCTCCGGAAACACAAACGTACTCCAATAACCCCATAATTTGTAATGAATCATCAGAACAATGGGGTAATCTTTCCGGAACTACAGCGCCAACGGTTTGCGTTGATTATTCAGAAAATGCGTCATTTGCATTGTCTCACGCTCCTGTCACTATCCGGCAGAATGGTACCTCGGACTCTGGGAAGTCCTACCTGGTAGAAACAAACCTGACCGTGATCAATACCGGCCTCACCGCTATTGAGGTGACTTACTTAACCGTGGAACTTAAGGATGACACTGGTGACGGTTGTTTTTCTGGAGAGAGGTTTATGTGTGGGGATATATTGTTCGGCCCCTTGGATAAAGATCAGCATCACTGGGTGAATCCGGGAGAGTCGGAAACACAAACGCTCAATGTCAACTTTGTTTCCTCAAAAGATATCGGTTACCTGTCGTCACAAAAATTTTTACTTCTGGGAGTATTTGACGTTGAATGGAAATTCCCCGATGGAAATATTATTGGTAGTACCGGAGATCGCCGCGAATGGCTGATCGATTTGAATACAACAGATGACTCCTAGAAACATTCCTTTCTTTTTAGAGAACGTGAGAGGTTCTGTCGCACTTCGAGGGGTGTGAAAGTTACGGATATTATCCATGGGGTTGGATCATTTCGATCCGTCTTACTACTGAAAAAGAATTCCGGCAATAACCGCATCATTTTTTTCACTCATCGCCAGCACTAATACGCTGCCGACCAGAATCATTTCCTGATGACCGTTACCGAGGACGCCTGGTACGAGGAACACGGTGGATCGCTCACCCGGGCCATGTGTGCCGCTGGCGAAGGATGCAGCGTAGGCACCTCTGCAAAACAACAGCTTTTCCTCAGCACGCCGCTCCCGGGTTCTTCCTCCGGGAACACAACCATGGATTTCATCCCGGTCTTTTCCGTCCGTCAGGTTGCAAACGGTACCTGGGTGGGAACACTGAGTACACTTGGCTCGACCGGTACCGCCGACTCCGTCTCGATGATCGTCCAGAAGGCCAACGCAAACCCCAACCAACCTATCAACTTCAGTATCGTCAGCGGGGCTCTGTCAAGTTGTCGACAGTTTCTGGAATTTTATCTCAGAAGAAATGTCACCAACTGCCGAAGATTTGACAAAACCTTTGGGTGGACGCGTATAACGGAACGGTTGTGGACTATCTACCCGTTTTCTAATAATTTCGTAAAAAATGAGAATGAACATCATGAAACACTATCATGAACCACAGAGTGCCGTAAAGAGAAAGAAGCGATCATGGATACTTTTCTCCCTGCTCGTTACTTTCATTTGTGCAATAATCCTCGTCACCGGATGCACCACAGAATTGCCCCGTACGGGGAATGCCACGATTGATCAGGCGGCCAATGAAATACGAAATTTTACCGGAATTCCCGACTTGAACCTTAAGTATGTGGGTATTGACCATGGGTATGATGCGGATTTGTATGAATTTGAAGCCGACAATGGACTGTTTAATGTCAATACTGTGACCGGGCGCGTTCAAAATATCGTTTTTTATTATCCCCCAATACCTTGGCCTCTGGCAAAAGAGATCGATCTCGATCAAGCCTATGAGATCGCCCTGAAGTATGCAAAGGAAAAATATCCCGCTTTATGGGAAACTACCGAGCAGAAAGGAGTGAAAAATACCGCTCACTATCGGTTTGATCACGGGAGTGGTGATGTCGATTACAACTTTGGTTGGCATGATGAGTACTACTCCTCAAACAGTACAGGCGGAGACCAATATACTATAACCGGGCCGAATTTTGTAGGAATCACGTTGTTTTCGACAGGTGCAGTCAAATCTTACGATGAACGGGTGATACCCCTTGACCCGGCCCTCAACCTGACACCCGATCTGACCGAAGATCAGGCCTGGACGATTGCCCAGAATTATTATGCATCTCACAGAGCGGCGAATGTCGCGAAAGCTCAAACAACAAATCTGATTATTACCCCTGTGGACTATTTCTCTCCTGATGTGAATTTATGTAAACAGCACCTGGCTTGGGAGTTTGAGGCCTATAACGACAAAGGACGAGGTGGCAGGATCTGGATTGATGCTCATGACGGAGAGGTTTTATATTATTTACCTGATATGTAACAGGGCTCTGTCAAGTTGTAGGCAGTTTCTGGAATTTTATCTCCGAAGAAATGTCACCAACTGCCGAAGACTTGAAAGAACCCAACAAAACTTGTAAGTTTTCTTACTCTCTACCATTTTGATGAGACCGCCATGAAACCAACCTTTCTTTTATTTTTTATAGTCCTGATCCTTGCAGGATCTGGTATTTGTACCTGTGCAGCCGCATCGACCGGAGAATCAACACATTCCAGTCAGACACCTGACTGTTGGATTCATCTCGATCCGGTCCCGGACAAACACGAAAACGACACGTTCGTTATCACGGGTACGACAAATATCCCCGCAGGAGAATCAATTGACATCTCGGCGGGCCTTATGTACTTTCTCCCTGGGGGCGGGAACAGGTTTGTCTGGTACTGGGAAGATAGCGTTTCCGTTGTCGAAGGTCCCAATGGACAGAATATATTTACGACTCCACCGATTCGGCTCACCTCCTATTATAGTGGGGAGGATTATAGAGAAATCAGGACGGATGATGACTATAGGATCGACGCAGAATATAAGAAAAATAACATTTCAGTCACGGGATATGTATTTTTTCATATTTTAGCACCTGAAACGGTCCCTCCCACGTTGACCCCACAGCCCGATGATAGTGTCGTCTATTTCCTTTACGGTGAAGAATGTGCCCACTGTCAGAGTGTCCTGCCGTTCATCCACAACATGACAAAAAAATACCCGGATATCCCCATGCGGCAGCTTGAGATCTTTCACAATTGGGCTCTGATAAATATGATCCGGGGATCACATGGGAAAGAGAATTTTTCGTTATGGTAGAAGGTGGAACGGATAACAATTCGTTTACCACTCCGGAGATACGGATCACTCCCGAAAAGACAGTCAACGGATATCTCGAACGAGTTAATTATGGCGAATATTATGCATTAGCAAAATATAGCGAAAATAACTCCGTTATAGAGGGTATTCGCTACAACATTATCCCTACAGCGACCCCACAGATTGTCACGTTATCGGTAAATGCCGAGCAGAATGTCTCACACGGAAAGTCTACTCCCTCGTCAGAAAAATCGACGGTTTCTCCAATTTTGGGGATGATTTCTCTTGGTCTTGTCGGAATCTCTTTTGTCTTTTTTAAGAGATAATTTTTTTAGAGAGAATATTTCACAATCCCGGCTCAATTTTTCCCGGCAATAACCGCCACCCTTTTTTCACTCATCGCCAGCGTTATCCCCCGGCCAACCGGATTATTTTCTGATAAGATCTGCGATAATTCCGGAGGATATTGCACGTTATAATTTTTGAGGGGGAGAAATGTTAGATTATTTACTCTATTTCAGTCCAATCATTATTGCGACACTTGGAGCTATTTTCATCCCTAAAATTCTCCGAAAAAAACGTAACCGTCTCCTCGTTACGGTGGCAATCAGTATCTTTGGCTTAATCCCCATTTTTCTGACATCTGCAGGAATCATTTCCCTTACCTCAAATGGCGAATTTTTGATCCTGATGCTGGTACTCTTACCGCTGGCGATCCTCACACCATACCTTCTCATTGAAGAGAGAATTTTTCTGCAGCCAAAATTTCCGCTCGTCTTTATTGTTGCTGTGTGTTCAATTGTTTGTCTTTTTTTCTGCGGATTTCTGTGTGCGTTCGGCGGAAGAGCAATATTTCCGGAAAATTTCTCGATCCTCCGTCCTGTTGGTTTTTTTATTGAGGGTGCGGTCTTTGCCAGTGCAGGTTACGGGATGATTTTGGTCTTCCAGGTACTCTTCACTCTACTTAAGGAAAGGACGAATAACCGGATCGCTCAATGGCACCTGGGGGTCCTTGCCGGCTCGATCGTTATATCGGTATTGGGGATGTTGTCACTGTTTACCGGGACGATTTATCACATTTCACCCTCAAATATTCCCCTTTTATGGATTATCCTGAGCGGTCTGGGAATTGTACTTTTCTGTTCCGTCACATCTGTACCGGATCGGACGGTTCAGGTCAGCACTCTTCCCCTGTTTGCCCTTGTTTTTCTGGTTCTTGTGGGCGTCCAGCCGGGGTTATCCGCCCTCTTTGTTCTTGGTGGAGGAACCCTTTTGATCCTGGCGGAAGGATTCGGTATGGTATCTGGGATGATAATCTTTGCAGAAAAATTACACTTCTCCCTCATCATCTCTGGTCTGCTCATCTCTTCATCCATCATTATTTTTGGTCTTCATGCGTTCGGGATACTGGATCTGGGGTTTACCTGCCAGACCATGGACAATCCTCTTTTTTCAGATCCCCGGTTTTTCCTGTTGCTGATCATCGTCAGTGCAGGGATAACAATAGGAATATGCGGAATACTTTCTCTTATCGGGAGGACCGTCATTCATTCCCATGGTGTTGAGCGATGAGCGGTCACGTCTCCGGAGGTTTGCGTTAAGCCTAGCGTCGGGGAAAATATGTCACCTTCCGCAGATTTGACAAGACCAATTTTATTGACGGAGGTACTATGCCATTACACAACGGAAATAAAACGCCTAAACTGATCACATTATTTCTTTTAATTGTGGGAATAACGCTCTCAACAGCAGGCTGTTTAAGCCATGAAGTGAATGTTCAAAACCCTCAGAACATAACAATAGCAAATACCACTCCATTAGTGCAGGAAAATGTCTGTTATGAAATCAATCAGACCTCTAACACTACCGAGAAATATCCCGTGGGATACCCCGATCAGTTCGAGGAATATTGGGTTCATATCGATCCGATCGCCGATCATAAAGAGGGAGATGTGTTCCAAATTACTGGTTGCACAAATGTCCCGAATAGCACACAATTCTGGGGAGGGATCATACAGAGTGAGTACTTTACACCTTACGGAGAGTCCTTTATCCCCTCTACCGTTAAAAATGTCAGCTTTACATCGGGGTATACGAACTCTGTTCGGTATTTTTCCTATGAAGTGAATAGCACGGGATTTCCATACTCTATCTATCAACTTAGTATTCTACCTACGGATCCTTTTAATCGTAACACCTCCGTGTCCACATGGAGAAATTTTAATATCACTCACTGACTGGCTCGATAGATTCCGATAAATAACCGCAGCCATTTTTTCACTCATCGCCGTGTTTATGCTGCCGGGCAAAAAACGGTACCGGGATGACACAGCCTTTGGTTGGCAATGGTACCCTCAGCCCGGCCCTGTGTGGCCCGGGGCTACGGGGTATAATCATTCTTCTTCTCCTTGCCGGAATTTGCATTCCTGGTGTAAACGCTACCGGCACAGGCCCGCAGCTCAGCCTGACCGGTCCGCTCGTAATCGGGGAAACAGTACCCTGCAGCAACCCGGTATCCATCAACCTCACACCGGGTTCGACACTGACATATTCCCTCAACGGGACACTCTTTGCAACCGGTCCGGATGGTACCGGGCTCTTTACTGCACGGGAACGGGATGCAACCCGGATGTATGTTGCCGGAGGGACGGCCCGGCCGGTCAGCCGGATTATCGTCGTCCCGCAGGAGTCAGCCGTTGATCCCGTCGATAGCCATACCGTTGAGATCACGCGGTATTTCTCCGATTCCCTCCTAAAGATCCGCGATGACTCCGCACTCACGGTGCCGATGACCACCAGCGGCGTGTATTACCTGGGCACGGGAAGCAGCATGACGGCAGAGGCAGGCAGGATCACGCTGATGACCCGGCCAAAATACTGGCTCAACCCGGAAGTTTCCCTCATGAGAATGGAGTTCGGGGAGCAGTCCCGTATCGAGATCCTCTGTACCGGTAACTCCACCGCATATTCCTGCACCGGGTTTTACATCGCCAACCGGACCACGCCCCTGTCGGTTTCCCGAACCGTAGCCATGTCAGTGTTGCCCCCGGTCCCCAACCATGACACAGCAGCCTTGCGCCCCCTGATCTTTTCGGGAGAAACTTCGGCATCTCTTGATGCCTCCGGCCGGGTGCAGTACACCGTGGAAGCAACGTCGTCACCACCTGGCGTGACCATGAACATCTCAAACGGTATCCATGTACCAACGGATGAAGGAGCACCTCGCGACGTCTTCTTGGCGGCAAACGAAATCTTTACCGGCCCGGGCCGGCATACAATTTCACATTCGTACCTGCTCCCTTCCCCCGGCATGTACCAGGCATGGGCCGCGATTACCGTTACCGTCCCGGATGCGTACGCAACGGGAGGAAATCCCCGGAAATATACACTTGGGCCCGTTAGCGGGATTTTGTATTTTAATGGGACATCCGGCAGCACGCAGGCACGAACTTAAGGATCTTTGTCCCAAGCCGCCACCCTTTTTTCACTCATCGCCAGCGTTATCCCAATCCCGAATTAAAATAGATTTGTTGAGAGAACCTGGTGGTTTGCGCATGGTTGACATAAAGGTAATCCGGTTTGCGGGATATGTGGGCATATTAATTGCCCTTTTTATCCTGTCACTCATCATTGGAGAGCTGACCTTTGGAAAAGATGTTCGATTTTGCTAGATGATCGCATTCTGCAGCATGTTAATAGGTATGATTGCATTTTACTTGCTGGAATTATTTGAAAAAAATTTCCCTTGGTCCAATAAGGTTCGGTAAAGTTGTCAGGGAATGGCAAGATATTATCGAGAAAAATATTACGATAACTCCCGAAGACCTGACAGAACCTTATCCGACAACCCACCAGGACCCATAACTGCAATACTTTTTTCACTTAACGACGTGCTTATGCCGTCTTCCATAAACCATTAACTATAGAGCCCCGCCCGTATATCGCCCGCGGTTGCCGGTATGGCGATAGTGAGCAGATGAATCATGAGATCCGCACATCTTCTTTCCAGTGCCTGCATTGCGGTTGTGGCACTCCTTCTTTTATCCGTTTCTGTCCACCCGGCAATGGCGGCGGAAGCGGTCAACGAACAGCTTGGCGGATGCATGGGCTGCAGCCCCGGATTGGATGATTTATCGTCATTTCCCGGTTTTGAGGGTAAAAAAGTCCCAACCATAACCATCCGGGAAATTGCACCAGGAAATGCACCCGCTGGAAATACCCTTACCACCACAGCGGCAACGGTTGCCGGGACGCAGAGAATGCGGCTCAATTCGGCGGTAACGCTCGATATCCGAGATCCATTCAGCGGAAATGCCGCAACATCCACAGCCATCGATACAGATATCAGTACAACGAAGGATCGGGAGATTGCCGCAGTTATTGCAAACCTGAGCCGGGACGGGTACGACCTGACCGGAGAAAGTTCTCATCGGTACGAATCGACCGTAACATCAGACGATTTCCTTGCGCTGAACAGTTCACAGAAAACTGCACTTGCCAATGGAGGGGTCACCCTGATCGCTGGCGACACAGTCCGGTCGTACCGGGATGTCACCTACTATACCTTCACCAGCCGAACAACGCAGGCCCATATCTACATGATGGCAATACAGCGACTGGATACCGGGGGAAACCCGATTGGGAACCAGGCCCTTGCACTCAGCCCGGAATTTCCCGCATCCGGTGCACAGGTTAATAGGGCATCGTCCGGCGCAGGTTCGACGGGTGATAAGTACTGCCTTATGGAGTGGAGTGCGGTCATCCTTCTGGCAGTCGGGCTTATCACCGCTATTGTAGTTTTAGTCTTCACCAAAAATCCTGCATATTCCGAACCAATCCTGGATGGACTAGCGTTCGTAATCGGATCAATGTACTATGGTCAGGAGACGCTGTGGAGCGCGGTACAGCTCATGAAAAAATTCAGAGTTGCCCGGCGTTTTATCTTTGGCGCTGCACTAATCACTGGTATTCTCCTGCTGTTCGCTCTCGTACTCTCGATCGATGAGCTCGGCCGGTGCATGGGCTGGTGGGGTTCGGGCACTGAGAGCGTGTGGAGTTACCAGTACCACTTCACCGATGCCGACAATGGCAAAGTCTTGCCGCTTACCCGGCACGACCGGTTTGCGCTTGCCCTCTTTGCGGATACGCGTGTGGACAAAGATGCCCACTGGATGGTGGAGTCGCACCCGGGACTGGAGATTAGGGAGGAACTAGTTGGTGCAACGGAAAACGGGACCATCCAGTCATGGCTTGTTGAGGTAACAGAGGCCGGCTCGCAGAAGTTCACCCTGACGTACAAATCGAAACTGCCGGTCCCGCCAACCGTGGCCGGGCCCTATTATTCGATCGGACTGCAGGTTGCCACGGGGACATGGAATATTTCAACGGTAGACGAGACCGATGATGGTTTAGAAATCGGTGGATATCCCTCCTTTCTCATCGACCGGTCAGGCACTCCCCGAATCAGTTACTATGATGATAAGAACCACCGGATCATGTATGCCCAGCAGACCGGCAACTCCTGGAAAATAGAACCCGTGGCCGACAGTGCTGGTACCTACTCGACTTCACTTGCGCTCAGTCCGTCAGGAGACCTTGCGATCAGTTTTGGGGACAGCGTATCGTACGGAAACCTGATGTATGCTATCAAGAACGGAACCCGGTGGGACATCAGTAAAATTGACAGGGGAATAGCAGGCGACGCCGGTGAATATTCCTCGCTCGCTTTCGATGCGTCGGGCCGGCCCCATATTACGTATAATGACGGACAGGACTTCGCGAGCCTGAAATATGCCCTGTATAACGGTAAAGACTGGGAGATCTCGAATGTTGACACTGGCGGCCTTACCGGGGACACCGGATACAGCCCGTCTCTTGTTATCGACACAACAGGCCATTCCCATGTTGCCTATACCAATGGCAATTTTTATGCCGACCTGATGTATGCGACCGATAAAAGCGGCAACTGGACGATCGGGCGCGTTGACGAGGGTGGGGGCAGGATGACGTCCACAGGGTTCGATCCCTCCCTTGCCCTCGATTCGAAGGATATCCCGCATGTCAGTTACTACGATGCATCGGGCCACGACCTCCGGTATGCATCGTGGAACGGGACGCTATGGAACCTGGAGACGGTCGATAATGCCGGCGATGTCGGCCGGAACCCCTCGCTTGCAATCGATTCGAAGGATATCCCGCATATCAGTTACTACGATGCATCGAACGGGGAACTGAGGTATGCCACCTATGACGCGACCTTTGGACACTGGGTGATCCGGACCGTTGATAATGAGGGTAACGTCGGTGATTACTCATCGCTTGCGCTAAACCCGGCCGGCTATCCCTGCATCGCCTACTACGATGCAACCAACCATGTGCTTAAATATGCAGGATGGACCGGGTGAGGGGTTACGTTCCCGTCACATTTCTCCCGAGCACATCAGTACCAGGGATATAAAAAAGAAGCTCTGTTAACTCGGCAGGGGATGGATAATTTTCTTCTTTAGAGAAACATCACCCTCCCTCAACAAGTTAACAGAACTCATTTAAATATTTGAAAGATAGTAATCCCGAGGAGATTATCTTTGAGTCACGTTAACGTACCAGAACCGTTAGTACCAGAGATGGTCCATCTGTACCTTCCCGTCCGGATATAACCGACCCCCCTCCATCTCAATCAGCTGGATTTTCATCTCCCGGCCTCCCTGGAACCCACTTGGATCACCATCAGATCTCAGGGCGCGATGACAGGGGATTATGAGCGGGAACGGATTATTGGCAAGTGCATTTCCCACCGCCCGAGCACCCCCCGGGACTCCAAGATAGCGGGCAATACGACCGTAGGTACTCAAATAGCCCCGGGGTATTGCATGTTCCGCCAGGAGAACTCGCCGCTGGAATGGCCGGCACAGCTCAAGATCAAGCATTTCTATCCCGAATTTCACATCGTTTCCGGAGAGAAATGACCGAATGTCAGAAATCAGAGCAATGATCCTCCCCTCCTTCACAGTTTTCACGGAAAACGCCGGAGGAGATCCGGTTCGTTCAGCACGCGTATTTCCAGGGAGAATAATTCTCACGACTTTAGGTCCCGATACCGATTCAATCCATCTGAGACGGACCCCTCCAAACAGTGTGGAGAATTCGATTTCGGCGGGGAATTGACAGGAGGGGCGCATCATTTTTCTCTCACAAGGAGTGTTCTGCTTTTACCTGAACAAAATTCAGCCGGCTATGATTATGATAATATGGTTACAATTCGGTCCGGGGTTTCTGGGGCATCCTTGAAACTTTTAATTCAAATTAATGGAAAAAGCCGGTTTAGGAAAAACATACATTCAAGAAAAAAGATCTTTGGGAGCATATTAGTGGATGAAATTCCGTAATTTCTGTATCATGGCAAGCTGATTGGTCGCTTCTTTCATTTTCTTTTTCTCGATGTTATCCATAATATCCGCGATGGGCTTTACCAGCTCGTAGATCTTGACCGGGCGTCCCTTGTTCTCGGCTTTGCTCTCGCGGCTTGAGATCCAGCCCTGATCCATCAGGTAATGCATAGCAAGACTTACTTCAGGCTGGCGGAGATCGGTCCCGCGTTCTATCATATGTGACGTCGCTTCAGGAATGTTGGCGAGAAAGACCAGCACCTTTGCGACGTTCTTCTTTGTCCCGATCTCAATGAGAAGGTTTGCAAATTCTTCTTCCTTCTCCGTAAAATACATTACATTCTCTGTTCTCATATTGTTTCTTCCACAGTATTTTTTCAATGGTTATTTTTTATTTATCATAAAAACTGACGCTCCGATACAAGGAATCCCCGGAAGGATTGACCCTGTTCTTTGAAGATAACGGGATAGGTATTCCGAGTGAGCTGAAAGAAAAGATCTTCGAACGGGAATATGGGAGGAGAAAAGGATTAGGTCTGTTCCTCACCCGCGAGATCCTTTCCATTACCGGTATTACCATCACCACAACTTCCTTCACTGGCTCATTTTTCCCGGTGGGATAGATCGTCCCGACAATGTTGGGAATATTTCCGCCGGTTGTGGCCACCATCTCAGGAGTAAGAGTGTACAGAGTTGTTACATTGGCAAAGAACGTCCCGGTAGAGTTGGTGAAATCCCAGACCGGCGTAAAAGTTCCGACAAGACTGCAGGAAGTAGCATCCGTACAGGTCGTGGAAGTGCTGGTATAGACCAGCACATCGCCGGTAGATTCCTGCCACCAGATCTTGGGGGTCATGGAAATGGTCTGCAGATGCCGGGAGGCCGTGGCTGTCCCGGTATAGGAGAGCACGGCATCCGTGCTCGTCAAATTCGCTTTTGCCGTTACCCACATATTGAGTCCGGTATCGTTGCCCCAGTTACCGGAGACAAATGAGAAATTGATCTGCTGGGAAGGATCAATATCGGCCTTCTGGACTATCATGGACACGGAATCGGCCGGATTGGAAGACCCGAGTTTACTCATTGAGCCAAGCCAAGTATCGTTAGCGACCTGCTGGACGGAGAAGACCGGGATCTTCCCGGCGGCAAAGAGCAACCCGGGACTCAGCAGTAGGAATTCTCCATAAACCAGTAATAGGGGCACATCCATCGCGCCAAGCAGCTACAACACGCACCAGAAAAATACATATCGTACAATACACAGGCCATCCCAAAAATATGGCGATGAGTGAAAAAATGGTGGCGGTTATCCAAAAAGTGTATTTTACCCGGTCCATCCCGCATATTTGAGCGCGTGGTTGGTTGCATCGTAATAGGCAATGCGGGGGTGATCATTCCCATCGAGAGCGATCGATGAATAGTCGCCTACGTCTCCGGTATTATCCACTGTTATTGCATGCCAGTCCCCCAAGGGACTTAAATAGCGTGATTCGGTTGTATTATAGACAACATACCGCAGTTCTTTGTACGAGGCATCGTAGTAACTGATGTGCGGCTGGTCCCGGGAGTCAATGGCAAGGGACGGGTGTTTGCCGATGTCGTTGAGACTTTCGACGGTTTCCGTATCCCACCCTGTGCCGTTCCACGAAGCGTACCGGAGATCCTGCGCCGATGCGTCATAATAGGCGATATGCGGAAACCCCCGGGAATCAAGGGCAATGGAGGGGTCAAAGCCGGTAGACGCGATGACGCTGCCGCCATTATCGACCGTAGTAATGACCCAGCTGCCGCTTGCGTCCGTAGCGTACATCAGGTTCGCAAACGATTTTCCGTTGGTATATGCGATATGCGAATGCCCGTTCTTATCGATGACGATGGACGAGCTATACCCGGTATCACCGGTAAGACCGCCCGTGTCAACCTTGAAGGGGGTCCAACTCTTCCCGTCAAACCGGGTCTCCATCAGGGTAGCATAGTGCTGGCCGTCGTTATAGGTGATCCGCGGCTTGCCGGTGTTATCGAACGCCAGGGATGAGTACTGGCCGGCATCACCGGCAGAGCCTCCATCGACTTTCTCCGTTATCGCGCTTTTTCCCTGCCACTTGGCAAACATCAGGTTCCCGGAAATGAATCGGTTTCCGAAACTTATCGCAGCTTGATGGCTGTCATCAAGGGCGATTGACGTGGAATAGGTGCCGGCCGATGGGGCAATTGTGTGGAGTACCCATGCGGATCCTAATGTTCCCTCCTTCCCCTCGGCGTATTTGATCTGGCCTTCCTCTGCGTTATAGTAACTGATATGATCCCTGCCATATTCATCGGTGACAAGATCCGGGAAGGCCCCTGCACCGGAACCACCGCCGGTTTTATCGATCGTCTGAATCTTCCATGCGCTCGGTAAAACAGCGAAATTATAGGTCAAATCTAATATCGGCTGCGGGTCCGGGGAATTTGGGGTTATCCCGACGTATTCCGCCGTCAGTATGTGGGACCCTTCCTCATCAGCTTCCACCAGCCAAGCCTGGACCGTCCGTCCCCCGGGCCAAGTCTGGGCCGTCCGTTCCTCGGACTCGATTTTTATTTCATCCAGGATCGTCAGTCCCTGGTGTGATACTATATGCCAATAAGCACCTTTATCGCAACCGGTATTTGCAGCCAGAGTTATCGTAAACCGATCATGCCACTCAAAGGGCCAGGGATAGCTAATCGCATCCCAACTCCTAAAAGGACGCGTATAGCTCCAAGCCACACCGCCCTTCTTGTAATTCCTTACCAAGAGAAGATCATCGTATGTCGTTGATAACCAGGAGCAATAACGGCCTCCCCCGCCCTTGCCATCAACGATTACTTTCTGGTCCTGTTTGCCCTCGCTCTGGTTAATGGAGGTTATCACTCCGGTGCCGTCTGAATTGTCGGCACTCACCGGATCGTTTCCCTGGGTCGCGATAACCGGTGGGATCCCGACCGCTATCAGCACGAGAACGACAAAGACAAAGCAATTCATTGGGATGAGACGGAACTTTTTCATGCTCCAAACCTTCTGGTGCGATTCACCCTCGCATTTTTTCGTGAATGATATTAGTGACAGTATTCTCGGAAGAACACCATAACTCCGTCGTTGAGTGAAAAATTTATTTCAGTAATAATCACGGGATCCCAGGCATAAGGAAAACCCCGGTCTCAAAAGGCAGCTCGAATGCTTGAGCACCGATGGTTCTGTTAACTTGGTGAGGGATTGAGGTTTTTTTCAGGAGTTGAAATATTGATTATCTCCCAACAAGTTAACAGAACCTTCCTTTAATAGGAATTAAAAGAAGTCCTATAGGATTATCCTATAGGACGCTTTTTTCAAGAGTGTTAGGGAATAATTTACCGGAATTCCGGGAAAATTTTGCGGCCGGATCGCCGGACCGGCTGTATCATAAATAATATTAATCGACACGACAAATTCGGAAAAACATTAGACGTTCAGAGAGGAGAAATAATGGATGCTAAAAAACAATCGTCACTATCCTTTTTTTGGGATGGCGATGAAAATCCTACACGGTTAATAGAGAATATTCTCCCGCTGGTGTCAAGATTCTCAAACGTTCCTGAGGAGAAATTAAAGGAAATAATTTCGATAGCGGTAGTGACTACTCTCACAGGGAAGTATACAGAATATGAATTCACAACAGAATTCGATGAAAATAGGATCTTTCATTTGAAACATGATAATTACGATTTTTTGCCCGCGCTGTCAAGTGGAGACCGGATTGTTCTTTGGATCACACTAGTGGCAGCACTCAGCAAGTCAGCTGTTAACAATCTAACATTCATCGCGCACCGCCCATTTCACCGTATAGATTCAAGAAAGAGAATTCTAATCGAAGAAGTTATGAAAGATGATGTTGGTAATGCGCGTGTGATCCTCCTCGATTCCAAAAGGGATTTTGACTTAATTTTGGAGTTATTTTCAAGTTGTTCCTCTTCAAAAAGTCTTCACTAAATATAGTGAGATTTTAAAAAAAGGTTTTCTGCAGAGTTAGAGGCATTAAAAAATACTGGTTCCTGTCTTTTTTAGTGCTCATCGCACCGGAGCACGCCGCCGTGGCCGATGTCCTCGAGACTGTGCTCATCGATCATGATCGTGACAAGGTCCGGGTCGATCTTGAGCGTGGAAACAAGGGTACTTGTGAACTCTTTGACGATCCTGCGTTTCTGTTCCGTGGTCCAGCCTTTGCGCATCTTGAGAATAACGACGGGCATCTCTCGTATCTCCTTGACCTTTTCCGGTTGGACGTCCGCATATTTAGCCGCACCCGTTGGCCGGCATTCACTTTCGTGCCCCAAACTGAATCACTTTATATGCAGGTGCTGATAGTCTGAGCACACCAGCATGAAGAATATCATCATCAAGGGTGCGCGCCAGCACAACCTGAAAAATATCAGCGTGGAGATCCCCCGCGACAAGCTTGTGGTGATCACGGGCGTCTCCGGCTCCGGCAAATCAACGCTTGCCTTCGATACGCTCTACGCGGAAGGCCAGCGGAGGTACGTCGAGTCCCTCTCATCCTATGCCCGGCAGTTCCTCGGCATGATGCAGAAACCCGACGTGGATTCCATTGAAGGACTCTCGCCGGCCATCTCCATCGAGCAGAAGACCACGTCCAAGAACCCCCGGTCCACCGTGGGGACCACCACCGAGATCTACGATTACCTCCGGCTCCTCTTTGCCCGGATCGGGACACCGTACTGCCCCGAGCACAATATCCCGATCGCAGCCCAGACCCCGGACCGGATCGCTGACCAGATCGCCGCGGAGCACCCGGGCATGGTCACCGTCCTTGCGCCGATTGTCCGCCAGAAGAAGGGGACGTACCAGCAGCTCTTAAAGGACCTCAATAAGGAAGGCTATGCCCGGGTCAGGCTGAACGGGAAGATTATCCGCACCGATGAGGAAGTGGCCCTTGACCGGTACAAGAAACACGATATCGAGGTCGTGATCGACCGGCTTGAAACCGCCGATCGTTCCCGGCTTTTCGAGGCAGTCGAGAATACCCTCAAAAAGTCCGACGGCCTCGTGCTCGTGGCCGATGAAGCCGGAAAGGAATCAACCTACTCCTCGCTCCTTGCCTGCCCGGTCTGCGGTCTTGCGTTTGAGGAACTCCAGCCGCGGATGTTCTCGTTCAACAGCCCGTTCGGGGCCTGCGAGGAGTGCCACGGCCTCGGGGTCAAGATGGAGTTTGACGCCGATCTCATTATCCCGGACAAAGACCGGTGCATCGCGGACGGTGCGGTGGCGCCGTACCGGAACCCGATGGATGGGTTCCGGGGCCAGTATCTTGCCACGGTGGCAAAACACTTCGGTTTTTCCGCCCTCACCCCGATAAAGGACCTGGACGAGCGGCAGTACAATGCCCTGATGTACGGTTCAAGCGAGAGGATGCACTTCTCGATGAGCATGAAGAACGGGGATGCCCAGTGGTCCCACAACGGCGAGTGGGAAGGGCTCCTCCCGCAGACGGCACGGCTCTATGCCCAGACCCAGTCCGAGTGGCGCAAGCGGGAGCTGGAAAACTACATGCGGGTCTTCCCCTGCCCGGCCTGCAAGGGAAAACGGCTTAAGGACAAGGTGCTCGCAGTCCGGATCGATGGCAAATCGATCATCGATGTAACCGATCTCTCGGTAACGTCCTGCCTCGCGTACTTCTCCGGCCTCCGGCTCACGGAAAAAGAGGAGGGGATCGCCCGGCAGATCATAAAAGAGATCCGGTCGCGCCTGCTCTTTCTGGAGAAAGTCGGCCTCGGGTACCTCACGCTCTCGCGGAACGCCGGGACACTCTCCGGCGGCGAGGCGCAAAGGATCCGCCTTGCCACCCAGATCGGCTCGAACCTCATGGGCGTCCTGTACGTGCTTGACGAGCCGTCCATCGGCCTGCACCAGCGGGACAACCGGAAGCTGATCGAGACCCTGCGGACGCTGCGGGATATAGGAAACACCCTGATCGTGGTGGAGCACGACGAGGACATGATCCGATCCGCCGACCACGTGATCGATATCGGGCCCGGCGCCGGGCTCCACGGCGGAGTGATCGTGGCCGAGGGCACGCCCCAGCAGATCGAGAAGAACAAAAAGTCCCTGACCGGGCTGTACCTTGCCGGGAAGAAGAAGATCGACGTGCCGGAGAAACGCCGGAAGGCACAGAAGTACATCACGGTCAAAGGCTGCCGGGAGAACAACCTCAAAAACATCGATGTGAAGATCCCGATCGGCCTCTTCTCAGTCGTGACCGGTGTCTCGGGCTCAGGCAAGTCCACGCTTGTCTACGACACGCTCTACAAGGGCATGATGCAGAAGCTGTACGGCTCACGGGACCAGGCAGGGGCGCACAAGGAGATCGTGTTCGATACGGAGATCGACAAGGTGATCGTGATCGACCAGAGCCCGATCGGCCGCACGCCGCGCTCGAACCCGGCCACGTATACCAAGGTCTTCGATGAGATCCGGGCAGTCTTTGCCGAGACAAAAGAGGCGAAGATGCGGGGCTACAAGGCGGGGCGGTTCTCGTTCAACCTCCGCGGCGGGCGCTGCGAGGCCTGCGAAGGCGACGGCCTTATCAAGATCGAGATGAACTTCCTCCCCGACGTGTACATCGAGTGCGAGGAGTGCAAGGGCAAGCGCTACAACCGCGAGACGCTCGAAGTGAAGTACAAGGGCAAGTCCATTGCCGATGTGCTGGACATGAGCGTGGAGGAGGCGATGGCCCTCTTCGAGAACATCCCCTCCATCCAGAGCAAGCTGGAGATGCTCTCAAGGGTCGGCCTCGATTACGTCAAGCTCGGCCAGAGCGCGACCACGCTCTCGGGGGGCGAAGCCCAGCGGATCAAGCTCACGAGAGAGCTCGCCAAACGGGCCACGGGAAAGACCCTCTACCTGCTCGACGAGCCGACCACCGGGCTCCACTTCGATGACACCAAGAAGCTGATCCAGGTGCTCGACGACCTCGTGGAGAAAGGCAACACCGTGGTCGTGATCGAGCACAACCTGGACGTGATCAAGTCCGCGGACTACCTCATCGACATCGGGCCCGAGGGCGGGGATGGCGGCGGGGAGATCGTGGCCACTGGTACACCGGAGAAGGTGGCTGCGGTGAAGGAGAGTTATACCGGGCAGTTCCTGAAGCCGATGCTTGAAGGGAAGAGGGCCTAAGGGATTGTCCTTCGGTGGAATCTTTTTTCAGAATCTTTTTAGGTTGCTCTTGGAGACAGCTGAGCGACGCCTCCCGCCTCAGAGCCCCTCACGGGGCACTGCAGGGCAAAGGAGAGTACGATACATCTGCTCCGCCGCGGGGGCGCCCCTTCGGGGGCGGCGGCACTCCTCGCTTGTGGGGGTATGGGGGCGACAGCCCCCATCCTCTGGATTCATTTCCCAATCCGGCAGCTCCGTAGGCCATCCGTACTTTTCCGGAAAACAGCAGGTCAAGGGCTGGGAATTTCAAAAAAAGTTCGAACACGCTGCTAAGAATTTTAAAAAATGATCAGGTCACGGGCCGGCAATTCTCAAATGAGATCGATCCATGAGCTGAGGGTTCTGGAAAAAGAACGGCCCGGGACCCGGAAGATTTTCAAAAAAGACCGGCCCCCCACCCCCCCCTTTTAAAAAAATCAGACACCCCCCTGCCCCCCATGGGGGTCCCTGCAAAAAAATAACCGGGACCCCCTTTACTCAGCATAAAGCGGGAGTCCCTTTGCTTATTCCAGTTCCTGAACCTGTGTTTCCCCTGGAACTTCAGGCGAGAGGGGATCGGGGCTCCCCCTTTCCTCTATGCTAAGGGGGACCCCCTTATCAGGATCATAAGCGGGAGTCGCTTTCACCATTCACGGATCAAAGAACCCCCCCCTACCCCCCATGAGGGTCTCCGCAAAAAATACCGGGACCCACTTGATCCAATGCAAAGGGGCTCCCCCTTGCTGAGCATGGAGGAGGATGGGGGATCGTGGGGTGAAACGAGGTCTCCACCCCATTTTTCAGTTTCACCCCGCACGCCCGGGCGTTCTTATACCGTTCCCCCCTATGCCTCATCACACATCGCCGTGACCCGGGCGGACAGACCGCCCGGCAAGGAGCCCTGTTCGTGAACGCACTCCCCGAATCCCCCGACTGCCCCGCACCCGGAACGCAGGAAAACCCCTCTGCCCTGCTCCGGAAATACTGGGGTTATCATACATTCCGCCCGCACCAGGAAGCGATCATTGCCTCCGTCACCGGCGGGCGAGATACGCTTGCGATCCTGACCACCGGCAGCGGGAAATCGCTCTGCTACCAGCTCCCCGCGGTGTATCTCGGCGGCCTTACGCTCGTGGTCTCCCCGCTCCTTGCCCTCATGAAAGACCAGGTGGATGCGCTCAATGCCCGGGGCATCAGGGCAGCCGCGTGGAACAGCCTGCTTGACGCTGCCGGGCGCAGCCGGATCGATGCCACCCTGCGTGACGGCAGCCTCCGCCTCCTCTTTGTCTCCCCGGAACGGTGCCTCCAGCCGGGGTTTCTTGAATCCCTGCGGGAGTTCCCGGTCCGGCTTATCGCGATCGACGAGGCGCACTGCATCTCGGAATGGGGCCACGACTTCCGCCCCGAGTACCGCGACCTTGCGAGGCTGCGCAGGTGTTTTCCATCTGCCCCCGTGATCGCGCTGACAGCCACCGCAGTCCCCGCGGTGCGGCGGGACATCTGCGAGCAGCTGGGCCTGGTAAAGCCCAGAGAGTTCGTGGGCAGTTTTCACCGCAAGAACCTGGATTACCGCGTGCTCAAAAAGAAGAACGCGTCCGTCCAGCTGGCCGAGATCTGCTGCCGGCACCGGGGGGAGTCCGGCATCGTGTACTGCCTGAGCAAGAAGGAGACCGAGGAATGCGCAGCGGATCTCCGGAAACGGGGGTTTGCAGCAGTGGCGTACCATGCCGGCCTCTCCCGCCCGGTCCGGGAGGCCGTGCAGGACGCGTTTCTCAAAAATACCGCCCGGATCGTCTGCGCCACGGTTGCATTCGGCATGGGCATTGACAAGCCCGATGTGCGGTTCGTGGTCCACTACGATCTCCCCAAGTCGGTCGAGGCCTACTACCAGGAGACCGGGAGGGCCGGGAGGGACGGGAAGCCGGCCGAGTGCATCCTCCTGTTCAGCCGGGGGGATGCGATCCGGATCCGGTTCATGCTCGACCATGACGGTGCCGGCGAGCAGGCCACCCGCACCGCCCGGACGAAACTCCGGGACATGGTCGGGTACTGCGAGACTGCAGGATGCCGGAGGCAGTTCCTGCTGGCGTATTTCGGTGAGCGGGGAGTACGGGAAGACTGCAGTCTCTGCACGACCTGTACCGGGAAAAATCCCGTGCCAGACCGGAAGAATCGGGCCCGGCGTTCCTCCAAACGATCCGGGAGCGCCGCACCGGCCGGTGTTACAGTCTCACGGCGCACTTACCCGATCCCGAGCGTTTAAGACGCCGGCCCCCGGATACTTCTCCATCAGCCATGATCGATACCGCAGGCCTTCCCGAGAACCCCGGCTGCTACCTCTACGCCGATGCGGACGGGAGGATCATCTATGTGGGAAAGGCAAAGAACCTCAGGAAACGGGTATCGAGCTATTTTACCAAAAAGGACCATGACGCGAAGACCCGGAGCCTGGTTGCCCGTATTGTCTCGGTTGCGGTCGTGGTCACCGACACCGAGACCGAGGCGTTCCTTTTAGAGAATACCCTCATAAAAAAGCACCAGCCCAAATACAACATCGATCTCAAGGACGCCAAGCGCTATGCCTGGATCGAGCTGACAAAGGAGGAGTTCCCGCGCCTGGTGATCGCCCGCCGGGCAACAGGCGACGGTACCTACTTCGGTCCCTTTGTTTCAGCCGCCGAACGGGACCATGTCATCAAGGTGGCAAAGAAGATCTTCCACCTCCGGACCTGCAAAAAGCTCCCCAAGCGCCCCTGCCTCCGCCGCCACATGCAGTCCTGCAGCGCCCCCTGCACCGGCACGATCAGCCCGGCAGAATACGGTGAGAACGTGAAAAAGGCCACCCTGCTCCTGAAGGGGAAGTCCACCGAGCTGCTCGATGAGCTCCGGCGCGAGATGGCGGTACGGTCGGCCGGCGAGGAGTACGAACGGGCGCTTGTTTTGAGAAACGAGATCGCCGCCATCGAGCATCTTGCCGAGCGCCAGCATGTCGAACGCCAGCGGACCTACGACCAGGACGTGATTGCCTGCCAGGTGACGGAGGGGAGAGTCTACCTCACTGCGTTCAACGTGGAGCGGGGAACGCTTGCAAACAAGCAGGAGTTCACGTTCGAGGTAGGAGAGGATTTCTTCGAGGAGTTCCTGGTCCAGTACTACTCGGAGCGCGAACCCCCGGCCGAGCTTGTCGTGGAACAGGCGACCGACCCGGCCCTTGCGGAATTCCTCTCGGTAAAAAAAGGGAGGCAGGTTGATATTGTCGTCCCGCAGCGGGGCGAAAAACGGCAGCTTCTCGAACTGGCCAAGAAGAACCTGGAGATCGCGTTCTTCCGCGACACCCTCAAGGGGGCGGAACTCGGTGCGGCTCTCGGTATGCCCCATGCCCCGTCGGTGATCGAGTGCTTTGACATCTCCCACCTCTCCGGCACCGCGATGGTCGGCTCGATGGTGCAGTTCCGTGACGGGAAGCCCGACAAATCCGGCTACCGGCGCTTTAAGATCAGGACCGTGGAAGGGATTGACGATTTTGCATCGATCGCAGAAGTGGTAAAACGGCGGTACCAGCGCCTCACCGATGAGCACGCCCCGTTCCCGGACCTCATCATCATCGACGGCGGAAAAGGTCAGCTTGCCGCTGCACAGGAATCCCTTGCGGCTCTCGGGGCCACCGCCCAGCCCGTCATTGCCATCGCCAAGCGCGAGGAGGAGATCTATACCCCGGGCGATACACTCCCGCTCCGGCTCAACAGAAAAAGCATCGCTCTGCGGTATGTCCAGGAGATCCGGGACGAGGCGCACCGCTTTGCCATCACCTACAACCGGCTGCTCCGGAAAAAGAAGGTCATCTCCTGATCCTGCCAAGAGTCAAAAGTATTTATGGTACGTAGGAGACTATTGACCTTACAAAATAACGGAGGATACCATGCCTGACTTTTTCAACCCGTTCAGCGGAATGGTCCCGGACCGCAAGCTGACCAACGATGAACTGATCCGGGCGATCCGGCTCGACATTGCCGGGGAGCTCGAGGCGATCCACGGCTATATGGCCCATGCGGAGGCAACGGACAACGAGCTTGCAAAGGCCGTCCTCACCGATATCGCGAACGAGGAGCGTGTCCACGCCGGGGAACTCCAGAGGCTCCTTGCGATCCTGGCCGGCGAGGACGAATACCAGCAGAAGGGAAAACTCGAGGTTGACACGGTTGCCGCGGAGATCGGGGCGGCAGGTGCTGCTGCACCGGCGGCAAAGGAAGAGACGACCATCGGGTCCTTAAAGAATGCAAAGGGGGCGTAAATACCATGGCAAACACCTATCTTGGACGTGACGATGCACCCATCGGTGCAGAGACCTGGAAACTGATCGATGACGTGGCAGTACAGGCAGCAAAGAGCCAGCTTGCCGGGCGCAGGCTGATCGCGATCGAGGGCCCGTACGGCTTCGGGCTCAAGGCAATCGCCCTTGGGGACTATGCCCTCGAAGACGGGGTCAGCGCGAGCATCTCGCTCCCGCTCTCCCTGATCCGGACCGAATTCTCACTGGGCAAGCGCGACCTTGCGGCCTACGAGCGCGATCACCTTATCCTCGACACGGCCCCGGTGGCCTGCGCTGCCATGGATGCGGCGGCAAAGGAGGACAGGATCATCTTTAACGGCCTTGCCGGGACCCCGGGGCTCCTCAATGCCGAAGGCGCCGGCTCGATGACACTGTCCAAATGGGACAAGGTCGGAACCGCAGCAGACCAGATCATCGATGCGGTGACCAGGCTTGACGCCGCAGGATTCCACGGGCCCTACAGCCTTGCCCTCGCACCGGCCCAGTACAACCTGCTCCTCAGGCGGTACCCGCAGGGGGACGGGACCGAGCTGGAACATATCTCTGCAATCGTGAGTGACGGTGTGGTCAAGGCCCCGGCACTCAAAAAAGGCGGCGTCCTGATTGCATCGGGCAGCCAGTATGCTTCGGTTGCGCTTGGCCAGGACCTGGCAGTCGGGTACAACGGGCCGGTCGGGGACCTGCTCGAATTCCAGATCTACGAGAGCCTTGCGCTCGTTGTCCGGGCGCCCGAGTCCATTCTCGTGCTGAAATAACCTCCCTTTCTTTTTGGGATTTTCCTGCCTGTGGAGAAGTACCTGTCATGAACATCAGAGATTTCTGCCTGTATGCCCCGCTGCTCCTGATCGTTGTTGCTCTTGTCGCGGGTGCCGGCTGCCTGAGCACGGTAACTACCGGAGACAACTCGGCCGGCCCGGTCCACTCCCATTACGAGTACCAGGATTCGTGGTCGCCGGAGTATGGCTGTTATACCCACCTGACCGGCTACGTGTATAACGCAGGAAATGTGTCCACGCAGAACCTGCGGCTGGACTTCAACCTCGTAAACACCGGTACCGGCACGATCCGGGACTCACGCTCGGTCTATATCGGGAGCATCGCACCGGGCGACACCAAAAACTACGAGTCGATCCTGGACGGCGATTGCACGCAGGACTACCGGGTTGACGTTGCTTTTGAAAACCCGTGACCGGTGTCCGCCCGGGATAAAACAACAACCCGGGCCCTACTCTCCGTAGTCCAGCGGGTCGGTTGCACCGGCATCCCTGAACGCCTCGAGACGTTCGGTACAGGCGCCGCATTTTCCGCACGGGCGCACCCCGCCCTTGTAACAGGACCAGGTATCGGCGTAATCGACGCCAAGGCCAATGCCCTTTTTTGCGATATCTCCCTTGGAGAGCATAAGATAGGGCACCTGGAGCACGAGGTCATTCCAGTCGCAGAGGTGGAACGCAGTCGTCATGGCGCTCACAAAGACCGGCCTGCAGTCCGGGTAGATGGCATGGTCCCCGGCATGCGCCGCGTAGAACAGGTGACCGGCCCCGATGCCGATGGCATAGGAGGCAGCAAGGCTCAAAAAGACCATGTTCCGGTTCGGGACCACCGTCTGCTTCATGCTCTCTTCGGCATAATGGCCCTCGGGAACGTCCCGGTCGGCCCGTGTCAGGCTTGACGGGGCCAGATCGTTGAGCACGGAAAGCCCGGTGATCCGGTGGGGAATGTGGAGTTTTGCGCAGGTCTTTTGCGCGCACGCGATCTCTTTTTTGTGTTTCTGGTGGTAATCGAACGTGATCGCGCTGACCTCGTATCCCTGGTCAATGAGATCATAGAGAAGGGTGGTGCTGTCCATCCCGCCCGAGAGAATGAGAACTGCCTTCATGCCGGTATCCTTTCCCATCTCACTGGTATTTCAGGAGAGCTATATCAAGGAAGCGCCGGGCCGGTGCCCGGCAGCGACCGGAAAACAAAAGAACACCAGGTATCTGGATCGTTCCGGGACAAAAGGGACGAGAGGGCGATCCGGTGCCCGCAGGAGACGTGCTTTTCTTTGCAGGAGGCACAGGTTTTCGTATTTCCCGGACGAGGAAAAAGAGAGGTAATCTCCCCGCGAATGCCGGTCAGATCGAGGAATCGAGATCGCCAAGCAGTTTCTTGATATCGATCCAGATGATCAGCTCGTTCGTCTCCTTATCCTTGATCTTCACCTTGCGCTTGATGATCCCGATGATCGCCGTATCCTCGTGGCTGATCGACGCGGAGGTGTGGTCCACCTGGTTACCCTCGAAGGTCGAGACCGAGGTCACATCGTCGACCAGGATCCCCACCTTGGACTTGGTGATATTGTCGTCGAGGACGATGATCCGCGAGGCCTCAAGGGATTTGGTGCTTGCATCGGTGATGTTCAGGCGGTGCTTGAGATCGATGATCATCGTGATCTCCCCCCTGAGGTCGATAATCCCGCGAACATACGGGGCAACATTGGGGAGCTTGGTGATGGTCGTATACTCGACCACTTCCTTCACATCGAACAGGTCAATGGCGAAATGCTCGTTTCCGAGCACGAACTCCACGACCTGGATGGAGCTGAGATCGCCCTTGGAGGAAGCAGGGGTTTTTCCCTCAGCTACGGGTTCACTTGCCTTTGCCGTCATGGACACCTTCCCCCCGGTTAGTCCACCTTGAATTTGCGGTTGGCTTCCATCGCCTCAACAGCTACGTCATTTACGGTCTGGATCATCCGGGTGATCTCATCGAGCGCTGCGGCTGATTCTTCGGTCGCTGCCGCCGCATCCCCCGCTTCTTTTGCGGTCCGTTCGATAATGCCTCCGACCTCGTGGACGCTTGCCGTGATCTCCTCGGTGGTTGCCGCCTGTTCTTCGGTTGCAGCGGCAACTTCGGAAGCGCTGTTTGCCACGGTCTCCGCGGCTACCTGGATCTTCCTGAACGCGGCAAGCGCGTCGGCAGACGCTGCAACGCCTTTTTCAACAAGTTCCCTGGAATCCTCCATCGCTTCAGTCGCCTTCCTGGTGGCAGCATTGAGCTGGGTGATCATGTCCTCGATCCGTTCAGCACTGGACCGGGACTCCTGCGCAAGAGACTTGACCTCGGATGCGACAACGGCAAAACCCCGGCCGTGCTCACCCGCCCGGGCCGCCTCGATGGCAGCGTTCAGGGCCAGCAGGTTGGTCTGGTTCGCGAGATCGCGGATGAGCACGATGATCTTGCTGATATCTGCCATCTGTTTCTCGATCTCTTTGACAATCCCATGCACATTGTTCGTGGCCGACGTGATCTCGGTCATGTCCTTGTTGACCGTTTCCGCAAGGATTGCACCGTCCTTTGCTGCATCGTTTGCACTCTTTGCCTGGGTGGAGACGCTCTCCATGCTCGAGGTGATTTCCTCAACTGCAGCGCTCATGTCCTGCATGGCCTTGGACATCTGGTCAACGCCTTCGGCCGCTTTCTGGGCATTCTCGCTGACAACCCCGGCGTTCTTTGCAATCTGGTTCACGCCTTTCGATGCGTCCTCGATGCTCTTGTTTGCGTTATCCGCGGTCGAGGTCAGGTTCAGCATCTTCTTGTTGACGTCCCCGAGGTTCTTCTCGAGGCTGATCACGATCCCGCGGACAGCATCGCGGAGCTTGATGATCTGGTCGTACACTTCTTTGGTGTCATCATCCGGTTTGGTGATCTCATACCGGACCGTCAGGTCACCGGCTGCCATCTGGGCGTACACCTTGCTCAGTTCCGCGATCTCATTTTCCATGAAATCATGTGTCTTGGAGATCTTCGTGATATCGTGGTACGTAACATAGACGTAGGCAACCTCGCCTTTTGCATCCAGGATCGGGATATTTGCCCGCTGGATCACGTGGGTCCCGGTCGGCGCTTCGATAACCGACTCGCCAAACGTCCTTTTCTTTGCGGCAATGGCATCCGTATAGGACTTGCCGGAATCCTTGAGGTATTTTACCAGGCCCTGGGACCGGAGATCACTGATCCTCATGGACATGAGACGATCTACCGGGTACCCGAACAGCTTGGTAAACGCCGGATTGATCTTGACGAATTTCAGGTCCTTGTCTATGATGACCTGTGCAAGCGGATTGTACTCGAACATCAGTTCATAATCTTTGATTTCAACCATTTCCTTCACCCCAGCCTTACTACGGTTTCTTTCCACACTTCATTCATGATCTGTCCAAACCCGGTATATACTGCAGAGAGCCCGCAGAGGACTCCCTCGATGCCGGCAATCACGAGGATTGTCGGGTTCCCGAGTGCATTTCCCACGATCAGCAGGAGGAAAAGCAGCACCAGGAGCCCGAAGACCACCTGCATTGCCTTTGCCATCCTGAACGTGATCAGAAACATCGCGAGCGAAAACATTCCCCATATCCCCAGGAAACAGACCAGTGCCTCCCCGGACAGGGCGGGGCCCCACCCCCAGACGGGCATGAGGATCAAAAACACCAGGGATATCCAGAAAATGCCATACGAGATAAATGCGGTCATCCCGAACGTGTTGTTCTTCTTCCATTCCATGAGCCCTGCGATGATTTGGGCAAGACCACCATAGAAGAGTCCCATGGAAAATACCACGGATCCCAGCGCAAATATCCCGGCATTATGCATGTTCAGGATGATGGTCGTCATGCCGAATGCAAGAAGGCCCAGACCCCCGGGATTCGCGGTCATGTCGGTGAGCCGGACCTCGTTTTTGAATACCGAATCTTTTGTTAACTCCATAATTCATCCACCTTTCCCCGGACTTCCCTGATCTCCTCCTGCCCTGATGCAAGGAGGATAGCCCGCAGCAGCATTACCCTTCCCACAGTCGTGGTACATGACGGGTAAGCATAGGCATCGCCCATCTGATAGAGCGGTGAATTGTCGTAGTGGTACGATTGTACTCTGTTCATCTGCGGTCACTCCTCGGGAATTCTGCCAGTGTTTGCAAGGCAAAATACTGTTCAAGTTTTTCGGCAAGGGCATTCAGGAGGATAATATTCTCCTGAAGTCCATCCCGTTCCTCAGTGGTCGGGAGAAGACCCGGTCTTTTCCCTGGTGTAATCGCCTCGGAGTTCAGCACACAATCATCCTCCACCGTTCAACATTCACAACAGGCACATTTGCTGTGCATTTGTTGCCTGGCCTCAATGTGCGCACGAAACATTATATAAACAAACCCAAATGCCTTGCAAATATGCAAAGCAAAGAAAAACTTTTTAAAAGCGAATAACCGACAACATGATCATATCAGAAGACAGGGATCATGGAAAACCAGCAGGAAGAGCTCGCACGGATCAGGGAAGAATTAAAACGGCACCCGGAGGGACTGAGTATCACCGACCTCGCCGGTTCGTTGCACCTGAACCGGAACTCCGTGGCAAAATACCTGGACATCCTGCAGATCCAGGGAATGGTGGACGGGCGGAAACGCGGAACTTCCAAGGTTTATTTCCTGTCCCGTCGTATTCCTGCAGACGCGCTCAGGAAGATCTGTCTCCAGCCGTTCATTACCCTGGACCAGGACGGCCTGGTGACCGATTACAACCTGCAGTTTTCCCGTCTCACCGGTCTTTCCGGGGAGCAAACGCTGGGCAGAACGCTTGACCGGTTTCCCTTCACGATCCTGGAAGGTACTGTCCAGCAGGTATTCCGGGCTGCGCTGAAAGGAGTCGAGCAGAATGTGCGGGCCAGCCTTCTTCTTAACAATCAGGAAACTCCCGTCAGCCTGACCCTGATCCCCCTGGTCTTTCCTACCGGTAAACCGGGAGTCGCAGCTATTGCCGGGGATACCGGTACAACCCTGTCGGGCAGCAACCTTCCGGACACCGTTAATCCGGAACTGCGCATGCTCCTCGATCACCAGACCGAATATGCCGTACGTTACAGCCCTGAAGGTAGTATCCTGTATGTCAATGAACCCTACTGCCAGGCAATGGCGCGATCCCGTGAGGACCTGATCGGGCGGCCGTTCAAGCACCTGGTCTCGGCTGAGGACATGGAACGGATCGCGGCAAACCGCCAGCGGCTCAACTCAAAGTACCCGGCCGGCATGATTGAGTTCCGTGCCATCATGGCAAATGGTGAAGCCCGCTGGCAGCGGTGGTGGGACCGGGCCCTCTTTGATGATCGCGGGCAGCTGACCGGCTATTTTTCCTGTGGCCTTGACATCACCGAAGAAGTCCTGATCCGCACGAAGCTCAAAAAAACGCAGGATATGCTGGAGGAAACGATAGTTACAAGGACAACCGAACTGCGTGAGATCAACCGGCAGCTGTACGCTGAGATGACCCGAAGGGAGACCATGGAGCAGCAGCTCCAGCTCACCCAGTTTGCCATGGACAATGCCGCAGATATGGTCCTCTGGGTGAACCGCAATGGTCACGTGGAATATGCAAACAAGGCTGCCGTGATGGTGGGAGGGTATACCGCCGCGGAAATCTCAGAATCCGGGTTGGGCGATATATTCCCCATCCTGGCTGCACATGCCTGGAGCGAGACCTGGGATCATCTCAAGCGGGAGGGGACCATCAGCCGCCAGATCGAGATGATCAAAAAGGACGGTACCCGTATTCCCGTGGAGATACTGATCCGGTACCTTGAATACCATAAGAATGAGTTTGTCTGCTGTTTTGTACGGGATGTATCCGAAAGGACACGGATGGAACATACGCTGTTTTTGGCAAATAAAAAGCTCAACGTCCTCACCAGCATCACCCGCCACAATATCCAGAACAAGGTGACGATCCTCATGGGCTACCTGACCCGGGTAAAAAAACGGGTAAAGGACCCGGAGATCCTGGAATATCTCGAACGACAGGAGGAGGCGGCAAAAGAGATACGGGATGTGATCACTATCAGCCGGGATTTTAAGGACCTGGGATCCGATCCGCCGGAATGGCTGGATATCAGGGAGGTAATCACGGCAGCAATCACGCAGCTCAGCCACGGCGCGGCCCGGTTTTCGCTCGATATCCCGCAGCACCTTTTCGTGTTCGCGGACCGCCAGATAGAACGGGCATTTTTCCGGTTATTTGAAAACGCGATTAGCGACCCGGAAATACCCCGGTCCATCCATGTTTTCTCGCGGCAGGATCAGGATCGCATGATCATCTGTGTAGAGTATGAAAGCCCGGGAACCGGGCAAAAAGAGACCGCAGAACTTCCCGGGCCTGACAGATCCGGTAACGGCCAGCGGGGCCTTGTGATTATCCGGGAGATCTTCTCCCTTACCGATATTACTCTCACAGAGACCGGTGAAGCCGGGAAAAAGGTACGATACAGGATAGAAATTCCGCCGGTTTCCTATCGCCTGAACAGCCAGGGCCTGTGAAACGAAGGGCGGGTATGTCCTGAGGCCGGATAATCCCGGCGGGGCTGCACTTTTACATATAATAATTTATATATCCCAAATGTGCAATCTGCACACGGTATGACAAGAATTCTCATTGTCGACGATGATGCAGATATTCTTGAACTGTTGCGGCTTGAATTCGAGGACGATCCCGGCTGCAGTGCGGACTGTACCACGGATCCCTTCCATGCACTGGAGCTCGCAAAGAATACCCCCTATGATGCGGTGATTACGGACTGGAGAATGCCACTGATGAATGGCAGCGAGTTCGCCAGGGCATTGAGAGGGCAGGGGTGTACCTCCTATATTATTATCTACAGCGCGCTGGAACCGGGGCCTGAGATCCAGAATGTGCTCGAAACCGATGCGGATCAGTATATTTTCAGACGGGGAAATCCGGATCGGGAATTTGTCGAGTTAAAAGAGAGCGTCAGAAATACGAGAAAACGCGGTCATGCCGTTTCCAGATAAGATCCACGACCGCCTGCTCCACACCCGAAAAGAACTGACCAGGATTGGGATCCGTACCTGATTCCCTCATCTCCGGCGAGGGGAGCACTTCATCCAGAGCAGGCGGTCTGCCACCGGCTGCGGAAAAAACCTGAAACGACCGGAAGGTAACCGGCACACGATACCCGGGTACCTAAAAAGCATATCACCACAGACAGCGAAAATGTATGTCGGAAGTTCCCTGCATGGCTGGCCCGTACCTGAAAAGCGGCGAATCCATTGTCCTGACCACGGACCGGGTTCTTATCGACGATACAGAGTACGATCTGATCCTCACCACCCAGCGCCTGGCCCTGGTGGACAGCGGTCACACCAGTGACCAGCCTCAGGTTGTGCCGTTCGCCACCATTATTTCCGTCAAAGGGGGATCGACACCAGCGCGGGAGCCGGTCATCACCCTCACAATCACGGATCCCGCCGTTAGTGACGATACAAGAACCCTTGACCTGATCTTCTCCCAGCAGCCGTACCAGGATCGGTCGGCGGAATGCGATCTCTGGGTCAGGAAACTCATTGAGCATATTGTATCCGTCCGCCAGGAACCGGTGTCCGCCGGAAAACAACCCGCTGCAGGAACCAGCAGGGGTATGAACCCGAGCGTCCGCCGGTTTATTGCCCCCGACGTCCCCCTCCCCCATACGGAGGTTGCAGAGAACCGCAAGCCCTCGGAGGAACTGCTCCGGGCAATCCAGGGAACCGATTGGGAGAGCGGGAACACCGGTGTCGATGCGCAGACCGCAGAAGAGCCCGAGGTTCCCGAACCGACGGTAGTACCCACTCCTGAAGAAGAAAGACTCCCGCCCTCTCCGCCACCAGAACAGGGAGACAGCCTGGCGGCAGCAGATGCTGCATTACAGATCCCGGGGGTCATGGAGAGAGAGCCTGCTGCCACGGCGAATACCGGTGCCCTTCCCTCTGACGAACCGGCCCCGGACCGGGAAAACCTTCCTGCTGAAGAATTCGGGGAGCCGACGACCGTCCCGGCAACACCGTTTAAAGAGCTCGTGCCGGAAGAGTCCGGGACAGTCCGGGAAGTTCCGTCTATCCCTCCACCGGAAGAAACAAAGATCGGGCCGGCTATCGATCTGGAGGAGCTGTCCCGGCAGATTGAGCAGATCGTACCCCTTCGGCCAGAAGAGGCTGGCGGGCCAGGACCTGAAGCCGGGGAACCGGTCGGGATACCGGAAAGCGTGATATTCCCGGTGCTCACCGGAGAGGCCTCCGATACCGGACACCCTGCAACCACTCCGCCGATCCCCCCGGAACGCGGGGAGCCTGCCTCCGGTAAGCCCCCCCGAATGCCGAAAAGGAGACCGCCAGCAACGGTCGCAGCGATCGCGATCGTCCTCCTCGTAATCATCGGGGGGATAACGCTCGTCCTCCTCTTGCCCGCATGGGAAAACCAGGCCGGGTCTGAGTATTCGCCCGCAACTCCCGGGGTAACCCTCCAGCCGGTCACAACCGCCACCCCGATTACCATCCCCCCGGGGGGCGTATGGGTGAAGGTGTCCTATAACGGGACTTATTACGGGAAGTACGGGAACCCGGGAAGTCTCATCGAGGTCCGGGGGACCGGCGAGCAGGTCTACCCCGTCAAAAACAGTAATGATCTTGTCGAGGCTTCCTTCCGGAAACTGGATTATTCAGGGGATAACATGACAGTCGAGATCTATAACAACGGAGAGATGGTCAAACAGGCCTTCAAAACCAGTCCTGCAGGAGAGATCGATCTCCTGGTCAATTCCACTACCGGGAAACCGCCGTTTGTGCCGGTCACGACCACCGGGGCATAATGGAACCGGATACATCCGGTCACTCTTTTTAATGCACATTATAGAATCCTCGTGACATCGCAAAAGAGCTCGCGGTTGAAAAAAAATTCCCCCGTAGAGATACAGATGGCGGAAAAGGGTATGCGCCCTGCCTCAGCCCATCACCAGGCTGAGCAGGCGGAAGGCGATCCCGCCAATGCCAATCGCCATCACCACCTCGACAAGGGAGATCTCAAGCGACCGTTTCCAGCCAAACTCCGAGGCGAGGACGATAATGACCGAGAGGCAGGGGATGTAGAGCATCGATACGAGCGCTATGACGATGAGCTGGACGGGGGTGAGGAACAAGGCAAAGTTGGTGGTACCAAAAAGGACCGCAAGCGTGAGGATCGTCAGTTCCTTGCGCACGATGCCGAAGATCAGGGTGATGCCCACGACCACCGGCAGGCCGAGCCAGAGGACCGTGATGGGGGCAAGGAGGTTGTTGACGGGGGTGAGCAGGCCGACCGCGTAGAAGACCTGGATGAGGGCGCTCCCGACAATATAGGCAGGGAACACAAACCAGATGAGCGACTTGGTCCGGGCCCAGGTCTGTTTCAGGACAACGGACGCCGAGGGGACATGGTAGTCGGGCATCTCCATGATCAGGCCGACCGATTCACCCGGGACCACACGGTAGGCAATCCGCCCGACAAGAATGATCAGCAGGATATCGAAAGCATAGAGCCCCAGCGCCCACCAGATGCCGACAAAGTGGCCGACCAGGCCAAGGATAACCACGGTCCGGGCCGTGCAGGGGATGAGGGTGACGAGGAAGGCAGCAAGCAGCTTCTGCTTGGGCGACTCCATGATCCGGCAGGAAAAGCAGGCCGGGACATTGCAGCCATAGCCGAGGATAAGAGGGATAACGGCCTTCCCGTGCAGGCCGAGCTTGTGCATGCCCCGGTCGAGCATCACCGCGATGCGAGTGAGGTAGCCGGAATCTTCCATCACCGCAAGGAGGAGGTAGAAGGGCAGGACGTAAGGAATGACAAGGGTAATCCCGGCCACCAGGCCCGAGAAGGCGCCGTTCCAGAGAATACGCGCAAGCGATCCGGTGATAACCGGTTCGTAAGGCTGTATCTGGGAGAGAAGCGACTGGAGGAGATCGGAGATGCGGGCGCCTACCACAAATGTCCAGACCAGCAACCCTCCGATGACCAGAAAGACCGCAAGATACCCGAAAAAGGGGTGAAGTGCCACCTGGTCGAGCCGGTCGGTCAGGCTCTTTTTGGGAATGCCGTCCTCCGGGGCCTTTACCGTGATCACCTCGGCGACAATCCGGTCGGCGACATTGTACCGTTCGGCACTCATCACCACGCAGACAGATTCCCCGTGGATCGCCTCGATCTCGGCAGCAAGGGCATCCGCGGCGGAGACGATGCCCGGATCCTGCGCCTGGACGAGCTTCACGAGCGAGGGATCGCGTTCGAGAAGCTTGATCGCGGTGAAACGGACGGGATACGGAAGGGCAAGGGGTTCGATCCGGGGCACGAGCTTCCCGATCCGCTCCTCCACCTCCTTGCCGTATTTCAGCACGGGCGGGACGGGGCGGCGCTCTGCAAGGTCGAGGATGCCGGCAGTCAGGGTGTCGATACCTTTGCCCTTGATCGCAATGGTAGGGATGACCGGGACGCCAAGAAGGCGGGAGAGTTTTTCCGTGTCAACGCTGATCCCCTTCTTTTCGGCCAGGTCGATCTGGTTGACCGAGATGAGGAGCGGCGGGGCGAGTTCGAGGAGCTGGATGGTGAAAAAGAGGTTGCGTTCCAGCGCGGACGCATCGATCACGTTCACCACGGCATCGGGGTGTTCGAGCGCGATATAATCCCGCGAGACCAGTTCTTCCAGGGAGTACGTGGAAAAGGAGTAGATCCCCGGGAGGTCGATCACCCGTATCCGGTGGCCCTTGTACTGGAGGAGCCCTTCCGCTCGTTCTACCGTCTTTCCCGGCCAGTTCCCGATGATCTGGTCGACCCCGGTGAGCTGGTTGAAAGTCACGCTCTTGCCGACGTTTGCGTTGCCGGCCAGTGCGATCGTATATTCGGCGTCTTTGATCTTTTTGTCGTCGCCGGGGGGGCAGCCTTTGCAGCCACAGGACCCGCTCATGCCCGGTCCCCTTGCGTGGCATCGACAAAGATGTTCTCTGCGATCGCGTGATCGATCGCGAGTTTCGTCCGGCGCACAGAGACTTCGACCGGCCCGTTCAGGGGGGCTTTGCGCGTAACCGAGACAGCAGTCCCGAGCGTCAGACCGAGATCGGAAAGCCGCTGGACAACCCGGCAGTCACCCCGGATAAACGCGATGGTTCCCTTCTGATGGGGTTCGAGGTCAGTGACCGGGATGATGGCGGCTGACCGGATCTCTTCCGGGAAGGGGAGACCGGAACCGGTGACGGCATCACACTCGCTGCAGCTCCCTACTCCCTTGGCACAGGGCAAAATGGGGCTCCCGTGGGGGCAGCGTGCCGGCGCATTGAGCATCCGGCAGAGCGCGTTCTCGGTATCCTCCGAGATTGTATGTTCCATCCGGCACGCTTCGTCGTGCACCTTTGCCCGGTTGATGTGGAGGACATCGGCAAGAAAGACCTCCAGGAGGCGGTGGCGGCGCTTGATCGTTTCGGCGATCTTCTTTCCTTCGCCGGTCAGGCTCGCGCCCCGGTATGGTTCGTAGTTTACGAGGTTCTTCTCCGCAAGACTCTGGAGTGCCTCGGTCACACTCGCCGGTGCAACCTTGAGACACTTTGCTATCGCCGTGGTCTTGGCAGCGCCATCCGTGCCGGCGATATCATAGATTGCTTCGAGATATTCCTCTACCTGCTCCTGTGCCATCTGGAGAATAATTAGGACGCCCTAAATAAAAACAGTTTCGGTCTACCTAAAGAAATGACCGGTTTTCCTGTGCCCCGGGGTTCCTGACGATCACGACTATGCATTCACCCTGCACCCGCAGGAGCGAAAAAGACCAGAACCGGCGGGCAGATTACCTGTATTCCCTGCCGGAAAACCGGAAATGACCTGCAGGTACCGTGATCTCGAACCGGGCACCCCCGCCCGGAAGCCCGTCCTCACGGATGGCAAGACCGGTAGTATTGAGGATCTCGCGGGAGAGAAAGAGCCCGAGGCCGGTATGCCTGCCATATCCACGGGAAAAGAGCCGGCCCTTTTCAGATTCTGCGATACCTGTACCGTTATCCTCACAGGTAACCACAAGGGAGTCCCCGGCCCGCCGGTGCGAGAAACGGACAAAATCCAGGTGGTCACCGCCATGCCGGACAGCATTCTCCAGGAGGTTGATGAACACCTTGATGAGCAGGGGATCGGCGTACACCTCGACACCGGTGCAGTCCTCGGTTACGCGGATAGTACCGATATCAACCTGGCTTTTCGCATGTGCAAGGCAGGCCGAAAGATCCTGCCATACCGGCGATTTTACCCCCATCTCCTGGTAATCGCGGGTAAAGGCGATCTCATCCTGGATCATCCGCGCAATTTCATCGATCCGCTGGAGGTAGACGGCGTTCATCTCCGGGTTGTTCTGGTTCTTCATCAGGTCAAGGTAGACCATGAGCCCGGTAACCTTATTCATCATATCATGCCGGGTAACGCTCGAGAGGAGGTTGAGTTTCTTATGGGCTGATGCAAGTGCGTCGAGTGCAAGCCGCCGGTCGGTGATGTCACTCAGGATAAAAAGATGGCCGGTGGGGTCCTGGCCTGCCACGCTGAAATGCTGGTAGACAACATCGTAATAGCGGGCAGTACCGTTCCGGGGAATCATGACCTCGCCATAGGTATCCGCACCATGGCCGGTGCCTTCAGTAAACCGGGACAACTGCGGAAAACAGGAAGTAAGCGACCGCCCGATAGCGTCTTCGGGAGAACCGGTGATCTGCCGTGCGGCCGGGTTGAGGTCAACGATACGGTCCCGGGTATCGGCGACGATGATCCCATCGCTTACCGCAGAAAAGACCTGGGGATATGCCACCGGCAGGGTCAGGAAGAGCTGGTACCGGAAGAGACCCATGGCAATGATGACCCCGACCATAGTAAACGTGAAGGGCGTAAGATCCAGGCCGGGGACCGGGTCAATGGAAGCAAGGTAGAGAAGGTTGACCAGGACCGGAATACATGCGGCGATCCCCAGGATCAGGATCTGCCAGCGGTAGATCTTCGGAGCCCCGGAATAGCGTGAGGCAAGAAGAATCAGCGAGATCAAAAGCAGCAGGTACGCATAGGCAGCATGCAGCCAGAAGAGCGGGCCCCGGAAAAAGACCCAGAGCACCGAACCACCGATTGTCCGGGGGATCACCGCAGAATAAAAAAGATGGTGCAGGGAATTAGTGGCAACCAGGACAACGATCATCACCGGTACGATGAGAAGGAGAGCCACGTTCCTGCCCGTAACATACTGCATCCTGCCGGTATAGTACAGGACCACCAGCAGCCAGGCCACCGGTACGATAACAATCCCGAGGTACTCGACCACGGTCAGCAGCAGATTGGTCAGGAGATCGGAAAAGATCAGCTGGACTGCATACGCAGCAGTCCAGAGCGTGACGGCAGCCATCAGGATGGCAAACGGCCATGCAACCGGGCTTGTCCGGTTCCGGACGCCTATATAGGCAAGAAGGCCGGTGATTACGGCAGAAAAGAACAGGGGGAGGAAAAAAGGAGAGTATTGAAAGATCATCTGGTCATCTCTCAGATAAAATATTCAGTGGAAATATAGGCAATCCGGAGATATAGAGCATTTCTATATGAAACTGACATAATGCAGGGTACCCCTACGCACAGGGATACCGGCAACACGCATCCGGGGAACAGGCGGGATTTCCATGCGCTTACTCTTGGACTGGCCGGAAAACCGGGAGACGGTCCCCTCAGGGCGATCTGAAGATTTTTGAATCAGGCATGCATTGGTAGGTACTGGAATTACTATGGCAATTGACTGGTACAACGAGTTTGTCGATACGAAGTATGAACCGGCCAAAGACGATCTGGTCTGCCTCTTTTATTTCGAACCGGCTGCCGGGATCACCGGTGAGGAGGCCGCAGGAAGGATCGCCTCCGAGAGCTCGACCGGCACGTGGACAACCCTGTTTACCATGCCCCCACGGATGAAGAAACTGGAGGCCAGGGCATTCGAATTCGACAGGAATTTCGTGAAGGTCGCCTACCCGCTCGCGCTGTGGGAGGAAGGAAACGCGGTCCAGCTCATGAGCGGGATCGCCGGGAATATCTTCGGGATGAAGGCACTCAAAAACCTGCGTCTCATCGACGCTTCGCTCCCCGCTGCATATCTTAAGGGCTTTAAAGGGCCGCACTTTGGCATGGACGGGATAAGAAAGATGATGAAGGTCACCGGCCGGCCGTTGACAGGAGCCGTGCCCAAGCCGAAGATCGGGTTTTCGGCAAAAGAGCATGCTGAGGTCGGGTACGAGACCTGGATGGGCGGCTTTGATTTTGTCAAGGACGATGAGAACCTCACCTCGACCTCCTTCAACCGGTTCGATGACCGGGTCAGATTTATGGCAAAACTGAGGGACAAGGCAGAAAAGGAAACCGGCGAGAGAAAATCGGCATTCCTCAACATCACCGCCGATGTAGAGACCATGAAGAAACGCGCCGACCTGCTCGTCGAATATGGCTGGAACTATGCGATGATCGATGTGGTAGTGGCCGGAACTTCCAGCGTCATGACCATGCGGGACTACTGTTCCGATCTCGGCCTTGCGATCCATGCCCACCGTGCGTTCCATTCCGCATTCGACCGGAACAAAAAGCACGGTATGACCATGTATTTCCTTGCGAAGCTCATGCGCCTGATCGGCGTCTCCCAGATCCATACCGGGACAGCGGTGGGCAAACTGACCGGCACAAAGACCGAGTCGATCCTCCTTGCAGACCTGCTGCGCAAGAAGAAAATCGCGGAGGTCCCCCGCCAGTGCCTTGCACAGGACTGGGGCAGTATCAAGACCGCATTCCCGGTCTCATCGGGGGGGCTGCACCCGGGCCTCGTCCCCGATGTCCTTGATATCTATGGCACGGACCTCGTCCTGCTCGTCTCCGGCGGCATCCACGGGCACCCGAAAGGGACCCGGGCCGGGGCGCGGGCAACCATGCAGGCGATTGAGGCCTGGCAGGAAGGACTCTCCCTTGATGAAAAAGCAAAAACCGCACGGGAACTGCACGAAGCGCTGAAGAAATGGGGATACTACAAGCCGAAGTAATGGCATCACATTCATGCCCCATTCCCATTCCTTTTAATATCCCGGTAAAAACACTTAAGCACCGTGACAGGATTCCAGCTCGTCTCTTCCTTTCCACCCGCCGGCTCACAACCGGAGGCAATATCTAAGCTCAACGACGGCCTTGCCGACAATGCCCGTTTCCAGACGCTCCTTGGCGTGACCGGGTCCGGCAAGACGTTTACGATGGCAAACGTGATCGCTGCCTCGGACAAACCCACCCTTGTTATCGCCCACAATAAAACTCTCGCCGCCCAGCTCTACCAGGAGTTCTGCGATTTTTTCCCGCACAACCGGGTTGAATACTTTGTCTCGTACTATGATTACTACCAGCCCGAGTCCTACATCCCGGCAAAAGACCAGTACATCGAGAAAGACTCGTCCATCAACCCCAAGATCGAGATGCTCCGGCTCTCCGCCACTGCATCGCTCTCGCACCGGCGCGATGTGATCGTCGTCGCCTCGGTCTCCTGCATCTTCGGCCTGGGGAACCCGGAAAACTTCCGGAACCTCGGTTTTGACCTCTCTGTCGGCCAGAAGATCTCAAGGAGCGAGATCATGAGCCGCCTCCTGGACATCCAGTTCGAAAGGAACGATATCGATCTTGCACCGGGACGGTTCCGGGTCAAGGGCGATACCATCGATGTTATGCCCGGGTACTTCAACGATATCATCCGGATCGAGCTCTTCGGTGAGGAGATCGAGCGTATCCGCGAGGTGGACAAGAATACCGGTGCAAAAAAAGATGAGATGAAATATTTCTACGTCTACCCGGCCCGCCATTTCGTCACTCCCGAGAGCGCCCAGAAAGCCGCAATCGCTTCGATACAGGAAGAGCTTGACGAAGTCCTCCCCACGCTGGGGCTGATCGAAGCACACCGGCTCCGGCAGCGGACAAACTTCGACCTCGAGATGATCCGCGAGACCGGATCCTGCAAGGGCATCGAGAATTATTCCCGGCATTTCGATGGCAGGAAAGCCGGTGAGAAACCGTACTGCCTGCTGGATTACTTCCCGGACGATTTCCTGTTGATCATCGACGAGAGCCACCAGACGATCCCGCAGCTGCATGGCATGTACAATGGAGACCGCTCCCGCAAGGAGACGCTCGTGAATTATGGATTCCGCCTCCCTTCCGCACTCGATAACCGACCCCTGAAGTTCTTCGAGTTCGAGCAGTACATGCGCCGGACGATCTTTGTCTCGGCCACTCCCGGCCCTTACGAGCTGAAGCATTCCACGCAGGTGGTCGAACAGATCATCCGCCCGACCGGTCTTATCGATCCGGCGGTCGAAGTCCGGCCCACCGAAGGGCAGACGCTTGACGTGATCGGGGAAGTGAAAAAGACCGTGGCACGGGGCGACCGGGTGCTTGTTACCACGCTCACCAAAAAACTTGCCGAAGAGCTCTCCGAGTACCTTGCCGACCGGGGGATCCGCACCCGCTATCTCCATTCGGAGATCCAGACCCTGGAGCGCACCGAGATCATTCGCGAGCTGCGACTCGGCAAATTCGATGTGCTGGTCGGGATCAACCTCCTGCGGGAAGGCCTGGATATCCCCGAGGTGGGTTTTATCGGTATCCTCGATGCTGACAAGGAGGGATTCCTCCGCGATGCCCGCAGCCTGATCCAGATCATCGGCAGGGCGGCAAGGAATATACACGCAAAGGTTGTCCTGTACGCGGACACCATGACAGACTCGATGAAAGCTGCAATCTCCGAGACGCAGCGCCGGCGGGAGATGCAGATCGCATACAACCGGAAGCACCATATCGTCCCGCAGACGATCATAAAACCGGTCAAGGAAAAAGAGGTGGAGATCAAGGATACAAAGCATGTGCCCAGGGCAGAGATACCCAATGTAGTGATCGAGCTGGAGATGCAGATGCGGGATGCAGCGGACAGCCTGGACTTCGAACGGGCGATCGCGCTCCGTGAACAGGTGAAAAAACTCACTGAACGCCTGAAGATGGGGGGAAAACACCCGGACCGGGAACGGACTGCAGATCAGGACGTATAAGCGCTGCCGTTCCGCCAGGCGGCCCTGAACGGGACAGTCCCGGATCTGCCCGGTGATCGTTTTTCAGCAGCAGCAAAAAACGCCGCCCGTGACAGGCAGCCCCTCTGCAGACCGGCACCTTACAAAATTCCTGAATAACCGGAAAAATCAGCGATGATATTCATATCCGGTACCAACGATACAGCGCACCGCTGCTACCGTACCACTCCACCCTGAGCGCCACCGGATTCACTCGCGTCCTGGGCTCCCACCATGTAATACCGCTTGATGAACTCCCGCACTTTTTCTGATTCTATCCAGCCCATGTCGAGCTGGGTTACGATCCGGTCTATCTCACGGGCCTGCAGGATGATCTTATCAGTCACATCACCGGGAGCAAGGCTGGAGAGGCCCACGATCACGGCAAGCGGGTTCCTGATATGGTCACCGAGGATGGCAAACTGCTCAATATTCTTCTCGATCTGTTCAAGTGCCTTCCTCTTGACGGATTCCATCTGTTTGCGGTCAGAGATATCGATAAACGAGGCCATGAAACATACCGGCTGGCCGGTATCGTTTTTCACGAGGTTGATCCAGAGCATGACATAGAACGGCGTCTGGTCTGCCTTGTACAACAGGATCTCACCAAGCCAGCTCCCTCTCCGGGAAAGGGCATCTTTTATCGATTCTATCCCCTGCGGGAAGGCCACATATTTCCAGAATGGTGTACCCGATAACTCGTGCCCTTCCGGGAACCCCATCATGGACACCAGTGAATGATTCACATAGGTGATCGAAAAATCAAGGTCCATGATGGAGATCGCGTTGAGAGAGGATCGTATTGCATGGTCTTTTATAATGAGTTCCTCTTCCGCCTGTTTCCTTGCCGTGATATCAACGATGGTGCAGACAAACTGATCGTCGGGCAGCATCCCTGCAGAGAGCAGGACCCATCGGGTGGCACCGGCCTTGGTCACGAACCGGGTCTCCAGGTTTTCCACATTCCCCTGCGTGGAAAGGCGCTGGAAAAACCGGTCCCGGTCGGACTCATCCTCCCATACCCGGTAAAAGAGGAGGGATTCCATCGAGGATGGCTCATATCCCAGCATTTCAGCAAAGCGAAGATTGACTTCTTTTATGACACGATCCGAGCTGTTGACCAGACCGATACCCGCTTCGGAGTGGTTGAAGATCCCCCGGTATTTTACTTCGTTCCTGCGCATATGGATAGCCAGGCTGGAGACAACCGCGGCAACGCCTATCACTACGAGGCAGGTAACAAAGGAGGCAGTCAGCTCGGCTATGGCCCCTCCGGTCACAAAGGCCACAACGCCGATAAATAAGGCGGAGATCCCGATCGCATAGGAAATACCCCAGCGGGGGTACCAGTATGCCGCAAGGACAATGGGGATATAGAGAAGATTGGCAGCGACGGCAGCGGTGCCGTATTTGAATGCAAGAATATTGATAAAGATGGCAAGGATGGTCGTGGCAACGATGATGAAAAGCCAGAGATCCACAAAGCTTTCTTCGCGTTCTCCAACGTGGGATGGTTGTCCGGTCATCAGTTCACTTCGGTATGGATACAGTAAAGAGGCAGGAAAAGCACCGGTGAATGCCCTCCTCACCTGTTCTTCGTCTATGTTTCCTCATTACACAAATGGGTATTAATAATTATTGGTTCGTCAACCGGCAAAGACCAGTAATTGAGGCGCCATTCGGGCTGGCTCTCCATAAATTGCTGTGTTTTCAGGTATTTCCCACAATAAAAGGAGATACAGGATATTGCTGGAGTTCAGATAGCCGGTTATGACAGACTATGACAGGCCATGTCCACCCCGGTGCCGGATTTCCCCAGGACTGAACAGGTTACCCGAATCCCCACTGGGCAAGGGTAGTGTGGGAAGGATCGACGTCTTTCCAGGCCCACCCCAGAGCCTCGATGATCCGTGATATCGGCTGCTCAATCGTTTTCTCAAGCATCAGTTCCCAGTCGGGGATGAACTCTTTTGGCACCTGATCGGCATATTCAAAACAGAGGACATCTGTTTTGGGGTATTTCCCGGTCACGGTCTTGAGATAGATGCGCTTGGGCTTGCTGCCCTTGCCAAACTCCGTATGCAGGTACTGGTTGGCATACCGGGCACCCCTGACCTGCGCATCATCGGTCTCGTAATCATCGAGGGACTTGCCAATCCCGCCGGGAATCCCGACCTCATCGAGGGAGAACTTACCGGCGCGGTATTTTGTTATAATGCCCCCGAGATATGCTTTGATCTCTGCATAGTCCGTGCCGGCAAGGATCATCTCCATCACCTTCGACTGGACGGTCTTGGTGATCTGCGGCGTATCGCTGCGGCGAATCTCGAAACCCACGATATCGATCTGGTCGGCATCCTTGCCTTCCTTCCAGACCAGTTGGCCGGCGTACCGCTTCTTCTTTCCCGCCTGGAAAAACCGGGCATAGATCTTCTCGAACTTGATCGAGAAGTAGTGGGTATCGGCATTCAGTTCGCGGCGGGCAAAGTCCTGGTAGCTCGCATTGAGCTTTTTTTCCAGTCCCCGTGCCGTCTCAATGGTCTTTTCCCGGTCAAGAGGCGGGATCTGCACCATGCAGGAGTCCGTATCCCCGTAGATGACCGTGTACCCCTCCTGTTCGATGACCCGCCGCGTATGCTCGATGATCGCCCGGCCGACAGAGGTGACCGCGGCCCCGATCTCCCGGTCGAAGAGCCGGAACCGTGTGTAGCCCGAGACACCATAGTAAGTGTTCATGATTACCTTGAGTACATTCTGCTGCATATCGTAGAGGAGGTACTGGGGCGAACCGTACGGAAACGTATTGCGGAGGTTCTTCTTTGCATCACGTTCCTTTAACAGGTCAGAGAGGATACTGCGTGTCAGCCCGTCAGGCTGTTTCCTGAACCGGATCCCGTTGGGGGCGGTCAGTTCACCCAGGGGATCTTTTGTCTCGGGCGAGGCATTGATTGTCATCATCGCCATCGGGTAGAGGGACTTGAGATCCAGCACCACCACATTTTCCCGCACGCCCTTACTGGGCTCAAAGACCGTGGCCCCTTCAAACTCCTCGGCATTCGCAAAGCCTTTCGAAGGCAGGATATATTTCCCATGGGCCCTGCGCAGGATATAGACATCAATCACGCTCGATGAGTTCAGGGTCTTGTCAAGAGGACAGCCGACGTAACGTGCGATCTCCCGGTAAAAGCCGACGATCGAATCCTTCCGGTCGATCGCGACACAGAGCTCAACATCCTTGTAGTTATACTCGACCAGGAGTGCCGGCTGTTTCTTCCAGAGATCGGAGATCGTGCCGGTATACCGCACCTTGCGTTCACCGATCTCTTCCTCCGCAACGGCATCGAGACGATAGGACTCTTTGAGGGTCGAATGCATCTTCTTGTAACCGGTAAGGAGATCGAAAAGCGCTCTGCCACGAAGCGCGTTTCTCTCGGTCATGCCGGGGAGACGGGCGAGCATGACGGGCGAGAGCCCCAGTTTCTCCATCCTGCCCGTGATATAGGGCATATCGAAATCGACAAAGTTCCAGCCCGTAAGGATGTCGGGATCCCGCTCGGCAATGTATCCCCCGAATGCCCGGAGCATGGACACTTCATCCGCATAGGTGCAGATCGTATGGGTGCCCTTCCGGAAGCAGCCGTTCTTTAAACCCCCGTCCTCAACTCTGGCGGTGATCTCGGCCGGCATCGCGGTCCCCGCGTACAGGAAGGTCGTATAATCGTTATCGAACGAATCATAGCAGGTGATGCAGATAATTGCATCCCTCTGGGGATCCGGAAATCCCCTCTCGTCCTCGCATTCGATATCGATCACACAGACACGGGCCGGTGCATCGGATTCTGCGGGAGCAAGAGCCTGGTACTCCACGGTGGCTGAAGGTGCGGTGACAGCGCCGGTCAACCCGCAGTCGATCATAAATCGTGTTGCAAACGGGATGTCTGCCTCAAAATGCCGGTAGCGCTCCCGTACCTCGCGAACATCCCCCGGGCGGACCGTGTAGAGCCGTTTCAGTTTTTCGCCCCGTATCGACCGGTACAGCGTATCCGGTTCCACCGTGACCTGCGGGGCATGAGACTGTCCGACCTGCTCCTCGGGGACGTAGAAGTACGGCAGGAACCCGGTAACATCGATCCGGTGGGCTGTTCCCCCGGAATCCCTCCCGAAGACGTGGATGATTGGCCCATCGGGTGTATTGCTGTACTCCACCTGGTTTATTGCGATCGTAAGGGGACCGGCCTCTTCACCCGTATGAGGGACCGTCAGTGTTTCTGATGACCTCATGACCTGTGTCGGCATACGCTAGGCCACTCCCGACTGGCAGAGGGTCCGGACAAATTCCCCGGCCTGCATCATCCCCGCAGTTTCCCATTCATCGAGGTTCCAGGTGACGATCTCCCGGATACCTTCCCTTCTGATCCGGACAGGGACCCCCAGCGAACATCCTGAGAGATTGTACTCACCGTCCAGCACCGCAGAACAGGGAACGGTGTCCCGGGTGCCCGATAAAAGCATCCGTACAAGAGAGACGATATGGAATGCCGGGCCGTAGACGGTCCCGCCTTTTCCCTGTATCACTTCCATGCTTGCACCTTGGAGATCCCTGAGGATTTCCAAACGCAGGTTTTTCTCAACAGGTTGTGCAAGCCGGGAAAAAACCGGCACCTGGTGCTCCCCATGTTCTCCGAGAACAGTTGCAGGACCCTCCATCCTTCTCCGGCGAAGGGCAAGCGCGAAACGGGCACTGTCGAGCTGGCCGCCAAAACCGATGCACCGTTCCCGGGGAAGACCGGAAAAACGGTGCAGGAGGTAGTTATTGACATCCATGGGGTTGGTGACGGTAATGAGGAGGCCGGAAAAACCTTCAAGGAACCGGCCGCATTTCCTCGCGACGGGGAGGTTTGCCGCGAGAAGATCTGCACGGGCCCGGATCTCCGGCGAACGGGGGATCCCCGCAGCAAAGATGCAGATATCGGCCTCCTTTATGGCACGGGTATCGGTGGAGATCGTGACCGGGAGCCCGGTATGGCGGATATCAAGTACCTGGGCCGAAAGAAAAGCCTTGTTCAGATCATACAGGACGAGTTCGTCCGCAAGCCCCAGAACGGCGGCAAGAGAGGCGACCTCTCCCCCGATCCTCCCGACGCCCATCACCGCGAGCTTCGTCATGATCTTTGTCCTGTATTAGGTATGGACATCCTGAATTTAAGTGACTGCCTACCGCAGAACCAGGAGAATCTTAAAAAAAGATGTCTTTTATAAGACATCACGTCCATCTTGTGATGGATGGTCGTTCTCAGGACAGGCCCGGTGACGGTCGGCGGTGTGAGCCTCGACAACCACCTCCTTCTTGCTGCCGGGGTTCTCGGCACCACCGGCGCATCACTTTCGCGGATGCTTGCCACGGGTGCCGGTGGCGTGGTAACAAAATCGATCGGGCCCGCACCAAAGGACGGACACGCCGGTCCCTGTGTTGCCCTGCTCGATTGCGGTATCCTGAATGCCATGGGACTCCCCAACCCGTCACGCGAATTTACCGGTGAGCTTGAGACACTCAAAAACAGGCCGGTGATTGTCAGCATTTTTGGCGGAAATCCAGAGGAATTTGCCGAGGTTGCCGGCTGGTTTAAGGGCCTTGCGGCGGGGATCGAAATGAACCTCTCCTGCCCCCATGCAGAAGGGTACGGGGCAGCGATCGGGGTTGATCCTGTCCTTGTGGAAAAATGCACACGGGCGGCGAGTGCGCTCGGGATGCCCACGTGGGTGAAGCTGACCCCGAACGTGACCGACATCACGGCGATAGGAAAAGCGGCAGAACGAGGGGGGGCCACTGCAATTGTTGCCATTAACACGGTAAAAGCGATGCGCATCTCAACCGGCCTCAGGCGGCCGGTACTCGGTAACCGGTACGGCGGACTTTCCGGCGATGCAATCTTTCCGGTAGCGGTCCGGTGCGTCTATGAGCTGTACGAGGCATGTTCTCTTCCCATCATCGGGTGCGGAGGGGTGTCAACAGCCGACAATGTGATCGAGATGATGATGGCAGGTGCACAGGCAGTCGAGATTGGCAGCGCGGTACAGCGGGACATCCACATCTTCGAGTCCATAAAACGTGATCTGTATGCAAAGAAAGGCGCTGATCCCAAGGAGATCGTGGGGTGTGCCCATGGATGACCAGCTACCGGTGCCGGTCACCGTGACCGAGATCCATACCGAGACTCCTTCTGTCAGAACATTTTCCTTTGACCGCAGTTTTTCCTTTGAACCCGGCCAGTTCGTGATGGTATGGATCCCGGGCATCGATGAGATCCCCATGGCCCTCTCTTCGGCAAACAGTATCACCGTCCAGAAAGCCGGTGATGCAACCGGTGCGATGTTTGAGATTGAGGCAGGGGCATCGCTGGGGATCCGGGGGCCGTTCGGGAACGGGTTTACCCGGGGCGAGAAGATGCTTGCCATTGCCGGAGGTGTCGGAGCGGCCCCTCTCCTGCCTCTTGCCCGGTCTGACTGCGTGATGACCATGCTCCTTGGCGCACGGACCGAGAAAGAGCTGCTTTTCGTTGACCAGCTCGATGAGAGCACGGATGTCATTATCGCCACTGATGACGGGTCGCTGGGACAGCACGGATTTGTAACCGATCTCATGAAGGACATCGGCCTTGCCGCGTACGACAGGATTGCTGTATGCGGGCCGGAACCAATGATGCGGGCTGTGTTCTCCCTGGTTGACGGCCAGGGACTGGCAGCAAAGGCCGAGTTCTCGCTGCACCGGTACATGAAATGCGGTGTGGGGATCTGCGGTTCCTGCTGCATTGACCCGGATGGCCTGAGGGTCTGCCGGGACGGCCCGGTCTTTTCCGGCGAATTCCTCAAAAAAAGCGAGTTCGGGCATTATTGCCGGGACGCAAGCGGCAGAAAGAAAAATATCTGATTCGATGCCCGGTGGCACGTACAAAACATATTTTTATCGTTCGCCAGCAGAGCCCATGTCCTGACGATTGCCACCCGGGCTGGGCACGGCTCCCGCTTTACTGCCAGAGATCGTTCTTGCGGGAGTGGGAGGGAAACCGATAGCTCCCTTTCGGGACGTGGATCTCAAACCGGGCCCCTTTTCCGGGGGTGCCGGTCTCTTTGATGGAGAGGCCGGTGATACTGAGGATCTCAACGATCAAAAACAGCCCGTATCCCGTGTTGCGGAAATATTCGCGCCTGAAGATCCGTTCTTTTGAATCTTCGGGGATACCAACGCCATTATCCTCACAACAGAGGACAAGGCCGCTGTCCGTTTCATACATAGAGAACCGGATAAGGGTCACATGACCACCGTGGATCAGCGCGTTCTCGATCAGGTTGACAAATACTTTGGGGAATCCTGCATCGGCAAAAATTTCCAGATCGCTGACCTGCTGGTCGATCAGTACCTCTTTCTGTTCGACACCGGCCACTGCCTCCCCAATGACTGCACTGATATTGTGCCACCGGGGTTCGCCCGAGCCGATATTCTGGTAATCGCGGGTAAACCGGATCTGCTTCTGGATCATGTCGGTGACATCCCCGATCTTGTCAAGATAGCCGGCCACAACGGGATCCGTCTCCGTCTCCCGGATAAGGGAGAGGTACATCACGATTGCGGTGATCTGGTTGAGGATATCGTGACGGGTGATACCGGAGAGGGTGTTGATCTTGTGGTTGGCGAGGCGGATGGCGTTCTCGAACCGCTTGCGTTCCTCGATCTCGGCCGAGAGTTCCTTGTTCACGCGCAGGAGTTCCTCGGTCCGCTCGTTCACCCGCCGCTCGAGATCGTCCCGTGCCCGTTCGATCACCTGTTCAGCCAGTTTACGGGCAGTGATATCCACTGCAGAGCAGATCACAATATTGCCCGGGGTGACCGAAGCGGAGAGAAGGACCTGCCGGACCGTGCCGTCACGTGCGGTAAAGAGCAGCTCAAGGTCCCCGGACTCCCATGCGGTCTTTACCTGCCGGATAAACCGTTCGCGGTTTCCTTCGTCGGTGATGATGCGCGACAAGTCAGCACCGACAAGCTCGGGGCGGCTGTACCGGAGCATCTGCGCGCATTTCATGTTCAGTTCAGTGATGCGGAGGGTGGTTAAATCGAAGGTAAAGATACCCGCCTGCGAATTCTCGAAGATCCCCCGGTATTTCCGTTCTTCCTCACGTAATCCTTCCGCAAACGAAGAGGTTACCACACCGATGGTGACAAAGACGACAAACCACGCAGTGGAGATGGCAACATCCTGCGGGTTGAACCCGCTGTAGAAGTAGACCAGCAGGATATAGACCGTGCTGATGCCAAGAGAGAAATACACCCCCTTGCTCGGGTAGAGATAGACGAAGAGGATGATGGGAAGGAAGTAGATGAAGGGGAACGCCTCGTAAATACCGAGGGAGAGGGAATAGATTGTCGAGGTCAGCGTGATCAGGAGGGCAATGACAATCGTGATCGTCCAGAATATCTGATGTCGTTTTTCCGGAGTGAGGTGAGCGATCATGGCTCTTCCTCCTCATCCCGTTTAGGAGTGTCTTCAATCGGCCCGGACAGGAGGGTCTGTTCGAGGCGGCGGCGCTCCAGGATCTCGGTCCGCAGCTCGTCGTTTATCCGTTCGAGATGGGCAGTACGTTCCCGGACCTGGCGTTCCAGATCCTCCAGAGTCTGGCGAATCTCTTCATCGGCCACCCGTGCATCGGTCATATTGACCACCGAGCAGAGCACCATCTCCTTTGTCACATAGAGCGGGGAAACCACCACCCGGATAACCCCCCCGTTTTTCCCGCGGAAGAGTGCATCGAACGCAACACCGGTATTCCCTGCCTTTACCTCATTCATGAAGCGGTGGTGGGCGGCGGTGTCTGTCCAGACGGTACTGACAGGAGCCCCTTTGAGGTCAGTGCGGGAATACAACAGCCATTGTGCACATTTCTGGTTGACCTCGCGTATCTTCCAGCTGCCGGGATCGAAACAGAAGATCCCTTCAAGGGTATTCTCCATGATATGCCGGATCCGGGACTTTTCTTCGAGGATCCCGTTTGCATAGGAAGACGCAACCACGGCAAGGGTGATAAAGATGGCAAACCAGGCCGTGGAAATGGCGATAAGAGCCGGGTTGAACCCCCCGAGGAGATAGACCAGTCCGATGTAAACGATGCTGATGCCGAGGGTAAAAAGGACTGCCCTTTTGGGAGAGAAATAGACGACACAGATAATGGGAAGGATATAGAGGAAGGGGAAAACGACGGAGATCCCATGCATGAGGGAGAAGACAGTACCGAGAATCGCAACAACTGATGCAAATGCTATGATAAAGAGACGAAGGACAACCTCCCTCTCCAGCGTCTGCGATCCCATGTTTTTACATTCTCCCGACGCGCAGGACCGGGCAGGTCCTGCCACGGCATCCCTTATCTTACAGTTGATTTTAATGCATATAAGTTAGAGGGAGATACTCTGTTTCGTGAATGGAAAATGGAAGGCCGCAGGAGACTGCCTTTGCCCGGGTTCACGGGGACGGTTCCCCCGGCTCTTTTCCGGAACAGAGGTTGATACGATCCAGTTCTTCCAGCTTGTTGATGTTGGTAAAGGTCATTAGGCCGGGATCAATGACCCGCAATTCATTTACCGGCACATACCGGGTGTTGAGGGTCTGGATCATGGTCCGCAGTGAAAGGGAGGTGTGACTTTCAAGGTAGGCAAGGAGGGCGGTCCTCCGATAGACCGCGTGGAGTGGTTCGACCATCTGCTCGTTCCACCGGGGTATCGCTGCGTCGTATGCACCGACCGCGTTAAAGAGATATGAGACCACTTCGGGATCAATGCAGGGCATATCGCAGGCAGATACAAAGACCAGATCACCCCGGGCCGCAAGTGATCCGGCATGAAGCCCCCCGATGGGACCAAGACCCTGCCGTATATCACTGATACAGGTGACGCTTTGCAGTGTCAGAAAGCGGGCACACTGGGCAGGGCTGCGGGCAACGATGATGATCTCATCGACAACCCCGGACAACGAATCGATAAGGCGCTCGATGAACGTTTTGCCTTCGTAAGTAAAGAAATATTTTTCCTGGCCGTTCGCCCTCCTGGCCTCACCCCCGGCAAGTACCACCGCAGATCTCATGGATGTGCTCCTTTGGAGGCGAGTGCCTCCCGGAATTTTACCAGATCGCTGATGCAGGCATTCACCGGAGTGGGGATACCATGCGCAGCCCCTTTTGCCACAACGGCGCCATTCAGGAAATCGATCTCTGTGCGACGGCCCCGGGAGAGGTCCTGAAGCATGGATGAGTGATGTTGAGCCGTTGCCGGGAGCTGGACATCGTGGAGGTACTGCAGATATTCGTCCGCTGTTGCCCAGGGAAGACGGATACCTTCTGCATGGATAACAGCAAATCCCTCGCTCACAATCCGGGTGATAATCCTCCAGGCCGCGGGCCGGGCGAGTTCCCCGTATGGCACCCCCATGACTGCACCAAGCGGGTTTAAAGCACAGTTATAGAGGGTCTTCCCCCAGAGTTCGGAGCGGATCTCCGATGTTCCCTCAACACGAATCCCTGCCTGTGCCATAAGAGAGACGAGCCTGCGTACCGGTTCGTCAAACCCTTCGGGGAACCTGCCCAGTTTTGCCGGCCCGGCCTCGACAGAGACGTGAACCTTGTTGTCGGCCCGCCATTCGAAACCGGTGATTATCATACCGCCGATAACCCGGTCTGTGTAGCGGGCGATGATCTCCTCGTTTCCGATCCCGTTCTGGAGGCTGACCGTTTCTGTGTCCCGGATGATGGCAGCATATTCCCGGCAAAGGGATTCAGTATCCTGAGATTTGGCGGTGATGATGATGTAGTCATACCGGGCATCCCGTGGAACGCAGTCAGAGATGCTGAACCGGAAGGTTTCCGTCCCCCAGATGCCGGAAAGGGAAAAGCCGGCGGCACGAACAGAATCGGCATTCTTTTTCCGGGAGACTGCATGGACCTCGCAGGCCGTCGAAAGTTTTGCCGCAACCGATAAACCTACCGCCCCTGCACCCAGAACGAGTATTTTCATGCTCTATCCTTTCAATTCCTATTTTATTTTCCCCGGGGGGCAATTAGATATTCCGAACAGGTATCGCTGGCAGGAGGATCACCCGTTCACTTGCCTTTTCTGCTTTTTGCCTTCTTTTCGAGCGCCAGAAGCTGTTCCTTGATCTCCAGTGCCGGTGTAAAACCGCCAATCCCGCTGGCGGCTACAACCCGGTGGCAGGGCACAACCAGCGGGGTAGGATTATGGGCCATAGCGCGCCCCACGGCCCGGGGTGAGGTCCCCACCTGTTGCGCAATCTCCCCATACGTTGCGGTACTGCCATACGGGATCTTCCGGACAGCACTGTAGATGCGGGAGGAAACCAAATCCCCTTCACAGGCAACAGTATCTAATCCCGACAGATCCACGGGATGGCCGCCACAGTATTCCTGGATCATGGCCGGAACCGGGCCGGGGATCCCGGTTGATGCGAACCGGACGCGGTAGATCCTGTTATTGCTCCACCAGACATGGACATACCACAGCCCCAGCCTGCACGAGCCCCCCGTTATTTCCATTGTCCGATCATCTCGCGGAATTTTTTGACATCGCATTCGATCATCTCATCACGAATCCATACCGGGAGCGTCGAATGAACCCGTTTTTCGAGGAAGCGGCGTTCAGCAAAGACAAGGACGCCCCGATCCTCGGGAGTGCGCAGCACCCGGCCGAGTGCCTGGAGTGCCCGGTTGATCGCGGGGAGCGTATAACAGAGAAATTCGCCCTCATCACCGTACTTGTGCCGGAAATACTCGATGATCATCTTTCTTACCCGGGTAAAGGGTGCCAGTGGCAGGCCCACCACCATTGCCCCGGAGAGCATCTCTCCCCGGTAATCGAGGCCCTCGCTCCATTTCCCCCCGCAAACCGCAAACATGATCCCGGAATCTCCCTGTGCGGGAAGCGAGAGGAATTCATTGAGTGCGGCACCAGCACCTGCGGCGTCCCGCGGTTCGATGTACACCTTTCTCCTGCTGATATGCGATGCGGCAAGATCCGCATAGGTTTCCAGGATCTGATAGCTGGGAAAATAAATGGCCCGGTTCTTTTTGAGCGCCGAAAAGGCGGTGATATAATGAACAATCTTCTCGGTGTTCTCCCTGCTCTGACGAAGGGAGTAGGCTGTTGTGATATCGGTGGCGCAGCAGATGAGCCGGTTCTCCTTGGGAAATGAATTGGGAAGTGCGAGAGTGGCTACCGGAGCATCGTTGAAATAGAGTTTCCGGAAACTATCGACGGGTGAGAGTGTCCCGGAGATCAGGATGCAGCAGGCATGCGTTGAACAGATCTCTGTGAGGGGGGCAGAGGGATCGATATTCCTGACCTCAAGGATAATACCCTCCTCTGTTTTTTTATAAACCGTGAGATAGGCAGGGTTATGTGCGGATTCTGACAGCCGGTACATAAATGCGGTCAGGCGTTCGATCGCGGTCTCGCGGAATTCACCGGATTTCTGGTTCTTCTCTTTTATAGTCCCGGCAAGCCCCATGAGCTCGTCAACAATATCGCCCATATCCTTCCAGAGAGAACCCCTGACAATCGCCCGGTCAAAAATCCCGGGATCAAACCAGTCCTCGGGTTCTACAGAGTTTGCAAGTCCCGCCATAAACTCTGAAAGGCGGGGAAGGACATGCTGAACTGCCTCCGCTCCCTTATGCAGGCGCCGCATTCCCGACAGCTCACGGGTGGCCTGCTCCAGGTCTTTCTGGGCAAGGGCTACGCTTTCGACGGACTGGATCACATCCCCGCAGTTATGTGCTTCGTCGACGAGAAGCATCACATCCTGCTCTTCAACGTTAAGGTTTGCGTACAGCTGACTCCGGATCTCGCGGTTGAAAAGATGGTGATAGTTCAGGATCACGACATCTGCATTCTTTGCAGCCTGTAACGTAAGTTCGTACGGACAGACCTCTCCTGCAAAACCGCCGAGCTCCTGTGGACGGACCGGTTCGGCGAGCACGCGTTCCGCTTTGGACCGGACCGCGGTGGAGGGGACCATTTTGACACCACCGCTTTCTCCGGGAACAAACTGCCGGCTTGCAATAAAGAAGGGACAGAGAAGGGGGTGGTCACGGTCCATTCTCCGTATCTGCTGAACGATAAACGGATCCTTGATGGGGATCAGCGCCCCGCGCTCGGCCCGCTCGCGCATGAGGGCGGAAGAGAAGGTCTTCACTCCCTCGCAGCGCCGGTACACATCGCCCTCCCCCCCAAGGGGACAGATACTCTTTTTCCCGACGAGGTAGACGGTCTTGATCTCGGGTCGTTTCTTCCTGATGAGCGCGAGCTCACGGACAAATGTGGAGAGTTGGCTGACCGTGCGGACAGCAATGAGGATCTTCCGGCCCCTGCGTTCAGAGAGGAGTGAGGCAACCACACTCGATTTTCCGCTGCCGGTCGGTGCATCAATCATCCCGATTCCGCCGTCCCGGGCGACGGTTGCAGCAAACTCAAGCATCTGCCGCTGGTGAGGACGGTACTCGCTGTACGGGAAGAATGCATCGAACGTATCCATTCATCCTACCTGTTTGCGCGGGAAGATATTATGGGCGTCGGATAGGGATACTGACATTCAGCCCGGTAGGCTCAACCCTAATATTCCCGTAAGACACATCTGTTCTCATGGCAGTCCACCCCATCGAATACCGATACGGCACAGCGGAGATGCGGGCCGTCTGGAGCGAGGAAAACCGGTTTGCCTGCGTGGTTGCGGTTGAAGCAGCGCTCGCACAGGCAGAGGCGACACAGGGTATAATTCCCGCAGATGCGGCAGCGGAAATCGCAAAGAACGCATCACGGGTATCCCTTTCCCGAGCAAAGGAGATCGAAGAAGAGATCAACCACGATATGATGGCGATCGTAAAAGCGATCTCTGAGGTCTGCGGTGAATCGGGTCGGTGGGTACACTACGGAGCTACGTCAAACGATATTCTCGATACAGCAACCGGACTCCAGCTGTCACAGGCAATGGACCTTATCGATGCAAAACTGCGCAGGCTGCTTGGGGTACTTGTGCACAGGGCTGAGGAGACCATCACCCTCGTTGCCGTAGGACGGACGCACGGACAACAGGGCGTACCCACAACCTACGGCCTCCGGTTTGCCATCTGGGCAAGTGAGGTTGGAAGGCACATCGAACGTCTCGAACAGCTCCGTCCCCGGGTGGCAGTCGGGCAGATGACCGGTGCAGTGGGAACTCAGGCTGCACTCGGGCCCAAGGGCATGGAGGTTCAGGCAGCAATGATGGAGATCCTGCACCTCTCATCGGTGGACGTCTCAAACCAGGTGATCTCCCGGGACCGGTACGCGGAATACTTCATGTTCCTTGCCGGGGTTGCAACTACGCTGGACAAGATCGGTACCGAGATCCGCTCGCTCCAGCGGACCGAGATCGGCGAGGTGGAGGAGGCGTTCGGTGCCAAACAGGTGGGCTCCTCGACCATGCCGCATAAACGCAACCCCATCAAATCCGAACAGGTCTGCGGTCTCGCCCGCATCGTAAGGGCCTCAGTTGAACCTGCACTTCTCAACAATACCCTCTGGGATGAGCGGGACCTTACTAACTCTTCCTGCGAACGCGTTCTTTTTCCCGAAGCATCCATCCTTACCGATCACTGCCTCCGTCTCATGACCGTGGTGCTCGACAAGCTGGAGATCAACCGTGCGGCAATCCGGCGGAACCTCGGGTTCCTCCACGGCATCAATATGGCGGAATCGGTCATGATCGAACTTACCCGGCGCGGGATGAACCGGCAGGACGCCCATGAGCGGATCCGGCTTGCAAGCATGCAGGCACTTGCAGAAAACCGCCCGCTTGCAGACGTGCTGAGTGAGGATGGTGAAGTGGTACGGTATTGTTCACGGAAGGATCTTGCAGATCTCCTTGCACCGGATGCCTACATCGGCACCTCGGTAGCCCAGGTCAACCGGGTCATTGGAAAACTCAAGCCCCTGATACAATGAGCCACTCCTGCGGAGCAGTATACCGACAGTACCAGATATCAGATAAAGACACAAAAACCACCGCCTTTTTCGGGATACACTCCGATCTGTAACCGTATACACGACAATGACAGGTTTATAGGGTAGCAGTGTTAATGCAAGGTACGCATGGAGCGGCCGATCACTATCTGGAGAGTTTCAATCTCTCATACGGATTTTGTCCGCACCATAGTTATCGCCTCGCTGACCCTCTCCTCCATCCTGATCACGACGATTGCCCTTGCCAAGAATGCCGGCGCCATCTACCCCCAGCTCTTCTATTTTCCCATTCTCTACGCAACCTATTTTTACCCTAAGCGCGGCATCATTCTCGCCGGTCTTTGTGGCGTTGTCTATGAATGCCTGGTCTATTTCTCGCTTTTTCCGGATATGCTCGCACTCTGGGGATCCACCGGCCAGGCAATCCTTTTCATCTGCGTGGCACTCGCTGTAGCCTACTTTACCAATTTGCTCCGGGTCTCTGAGGCACGGTACCGAAGTATCTTCGAAAACTCATTGCTCGGGATCATTCTCTTTGATAAAAACCAGTTCATGATCCGCCTGGCCAACCACCAGATCGCAGCCATGCTAGGATACAGCGTGGAAGAGATCAGCCAACGGACATTCTCGGATCTCTTTTTCACGCATGAGCTCCGTCGCCGGTTTTTTGAGCATCTGGGATCCGGGGAGGAGATACGAAATTTCGAGACCTGCTTTACCACGAAAAACGGGGAACCACACTGGGTCAATCTTTCCTGGAGCCGCATTGATGATACCATCGTGAGCTGTTCCATCACTGACATCAACGCAGAAAAACTTGCTCGGGAGCTTGCAGCTGACAGCTCGACCCAGTATCAGCAGGTGACCGAGAGCTCCCCTACCGGCATGGTGATCACCGATCATACAAAAATTCTTTTTGCAAATCCTGCCTTTTCCCTGTTCTCAGGATATGGACCGGAAGAGTGCATCAACAGGGACATTACCGATATCGTTACCGATGAGGATAAGGATCGGTTCCTGAAATTTGCCCATCGGTGGAATATACCCTCCCCGGTTCCGGATCGTTCGGAGTTCCGTTTTGTTACCAAGAGAGGGGAGATCAGGCGGGCGGTGCTTTACTTTACCCCCATAATCCGGAACAACCGGCCGGCATGTCTGGTGAATATTGTAGATAATACCGAGTGGGAGGAATACCGGGAGCGGGTAGAACAGACACGGGAACGGCGGAGGGAAATGATGAGGGCAGTTGCCCATGAACTCAGGACACCCCTCCAGCCGGTGCTGGGTTACCTCAACCTCCTCCTTCAGGATCCCCAGTCGTTTGGGGTAACTGAGGAAACCAGGCAAATCCTTGACCGCTGTGCAAAGAGCGTGGACCGTGAACGGCAGATCATTAACCAGATGCTGGAGCTCTCCGTGCTTGAGGGTGAGGAGACCAGCCTTGATTATTCTGTCTTCTCTGTAGGCGGCATGGTCAACGCCGTAATCGCGGGAGGGGGATATGCCCTCAAGGCCGAAATCGCCATCGACATTCCCCAGGATCTCCTCTTTGAAGCAGACCGTCAGAAACTGTCCTATGTTATTGATGTCCTTGTGGCAAACGGGGTGAGTTATTCCAAGCCCCCAAAGAAGATCTGGATCACGTACCGCGGCTCACCGTCACACCCGTTCCATCGCCTCGCAGTACAGGACAACGGGATAGGTATAACCGAGGCCCAGCTCGATGCGATCTTCAAACCCGAAGAAGAGGGTAGTCCTCATCCTTCCGGGCAGGCATTAGGGGGGTCCGGACTCTCTCTTGCCATAGCCAAGAAGTATGTCCAGCTCCACGGAGGATACATCAGCGTGGACAGTATTGTGAATATCGGGAGTACCTTTACCATCCATATTCCGAAAAAACGACCAGACACGGTTGATCACCATGAAACGTAAGATTGTAGTCATCGAGGATGACCAGCCAATCCTCGACCTTATGGGCATCCTGTTACAGAAACTGGGATACGAGCCGGTCCTTATCGCAAACGGTCTCGATGCACTGACCTCGGTGCGGGCGGATCCCCCGGCCCTGATCCTGCTCGATATCATGATGTCACCCCTCTCGGGGTGGGAGTTCCTGGAACGGTTGAGAACGGAGTACAACCAAAGGGAAATTCCGGTGATCCTCTTTACGGCATCGCCAACGGTACCGGAAAAGATGAAAAAACTCAACGATCCCAAGGTCGGTATTCTCCAGAAACCGGTTACCTTTGATGAGCTCAGAGCTGCGATTGCACAGTTTCTCGAATAACGTTCCGGCCAAGAGACAGGATGCCGATACAATCTGATGACGCTGTGCACCATCCACTCTTTTTCCTTTGCACTCCGGAGCGCAGTGACCATAGTGGGCGGGAAAGCTGGTATGCACGCTTAAGTATGTTGAAAAACGATGGGAATATGTGTAAAGTTTGACCCGGCCCTGCCGGAGGCAGTCATGATCTCGGTCCTGTATGTTGACGATGAATCTGCACTCCTTGAAGTAACAAAAAATTTTATGGAGCGGGGCGGTGAGTTCAGGGTCGATACTGCCACCTCGGCCCGCGAGGCCATTGAGAAGCTGAAGGCAGGACGGTACGATGCCCTGGTTGCAGACTATCTGATGCAGGATATGGATGGGCTGGACCTCCTCAGGTATCTCCGCCCGCGCTGTAACGGGATGCCGTTCATCCTCTTTACCGGGAAAGGCGGTGAAGAGGTAGCCATTGAAGCGCTCAATGCAGGTGCTGATTTCTATCTCCAGAAAAAAGGTTCACCCCGGACCCAGTTTGCGGAACTGGAGACAAAAATCCGTTCTGCTGTTGCACGGCGGCAGAACGATCTTACCCTCCGGACTTCCGAAGAGAATCTGCGGTTCCTCATGGAGGGGGTTCCGGAGATTGTCTATTCTCTTAATCATGAAGGTCTGATCACCTACATCAGCCCCCGTATCAGCCAGTTTGGTTATGATCCCAAGGATCTGATGGGCAGGGACTTTGCAGTGCTCATCAGTGCAGAAGATATTCCGGGCATCGGCCGCCAGCTGGCTGAAGTACAGCAGGGAAAATCCGTATCCTTCGAGTTCAGGATCATGGATGCAGGCAGGCAGACCCATCTGATGCGAGCTTTCTGCACCCCCCGGACCGAGAGAGGCCGGTTCACGGGAGCGTCTGGGGTGCTCGCGGATGTCTCCGAATCAGCCTCTGCGGTTGAAGAAAGCCGCAGACAGGCGGATCTGTTCCGGGCACTCATGGATCTCTCTTTTGAGGGAACACTGATTATCAATGCGACAACCGGCACCTATCTTGAGTTCAATGATGAGGCATGCCGGCAACTGGGCTATACCCGCGAAGAGATGAGCGCACAAAACCTGATGGCCCCGGAGGAAGGGAGCATATCGGACAAAATCCGGGAAAAGATCCCGGAAATTCTCCGGCAGGGAACAACTACCTTTGACATCCAGTATCGGACCAAAGATGGCCGGCCGCGGGAGGTGCGCGTGAAGGCGCGTGTCCTTGTGGATGATGACGCCACCCGGACCATCGGAGTTATCCTCCACGACAGTACCGAAGAGCATGGGCAGATGCAGATCCTTGCAGGGCAGGTGCATGACCTGGACGAGAATTTTGAACAGGCACCCCTTGCTCACGCTGTACTCTCCCCGGAAGGTACATTGACCCGTATCAACCGGAGTGGTGCGGAGCTGCTGGACCGTCCCGCACAGGAAATAACCGGGCAGCCCCTTACCGGATTCTTTGATGAGAGCGAACAGTTACGGCTCTCTGAAAAACTCAGGGAACTGAAGCAGGCCGGCAGGATTCATGCAGCCCCGTTTTCCCTTCATTCACGTGAGGGAAGAAAGGTAATGGTCTCAATTGACGGGAATGTTCTCCCGGATAATGACGGAAAGATCCGCCGGCTGCTAATTACCCTCACAGATATCACCGAACAGGAAAAAAAGACCGCAGACCTTGAAACGGTAGCCACTGCAGCCGGCGGAATACTCGCCGGCGCCCGGGTTGGCATCTTTGTCTGCAGCCCGGACCGTCAGGTTACCGGCTGGAACCCTGCCATGGAAGATATCACCGGCATATCCACGCAGGAAGCCTGTGGCCAGGACTATACCAAGGTGCTCCCGTTCCTGAACCTGCCCGGGGCAGACGCCTTGGCTGCACGCACCCTTGCCGGGGAGATCATTGCAACCCCGGATGTACGGTATGAGTATCCTGCTACAGGGAAATGCGGATGGGTGCGATCGATCGTATCCCCCTTACGGGATACCTCCGGAAAAATTACCGGGATCATCTGTGTCGTTCAGGAAATTACCCCCCGGATAAAGGCTCTCCTGAAGCTGAAAGCTGAACACCGGCTCTATGCCATCGGCGCATATATCAATACCGCTGCCTCAACCTTCCGCGATCTGGAAACACTGCTGGACGAAACATGCAGGATCGCTGTCGATGGCGATATCGTTGCCATGGCATGGATCGGACTTTTCGATCATACGGAGGGAATCCTCCGTCCCGTGGCTCAGGCTGGAACCGGCAGAGAAGTGCAAAAGGAAGGTTACCCGGTTTCCGGAACCGGCGGGGAGCACTCCCTTTCAGTACAGGCCCTGACAAGCGGTCTCGCCTGCATATCCGGAGACAGCGGAAGCGATACCCCTGTGCAGCCCGAAAACGAAGGTGCGTGCAGCAACGGATACCCGTCATCAGTTGCTATTCCCTTCCGGCTGAAGCGGGAAGTCGTAGGTGTAATAACCCTGTATTCCGGCCAACCCTCCATATTCTCACTGGAAGAAAGCGATGCAGTCACGATAGTTGGATCTGCCCTCTCTTCAGCGCTTGATCTCCTCGACAAAAAAACCCTCCAGCGCCAGGCCGGCAAAGGCGGGCACGGGAGCTGGGAGCGCTCCAGGTTCCTTGCCGAAGGAATTGAGGCAGGAGCCGTCCCGTTCGCTGCAGTATATGAAGACGGGAGTACCGGGGCGGTGAACATGGCACTCTGCTCACTGCTGGGCTATAGTGAGGAGGAACTGCTCTCTCTTCGACTGGACGGTTTACTTGGAAGGTCAGAAAAAGGAGCAGAGCGGTTCAGGCAGGTGATCATGACAAAAACGCCGGACCGTTTTGAGGAACGGGTCAGGAAAAAAGACGGGGGGCAGATATATGCCGATATCTTCCTCCAGGCCATCTCGGACGAGACCAGCGGCCAGACATGTGCCGGTGTATTTATTATTGACAGCACTGAACGGAAACAACATCTGGATGCGCTGGAAAAGGACAGGGAGCGGTACCGCGCATTCTTTGAAACAATGTGCGCAGCGGTTGTGATAGCGACACCGGATGGTACCATCCTTGCCGCAAGCCCGGCCGCGTGCAGGCTGCTTGGCCAGACAGAGGGTGTACTTTGCCAAACCAATAGCCCGTGGTTCGCCAGAGATGGTGACCCGAGGTTTGTTGAACTTGCGCGGAGGTGCGAAGAGAGCGGCCATGCCGAAGGCGAGCTGAGACTGGTCACGGGAACCGGGGCGGGACTGGATGTGCATGTTGAAGCGGCCAGGTTTCTGGATCAGGAACATGGGGCGGTTCTGACTCTGCTGCTTTCACCGGGTTTTGGGTCACATCAGGCAGATGCGGAGGCCAAAGAAGAGTGGATCGCCGCTTTCCTCGATACCCTTCCAGAACCGGCAAGGAGGCACGACGCCGAGGGCGACCGCTGTATTTTCAACCGCGCATGGGGTGTATTTACCGGCAGGACCGCGGAAGATCTGGAGGGGGACGGATGGATGGCCGGTGTTCATCCCGATGATCGCGCGCAGGTCCGTAAAAGCCTGCAGAGTGCGGCAGACCACAGGGAGCCCTTTGTTACGGAATACCGGCTCATGCATCATTCCGGTGAATACCGGTGGATCCGCGAGACCTGTCTGCCCGACAGTACCGGGAGCAGGATCACCTGTGTCTGTTCGGACATTCATGCCTGCCGGCAGGCTGAAGTAAGGTACAAGGAAGAAAAGGGACTGTACCGGGCCCTGCTGGATATGATATCCGATGCCGCGATTATCGGTGTCGACACGATTCTGGATTGTAATGCTGCGGCAGCCCGGCTCTTTGCCTGTACCCGGGAAGACCTGATCGGGCAGTACCTGTTCGTACATGTCCCCTCCCGTCAGCCGGATGGACGGCAGTCCGTGGATGCAGCCCGGCATTACCTTGATGCAGCCATCACCGGAACGCCTCAGGTATTTCCCTGGACATTTACCCGGGACGACGGTTCAGAGATCGAGACCCGGGTAACCCTGATCCCATCCGTTTCTCTTGGGGAACAACGGGTACTTGCGATCATCACCGATAGTACCCGGCAGAATGCTGCGGAACGCAAGATTCTGAGACTTGAGTCTTATCCGGAGATGAACCCCAACCCGGTCATGGAGGTCGGGAAGGACAGGACCGTCAGATTTGCCAATCCGGCATCTTTCTCAGTGCTGTCGGATCTTGGTTTGTCCGGGGATCTCACTGCATTCCTGCCGGCAGATTTTGATTCAATCGTTACCGTATTTGCGCGAGGGCCGGCACCCGCCGTCACCCGCGTGGTGCACCTCAAAGAACGCTCGTTCCAGGAAACACTCTGTCCCTCACCCGAACCAAATACTGTCCGTATTTATGCCTACGATATCACTGACAGGGAACAGGCAGCGGATGCTCTTGCATATGCCAACCACAAAATGGGTATCCTTACCAGCATCACCCGGCATGACATCCAGAACAAGCTGACCGGTGTGATGGGATATCTCGATCTCCTCCGGGTCTCCCTGCGGGATCCCCTGTTGACAGAATACCTGGATAAGGCCGAATCATCAGCCGATGCAATCAGGCACCATATTGAGTTTACCAGGGATTATGAGTCTCTCGGGGGAACAGTTCCTGTGTGGCAGGAGATATCCCCCATCATGGCCGAGATCAGATCACATTTTGATCTGAGTGCAATCACTCTCGAAGAACCATCTCCCGGTTTTGCGGTCTTTGCGGATCCCATGTTTGCCAAGGTTCTGTACAACCTTGTCGACAATTCATTACGCCACGGGGTACATGTCCGGCACATCCGCATTTCCGGTTCCCCGTTCGAAAGTGCTTATATGCTCACCTATGAGGACGACGGGATGGGGATACCGGAAGATAAAAAGGCCCTGATCTTCGAACGGGGATTTACCACCTCTTCCGGCCCGGAAAAATCGTCGGGGCTCGGCCTCTTCCTTGCCCGTGATATCCTTGCCATCACCGGCATCACCATAAAAGAAACCGGTATGCCCGGGAAAGGTTCCCGATTTGAGATGCTCATCCCACCCGGTAAATGGCGGATCGGACAGAAAGAATAATCCCGGGACACTGCAGAAATATCTCCCGAATAATAACCCGAAACGATCTCATCATACACTGAACTGCATCTGTACCTGAGTGTTTTTGAAAAAGTACAGTGACAGGGGCAAACCTTTTAAAAAAAGTACTCTGGTAATCCCGGACTTTTTTGCAATTTTCAGATGCAATGCCGGAGGTTTCTGAAGACAAAGGCACGCGTTCCTGTCAAACCGGCCGAAAAAAAGAGATCAGATATACCGTGCCTTCAGCGAGAGCTTTCGTGGCGTATAAAGCGGACGGAAAGGTTTGTCCGCAGTCTCGTTCTTTATCGTAGCGGTGAGTGAATCTGCGGTCATCTGCTCCTTGTAGGGCTTGTTTGGTTCGGATTTCTTCCGGATTGTGACCGTGAGTTTTTTACTTGCCATCTCGTCATCGCCAATGACGATGACATAGGGCACCCAGTCCATACCGGCTTCCCTGATCTTCTTACCCACGCTTTCGTCACGGTCATCGAGATCGCACCGGATGTTCTGTGCATTGAAAGCGTCACAGACTTCCTGCGCATAGGACGTGTGGCGCTCAGCGACCGGCACAATACGTGCCTGGACCGGCGAGAGCCATGTCGGAAGTGCCGGCACTTTCTGGGTGGAGATATTCTCGAGGATCGCACAGATTACCCGCTCAACGCTGCCGGTCGGGGAGCAGTGGAGGATGGGGGGATACACCGGGGTTCCGTCATCCTTGAAGTACTTGATATTGAACCGGGTTGAACTCTCTACGTCGATCTGGACAGTCGGGTTCTCGATGGGGCGGTTCTGGCCGTCAATAGCTGCAAGGTCGATCTTTGCCTCCCAGTAGTGGACACGCTCGGAGAGGATCTCGATAAGCATCGGGCAGCCGGAGTCCTTTACAATCTTTTTCACCCAGGCCTCGTTCTCCTCATAGAACTTCCTTGTGCACCGGAATGCAGCGACAAGCCGGGTCTCGAAATCTCTGCCGGTCTGCCAGCCGATAGCCAACTGCTCCTCGAAGCACTTCATTGCCTCAGGCATATCGGTACAGAGCGAGTGCATGTCGGGCATGGTAAATGCACGCAGGCGTTTGAGACCGATAACTTCACCCTTCTGCTCGTGCCGGAAGGAGTAGGTGGAGAGTTCGTACATTTTCAGGGGGAGGGTATTTTTCGATATGTGCATGTCCCGCATGATCGAGAACATGCCAAAGCAGGCAGCAAACCGGAGCATCATGTTCCGGTTGTTGCTCTTGAACCGGTACTGCCGCTCGCCGAATTTGTCTGCATGCTCATAGATCGCCTTGTCACCCAGGTCGTACATGACCGGGGTCTCGACAGGCGTTGCACCGTACGGCAGCAGGATGGCAAGTACGTAATCAGCCAGGAGATCGCGGATGAGTTTTCCCTTCGGCATCCAGCGCAGGCAGCCGACATCACTGGCCGGTTCATAATCGACAAGCTCTTTTGAGCGCATCAAGTCCACATGGGCCGGCTCGCCACCGGTAGGTTCAGCCACGCCCAGTTCCTTTTTGACCAGGCAGCCAAACGATGTGTTGTCAAGATACTTGTGGTAGTCGTGGGTCTGCCCGTCCGGAGTCATGACAAACCAGTCATGGGTGGCCTCTTTCTTGCCCAGCTTCTTTGAGACTGCTTCCCCTTCCTCACCGGGAACGATGGTCTTGGAGAGCTCGGAAAGCGGGTGGCCCTTGCAAGAGATCTTGAAGGACTTGTACCAGCCAAACGGAGCGCGCTTGACCGCAAAGCCTTCTGCGGCAAGGCCATCCTTGAGGGCATTGAGGACCGGGACCGCCACCTCGGGCCGGGCAAGGTCGCTGGACAGGTGGGCATATGGGTAAATGACAATTTTGTCCGTGTGCACCTGGCCGGAAGTCTTTTTTACCTCTTCGATAGCCTGGAGGATGACACCATCCAGGTCCTCTTCATCGACAGACTCAACTGCGGCAAAGACTGTCAGCGCATCTTCCTCGCGATCGGAGAGGACTGCCCCCTCCTCTGCCATCTTTGTCTTCTTTTTGGCTTCGTATTCAATGTAATCTGAATGTATCAGAAGAAGTCGCATTGCTTCATCTCCCTTCCGGAACGGTTATCCGTATAAAATGAGTTCTTAAGGTATATACCCTCATTGCCCCCGGTTGTCCGGCAGGTGGGGGGATTTTTGCCCGCAGGTCTTATTTTTGTTCCCGGGGTACCGGGAGAGCGTGGCCTGGCGCTGGTCGAGATACTTGGCATCGGTCTTTTTGTCGTACGGGCTCTCCGCCCGTTCGGTCGTGTAGAAAACGAGCTGGCCGACCGGCATACCTGCGTAGACCCTGACAGGCCGTGCATTGACATTGGCCATCTCAAGGGTAATAGTACCCCGGAAACCAGCGTCGATCCAGCCGCCGGTCTGGTGGAGGGTAACACCAAGCCGGGCAATACTCGATTTGCCTTCGATAGTGGCAACAATGTTATCAGGCAGACCGATACATTCCAGGGTCTCGGCAAGCACGAACTGGCCGGGGTTTAAGGTAAATGCGTCAGCATGGGTTTCACCCACATCGGCAGTTACGCTCGCCTTGTCGTACGGGTCAATAACCTGAGGACCCGGGTTATACCAGACAAAATGGTTGCCGAGCCGGATATCGATCGAGTTGGGCTGCACAAGCGCAGGATCATAGGGATCGATCCTGATATGGCCCCGGGTGATCCGGTCCCGGAGCTGCCAGTCAACGAGAATCATGAGATACCCGGTTGGTGGTAATCGGTGATAAGGACTCCCGGTAAAGTCCAAGAAAACCGCACCCCGGACACTTTCAGGAGATCCTGACAATTGTGAAAATGGCAGGTGCAACAGAGTCCCCGGTATTTCAACCGGGACCGGGCCATGGAGGTCGGGCTTTATAAGTAAAACAGGATAATATCCCGGACGAACATACACCCCGGGGATAGTTCATCGATGACCACGAATGTATTTTTCTTCAGTACGGTTCTTGCACAGGAGCGGTTATCATGGATCGATCACGCGTTCAAATTTTATTATCAAAAAAAACAGGGTGAACGCCCATCTGATACCCCGGAATCTGAAAAACGATCAGACAGTACGATTTTTCTTACCGGGGATGCCCTTTACAGCCTCAATGAGGCTGAATCCAGGAACATATGGGCATCAGTGTTGTCGTTACCCCAGGTGAAGATTATCTGCGACCGCGATGCGCTGGAGCACCGGGGCATCTCCCTGGAACCGCTCCCGGAGCGGTTCATGGATCAGATATCCACTCTTCCGGGGGATGACCAAAAAGGGAGCCCTTCATTCTGGACTGCTCTCATATCAGCAGCACGGGACCGGTGCCGGCAACATCCTCCACAGATCGGATGGCTGCAGATTTCATCACCCTATATGTTTCCTTCATCGGAATATGGAATCCGTTGTCTTACGACAGCGCTCAATCTCGGCTGCGGGGTGAGCCTGTATGCTTGTCTTGATGGGTGCCATATCTTTCATACCGGCCAGAACCCGGAAAACAGGGAGAACCTTGGTGAGGCTACCGAAAGGCTGGCAAAACAAGCAGCAGAAAAAAACATTCCCTGTACTGTGACAAGCAGCAGATATTCTGCCAGCGCACGGGGATACCAGTCCTGGGATGACGGCATGGGAACGATCGGTTCATCGTTTGCCATCAAGTCTTCGCACATCAGGGATGTGGGTGTCCTGATTCGTCAGAGCAGGGATGTCCATCTCCTGCTCTCAGAGAACGCCGGCATCATCTATAACGCATCCCATGATGAAGTCAAAGATCCGTATCCAGGTTCTCCATTACTTCACGACCCGGCGGTCGTTATCCTGATTACCCACAGCCCGTACAGTACGGAATATGCGTATGGAGCGATCTCTCTTGCTGTTGCCTGCGCCCACGAGGGAATCCCGGCCCACGTGATCTTTCTGGAAGAAGGAATTTTTGTTCTGACCGGGGAACACCGGGCACCAGGAGAATCCGGGGCCATTACGCTGCCCGAGCTGATCTCCCGCCTTTCCGGAAGCGAGAACCTGCAGTTCTTTGTTCTGGCCTCCTCACTCCATAAAAGGGGGATGGTAAAGAATGGAACTCTTGCAGCAGTGACCGAGATTGGTTTCGATGAACTCGGAGCCCTGCTGTTTGCCCCATCTGACACAGGAGAAAGCAGCCGGAGGATCCTGTTTTTCTGACCCGGTAGAGTCATCTTTCGGGAAAACCTCTTCTGGCCGTCCGCAATATAGTACATCGTTATGACTGATGAGGCTCCCCGTCTCCGTGAAGCAGAACGTGCAGAGATCACCGTGCTGGTCGACAACTATACGGATATCTTTGTTCCTTCGCAGAAGTCTGTTGACCACAGGCCTCCGTTTGCGCTGGACAGGCCCCTCCTGGCAGAACATGGCCTGTCCTGCTTTATCAAAGTCGTCGCAAACGGGAAGGAACATACTATTCTGATGGATACCAGTCTTTCGTGCGGGTGCATGCTTCATAACGCGTGCCAGCTGGGAATGGATCCTGCACAGACCGAAGCAATCGTTCTGAGTCACGGCCATTTCGATCATACCGGAGGACTGTCCGCAGTTCTCCACAGGGTAGGGCACCAGATGCCGCTCATCGTCCATCCGGATGCATTCCTTTCCCGCAGGCTTAAAAGTCAGGGTAAAATTGTCGATCTCCCCCGGCTCGATCCCGTCAGCCTGAAAAAAGACGGGGCTGCCATTCTTGAACGTCCCGGGCCCTCGCTTCTTGCATCCGGTCACCTGCTTGTTACCGGTGCGATTGAACGGACGGTGGAATTTGAAAAGGGTTTCCCGGGTATGGAGGCACACGTAGGGGGGAAATGGATACCGGATCAGATACTGGACGACCAGGGTCTGGTTATCAATATCAAGGGTAAGGGCCTTGTTGTCATCAGCGGGTGTGCCCATGCCGGGATAATCAACACAATCCGGTATGCACAGAAGGTTACTGGTGTTGATTGCGTTTATGCGGTGCTGGGCGGGTTCCATCTGACCGGGCCGCTCTTCGAACCGGTCATTGCACCCACCGTTGAAGCCATGAAACAGATAAATCCGGAATACCTCGTTCCTATGCACTGCACCGGGTGGGAAGCAATCAACCGGTTCTTCTCTGCATTTCCCAAAGCAGGTATCCTGAATACGGTGGGGACAACATATATCTTTTAACTATTTATTGAAATTAACTTGCGGCAAACGAAAGGTAAGAAATCTGATTGCCGTAATGGAATCCGAACCAGATTCGCGCGTTGGCGTGATTTTTACCGTTCCGGCAGGTATGACAGATCCAATAATTATTTTACAAGAAAAATATTGGAAAATAATTCGGGGAGAACGCCCAAAAAACCGGATCCTGCTCTCATCGTAGGTCAATATTGAAAGAAAAATTATCTCGTGAGTTAAACATCCATATAAAAAATAAAATATCGTTAAAATATTACGGTTTACCAACTGCAAACATAACAACGTTTAATTACTGTTTCCGGGCAACCGTTGGATTAGGAACTTTGATTCCATCAATTGTTTGTGTGTGATAAGTATGGCGTTTTCAGTTCATGTCAACGTAAACCGGTGTACCGGCTGTGGTAACTGCGTTACTGCATGCCCGGTGAATGCACTGGAACTGTTCACACTTGATCCCGTGACCAGAGAAAAGATCTACCAGGTCCAGGACGGTGTTTCAGTGAGTCTTGATGTCAAGACTGAACTATGTGCCGGTTGTGGCGTATGCGTAGAAGCATGCCCATATGATGTAATCCAGTTATCCGGAAAGGGTGAAGGAGGATCACTGGTCAACGGTTGACCGCAAGACCAGTGAGATGATATCATGGCCGAGAAAAAGATTACCCTCAATATTATCACATGCCGCACCATTCAGCAGGGTGTGGGCATGGAGGCTGGCAAGACTTCCCAGAAGTACTTTGATGCCTGCACGATCATCCAGATGCACCCGGAGGATTTCAAGAGACTGGGCGCCTGGAGGAATACCAATGTGCGTGTCACCAGCTCTGTCGGGAGTGTTATATTAAAGGCAGTCGAAACACGCGAGGACCTCGTTCCGGGCTTGGCCCATATCCCAATGGGCCCCTGGGCAAACCGGATAGTTCCGGCATACACATTCTCCACGGGAGAACCCTGTTTCAAGGGATTCCCTGCTGATGTCGAGGTTGCTGCAAACGAACGGATTTTTGGTGCGATTGAAGTATTGCAGGACGCCTGCGGACTTATCAGGAAGTGATGAAGGATGCCAAAAGAAGTAACTGATGTTATCTGCCCGTTCTGCGGTACCCTGTGCGATGATCTCGTCGTCACTGTATCCGATGACAACAAGACGATCCTTGGTGTCAAGAACGCGTGTGCAATTGGTTCAGAAAAATTCAACCACCAGCGCCTCCCGGGTCGTGTCAAGCGCCCGCGGATGAGACAGGCTGACGGGACATACAAGGAGATCACCTACGACGAGGCAATCGACTGGACAGCAAAGATGCTCGTCAAGTCACGAAAGACTCTGATGTATGGCTGGGCATCCACCAGTTGTCAGGCAATGAATATCGGCCACGAAATTGCAGAAAAGACCGGTTGTATCGTGGACAACTGCGCAACCGTCTGCCACGGCTCCTCGCTTATTGCCATCGAAGATGTCGGTGTCCCGAGTTGTACCCTTGGTGAAGTCAAGAACCGTGCCGACCGTGTTATCTTCTGGGGCTGCAACCCGGCACACGCCCACCCCCGCCACATGTCCCGGTACTCGATCTTCCCGCGTGGATTCTTCACGGTCAAAGGCCACAAGGGCCGGAAGATCTACTGCGTTGACTGCCGGTACACCGATACCGCAAAATGTGCTGACGAGTTCATCCAGGTCCAGCAGGGCTTTGACTACGAACTTCTTAACGCCTTCAGGACCGCAGCCCGCGGCGAAGTACTCCCTGACACTGTCGGCGGTGTACCCAAAGAGAAGATCTACGAAATTGTAGAGGATCTCAAACAGGGCCGGTTCGTTATCATCTTCTTCGGTATGGGCCTTACCCACACCATGGGCAGGAACCACAACATCGATATCGCCATCAACCTGACCCGTGACTTAAACGACTTTACAAAAGCTGCGATCATGGCCATGAGGGGTCACTGGAACGTTACCGGTTCCGGCCAGGTGCTCGGCTGGCAGTACGGGTTCCCGTATGCAGTTGATCTCTCACGGAGGGACCAGGCACGTCACCAGACCGGAGAGACGACCTCTGTTGATCTCCTGAACAGAAACGAAGTTGAAGCCTGCTTCTATATTGCGACCGACCCCGGCGCACACTTCCCGGTCAATGCAATGATCAGCAGTTCAAGAAAACCGACCGTCACCATCGACCCGCATATCAACTGCACGACCGAGATCTCGGATCTCCATATCCCGGTTGCCCTTGTCGGTGTCGAAGTCGGCGGTTGCGCCTATCGTATGGACAACGTTCCGATCGAGACCCGTAAGGTTGTCGACCCGCCAGAGGGCGTGCTCACGGACGAAGAACTCTTGACGAAGATCAACAACCGTGTTGACGAACTTCTCGCACAGGGAGGCGCGTAAATGTCTGAATATCTCATCAAGAACGGCCACGTCTTTGACCCGACCCAAGGAATCAAGGGCGACAAGAAGGACATTGCCGTCAAGGATGGCAAGATCGTCGACAATGTCAGCTCCGGCGCAAAAATTATTGATGCCAAGGGCAAGACCGTCATGGCAGGTGCCATCGAGGTTCACGCCCACGTGGCAGGCCCCAAGGTCAACGCAGGCCGCTGGTACCGCCCCGAAGACAAGCATTTTGACTCCCATAAGACACCCGGCATTACAAGAATTGAGGGAGGCAAGTCCATTCCGACGGTCTTCAAGACCGGCTACGAGTACGCCCGCATGGGATTCACGTTTGCCATGGAAGCCGCCATGCCCCCGCTCTACGCAAGGCATGTCCACGAGGAGATCCACGACACCCCCATCATCGATGAGGCGGCACTCCCGGTCTTCGGGAACAACTGGTTCATCCTTGAGTACCTCAAGAACCATGAGGTCGAGAACACCGCGGCCTACATTGCATGGATCCTACGCCAGACCAAGGGCTATGGGGTCAAGTGTGTCAATCCCGGCGGCACGGAAGCCTGGGCATGGGGACTGAACTGCCTCACCATCCGCGACCCGGTCCCGTATTTTGACATCACACCGGCAGAGATCATCAAGGGCCTGATCGAGGCAAACGAGTACCTCGGTCTCCCGCACTCGATGCACCTCCACCAGAATGACCTCGGCAATCCCGGTAACTACAAGACCACGATCGAATCACTGGCACTTGCAGAAGGGATGAAGGCCACGAACAACTTCGGCCGCGAGCAGGTCCTGCACTCCACGCACCTCCAGTTCCATTCTTATAAGGGTACGAATTGGGGCGACTTTGAGTCCGGTGCAAAGGAGGTCATGGACTACGTCAACAAGCAGAAGAACCTGACCATCGATACCGGTAACGTCACCCTTGACGAGACCACCACAATGACTGCGGATGGTCCGTTCGAGCACCACCTTCACAGCATCAACCACTTAAAGTGGTTTAACGTGGACGTGGAGCTTGAAACCGCAGCGGGTATCGTGCCGTTCATCTACGACCCAAGCAACGCCGTCTTCTGCTCCCAGTGGGCAGTCGGGCTTGAAATTCCACTCTATGCAAAGGACCCGATGCGCTGTTTCATCACCACTGACCACCCGAATGCAGGACCGTTCACCCGCTACCCGCGTGTTTACTCATGGCTCATGAGCAAGAAGGTCCGTGACGATTTGCTCAACTCCTTCAAAAAAGCCGACAAGGTCATCGGTGCCACAAACATCGCAAACATCGACCGCGAGATCACGCTCTACGAGCTGGCAGCCATGACCCGCGCTGGGCCGGCAAAATGCCTGGGCCTTTCCAAGGACTACGGCGGCTTAAAGCCCGGCATGAACGCAGACATCGCCATCTACAACATCAACCCGGACAAATTCCCGTCGACCGGACCCGAGATCGAGAAGGCATTTGCCCAGGTCGCCTACCTCTTCAAGGATGGGAAGATCTGCGTTGAAGGCGGCAAAGTCGTCGACATGGGTCACAAGCAGACCTTCTGGGTGGACGCCAAGGTCAACGAAAACAAGCAGGTCATGCATGATATCAGGGAGAAGTTCCTCCGCTACTACAGCGTGAACGAGAACAACTACCCGGTTCCCGAAAGCTATGCACCGCACCAGCACATCATCAGCGTGGATGCAACCCAGGCGTGAGGTGAAAAGACATGAACACGGTTACACTCACAATAAAAAAGCAACCGGAACTCTACCTGGAATGCGAGAAGGTCATCCCTGACGTTTTTGCCGGCAAGACTGTCGACGAGATCGCAAAACTTCCTGCATACCAGGGAAAGGAGATCGAGACGCTCGGTGACTTCTTTACCATCACCGGAGAAGCCGGGGCAACGGCGGCAGACACGAAAATCGTCGTGAACGGCGACTGCACGAAGATGAAGTATCTCGGTGCGAAGATGACCGCCGGCGAGATGGTTGTCAACTCTGCCTGCGATATGTATACCGGCAGCTGGATGAAGGGAGGGAAACTCACCGTCAATGGTGATGTCCATTCCTTCTGCGGCCTTGCAATGGCGGGCGGCGAGTTCACCATCAACGGCAACGCCGGAAACTACCTTGGCGCAGCCTACCGTGGCGACTGGAGAGGTATGAGCGGTGGCGTCCTCCGCGTGAAGGGCAATGCCGGCTCGGATGTTGCCAGTTTCATGACCGGTGGCACACTCATCATCGAGGGAAGTGTCGACATCCACCTCGGTACCCACATGGAAGGAGGCAAGATCATACTCAAGGGCAATGCAAACCGCCGTGTCGGCGGACAGCTGGTCAAGGGTGAGATCTATGTCTTTGGCACCGTCAACGTCATGATGCCCGGCTACAAGCCTGCCGGGGAAGTTGAACTCGAAGTTGACGGCACCAAGGCGAAATTTGTCGATTATATCGGCGATCTTGGGGAACGCCACCCCAAGCGAAAGGGCGAGACCGTTTACGGCCACCTTTACATGAAAAAATAATTTTTAAACAACCGTCACACACGAGGGGGGATTATTTCCCCTCACCACTTTTTTTTAGATTCGGCGTTCCTGTCTAGTTATTTCTGTGCGATCAGGATACAGAGACCCTGCAGGTCCCGTTCAGGGGAAACCCGGGAAAAACCTGCAGCAGCAAGCATCCCGGTCACATCATCAACCGTAAAGAACGTTGCAAACTTCAGGAACCGGCCCTGATGCTCCGGCACTCCTTCCCTTTTTGCGATCCCGCCTCCCTTTTCCAGGAACGCAGTCACAAGAATTCCTCCCTGCCGTATCACCCGGAAGGCTTCGCTGAACGAACGGGCAGGATCGTCCATGAAACAGATGACCGTCATCATGAGAATGCAGTCGAAGGTGTTGGCCCGGTAGGGCAAAAATTCCCCCACGCCCTGCACTGTTTCGATTCCCCGCTTATTTGCAAGGGCGCTGAGGGAGGGCGAAGGATCGAGCCCGTGCCGGATGCCAAGACGGGAAGCAAACCTCCCGGAGCCAACGCCAACCTCGAGCTTCATCCTCCCTTCAGGCAGAACGCGCATCAGGAGCGCGAGCTGCTCCTGGTAGATTGCCGGGTGTGTTTCAAACCAGTGATCGTACTCCCCCGCGTACCGTTTGAAGACAAAACGAGAGGCATCCATCCCGCCTGTCACCCCTTGGGTTGCCGGATATTCATCCTCTCCCGGATGGAGTCTGTGATTCCGTGCATCTTCCGGATACCCTGTTCACCATCACGGGAGTAGAAGAGAAGGAGGTGGAAGTAGTCCGAGATCAGATCGATGGATTCTTTCCGGTACCGTACTTCGACACTGGTGTCTCCGGCAAATCCCTTGATGGAGATAAAATACTCCTGCTCGAAGGAGAAGTACGGCCGCTTCATGTGGGGATATTCTTTGACGGTCCCGAATGACCGGAGAAATGCCAGGAATGCAGGGGTGAGAGGTTCATCGAGGATATATTCTTTCATCAGGGAGCCATCGACGCAGACCTTGGTCTGGACGGATTTAACGATCCGCACCCTCGGCCACCTCCCGCACTGCACCTGCTGCCACAAGGCACTCCTCCGGTGTTGTAAGGTGGGAGAAACTCACCCGCACGCAGCCTTTGCCGGAATCGATCCGGTCGTGAACGAGCGGGGCACAGTGGAGGCCGGTCCTTGTCACGATGTTGTACGCCTTTCCGAGGATGTAACCGGTCTCATCGTTATTCAGGTTCCGTATGTTAAAGGAGACCACCGGGAGGTCAGGAGCCGGGGTGTAAAGGAGAATATCCGGGTTTCTTTTGATCTCCTTAATGAAGAGGAATAAGAGATCTTTGCACTTTCGGGCGATTGTATCCACGCCTTCCCGCTCGATATACCGGATGCCGGCAAGGAGTGATGCAATACCGGGATAATTCGGCGTGCCGGTCTCAAACTTCTGCGGCATATCCACCGGCTGGGAAAGCAGATGCGAATCCGTGCCGGTCCCGCCCTGCCGTACCGGCGCGATCGCTTCCGGGTCATTGAGGTAAAACCCGCCAATGCCGGGAATCCCGAAGAGTGCTTTATGTCCGGTAAAGACAAATGCACCGGCGGGAATTGCTGACAGGTTGATGGGAACCTGCCCCGCAGTCTGGGCGCCGTCAACAACAAGGAAAATATCATTGGCCCTGCAGTATTCCGCAATGGGCCGGATATCCTGCAGGGAGCCAAGCACATTGCTCCCGTGTGTCATGACCACGAGCCGGGTCTCGGGCCGGATTGCCTTTTTGATCTCATGGAGCGTGACATGCCCCTCCTGGAACGGCACCACGGAAAGCGAGAGGTGCCCTTCTCCGGCAAGGGAATGCAGGGGGCGGAGAACGGAGTTGTGCTCCAGTTCTGTTGTGATCGCATGGAACGGTTTTTTCTCTTTTTTCACAAACCCGTGGATGAGCAGGTTAAGGGAATCCGTTGCGCTCCCGGTGAAGATGAAATGACCGGGCTCCCCTGCATGGAGAAGACCGGCAAGGGCATCCCGGGTTGCCGAGGGATAATCCGTGATTCCCCCGGCCGTTGATCGCCCGAGCTCGAAAAAGGGTGTCTGCAGGCATCGGGCAACTTCCTCAAGGACTTCGTGCGGTTTTGGCCAGCTCGTTGCCGCATTGTTGAGGTAGATGAGAGGGGGTCCGCCTGCTTCCGTGTTCCCTGCCATTGCTACCAATTAGGTCATGGTCCGATTTGGTTCTTTTGCCATGAATCTAGGGGGTAGGAGCATTCGTGGTCTGTAATATTTCAATACGCTAATATGGTGGTGAATGACAATAGTGTACATACCTGAGTGCAGGCGAATAACACGAGGTTATCACGATGGATAAGTATGTGTGTATGATGTGCGGTCATATCTATGACCCGGCAATCGGTGAGACCAAGGCATTCAACAACACGATCCTGGTCAACACGGACAGGATGGAAGAGTATGAGGGTAAGGTTATGGCGGCCCAGCCGATCAAGGCCGGCACGGACTTTGCCAACCTTCCTGCTGACTGGAAGTGCCCCTCCTGCGGTCACCCCAAGTCCTACTTCCGCAAGATGGAGCCCGACACCCTCCGTGCCATGCGGACGATCAGCTACTGAAGTACTTTTTGTTTCCCTTTTTTTCTGTTTGAAGGTTCATACCGGTGGTTCTCCAAAAACCGGTTCCTGTCAACCGGCGCCAGTGCTAGGACGGGCTTAGCCGATCACACGAACGGGCCGGGAGTGCAGGATTTACTGGTATCCTGCCACTTCTATACGGGGGATCTTCCCTTCAATGGTCTCCTGGTACAGCCGCTCAGGGAAGGTAGCATGAAAAAGGGCACTGTACACGTCATAGGGCACCGGCGCATAATATCTCCGCACCCCGCCCGGCAAGACCACAACCAGTTGCTTGTTCTGTATGTCATACCCCAGTTCACGGATCCCGTTCGAAACATGTCTGTCCCATACGATACTCATTGCACACATCCTCCATGCACAACCGGGAAGGTTGTGAATGCCGACCTTTTTTCCTGCGGGACGATAAATGTTTGCCGAAGTATGAAAACAGGAATAAGAAATGAAAAAAGGATTATCCTTCAATCATTTTCACAATGGTCTTCTTGAACTCATCGAACTCAAGCTCGTCCAGCTGCTCGGGCAGCAGCGAGCCTGACGAAGCCTGCCGGTAAATCCAGTAGATAATCTTGTCCACGACCCGGATCACATCCTCCTGCGTCTTCACATCGATCAAGTGCCGGCCCATCTTCGGATGCCGGCCCCGGTGGCCACCCACGGTAATGCGGTACTCCGGGTCGGTGCCCCGGATGAGGTGGAACGGGCAGGGCTTGATGCAGAACCCGCATTCCATACATAAGTTCTGCTGGAGGACAACAATCCCGTCCTGTACACTGATCGCCTTTTCACGGCAGTAGTTGGTGCAGGTGCCGCAGCCGGTGCAGAGCCCGGGGTCGCGGATCGGCCGCTGGATACCGGTGATCCCAATCTCGTTGAGCCGCTCACTCTCGCAGCCGTTCGGGCAGGAGGAGATGGCGATCCGCACCTTCACCGGCAGTTCCTTTCCGAAGAACTTCTTATCGATCTCCTCGGCAAGGCCCACACTGTCAATGATGCCAAACTTGCAGTGCCGGGTACCCAGGCACGCGGTTACGTTCACGACTTCTTCCCGTTCGGCACCAAGCGGTGTGCCATTACGGGCGAGATCATCGACAAGCGCTTCGAGTTTTGAAGTCTCCACATGCGGGAGTTCCATGGTCTGGCGGGTGGTGAGATGGATCTTCCCAATCCCGTGCCGGGTGGCTACCTCCCCGAGTCCCTTCAGCTGTTCAGGGGAGATCATACCCGCCGGCATGCGGAGCCTGACAATACAGAAGTCGGGGTCGCATTCGGTGATGATCCCTCCCCTTGTATAGAGGTCCTGGTTGACCCGTTGGCTTCGGCGTGGCATAGTATGGTCAAATGGTTAGCCGTACGAACGGATAGACATTGTCAAAGTACTAACGATTATACTATTCAGTCACCTAGTATAGTACAATTATGCCGAAGCAGTCCGAATACATGGAGGCTTTTTTCGGGGTGGAGCTCAACCAGAAATTTGAGGACATGATCAATGAGCTCAGGGACGTCGAAGATGATCTCAAGGAACTCTCCAAGGAGATCGGAACACTGAGCCAGAGCCTTACCCCGGAAGAGTTCAACGAATTCATCAAGGAGTTTCGGGCTGTTTCCTATGAGAACGCCCAGCAGATCAAGGATGTCCGGACGTTCCTTGACTTCTACCTCAAATCCGACAAGACCTCCACCCATATCATCCTTGAGCGGGATGCATACATGAAGATCTACCAGATCTTCAAGTGGGATGGTTCTGATGTGCGGGACTTAAAACGCTGGATAAAAGAACTCAGCGAACTCTGCGACAAGATCGGCCTGAATCCCCGTGATCTGATCAATTTCAAGAAACTCACGGCCCGGCCGGTACCGGACGACCTCGCAAAGTTTCCGGTTTATGCACTCGACAAACAGGGTTATTGTCTCACCGGACCGGCTTTCGATATGGTCCTCCATGTCGATGAAGTCCGTGAGCAGATGGACAGCGATTCTCACGAATAATTTTTTTTCTTTGGGATCGGGAAACGAAAGTTCCTTTCCCGGTTGTAGTTCTCCACCGTCTTTCAAGGTACGATGATTACTTTCGATTAAAAAGGAGGATTATTAATAACATTAACAAAAAATCTGGGCTCACGGCAGAACATAATAGATAAATAACGTGATTTCCAATCATCAGTATCCCTGCATGACTGTACATTTTTTTCTTTTGAGGGACACACTCACGGTGGAGCGGCTCGGCTGGATCGATGAGCTCCTGAAATTTTATTTTTTGAAACTCAATCCCCAGAGTTTCCGCCATACCACGCATGAGCGCGAGGCAGTATTCATCTTTTTTTTAACCGGTGACGCCCTGTACAGCCTCCAGATGCCGGAATCCATCGAGATCTGGGAGAGTATCTTTTCCCTGCCCTCAATAAAGATTGTCTGCGACCAGGAAGAACTCGCCCTCCGGGGTATTACGGTCGAACACCTCAAGATGAAAAACCCGGATCTTGTCATTACCCATAACAGCCTGGCGCTCAACGGGAAACCCTCGTTCTGGAAGGATGTCATGAAATATGCCCGCCAGCATGAACAACCGATCCCAAGCACCATTGGGTATCTCCACATGGCCTCCCCGTATATGTACCAGTCTTCGGGTACCCTGCTCCAGTGTCTCGGTGCGGCACTCGAATCCCATGCATCCTGGGACCTCTACTGCTACCTTGACGGGATCCATACCGGGCACCAGGGCCAGGCCCCGCTGGACGGGGAAAATGTCGGAGAGGGACTGGACAATCTTGAAGAGCGGGCGGGAAAACGCGGTCTGCACGGTCAGATCATGTCCAGTGTCCATTGTGCATCTGCACGGGGGTACTGCACGCACGAAAAGGGTAAAGAGGCGCTGGTCCCGGCCTGTACCATCAGGCCTGTCAGGATCCGGACGGCAAACGAGATCGCCGCGCATTTCAGGAGCAACCATATCATCCTTGCCGAAAACTGTGGATCCGTGGCCATAAAAAAAGAGACAATCCGGCCCGGGCTGAGCTTCGATGAGAAGTGGAGGGTTCCCCCGGTAAATATCCTCATCACCCGTCACCCGTATGGCTCAGAGTATGCTTCAGGCGCACTCTCTTTTGCCCTCGCGTGTGCAACAAAGGAGATCCAGACCCGTGTTATCTTCATCGAAGATGGTGTTTATACCCTGTCAGGTACCCACTCCTGCAATAACAGACCGCACTGCGTTAACCTGCAGGAGGTTGTTGACGCTGCATCGGGGAGTGAAAATCTTCAGTTTTTCGCCTATACGCCCTCTCTCCAGGCACGGAATATGCGTAAAAATCCCAAACTGACCGGGGTGATCCCGGTGGGAAGTTCAGATCTCGGCAACCTTCTCTTCTTCCCGCCAACCGGTATCGTGGCAAACCACCAGAGAATCCTGTTTTTTTAATAACCCGCAATTGACAGAAAGGATCCCGGGGATCGATCCGGCCTGACCCTATACCTTTCTCCTGTTCCCTTGAACATGAGCTTTATCGAGGGAGATATCCCCCTTCATGCTGAACAACCCCGCCAAAACTAACCGTTTTCCAATGCGCTCAGTGCTGCCCCGACGGCCCCGACAATCTGGGGATCGGGGGGCACAAAAACAGGCCTGCCCGTTTCATTTTCGAGGAGATTCCGTGCGCAGTTATTCAGCGCAACACCCCCGGCAAAAAAGATCCTCCCCTCAGGAGCGACACGTTTTAAGAGCCCCGCAGCACGGCTGATAATCGCCTTGTGGATCCCAAGGGCAACCTCGTTTCTGTCCGCACCCTGGGTAACAAGGGATACCACCTCGGACTCGGCAAAGACCGTGCACATGCTGTTGATCTTCTCTGCCCTTTTTGCTGAAAGGGCGGCAGCAGAGAACTCTTCCAACGTAAAACCAAGCACGGTTGCCATGACCTCAAGGAACCGGCCGGTCCCGGCTGCGCACCGGTCGTTCATCTCGAACTTGCACAGGTTACCCTCTTTGCCAAGAGAGATTGCCTTAGTATCCTGGCCACCGATATCAAGGACCGATTCGCAATCTTCAGAAAAAAAGCGGGAACCCCGGACAAACGCCGTGATCTCGCTTACCACCGGGCAGTTGAGATGCCCTTTGATCAGGTGACGCCCGTATCCGGTGGCAGTGACCCGGTCATAGTCCACACCCTCCAGGAGTTCGTGTGCGATCCCCAGAGGGTTGTGCGAGGTTACTGATTTGCGGGAGAGGACGAGCCTGCCATCTTCGATCACGGCAAGTTTTACCGTCCGTGAACCGATATCGATTCCCGCGTATCTCATTTTCGTTTCAGGCGTTCGTTAAATGCCTCGATCCGTGTCTTAAGTTGCCCAACGTCTTCCTGGCTGTAATCGGTCTCGAGACGCAGGGTCGGGATGTGCGATTTTTCCAGTTCCTTTTCTACCGGGCCACTCTCGATAATATAAGGCTGGCAGAACTGCAGGCTGTAATGGATGACACCATCAGCATGGAGTTTTTTTGTCATCTCCTTCACATAGTTAACCCGTGATGGATTCGGTGTGAAGACTGCACAGTCGACATTGAAATATCGATCAGTTATGGCATCGAGCAGTTCTTCCACGGTGTCACCCTTAACTTCGGTAAGCCACCGGGTGCCCCGTTCCCCAACACAGGACTCTTCGCCCACGATTACGGCATTGCTGGTCTCAATGAGCATCGGCAGCTTCCAGTTCGGGACAGCCATCGGGCATCCGGATATGATGACACGTGTTGTTCCCTTGGGGAAGACACCCTTGTGGTCTTTTACCCGCTGCTCCAGCTCGTCACAGAGCTTGTTGACCGAGTCGGTGAACCGGACCGGGTCGTCATGGAAGAAAACCTGATTGATCAGGAGGGCGTCAAGTCCCGAGATCGGGGCCGGGTCGGCCGCACGAAGTGTAGCAAGCCGGATCATCGCCTTCCGCTTTGCATTGACGATCTCAATGCCTTTCTTAAGTGACTGGACGGTGACTTTCTTCCCGCTCTCTTTTTCGAGTTTTGCAATAAACTTGCGGTACTCCTCTTTGAGAACCAGTCGGCCGGTCTCGCTCTTTGTCTGCGGAAGATCCATGACGTAGAGATCCTTTACGAGAGGTCTGAAGATCTCATAGGCCTTCTTCTTGCCGTCGCAGGTATTCTCACCCACGATCACATCGCAGGACTCCACATAGGGGCAAAGCTTCCCGAGCTTGAACCCGAACATGGACTTGATAAGCGAGCAGGTATTCCGGGGAAGCAGCGCCTCAGCCGCTTCAAAGCCCAGTTCTGCACCGGCGCACAGGCCGACTGCAACTCCATCGACTGCAAGGACGAGCTCTTCCGGGACAAAGACGCAGTAGGATCCGATCACTTTCCGGCCCTGTGCCTTTGCGTCAACAAGCTCCTTGATCCGGAGCCCATGAACCTCGCTCATCACAAAATCGAAGTACTTCATCCCTTCGGGGCGGTTTTCCTGGGAAAGGAAGATATCCGTGTATGCCTGACCCAGACCTGCGAGAAGTGCATCGTGGTTTTTTAAATCAATACCCAGTGATTTCCACATTTCCGTATAATCTGCCATGATATACAACCTGCCTTTTTAATGTTAGATCTTTTTTACTTCGGCTTTCAGGGGGATGGCATGCTGAATGGTGAACATGCCCATGCAGTGCGTAAGGGAGTAATCCTTGAGATCCTTGAGCTGGGCCTCGGTAACATCACCTTTGACATCCATAAAGACACGGAATCCATTCACTAATGGCTGCTTCCCGAGATCGAACTGCGCGGTGTAATCGAGATCCGCCTCGACCCGCGTCTTTACGCTGTTCAGACGGATGTTCCGCATCGAGGCTTCGGTCACAAAGGTGCTTGAGAAACATGCGGCAAACCAGAAGAGACCAAAAGCCATCGGGCCAGGACGGCTGGCCGGGCCGGCGAAGTTCGGGTGACAGGCTTCCATTGTGTAGGTGCCGTCCTTTACCTTGACCTGCGAGCGGAACTGCGGTCCACCCTCTTCAAAAAGCCAGTCCCCCTCGATCCTGGCAGTGAATGTTGCCTCTGCCGGGTTGTTCTGGATCTCTTTTTTGTATTCTGCTACTTGCTTGGTGTCGATATTATTCAGACCCACGAGTTAACACCTAATGAAATTATGATTGGATAGGTTAAAAACTTTTAGTAAATACGGAGATAAAATGAGAGATTAGACTTTACATTCATCTGAAAACCTAAGGATACACGGAGTAGCCAGAGTATAAAGAGGAAGACCAAAGATCGAGGTGAACCGAGTACCCCCACCAGAAGATCAGATCTCAGGAAACGTTATGGATCGAACCGATCCGGATAATAAGAAGTTCCGGAAAATGACCTAAATTTCCCGAATTATGATGTCCAGTCAATCTTCGCCCGGCTTATTTTCGGGATCGGGGTACCGGTCCTTATGCTGACGCTGCGCCTCTTTTTCCCGATCGAGCGCATCGGGATCCACATGCCACTCGGTCCGGCGCAGGAGGCCGTGGACCGTGCTTGCCTCCCGGGTTGTCAGGCCGGCCCTCCCTAAAATGCGCCGGATCATGATCATCGTGTTCTCGCGCTTGAAGGGCGGGTGGTGCACCGAATCCAGGAACCGGTCTATGTGGCGGTAAAGATGCCCCATCTCATAGGGGGTGGCAAGCCGGTACTGCGGAAGAGGGAGACTGGCAAGCTCATAGCAGACAATACCGACTGCATGGGAGAGGTTCATGATAGGGTATTCATCAGAAGTCGGGATCGTGCAGATCATATCGCTGCGTTTCACTTCGTCATTATTGAGCCCCCAGTTCTCCCGCCCAAAGAGAATGGAAACCCTCCCTTCACCAGCGCCGATCCGTTCGCGCAGTTCGCGGGGAGAATAAAACGGCATCCTCATCGGCGTGCAGACAGATTTGCTCACCTGTCCCGTGGTGGCTACCACGATGCTGCTCCGGGCAAAAACATCCTCGATCGTGCAGATCTCCGCATTTTTCAGGACATCCTGCGCGTGGGAGGCCCGGCCTTTGGCTTCCTCACCAAGTGGGCAGGGATCGACAAGCACCAGCCGGGCAAACCCGAAGTTCTTCATCACCCGTGCGGCAAAACCCACGTTTCCCTCGTAGAGAGGAGCCACGAGCACGATGTCGATCTCAGGCATAACAATTTACTGGACTGCGTCTACCGTCGCTTTCAGGACAGAAGCGCCCTGGTCGTATACCGCGTTTCCCACAACGATGGTATCGGCATACTTACCCATTTCAGCTGCTTTCTCTGCTGAGTTGATCCCTCCGCCATAGTAGAGGATCGCCCGGTCAGTCGCCCCGGCTGCTGCTTTCACGACCGCTGGATCGCCATACGTGCCGGAATATTCAACATACACGATCGGGAAATGGAAATACCGGTCAGCAACAGCGGCGTATGCAGCCACCTCAGGGGGCCTGAGGTCGCAGATGGATTTTGTCACTTTTCCCACAGATGAGGCGGGGTTAAGGACGATATAAGCCTCGGGAACCACCCGGTCCCAAGGGATCCTGCCATCCTGCTGCTGAACCCAGAACCGGTGCTTGCCGACAATCCACTGCACGTCGGTTGTATTCATCACGCTCGGAACAAAGAGATATTCAATACCTTCAACGAGCACTGCCTCAGGACCTGCGGGTTCCATAACAAGGGGCAGGTCATACTGCGCGATCTGCTTCTGAAGGGTGAGTAGGTTCTCTTTTGTCACGTTCAGGGTTCCAGAGAGCATCAGGGCATCAGTGCCGCTCGCAGCAATGGCATCAATATCCCCGGGCCTGAGCTGCTTATCCGGGTCGAGTTTGGTCACATGCACCCAGTCTTTCCACTTCATGTCAGTATCAGAAACAGATAGGTCGTGGATCCCAATAAACCGGCGTACTGCAAGGAAAAACGCCGGCAACAGCAATCTCACTTGTGGGATCGATTTCACCCAAAGGCGGGTGAATGGATAACCATATGTCATGATCCGCTCATAGTGATACATAACGAGGGAAGAAAAAACCATGAGCGGAAAACCGGTTCTTCTCGTAGAAGATGACGATATTATCGCAAAGATCGCTGAATGGCGCTTAAACAACCTGGGTTACCAGGTCTGCGGCCGGGCTGTCTCCGGTGCTGAAGCCATGGAGATGGTGGTAAAGTTCAAACCGTCAGTTGTTCTGATGGACATCAACCTGAAAGGGGAACTCGATGGTATTGAGACCGCAAAGATGATTAAAAAAGGGTTCAACATCCCGGTGATCTATGTAACATCCCATTCTGACGGTCCCACCGTAGAGAGGGCGCGCGAAACCAAGCCTGACGGATTTATCATAAAACCCTTCGATGATAACGATCTCAGGGTGGCTATCGAGCTCGTCCTGAAATAATGGTTTTTCTCATATCCGGATAACAGCATTCTCCTTTTTTTTCCGCATCTGTGCCTGATAACCCCGGATCTTCTCTTCATCGAGGTCTGTAGCAGCAGCAATTTTATGCGCATCCGCTGCGATCAGGGCCTCACCGTTGAAGACACCTGTCCCGATAAGTTTGTCCGCCACAGCTGCTGTCAGTCCTTTGACCGAGAGCAGCTCCTTTCTTCCTTTCTCAAGCCGGGCTTTGGGGATGGCAACCGGTACGGGCCGGTGCAGGTATTCGCAGACAAGTGTCAGGTGACGGTTTACGGTACCGCTGCTCATACCGGTCAGTTGTGCAAGCTTCTCCGGGCCCAGCGCCACAAAATCCTCCGGGCCTGCAACACCTGCCGCCATGTACTTTTTCAGGCTCACCGGAGGGATGCCGGTCTCCTTGAGGAGCTGGCCATTATAGGTAATCCGGGCCTCTGCAAGGAGGTCGCGGGCTTCGCTCTCGCTGATACCAGCCTGCTGGAGTGTCACGGGATTTGCCCGGGCAAGACTTGCAAGATCAGTCACCCCGGCCTTTCCAAGCGCTTCCATGATCTTTGCGTAACTGCGCCCCTTACGCGGGATCAGGTGATTCCGCATAAACTTGCGGCACTCGGAACGCCGGCGCAGTTTTTCCAGAACCTCTCCGGCTTCTTTTTTGAGTTTCTGCGCTGTCTCCAGGGGCAGGTCGAGTTTTTTTGCCAGGGAGTCAGATTCGCTTCGCGCGATCTCAGCCACCGTGTAGATATGGAGGGCCCGGGCCTTTTCAAGCAGAACCTCGTTCATGGACGGGATCTCGGTAAGGGACTCTGCGTTGGAACTGATGTGGTGGCAGAGCGGGCACCCGATGTCCCAGGGTCGGGCACCTTTCCTGACGAGGCGGACAAAATGGAGGTGGTGCTTGTCGCAGACATCGTCGGTGCGGACCGCCCAGCCCCACTGGGTAACCGGGAGACCGATATTGAACGTACATTCCGGGTACCGCGAACAGCCGATAAACTGGGTTGATCCCCGCATGTGCTTGATCGCAAGCGTCCCGCCACAGGCAGGGCAACGGCCAAGGTTGAGTTCCTCTGCTGTGCGATCCCGGATATCGTTACCGATCACCTGCTCGTTTGCCTCGAGCTGGTCAAATGCTTTATGCAGCATGCTGCGCGATTCCGCAATCACATCGTCGCGGGTCCGCTTGCTCTCTTTTATCTGCTGCATGTGCGACTCAATGGTCTGGGTCATTTCGGGTTTGGTGATCGTATCGGCGTTCTGTTCCAGCGCCTCGGTCACTACCCGGCCCACAAGGGTCGGCCGCAGGGGATTGCCTTCGATATATTTGCGGGAGACGAGCCTTGCGATCACTTCATGCCGCGTACTCTTGGTACCAAGGCCAAGTTCTTCCATTCTCTGGATGAGCTTGCTCTGTGTGTACCGGGCAGGAGGAAGGGTCTCCTTCTCATCGAGATTGACCTTCCGGATCGGCAGTCTCTCGCCGGTGACAAAGACCGGGAGGATCATCTCCTTTGCCTCGGAGAACGGATAAACTGTGTGCCAGCCCGGTTCGAGCAGTCGACCGCCGGTTGTTGTGTACGATTCCCCGCCGGCATCGAAGTTCACTTTCATGGTCTGCCAGAGCGCATCCGGGGCAAGGGTCGCCAGGAACCGGCGGAGCACCAGCTCGTAAATCCGGAATGCGTCGTCCCCGATCCCTTCACGAGTTGCAACTCCTGTCGGATAGATTGGAGGGTGGTCTGTGGATGACTTCTTTCCCCGGGTTGGCTCAGCCCGCCGGTGTGCGATGATCCATTCCACATCTTTTTTGAACGGGGAATTCCGGATTGTGGCAAGCACGCCATTGAGATCCAAGGATGCCGGATAGACGGTATTGTCCGTCCTCGGGTACGAGATGTACCCATTCATGTACAGTTCTTCGGCGATCCGCATCGCATTTGCTGCAGAAAAACCCAGTCGCGCGGCCGCGACAATGTACGTGGTGGTGTCGAACGGGGAGGGAGATCGGTCCTGCTTGGTCCCTTCCTTAACCTCGGTCACAACAAGCGGTTCCTTCGTGTGATCACGGGCAAGTTCTGCTGCTTTCTGGTCCTTGAACCGGCCGTTCGTGTGCCGGGCCTCGATCGGTTCGCCCGCCTTTTCCGTGAGCAGGCCCAGCTGCCAGTACTTCTCCGGGACGAATTTCTCGATCTCTTTTTCCCGGTCAACGATCATGGAGAGTGTGGGACTTTGCACCCGGCCCACCGAGAGGATATTGTTGCCCCCGCGGCGTGCGGCAAGCGAGATGAACCGTGTCAGGGACGCTCCCCACATGAGATCTATGGACTGTCGTGCCTCTCCTGCCGCTGCAAGCGCGAAGTCGAGGTCCGTTGTATGGGTGAAGGCAGTCTTTAATTCCTGCGGCGTGATCGCGGAGAACCGGGCCCGGTCAATTTTTACGTCACGGTTGACGGCACGGACCAGCTCGTACGCCTCTTTTCCGATCAATTCCCCCTCGGTATCAAAATCGGTGGCAATGGTGACCCGGTCGGCATGACGGGCCAGTTTCTGGAGGAGGGAGACTATCCGTTTTTCAGTGGGCACCTTGATGGTCTTTGCATCGATCAGGCTGCGGGGGGTGTACTCCTCACTCCGCCAGTTTTCGTAACCGGGTTCGAAATCGACCTCGACCACGTGGCCGCGCAGCCCTACTGTGGTTGTATCGCCGAAACTGTAGGTCGAGACCCCTGCATCTTTTTTCTCGGCAATCCTGTGGCCCCCGGCAAGGATCTCGGCGATCCTGTGGGCCGAGATGTTCTTTTCTGCAACGATCAGGTGCACGTCGGATCACTGCTCCGCGTCCCTGAGTGCCGCAACCATCATCCGGTTCAGCTCGCCCGGATCGGCGCGACCTCTCGTCTTTTTCATGACCTGCCCGACGAGGAAATTCAACGCCCCGTTCTTTCCGGCTTTATAGTCATCGATAGCCTTTGGGTTTTCTGTGATCACTTCTTTGACCGCCGCAACCAGAGCCCCGTCATCGCCGGTAGTCTTTGCAAGGTGGAGCCGCGCAACAATCGCCTCCGGAGTCTCCACAGTCTCGCCCTTCAGCTGCTCATCGAGCATGACCCGGAGGACCTCAATGCCGCTTTTATCTGTTATAGTCCCGATTTTGAGAAGGGCAAGCAGGCTGCCGAATCGGTGCGGATCCACGCTCTCTATTCCCATATCCCGGTAATTGAGCTCCCCGGTAAGCGTATCGGCAATCCAAGTATCTGCGAAGCCGCAGAGGTCCGCCCGATCCCCGGCAACTACTGCCTCGAAAAAGTTAGCCATCTTCAATTCGCCGGTCAGGGTCCGGGCATGGTTGAGTGAACACCCGTACTGGGTAACGAACCTCTCGCGCCGCACATCGGGAAGTTCGGGGAGCACGATATCCTTTACCCAGGACTGGACACGAAGGGGGCGGAGATCCGGCTCGGGGAAGTACCGGTAATCATGCTCCATCTCCTTTGAACGGGCAGACTGGGTGATCCCCCGGGCCTCGAGATAGTGCCGGGTCTCGCGTTCAACGGGAAGGCCGCGCCGGATCATGTTTTTCTGTCGGGTAACTTCGAAGGTGAGCGCCTTTTCAACCCCTTTATAGGATGTGATATTCTTGATCTCCACGCGTTCACTGCCCCGGAGCGAGATGTTTGCATCAACACGCAGCGATCCCTCTTTTTCCGAATCAAAGACACCAAGGTATTCGAGCGTGGCTCGGAGCTTGTTGAGGAATTTACGCGCTTCTTTGGGTGAGCCCATGTCCGGCTCGGAGACAATCTCAATAAGCGGAATACCGGCGCGGTTGTAGTCAACGAGGGAGTACCGGCCACGCTCGGCGTTCCCCATATGGACAAGCCGGCCCGGGTCCTCCTCAACGTGGATGCGGGTGAGCTGGATCTTGCGCTCCTTCCCGTCATCCCCTTCGATCTCGATGTAGCCACCCTGTGCGAGAGGCTTGTCGTACTGCGTGATCTGGTAGGCCTTATCGAGGTCAGGGTAGAAGTAATTCTTCCGTGAGAACTCGGATTCGTGGATAACCGTGCAGTTGAGCGCCTTTGCCACTTTCATTGCATATTCTATGGCGCGCTTGTTCAGGGCCGGCATCGTGCCGGGGAGGCCGAGGCAGATCGGGCAGACGTGGGTGTTGGGGCCGTCGTCCCGGTAATCGGTGGAACAGCCGCAGAAAAGCTTGCTCTTTGTATTGAGCTGGCAGTGGACCTCAAGGCCTACGATCACATCTGCATCGATCATGCCTTCACCGCCTGCTCGTACGCATAGGCAACGTCCACCACGCGCTCGTCCTCGAATTGTCTGCCCATGATCTGGAAGCCGACCGGCATCCCCTGGACTTTCCCGCAGGGTACCGAAATCGCCGGTATCCCGGCAAGGTTTACGGGCACCGTGAGGATATCGGAGAGATACATGGAGAGCGGGTCGCTCTTTTCGCCCAGTTTAAAGGCGATGGTGGGCATCGTGGGACCGCAGAGCACGTCCACATTAGTAAAGAGCCGGGCAAAGTCCTTCCGGACATTCTCGCGTGCCACCTGCGCCTTTGCATAATACTTCCCGTAATATCCCGAGGAAAGGGCAAAGGTGCCGAGCATGATCCGGCGCCGGACCTCGGGGCCGAACCCCTGCTTTCGCACGTCCTGGTACGCCGCATGCCACGATTTTTTGGTATCGGCGGCCGGGCCGTACCGTACGCCATCGAACCGGGCGAGATTGGAACTGGCCTCGCTCGTGCAGATTACATAGTAAGCGGCGAGTGCGTACTCCATCGAGGGAATGCTGCAGGGAACTGTGGTGGCGCCAAGCTCTTCGAGTCGCCCTATCGCGCGCCGGACGGTGGCGGCAATCTCCGGATCCACACCCGCCCCGAAATACTCTTTGGGGATACCGATCCGCAGGCCTTTTATCTCAGCGGACGGGGTGTGGTGATACGGTCGGTCGTAGGACGTGGAATCCCGCCGGTCATGACCTGCAATAATGGACATCAGGAGCGAGACATCCGCGACATTTGTTGCCATCGGTCCGATGGTTTCCAGGGAGTTTGCGTACGCGATCAGGCCATACCGGGAGACACGGCCGTACGTTGGCTTAAGCCCGACAATCCCGCAGAATGCCGCCGGGCAACGAATCGATCCCCCGGTGTCGGTACCAAGCGCCATCCGGACCATCCCCGCCGCAACGGCTGCCGCACTCCCTCCCGAGGATCCACCGGGCACTCTTTTGGTATCGCAGGGATTAAGCGTGGGGCCGAATGCCGAGTTTTCGGTACTCGTACCCATCCCGAACTCGTCCATATTTGTCTTGCCGGCGATTGCTGCGCCTGCGTTCCTGATAAGGGTCACCGCATGCGCATCGTAAGGAGGGACATATCCTTTGAGGATCTTGGATGCACAGGTAGTCTCGATACCCCGGGTGGAGATATTGTCCTTGACCGCAACTGCGATCCCGGAGAGTTTGCCCCCGGCATACTCAGGCTGTGGGCAAACAGTCAGGAACGCATTATACCGGTCATCTGGTTCAAAACGGATCGTATTCTCTGCCACTACATCACCCGTGGGGCCTTGATAAAACCGTCTTCCTGTGCCCCGGCATTCTTTAATGCCTCTTCCTGTGGAAGGGAGGGCTCAACTTTGTCCTCCCTGAGGATATTATAAAGATCCCGGGTGACCACTGCATCACCCTGGACCCGGTCGAGCACGTCAAAATATTCCACAATGGCATTGAACTGGCCGGTAAAAGTGGCGAGTTCTGCGGTGTCAATGCCGATATCGGCAAGTTCTCCGATATGTTCCACGTCTTTTTCAGTGACCATGTTCCACCCGTCCGATGTGGTCTATGTAATCTTGCACGGACGTTTTATAACCATTTTTACGGGCAAGCTTCTTTAGTTCTCCCCAAACCCCGCTCCCGTACTGCATGGCCTTCTTCTCATATCCGGCCAGTTCCTGCGGGATATAGTGCGCTGCGACTTCCCGGAGCGGGATTTTGCGTTGACCATTACGTACCTTCTCGCGGGCGGGGATTTTACCTGCAGCGCGCACAACCCGGATATCCAGGTAGGGCATGGAAAGGTAGGTACCGGAAAGAGCGGCAACAGCCTGATCACGTGCGGCTTGAAACTCAAGTCCCGCAATATCCCGCGCAAGATCGTCTTCCAGGTTCGGAGAGGAGAGATACCGGGCATACCCGCCGAAGAGCTCATCTGCCCCCTGCCCGGCAAGGATGCGCCGGTACCCGTGAGCACCCGCCCACCGGGTAACAAAATACATCGTAACGGCAATACTGGTATTTACCGGATCTTTTTTCGGGATTGCAGCGATTACCGCAGGAAGAACAGATTCGATCTCGGCCGGAGTGATCTCGACTTCGGTACAGGACAGGCCAAGAAGCCTGGCGGCATGCCTGGCCCGGGTGAGATCGTGAGAACCGGCAAGACCGACAGCCACGCACTCCCGTTGCGCGAGCGCTGCCACAAGACTCGAATCCACCCCGCCCGAAAGTGCCATGATACCTTCGTCGCTGCGGAGCCTGACTGCTGTCACGATCGCATCCTCAAGGGTACACGGGGCAGGATCCGGTTCGATCAGGCACCGTACTTTCCCTTCGCAGAAGAGCGTGCCCTTGGGGCCCGGTCCGGGGAGAATACCAAAATGATCGCGTGCCTGGCATGCTCCCCACGAGAGGGAGAACTCACCACCAAACATCCTGATTCGGTCGGGTTCAGTCAGTACGATCTTCTCAACCTCAGCGGGGGAGAGCCTGACCCCATCCTGCTCGACCCAGCCGGTATATACAAAGGAGGTCATGCACTTGCTGGATACAGTATGGTAATGACAAGGGATATAATGCGTGGAGATTGTGCAGGAACCGGGTCGACCCGGTAATACTGGCGCCGTTTCCGTGGCTGCCGGCCGACGCCCGGGTATGTTCCAATCGGTTGTCTTTTTATTTTTGTTCTCCGGAGCCATGATTCTTTTATGATACAGGCGAAATACTATAGGGCGCGAGGGTACGAAAGTGGCCAACTCGGCTGGACTTAAGATCCAGTTCCGCAGGGATTCATGGGTTCGACTCCCATCCCTCGCACTTTTCTTGTGGGTTATAGATATCTCGCATTTTGCAACCCATCACATGCGGCATCTATTCTGATATCACTGTTCTGAAAGTGAGGCATGGGCTTGCACGGGCACTATAACCAAGGATAAAAATTAATTGTTATATCCAACCATATTCAAGTTGGATTTTGTAATGGAATTGAAAGGTACAGGTAATGTAAAACTGACCGGTTCCGTGTCAATTGGGATAAGAACAATACTCTCCAATCGACATATTCAATGTGCATTAATTTGTGCTAAAAAAAGTAATGAAATTGAGAGCCAATATAGTGAAGGTAGTAAATGGGAAGAGAATGCCCCATTATATCAAGAAGATCAGGCTTATTCTTGGGGCGCAATTATCTCTTCTGTTGCATATCTAGAATCACTAATAAATGAATTTTTTAATGATTGCAACTACAATGCAGAAGAAATTAAATCGATAGGTGAAGAAGAAATTAAATTGCTAAATAAACATTATGAAAAAGACTTTAAATGCCGAAGGAAGGGCCCGAAACATTTAAAAATATTTTGCAAATATCTAACGGCGTATAGTATAATAAATGGCAAAGGGATATATAAGAAATCAGATTTGTGTCAAAATTTTATTGACCTGATACAACTTCGTAATGCATTAACTCACTATCATTCTGAATTTCAGTTTGAAATGGGAGATCCATATGGTCTTAACCAACTTCAAGGACGATTTAAAGAAAATATCTTTATGAATAACGTTGGAAATTCATTTTTTCCATTTAAATGTCTCGGAGCCGGTTGTGCAGAATGGGCCGTAAATATATCAATTGACTTTACTGAATTTTTCTATTCGGAAATTGGTCTTAAAAGTAAAATGGCCGAGGTCAAGAAAATTCAATTAGGAATGAGTTGATCGACCACCAAATCACTTTGCGAATCCACATTTATTAATGGATTGATCCCATAGTTCTACCCTTTCTCTCACATGGTTATTGAGAATAAATGGCTGATCTCTCTTGGCATTTTTTTTCATATAATGCATTGTGCCTTATAAGATTCCTCGTTTCTTCCATTCGGTGTTAGGGATGCTCAATATCTTCTTTCGGACATTAACCGCATCCTGACGACTGATCGCATAATCAGGGCTAATCTAATCAAGGTAAGTGCGTAGCGCAAAACCCGACGAGGCGTTTTGCGCGTAGGGCATCGCTAATTTTTTAAGCACTCAAAAACTCCCGTCACGATTCCTCCCCCCTCCTCGCTCTGCTCGGAGTCGCTCGGGCGCCTCATCGGGCCCTCGCTGGGCGAATGCGGTTGATCCTATTTCAATGCCGCCGCGGGGGCTTCCTGCCGGGGGCGGCGGCTTTTCTGGCCAGTGGGGGTGTGGGGGCGACAGCCCCCACGATATCCCCGCAATGTTTCCATGTACAACCCGGATCCTCCGGTCTGGCCGAAGGGATGTCCGGAAAAGTCCGGGTCATGAGTGATAGATTTTACAAAAATGTTCCGGTTGTGATCTGCGAATGCCGGAAATTCTCTCACTCGGCTGCTGAGGATTCCGAAAAATCTCTCACTCGGCTGCTGAGGATTCCGAAAAATCTCTCACTCAGCTGCGGAGAATTTCAAAAAATGTGCGGACCCCAGGCAGAGGATTCCGGAAATAATGACACTGTCTGCCCCAGGGAGCAGGGTTCTCCCGCGTGTTTCACCTCCGGACCTCCCTGCATGGATGGAAAGCAGGAGAGACCTTATTGGCTCACAGGGATAATACACCGGCATGACCTTAATCAAAAAGCACCGGGTACGAACGAAAAAAACCCTGGTTGATACCCTGCCGGAGATGCTGCTTGCCGCACTTGCCAACCATGAGGATTTTATTGTGACCTATGAGACGGATGAGGAAACAAAGAAGCGGTCCCTGTACGTTATGAGCGGGCAGTTAATCACTCCGGAGATGCTTACCACCATAAAACAGGCAATCCAGCGCAGGAAGGAAGAGGGAGATATCATCGTCACCAGGGACTGGAAATAAAAAGAAATCTCGTTTTTAGCGAAAAACCTGCCCTGAATCATTCTCTTTGATCAGTACCAGTACCATCAGTCCCGATAATACGGGCCACTCGTCCGATACGGCCGTCTTTGAGCCTGACCTTGATGCCATGCGGGTGAACCGGGGAATTGGTCAGGATATCCTGGACAATGCCCCGGCTCACTTTCCCGCTCTGCTGGTCCTGCTTGAGAATAATATCAACAGTGCAGCCGGGGCGTATCGTGTCACGGCGCGTTCCATTCATCTTACGGTCAGGTCGGTTTTCTATGAGAATCACCATCACAGGAAGGGTCAGGCCATTTCATAAAGGAAACGAGTTCAGAGGCTAAAAAAGGATTATAACGAAGGGACATTGTACGACCCGATGCCGGATTCAATCCACCCCAGGGAAGTCACCCACCCGTGATTACTCCCGTGCAGTGTCAGTACGCTGATATTGTTCTGGTACATATTTGACGCCGGAGAGAAGATATTCCAGGAATTTATGCCGGTAACACTCGCGCTGACCGACAGTGATGCCGCGGGGTTTGCGGTATAATCCGCATACATGCTCGTCAGGTACTGATAACATACGGGAGTGCTTGCCGATGTTGCATTCATCGAAGGACAGGCAGCCGTGTGGAGGTTCTGGACCGGCCGGAATACTGCCGCATTTTCAACCGGTGCAGAGGTATCGATAACAGAGGATGACGAGGCGTTCACGATCAGGGTGATTGTAGTGGGCTGCGCTACCCCGTTTGCCGGACGCTGTCCGATCATCGGGGCTGATACCTGCAAAAGTGTCGCCTTGCCGGTACCATAGAGTGTCAGGTTCCAGTCTGCGGGGGCCCCGGAGATCTCATGGCTGCTGATCTGCGCGACCACCGGAGAATCCCCATGACTGTCTGCGGGAACAGGTAAGAATAGGGTGACATTCGACAATACATCATTCGTCGAGATCGTGCAGATGTACTGATAATTACTCGTCAGTGAATTCCGGTACATTGTATCGACGGACGTAGTATACGTAGCAATGGCCACGAACAGAACCAGGATTACAATAAAGAGCCCAAGCGCAATCTTGATGATCTTATCCATAGGAGCCCCCCCTTGGTAACGGAAAGAAGACATGAGACCCGTTTCCGGGTCTCCTCATGCTCTCCGGCCACCAGATCTCTATTCCGGGAGACAGCTAAAAAAAGCATTGTATTTCCCTTTGAGCGGGAACGCTTTGGCCCTGCAAAACGGTACGACTATATGATCCGGAGCCGATCATACTTCATGGAGCGCCGCCCCGACCTTATCCTTGCCAATGTCCAGCTCCCTGAAGGGCGCAGGGCGGATATAACAATCCATGACGGCCGCGTCATCCATGCTGGTGCCAGCACAGCAGCGGAAAGAAGAATTGACTGCACAGGCTTTTTTATCCTCCCGGCAGCGGTGGATATGCATGTCCACATGAGGGGAGGAATCCAGTCGGCAAAAGAGGATTGGGAGTCGGGAAGCAAAAGTGCTATTGCCGGGGGAGTTACAGTCGTTGTCGACCAGCCCAACACGATCCCTCCCCTCACTACACCGGAGACATTTGCCGCAAGAGTGAAGGAGGCCCGGGAACATTCCTCCTGCAGTTTTGCAATTAACAGTGGAGTCACTCCTGGTACCCCTATCGAGGCAATGTGGGAGGCCGGAACCATGGCCTTTGGGGAGATCTTCTTTGCCCCCTCCAGTTATGGCGAGGCACTGGGTAAGGCAGAATTCTCCCACGCGCTCGAGCGTATCCAGGCGCTGGGGGGGTTAGCCACCGTTCATGCCGAAGGAATCGGATCAGGCAAGGATACCGGCCTCGCTGCCCATGATACCTTGCGCTCACCCGAACGGGAACAGGAGGCAGTGATCGCTGTTCAGTCAGCGAACCGGAAAGGCTGCCGGCTTCACTTTTGTCACCTGAGTGCAGCGGAGTCTGTAGATGCTGCACAGGGATCTGTGGAGGTGACGCCCCACCACCTCTTCCTCTCCCGGGAGATGACCGGTGACGCCGATTGCCGGTTCAAGGTAAATCCCCCGGTCAGGAGTGAGCGCGAGCGAACCGGTCTCTGGGAGCGGTGGAACCGCATTGATGTCATCGCATCCGACCATGCCCCCCATACAAACGAGGAAAAGACACTTCCCTTCCCGGATGCACCCTCAGGTATACCAGGTGTGGAGACCATGGTACCCCTGCTCATGGCAAAGGTGCTGGAGAAGCAAATCTCCCTTTCTGATGTGATCCAAAAGACTTCCTCTGCGCCTGCCGCGCTTATCGGTATTCCGCCATCCGGTTTTGCCCCCGGCAGCCGTGCAGATTTTGCCCTTTATCCCAGGTCTGTAACCAGGGTGAACCCGGATCTCCTGCACAGCAGATGTGGCTGGTCACCATTTGAGGGGTTCCATGCCATCTTCCCCCGGACCGTGATCCTTGGAGGTTCTATGGCATATCATGACGGGGAATTTTTCCGCTCAACTCCGGTGTGGTACCCCGGGAAAGGGCTGTCCCTCCACCCACACTAGACACACCTAGGACCGCGGACGAGAGAAATCCTGCACGAAATGCTAAAGACTCCGGACAACAGATGTGAAAAGGTGCCGATATATGCACACCCATAGGTCCCCGGGTGATCGATTGGCAAGTGCCTGGATATGATCCACGGGACAACCCGGGTGTGCGACAGGCATCGCCCGGCCGAGGGTTTTATACACCGGTGAAGAACGGCAGCAGCCACTGATGATCCACGTGTGTTTAAGCCGGGCGACACTTCCTTCTTACCGAGGCAGAATGTCCGCAATGGATGATGCAGTGCTCGAGGATCGCGATGGCGTTCTCCTGAGTATCGAGGTCACTGCCAGCGCAAAATCCAGTCTCTTTCCTGCAGGATTTAATGAATGGCGGAAGGCCATCGGTTGCCGCGTCACGGCCCCTGCCGTTGACGGGAAAGCAAACAAAGCGGTGATCGGGTTGATCAGCACGACCGCTTCTGTACCAACCGCTTCGGTCTCTATCGTTGCTGGGCTCACCTCGTCGCAGAAAGAGGTGAGGATCGCCGGTGTCACAAAAGCCCGGATCTCCGAACTTCTCTTTTCAGAAGCCGAGAGGACATAACCCATCTGATTTCTCGCAAAATGGGGGACATAAAAAGGGACAGTCCCGCCCGGCGCATGGCGAAAAAAGTGGCTTCTAACCTACACTTTAAGTAATTCCACGCGATATATATAATTTATACCTATGATCAGGCAATCCATTCATCGCATGATACATGGGGGTGCGTTTACGTGTATTCACCGGATACTACCAAGTACCTTATTCACATCAGCCTCACCGCAGAGGGGGTGGTCGAGAAACCTGACGTAGTCGGAGCTATTTTCGGACAGACGGAAGGTTTACTCGGCGAAGACCTGGATTTGCGGGATCTCCAGAGGACAGGACGTGTTGGCAGGATAGACGTCCAGATTGCAAGCAAGAAAGGGGAGACCACCGGAGAGATCCTGATCTCCACTTCCCTTGACAGGGCAGAAACTGCCATCCTTGCTGCATCGCTTGAGACCATCGACCGCGTGGGCCCCTGCGTGGCGCACGTTTCGGTAAAGATGGTGGAGGATATTCGTGTCAGCAAGAGGAAAAAGATCGTTGAGCGTGCCAAGGAGATCTTAATAGAACGTTTCGATGACGGGACGATCGACAGTGATGAGCTGCTCGACGACGTCCGCCAGACGATGCGGGTAGAAAAGATCGGGACAATCGGAGAGGAAAAACTGCCGGCAGGCCCCAATGTCCTTGAATCGGATGCCATCATTATTGTGGAAGGACGGGCCGACGTGATTAACCTGCTCCGGTACGGCATCAAGAATGCCGTGGCTGTTGAAGGAACCAATATCCCCAAATCCATTGTTGAACTCACCGAGAAGAAGACCACGACCGCATTCTTCGATGGTGACCGGGGTGGTGAGCTGATCCTTCGCGAACTGCTCCAGGTAGCCGATATCGATTACGTTGCGTTCTCCCCGCGAGGGAAGAGTGTCGAGGATATGACCAAGAAGGAGGTTATAAAGACGCTCCGGAACAAGGTGCCGGTCGAGTACGTCCGCGACCAGTATTTTGAGGACGCAGCCGAACTGCCGGCGGACCTCGTCCGCCCGGCCCGCCAGTTATCGGCTCCCGATGAGAGCGACGCAGCAGGTCGGGCCGGAACCGGACAGAAACGGACCCGGGAGAGCACGCCAAAAGTGCCGGTGACTATCCGGGATCACATGGAAGATGTAAGGGGCAAGAGCGTGGCCCGGTTCCTGAATGAGGATATGGCAGTAATCCGGGAGATCCGAACGGAGGAAATCGAGAAAGCCGTGGATATGCTGGACGAGCCTGCAGCCGGCGTTGTCATCGATCGTACGGTGGATCAGAAACTGCTCGACCGGCTTGTCTGGAAAGGACTCGAATACGTAGCAGCGAAAGATTTCAAAGGTATTATAAAAAGGCCGTTAAACATCAGGTTGATGAAAATGAGCTCGTAAAAACGAGCCCGCACAAATTTATTTATGCAAGTTACGCCCCATGTAACACTTTGGTGTGGTAATTTGCACAAGGAAGAACTGATCAGTCTTCACAAGATCCTCTTTGAGGTCAAGGACTATTTTGAAGAAACCAACCCGGACCTGAAGTTTTCCCAATACACCGCGTTAAAAATTACCCCGTCACAGATGCACAAGAGCAAACTCGAGCACAAATACGCCATCTTCGTGCTGGGCAACGAGATTGCAAACGCGATGAAGGATGTGGACTATACCTCCTCGTCGAGGATCTCGGCACGTATGAAGGACCTTGCAGAAAAAACTCTCAAGGAAATGGAATACGCCTGAGTTACTGAACACTCTTTTCTTCTGGCTGACGAATTCGGACATTGGGGCGGAACGGTGAGGCGGTGCCCTGTACAGACAGGGCCTTCTACTCTCCCGGATGCGATCGGTCGTTGTTCCAGTCGGGGAATAACGCTAAATCCGATCAGGTGAATCACACAAGTATGCGATACTTTCCTGATCCGGACAAAAATCTCGACCTTGGCGCCGTGAACAGGGTCGTCGAAGCTGCCTTTGCCGATCACGGAAAAGGGCTGGTGCAGATGCCCCCCAAGATCTACGTTACTCTTCCCGCAGGGGATTTTCGTACCATGCCCGGATTCCTTCCAACACTGGGGATTGCCGGGGTAAAGATTGTCAATGTCCATCCAGATAACCCAAAGATGGGCCTTCCCACCGTGATGGCGCTCACGATCATCCTCGACATCGCTACCGGGAAGCCTGCAGCTATCCTGAACGCAACCCGGCTTACGGATCTCCGGACCGGTGCGGCCGGGGCGATTGCCGCCAAATACCTTGCACCAAAAAAGGAGTGCGTGCTGGGGGTCATTGGCACCGGGCGACAGGCCGAGGCACAGGTGAGAGCTACCGCGCAGGAGATCTCTTTAACCGGCATCCGGGTCTGGAACCGGAATTCCGTTCATGCCAGTGCGTTTGCTGCGCGGCTTTCACCCCTGTCTGCGGAGAGCGTCTCCCTTGAACAGGCCTGCGACTGCGATGTCCTGGTTACCACTACCCCGTCCCGGGTCCCCCTGATCAAAAGCGAATGGATACACCCTGGTACACACATAAACGCCATCGGAGCCGATGCTCCCGGTAAGGAGGAGCTCGACCCGGAGATCCTGCACCGGGCCCGGGTCTTTGTGGACGATCCTGCCCAGGCATTCCACTCAGGGGAGATCAATGTCCCGATCAGTACCGGGAACTATCAGCCATGGATGATTGCAGGTACCTTAGGAGAGGTAGTGATCGGAAAAAAGAAGCGTGAAAACCCGGACGAGATTACGATATTCGATTCCACGGGTCTTGCGATTCAGGATCTTGCAATTGCATCGCTTGCTATGCGCCAGGCACCCGGAATGGAATTGCCGTTCCTGTAAGAATCGACACAATTGCCAAAGGTACAGGGTCCGCCTGCAGGCATTTGAGCGTTCATATTCTGACAGGCTTCCGCTCTCTTCCCGCCCGGATGTCCGTAGTAAACAGCCAGGATTTCCGGGCATGAATTGCCGACATCAAGGGTACATCTGACATGAGGTACACCTGCTAATCATTTCCGGGGTTGGAATACGTGAACTCCAAACAAGGGGACCGACCTTACGGCAGTCTGCCCCATTGCCAGAATGCCGTAAAAGAGAATAATATAATAGAAAGATGCAAAAAAATTGACTCTTACTGCTGCTGTTTAGCGTGCTTCTTCCAGACCTGCTCGCGGTACACCGGGCCGCTGTTATAGGTACAGAAGGGGATAAGTTTCCCGTCCGGGGTTGCATAATGGATGCAGCAGCGCTGGACGCGTTCGATATCATAGTTGTACTTGTCCATGAAATGCATCGTCCCGATGAAGAGGGCGTTCCAGTGGAACTCCCGCAACGCATCGAAGTTCTGGCCAATCAGGGTTTTGCCAATCAGTTTCCAGAATTCTGCTGTGCTCCCCTTTTCCCCCTTCTTAAATGAAGTATGAAGCTCCTTTACACCTTCAAGGAGGGTGGCGTATTTGTTGATGGTCCCGCCCTTTTTGAGCTTGTTTGCCATCAGCTCGATCGCGGCAAAGAGACTCTCCACGTCAACCATCCGGGTGACCGGGGTCATACCGTCTTTTGTCACAAAGACATAGGTAGCCGCACCACAGTGCTCATGGGCGGTAAAGCGCACCTGAGGCCGGCCGGTGTAGGCCTCAACAAGGTCGGAGAAGGGCAGAACGCAGGGGACAGGGTAAAAATCGTTCTTCTTCAGGATACCATCCGTCTGTGCCTCGATATCGTCAATGAGCTCGGGGATCGTGATCCGTTCCTTATCGATATCCTCATCATTTTTTGCCCCGGTAAAGGATACCGGCTGGAAGTTTACTCCCCGGACAATCGAGATGTGGTCAGCAGCGAATCTGATGATATCGCCAACCTCGTTATCATTCCGTCCTTTGATAATGGTCGGGACGAGCACAACGCCGAGACCGGCCTTGTTAAGGTTCTCCAGCGCTTTCGTGTGGATCTTCAGAAACGGGTTGGTTGCGGGTTTAACACCGTCGAAATGAAGGTAGACCGTGGAGAGTCCGGCATCCTTGAGCTGCTGTGCAAGTGCCGGATTGTTTGCCAGTTTTACACCATTGGTTGCGATCTGAACCTGGGGGAACCCCAGTTCTTTTGCCTTTTTGACAAGGGGGACCAGATCGTCCCGCATTGTCGGTTCCCCTCCCGAGAACTGTACCGCAGGTGCAGGTACCGGTTTCTCATTCCGGAGCAGCTGCATCATGCCCACAATCTCATCGAACGTGGGTTCATATACAAACCCGCAGGCACGGGCGTTGGCAAAACAGAAGTCGCAGTCAAGATTGCAACGGTTGGTCAGATCGATATTGGCAAGGAGCGTACCGGAATGATGGTTGCTGCAGAGACCACAGGCGGTCGGGCATGTATCCGAGGTTACGGGGTTCTGCGGATTGGCAACACCCCGACCGATCGCATCATAATGTGCAAACCGGTGGTACATTTCCGAGTCGGACCAGTAAAGGTGCCGGAATTTCCCATGCTCAGGACAGGTCCGCACAAGCCAGATCTTTCCATCATCTTCTTCGATCTCTGCTTCGAGAACCGATCCACAGACAGGACAAAGGCTGCGTGTTTTTTTGATTGCCATTTTTCCACCCGATGCACCAAAGGACACGACACTCTTTGGCATTTTGAGTAACCTTAATCTTTTTCGCTGCTCTTTATTAGAGGTATTGGAGTGCTACATTATTAGTGCTGAGTCATTCATAATACCATTGCTCTCGACACTGCTCGCCGCATTCTGGATCATGGTTCCTGCATATGTTCCCAACCCCGTTGCAGCACTCTGCGGCGGGGGAACCCCCATAGATTTTCGTAAGAACTATTCTGACGGACGTAGGATCCTTGGAGACGGTAAGACCTACCGGGGCCTTGCATGCGGGGTCCTCGCAGGGATAGCAGCCGGGGCGCTCCAGATCTGGCTCGCCGGGACCTATGGCTGGACATTCCTTCCCCAGCAGACCGCTGCCTCGATTACGATCCTCGCATTCGGGGCACTTCTCGGGGATATGGTAAAGAGTTTTGTCAAGAGACGTCTCGGGAAAGACCGCGGGCAGTCATGGCCGATCGCTGACCAGTATGACCTTGTGGCCGGGGCATTTATCCTGATGCTGGTCTTCGATCCCGCATGGCTTTTTGCCACCGTCACGCTGCCTGTTCTTATTGTTATCCTGATCCTCACCCCGATCCTTCACCGGACGGTCAACATCATCGGATACGTGTGCGGAGTTAAAAAGGAACCTTGGTGAAACGTCATGAATGCCATAGCAGATCTCCTCATCCGGTACAAAGCCATCGAATTTGGTGACTTTACCCTCGCCTCCGGTGCAAAAAGCCGGTACTACGTTGATGTAAAGACCGCGGTAACCCATCCGGAGTTCCTTGAAGCCATTGCCCGTGAGATTGCGAAACGATATGAATTTGATGTTGTAGCCGGCGTGGCTGTGGGAGGGGTACCTCTTGCCGTTGCAACAGCTCTTGCTGCACAGAAACCGTTTGCCATCATTCGGGCAGATGAGAAAGATCACGGTAAGAAAAACCCGATCATTGGAGAGGTCAAAGGAAAGACTATCCTTCTGGTCGAAGATGTCACGACCTCCGGGGGATCGGCGTTGTATGGTATTACAATGCTGAGGAATGCCGGTGCCCGGGCAGACCGGGTTGTTACTGTTGTTGACCGTGAACAGGGTGCTGCGGCAGCACTCAGAGCGCAGGCCATCGATCTCTTCAGTCTGGTCAGAGTCAGCGAAATTCTCTGACGAGGGCTGACCGGAAGCATAAACCATTTTTAACCAATAGAACCCATGTGATGGATAATGAAGATCCTCGTTGTCGGTGGCGGCGGGCGGGAACATGCAATCGCATCCGCTCTTTCCCGTTCCGGCGGAAATGTGATCTATGCCGTGATGTCGCGGGAAAATCCCGGCATAGCCCACCTTGCACAGGATATCTGCCTTGCACCGGAGACGGATCTGGCCCAGATCACGGCATTTTCGCAGAAGACAGGTGTGACCCATGCCTTTATCGGACCGGAAGCCCCCCTTGAGGCGGGTGTGGTCGATCAGCTCTCTGCAGAGGGCATTGCCTGTGTCGGCCCGACCAAAGCAGCGGCACGGATCGAGACAGATAAGGCGTTCTGCCGGAACCTTATGACAGAGCATGGGATTGAAGGAAACCCGTTCTACCGGGTCTTCCATAATCCTTCGGAGGCCATTGCGTTTGTGAAGGATCACGATGGCGATCTGGCCGTTAAGCCTATCGGCCTGACTGGGGGAAAGGGCGTCAGGATCATGGGAGAGCAGGTTGATCTCAACGGGGCCATCAGGTATATCCGGGAGATCAACGGCGGGGTCGTGCTTGAAGAACGGCTGCAGGGTGAAGAATTCACTCTCCAGGCATTCGTCGATGGCACGCATATTGTCCCCATGCCGCTTGTCCAGGATCACAAGCGGGCGTTTGAGGGAGATACCGGACCTAATACGGGAGGGATGGGATCGTACACGATGACGGACCACATGCTTCCGTTTGTGACCAAAAAGGATTTCACGGCGGCCTTCTCCATCATGGCTTCGGTTGTGGCTGCCCTGGCATCCGACGGGTATCCCTACAAAGGCATCCTGTACGGCCAGTTCATGAACACTGCACAGGGGCCGAAAGTGATAGAGTTCAATGCCCGGTTCGGTGACCCCGAGGCAATGAACGTGCTCTCACTCCTCTCATCGGACCTGACCGAAGCAGTTACCGGTATTACCGAGGGCACACTCTCTGCATCGAAGATCTCCTTCGAGCATGCGGCAACGGTCTGTAAGTATCTCGTGCCTGAGGGATACCCGGGAGCACCGGTGACCGGCAGGCCGTTATCCCTGGGCCGGAAAGGAGATGCACTTCTCTATTACGCAAACGTGGAGGAACGGGGCGGCATTCTCTATACACTTACCTCGCGGACACTTGCCTTTGTGGGGAAGGGTGACACCCTTGCGGAGGCGGAGAGGATCGCAGAAGAGGCTGCATCAGCAGTCGCGGGAAGTGTCCACCACCGGCGTGATATCGGGACAGCGGCTCTGCTCAACCGGCGGATCGCCCACATGAAGGAGCTGCGATGAAGAAAGACTTCCTTTCCATTCTCGATATCACCAAGGCCGAACTTGGCGAGATCCTCTCCGATGCAGAGCGTCTCAAGCGCCAGAAACGTGCGGGGGTTCCCCATGAACTGTTACGGGGAATGTCCCTTGCCATGATCTTCGAGAAGTCCTCAACAAGGACGCACATCTCGTTCGAGGTGGGCATGCACGAGCTGGGAGGCCATGCGCTTTTCCTGAATGCAAAGGATCTCCAGATTGGCAGAGGAGAAGAGATCCGCGATACGGCCCGGGTCGCATCCCGGTACGTGTCTGCCGTGATGATCCGTGCCAACCGCCATAGTACCATTGAGGAACTGGCGCAGCACGCCACCATCCCGGTTATCAATGGACTCTCTGACTTGGAGCATCCCTGCCAGCTCCTTGCGGATATCCTGACGATACGTGAACACTTTGGCGATGTCCGGGATCTCAATGTTGCATGGGTGGGGGACGGAAACAATGTCTGTACTTCCCTTGTTCTCTCGACAGCTCTGACAGGCATGTCGGTCACCGTATCAAGTCCCAAAGGCTATGAGGTGGATCAGGATATCATCTCACGGGCACGAACGCTAGGAGGGAAAGTAAAGACCGCATCCTCTCCGGCAGAAGCCGTAAAGGACGCCCATGTGATCGTCACCGATACCTGGATCTCCATGGGGGATGAGAAGGAGAGGGAAAAGCGGCTGGCGGCGTTCCGTGGATTCACCGTGGATGATAAATTAGTCCGGCACGCTGCCCCGGATGCCCGCGTACTTCACTGCCTCCCTGCTCACCGGGGGGAGGAGATCGCCGGGGATGTCCTCGATGGTCCGCAGAGCCTTGTGTGGGATGAAGCGGAGAACCGGCTCCACGCCCAGAAAGCACTGCTGGTCAAAATTCTCAAAAAATAAGGGTGAAAAGTTCCCCCGGTTATCGGAATAAAGCTTTTACTCCCCGATAAACCGGCGAACCTGATCGATCATGTATTTCTCTACCTGTTCTGCCACGTCACGTTTGGCGCGGAAGGCAAGAAGCTCCCGCTCATCCCCATCCATATTGGCAAAGCTGAGCTTCTGTTTGCGTTCCACGACTTCAACATCAAATTTTTTTGCAATCTCAATGATAATGCCGCGTGGTACGCCGGGGGGTATCAGCACATCATAGAGATCTTCATCGGGTGTCGGTGTGTTCTGGTTCTGAGCGGGATCGGGCTGGTCTGTCATGGTCTGATTCATCCTACTTACCTATTTTGATGCGCCGGTTCATAATACAGGGCCCGCCCCTTACCCCGCCAATGGGATTCTTGGGCTTACCCAGCGAGTTCATGCACCGGCCCATGAGGGAGGCGCCGCGGGCAAGGCCATCATCAACAAAGACGAGGTGGTCATTTGGCTCATCGAAAAGATTCCGCTGTGTGATCCCTTCCAGGATATACTCGGGCTTCCTTCCGGAGATGGCCGCCCGCCCGGTAAATCCGATCGAGGAATTCCGCGGTACCAGGTGCTCTTCGACAGCGACATCAATTAGGCGAAGCGCCATCTGTGCGCAAACCCGGTCGACCACCTCGTTGAGGAACGACAGGTTATAGTTCTTGTGGATTTCCGCGCCGATCTCAAACAGCTTGTCGAGATCGCCGGAATTGACCCCGCAGTCACACCCGATCATCGCCACCCCGGACTCCATTGCCAGCCGGGCGTTGACCGGCACGCGCCCGAACCGGTCGCGGTCCGGCGGCACAATCCTGATGTCGATGTGCTCATGACACCGCCGGACAAATTCATCAACAGTCCTGCGGTTGCCCCCGGCAAAGATACCCCCGCTGACGCTGTGCTCGCCAAAGATGTCAAGGGCAGTACCGGTCCGTTCCTGCACAAGGCCGGTACCCCGGACGATTGCATCGGGGATGGCCCCGGCAAGACCACAGAAATTCCCGATGGTCTTTGCAAACGGGTTCGCGTCGTCAGCCTTCACATCACTGGTGATCCGCCCGTCAAGCGTTGTCCCAAAATCGACGGAGATGCAGGGATTGCGGAAATCGACCGGAGTCCACTTTGCGCCTTCCTTGATCCCGGCCATCGCAAGTTCCCCTTCCATCTCGTTTGCAACCATCTCAACACCGGTCGATCCCACCGGCGGGATCACCCCGGCAACCGCACCTACGAAAACAACCTTATCGGCAAAACTGAACGGCTGGAGTTTCTCGGACTGGTTGGCCTTAGTCATGGGAGGCGTCATCTTCTTTGGAGGAACGCCTGCGACGAGGCAGCCATTCGCGAGGGCGATCACAAAATCCCCGACCTGATCCGGCGAGTCCATCTCGGCCACCACACCGGTACTGCGGACGACAAAATCCAGATCGATCTGGATGTCAAGGCGCGCCTCCTTGTGGCACTGGATGAGGGTGTCCCGTACCAGTTCGGTGACAGCCTGACGGGAGAGTTTTGTCCCGTCCAGGGTCTCGCCAAAAACCTCCTCTCCCGGTTTGGGCGGTCGTATATCCCGGCTCATGCTGACCGTCTTGTTGATAACATACGATTTGCCGGTCTCCAGACTCACCCCGGTCAGGATGCACTTGGTGGTGGTATTTCCCATCTCCACAGAGGCCACGATAAAATAGGGCTTGTTCTTGTATTCCGGGATCTGCATACCCGCGCCGTGCACAATGGAGGGAGGCGTGGGGCTTTCCACGATATGGGGATGGGGTTTTGAAAAGCGGGAAAAAAAACCAGGGCACATATTCTAACGATCGGAGTGTGATGGCATATATGTTTCTTTTTTCCCGCTTTTCTGAAAGGAGATTCCGGAACGTTTTACCTCATACAAAAAAAGGAATATTTTGGGAGGTTATTTTTTACCGGCGTTTTTTGGGGTCTTTGCGTTCAGGGCATGGACAAGGCGTGCCTGTATCCCGAAATACTGGGAGACACCGATGGCATGGCATTGGTCGATGGATGCACTGTCGAAGGAGACCAGATCCCCGGAGTAGATCGCCTGAGGGGAACTGCGGCCGAGAACCCGTACCGACCCCTTGTACAGTTCGAGATCAACGCGGCCATTGACCCGTTCCTGCGTAGTATCGATAAACGCATTGAGAGCGGCATACAAGGGTTCATACACCAGTCCTTTGTAGGCCAGTTCTGACCACTTATCATCCACCATCCGCTTGAACACCAGTTCCTGCCGGGTGAGGACAAGACTTTCCAGATCGCGGTGGGCGGTGAGGATAACCGTTGCTGCAGGGTGTTCGTAGTTCTCCCGTGCCTTGAGACCGAGGATGCGGTCCTCGATCATGTCGTTCCTGCCTACCCCATGCTTTCCGGCAAGGGTGTTGAGTTTCCGGATAAAGTCATACCCTGATAGTCTCTTCCCGTTGAGGGCTACCGGAACCCCGCGGGAGAACGTGATGGTGATCTTTTCCGGTTTCGCCGGGGCCTTTTCGGGAGAGACCGTCCAGAGGTAGATCTCCTCCGGCGGGTAATACGCGGGATCCTCAAGCCGGCCGCCTTCGATACTCCGGCTCCAGCAGTTCTCGTCCATGCTCCACGGCTTGTCTTTTTTGACCGGTACCGGGATCCGGTGCTCCTTTGCATACTCGATCTCCCAGTCCCGGGTCAGGTTCAGCTCGCGGATTGGTGCAACAACCTCAAAACCTGCGGCACGGATAATAAAATCGAAGCGGAGCTGATCATTACCCTTGCCAGTACAGCCATGGGCAATAGCCGTGGCTTTCTCTTTTTTTGCAATCTTTACTACTTCTTCTGCAATCAGGGGCCGGGCAAGCGAAGTGCCCATCGGGTATCCCTCGTAGGATCCGTTTGCCTTGATGGCAGGGATAATCTGTTCAATGACAAAACGCTCACGAACATCTATGGTATAATGGCGATCGGCAAGTTTCCGGCCTTTTTTTGTGGCCACCTCGATCTCATCGTCGCTCTGGCCGACATTAACTGCAACGGTGACTACGCGGTCGTAGTCATACCGTTCTTTCAAGAGCGGGATACAGATGGAGGTATCAAGCCCTCCGGAATACGCGAGTACGATAGTACCTTTTCCCATAATGGTTACTTCCGTTGTCAGATCATCCGGTTGGATGTCTGACCATATATTTGCAAAGGATTATCCGAATAACACCAGAGTGAAAGAGAGTCCAAAGTAAAAACAGCCAAGATCAAAAATGGAACGTTCGGGATGAATTCCCGAACGCGTATATCAGGAAATTTAGCTTACAACAATCTTCCAGTTGGCAGTCGGTTGGAACACAGTGACGTAGTCGTATGCGCCCTTGTTGTTAAACGTAACATTGAACATTGATTTGTACGGGATTGCTACCGTGCCGAAATTGTACCCACTGTTAGTACCAACAGAGGATATACCATGGGGCTTGTAGGGGTCATTGTTAACCCACGAAATGGTCGTTCCCACGGGCACGTAAAGTGTCCCTATAGGTGACAGGGTTAGAGCCTGGGTAAAGCTGATCGTTACAACATTCGGGGTAGGTACAGGGGTCGGCACTGCAGTTACATTAGCAGTCACGTTTGCCGTTACATTTGAAGTGGCCACTGGAGTGGGAACAGCGGTCGGTACGGGGGTAGCAACTGTTGTGGGAACAGGTGTCGGTGTCGGCGTGGCTGCAGGCGCGGACTGCTGGGATGTGCATCCCGCAAACAGGATCCCGATAAACAGGACTGCAAGAACAACAAATACTTTCTTCATGCATGTTTTTTTGTTATCTCGGTATATAAGAGTATTCAATTATTTTACACGATCAGGAATTTTCCGGAACACCGGTGTCTTCCTGTCCCGGATAGCAAAAAAAGAGGGGAGATAATTTTGTCGTCGGTATCAGCAGAGATAATGGCTGAGCGGTTCAAGCGTCATCTTCTCGCGCTTGATCGCATCGATCGCCAGTGCAGCTGCCCGCGCTGCCTGCAGGGTGGTAATATACGGGATCCCGAAGTCCACTGCCGCACGCATAATCTGGTAATGATCCTGGCGGGACTGGCGATCCTGGGGGGTATTGATGATGAGCCGGATCTCGCCATGGTGCATCATGTCCAGCACGTTGGGCGATCCTTCCTGCACTTTCCGCACCAGATGCGCTTCAACACCGGCTTCGTGCAGGTAGTCAACCGTGCCTTCGGTGCCATAAAGCGTGAGGCCAAGATCCCGCAGGCGCCGGGCGATCGGGATCACCTCATCCTTCTGGCCGATGTTGACCGAGATAAAGACATTCCCCTTGAGCGGCAGCTCGTTGTCCGCGGAAATACAGGCCTTGTAGAAGGCGAGACCGAAATCGTAATCGATCCCCATCACTTCTCCCGTGCTTTTCATCTCGGGCCCGAGGATGGTATCGACACCGGCCAGCTTGTTGAAGGGAAGGAGCACCTCTTTTACGGCCACATGATCGATCTTTGCTTCACGGAATCCCAGGTCACACAGTTTCTTTCCGATCATCACCTTTGCGGCTACTTTCGCAATGGGAAGACCGGTAGCCTTTGAGACGAAGGGGACAGTCCGGCTTGCACGGGGGTTTGCCTCGAGAATATACACCACATTATCTTTGACCGCCATCTGGATGTTGACGAGACCTACAACACCAAGACCAAGCGCAATCTTCTTGGTATATTCCCGGACCGTGGCAATAGTCTCGGGGGAAAGCGATTGCGTGGGGATGACACATGCAGAATCCCCGGAATGGATGCCTGCCTGTTCAATGTGTTCCATGATCCCCCCAATAAGGACATCTTCGCCATCACAGACCGCATCGACATCGAGTTCTATGGCATTCCTCAGGTAGGAGTCAATCAGTACGGGGTGATGCTGGCTTACCCGTACAGCCTCCTTCATGTACGTTTCAAGTTCGGCCGTATTGTGGACGATCTCCATTGCCCGGCCGCCAAGAACATAGGATGGCCGGACAAGGACCGGGTAGCCAATCCTCTCGGCCTTCTCCCGGGCTTCAGCCTCCGAATATGCAGAGCTGTTGGCCGGGCTTGGGATTTGCAGGGTGTCCAGAAGCATACTGAAACGGTCACGGTCCTCGGCAACATCCATTGCATCCGGGGTCGTCCCGAGAATCCGTGTACGAAGTCCCCGCCTCTTCATCTCCTTTTCCAGGGGAACCGCCAGATTCACCGCGTTCTGGCCGCCAAACTGCACCATCACACCGTAATACTCATCCGTTAAAAGAATGTTTGTAACATCCTCGAGCTGCATGGGCTCGAAGAACAGGCGGTCGGAGGTATCGAAATCCGTGGAGACGGTCTCCGGGTTATTGTTGACGATATGGACCTCCACCCCTTCTTCCCGGAGCGCTTTTACCGCATGGACCGTGCAGTAATCGAATTCTATCCCCTGCCCAATCCGGATCGGGCCTGAACCGAGGATGAGAATTTTTTGTTTGGTATCCTTGACAATCTCAGTGGTCCCTTCCCGGGTCGAATAGAAATAGGGCGTGCTTGCCGGGAACTCTGCTGCGCAGGTGTCCACCATCTTGAAGGCCGGGGCACCTACCAGGTTCTCAATTGCATCCGGTTCCCTGCCGGTGAGTGCGGCAATTTCCGTGTTGGTAAACCCATAGGACTTCGCAAGGAATATGTTCTCATCAGAACCCTCTTCAGTAAGGCGTTTTTCCAGATCGACAATATTTTTGATCTTTTCCAGGAAAAACGGGACAATCGACGTGAGACTGGCTATCTCGTCGATAGAAAAACCCTGACGGAAGGCATCAAAGAGGCAGTGGAAGCGCTCATCGGTCGGACGGGAGAGGATCATCCGGATTTCGCTCTGGCTCGTGTGGGTCCGTACATCGGTGTCGATCGACCGCTTGGCCTTCATGAAAGCCTCCTCGAGCGTCCTTCCGATTGCCATCACTTCCCCAGTACTTTTCATGGAAGTAGTGAGCGTCCGGTCCGCACCCTTGAACTTGTCGAACGGCCAGCGGGGAACCTTGACCACGATATAATCGATGGTCGGCTCGAAGGATGCAGCGGTACACCCGGTCACCGAGTTCTTAATCTCATCCAGACGCAGGCCGATCGCAATCTTTGCCGCGACCCGGGCGATGGGATACCCGGTTGCCTTTGAAGCGAGTGCAGAAGAACGGGAGACCCGGGGGTTGACCTCGATGACCCGGTAGTCCCCGTCCCGGAATGCGAACTGGATGTTGCAGCCTCCCTGGACATCAAGGGCCCGGATGATATGGATGGCGGCGCTGCGCATCATCTGGAATTCATCATCGCGGAGCGTCAGGATGGGTGCTACCACAACGCTTTCCCCGGTGTGGATGCCCATCGGGTCAACGTTTTCCATGCTGCAGATGATGACACAAGTATCCGTGGAATCCCGCATAACCTCGAATTCCAGTTCCTTCCAGCCCATCACGCTCTCTTCTATGAGCACCTGGTGAATACGGGAACGGGAGAGCCCCAGTTCAACGATCCGGGTCAGTTCTTCCCGGGTCCTGCCAATACCGCCCCCGGCCCCGCCCAAGGTATAGGCAGGGCGGACGACCGCCGGCAGACCGATTTTTGCGATCGCTTCATCGATCTGGCTCAAGGTATTGATGATGGTGCTCTGTGGGACCGGCTCACCGATCTCGTTCATGAGGTCCCGGAATTTCTCCCGGTCTTCGCCTTTGTAGATCGCCTCAAGCGGCGTGCCGAGGATCTCCACACCCTTGAGCGCCCCCATCTCCGCGAGCTCCGCAGTAAGGTTGAGGCCGGTCTGGCCGCCCATACCGGAGAGGATCCCATCAGGCCGTTCTTTTTCGATGATTTTTGCAATAATATCTGCCCGGAGCGGTTCGATGTAGATCTCATCGGCCATATCCGGATCGGTCATGATCGTTGCCGGGTTGGAGTTGACCAGCACGACCTCGATCCCCTCTTCCTTGAGGGACCGGCAGGCCTGCGAGCCCGAGAAATCGAACTCTGCGGCCTGACCGATCTGGATGGGGCCGGAACCGATGAGGAGCACCTTTTTGATATCCGTCCGTTTCGGCATTACTCCAGCCTCCTGAAAAGATCATCGAAGAAATGGGCCTCCGTGTCCCGCGGCCCGCCATGTGCCTCAGGGTGAAACTGCACGGTGGTCAGGCGGAGGTCTTTATTCTCAAAGCCTTCCACCGTGCCATCATTAACGTTTGTATAAGTCACCCGGCAACCCTCCGGCAGGGATTCTGCATCCACTGCAAAACCATGGTTCTGGGTAGTGACAAAGATGCGGCCGTCCACAAAACGCACCGGCTGGTTTGCTCCACGGTGGCCGAACTTGAGTTTGTAGGTATCGCCACCCAGGGCAAGAGCAGAGACCTGGTTTCCCATACAGATCCCGAAGATCGGGAGCTCCCCGAGAAGGTCCTGGATGCAGCGTATCGCGTCAGGTGCCTGCTTGGGATCTCCCGGGCCGTTGCTCACGAAGAGAGCGGCCGGTTTGCAGGCCCGGACCTGGTCAGCGGTGGCATTGTACGGGAAGACATACAGGTCGCCGTTCCTTTTCGAGAGACTGGAAAGCATATTCTTTTTGATTCCCAGATCAATGACAGCGATGCGTTTCCCGCTGCCGGGGATATGATACGGCTCCCTGCAGGATACTTCCGGGATGGGAATGATATCGCAGATGGTAGGCGTCTTTTTCGCCAGTGCTACGGCATATGCACTATCATCACTTCCCACTACGAGGGCAGCGCGCATGGTGCCATGGACCCGGGCTTTGATGGTCAGGGCGCGGGTATCGACACCGGTCATGCCAAGAAGGGAATTTTCTTCAAAAAAGGTTCTGATGGTTGGTCCGTGTTCGGGTTTCTCGCAGATCTCCTTTGCGATACACCCCAGCGCACAGACACGGGGGTTCTGGAAATTCTGGGGATCAACCCCGTAATTGCCGATCTGGGGGAAGGTAAACATCAGGATCTGCCCGAAATAGCTCGGATCGGTGAGGGATTCCATGTAGCCGGTCATCTGGGTGTTGAAAACCAGTTCCCCGGCACATTCACCCTGTATCCCGAATCCTTCCCCGATAACAAAATCCCCGTCCTCGAATCCCAGAACCGCCTTCATGATGTCCATATATTATGTGCCGGATTAGTTATTAACGCTGATGCACAAGGACGAAGCGGGCTCATTTGGGAGGATCACCCTAAAGTGGTCAGAATATGAATAGGGAGGACAGGATCTGAAATATAAGGCAGCCGGTGTTACCCAGACCCCGGCACTCAGCACGGACCGCTCTTTTTGTGCGGGGAGAAGTGACAGGAAGGGGATCGTCCACATCCCCATTTTTATATAGTACCCGCCGCAATTTTCTCCCGGAAGTGTTTACCACGGGAATGCACGTGAACGGAAAAGACCGGGGTTCGATAATGCTGTATGCCCTTTCAACCTGCCAGTGGTGCCATAAGACGAAAGTTCTGCTGGAAGAGCTCGGGGTGGCGTTTGACTATGATTACGTCGACCTTCTCGAGGGAAAAGAGCAGGATGATGCAATGAATACCGTTGAGCGCTGGAACCCAAGCGGATCGTTTCCTACTCTTGTGATCGGCAATAAACGTGCCATCGTGGGATTCCGGGAGCAGGAGATCCGGGAGGCACTTAAGGTATGAATGTGCCCGAAGTTACGGAAAGCTCTGTTGAATCAGCATACCTCGCGCTCAGGACGGACGCCGAGAAAAACGGGTACCGGCTGAACCCGGATGCAGAGTTCACCAAGAACCTGGTACGGGGTCTTTTGAAAAACGAGCAACGGTACGGGTACCACTCCTGCCCCTGCCGTCTTGCTTCCGGGAAAAAGGACGAGGATCTTGACATTGTCTGCCCCTGCGATTACCGGGACAACGATCTCGAGGAGTACGGGGCCTGCTACTGCGCCCTGTACGTGAACGAGGCCATTGCCCGGGGACAACAGAAGGTTGCACCGGTTCCCGAGCGCCGCCCGCCCCGTTCCCAGCGTGGAAAAGCCGCGTCGGTCAAGGTCACTTCAACAACAGCGATGCCAATCTTTCCCCTGCCGGTCTGGCGCTGCAAGGTCTGCGGTTATCTCTGTGCCCGTGAGCAGCCGCCCGGCGTCTGCCCGATATGCAAAGCGACAAAAGAGCGGTTTGAGAGGTTTGTCTGACCTTTTTTTAGGTCCCATCAAGTGTGATTCCGCCCCCCTCGCTGAATGAGTGCGGTTTTCTTCTTACTGATCCGCCGCAGGGGCTTCCTCCCGGGGGCGGCGGCACTGCTCGTTCATGGGGGTGTAAGGGCGACAGCCCCCGTGATATCTTCACCACCCGCTCTAAGCCACCCCCATCCGGCCCCAGATTGAGCCCGGATTACCCTTTTCCGGGACCCCATCGGAGCCCGTATCGGGCTCTGTTTAAATCAGAGTCCAAATTGGCCGTATTTTAGCAATCGGACGATTTTAATGAATCTCATAAAGGCCATTTCATGCCCTGATCTCACCTCAAACAGGCATTTGACCATTCTCGGAAAAAGAGGCCAAAAAAAGGCCACTATGGGCCGGTTATAGGCATTATATGGGGCTCATTTTGGGCTTATTTTGGCAAATAAATAGATTTATTGGCTTTATTCCACACGAACCGAAACGGACGGTTTTACGGGTGTATTTTGGGAGCTGCATCTCTCCCCGCGGAGGGATAGGGGGTGCGACAGTCCCCCCTCTATTTCCACACACAACCCGGATCTTCCGGCCCGCCCACAAATTTCCGGAAAACTCCGGGTCCGTGAAGGCAATTCCGGAAAAAGATCTTGGGGGGGTGACCCCGACCTCTAAAAAAATCTGTCGCCCCCCTCCCCCCTACCCCCTGCACTGCAAAAAAATTGATCGGACCGATCGATCTCCGAGATCGGTCGAGGTGGCTTGTATTGTTTCAGTCTTCTGACTTGTGTTTCCCCTGGACTTTCAGACGAGAGGGGGAGGTCGCACCGCAAAAAAATGATCGGACCGGCCGATCATCAAGAGAGGTCACCCTCACCCCTCACCCTCCTTTTTTTAGAACCCGGCTAAAAGATGTGGCCCGAGAGCGATGCCCCCTCCCAATACTAAAAATACAGTTTCGCACCAACCTATCCACCATGAGTGATACAATCCTTGTCGAAATTGTCGGACTGAAATCATCCGAGTGCTCACCGTTTCCCTGTGACGGGAACCGGACCTGCGGGTTGTCGGCATGCTATCCCTCGGGAAAACTGGTGCAGGCATTTGAGGCGCTGAAGAACAGGGTGGCTGAAACCTACAGTGACAGGGTTACGATGAAACTGACCCTCATCGATGACAATGTCCCGGAGCACATCCGTGTCATCCTTGAAAAGGATTACCCCCCCATCCCGATAGTGCTGGTAAACGGGAAACTCACCCGGATCGGCAGGATTGTCTCTGACCGGATCATGACTGAGATAGAAGCCTGTCTTTAACGCCTTTTTACAAGAAGAAACCGGGAGAATGGATCTCACCCTGTCGCAACACCCCGGTGTGGCGACAGAAATTTCCAGAATTTTGAGGATCCTGTTTCCCGCACGATGAACACTTTATAACCAGAGAAGTAACAGGATATCAGCATGAGCCCGGTGCGGAAATGGGGAGTCGGCCCGTATGCGGTTGCAGTAATTCATGGCGGACCGGGTGCCCCGGGGGAGATGGCCCCGGTTGCCCGGGAGCTTTCTACGGTCAAGGGGATACTCGAGCCGTTCCAGACTGAAACCACCCTTGAAGGACAGGTCCGGGAGCTCCGATCCGTCATCACCGAGCATGGCATGCAGCCGCTTACTCTGGTTGGTTTTTCATGGGGGGCGTATTTATCATGGATTGTCGCCGCCCGGTACCCTGCTCTGATAAAAAAACTGATTCTTGTCGGCTGCCCCCCATTTGACGAGCAATATGCCGCACAGATAACAAAGACCCGCCTCGACCGCCTGACACCGGAGACCCGGAAAGAGACACAGGTGCTCCTGACAATGATAGAGACACCTGCGGCAGAAGACCGGCCGGAAGATAAAAATGCCCTTTTTGCCCGTCTGGGGGATCTGCTTGCCCATGCCGACAGTTATGCCCCCCAGATGGCAGAGGAAAAATCGTTCTGCTGCCAGTATGATGTCTTTAAAGGGGTATGGGACGATGCGTGCGATCTCCGCCGCAAAAAGGCGCTTCTTCATATGGCACGGGAAATTACCTGCCCGGTGATCGCGATTCACGGGGATTATGATCCCCATCCGGCGGACGGGGTAAAGATCCCTCTTGAGCAGGAACTGAAGAATTTCCGGTTTATCTCCCTGAAAAAATGCGGACATCGTCCATGGATCGAGCGGAATGCTGCAGAAGAGTTCTACCATATTCTTGCCCAGGAGATCTGAGCAGATAGAAGATTAGCAGGATCTTCAGGACAGTAATAAAAAAGCCCCGGTAATTATTTTCATCCTATAAATCCAGTTCACAGGTTTAAGATTTGAAAAAGAAAATAATTATCCAGACTTCTGTTAAGATGCCATACCTGATCTGGAGAAATTTCCCTTTTTCTTTAGCTGTGCAAGTACTCGCTCTTTTTTCCCGATAGCTGCCTGTGATGCCCGGAGAACACCCTTTTTCATCTCCTCGAAATCCCCGGGTTCCGTATCCACCACTTTTTTTACCGGCGTATAGGCAGATTCCCGGAACCGGGGCTGGAAGTCATGCTCTTTTCCCTCGGTTATCAGGACGGACGCGGGTTCCCCTTCTTCAACGTACCCTATCTCACGACAGGCAACACCGGTAGACCGGATGACACGGGCGATCTCACCTGCCGACGATGCCGGTGCGACTACCAGCAGGGCATCTAATGAAACCCCCAGATAATCGATCTCCAGTGCCTCAAGCATCTCTCTTACTTTGGGGTTGACGAGGGGGAGCGTATCCTCTTCCCTGACTACCAGACGGCACCGGGCGGTCTCAGCCATCTCAAAGATATCTCCCCGCAGGCCCCCGTTGGTGACATCGGTCATCGCGTGGATCTTGTCAAAAACGGGACTCTTTATCAGCGCCTCGCAGGTGAGCAGGAAGTTGAGGTTGATCGTTTCTTCGACCACCTCGGGGAAACCGGAATAGATCGCCGCGGTTGCAATCGTCCCTCCACCTGCCCCTTCCGTCATCAGCAGCACATCCCCCGGCTGCGTGGATTTACGGGCAGTCAGGTGGTGTGCCACTCCTACCGCACCGACACAACCGGTCAGACGGTTGCCCAGAACCATATCTCCTCCGATCCGGAGGGTTGACCCGGTAACAAGGGGGACACCCATCATTTCACCCACGGTCGTGATCCCCGCCGTATAATCAAAGATCTTGGCCACATCCCCGTCGTCGGCAACATGGATATCGGAAAAGAGCATCACCGGGGCTGCCCCCATCACATAGAGATCCCGGAGAGTCGCCCGGGTCACATGAAAACCAGCCAGATAGGGATAATCCGAGAGCCGTGAATGCATCCCGTCAACAGTACAGACAATATATTCTCCCCCGGCTTGTACAGCCCCGGCATCGTCCATCTCATCCACGCCGACCGATGCCTGCGTCTTTCCGATAATCCGGGCGATCTCGCGGTGGGCAAAAAAATCCCCTTTTCCCCGCGAACCTACCCCGAACTCTCCCATACGGACGCGGGCTGGTTCAAAGGAGAAAAAATCTCCAGATAATCCCTGTGTGTTTTTAACTTCTTCAACAACGGCCCGGGCAAAGGCAGTGGTATAGGTTTCCTTCGACTTTTTTATTTCCGAAATCCTTCCGGCAAGGTTCTGTATGATGCGCTGTTCATCTTCACCGGCTTCCAGATGACGCCGGGCATATTCCTCCACATCCATGCATCCGTATTCGTGCCAGATCCATAAATACCACCGGTACATTCCTGTTTTGGCCGGGATCACCGTCGCAGGATACCGAGAACTTCCGAGATGCAGTGGAGACCGTCTTCGAACCTTTTTGCCTTGAAGAACGCCAGCCCCTTGACGATTCCCTCCCTGACATCATGAGCGTCAATATAATAGGCCTGGTCAAAGGCATGGGCAGATTCCTCCAGATGCCCCAGCGCAAAACAGGAATTGCTCAGTACCACCCATGCATCCGCCATAGTCAGATCCAAGGACAGTGCTGCCCGGAGGCAGACAACGGCCTCTTCATGCATACCGAGCTTGGAGAGGGCCAGCCCTTTCCGGTAAAGGCCCTGCGGATGATGCGGGTTAACCGCAAGCGCACCCTCGAGAGCATCAAGCGCTTCGCGGTACTTTTTCTGGTTGATATATGCGACACCCTTTTTGTGAAGGGCAGAAAAATAAAAGGGATAGATCTTCAGGGCGCGGTCGTAACAGGAGATCTCCTCGTCAAAGCGTTTCAGTTTTCCAAGGGCGTATCCCTTGTTTACCCACGCCGACAGGTACCGGCGCCGCAGCCGGATGGCTCTCTCGCAGCACCGGATCTCGGCTTCGTACCGCCCCAGCATACCCAGTGCCACACCCTTATTGTTCCAGGCCGACGCATTCTCCGGATCGAGGGAAAGGGTCTGGTCGCAGCAGGCAATTTTCTCCTCAAAAAGGCCCAGCTTTCCCAGGGCAAATGCCTTGTAGTTCAGGGCTTCAATGCAGACCGGATCGATATGCAGAGCCTGGTCACAGCACTCTATCTCTTCCTGATACCGCCCCAGTTTTCCAAGCGCAAACCCACGCCCAGCCCATGCAATGGCAAGAACCGGATTAAGAGCAAGGGCCAGAGTGAACAGTGCAAGGGCCTCATCATGCCGGCCTTCCTTTCCCCGCGAGACTCCTTCTGCATAATAACCGAGAGCCGAAGGCATCAGCCTCTCATTTTCTGCGGGTGACGGTAAAGCAGTCATTGTCCATGAGGTGTCCATCCTGACTCTTCCTCCCTGACCGGGAAGCATTTCCGGGACACCAGCCCAGATGACTATTCTTTTTCAGGATTTTAATATATCTGCGAATACGGGACCGGGAATCCGGGACGCGTTCATCTTCCCCCTGGTGGGGGAGGTCTCTGTACCCGGGTTCCACAATTATCCTGCTCTCCATCATCACCCATTTTTACATCTAAAAAGAGAGAAGATATACGCCATAAAAACGGCTCCCGGAGGACGGCAAACCCCGGGAGGTTCAGCTGATCCGGTACCCACGCCCGATCAGAAACTGCTGACGGCGTTTTTCAGCATCCACAGAGGATTCCGGGATACACTGTTCCGCTTCTCCCCATACCTCCCGAAGCATTTGATCATCTGAATGGAGGTGGAGTGTACCGGTCACAACTCCCACGGCATTACCATTCCGGTCCGCGATCCGCATAACGATACAGCGGTAAAATTTGCACTGGGCCGGGCTGTCGTTGTGAATGGTGCACCGCAGGAGATCACCATCCGGGCGGAGAAACCGGCAAGCATGGGGGTGGCTCTCGGGAAATGAATGGTCCACGAAGATCTCCCGTTTGTCCTCATCAACGCAGGCAGTAAATTCCGTTCCGCTGGACACCGATTCGCAGGCAAACTCAAAGGGACCTGTCTGCCTGTTGATAACAATATAATCGCCCAGGTACATGCAGCAGGTTCCACACTGCCTGCAGGTAAATGTCACTGCCATCGCCCCAATCGGCAATTGGATCTCTTCAGAATGATGGTGATCATATCCTGTCACCTGATAATTTTACCATGCATTTCCTGGAATTTACTGGATTTTCCCGGCTGCGGTCTGGGCCAGGCTTTTAAGGGCTTCGAAATCAGTTGTGGTCCCGCTCATGGTCAGTTCTTCATATACGTCCTTTTTTGTAAAGAGGATACCATAGGTAACAGATGAGAGGGGGCCCTGCGTTTCGGTTTTGCGGTATGCATAGGTATGATCACCCATATTAGGGCAGGGAAGTTCGTAGATCTGATCAATTCCAGTTGCCTGTCCGGTGATTGCATCCTCATGGATATTAAATACCGTGTTCATATTTATCGGGGTGAAGATTTCGATCACCTGGCTGACTTCGGTCATATCATATTGCTGCTCGTTGAATCGGTAATACGTAACCTTATACCCTGCTCTCCACCCAAGGTTCAGCGAGATCTGATCCATTTCGGGATAGGTGATATCAGACCGGTCCTTGAGGATGTAATCAGAAGGCAAATCAGAGGGTTGAAGTGCCATCTGCGAGACCGGAATTGTCGAAGACGGACTGCTCGTGGTCGGGACTGGTGCCGGCGTCGGAGTGGGGGTTAATGTACCCCCGGGTGGAGACGGAAAAATGGTCGACAGACAGCCTGCACTCATCAGAATCACGAAAAGGAAAAGCCCGAGGATTCCGTACCCCCGCTCCATGAGAAACTATTGTCCAGACCAGATAATATGCTTGCCGGAAGAAATCCTTTCGCCAGAGAAGGATACGGAATGTGGCAGGAGACATGAAAGGATCCCCCAAGGGTAAGATTTCAGGGATGAGGAATACATACCGACAAATATCTTTTTCATGGCATACATCCCACCGTTGCGTATTGAAGGAGGGAGATGCAGAATGGATGATCCAGAACTCCAGGGTGACGAGCGGATCCTCATCCGGACCCAGGCGGTCCATGTAAAGTCGATCTCATTTGAGGCAATCCTTACCAACAAGCGCATTATCCTTGTTGACCGGCTGAAAAATGTACTGCCGCCCAAGGAGATCCCGCTTACCACCGTCCAGTCCATTGAACCGGGAGAAAATGCAATCCGGGAGCTGACCATTATCCTGGGAGTTGTGACCAAATCCGGAGGAACAAGGCAGATGGTGCTGACCTTCTCCCGGGAAGGAGGCGGGAATCGGAGCAAAGAGCGGGATGAATGGGTCCGTCAGATTAAGGCGTCTCTTACTCCCTCGTTCGAGCAGGTAATCCGAAAGGTTATTCCGGGCATGGAACCCCAGCAACCCATGCCGGAAAGGACTGTACCGGAACGGACTCCGGCTTCGGTACCTACGTCCCGTACCGCAGAGTTTTCCCCCGCGCCCAAAAAGATTGTGAAAACCCAGCCCGAACCATGGCAACCCCCGGCTCCCGAGCCGGATACCGGATCCATTCTCGGTACCTACTGCACCCGGTGCGGAACCAAAGTTCCAGAAGGATCCGGTTTCTGTACCCGCTGCGGAGCCCCGATCACTGCTGCGGGCGAAGCCCCCCTTGCACCTCCGTCCGCCCCATTCTCACCAGAACCGGTAACGATTCCACGAGGGGCGGCCCCGGCGGCGAGGCCCACACCTGAAGTGATCCTCCCGGAATTCCCTGTAATAGGCACACCGGAACCGGTCATTCATGAACCGGCGGCGATAAAAGCCTCGTCTCCTGATGTTCCCCCGGCAAAGAGACATTTTATTCCAAAACTCTTCTCTCCAAAAGATTTGCCACCCACGCCGCTTGTTCCCTCTTCCATGCCCACGGCAGCTCCACCCCTGCCCAAAAAACCCTCAAACCGGAAAAAGATCCTGCTCGTGGCCGGCATCATTGTGATCATCCTTATCGCGGTCGCCGCCGTGGTTGTTGTCCTCCCAAAACTGGGAAGTGGCGGGACCCACAGTTCCGCAGGAGCCGGGAGCGTCACGCCCACGACCGCATTACCGGTCACCACGGTGACAACGGGCGCAGGTGCAACGCCCACGATTGTGATTGCCACGCAGACCCCCGCATCCGTGCCGGCCACAGGGGTGGCCATTAGTGTCAGCTACATCGGCGGATTCAATGGCACATATACGGCGGGTGGCGATACCACGCCGGTTACCGGTTCGGGATCCAGGGTTTATGAGATCGGTAACGTCACCGGTTCCGTTACCGCAGTATTCCAGAAAACGGACGGGACAACCACCCACCCCCTGACCGTGGGAATCTACGAGAACGGCAGGCAACTTTCCGTCAGTAACACAAGCGCGGCCTATGGGAAAGTCACTGTCACGGCCTCCGCGTAACCGGCCCGGTTTTCCCCTTTTTTCATGGTGCAACTGTTAAGAGGTTCGTGATCCATAGTTGTGGGTGAAGAGATTATGACTGACACCACCAAACCTCCGGCTCCTGAAGGGGCCGAGGATCTGGAGCGGCAGGGGATCGAAGTCCTGATCAGCACCCTGAAGAACAATGCTGATCCCGCCGTCAGGCGATATGCTGCATTTCTTCTTGGCAATGCCCGGACACACCATGCCATCAGGCCCCTGATCGAAGCGCTCGGGGATCTGGACAAATCCGTCCGGGAGCAGGCCATGCTTGCTCTCGTTGCAACCGGCAAAGCCACAATCGAACCCCTTTCTGTTGCAATGAAAGATCCTAAGTGGGAGACACGTTACCGTGCCGCTGAAGCACTGGGCAGGCTCGCTGATGAGAACGCCGTAAAGCCCCTTATCCGGGGGCTCCAGGACAGCCGCGATCATGTACGGTACATGGCGGCAAAGGGGCTGACCGGTCTTGGTGATTCGACGGCAATCGATCCCCTGATCATCCTCTTAAAGGACGAAAATCCGGTTGTCAGGATGATGACCATAAAGGCACTCTCCGCCATCGGAGGAACGAAGGCCCGCCAGGCAATTACTGAGGCTATGGCCGGAGAAAAAGACGAGCATGTCCGGAAGGCAATGACAGAAGCACTGCGGTAAGTTGCCAGGTGGATCCCGTTTTCTGTCCCTTCCGGAAGTAAGGCAGAATGAGAGACGCATTGTCGTTAAGAGGGTTTTCTGACCGGGGAAATACCATTTTTATTGATTCTCCAATCAAAAGATCATTTCCGTATCTTTATCATTAACTTGAGAGCGATTCATAAGATGACATACATTAGTGCTCTGTGCTAGCAGTGTTCATGGTGATGCAGCATGGGAACCAGCAATCCAGTACCCGGGAGTACTCACTCCTTCTCACGATCTTTGCTCATCATAATGTTGATCCTTGTTCTCTTTCTTGTAGGTCTCATGACCGTTTACGATTATATCAATCTCAAGAGCAGTATCGATACTGAATTTTCAACACTGCAGAACCAGACTGAAGACAGCATTGCTGCCGCATTGCGGATGGACGATTCGGCAACAACTGTGCTGGACGACCAGCTCAACGATCAGATGATAAAAGGATTCGATGTTCTCTTCGCCGAGTACAACCGCACCCGCGGGAACCCGGCGGCAATGAATCTTTCCCTCGTGCAGGGAGAACTGGGAAGCGGGTACGATATTTATATCATTAACCAGTCCGGTGTTATTGTCTATACCACCTATCCCCCGGAACAGGGTGAGGATTTCCGGAGCATACCCTATTTTTACAGTTATCTTACGACCGTCAGGCAGTCCCAGGGTTTCTTCCCGGATCGTGTCGTGAGGGATATTGCCGATGGAAGATTCATGAAGTATGCCTATGAACCTACCCCGGATCACCAGTATATCATGGAGCTGGGTTACTCGCCTTCTGATTTAAACACCACGTACCTCAGGCTTGACGATATGAGTAATATCGCGAGATCGGTATCATTTAATCCCTTCATCGTGAACTACCAGGTATTCGACACCCTGGGACGGACCACTGAGGATAACATTCTACCGGACAACACCACGGAAGCAGATATCAAACAGGTGATAGCTCTCCAGACAACCCTCCAGACCATGAACCCGGTTAACCATACGGAAACACGGTATCTCTTTGTCAATCTCAAAAATCCCCGCTATGGTTCTGACATGAGCAGGATCGTGGAGCTCACCTATGACACCGGCCGGGTCCAGGATGAGCTCAACCATCTTCTCTTTGTCCACTTGGTCTTCGGGTGCTGTGCGCTTGTAATCGGTTGTCTTCTTGCCTATATCTTCTCCCGAAGGATGACCCGCCCGATAGAAAACATTGCACATGACGCGGATATCATTGCCGGAGGGAACTTCGAACACCGTATCGGCACGACGGATGCCCGCGAATTTGTCACTCTTGAAAAAAGCATCAACACGATGGTTGACTCGCTCAAGTCTGCCATCCAGCGACTGGATGACGAAGAGATCTTCCACCGGGATCTCATCGATCAGTTACCGGTAGGAATCTTTCTTAAAAAATCGGAGACAGGTACCTATGTATTCTGGAACCGTGCCAGCGAGGAGATATTCGAACGGCCGGCAAAAGAGGTAATCGGAAAGAGAGACGAGGAGATATTCACTCCGGCTATGGCGGAGCAGATCCGTAAGGAGGATAGCGATGCACTGGCATCCCGGGTAGAGATCAGGTATAAAAAGATCACATCAAAGACCCGGGGAGAACGCGTTATCCATATGATCATCGTCCCGATCTACGATTCGAAGCGATCGGTACGGTACATGCTTGGCATAGCAGAAGATGTCACCGATGAAGCGGTCACCATCAAAAGAGACCTGATCTTCTCAATCACCAGAAGTGACATCCTGGATCAGCTGGCAGTCATCATGACGTACCTTGAACGGGCCCAGCTCAAAACCACGCATGAAGAGATGCAGATGTTCTTTGACAAGACGATCGGATCGGTGGAGTCTATCAAGAATCAGATTGCGTACGAACGGGCTCTCCAGAACCCCGGTGTTATAGCACCCCGGTGGCAGTCCGTAAACCAGGCGTTTGCCGAAGCAATCCAGATGCTTCCCGAACATGAGGTCGATATCACCACCGGTGTCGGGGATCTCGAGATCTTTGCCGACCCCCTGCTCCCGCGGATCTTCTTCAGCCTCCTCTCATTGTCGTTCCGGCATGGTGGGGCGGCACTCTCCACGATCCGGATGACAACCCACCAGAGCCATGACTCCCTTATCCTCGTCTACGAGGATGACAGCGGGGGTATTCCTGCAGGGGAGAAAGAGCGGATCTTCGAATTCGGATACAGCGAGGACAATATGGTCAGTCTCTTCCTGATCCGGGAGTTACTCGGATTTACCGGGATTGCCATCGCTGAAACGGGAGAACCGGGACAGGGCGTGCGCTTTGAAATTGTCGTCCCGAAAGGGCGATACCGGAATAAAAAATAGATGGTTATGATGATACGCCCCGGGTAAAGAGGGGGGGTAGTATCGAGGAATACGCAACCCGTGAAGAGAATGCCTATCCCCGTTGAGATCAGGTAACACAAAAACGAGGGTTACCGGATCTTCGTGCCGGGCTCCACCGGGTTTTCCGGCCGGAGCAGGGATGCGGAATCCCCGGCCGCGAGGATCATACCATTGCTCTCTACCCCAAAGATCTTTGCCGGTGCGAGGTTGGTCAGGACAACAACCTCCTTTCCCACCAGATTCTCAGGTTTATAGAACTGGGCGATACCGCTGACGATCTGCCGGATCTCGCCTCCGACATCCACCCTGAGTTTTAAGAGTTTGCTTGATTTGGGAATTGCCTCGGCGGCAAGTATCTTCCCGGTCTTCATCTCTACTTTGCCGAAATCCTCGATCGAAATTAACGGTACCTTCTCCATCTTTTTATTCGCCTCCGCAACGCGACGCTGGAGAACAGCATCCAGCTCCGCAATCTGTTTCTCCTCAAGCCGCCCAAAGAGCGGGACCGGGGCCGCAAGTGTGCGGTCCGGCACCGGGCCGGGTGCCTCGTTGATACGGTGCGAGGCCACACGATCCGTGTATCCCAGCTGCGTCCAGCACTCCTGCGCCTGTACGGGCATTACCGGCTCGATGAGGAGGGCAAGGGCTTTTACAATCTGGATGCAGTTCCTGATCACCTGGGCGGCCGCTGCGCGATCGGTCTTAACCAGTTTCCACGGCGCCTGCGTCTGGATGTATGTGTTCCCGAAAGCGGCAAGAGCCATGACGGTATCCACGGCCCCCTTGAATTCATACTCTTTCATCTGGCGGTCAACGCCGGTAAGACACTTTTCGATCTCTGCCGTGATAGAGGGATCAACCGTCCCGGGAGGGATCCCCCCGAACTCCTTGTGGGCAAAGAAGAGAGAACGGTAGATAAAGTTCCCGAGAATGTTGACGACCTCGTTGTTAATACGTTCGCCAAAGACCTTCCACGAGAAATTCAGCTCCTTGGTGTGGCTGGTATACGCGAGCAGGTAGTACCGGAGGTAATCAGGGGAAAGGCCCTTGTCCAGATAATCCTCGTTGGTCCAGACCACGTACCCCCGGGACTTCGAGAACTTGTGGTCATCGACCTTGACCATCCCGCTTGCTACCACAGCATAGGGTTCACCATACCCGGCGCCTTTCAGGAGCCCCGGCCAGAAAATGCAGTGGTGATAGATAATATCCCCGCCGATGAAGTGGGTGACCCGGTTTTCATTGCACCAGTACTTCTTCCAGTCTTTCCCGGCTTTGGCCGCCCACTCTTCGGTAAACGCAATATAACCGATCGGTGCATCGACCCAGACATACACGACGAGATCGTCCCGGTCCGGAAATTTCACGCCCCATTCAAGCGTGCGGGTGATACACCAGTCATGCAACTCATCCCGGATCCAGCCGATTGCATAGTTTTTTGCGTTGCTTGTACCCCGCAGCTTGTCAAGGAAGGGAAGAAGGTATTCCTTGAACGCTGAAAGCCGGAAGAAATAATGCTCCTGGTCCCGGAACTCCGCCTTTGTCCCGCAGACCTTGCAGACCGGGTCCTTGATCTCGCCCGGTTCGAGGTGCTTGCCGCACCCCTGGTCGCATTCGTCCCCCCGCGCCTGCTTGCCGCAGTACGGGCAGGTACCTTCGACGTACCGGTCCGGGAGGAAGCGTTTGCAGGTGGGGCAATACGCCTGGTGAACGACCTGTTTGTAGATATAACCGTTCTTTTCCAGGTTTGCCACAATCGCCCTTGTCCGGTGGTGATTAGCCGGGTTATCTGTCATACCGAAGTGATCGAATTCCACTCCTATCCGTCTGAACGTCTCATCGAAATGCCGGTGGTACTGCTCGGAGAGCGCCCGGGGGGAGATCCCCCTCTCCTCGGCAGAGACCACGATGGGCGTCCCATGGTTGTCAGAACCTGAAACAAAGACAACTTCTTCACCGGTCCGCCGCATGTAGCGGACGTAACAGTCGGCAGGGACGTACGTTCGCAGATGCCCGAGGTGGCAGGGCCCATTGGTGTAAGGGAGCCCGCAGGTGACCAGCAGCGGTGGTTGAGTCATTGAAGGTACTTTTTAGCATGCGATAGGTAATAATTCATGTACCATGCCAAAGATGGTACCACTTCCCACCCGGGCGCTTGGAGCCGAACCCGGCATCCCGGATCGCGATGCTCTCGCTGCATGGATAGCCGACCATCGGGGAATGGCTGCTGATCTTTTTGCATACCGGCTCGATGTATCGCTTGTCCAGGAAATATCTGCCGGGATTACTTCTCCCTGTGGCGGAGGTCTCTTCTGCCGGGATCGGGTTCGCGAAAGTCTTGCCGGCCTGAACACGGCCCGGGATACGGTTACCGGTGACCTGCATACGGATACGGAATTCCTTGTTCAGGATGCAAGATCGCTTACCGCACAGAAAAAAGAGGCCTGGTGTGCACTTCCGGCTCCCTGCTCACTGGGGATCACCGACAGATATTACGGCGATGATGACGAGTGGCACGACGCGATCACCGCAGCCTACCGCACTCTGATGCGGGCGATGCGGGACGAGGGGATTGGGGGGCATGTGCTTATCTGTGACCGCGTGGATGAACAGGAGATCTCCCGGCTGGCCGGAAAGAAGGTCCTCTTTTTTGCTCCGGCACCCAAAGAGAAGGACCTGATACCGCTGCTGGAATACCAGCGCCAGGCAGCTGTCAGCCCGAAGATGCTCGATAAGGCCCTGGATCTCGCAAACGAGTATGAGGTCCACCGTTGGATCGTGATGGACCCCGACGAGGAAGATGTACGGCTTCTATTATCCCATGTTGATCCGGACCAGGTGATTGTCGGAGGGTACTGTACAGCGGAATGCGACGCCTACTGGTCCCATCTTGTGGAGCATGCGGTATACAGCAAATGATATCTCCCGGTGTTGCACAGGGAGAAAATGACAGAACCATCCGCAAAAAAAATACCTGCATATGCATTCCTTTAAGATCATTATTTTACCCGGTGACCAGGTCATACGTGGACCCATCGTATCTGGCCGGCTGCCGTTCCCCCCGGTGAATCTCATGCCTGCCAGCAGGGTATACAGCCTCCTCACGGGATGACCGGGGGAGCAAACATTAATAACAGGAGATAAAAGCAATGGTACAATGGACAGATGGTGCATATAAAAAGCGACCGTCTCATCTCGTCCCCGGGAAAAACGGTATCGGAGACCCTGCATGAAAATAACACCATTCTTCTGTATTGTAGTTCTCTTTGTCTGTGGTATAGGAATCACCTGCCCGGCGCTTGGAGCGGTTCCGGTAGCATCGTTCATATCGAATGCCTCCTCAGGAAACGTTCCGCTCACGGTACAGTTTGTGGATTCATCCCTGAACTCGCCGACGTCCTGGACGTGGTTATTCGGCGACGGAGGGATATCTACCCTCCAGAACCCGTCACATATCTACACAACCCCCGGCACCTACACGGTGACGCTGATCGCTGCAAACTCTGCAGGAACCAATACCGCAACGTACCAGGGATACGTTACCGCAACGAAGGCCGCATCAGTACCGGTGGTCTCGTTTGTGACCAATGTTACCGCAGGATCCCCACCCTTCACCGTGCAGTTCCTGGATACGTCAACCAATTCCCCGGCTTCCTGGGTCTGGTCCTTTGGTGATGGAGGAACATCGGCCAGCCCCAACCCGGTACATACATATACTTCGTCCGGTTCCTTTACGGTGACACTCACCGCCACGAATGCAGCAGGCAGCAACACCACATCAATGAGTAACTACATCACCATCCTCCCCGTCACGGTCGTCCCCACAGCAATCTTCAAGACCACCATAACCAGCGGTTACGAGCCATTGACCGTCCAATTCGTTGACGCCTCCACGAACTCCCCGAACTCCTGGGTCTGGTCTTTTGGTGACGGCGGAACCTCCACACTCCAGAACCCGTCACATACCTACACTGCAGCCGGGTCCTATACGGTCACCCTTACCGCATCAAACATTGTGGGGAGCAATACCGTCTCCCAGCCCGGGTACATCACCGTAAACGCGGCCATGCCGGCGGCGGCCTTCACTTCCAACGTGACTTCAGGGACAAATCCACTCAGTGTCCAGTTTATCGATACCACCAACAATACTCCGACGGGCTGGTACTGGACTTTTGGTGACGGTGGAACCTCCACACTCCAGAACCCAATTCATACCTTTACAACGGTCGGTTCCTATGCAGTCTCGCTTGGTGCAACCAACTCTGCAGGCAGCAACACGACTACCATGCCCGCGTATATTACGGTCTCCAATGCCCTTTCGGCACCGTCAAGTTCCTTTAGTGCCGATATCCGGTCGGGAAATGCCCCGCTGACGGTTCAGTTCCAGGACACCTCGAGTAATTCCCCGAACGGCTGGCAGTGGCTCTTTGGCGACGGTTCTACCAGTACCGACCAGAACCCCATGCATACCTATACCACAGCGGGTTCCTATTCCGTCAGCCTCACAACGGTAAATCCGGGCGGGCACAATACCACAGTCATGCCGGGATTTATCACGGTTGCCGAACCCTTTACAACCGCCACCCCGACCATGGCCGCTGCATCAACCACATTCCCGACGGCACAAGGGACAACTGCACAGCCAGCGCAGACACCCTCCTCAATAGTGACAAACGCAACATCAGCACCGGCCGGAACATCCCCCTCATGGACGCTTCCCCTGATAGGCATCGTGATCCTGGTCCTGGCTGGCATCGCCTATATTCTCCACTCCCGGGGCCGTTCCGGGGGCAGAAGGCATTCGGGACGCAGGGAACTGTAACGGGCCCCGGGGTTCCCCGGGCATCCCGCTTTTCTTTGTGGCACGTGACCGGATAAAAAAAATAAAAAGGGGGATCCCGCTCAGTCCATTTTTTCCCGGGCGATACACTCGAAATCGATAAAGCCATTGTAAGGATCCGTTTTCAGGAGCCGGACCCGTACCTTCTGGCCCACACGGAGATTACGCTCTCCCTTCACCACCCGCCCTTCTGCCGGGGGCGTCAGGAGCCGCACGTACGTTCCCTTGTCCGCAACCCCGGTCACCAGCGCCTCAAACGTCTTACCGAGACTGTCCTCGAGCAGCATGGCAGCAACGGACTTCCGCATGAACCTCTTCACCTTCTTTGACGCCTTCTCCCGGTCCGTCAGCCAGAGCGCCTTATCCTGAAGCTCGGCAGCAGAGTAGGGACCGGGACTCTTCGTCAGGATGGCCTTTATCTGGCGCTGGTTGATGATATCCACGTATCGCCGGTTCGGTGCTGTGGCGTGCGTATAATCGACAACCGCAAGGGCAAAATGACCGGTCGGGGTCTCACCCGGTTCAAGCATGGTATACTCTCCCGGACCCAGCAGTTTGATGATCGTAAGGGAGAGATCCGGAAAATGGAGCGGATCAACAGCCTTCTGCCGGGCGAGGAAACGTGCAAGCGCTTTGGCATCCGGCTTGTCGGGCAGGGTCTCGCCAAGGGCTGCAGCAGTGAGTAAGATACCGGCCCAGTTTCTGGGGGTCTTGACCACCCTCTGGATCATCGGGACACCGGCAGCACCCAGCCTCGCGACCATGGTCCCGTTCGCGGCCACCATGAACTCCTCGATTAAGGCCCGTGCAGGGTCGGGAGTCCGGGTCACTAGTCCCCGCACCTCGCCATTCTCCATGACCACTTCGGCTTCCAGGGTATCGAATTCAAGCGCTCCCTGAGCCCTGCGGAAGGTGCGCAAAAGCTGTGCGGTTTCATTCTGGAGGCGGACCTGTTCTTCGAGCCCGGGAATATCCTTTATCGCCGGGGGTATCGGACCGGTGCCGTCAAGCCAGTCCCCCACTTTCTCGTACACCAGTTTTGCCCGGTTGCGCACCAGCCCACGGTAGACCTCCTTCGGGGTAAAGCTCCCGTCCCGGTTGACGACAAACTCAATAATTACGGCAAGACGGTCCCGGTCCTGCAGGAGGGAGGTAATACCATAGGAGAGACGCTCGGGAAGCATGGGGAAAGTGATAACCCCTGTGTAGACCGATGTCCCGTTGTGGGCCGCGTACTCGTCAGTTGGGGAATGCTGGTGAACATAGGAATCGACATCGGCGATGGCAACCTTAACGCGGATCGCCCCCTCCGGAGTACGTTCGCAGTATTCCAGCTGGTCAAGGTCCTGTGAATCGTGGTTATCGATCGATGACCAGAGCAGGTGCCGGAGATCACAGGTCTCCTCGGGACATCCGGCAAATATCCGTTCCTGCATCCCGTTGACCTCATCCATCACCGGAGGGGGGAACCGGGCCACAAATCCGTACTTTTCCATCGCACGCCACGCAATGGTCCTGAGATCGATATCATGGGGCCGGGGTTTTTTCATATCTACCGTGTGTTCTCGCTGGATGCTTAAATATCTCGTGAATTGCTCTCCCGGTTTTTCCCATAACGGGTACAGAAACGAAAAACACAAGTGCGGGGCAGATGAGGGAATCGAGGAGACAGGATGTGTTTATGCCCCTGAGGGGATCTCAAGACTTTCTCCGGGTTGCAATATTTTCACGGTGAGATCCGTGGTCCGCTCGATGGCCATCTTAAACTCTCCGGCATCTGCCGTAATCTTCTCCCAGGTATTGTAATGGATCGGCACCACGGTCTTTGCACCGACAAACTGTGCTGCCATCATCGCCTCCCGGGTCCCCATTGTATACCTTCCGCCAATGGGGAGGAGGGCAACATCGGGATGATAAAGCTCGCCGATCAGTTTCATATCAGAAAAAAGTCCGGTATCCCCGGCGTGGTACACGCTCACCCCGTCCATCCGGACCACAAACCCTGCAGCTGCGCCAGTACTTCCTGTCATGGCCGGATCATCAATCCTTGAAGAGTGAAGTGCCTGGGTCATGGTGACCCTGACACCGCAGATGTCAAGAGTACCGCCAATGTTCATGCCCTCTGCAGGAACACCTTTGGCCTGAAGGTAATGGGCTAACTCGCCGATTGCCACGGTTGGTTTTTTAAGGTGTATGGTTTCTCCCAGGTGATCGAAATGGCCATGGGTAACCAGAACAAGGTCCGGATCGATGCCGGCAATGCTCCCCTCATCAACAAAAGGGTCGATGAGGACTTTTTTTGTACCGCTGAGCAGGACACAGGCATGGCCAAACCACGTGAGGTGCATATATACCGGTGGGGCGTGCGCAGGGATGAACATTTTTATGGCCGGGAGGGGGGCGAAAAAAAGGGTAAAGGAGATAATGAAACGGTTTTATGTCACATCGATCAGTTCGGCTTCCGTAATATCAATGGATTCGCCCAGGTTGTCAGCGGTCGCGCTCCGGGTCATCTGTTCGGAGAGATCGCGGTCTTCCATGACGTCCCGGATCCGATGGATGTACGGATCGATGGTGGGGTCTTCCTGTTCTTCAATGACATGCCGGTATTCGCGAAGCGTGGAGGGACTGACGCCAAGTTCATCGGAGACCTCCTTCATGGTCTTTCCCGAGGCTATCAGGTCTTCCATTTTCTCCTTGTCAAACGGCATTCTGAAATCCAGGTCGCGGAAGAGCTTGAGCCGCACCCTTGCCCTTGCGACGGTCTTGCTCAGCTTCTCGTCTCCCAGTTCGCGGGCGATCTCGGTATCGTTCTTTCCGGCATAGAAGGAGGTGACCAGCTTCGCGAGCTGGATGGGTTTGAGCGAGGTCTTGAAGATCCCCTGTTCGATGATCTCCCGCATAACGAGGGCGACCTCGCGTTCGATCGCATCACTGTCCCGGAGGGTGCCATGAATGTTTTTCATCGGCTCGACAATCTTTGTCTTGCCGGACATGGTGCTGAAGAGTTCCAGCAACTGTGCTTTCCGTTTGTCTTCCGTCATTGGATACCCCGTCTTGGGATTAGGATATACAATACTTCGTCAACTATTTAATGCTATCTTTACAGTTCTTTTGACCAGAAACCTTTTATTTAGCGCTGGATCGCATTTTATGGACTTTCGGGATTCGCGCACAAAATGCAGTTCCGGACTGGATAAATGAAATCTGTATCAGTACAGATCCTGTTGCTGCCAAACACCCCATGCGGTCATGCAAGACCCGGACGCGAGCCTTTTTGTCGGGAGTGGTGCAACTGTATAAGAGAAGATTCAGGGAACCTGCATGAGCGATGTTTTTGAAAATGTAATGGATCTGGCCAAGCGTCGGGGTTTTATCTGGCCGACCTCGGAATGTTACGGGGCGGTGGCCGGTTTTATCGATTACGGCCCTCTCGGTGCCATGATGAAGCGGAGGATAGAGAATATCTGGCGGCATTTTTACGTTGTCCAGGAAGGGTATTACGAGATCGAATGCCCGACGATCGCCCAGGAAGCAGTCTTTATCGCCTCCGGTCACGTCAAGGGATTCTCCGACAAGATGTGCCAGTGCCCGCACTGTAAGGAATACCTCAGGGCCGACCACGTGGCTGATGGCGGCGGGGTCTGCGGAGCCTCAACAATGGACAATGCAACGCTTGCCGCTGCGATTGCAACCTGTAGGTGCCCTGCCTGCGATGAGGTACTCGGGAACGTCGACGTATACAACTTCAACCTCATGTTCCAGACAACGATTGGCCCCGGGTCCCAGCGCGTCGGGTACCTCCGCCCCGAAACTGCACAGGGTATGTTTGTGGACTTTTCCCGGCTCCTGAGGTTCTACCGCGACAAGCTTCCGTTTGGGGCGGTGCAGATCGGCAAGTCTTACCGGAACGAGATCTCGCCCCGGCAGGGTATGATCCGGCTCCGCGAATTCACCCAGGCAGAAGCCGAGATCTTTGTCCACCCGGCCGAGAAGAACCGCCACCCGGCATTCAAGCGATATGCGAATTACCGGATGCCCCTGCTGACCTACACGCACCAGCAAAAATGTGAACCCGCAGTTGAAATGTCGATGCGTGACGCGGTAGACGGCGGTATTATCGCAAACGAGTATGTCGCCTACTATGTAGCCCTCACCCATGAACTGCTGGTGACCGTTGGCATCAGGCCGGACCGGCTCCGGTTCCGGCAGCATCTTCCCGACGAACGGGCGCACTATGCCACAGATTGCTGGGATGCGGAAGTGTACTCGGACCGCTTCGGCTGGGTCGAGACTGTCGGGATCGCCGACCGGACCAGTTACGATCTCAATGCTCATGCAGGACAGAGCGGCACTTCGATGACGGTCTTCATCCAGTACGAGACGCCAAAAAAGGTAGAGCGCCGGCGCATTATCCCGAACATGGGAGTGCTGGGCAAGCAGTACCGGCAGAAGGCAAAGGCGATCTTTGCCGCCCTCGAGACCGCAACACCGACTGCAGAAGGTGCAGATGTCACCGTGGATGGCGAGACCATCCATATCCCGGCCAACCTCTTCGAGGTAAGAGATGAGGTTGTGGATATCCGGGGCGAAGAGATCGTGCCCCACGTGATTGAACCCTCGTACGGCATCGACCGGATGTGCTATGCGGTGCTCGAGCAGGCCTACGATGAGGACACCGCGGACGGCGAGAAGCGCACCGTGCTCCGGCTCTCCCCGCAGGTCGCCCCCGTACAGGTTGCCGTCTTCCCGCTCATGGCCCGGGACGGCCTCGACACCCTGGCCGGGGAGATCACGACAACGCTCCAGAAGCAGGGTATCCTCGCGGAGTACGACGATTCCGGTGCAATCGGTCGCCGTTACCGCAGGCAGGATGAGATCGGAACCCCGTTTGCGATCACGGTCGACTATGATTCGAAAGAGAACCACACTGTTACCCTCAGGGACCGGGACAGCATGAAGCAGGTCCGGGTGGCTATTGACAGCATCCCGGGCACAATAAGTGCACTGGTCAGGGGCGACAAAAAATTCGCGGAACTGGGATAAGATATCCTTTTTCGGGTTACTACCTATATCATTTAGTAAATTTTTGCTCCCTGAGAGTACGATGCCTGCCGCCGCCCCGACGGGGCGCCCCCGCGGCGGCCTCAATTACCTTTTCTTTTCCCGCCGACAAAACCGGTAATTTGCCCCGCCGTGCCCCGGGGGCCCTGAGGCAGGGAGCCCTCGCTCCAATGAGAGAACGGAAACAGAATTCTCCTTTCCCCCCACAATTCCCTATATTACCCGGCGAGATCAAATCCTCATCAGAAATATGCCCTGCATCAGCCATCCCCTCATCCGTCCTGACAGTATCGAGTCGCGGGAGTACCAGCTCGCGATCGCGATGAAGGCGCTGGATGCCAATACGATGGTGATCCTCCCCACGGGTCTTGGGAAGACTGCTGTCGCCCTGCTCGTTGCCGCTTCACGGCTTTACAACGAGGGGGGACGGGTGCTGATGCTTGCCCCCACAAAACCACTTGTAGAGCAACACCTCCGTTTTTTCGAGAAGTACCTTATCGCGAAGAGCCCGGCAGGCGCTGAAGGTTCGCCGTTTGCCATGTTTACCGGCGAGGCCCCGCCCGCCGAACGCACTGCAGACTGGGAACGCTCACAGGTGGTCTTTGCCACCCCGCAGGTGGTAAAAAACGATCTTATTGCCGGGCGCTATACGTTGCAGGACGTAACGCTCCTCATTGTTGACGAATGCCACCGGGCAGTGGGAAACTATGCCTATGTCTTTCTCGCCCGTCGCTACCACGACACCGCTGCAAAACCCCTCCTCCTGGCCATGACCGCCTCGCCCGGGGGAGTGCAGGAGAAAGTCAGCGATGTCTGCGCGAATCTCGGCATCGCCCAGATCGAGAACAGGACCGAGAGCGATCCCGATGTCAGCCCCTATGTCCACGAGCGCGAAGTTGAAGTCCACCAGATCGATCTTCCGGCAGAACTTAAAGGCGCCATCCACGCCATTCACACGCTGATCGATGATCGGCTGGGACTCCTGGCCTCACTCGGTTTTGCAGTCCCAAAAAGGGACAGGCTGTCGATGAAGGAGCTGGCTGGTATCAACGCCCAGATCCAGCAGCGGATCCAGAACCGCGACCCGGCGGGGTATTCGGCCGCCTCGGTGTACGCGGAGTGCTTAAAACTCAAACATGCCGTGACCCTTGCCGAATCACAGGGGAGTGAGGTCTTCCGCGGCTACATCGCAAAACTGGTGGCCGAGGGGACGGGTCCAGGTGGGAGCAAGGCAAGCCAGCGACTGAGCAGGGACCCTGCCTTCCATACCCTGTACGAACAGACGCTTACCTGGACCGGGGAACTTCATCCCAAACCCGCAGCAGTCCTTGAGATTGTAAAAGAGCAGATCGATACTCATCCCGACAGCCGGATCATCATCTTTGCCACCTTCCGGGACACGGTCCAGCTTCTCGTCGATTACCTCTCCAAAAACGGGATCTCCTGTGAACGGTTCGTGGGCCAGGCCACGAAGGACGCGGAGAAAGGACTCTCGCAGAAGAGGCAGATCGCTGCCCTGGCCCGGTTCCGGGCCGGGGAATTCAAGGTGCTCATCGCCACTTCCGTCGGCGAGGAGGGACTTGATGTCCCCTCCACCGATCTCGTGATCTTCTACGAGCCGGTCCCCTCCGAGATCCGGTCCATCCAGCGCAAGGGGCGGACCGGGCGGTCTGGTGCAGGAAGAGTGGTGGTGCTTACCACCAAAGGAACATCAGACGATGTGTACCGGTACGTGAGCCAGACCAAGGAGCGGCAGATGCAGAAGAACCTGCGGCAGATGAGCGGACAGGGAATCACGGCACAGCAACCGGTTGTGGCCGACCAGACCCGGATCGAGGAGTTCACCCCGCAGGGCCCGGCGATCCGGATCGACGACCGCGAGACTTCCTCGAAAGTTGTCGAGGAACTCTCCGGCATGGGAGCGGCGATCCGGCTCCAACGCCTGCCCCGGGGGGACTATGCCATCGGTGACCGCATCCTTGTCGAGCGCAAGACCGCACGGGACTTTGTCGATACCCTCATCAACCGCGACCTTCTCGGGCAGGCCAAGGCACTCGCGGATGCCGTACCGCGGCCGGTCATGGTGATCGAGGGAGGCGACATCTACATGCAACGGGATATGAACCCGAACGCACTCCGCGGGGTGCTCGCAGCACTAGCCATCGATATGGGCATCACCCTGCTTTTCACCCGGGACGAGCAGGACACGGCGCAGATGCTCTTTGTAATGGCAAAAAGGGAGGAAGGCGAACGCGGTGAGCGCAAACTCCATCCGCACAAGTCATTTACGTCGGCAAAAGAGGAGCAGGAATATATTATCTCGGCGTTTCCCGAGATAGGACTGAAGAACGCAAGGCTGTTGCTGGCGCATTTTGGATCCATCCAGGGGATTGCAAATGCAACGCTTGAGGAACTGGTTGCGGTGAAGGGGATCGGAGAGAAGACGGGGACGAAGATCTTTGAGTTGTGCCGGAGAAAGTACGGGTGATCACTCTATTTTTCCATTGCTGTGATCGAAGGGAGTGGCGAATTTACCATATTTATTGTGCAAATTGTGTCTGACAATTCAAACATTCAATTTTATAACGTGATGCTTTACTCCCGTTGAGCCAAATCTACCATCTCTGAATTCTTTTTTGTAATTTTCGCCAGACCTGCAACGATGCCTTGCCGCCGCCCTGAAGGGCGCCCCACGGCGGCCTCAATCACCTGCTAGCCGGGAAACAGGTAATCTGCCCAGCGAGGGCCTGTCGAGGTCCCCGAAAGGGATGGGAAAACTCATTTTGCAAATGCATCAGATCGTTAACAATCAGTCCCGCCGTGTCCCGGAAAAGCCCCTTGACGGGAAGAGGTCGCACACCAGCCCATGTGAACCGGTGAAAAAAATGTTTACAAAAATATTCCACTTACAACCGGCACAAAATCTCAAGTGCCTCGGCCCCGGTCTTCACCGCGGTCATCAGCGTCAGGATATGGTTTGGGTCTTTTTCGTTATTGATCCGTTCGCAGAGCGCATGGACCGTCATCGCAATTTCTTCGGCAAGCATGCCTCCTTCCTCCTCTTCGCATGAACAGGGCTCAGCATTATGATCCCCGCCACAGGAACATCCTATGGCGTGGTTGTGGGAATGGGGGTCTGCTGCCGCCGGCGCTGAAGGGGCCTTTGTGGTCTTCGCGAGCTTTGCCGCGGCATCTTTCTCCGCGCAGACAACACAGAACGTCTTTTTCTTGTATTCAAAGAGCGGACAGCCGCATACCGGGCAGGACTTTTCGAGCATCTTTCCCCCTTTCAAGAGATACTCGGCCATGATCTCATCGTCTTTTTTCTCGGGCATACGTCACCGTCTGGTTAATATCCAAACTATATATGCGAGTTATACGTATTAACTACAGGTACGCGGTAGGTGATACCATGCCAAATCCCGAAAAGACAATGGAAAACTGTATCCTGATGCTGCAGCACATCCAGGAGGACAGCACGATCCCGAGAAACATCCGGCGTGTTGCCGATGAAACCCGGATCCTGCTCTCCAACAACAACAAGGCCATGGGCCTGCGCGCTGCAGAAGCAATCTCAAAAATCGATGAAATCTCCAATGATCCCAACATGCCCATTCATGCACGGACCCGGATCTGGGAGCTGGTGTCCCAGCTCGAGACAATACCGCTGGACTAGGCCCGGCGGCGGTTTTTTCTGTTTTATTTTAATTATCACTTTTTCCCTGATCCTCTTTTCCGGGCGCCCCGCACTCACGCCGGCACGGGAATGATGCCGGAAGAAGGACAGGCAATCCCTTCGGGAAAAAAAGATGATGTTTTCTGCTGTTCAGGCTGTGCTGGCAGCGCGGACGCAGTACCCGAGGACAATTCCCACGATCCCGTAGATCACCAGAAGTGCGCCGACAATGATCACCATCAGGGCAACACCGATAACCGGGACCAGGGAGATCAGGAGACCCAGGATGATCGCAAGGACCCCCTGGAGAGCGAAAAGGCCACGGTGCATCATGTGCGGTTCACCGACAGCGAGGACCAGCCCGATGAGGCCTCCCAGGAACAGGGCGATGCCGGCGATCACGATGATCACCTGACCCATGATTATGGGAGCAATAATCGTGGCAATCCCGAAGAAGAACCCGATGATCGCAAGCAACGCAAGGAGGAACGATTCTTTCCAGCCTCCTGGCGAGAGAGCGGCAAGCATCACCGCAGCAAACGAGGACAGGATGATCAGGATCCCGATCAGTTCAACAAGCACCGTTGCTGAGAGTGTCGGGAAGAGAACAACCAGAAGACCAAAGATTACTGCAAGCAAACCGAGAAGCACGAGAGCTCCCCATTTTACGCCGGTAGTATTGTCGCCGGCAGATACATTCGTGGCCATAGGCACCAATGAACCGTTCCGGCGTGCACCACGATAAAGATTTTTATATTAATTCCCGGGTTCCGGGAAAATAGGTTCTCAGGCGCCGGTTTGTGCTGCCAGCGTATGAGTGAGGGAGGGGATGCTGATCTGGTTGTTGAAGCCCGCCTGGTAACCGTCCGGGAAGGTGATCGTGGTGGTCTGCGGCGCGAAATTGGCAGAGATCAGGGATCCGTACCATTCGTTCCTGACTTCCTGCTGGGCATTTGCAAAGGAGAAGGCCGGTGTGGTCATGATAGTACTGCCTCCCGACTGCACGACGCTGGCAAAAGAGGGGATGATCACGTCTGCCGAGGACATGTCGGCGCTGACTACGGTGACCGGCCGGCCGAGGTTCTCTGAAAGGGCGTTCTGGAGGGTGGCAGAGGGGTTGGCCGCGTGGAGAAAGATCGCAGCCTGTTCCACAAACGAGAGATCGTACTGCATATCTGCCTGTGCATCGCCGTTCCCGTTTAAGGTCACGGTAAGCGTCTTTGCGGTGAATGCCTGTGCCGGCATGACCGCCAGTAAAACAATGAGGATTCCCCCAAGGATCAGATAACTGCGCTTCATAGGTGTCAGGTTTAGATTACAATTTTAGCTATAAAGGCTTGCTGCTGACACCATAATTACGTCGGAGAAGCGGTTATTTTCCCGGGGATGTCCCGGATCATTCAGGATCGGATTTCCTGCACAGGAAAATGGTGTTTTTCCGGATAAGAACAGGTCGGCGGCTCTCAGAGCCGCTCGGCAACGGTAACCAAGTCATCGAAATGCCGGCTCTTCTTGAAAAGCCACCACGTGAACCGCTCGACAACGGTAAAGGAGAAACTCCCGCCTGCCGCGTTCGGGTGGCCCCCACCGCCAAACTCCCGGGCGATCAGGTGGCTGACCGGCGGTACCGATCGGATCGAGAACTTCCCGTCTTTACCGATAATCACCTCGATATCGGTCCCCTTCTCCTTCCTGATGAAGTGTGCTGTCTCGCTCGGGTACCCGTAGAGCGGGGCAAAGACAATCCGGTACTTCTTCCCCCGGAAGCTCGCATGGGCAAGGCTGCGCTTCATCATCTCTGCCATCTCTGCACGGATCTCAGCGTTCTCGGCCTCGATGAGTGCATCGGAGAAGATCCCCGCCACCAGGCAGTCCCGGACATGCTCCCGGTTCTTCTTGCGCTGGAGCACCTGGCCCAGTACCGCGGACCGGGGATCTGCGTGCCGCCAGAGATCATAATCGCAGACAACCCGGGCCACTTCCGCCGCCACGGGGTTGTCCGGCAAGAGGTCGCGGGCAACGATCCCCGTGGCGCAGATCTCTGTATCGATATGAAGAACAGAGACTGCGTTCCTGACACCTGCGATCTCCTCCTCGCGCCATCGGTGGTGGTCGCGCCACTCGATCACCCACCCGTTTGCCCGTGCCCGTGCAACCGTCTCTTTCATATCCTTCCGGCAGCCTAAGTCGGAGACCGAGAGAAGGTCCCCTTTTCCGGGGCAGGACGCAACAAGAGAGAAGAGCCCGGGGAACTTTCCCACCGAGCACCAGATGGTAAACACGCCCTCCTTTCCAAACCTCATCCGGTGGATTGCATCGGCCCCGACCGCGTCGAGATCATTGTGGGTCAGGTGGACCACATGAGCGGTACGGGACGCTACGGCGCGGGCCAGGCCGGCATCATCCTCGTAGGAAGGCGGGGGGGGCATCAGGTTAATACTGGCATGGCGGGATATAAATAGGAGACGTCAGGGGAGATGATCCCCGGCCGGGCGTATCATTTATTAAGCACAAGTGCCAACATTTGTACTCCTGCCCTAGTAGCTCAGACTGGGAGAGCGCCAGACTGAAGATCTGGTTGTCCCCGGTTCAAATCCGGGCTGGGGCATTTGGACAAAGGGTTAAATCCTGATTTTATTTTCGGGCTTTATTTGCCCGCATTTTCCCTTTGCAGATTACACATAATACAATTCTCGTGGTGTAGTTCCGGCATTTCTGCGGATTTCAGGTCGCCGGGTCATCCTGAATTGGTCGATGAAAACCCGGGAAATGTACTGGCGATAGTGTAATAACTCCCGGGGAATCATTACCAGAACTAAGCAGAACAGCGTGGTGGCGGATACGTTGTGAAAATCCGGACAAAGACCATCCTCATCTTCTCTGCAACGCTTGTCGCCATTTTACTCGTTTTTTTGATCGCCTCGGAAACCATCGTTATGGATGCATTTCATACCGTTGAAGTCCAGAGTGCCCAAAAAGATACGAACCGTGCCCTCTCGATACTGGCAGCAGATACCAACCAGCTCGATGCTGTCGCCCAGGACTGGTCATCGCGGAATTCAATAGAGGATTCCATTGTACAGGCGAATAAACCCGGCCTTCTTTTGGAACTCGATAACCGAACGCTCGATCACCTCAGGTTCAACTATATTCTTTTTTATAACGCTTCCGGGGGATTAATCGCCGGAACAGGGTACGATATAGAAAAACAGCAGGAGACACCGGTCCCATTATCTCTTGTAACCATCCCCCTGTCTCCGGCCGTTATTTCAACCATGCAATCGCAGGGGACCGGTTTCATCGGTATTATGAGTGATCCAAAGGATCCTCTTCTCCTTGCAGTCCAGCCGGTATATGGTCCTGACTCATCAGCCACACCGGTTGGCTATATACTCATGGCAAGGTATCTCGATGCAGCCGAAGTTCAGCGGTTGGGCAACCTGGTACAGCTGCCACTTGAGATACGTCGCTATGACGACCCTGCCCCTCCCGGGGACTATGAAGCGGCGATGGCATCATTTGAGAACGGAACGGAACCTTTTGTCCAGATCCAGGGAAACGATGCCATCACTGTCAACGCCCCGGTGTATATCGCAGTCCTTGACAGTAACAATATCGGGACCTACGCACTCATACGGGACATAAACGGGTCGCCACTGCTTATCCTGCGACTTACCATACCCCGGCTTATCTATGCCGAAGGAAATTCGACGATTATTTACTTCTTTGCATGTCTGGTCATTTTAGGGATCTCCCTGGGAGTGATCATGCTGATGCTGCTCGATGAAACCGTTATCTCCCGGCTCCTGTACGTGAGCAATCGCGTGAACTCTATCGGAGCTGCCCGGGATTTCTCGGCGCGTGTTTCGGTTACCGGGACCGATGAAGTGGCGCAACTGGCCACCGGTGTCAACTCCATGCTGGGTGAACTCGAAGTGTCCCAGCAGTATCTCAAAAGCCGTCTGGACCAGAGAGAGAAAAGTTATCAGCTTTTTTTTAACAGTATCGTTGATCCCGTTCTTGTCTGGCGGTTCAGTAACGAGCAGGGGTTCGGCGAGTTGATTGAGGCGAATAATGCAGCAGTTGAAATACTCGGGTATTCCCGCCCTGAACTGGCCTCAATGAAGCTGGTTGATTTCCTTGCAACAGAAAATTCAACGGATCATGATTCCCTGATACAGCAGCTTATCTCAAACGGGAAGGTTCATTTTGAAGGATCGTATCGCACAAAGCAGGGAACCCTGATCCCCATCGAAGTCATTGCTCACACCTTCGACGAGTTTGGTGAAAAAGCGGTTCTGATCATCACTCGCGACATCACCGAACGAAAGGATGTTGAGCGACTGAAGAGGGAAGCATTCCAGCAGATCGAGAAGAACATGCAGCAGTTTGCAATCCTCAATGATCAGCTGCGAAATCCCATCCAGGGTATTATCGGGACCGCCGATCTGATGGAGGATGTCCATAAAGAAAAACTCATCCGGCTGGCGAAAATGATAAATGAGATTGTTTGTAAACTCGACCAAGGCTATATTGAATCTGAAAAAATCCGCGAATTCCTGCGGAAATATTACGGCCTGGGAAAAAAATAAAACAACAGTCGCGTTTCAATTTTTATCCCGGATGTTAAAAACAATTGGTCTCCCTTAGTACAGGAGATAACTACGGGGATTTCCGGAAATCATTTTGTCAATGGGATTTATTTAATGACAATTATGCGAAAAATTTATCATTCCATACTAGGATAGCAGAACCTACCCTCAATCGTATATTTTTTTAAAAACGGGTACAATGTCGCATATAATATCAAAATATGTTGGTAAGAACGAGTATCTGGTCAGGATACGGATGTCTGGACCCAATCTGTACATGCACATCAGAAAAATTCTGGTGTTCCTTGTTGTTCTGAGTGTCATGCAGATGACGGTAAATGGTGTGTTGCTTACGTCATCGTTCTCACAGAATGGTTCGGGACGAGCAGGAATACAGGAGAGCAGTTCCGGAAATTCGGTTCCGGTGACCGCAATGGCAGTCCCTGATTCTTCTGCCTCCACCACACCATTATTGGCACGTGGAGGCGGCGGCCATGGCGGTGGCGGTGGCCACGGCGGCGGTGGCCACGGCGGCGGTGGATCCGGTGGTGGTGGATCCGGTGGTGGTGGATCCGGTGGTGGATCCGGTGGCGGTGGATCCGGTGGCGGTGGATCCGGTGGCGGTGGATCCGGTGGCGGTGGATCCGGTGGCGGTGGATCCGGTGGCGGTGGATCCGGTGGCGGTGGATCCGGTGGCGGTGGATCCGGTGGTGGCAATGGAGGCGGCCATTCCGGGGCCGGTAACTCCGGGAACAGCAATTCCGGAGGGAGCGGATCCGGGAATAATGCCAATTCCGGAAACGGTAACTCCAAAAACAGCAATTCCGGAGAAGGCAGATCCGGGAATAATGCCAATTCCGGAAACGGTAACTCCAAAAACAGCAATTCCGGAGAAGGCAGATCCGGGAATAATGCCAATTCCGGAAACGGTAACTCCAAAAACAGCAATTCCGGAGAAGGCAGATCCGGGAATAATGCCAATTCCGGAAACGGTAACTCCGGAGGGAATCAGGGGCAGGCGCAAACAGGAACCCAGCGTGAAGGATCCTATTTTGTCACGGCAGGTGTCAAGGGAGCAACAGTAAGCTCTGCTGGTACGGGCAAGATGATCACCATCAACGAGCAGGAAGCCCAACGTTCAGGAGAGAAAATTTCAGAACATAATAATGCCATTTCGTTGGAGAATGGCCCGGTGGTAATCACCATTACACCTCAATCAGCCCCGACAGTGAATAACGGACAAATTTCTGCAGAAATTGGATCAATTTCAATGCAAAGTTTCCCCGTTACCGCGCAGTTTGCCGGAAAAGGCATGGTTTCTGCGGCATTCCATTCAGAAATGAATAATATGCCTCCTGAAGATGCCTTGGTCGGGCTTTCTCTTGCCGAAAAGCCGGATGCCCATACGGCGACCGTAATCGGGAATACCGTCAATGAAAATGGATATCGTCTGGATGCAGTTGCCTATACTGCGCAGGTTAAAAAGACGGATCTTGCAGATAAGACCTATATCGGTCAATCTTCTGTCACCATGAGCATTGCGCCATCGTGGGTGCTGAACCACGGCGGGATCTCGGGTGTGAAAATCGTCCGGCTGGCAGATGACGGGACATCCCAGCTGCTCAATACACAATTTTCCGGACTGGATAGCTCTTTCAATATGATCTATACCGGCGAATCACCAGGGGGACTTTCCATGTTCGCGCTGGTATCTGTTGTGCCACAGAAAGTGATCGTTGCCCCCACCACTTCCACCACAATATCCCTGAGGCCCCTGACACCAAGTGAAACCTCGATATTCTTCGTCCCCATCCTGGTGCTTTTTATCGCTCTCTTTACGCTACGGAGAAAATAGTCCCCCTCTTTTCGGTGCCGATAAGGTTCTGAAAGGCATGATGTACCGGCCCCTGCCTAAGCTGCCCGGGGAATTTTGATCTGCGAGGACCTTGCCATTATCCCGGTGATGCTGATCGTACCGCTCCCTGCCGGGAACAGCCCGACGTTCGATTTCTCCAAGGTCCCCTACGGGCCAGCCAGGATAGCCCTCATCTTTCTCGTTATCGTTGTCCCGGGATACTTAAAAAAGTAAAAAATGGCCCTGCAAAAGAAGGTGAAACTACCTTCCTTTCAGCTGACACGTGAATATACCAGTGACGGATATTCGGTATCATGGGCCGTACCGGAACTGGCATCAAGCACCCAGTTCGCCGGTGCAGTCCGGCCCGTGATCGTTATGGTATACTTGCCATTGCCGGCACTCTGCCAGGTCCCGGATTTCATTACCTGGCTCCCCCCGTTGAGATAACCGGTGAAACTTCCGTCAGCACCGAAGACAACCTGTGCGCTGTCACCCTGTACCGTGGGAGTTGACCATTTGCCGACAATAGGATCCTGCGATGCTGCAGCTCCGGGTGCTGCTGCCGGAGTTGCCGCGCCAGGTGTTGAAATCTGTGTTGTGGCCGGCGAAGCCGGCACCGTGCCAGCCGGAGCACTGGAACTGGTCGTGCTGCTGGTACATCCAGCCACAAAAATCACCGCAAGACAAACAAGGGCAAGAAAAACAATGGCTTTTTTCTTAGACATATGACGGGGTAGATCATTACCCGCAATAATTGTTTCTGTTTTTACCTGATATTCAGCCCGGGGACGTCCATGTCCTGTACGGCAGCGAGGCCCCTATCCGGCAATTCCTGCCCCTGGTGACCGGCCCGGCGGATTCCCGGAACCTATAATACTTTTCCCGACGGAACTCTGGTACTTCGTTGTGGGGTACTCAGGGAGGATTCTTTCATGGACATCATGCTTGCTGCCGTCGGTGTTATTGTCCTGTCGATTATCCTCCTGTACTATGGCCACCGCTTCGGCCTGCCCAGCATTGTCAGTTTTCTTGTGATCGGGATGGTAGCGGGGCCTTTTGGCCTTGCACTCATCACTGACCAGTCTTTGATTGCCACGATCGGGGAGATCGGTATCGTCCTGCTCCTCTTTACAATCGGTCTCGAGTTCTCGTTCCAGTCCTTCCTGCGCTCGTGGCGGGCAGTCATCATCGGCGGCCTTGCCCAGATCTGCACTACCATCGTTGCCACGACCGCGATCAACCTGGCGTTCCAGATGCCGTTTAACGAGGCACTGCTCTTCGGCTTTATCGTCTCCCTTTCGAGCACCGCGATCGTGATGAAGATCCTCCAGGACAAGGGGGAGGTGGACACGCTCCAGGGTAGGACGCTTCTGGGGATTTTGATCTGCCAGGACCTTGCCATCATCCCGATGATGCTGATCGTACCGCTCCTGGCCGGGAACAGCTCAACCTTCGATTTCTCCGAGGTCCCCTACGAGGCAGCCAAGATAGCCCTCATCTTCCTTGTGATCGTTGTCCTGGGGTACTGGGGCATCCCCCGGCTCCTCTTCAAGGTTGCAAAGGAACGCAGCCGTGAGCTTTTCCTCTTCACCATTGCCGGCATCTGCATCGTCATTGCCTGGCTCACGAGCGAAGCCGGGCTTTCGTTTACGCTGGGGGCATTCATTGCCGGCCTGATCATCGGCGAATCGGATTACAACATCGACGCCCTGGGCCACATCATCCCCTTCCGCGATGTCTTTGCCGCCATCTTCTTCCTCTCGATCGGGATGCTCTTAGACACGGGCACCATACTCGACAATCTCTATTTTGTCGTGATCACGATCCTGGGGATCTTCCTCGTCAAGGTCCTGACCGGGTCCTTCGCCGCAACGGTGCTGAGGATGCCCACCCGGGTCTGCATCTTTACCGGTCTTGCGCTCGCCCAGATCGGGGAGTTCTCCTTTGTCCTTGCCGGGACCGGCCGGGATGCCGGGGTCATCCAGGAGCCGGTGTACCAGGTCTTTTTGGCCGGCGCCATCGTAACCATGGCATTCACGCCCTTTGCCATGCGCGCATCCCCCCGCGCGGTAGACCTCTTCTACCGGGTCTTCCCGGCGCGATCGTCACGGCAAAAGACCCCGGAGCCGGAAGAGAGTTCCCCGGCCGAGATCCTCTCCAACCACATCGTCATTGCCGGCTACGGCATTACCGGCAAGAGCGTGGCACGGGCGGCAACGCTCGCCGGTATCCCCTACATGGTCATCGAGCTCAACCCCGAGATCATCCGGCAGGAGCGATCCCAGTACCGTCCCAACTTCATCTTTGGCGATGCCGTGCAGGAGGAGGTGCTCGAACACGCCGGCATCCGGCATGCACGGGCGATGGTCGTCACCGTTTCCGAGGAGGAGGCCGTTCCCCGGATCATCCACACGGCCCGGCAGCTCTCACCCGGCGTCCATATCCTTGCACGGACCCGGCATGTCAGGAATGCCCAGCACCTGCTCGACCTTGGGGCGGACGAGGTCATCTCCGAGGAGTTTGAGTCGGCCCTCGAGATCTTTGTCCGGGCCCTGAAACGCTACGAGTTCCCCGATGAGGAGGTGAACCGGATCATCCAGCGGACCCGGCGCCTGGGCGACGCTCTTTTTACCCGGTGCACCGACCCCACGCAGCACCAGAAGGTCCAGAACTTTGAGACGCTTTTTAAGGCAACGCACATCCACACGGTCCAGGTGGAGGCAGGTTCTGAAGTGGAAGGAAAGACCATCGGTGAACTGGCATTAAAAGAGCGCTTTGGCATCCGGGAGTTCGGGTTCCGCCGGGGATCGATGCGTTTCTCCACTCCTGACCCGTCCCTCCGCCTCGAGGCCGGGGACACGCTGGTCTTATTTATCACGGACGAGAAGGCAGGAAAGATCATCCCGCTCTTCTCGGCGCCGGTATGATAGTCTGCCCGGGCACCGGGGAATATAAAAATTACCACAGCGAGACACTTATGCATATGCGCCCCTCGGTCGTGGTCAACGTGGCGATGAGTGCGGACGGGAAGCTCTCCACCCGCGAACGCCGGCAGGTGAAGATCTCCGGCAGCAATGATTTTGCCCGCGTGGACCGGCTCAAGGCCGGGTGCGACGCGGTGATGGTCGGGATCGGGACGGTACTTGCCGACGACCCTTCGCTGACGGTGAAAAACCCCGATCTCAAAGCAGAGCGCCAGCAGGGGGGGAGGCCGGAGCACCCGGTACGGGTCGTCATCGACAGCGGGGCCCGGATACCTCCCGAAGCTGCGATCCTCAATAAGGGCGACGGTTTGCGGGTCGTGGCAGTTGCAGAGCGGGCCGACCCGGCACGGGTGGCGACGCTCCGGGAGAAAGCAACGGTCATCACCGCGGGCAGGGACGAGGTGGACCTCCCCCGGGTGCTTGATGAGCTTGGGCACATGGGCATCCGGCGCCTGATGGTAGAAGGTGGGGGAACGCTGATTGCCGGGCTCGTCCGGGCCGGGCTTGTAGACGAGATCTACACCTACATCGGGAGTATCGTGATCAGCGGGAAGGATGCACCCACCCTTGCCGACGGCGAGGGCTGGGTACGGGAGAGCGATTTTGCCCGGCTCACGCTTGCGGACGTGACCCGGGTGGACGACGGTGTTCTCCTCCACTGGACCGTCCGGCGCTAATCTGCTTTTTTGTCCGATGCTTTTTTTGCCGGCACGGGAAAATAATCTGCTACGTATCTTGCGGTTATTGTCCTTGCCGCGGTCTTTTTCCTGATCGCCGTAAGGCAGGTGAGCAGGTTCACCCTCCGGATCTGGCAGGTCATGCTCGGTGGAGCACTGGCAGTCCTCCTCCTGGGCCAGATCTCCCCGGTCAACGCCATTTATGCGATCAACATTGACGTGATGGTCTTTCTCTTCGGGATGTTCGTCGTGGGGGAGGCGCTCTCCCGGAGCGGGTACCTCGATATGCTTGCCCGCCGGCTCTTCCGTCATGCACGCACCCCGGGGGAGCTCGTAATCCTTGTACTCTTTTGCTTTGGGATCCTCTCTGCGCTGCTCATGAACGATACGCTCGCCATCATCGGTACGCCACTCGTTCTGGGACTTGCCGCCCGGTCCCGCCTCCCGGCAAAGATGCTCCTTCTCGCCCTCGCCTTTGCCATCACCACCGGGAGCGTGGCAAGCCCGATCGGTAACCCGCAGAACCTTCTTGTGGCGGTCAACAGCGGGATGACCGCACCGTTTGTCACGTTTGCTTCCTCGCTCCTCCTGCCGACGGTGATCTCTCTTGCCGCGACGTGGCTGGTGCTCTTCTTCTTTTATCGGAAGGAATTGGGTGTTCCGCTGGCCGGTGAGACCGGCCCGGCAACCGCACCGGACCCCGCACTCACCCGGATCGTGCAGTGCTCGCTTGCGATCCTTGTCGGGCTCGCACTGGCAAACATTATCGCATCGCTTTTCACCGGTGCGATCGTCATCCCCTTGCCACTGATCGGGGTTGCCGCCGCCCTCCCCGTCCTGGTCTTCTCGTCCCGGAGGGTCGCGGTGCTCCGGTCCATTGACTGGTGCACGCTCGTCTTCTTTGCCGCGATGTTTGTTTTAATGGCAGCGGTCTGGGAGACCGGGTTCTTCCAGTCAGTGGCCGGCACCGCGGGGGTGACTTCCGTCCCCGCAATCCTTGCAACAAGCGTGGTCATCAGCCAGTTCATCTCGAACGTGCCCTTTGTTGCCCTCTTTTCGCCCCTCATCCTCCAGGCCGGCGGCGGCACCGCCCGGCTCATGGCGCTTGCCGCCGGGAGCACGATCGCCGGCAACCTCACGATCCTCGGTGCGGCAAGCAACGTGATCATCATCCAGCAGGCGGAATCACGGGGAGAAACCCTTACCTTTTTTGAATTTGCAAAGATCGGCGTACCGCTGACACTCTTACAGGTCGGGATCTATGCAGTATGCCTTGGGGTACTCTAGGAAAAACAGGGGAAGAGGGATACGTATTCCCCTTGAGCTGCCTGGATTCCACGTCCTGGAAAATTCCCTGCCTGCCGGTGAATGAAAACTCCCGGGCCGAACCGCACGGATCTGATAATAAGTACGGCCAGCACATCTGGGCCGATCAGGGCCCGGAAGCCCGAAAAATAATCGGGATCGGGATAAAAAATTCAGACTTTGTTTGACACATCACCCTTCATGATGTACTTTACGAGCAGGAAAATCACCAGGGCAATGATAACGAAATTGATCAGGGCACTCGCAAAATCCCCGGGCATGAACTTGATGGGCCCGATCTGCAGTACCATGTTCTGCCAGTCCCCGCCGGGGATGATGACGCCTACAAACGGCATGATAATGTCCTTTACCAGTGCCGTCACCAGGGTCGATGCAGCCGTGCCTATGACAAATGCAACGGCAAGACCGATGACCTGGTATTTCTTCAAAAAATCCATGAACTCTTCGCTGAATCCCTGTGCCCCCTTACTCAGGTTCATGACGCCGGCCTTGAGCTCTTTTTCCGAGACTTCGGGTTTTTTAATCTCCATAATAAATCACCGGGGAGAAGGTACCATCCCCGAATCAATGATCCTTTTACAACGTATTAATTATAATTCCCCTTTTTACCAAAAGACACTCTGCCGCTTCCCGTAAAAGAGATCCTGGCGGGCTACGGAAGAGACCGGCAGGAGATCGTCAGGTGAAAAGAGAGGTTTTTTGGACCGCCAGAGCCACGGCCACACCCTGAAAAATCAGAGCCGGACCAGCTCGTAATCCCGGGTGCCCATCCCGAGCTCCTCGGCATACCGCAGCTGGCACGGCCCGTCGGTATTCGGTCGCATGCCGGCAAACTTGTCCTCTCCTGCATGGTGGTGCCGGGGCAGGAACGATTCCTTAAAGCCTGCCTGCTGGTTCACGAGATCGCAGGCCGCCGCATCGATCGCCACCGGGTCCTTCGAGGCGAGGATACCGATGTCCGGAACAATGGACGCATCACTCCACGGCACGCAGTCGCAGTCAGGTGTGATCCGGGTAAGGAAACTGATATAACCGATTTTTCCGGCCTTTCCCTGCACCGCCCCGTACGCGTACTCGATCACCCGTTCCGTGAAGAGCGGGATCTCGGTCTCCCAGTCGATATCGATCGCATGGGCCGGGCAGACCGTCATGCACTCGAAGCAGCCGATGCAGAGTTCGTGGTTGATCGAGGACTTTTCGTGTACGAGCGTGATCGCCGACTTCGGGCAGACCTCAACGCACCGCCCGCAGCCGGTGCAGGCATCCCGGATCGAGAACGGCTTTGCCTGGTGCTGCGCCCGCTTCCCCTGGGGCGGGGCACAACCCATGGCAAGGTTCTTGAGCGCCCCGCCAAAGCCTGCCACCTCGTGCCCCTTGAAGTGCGTCAGGACCATCATGCTCTCCGCCGCTGCAATATCTCCGGCGATCAGAACGGTCTTGAAATGTTTTTTGTTAATCTGCACGTGTGCCACGTTCTTCCCGCAGAGGCCATCGGCAATGATCACCGGCGCCCCGACCACTGCGTAATCGAACCCGTGGTGGATCGCGGTCGTGATATGATCAACGGCATTTGAGCGGCTCCCCAGGTAGAGGGTATTGGTGTCCGTCACAAACGGCAGGGCACCTGCTGCCTTAACCTTCTCCACCACCTGCCGGACATAGACCGGGCTGATGTAGGAGTCGTTTCCCTGCTCCCCGAAATGGAGCTTTATCGCCGTGCGGTCCCACGGCTGGAGACAGGCATCAAAACCCGCGGCCTCAAAGAGCCTGCGGACCTTTGCCTCGGTACTCTCGTTTGGCGATCGCGCCCGCATGCTGGCAAACCAGACGGTGCTTTTCATTTCCGAACTCATCCCCGGAAGGATTATTGTCGCAACACCTATCTAAAAGTCGTGCCCGCACCCTCAGACCAGTGTGTCAAGGTTGCGCTTGCGGATCTTTTCCTTGTTGTACCGCCTGAGGTCCTTTGCCCGCTCGAAGTACTGGCGCGAGAGGTCGTCACGCCCCATTGCCTGGACGCAGATCCCCATGTTGTTCCAGGCCGCGGCGTTGGCAGGGTTCTTGTCCAGCAGCTGGTTGTAGGTGTCCACTGCGGCCGAGAGGATCTTGCTGTCGTCCCGGAGGATCCCCAGTTTCTGGAGGGTTTCCCCACAGGTAAAGAGGATCTCCTCTTCCGAGGGGGCAAGTTCGAGTGCTTTTGTGATCGAGGCAAGGGCCTCCTCGTTTCGCTCCAGGGCACGCAGGCAGATACCCCGGTCATGCCATGCAAAGGCATGCGAGGGCTCGATCTCGAGCGCTTTGTCAAAGGCGGCTATGGCCTCCTCGTACTTCCCCTCCCGGTAATAGAGGCGGAGCCCTTCCTGGTAATATGACTTGGACCTGCCCAGCAGCCGGTCGAACATCTTTCCCTGGCCGGCAGGAGTGGCAGGCTTTTCTCCCTTTTCTGCCTTTTCTTCCTGGAGCAGGAGGTCGGTCCCGATAGTATGGGTGATGTCCCGGATGGCCTGGATGATACCGACAAAGATCCCGCGGCCGTCATACAGCGCCTTTGCCTTCATCCAGAGAACCCGCTCCCCTCCTTCCTTAGCCGGGGCCTTGATCCAGGCAGTAATCATCCCGTCCTCCTTTGCGATGACCGAGTACCGGTTCTTCCGGATGACCGCCTCGTCCTCGAAGACCATGTCTGCAAGGAACGGCACCTTGCTGCCGAAGAAGGCGACCGCATAGGCATGGTCCTTCTTTCCCAGTACGTCCGCTGCAGCCACACCCGAGAGGTCTGCCATCCCCTTGTTCCAGGCGATTATCTTGCCGTCCCGGTCGATTGCAAAGGCCGGCTCGGAGAAGAAGTGGACAGCATCGGAAAGGATCTTCTGGGAGGTCCCGATCCCTTTGCCGACGATTTTGCCTTCGACGGCCCGCCGGATCATGTGGACCATCTCCCGGAGCTGCGGCTGGATCTCCTCGCCTTTTTTTAAGTAAAAGTTCGCGCCGTTGTTGAGCGCCTCGATGGCCGCGTATTCCCGGCCTACCCCGGTAAAGATGATAACCGGTGTCGAGTCCCCCTTGGACCGGAGGATCTTTAAAAACTCGATCCCGTTGATCTCCGGCATATCGTAGTCCACGATAATTGCATCGAAGGTCTGGGTGTTTAAAAGGGTCAGGGACTCCTTTGCGGAGGTGGAAGTGATCACCTTCATTTCGCCAAACCGCTCCAGGAACTGCCGGGTGACGTTGAGGACCTCCGTCTCATCGTCAATAATAAGCACTGAGAGCATGTCAGACCGTTATGTCGTTTTTATCCGGCAAAAGATAAAAAAGGATGTATTATCAGGCGCGCTTGGAGAGCTCGTGATCGAGATAGAAGAGGTGCCCGGGAATATCCCCCAGGGTCTTTATCTTATCCACGATCAGGGCAGCATTTGCTTCCTCCTCGACCTGCTCTTTGACAAACCACTGGAGCATCTCGAAGGTCGCGTGATCCTTTTCCTTAATTGCGAGGTCAACAAGGGCATTGATCATCCCGGTCACTTTCTGCTCGTGGGCATACACCTCTTCAAAGACCTTGCCGGACGACGACCACTTTGCCTTGGGAGCCTCGATGGTGTCGAGAGTTGCCTTCCCCTGCCGTGCGAAAATGTACTCGTAGAACTTCATGGCATGCCCTCTTTCTTCATTGGACTGGATCATCATCCAGTGGGCAAAGCCGGTGAGATTGACCGAAGTAAAATAAGCCGACATTCCCAGGTAGAGGTACGAGGAATAGAGTTCGCGGTTGACCTGGCGGTTCAGTGCTTCTTCCATGGTTTTGGATAACATACTAAGATCTCCTGTATGCGCGTGAGATTGATTTGGTTTTTAATAAGGGTATCGCCCGTGACAACAAATGTCCGGGAAAAACGGGATGCCCACCCGGAAGCGGGCAAAGAAGGATGGCGGCCCGGGTTATCGCCGGATCCGGTTCTTCTCTTCCTTGATATCGAGAAGGATCTCCAGCTCGAGCGATTTTGCAAAAGCGATCTCTGCCTCATCGCTCTTCCCGGTCTCCTCAAGGCAGATCCCCTTCACGTACCAGGCCACCGCATCGTTAGCATTGAGGGTCGAGGCCCGGGTGGCAGCAGCAAGGGCCGGCACGTACTGCCCGACCTGAGAAAGGGCCAGAGCCTTCCTCGACCAGGCATCGGCCTGGTTCGGGTTGAGGGCGAGTGCCTGGTCGCAGTCCGCGACAGCATCGGCAAAACGCTCCATCTCTATCTTCGCCCCCGCCCGCTGGCTCCAGCACTCGGGGTTTCTGGGTTCGAGCCGGATCGCCTGGTCGTACAGTGCAAGGGCTTCCTTGTACTTGGTCTGCCGGACGTACTGTTCCGCCCGCTTCAGGATGCGGGGGATCTCGCTCACCGGCATACGGTGCTCCCGGCCGGGTTGGCTTTTTCCAGGTGATGGGATGGGTCGGTCATACTCAGGATTCGTCGATCAGGTCGCCGAAGATCTTTTTTAAGGCTGCTTTTTCGTACACTGGCGCTTCCTGCTCCGCGGCAAGCAGGTGTTGGGGCGTTTCCCAGATAAACCAGTCCTTCATCGTCATGTAGGCGAGCATGGCGTTGGTGAGGTTCACCCCAACCTTGTACAGGTTCCCGTAATACTCGAGACTGGAATCTGCACTCCAGTCTGCGGTCAGGTGCTTTTCCATGATCGTGAGCATGTTGTCGCCAAAGACCTTGGACTGGTACCATGCCGTATGCGTCCAGCGGGTGGTGAGCATCTCCTTGACCTCGAGGTGGTCGAACTTCTTCATCTGGGGGATGTTTACTACCGGCATCAGCTTGTCGGCGGGAAGCGTCTTTGCCAGGTAGAGGTCCCGGGCATAGAACATGGACTTGTCGAGCACGAAGTACCGCCGGGGGATGATCTCCATCATGTCCATCATCTCATCCATGTCCTGCTTGCCGTCCTTGAGGAGGATGTAGAGCTGGGTCTTTCGCAGCTGCTCCATCCGATAATAGATCCGGGCGTTGACCACCGGGTTCCAGGGCAGTTCGTTGATATCATCGTGGAACTGCTTATACAGGATAAAAAGCATGTCGATGAGTTTTTTGACCGGCAGCTTTTTGTCCTTCTTTGCCTCGTCCTTGAGCGCGTCGAGGTACACCTGCCGCATCCCGGTATAGACCGTGTCCGCGTTGTACGAGAGGACCCGGTACCCGCCGGTCTTTGCTGCCGCCCCCTTGACGAGGAGGTGGGTGCACTGTTTTGCGATGACAAAGTCCTTTAACAGGCCGATGTAGTTTGCAGGAAAGATGATGATGTTCTTGTCAAGGTTATACGAATAGACGTCGATGAGCGTCCCGCCCGGGGGAGCCTCGGGTTTGCGCAGCAGGGTGACCTCGGTGTCAAGCATCCGCTCGGTCTCCGCAATGAACCGGCGGATAGGCCGGGTGAGGGGCATGTTGGTCTTCATGGCCCGTCATCCTCTCCCGTCTTCATCCTGCTGCACCGCCATATCTTCTTACCTGACGTAACGGGTAGATTTCACGTAAAGAGGGAAAAACGTTAGGATCCTGCTCACGGGGCCGGAAAATCAAAAAAAACCGGGAGTGCTGCAGGGTCCGGTCACGGCCTTTTCCGGGGCCGGGCAAGGGAGTGGATAAAGCCGGTGAGGGGATCCTGTTTTTTGGGCCGGAAGACGCCCTGGTTGACGTACCTGACATCTTCGATCGAGAAGAATGCACCGGGGTTGGTCTCCTCGATATGCCGGGTGATCCGGGGGACATCGTCGCGGTTCACCAGCGAGATGATCATCGTAACCCCGCCCCGGGCCCCTTTCGCATCCAGGCAGGTGGTGCCGTAGTTCTCCGCCTGCATAAACTGCATGATCCCGTCACCGCTGCCATCGGTCGTGATGATGCGCATGATCACCATCCCGATCGAGAGTTTCTCCTCGATGACAAGGCCCACGTACGTCCCCAGCGCAAACCCGAATGCATAGGCAAGGAAGTACGAGATATTGGAGAGGTTGTTGAGAACACCGACAATCGCCAGCAGCCAGATGATGATCTCAAAGAACGCGATGACCGGGGCGAGATACTTCATCCCCTTGGACAAAAAGACGATCCGGAGCGTCTCCATGCAGACGTTTGCGATCTGGGCAAGGAAGATGAGCAGAGGGATGATAACGTAGTTGAAGATCTCGGGATTGACAAGGTAGAATGCCACGGTATTTGCCTTCTGTCCGGGAGGAGGTCATCTGGCCCGCCGGGGCGGCGGGGTTAAATTGCACAACATATGCCGTCGTTTCTATATCAACATTACGGGGAAATCCGGTTAAAAAAGGGAGATCTGGTAAGATTGGCGCGATCGCGCGGATGTATGCGCCCGGTTTCCTTTCTCTTAAGCGCCTGCGTACTTCGCGGGATCGGCATCGAACTTCTTCTTGCAGCCCGGGGCGCAGAAGTAGTACTTTTTCCCCTTGTAGTCGCTGGTGAACTTTGCCGTCTTTTCATCGACGGTCATGCCGCAGATCGGGTCAATGGCCATACTCTTTCACCTAGGATCCTTCTTCTTTGCTTCCGGTATATACCCTTTGAGGAGAAGCGAGAGGGTGACGACGGTGACCGAGCTCGCGGCCATCGCAAGGGCGGCAAGCTCCGGCCGGAACATGTAGCCGGTGAACGGGTACAGGATGCCGGCGCCCACCGGGATGAGCGCCGCGTTGTAGGCAAAGGCCCAGAAGATGTTCATCCGGATCCTGCTCATCACTTTTTTGGAGAGTTCCAGCGCCGCCACCGCGTCGAGCAGGTCGTCACGCACGAGCACGATCTCCCCGCTCTCGATGGCCACGTCCGTCCCGCTCCCGATCGCGATCCCCACGTCCGCCTGCGCAAGTGCCGGGGCATCGTTGATCCCGTCACCGACAAAGGCCACGACATCCCCCTTCGCCTGCAGGGCTTTGACCTCTGCGGCTTTCTGGTCCGGGAGGACACCGGCCACCACCCGGTCGATCCCGAGAATCCGGGCAATGCCCTGGGCGGTTCGAGGGTTGTCGCCGGTCACCATGAGGGTGGCAAGCCCGTGTGCCTTAAAACGCCGGACCGCCTCAGCACTGGTCTCCTTGAGGGTGTCGGCGATCGCGATCGCCCCGGCAAGTCCACCGGAGGATGCCACGAGGATGACCGTTTTCCCGTCCTGTTCGAACGCAGCAATCCGGGTCTCGAGATCTGCGGGCACTGCGATACCATGGTCCTGCATCAGTGCGCGGTTGCCTGCAAAGACCGGTTCGCCCAGCACCTCCGCCGTCACGCCCTTTCCCCCGACCGTATCGAACTTCTCCGCCGGTTCGACCGCAACCCTGCGCTGTGCTGCAGCCCGGACCACGGCCTGCGCAAGCGGGTGGGCGGAGCTCTTCTCGACCGAGGCTGCAAGGGAGAGGAGCGTCTCTTCGGTAACCCCGGCAGTGACGAGATCGGTCACCTCGGGACGGCCCTTCGTGAGCGTGCCGGTCTTGTCGAAGATCACGGTGGTCACCCGTTCCGCGGTCTCCAGCGCTTCGCCATTCCGTATCAGGATCCCCAGTTCTGCCCCGCGCCCGACCCCGACAGTCACCGCGGTCGGCGTGGCAAGTCCCAGCGCACAGGGGCAGGCAATCACGAGCACCGAGATGAGCGCGGTCAGGGCCAAAAGAAGGGTGGCGTGGAGCACGAAGTACCAGGCAACAAACGCCGCAGCGGCGATGATGAGGACAGCCGGGATAAAGTACGTGACCGCCACGTCCGCGATCCGCTGCACGGGAGGCTTTGACCCCTGCGCCTCCTCCACGAGCCGGATGATCCGGGCAAGTACCGTGTCCCGCCCGATCTTTGCAGCCTTGACCGAGAGGATCCCGTTCGTGCTGATCGTGCCGCCGACTACCCGGCTCCCCTTTCTTTTCAGGGGCGGGACCGGTTCGCCTGTGATCATCGACTCGTCCACGTAGCTCTCGCCCGCTACCACCTCGCCGTCAACCGGGATCCGGCTGCCGGGTTTTACTACGACAATATCGCCGACCGCAAGGTCCGCGACAGCCACCTCCACCTCTTTTCCTTCGCGGATGATGGTCGCGGTCTTTGCCTGCAGGCCGGCCAGTTTCTTTATCGCGTCCGAGGTTCGCCCCTTGGCCCGGGCCTCGAGGTACCGCCCCAGCATGAGAAATGCCGCGAGCATGATGGCGGTATCGTAGAACATGTACTCGCTCGTGAGCACAACCGAGAACGTGCCCATCACGCTTGCCACGAAAGCAACGCCGGTACCCATCGCGTACATCACGTCCATGGAGAGGACGTGGTTTTTGAGCGATCCCCACGCGGCCCGGAAAATGGGGTACGCAACGTAGACAAAGACCGGGGTGGAGACGATAAGCATCCCGTATGCGAGGAGCTGCATGGGGATCCCAAGGGGCACCCACATGAGCACCATCAGGGAGATGGCGACCGCAAAACCAAGAGAGAACCGGAGCAGCTTGTCGTGGAGGTCGGCATCCCGTGCCGCCTTCTCCGCTTCGTCACTGATCTCTCCTGCAATCCCGAGGTACTGGTACCCCGCATCCTCGATCGCGTGCCTCACCTCCGGGATCGCCGTAACAGACGGGTTATAGGTAACGTAGGCCTGCTCGTTTGCCAGGTTGACATTTGCCTCAACCACACCGGGCAGTGCCCGGAGTGCCGCCTCGATGGTCTGGACGCAGGTGGCGCACATCATGCCGCCGACCCGGATCGTCACCTCGCGGTTGATCACGTCATACCCGGCCTCACGCACGGCCTTCTCGAGATCGTGGATCGAGATCGTGGCCGGGTCATATTCCACCCGTGCAGTCTCGGTCCCGAAATTGACCTGCGCCCCGGCAACGTCCCTGACGTTTGCAAGCGCCTCTTCCACGGTGACTGCACAGGTGGCGCAGTGCATCCCGGTGATCTTCAGTTCGGCGTTCTTCTTTTCATCCGGCATAAAAAATGCACCCTCCCGGAGTGGATCTCTTTTGCATCTTTTTCTTGTTCCCTAATAACGATTCTGAGGAGACAAGAGCAGGTACGAATGGAATATTTATTGCGCTGTACGCCAACATGCAGGATATCCAGCGGGGAATGTACATGAAGGTGACCATCGACCGGATGCAGTGCGTGAGCTGCGGTTCGTGCTGGGACTCCTGCCCGGCACTCTTTGTACAGAATGCAGACGACTCGTTCTCCCAAATCGTATCCGAGTACCAGGAAAAGGGGGACCTTGCGTCGAGCGTGGAGCTTCCTGAAGGCATGGACTGTGCACGCGACGCGGCCGATCTCTGCCCCGCCACAATTATTACCATTGTGGAGTGACCGCAGGGAACGAAGAACCGGTCACTCCCTGATCATCGTGAGGATCATCCGGAAGCGCTCGTGCGCGAAGACCGCGTGCGGCTTGTTTGCCGGCATGATGATCATCTCACCCGTTTTTACTGTATATGAAGTCCCGGCGATCTGCACCTCGGCAGTCCCGTCGGTTACCATGAGCACCGCATCGTAGGGAGCGGTGTGCTCGGAAAGGCCCTCCCCGGCATCGAAGGAAAAAAGGGTGATCGTGCCGGCTTTTTTGAAGACCAGCATCCGGCTTGCCACCGTCCCGGGCTGGTACGCGATCAGTTCATTGACCGGCAGTACTTTCTCCCGGATATCTTCCCGTCCCGTTTCCGTCATAACAGGTCACTGCAGAGGGTATGCGCCTGCACCCTGATATCTGTACTGTTGATCCGGACCGGGAACGCGAGACAACAGAAAAGGAGATTCTCCCCTGCAACCGCATGGTTTAAGAAAGAGCGAACCCGACTTCTCTTCCTCACAGGATGATTGTATGAAATACAGTACTATTCTTTTCCTTGCACTCGTGCTCTGCCTTTTCTGCCTCCCGCTTGCCGGGGCAGATACCCGGAGTGCGTCCGCAGGACCCGCGGCCGTCTCTTCCGGCCTTACGGCCCTGAAGGCCGAAGATGTGACCACTACCGAGACCACGATGGAGCCGGTTACGATGCCGACCGAGGAACCGACCTTTGCTCCGGTTACCGAGACGCCGACCATTGCGCCGACAACGGAAGCGACCACCCAGCCTACGGAAACGCCAACGATCGCACCGACTACCGAGGAGACAACCCAGCCCACGGAAACACTGACCATAGCACCGACAACGGAACCCACCGTGATGCCGACCGAGACTGTCACCACCGAGGAGACCACGTCACCAGTGCCGGGACCGTATGCACCGGTCGCCGACTTCTCGGCTTCGCCTACCTCCGGCAACGGCCCGCTGACCGTCAGGTTCACGGATACGTCCCTGAACAACCCCACGATGTGGAGCTGGGACTTTGGCGACGGCTCTGATACAGGTACGACCGGGTCCCCGACGCATACCTACACCGACCCGGGCAGCTACACCGTGACCCTGACCGCGTCCAACCGGTACGGTTCGGACACGATCACCCAGTACGACATCGTGACGGTGAACGGCCAGGTGATGAGCAACGGGGCAATCTACGCCCAGTCGGTGCCGGCAGGGGCCGCAATCTACGTGAACGGCGTAAGTTACGGGACCTCCCCGGTAACGGTGAACAGCCTGTTCCCCGGCACGTATTCCGTGATGGCCACGTTAAACGGTTACAATACCGATGTGCGGACGGTCACGGTCTCCCCGGGCAAAACCGCGGGATACTACCCGACCCTCCAGCCATCCCCCAACCCGCCGGGGACTCTTGGTGCGATCTATGCCCAGTCCACCCCGGCCGGGGCCGGGATCTACGTGAACGGTGTCTATTACGGGACGTCCCCGCGCACGATCAGCAACCTGCTGCCCGGCACCTACTCCGTAATAGCCACCCTTGACGGCTATACCACGAACACGCAGCTGGTGACCGTGACCGCGGGCCAGACAGCCGGTTACTACCCGACCCTCCAGCCATCGCCTTCGCCGGCCCGGACCGGCGCGATCTTTGCGCAGTCCACTCCTGACGGCGCAGCCATTTACTTAAACGGTGTCTACCAGGGAGTTTCCCCGCTCACCATCACGGACCTTGTTCCGGCTACCTACACGATGAAGGCCACACTGAACGGGTACGCTGACGATGTGCAGCGGATCACGATAAGCGCCGGCCATGTCTCGTTCTACTCACCGGTCTTCTACCCGTCGCCACCGCCCGTAGGGTCCAAGCAGGGGATCATCGCGGTGTACGCGAACGTGAACGGCGCACAGGTGTTTTTCGACAACACCAATGAAGGGACCATCAGCAATGGCGTGCTCTTTGTGACAGTCGCAACCACGGGAACCCCCGTCCAGACCGTCAGGGTCGAGAGCACCGGGTACATACCCTATACCACCAGTCTCTCCCAGTGGCCCGGTGACGGCGAGACGGTAAAAGTGCAGGCAACGCTTGTGCCCGCACCGGTGCCGACCACCACAAAATCCCCGCTGCCGGCCGCGGTCACGATCGGGGCCCTCGGCGCCGGGGCAATGCTCTTCCTCGCCGTAAACCAGCGCAGGAACCAATAAATCTTTTTTTTATTATCCGTCAGGACGGTTGCATTCCCGCTGCCTGAATCGTATCAGGACGTCCGGCACTACTTTTCTCCTGAACAAGGGGACGACACTTTTGAATGAAAAAAGAATTTCCCCGGCCGGGGGTAAGAACAGCGCTGCCTCTCTGCAACGCTCGCCGGGAGAATGCCTGTGTACTCCTTTTCTTACAGGGATGCCGGGGCAGGTTCGCTCTTCCGGGGGGCACGGACCTCCCGGATGACCAGGTAGAGGAGATCGGTGAGGTACCCGAAGAAGGGCAGGATCGCAAGGATGGTCCAGACCGGTGCCAGCATCTTCTGTTCCTTTGCGTCCCGGTAGATGAGGAATGCAAGGAGCAGCTGGATGACCCAGAGTCCGATCATCAGGATCGGCCCGGCAAATGAGTGGGTATGATACATCATGTACGGTGCCATTGTAAAGTATACATTACGCGACCGTATATAGATTCAGCTCCGGGCAGAACGTTCTCCCGGTCGCAAAGGGTTTTCTCATATCACGGATGTAGGGAATATCATGGCACGAATTATTCCGTACCTGCTGCCCGGCCTCTTCATTCTTCTCGTGCTCCTTACTGCCGGCTGTACCGGGACAATGCCCGGTGAAAACCAGACGGTCACGACTGCCCCGTCCCCGGCAGCCATCCCCACCACCCTGCCTGCAACCGCGGTGGCCGCAAACACAACGATCCCATCGCTGGTGACCACGGTGACTCCGGTCGCTCCCGCCACGGCCACAACGGTGACGCTGACCACCAGGCCGATCCCGCCGCCCACACTCTCATCGATCAATGTCTACGGGATCAACTACCAGGTCTTTGCGCTCTCCCGCGATACACAGGGCGTGATCACGACCGGCAACATTACGCTCTCCGGGGTGATCGATTCCCTGTCTGCCTATCCCCTGAAAGTCGTGGTGAGGGGAGATATGTTCGGCGCCCATTCACCCTTTGACCAGCCCAAGGCCACGGCGTACGACACGGTCTACCTCACGCCACACGGGACAGCGGGGTTTGTGCTCCACATGGACAACTATGTGTTCAACGACTGGCCGGGATACGCGGTAGAGCCCGATACCTGGAACCTGACGGTGGAAAACGTCTCGGTGGCCACCGGCTGACGGGGATTTTTACTCCACGAACCGTTCCAGCCAGATGTACGGCTTCTCACCGGCAAGGCCGCACTGCCGGAAATAGCCGGAGAGATACCCGTCCGATCCGGCCACCAGCGTCGAGAGGTAGGCAATCTTCTTCTCCCGGAGGAGATCGAGGAGGGCCTGCATTAAAAGCCGGCCGTACCCGGAGCCCCGGGACACGGGGTTGACGTAGAAATTATCCAGGTATGCCCAGTGGGAGGACATGATCTTGGAAAAGCAGAACCCGGCGATCTCCCCGCCGTCATCAAGCACAAGGAGAATGTTTGCCCCGGGTGCCGCGATCCACTCCGCCAGTTCTTCGCGCTCATAGAACCGGATCCGGGGGCTGACCCCAAAGGCCGGATCAGCGGTACCGAGCGCACAGAGCGGATCGATATCGTCAGGTCCGGCCCTCCGGACGATCGCGGTCATGGTACTGTACGGTAGAAGGCAGCGAAAATGAAGGTTTCTTTACCGGCACAATGCCCCGCAGGTCATGCCCGGTTTCCCGCCCGGCCCTTCCACAAGCCGGCCGCAAGCGGGAGGATGACCATCAGGAGATAGTAGATGTACACGTCCGGCTTGTAGTACCCGCCTGCCGGCTGGAACAGGAGTACGATGAAGAGGTAATCACAAAGCACCGCGAGTGCGGCCCAGGTAACGGCGAGAAGGGCGTAATATCGGATGCCCGCGCCCCGGATGCGGAAAAGGAGCACCCAGAGCGTGATGATGACCCCGACCGGCAGGATCGCCCAGCCGATGAGAGATGCGGGGAGCGCAAAGAAGAGGAGGATCCCGAGCAGGTAGCCGATGAGCCAGAGGGCCAGACCCCAGCCGATTGTATCGATCAGTACCTGTTTGTCCATGGTATTCCTGCAGGAAACCTATGGAGCTGATGCAGGATAAAGGCAGGGCCCGGGTCAGGTGCATAGAGCACCCATTACCTGCCCAGCAGGAGGGAGAGGAAATAGATGCCAAAGATGATGGTAACGACCATCAGGCAGATCGCGATCCTGCCCAGCCAGCGATGGCCCGTGCGGACACCCCCTTTCGCCGTCTTTACCCGGCGGATGCTGTACCCCACAACAAGGGTGAGTACCACCAGAAGCCCGGTGGTCACCCCGAGGATCTCGTGGATGTTCCGGAGAGGGGGAAAACCGGAGAGCGCGACCATGTACACACCAACCGCTATGCCGGCGATAATACACGATGCGCCGCAGGTCTGGAGAATGGCATGGGACCGGTACCAGTTTCCGGTCTTGTGGTACCGTGCAACGAGAAACCCGGTAAGGAGGAGGATAAAACCGGTCAGCATGAGGCCTGCATGGTACGGCCAGTAGACCGGTATTCCCTGGCTGAATTGTGCAGCGCCGCCATGTGCCGGGGGTAAGGGAAGGGCAAGGACGGGACCACAGAGGAGTGCGATAAGGATGACGGGGAGGAGGGCACGGACGATCCCCTTCCCGCCGGGGATCCTACAATATCCCAAGAGGTATTCTCCCCGCCGGGCTGTAACCGGAACACTGGACAGAAAGGGCATGAGCTGGTACGAGCAATGTTGATAATTCCGGTATTTATTCCTTCAGAAGATCGTCTGCCTTACGAGTTGTCCCAGGCAGGCGAATACATGATGGGATGGTGATGGGCCGGACAGATCCTGATCCGTGCGGAATTCCATTCCTATAAAAGGGAATAGTCCCCGGGAGCCTGCTGCGTTCCTGGAATACTCGCGGCCCCGGTCAGAGCACATACGGGATCAGCGCCTTTACTTCCTGCCGGTACCGGGCGTACTCCTCGCCAAACTCTTCTTCGAGATATTTTTCTTCCATCCGGAACTTGATCACAAAACCGGCGAGAAGGATGAGGACACAGGCAAAGATGATGAAGTACCCGATGCCGATCGCGGTCCCCAGGAGGCCAAGGAGGATCCCCGAGTAGATGGGGTGGCGGACGTACCGGTACGGCCCGGTACGGGTGAGGGTGTGTTCGGTGCGGATCGTGGGGCGTGCGCTCCAGTTTGACCCGAGGTGGACCCGGGCCCAGACCGCAAAGGCAAGGCCGGCGACCGTGATGAGCAGGCCGGCAAGGGTAAAGATGAGGCCCGCCGGAACCAGGCGGGCTGCGACGAGCTCCGGCGAGATCCAGCTGACAAACAGGAGGCCGATCACGACCCAGATGACCCCGTACATCAGAAACGAGAGCCGGGACTGGGTCCGTTTTACCGGCGACCGGGTCTGCCACGCGGAGATAAGCCAGTACGCGTAAAATACGATCCAGACAAGGGCAAACAGAAGATCGAAAACCTGCATGGTATCTTCCCGGCGCCTGCGGGGATCCCGGAAAGGATCACAGGTGCGACCCTCCCCGGCCCACGTCCAGGCGCAAATCTCTCACCGGTGTGCGTGCGGCCGGATAATGAAGGTATGCTCACCTGACGGGGGCCGGCCAATCCACCTGCGGGTTTTATAGGCAGTGCCGGCAAGACTACCTTCAGATGGCATTATGCAGATCACACCGCATATCCACGCTCTCAGGACACCACTCGGGCCCGATCCCGATCGGTTCGTGCACGTGTACCTCATCTACGGGGACGGCATCACGCTCATCGATACCGGGGTTAACGGGACGGAGAAGCTGATCGCGGATTACATCCGTTCAACCCGTCATGACCCTTCGGAGATCAGTAAGATCATCCTGACCCACGCGCACCCGGACCACACGGGCTCCGCAAAGGTGCTCCGGGAACTCTCGGGCTGCACGATTGCCGCCCACCCGCTGGACGCCCCGGCGATCGAGCACCCGGACCCGGCACTCCTCAAACCGCCGGCCCCCGGGATGCTGCCTCTCGTGAGCGGAGGGGTGCCGGTCTGTCGGCTGCTTCCTGATGGCGGGACGGTCGACCTCGGCAAAGGGCTCATCCTCGAACTGCTCGCCACGCCGGGCCATACCCCGGGCTCCATCTCCCTGTTTTTAACCAAGGAACGGGCACTCTTTACCGGCGACGCCGTGCAGGCCCCCGGCCGTACCCCGATCTATACCGACCCGGTGGCGCTGGTCCGATCGCTCCGGCGCCTTGCGGCGATCCCCGATATCCGGCACTACCTCCCTTCGCACGACCTTCCCGCGAAGGGAAAGGAGTCCTACAAGCGTATTGATGAGTCCCTTGCCTACATCCGGCACATCCACGCGTTTGTCCAGGAGGCCGTGGCTGCAGGGCCCGGGACGCCGGACACGCTCGCGCTTGCCCACCGGCTTGTTGCAGAGCTCGGGCTTCCCGCCATACCCCCCCATCATGCAGCCTTTATTGTGCGGACCATTGAAGCCGATCTGAACGCCAAAGGACTGGACGAGCTGCTCAGGGAGTGACCGGGTGAAGGGAGCACAGGATCGCGGGGAGGCGTGCTGAAAGGATGGATATCGTCTACCTCCTCTGGCAGCGCTCGATGCGGCAGCTCTCCCGCTCCTGGAGCCGCACGGCTATGAGCGTGATCGTGCCGTTTGCCTTCCTCATCCTCATGGGGGCAGGGCTCAGCGGCGTTGTGGAGATGCCGGGCATTGCGAAAAATTACCTTCTCTTTCTGATCCCGGGCATGGTAGCGGTGACCGTGATGTTTACCGGCCTGGGGCATGGCATCGAGCTCCAGTGGGACCGGAAGTTCGGGTTCTTAAAAGCGGTGCTCGTCGCCCCGGTCTCGCGCATGGAGATCGTGCTGGGCCACACGGCCGGCGGGGCAACGACCGCGATCATCCAGGGCCTTGTCCTCCTCTTCCCGGCGCTTCTGGTGGGATTCACCTTCCCCGGCCTTGCCGGGTTCTGCCTTGCGTTTCTCTTCATGGTCCTTATTGCCATCTCTTTTACAACGGTTGGGGTGGTAATTGCGTCACAGATCGGAGATTCGGAGGGGTTCGGGCTTGCGACCTCCCTTGTCACGCTTCCGGTCTTCGGCCTTTCCGGGGCGATCTTTCCCATCAGCACACTGCCTGCGTGGGTCGAGCCTGTCACGCTCATAAACCCGCTGACCTACAGTGTTGAGGGCATCCGGTACAGCCTGACCGGGATGTCCCAGATCCACCCGGCGATCTGCCTTGCGGTGATGGCGGGGTTCTGCGTGGTGACGACCGTGGGCGGGGCATACCTCTTCCGGAAGATGCGGTAAAAACATCCGTAACTCCCCGCCCGCAGATCCGAAACGTTAAACCCCGTCAGTATGATACTCCCCATACGGTAAAGAGCACAAACCCGTTGACGCCGGCATGTTCAGGTCAGCATCCTGTTGCCAGGCCGGATCCGGTGGGTTGCGCTCCGGTTATTCCGGGTGGAGTGGTTTTTGTATGCAGAGGACTCATCGTGCGGGGTATATTTTGGCGGCCTGCCTTCTCGTTGCCGGACTGATAGCACTTTCCGGTTGTACGCAGCAGGGACAGGACCCAACGATCGTAAAGACGGACGCCGGCTATGTGTCAGGAATAAACCAGAACGGCACCCGGGTGTACCTCGGGATCCCGTTCGCAGCCCCGCCGGTTGGGGATCTTCGCTGGAGGCCTCCGGCCCCGGTCCGGTCCTGGGAGGGAGTGAAAGCGGCAACGGCATATGGGGCAACCTGCCCCCAGGCACAAAAAGGCTCCGTGCCGGGAACACCTGCACTGAACATGAGCGAGGACTGCCTGTACCTCAATGTCTGGACCCCGGCAACGAACGCGAGCGATAAGCTGCCGGTCATGGTCTTCTTCTACGGCGGAGGATTTACCGGTGTTGAGGGCTCCATGCCCATGTACAACGGGACCACCCTTGCGGAGAAGGGGGTTATTGTCGTCACCACGAACTACCGGCTCGGGGCTCTGGGCTTTCTGGCCCACCCGGCACTGGACCTCGAATCAGCGCACAATGCCTCGGGCAATTACGGGATCCTCGACCAGCAGGCCGCCCTGGAATGGGTACAGGATAACATCGCCGCGTTCGGCGGAGACCCGTCAAGGGTGACGATCTTTGGCCAGTCTGCCGGTGGTGAAAGTGTCTATATCCACCTGGTCTCTCCCGGGAGCAGGGGTTTGTTTTCCCAGGCGATCGTGGAGAGCGGTCCCTTCCGGGCCCATGGGGCGATCATCAATGCCACACATCCGAAGGATTATGCCGAACAGTTCGGAGTGCAATTCGCCCAAAACCTCGGGTGCTCCGGCCCGGATGCCATTGCCTGTATGAGGAATGTCAGCCCCGATGCCCTGATCAATGCAACGCCATCGTCGCCTTCAGAGTTCTGGAGCACCCATACCGTCATGTTCGAGCCCAATGTTGACGGGTGGGTCCTCCCGGACACACTGGACAACCTGTATCTCACGCACCAGGAAGAGCCGGTTCCCTTAATGGTCGGGAACAATGCCAATGACGGGACAACGCTCTCTGCGGATGCCAACATGAGCGTTGCGGAATACCGGTTATTCCTTGCGAGCCGGTTCGGCAGCGATGCCGATGCGGTCTTCGCACGGTACCCGGCCAATTCCACGGCACAGGTCCAGCTCCAGCTTGCGCAGATCATGGAGAACGAAGATTTTATCGACTCGGTGAAGTTTACGGCAGGGTCGATGAGTGACATCAGCCCGGACACGTACATGTACCGGTACTCCTACATCATTCCCGGGCAGCCGGAGGGGGCATTCCATGGCAGCGAGCTCGTCCTGCTTTTTTCCGTCCCCGGGATCAGTACGGATCCGGCAGTGGCCGACAATGTCGTGGACCTCTGGACCCGGTTTGCAAAGACCGGGAACCCGAACGGAGGGATGGATATCACCTGGCCGAACTACACGCGGGCACAGGGGCAGTACCTCGATATCAATATCACCCCGTCCGTGAGAGGCCCGTAACGGTTTACTGCATGTACCCTGCCATCGGGGAAAGGACGGGCGCAATACCGGGCCACAACGGATGACGACACGGTCCGGGCATACAGGGGACGGTGGCATAAAAGAAAGAGAGATATGCCGGCCCCCTTGCCTGCTCAAGGTTCCGGGACTGCAGGAGCCTGCCAGTCCTGGTTGAATTCCATTTCAATCCGGTCGAGGATCGGTTGCTCTGTCACAAGGATCCCCAGGTTGCGGCTCTGATCCAGGGATTCCGCAGCAAAATACGCCGAACCCACGTACGCAACCTGGCGGGGTGTCCCGTAATCTGCAACCGCCACCTTGGCATGGATGTACGGCGATGCAATCGATTTTGCCTGGGCACCGCCGGCAGTGAGCGTGGCAAGGGCCGGTGCATTGATGTTCGTCCCGTTGCTGCCCACATTATAGGCCGCAAGAACCCTTACCGCGACCCCTCGTTTTGTTGCATCGCTGATTGCTCCTATCACCTGAGGGTCAGTTATTGCGTCATTGTAGACATCGAGCGTCTTTGCAGAACCGTTAATTACGCCGAGGATCTTTTCCCGCGCATTGACCGGGCTCCAGACAAGCGCAGGCTGGTCCGGCGTCACGTTCTTGTAATTCCAGTCAGCCTCGAACACCTTTTCGATCTCCTGTACTTCTGCCGGGTCATTGGTGATGATCCCGAAATCCCGCGTGGTGCTGAAAAATGTCTGGTCCAGGTTAAGCGTCATGATGATCGCGACTGACCCGTCTGCAGTGAGCGTCTTCTGGTGGGTGAGGACAAATGCGGGAGACCCGGGCATCATCTGCACGCCGAGCGGGGTGAGGTTTGCAATCGCATAGTTGTTCGGGTTCGTGACGTTCTCCGCCGCAAACGAGGCATTGTTGTAGATGATCCGTACCGAGACGCCTCGCACCTGTGCTGCGGCAAGCGCGGTGACGATCTCCGGGTCATCGAGTTGGTAGATGGTGAGCGTGATGGTCTTTTGCGCACCGTTAATCGTTTTGAGGATCAGCGCACGGCCGTCATTGGACTCCACAAAGATCGTGTGGATACCCGTGTTTCCCGACGACACATTTGCGGTTGTCCCGGCGTTCGCCTGCACGGGGGAAGATGTAGGCCCGGTACAGCCTGCGGCAACAACCGCAAGCACGGCAAACATGACTGCACCGGCAAGAAGGATCGGCATTCTGGCATTCATTGATTCAGGATATCACTGGCAGGACAGAAAAGTCATCCGGTAGATTGCCGGGAACGCACAAAGACTGCGAAACAAGAACGTTCATATCTCTACACTCCGACTATGAACAATCCCCTCTCCATCGATCATGTGGTGCTCTTATGAAAAAACCGATCTCCTGTTTCCTTGCCATTGCCGTTCTTCTCTCAGTGATCCTCGCTGCCGGGTGTACGGGCAGCACGACGACAAGTACGCCGGCAGTCAGCCCGGCCCCTGCAATAAACGTTACCTCCCTTCCTGTCCAGTACGCCGATGTCAACGGAGTCAGGATCGGGTACCGCGAGTTCGGGTCCGGCGAACCGCTTCTTATGATCTGCGGGTTCAACGGCACCATGGATACATTTTGGAACGGGACGTTCCTAGGGGTCCTCGCCTCGCAGTACCACGTATACATCTACGACAACCGGGGCATGGGGTACAGCAGCGATACGAATGTTACGCCTGAGATCTCCCAGTACTCTGACGATGCAGCCGCCCTGATGCCGGCCCTTGGGTATTCGAGCATGAACGTGTACGGGGCCTCGATGGGATCCTCGATTGGCCAGCAGCTGGTGATCGATCATCCCGACAGGGTCCGGAAGCTGGTGCTCGAATCCGTTACCTACAGCATACGGACGCCCGACACCAGAGTGCTCTACGCTGTGATCGCGGCGACCGCTCTCGATCCCGCTGCATCTGCAGGGGTGAAAAAAGAGGCCGAGGCAAACCTTGCATGGAACGGTACCTGGGACCAGCTCTCGGGGATCAACAAGAGCGTGATGCTTGCGGTTGGTACCGATGATGTCCTTACGCCCCCGAATGTCACGCACCAGATTGCAGGCCAGATCAACGGGTCGTGGCTTGTGGAGTTCAAGGATCTCCCGCATATCGGTTCGGGGTATGCGCCGGTTGAATATGGAGAGACCACGCTCACGTTCCTCGGGAACAACGAGACGCCGCCGTACTAAACCCTTTTTTGTAAAAAGAATTGCCGGCATTTTTTTTGTGAGGGAAAGTCCCGATCGGAAACACTCCTTTGCCGGCTTTCCTTACACCACGCACACCAGGACCATTACGGCCACCACGAGTGCAGCGCCAACAGAGTACATTCCCCTGAAGGCAAAAAATCCCCATCCACTCGTACAGTTCACCTCATTTGTGTGCTGATTCGCTGACCGGCATTCCCCTTCAAAATTTCAAATACCCGGAGATGAGTGAAAATACTTTGGGTCTCACCACGAACCGGGCCTCCACCGGGGAAAAACCGCCGGAAACCCCGCATCTCTTCCACCGGATACCTCCTTTCCCCGTATAACCGGGCCCGGTTGGCAGATCCGGGGATTTTCCGGAAGAAAACCACTCCCGGATCCCCGTTGCGGGACCGCCCTTATTTTCAGGCCGTATCCGCGTTCCGGTAGCCGAAACAGTACCGGGTGACCTGTTGGTTGTTCCCGTTTTCGCGGCCAAAGAAAGGCCGCTAAATTGCACGGTCATTTCCCGCTTAAAACGGCCTGTTTGACAAAATAACGATTTAAAAGAATATTCGTGGAGTGGATTGGCACCCCTTCCACTGGAACCTGTTGTGAGCGGGTCCTGCCCTGGAACCCCTCCGACGGAGAACAACTCCCCATTGAACGCAGGTCCGGTTGGGACCCCCTTTTATAAAGGAACCGGAAACAGAGCCTACCGGGAGTACGGGTTGACGTAATCGTCCGGCTTCCACCAATCGAGCTCGCCTACCGAAAGTGTATGGACCCGGAGCCGGCGCCATGCCCGTTCGTGCTGCGTGCGCAGCCAGATCTCTTTTGGGATCCAGGGCGGGAACGGCAGGGCCCGGACCTCGCGGAGATCGTCCGGGATAATGTCTTCGTAGATCGTCCCGGGATCGATCCGGTACCGGGTCTGCCGGACACGGACAATGCAGGCCGCCTCAGGTTTGAAGATGAAGAGGTCGTACGCAAGGTCAGCCTGTGTGTTCTCCTGCCACCGGTAGCCCATCCGTTCCGCGAACTTCTTGGCCTCCTCGATCGCGGCCACCGGTTTTCTCCCGCGGGTCATTCCTGTACAGTGGGAGGCGGGGCGTTGAAGGTTTTGTGGTTGGAGGGGGATGATGTAAACGGTGTAAGAGTATTTTATCTCCTGACCTCCCATAACGGGTACTGATGTGGTGACGGATGACGCATTGGTCCGTCACGTCCGCGAACAATTCCACCGGCAACCACCACCGGATCCGAACCACTCCCTGATCCATTCACGAGGCAATCACCATGCTGCGGGGCCCCAGAGCTATCTTCAAACGGGACTTTAAAAAATTCTTGAGCACCCCGTTCCTCATCATAGCATCGCTCTTAATCCCCGTGATGTATCTCATCGTGTTTGGGAGCGCGATGGGGGGGACGCTCACCCATATACCGGTCGGTGTCGTGCAGGAAGGACCGCCCTATATTGACACGCCGCTCTTCACAAACGGGGCATACCAGCTCAACCATATCAGCCAGGGGAGCGACAACGATGCACAAAAACTGCTGGACGTAACGGTTTACACCGACGAGGCGGTGGCCAAACAGGATTTGGCGAACGGGAAGATAGCCGGGGTCGTGGTCTTCCCGTCTTCGGTTTCAAACGACAATGCCGTCAGGGTCTATGTTGACAGCTCGGATTCTGTCATGCCCCCGGTCATCATCGGTGCGGTAGAGGGGTTCCTGCAGGGCATCGGTGCGCAGACCACGGTTGTGGTCGACAAGATCTACGGGGATATCACCTATATCCAGTTCTTCGGTGTGGGCGTCATCGTAATGGCCATCTTTACCTCCACCTCGTTCGGTGGCGGTATCGCGCTCATCAAGGACCGGGAGAACGGCATCCACGAAGGCTACCTTGTGACGCCGGTCAAGCGGACCAGCATCATTCTCGGGATCATTTCGAGCGGCACCGTCCGTGCATTCATCGCGGGGACGGTCATCTTCTGGATCGACCTGCTGATTACCGGCATCACGCTCCAGAGTTTCCAGGACTTCCTGCTCGTGCTCCTCGTGATCCTGATCGTGAGCATCGGGGTGACGAGCTTTGTCGTCTCGTTTGCCTCCCGGTTTTCCTCGCAGCAGGAGTACGGCCCGGTGATCGCCTTCTTCAACCTCATCCTCTTCATGACCTCGGGGGCGTTCTACCCGGTGATCGGCATGCCGGGCTGGCTGCGCTGGATCACCGTCATCAATCCGGAGTATTACGGTATCCATGCCCTGCGAAGCATTGTCCTGCGGAACCAGGGATTGAATGTCATAGGAATGGACCTTATTGCCCTCATGATCTTCTCAACCCTGATGATCATTATCGGGATTGTCACGTTCCGGAGGACGCTGGAGTAGGGGGGGAGTATAATATGGGATACTGTTGAACTCCTCGTAAAGGAACACAGTTTGTAATCTGGTCTCGTGAAGATGGCACTTCATTTCTGGATCTTAATGCTGAACTGGATCCAGATGATTTATGCCCAGAGAAAGATGTTACAAAGCAGTTCTGGAAGAATTTGTATTGGGGGATTTATCAAAATTAGAGATATTGAATTATGAAAAAATATATTACTTTGATTTTCTTAATAAACTATCGATGGTTAAGAAATTTTTTTTAAGGTGAAAAATGAAAAAAATTAATCTTCTAGTTACTGGTTCTGCAGTAACAAAAGAAGAATGTCAATCTGAAGGACTTCCTCATAATTATAATTTTACTTTTTTATTGAATAAACCCTCTATGCTTCTTTGGTCGGATAAAATAATTCTCACAAATCATTGTAACGATTATATTCAAAATACGCAGGATTTTGATGCTGGGAAAAAAATGGGTACAGCAGTCCGAAATATTTTTGATATAGCCAAAGAATATAATATGGTTGAAATAAAAGATCCCGATGCAATTTTGACTTCTAATATAGTTGAAAAAATTGAGGAAGAAATAAAAAACGATCGAATAAGACTGGCAAGAAGATTTCCAAGAGAAATCCGATTGGGCGGTCCTGGAGTTCCAGGAGAAATATTTGTTAACAATGAGCAATTTTGTGGGGTAAGACTTCGAGGTGTTTATGAAAGTTTATTTTTAGCTAAAGAATGGAAAGCAGAATCTCTTTTTTCAGATGAAATCTACGATTATTGTAATCACAAATTTGCACTTTCTCTACGTCAATCTGGAGCGATAAAAACCAGACAAGAAAGAATCAAGGCTTTCAATCATATTTTTAGTGTCGCATTACCCGAACAAGATTTAATTCCAAATTATGCATTAGATGATCTACTAACAAATGAAAAACTCCGATGTTCAACCTGTAACAAAATGGAAATTTGTGATAAAAATTTTGTATCGGACTTAGAGAACAATGTTAGAACATATTTAGAATTAAGAGAATATGATGAAATTCAACAAATTCGAGGAGTTTTACAAGATATTTCTAACAAATTAGAAAATGGAAATCCAGAAGTTGATTATACTGAAATTATGCGAGAATTTCAAAAACAAGAACGTGACTTTAAGCGAGATCTGTATTCAACATTTCCCAAGATGAAACAATGGACGCTTCTTGGTATGTGGGCTACAATTCCTTTCACATTGTTCACAGCAGCTAGTTTAGGATTAAATCCTGTAAACCCGATTACTTACACTGGAGCAAGTGCCGCTGCTGCTTGTACTGCTGCTGAGATTGGGGTAAAATTTTTTGAGGCAAAATATAAATGGGTCGGTTTCATTCAAAAAGCCCAAAGAAAAAGCCATTAAATTACATCATTAGATGGCTTGTTCATGGTAGTATACGCTAACTTGGACACTAATACCAATTGAAGGATCTAATAGAGGAGAGATTGGGACTTGAATGATGGAGCGCCTCAGCCGGGCTTTTAACTAAAATTAAATTCAATAAAAAATATACATTATGACGGTTTAAAAGTCCGTCACTACCTGAAACTGGACGATCTCTTCGCAGTTGATCATCCCGCTGAACTAGTTCACCGCGTACCCGCCATCCTTGCTCTCCCTAATACCGCGATCGCTCACAAGGATCCCCGCACCTAACCTGGCGTGGTGTGGAAATTTCCCCCCTCTTTTTTTCCAAATTCCTGCCGTTTATACCCCGGCGAAATCAATGACGTTATCAGGCCCACAGGATCTGGGCAGGAGAATGTCCCATGACTGCAGAAGTGTCAGCACAACCGGCCCTCAATGGATTCAGGGCCCTTTCCAAAGCGGAGAAGCGATGGTTCATGATCCGTGTGCATGATCTGCCGCGTATCCCCGCTAAGGAGAGCCCGGCGCTGAAGTGCCAGCCGGTGTCGTGAGCATGTGAGGATAAGGGAACGGCTGGTGGCCGGTGTTCTCCCCGGAAAACATCCCCATCAGCCAGAACCTTACCAGAAACGTACCCCGTCTGCGGACAAAAGAAACAATACCTCTTCCCCGGCAAGGAAGAGCCAAAAATGATTCTAAAAAAAATATCCATTCCGGACTTAGAAGTCCGTCATTACCCGGAACTGATCGATCTCTTCGCGGTTGAGCTGCTCGATGAACTCGTTTGCCGCGTGCTCGATGTCCTTGCTTGCCGTGATACCGCGGCCGACCACGAGGATGTCAGCGCCTGCCTTGAGGGCATCCTTTACGACTTCGACACGGATACCGCCGGCGGTTGCCACCAGCAGTTTTCCGCCTGCTGCCTTCTTCATCGCAGCGATATCGCCCCACGCATGGGCGGTCTCCTCGGTGTCGATGGCCCGGTGGAGCTCGACAATGTCAGGCTTCACCTTGAGCTTCTCGATGAGTTTTGCCGGGTTCTGCACGTTGAGCATATCGATGATCGAGTAGATGCCCACCTTGCGGGCTTCCGCAATCGCCTTCTCGATGGTGGAGGTCGGGGCAAGGCCCGAGACCACGACCGCGTCTGCGGTGGCGTCGGCCGCCATGCGGGCCTCGAGGTTGCCGGTGTCGAGGATCTTCATGTCCGCGATGATGAACGCGTTGGGGCGGAACTTCCGGATCTCGCCGATGACATTGAGGCCGAACTTCTTGATCAGCGGGGTTCCCGCCTCGATGATCACGTGGTCGTTCTGCGGCACTTCCTTTAAGACCTGGGCAACCTTGCCCATGTCCACGAGGTCCATGGCCACCTGCAGGTACGGCGGGTCCCAGAGGCGCTGCACCTTGAATCCCATGATCGCGTGCGGGGCCCGGTCCTTCTCGTACACGAGCGTCTTTGCGTCCGGGAACTTCTCAAGCGCCCGGCGCAGGGCAAGCTTGGTGGCGCCGTAGTTGTACCGGTAGATCCGGTTGTAGTCCTTTGCCTCGGGGTGGACAAATGCCGATGCAATGATCGCGATCTCCTCGATGTCCACGTTACCGAACACGCCTTCCTCAAGACTGTCGGCGATTGCCTTTGCAACCGCGGCCTGCACGGGCCCGAACATCTCGTTGACCTGCTCCATGCCCTTTAAGGTCACCTTGGGGATGATGACCGTCGCAGGCTTGGTGAGCAGGTTGGGGCGGACGACCGCGAGGAGCGGGGTGTGTCCCATAGACAACTGGGATACCGCATTGGCAAACGCGGACCCGACCGGGCCTTCCTTGTTACCCAGCAGAAGATCGATGTGGGCGAGTTCCGCGCCCTCGCCGATAAGTGCTTCTCCGACAAGATACATGTGAATCTTTTATCTCCGGTTACTTATGTGACCGTCAACCATGATAAGATTACGGGGACAATGTGACGGCACCCGGCTGCTCCCCCCACTTGGGACCGGCGGGAGAACGAAAACAGGATAAAATGACCGGCACGTATCAGGACTTCCCGTCCCGATCGCGTTCAGAAAAGACCTCTTTTGCTGCCGCTATCCCATTGAGCGCAGCGGGGAAGCCCGCATACACGGCCATCATCGTGATGATCTCCACCACTTCTTCCCGGGTCACCCCGACATTGAGGGCACCGTGGATATGAACCCGCAGCTGCGGAGCTGCGTTCCCGAGCGCCGTAAGGGCAGCGACCACCGCGATCTCCCGCGACCGGAGGTCAAGGCCCGGCCTGCTGTAGATATCCCCGAACGGGAACTCAATGGTGTACCGCCCCAGATCAGGCGCGATATCTTTGAGGCTCTCGATCACCTTCTCCCCGGCATGGCCGTCAACTTCCTTAAGTTTCTCCCATCCCCTTCGGTAGCGTTCGCTTTCCATATACCGGATCTGCACCGCCGGAATTAAATACCTGCAGGCCGTTTTCGCGGGCATCAGACATGCAGTGTTCCGGAAAAGATGTCCACTGCGTGGCCGGCAAGGATCACCCGGTCGCCGGCGAGCGTGACCTTCACCGACCCTCCCCGGGCAGAGCACTGGAACCCGGCAAGTTCGGTTTTGGCAAGTTTTCCTCCCCAGTACGGTCCCAGGCAGCAGTGGGCGGAGCCGGTCACCGGGTCCTCCGGGACCCCTGCGGACGGGGCAAAGAACCGGGAGACAAAGTCCACGTCCGGGAGATCGGAAGCCGCGGTCACGATGATGCCCCGGGCAGGTAACGCCGCAAGGGCGGCCATGTCCGGCTCGCAGTCGCAGACGTCTGCTGCGGCGGGCAGCTCCACGAGAATGTCGAACCGGCCCTTCCCGGTAAAGACCGGGACTGCCCCGAGCATCTTATCGAGCCCGGGAATGGGCGGGATCGCCTGTGCCGGATCTGCCGGGAAATCAAGGGTGATCCATGCCCGGTCCTGCCGTGCGGTAAGCGTCCCCGAGAGCGTATCAAAGGAGATCGGCGACCCCTCTCCTGCCCGCCCGGTCTTCCAGAGCACAAACGCGGTGGCAAGCGTTGCATGGCCGCAGAGCTCAACCTCCTGGGCCGGGGTGAACCAGCGCAGGTTCCAGCCGTTTGCCGCCGGGTGGACAAACGCGGTCTCCGAGTGTTTCAGTTCGGCTGCCACCTGCTGCATCCAGCCCGGTTCGGCAGGGCCGTCCAGGATGCAGACCGCGGCGGGGTTCCCGCGGAACGGGTAACCGGTAAAGGCATCGACAACGTGCAGCTCAGCGCTCATAAAAGGGGATTGCTATGCCGGCCGATAAAGTATACGGGGGATGCAATGATCACCAGTTCAGGATACGTAATCGTAAAGGAAAATCCCCCATAATTATCCGGAATTACAATGCCCTCCCGCCTCAGCCCCCTCCGGGACACGGCGGGGCAGGAAGTTTTCTCCGCGATAACTCCAACAGGGTTTCTGTTGTCCGGCCCTGATCCATTGTAAAGTATTTTTAGTCCCTTGCCCACCGCGGGGGTGTCCCTTCAGGGGCGGCAGGAGCCATCGTTCCGGTGAAGGATACCTGCCCCGGATTCGGAACAACCGGCGGTATAATATGGGCGGCTCGCTCTGCTCGCAAAAAAGACCATCACGAAAACGTGGGGTTGGTGAGATTTGAACTCACGATCGACGGGTCTCTCCGACATGCGCATCAGTGCTCCAACGGATCATCATCAATTCAGCAGACCCATTGTTCATCATCTGCGAGCACGTGTTAGAACGCAAAGACCGCTGGAGCCCGTCGCCATTCCGGGCTTGGCCACAACCCCGCCCATCATGAAGCGCCATCCGGCACAGCTGACTGTACAAAATCGTGCTGACGAAATTTAATTGTTTTCCCCGGAATAACCCTGCACCTGAAGGAACCCCGGCTCAGTTTCACCCCGTATCCCGGGGATCACTCCGATCAAAGCCACCGGTACCGGCCCGGTGGCGTGCCACTGCACCACTCCCCATTCCGGCCATCAGCCATATATCCTCTTATTACTCCATATTTTACGATGGACAAGGGCAGCTATACGTGCGGGACATCGGAATTCCCCCTGATGGGAATGACGATGGGGGAGATGATTGACCATATAGCGGCAAATTACCCGGAGACCGAGGCGATTGTCTCCGTTCACCAGAACATCCGCTGGACCTACCGGGAATTCCTCGAACGGATCAACCAGGTGGCCCGCGCCCTGATGGGGATGGGCGTGGAGAAAGGCGACCGTGTCGGCATCTGGGCGATGAACCATGCCGAATGGGTTGTAATCCAGTTTGCCACTGCAAAAATCGGGGCGATCATGGTGAACATCAACCCCGCCTACCGCACGTACGAGCTCGAGTACGTCCTCAAGCAGGCAGAGATCCAGACCCTCATCCTGCAGGGCCGGTTCAAGACCTCGGATTATGTCGGCATGTTCTACGAGGCCTGTCCCGAGGCCTACGAGCAGAAGCCCGGACGGATCTCGGTGGAGAAATTTCCCTTCCTGAAGAATGTCATCTTCATGGGCAACATCCCATACAACGGCACGTTCACCTGGGACGAATTCCTTGAAAAAGCAGAGGAGATCACCATGGATGAGGTCATAGAGCGCGGCGAGGCCCTTACCTTCGATGACCCCATCAACATCCAGTACACAAGCGGCACCACGGGATTCCCCAAAGGCGTTGTCCTCACCCACCACAGCGTCCTCAACAACGGCTACATCATCGGCGAAGGCATGCGGTTTACCAATAAAGACCGGCTCTGCATCCCCGTCCCGTTCTATCACTGCTTCGGCATGGTCCTCTCCAACATGGCCTGTGCCACCCACGGCACGACCATGGTATTACCCAGCCCCACGTTCGATGCCGAGGAAGTTTTAAAGACCATCGAAAAAGAGTGCTGCACCGCTGTCCACGGTGTCCCCACGATGTTCATCGCCGAGCTCACCCACCCCAACTTTTCAAAGTACAACCTCACCTCGCTGCGGACCGGGATCATGGCCGGCTCCCCCTGCCCGATTGAGGTGATGAAGCAGGTCAACACCCAGATGCATATGAGCGAGATCGTGATCGTGTACGGCCAGACCGAGACCTCGCCCGGCGTCACGATGACCACCACGAAAGACCCGCTCGATCGCCGGGTCACCACCGTCGGGAGGGCCTTCCCTCACACCGAGCTCAAGATCATCGACCCCAAGACCGGAAAGATCGTGCCCATGGGGGAGATTGGCGAGATCTGCGCCCGGGGCTACTGCGTGATGAAGTGCTATTACAACAACCCTTCGGCCACCCACGCAACGCTTGACAAGGACCGCTGGAACCACACTGGCGATCTCGCTACGATGGACGAGGAGGGCTACTTCAAGATCGTTGGCCGGTTAAAGGACATGGTGATCCGGGGCGGGGAGAACATCTACCCGCGGGAGATCGAGGAGTTCCTCCACCACAACGAGAAGATTTTTGACGTGTACGTGGTCGGTGTACCGGACATCAAGTACGGCGAGGAGCTCTGCGCATGGGTGAAGATGAAGCCGGGCCAGACCATGACCGAGCAGGATGTGAAGGATTACTGCAAGGGAAAGATCGCTCACTTCAAAATCCCGCGGTATGTCATGTTTGTCAACGATTTCCCCATCAATATCTCCGGCAAGATCCAGAAGTACCTGATGCGCGAAGAATCGATTAAGAAACTCGGGCTCGAAGCGGCAGAGAACATCAAGACAGCGTAAAGATAGGGAAGCAGGTCTTCCCGCAATTTTCTTTTTTGGCGAATGTTTTACGGGTAATGTACATTTTTGAAATGTTTCGGACTCTTTAAGGGGACTATCGCAAACGCCCCCGCGGCGGGCGAGGGACGGAGAACAATATCATCCGGACAATGGCCGGCTACCCAACCTGAACCTTTCAGTGTGCAAAAACCGTCCTGTCCCGCCGTGCCCCGCGAGGGGCCCTGAGGCGGGGAGCCATCGCAATCCGCACACGTGAAACTTCCGGTAGTTTTCAAACGAAATGCCCGTGCCAGATAAAAGGTGAGAAAACCTTATTCCCCCATCCCTGCCGGCCTCTCCTGTTTTCCCCGGGCAAGGGAGAAGAAGATCCCGGCAACGCACATCACCGTGAAAAGGATAAATGCCCAGTGCAGGCTCTGGGTGAACTGCGGGTAGTTCGCGGGGGTGATCTCCACCTGCCCGATCACGATAGCAAAGATCATCATCGCAATCCCCATGGAGAGCATCTGGCCTAGCAGCCGCATCGTGGAGTTGATGCCCGATGCAACGCCGTAATACCGCTTGTCCACCGCGCTCATGATCGCATTAATGTTCGGTGATGAGAAGAGACCAAAGCCGACACCGAGGATGATAAGCACCGCGATGATGTACCAGAGCGGGGTCGACTCGTTGAGGAAGACAAAGAGGAAGAGCCCGAGTGCGGTCAGCCCCATACCCAGCGACGAAAGCACCTGGGAATCATGCTTGTCCGAGAGCTTCCCCGCAAACGGGGAGACGATCATCTGGAAAAACGGCGCAGCGATAAGGATGAACCCGGCATATTCCGCCGAGAACCCCTTGGTGTACTGGAGGTCGAGGCTGAGCAGGAAAGCGACCGCATAGGTAGCGGAATAATTGATCAGTGCAGCGATATTCGAGAACGCAAAGATCCGGCTCCTGAAAAAGAGCTGCATATCCAGGACAGGGTTCGGCAGCCGCTGCTCAAACCACACGAATGCAGCGATGAGCGCGATACCGGCGACCACGAGCACGCCCCCGCTTACGTCGGGAAGTACAGAGAAGCCGACCATGAGCGCGATCAGGCCGAAACTATAGATGAGCGACCCCGTGAGATCAAATTTCTCACCAACGCATTCCGCCCATTCGCCCCGGAGCTTCCAGACAATCAGGACCGCGGCGGCGATCGCGATGGGCACGTTGATGTAGAAGATACTGCGCCAGCCGAAGATGTCGGTCAGGATGCCACCAAAGAACGGCCCGAGGGAGAGGCCCAGGTACACGGAGGTGATGTAGATCCCAAGTGCCTTTCCCCGTTCGCCCGGGGGAAAGACGGCTGTCAGGATGGCAATCGCGGTGCCAAAGATCATGGCCGCCCCGATCCCCTGGATAACCCGTACGGCAATCATCTGCTGTTCGGTGGCCACAAGGGTCATGATAAACGAGGCTGCACCAAAGACGCAGATCCCCCACAGAAAAATCTTCTTCCTGCCGTAAATGTCGGCGAGCTTCCCGAAGGGGACTAAAAAGAGGGCCGAGGCAAGGAGGTACGCGGTCGCCACCCAGGAGAGCGATATGGCGTCCATGTGGAACGCGGAGCCGATCGTGGGGAGCGCGATATTGACCGCCGAGCCGTCAAAGGGAGTGAGGAACCCGGCAAGGATGGCAATCAGAAGGACAATACGCTTTTCCGTAGGAGAGACCGCAAAGGCCGGCGTCCGGCAGATCGCCGGGTCCGTGCAGGCAGAATCCGGGGAGGCAGGGGCATCGGGAGTCATGGCGGACAGGTCCGGGGAAAGAGAAAGGTGGGGAAAGTCCTGTTACAGCACCACGCCGAACCAGGCCATATACGACAGGATCACCATGATGACGACGAGCACGATCAGGATCTTATACGAGCACTTCTCACAGATCCCGAGATAAGAAGGGTGGCAGTCATGGCAGTACTCGGATTTACAGACACGGCAGGTCTTTGAGTGTTCATGCGGGTGATCGTCACAGTGCGTCATACGTCACCGGTTCGGTGCGAAATGGTAAAGATGTGTCGGATTTGACACCACATTTCTACGCCGTGGACTGCGCACGCTTTACCAGCTGCGCGGCAGCCTGGGACGCCCCGGCAAGGATCTCTGCCTCGCCCGGGATCTCGTGCTCCAGCATCAGCACCCGGCCGGCGCAGATCGTGGTCTCCACGGCAGCCCCGCTGCAGGCATAGACCAGGTTCGAGGCTGCATTGTGCAGCGGCGTGTTGCAGGGAATACGGTTCGAAACGAGGATAAGATCGGCCGGTGCCCCGGCGGTAAGCGTCCCGGCACCAAAGCCAAGCGCCTTTGCCCCGTTTGTCGTTGCCATGGCAAGGGCCGCGGGGGCTGCAAGGATGGTCGGATCGTTCCAGAAGAACTTCTGGAGGAGTGCCGCGATCTTCATCTCCTCGAAGAGGTCGAGGTTATTGTTCGAGGCGCAGCCATCAGTCCCCAGACAGACGTTTGCCCCGGCGTGAACGAGTTCGCGGTAAGGCAGGGCACGGTGGGTGGCAAGCTTCATGTTGCTCGCCGGGTTGTGTGAGACCGAGACGCCGCGTTTGCCCAAAAGCGCACATTCGGCGTCGTCCAGCCAGCAGCCATGCGCCGCGATCGTCTTCGGGCCAAGGACACCGCACTCGTCCAGCAGCGCTGCCGGCCGTTTTTTGTGCTGCGCAACGCAGTCGTTTACTTCCTTCTCCGTCTCTGAAAGATGGATGTGGAGGGGGATATCCTGTTCGCGGGAAAACTCCGCACACCATTTCAGGCCCTCGGGCGAGACCGTGTAGGGCGCATGGGGACCAGTAGCGGCGTGGATCCGGGGATTGGCAAGTTTCCGGATATGAGCCGCGAGCGCCTCGGTGGCCCGGCACTCGTGTTCCCGTTTTGCCGCATCGCCGAGATCGATAAAACCGTAGCAGAGCAGGGCCCGGATACCGGCCTCGTCCACGGCCCGGGCGGCGTCCTCCATGAAGAAGTACATATCGTTAAAGGCGGTGGTCCCGGTCCGGATCATCTCAAGGCAGGCAAGCTTCGTGCCCCAGTACACGTCCTCGCCGGTCAGGTGGGCTTCGAGCGGCCAGATCTTCTGGGAGAGCCAGTCCTGCAGGATCATGTCGTCCGCGTAGCCCCGGAGAAGCGACATCGCCGCATGGGTATGGGTGTTGGAAAGCCCGGGCAGCACGAGTGCGCCGTCGCCTTCGATAATATACTCCGCCTCGCCCCGGTGGCGCTTGCGGATCTCGTGCCCGATGTCGGTAATGGTCTCCGATGCATCGATGAAGATGTCCACCATGCCGGTGCCATCGTTGACGTTCGTGAGAAGAATCGATTTTTTCTTCTCGAAAATATCTGCGGATTCCTGAGTAATCATGCACTAACCTCCCTTGTTCCTATCCCATCTGTTTAATGATCGCCCCAAGGATCTCCCCGGTCCTCTGGCTGTAGGCCTTCGAGGTGGAGAGGATGTGGTCGAAGGTGAGCACATCGGTCCCCAGGCCGTTTGCATAATTGTCGATGGTGCAGAGCGCGGCAAACTCCATGCCGAGTTCGCAGGCAAGCGTTGCTTCCGAGGCCACTGTCATTCCCACGACATCGGCGATCTGTGAGAGGGCCGCCACTTCCGCCACCGTCTCGATCCGTGGCCCCCGGGTCTGGACATAAATGCCCCCGAGCCGGGCCTGCGGGACTACGGATGCAAGTTTCCGGGCAAGTGCCTGCGAGAGCTCCGGCCGGACATGCTCGATTGCGTTGTCGTGGATGGAGGGGATATCGGTCACGCTCACGTAATCGGTGGGTATCATGAGGGTCCCGGGCGGGATCTCCTTTTTGAGCGACCCCGTGGAGCCGAACGCAACGATCCGGTCAACGCCGGCGATCGCCATGGCGGCAAGGTTGGCCCGGTAGTTGATCCGGTGCGGCGGCAGGCCGTGCTGGTGGCGCATGAGCATGACGATATCGCCGCAGAGGAGCTCGGTGCTGCCAAAAGGCGTGGCCACGTCATCCTTTTTTAATTCCGGAAGCGTCGAGAAGAGCAGGCTCGTCCCGCCAATGATGCCAAGCATCAGGCGCGCCCCCCGCACGGACGGACCGGAGACCGGGATACAGGTATGTGCCGGACCATGGATTATCGAAAGGAGAGGTTGTGTGCCCCGGCACAAATAACTGGCGCCGGGGGATCAGGGCCGGCCAGTAAACGTAAAGAACGTCCCGGCCCCACACTCTTCTCATGGGCCTGTTCGATACCGTCAGCGATGAAATGATAAAACGCGGGGAGTGCACGGACATCTACTTTGTCCGCACCGGGGAAGTGCTCGGGAAGGAAAAGATAAACCCGCTCGTGTCCATGGAGGTGACCGCGGCAGCGCTCCCCGACACATGGGGCATCATCTGCGGTATGGCCGACGTGGTGGCCCTTCTCTCCGGGCTGCCGGTAACCGTCGAGGCCATGCCGGAGGGAACGCTCTTTTTTGCGGGCGAACCGGTGCTGCGCATCACCGGGCATTACCGGGACTTCTGCCGGTACGAGACCGCGATCCTCGGATTTCTCTGCCACGCCTCCGGGATCGCATCGGCAACCGCCCATATCATGTGCGAAGCAAAGGGCCGGCCCGTCTACTCCTTCGGATCCCGTCGGCAGCACCCGGCAATCGCGACCATGATCGAGCGGGCCGCGTGGATCGGGGGCGCGGACGGTGTCTCCAACACCTGCGCGCCGGCCGGCATGCCGGTGGTCGGCACCATGCCGCACGCGATGGTGATGTGTTTTCCCACGCCCGAGGACGCGTGGCGTGCCTTTGACCGCGACGCCCCAAAAGACGTCCCGCGCATTATGCTCTGCGACACCTACTGCGACGAGAAGACCGAGTCGCTGCGGGCCGCGGACTGCGGCGCCTCCGCGGTCCGGCTCGACACCCCCCGCTCCCGCCGGGGGAACATGCGGGCCATCATCGAGGAGGTCCGGTGGGAGCTGGACTCGCACGGGTACCCGCAGGTGAAGATCTTCCTCTCGGGCGGGGTCACAAAGGAGGATGTGATCGCGTACCGGGACTGTGTGGATGCGTTCGGGATCGGCGGGGCAATCGCAAATGCCCCCGTCATCGATTTTGCCATGGACATCGTGGAGATCGAGAAAAAGCCCAAAGCCAAACGGGGCAAACGCAGCGGAGTAAAACAGGTGTACGAACTGGTCTGCGGGAAGCACCGGACCCTGCCCGTGGGCCAGGTTCCGCCCGCAAATGCCACCCCGCTCTTAAAACCCTGCATTGCCGCCGGCCGGATCGTAACACAGCCCGATATGCAGGCGGCGCGCAAAAGGGTGCTCGCGTGGATCAGCCACACCATTGAGGAAGAGGGGGCAAAAAAGGAGCCGGTAAAAAAGAACGGGAAGAACGGCGGGCAAAAAAAGGTCCCGGCCACCCCGAAGGCCTGACCCGGAAGGCCCGGGCAGGGCGAACCTCCCACCCAATTCTTTTAACCTATGCCGTGCAACAATGTTAAAGCGGGCTGGTGGTAAAGTGGTATTACGCTCCCTTGGCATGGGAGAGGCCGCGGGTTCAATTCCCGCCCAGTCCATCCTTTTTGTTCTGCCGGAACGCTTTTTGTGAGAAATTATCTCTGATCGCACGGTTTTTGTTCCCGGCCCGGCACCACTCCCACGGATACTATTTATACTACCGGTTCTCTCGTTATTTTTGATATCATGCGAATCCGTGACCTGATCCTGCCCGAAGACCAGATCTTTTTTACGCTTTTCAAGGATATGGCGGCAAAGATCAAGGAAGCAGCCGAGACCTTAAACGAGATCACCCACGAGCTCCCCGGGGGTACGGAAAAGTCCCATAAGGTGCGCCAGATCGAGCACCTGGGCGACGAGACCACCCGCCACATTTACGAGCGCCTCAACGAGTCGCTCATTACGCCTCTCGAACCCGACGAGATCGCCCGCCTCGCCCCGGCCTTTGACGATGTGCTGGACAAGCTCGACTGGGTCACCCACCAGATCGCCACTTACGGCCTGGCACAGTCAGACGACGTGCTCAAGGAATATTCCTACCTCATCCTGATGACCGCCAACGAGATTACAGATGCCATGGACGCGCTCTCCACTCTCAGTAAGCCGGCCGATGTCAGCAGCCACGTCGTGGAGATCAGCCGGCTCTACAACCTCTCGGGAGAGCTCCTCTCCCGGGCCGTACTCGACCTGTTCAAGACACAGGACCTCCTCATGATCATCAAGCTCAAGGATATCTACGAGAGCATGGGAAAAGTGATGGAGAAGTGCAACGACGTCGGGCATGCACTGTCTGACATCTCGATGAGCCATTCATGACCGGCTACGACCCCGTTATCCTGTTTGGCATCTTCGTTGCCCTGGTGCTGAATTTTTTTAACGGCCTTACCGATGCAGCACAGGGAGTGGCAACGGTGGTCGCGACAAGGGCACTCTCCCCGGGAAAAGCGGTCTTTTTAACCGGGGTCTGCAACATGTTCGGGCCCTTTGTGTTCACGACTGCAGTCGCCGCCACCATCGGGACCGCCATCGTCTCTCCCGGCGCCATGACCCCGGCAACCATCATCGTGGGGATGCTTGCCTCGATCACGCTCGTCTTTTCTGCCACCCGGATCGGCATCCCCCTCTCCAGCAGCCATGCGCTGATCGGCGGGATCATCGGGGCGAGCGTGGCCGCTTTCGGTCTTTCAGCAGTTATCCTTCCTGCAGAAAGCGTGATCCTCCACGTACTTGCATGGGGTCTCTTTGGGGCACTCATCGGCGCCATCATCATATTTTTTGTTATGATCGCCCTGCATGGCGATGTCCGGCTCGGCCTTATGGTAGGAGCAGTCTGCGGGGCTGCAATGGCCGTACCGATCCTGATGGTCCTTGGTCTCCTCAAGCTCACCGGCCTCTTTGTGGTTGTCCTCTTCATCTTCATCTCCCCGGTGCTTGGCGCTACCATCGCGTTCCTCTTTGACCTGCTCGTCTCGCATCTCTTCCGGACCTCGCGCCAGAACCGGATGAAGCGGGTCTTTACCCCGCTCCAGGTCCTCGCATGTCTCTTCCAGGCCACCGGCCACGGGGCAAACGACGGGATGCACGCGGTGGGTGTGATCACCGCGCTTCTCGTCTCTGCCGGGCTCCTTGCCACCTTTGCGGTCCCCACCTGGGTGGTCCTGCTCTCGGCGATCGCGATCGGCCTTGGCACCTGCTTTGGCGGCTGGAAGGTGGTGGACCGGATGGCCAAAGGGATCACGAAGATCCGGCCCTACCAGGGGTTCTGTGCAGGAACGTCCGGCAGCACGACGCTTGCCTTTGTCACCACGCACGGTATCCCGGTCTCATCCAACCACGTGATCAGCGGGGCAATTGTCGGGGTCGGTGTCACCCGGGGGAAAAATGCCGTCCACTGGGATGTGGTACGCCAGATGATGACCGCATGGATCATCACCATTCCGCTTGCCGCGGTCTGTGCATGGGCCGGGTACATGGTTCTTACCCTGGTCACACCAGTTCTCCCGTGAGCGCAATATTTCGCTATATTTTTTAAGGTCTCCCGACTGATTACCAGTGGGTTTGTGTATGGGTTTACGGGAACTTCTGATACCGCAGGATAAGATCTTTTTCGAGATGTTTGAGCACCAGGCCGCAATATTGCGGGAGGCAGCCTACCAGCTCGTGGTCTTAAGCGAGGACTTCACCAATGTCCGGGAAAAACGGCATGCAATCGAGCTGCTGGAGCACCAGGGCGACCAGATCACCCACAGCATCTACGAGCAGCTGAACCGGACCTTTATTACGCCGCTCGACCCCGAGGAGATCTCCAAGCTAGCCTCGGCGCTCGATGACGTGATGGACAACATCGACAGCTCGGCAGAGAAGATGTTCTACTACGGTATCGACAACACCGATTCCCACATGGTGGAACTCTCCAAGCTGATCCACCTCTCCACGGTCGAGATCGAGGGTGCGGTCAAGGGGATCCGCTCGATCAAGGACCCGCGGTATGTCGAGGAGCGCTGCATCGAGGTAAACCGCCTCGAGAACCTAGCAGATGACGTGCTCGCCCATGCGGTGACCGATCTCTTCAGGACCAACGACGCGATCGCGATCATCAAGCTCAAGGACATCTACGAGAACCTTGAGACGGCGACCGACTACTGCGAGGACGTGGCAAACGTTCTTTCCGATATCGCCATCCGGCACTCGTGAGGTGGCAGCGGTGCCTACAGCGCAAAACGGAGGGAGCTCATGATCGAAGCCCCGCTGATCCTTATTGTGGCGATCATTGTCATCGCCCTGATCTTTGATTTTACCAACGGTTTCCATGACTCGGCCAACTCGATCTCTACGGTGGTCTCAACAAAAGTCCTCTCTCCACGGAACGCCGTGGTATTTGCAGCATTTTTTAACTTCCTTGCGGCGTTCGGTTTCGGGGTTGCGGTGGCAAACACGATCGCAAATATCGTAGAGCTCAACGTGGTCGCAGCCGTGATCATACCGTACATCATCCTCGCCGCCCTCACCGGGGCGATCAGCTGGAACCTGATCACCTGGTACTTTGGCCTGCCCACATCGTCATCCCACGCGCTGATCGGGGGCCTTGCCGGCGCCGGCATCTCCGCTGCAGGTCTCGTTGCCATCAAGTGGGCAACGGTGGGCCAGGTGGCGCTCTTCATGGTACTCTCCCCGATGATTGGGCTTACCTGCGGGTTCCTTTTTATGGCCGCAATCCTCTGGATCACAAGGAAGGCCAGCAAGCCGACCGCCGAAGGGTACTTCAAAAGGCTCCAGCTTTGCTCCGCAGCCGCGTACAGTTTCAGCCATGGGACAAACGACGCCCAGAAAACCATGGGGATCATCGTCCCGCTCCTCTTCTCCATCGGGTATTACAGTGCGAGTGCAGATACCAGCCACCTTCCGGTGCCATACTGGGTTATCATCATCTGCTACACCACCATCGCGCTCGGTACCCTCGCCGGGGGCTGGCGGATCGTGCGGACCATGGGGTACAAGATCACCAAGCTCCGCCCGGTCCACGGGTTTGCGGCAGAGACTGCCGGGGCTGCGACGATCCTTGGCGCATCGGCTGCCGGTATCCCGGTGAGCACGACGCACGTGATCTGCTCCTCCATCATGGGGGTGGGAACGACCATGGGTGCAAGCACGGTGAAATGGGGCGTTGCCCGGAGCATCGTGATCGCGTGGGTCCTCACCATCCCGATCAGTGCACTGATCGGGTACAGCGCGTTCCAGGCCATCCGGCTTGTGATCGGCAGTTAAAAAAAATGACAACGGGGCTAAAAAAACAGAATGCCCATTTTTACGATTTGCCCGTTTTCCGGTCGCCGGATAAATCCCGGTAGTACCGGCAGAATTTCTGTATCACGCATTCATCGCACAGCGGTTTTTTCGCATCGCAGGTAGTCCTCCCGTGAGCGATGAAGACGTCCGTGAGGTCCCCCCATTCGGCTTTCGGGAAAAGTGCCATGAGGTCCTTTTCGATCACCTTTACGTCATCCGTATCCGAGAACCCGATCCTCTCTGCGAGACGGCGCACGTGCGTGTCAACCGCGATCCCCTCGTTTTTGCCCAGCGCATGATAGAGGACGATGTTTGCAGTCTTCCTGCCCACCCCGGGGATGGAGAGCAGCTCGTCCATTGTTCCCGGTACCTCCCCGCCAAAAGTGTTGATGATGGTCGCTGATGCGGCGATGATGTTTTTTGCCTTGGCATGATAGTAGCCAAGGCTGTGGATGATCTTCTCCACGTCACTCACTTTTGCCTTCGAGAGTTTTTCCGGTGTGGGATAGTTCCCAAAGAGCGCCGGCTTCACCTTCAGGACTGCCTTGTCCGTGGTCTGGGCCGAGAGGATAGTGAGTATGAGTACCTCAAACGGTGTGCCCCGGCAGACTGTTGTCGGGGACTCGCGGGCATCCGGGTAGCGCTTTACCAGAAGCGAATAGATCCGCCGGGCGTCCTGTGCATTCATCACATGGGGTAGGGCGGATTCGAACCGCCGTCAAAGCGTCCCAAACGCTCTAGGATGGACCAGGCTACCCTACTACCCCGTATCCTGTACTATTTCCCACGATCGCTAAAAATACCTGTCATTGGCCGGAATGAAAAAAGATCAGAGAGGGAGGACTTTCTTCTTCGTGCTGCTCACGATCGAGCAGTCGCCCTTCCCGCGGAGCAGGACGGCAGAGAGGTTCTCCGGCCGGGTCCCGTCGAGCACCACGAGCGGGATGCTGCTGCGCTCCACGATACGGGCGGCGATGATATCGAGCACGTTGTGTGAACCGGCCCCGAGGCCTCCCTGGCTCACGATGGATAACAGTTGCCGGGGGGTGAGGGTCTTATGGTGCTTTGCACCGGCGTGGCTTTTTGGGTCCTTATCGTAGATCCCGTTCACCGAGGTCACGTTCACGAAGACATCTGCCTGCACCCGTTCCGCGAGCACCGCGGCAACGGCATCGGTGGTCTGTCCCGGTGTGATCCCGCCCATCACCACGATCTTTCTTGACTCGCCGAATTTCTTTGCCTCCGAATGGCTCTCGGCCACCTTGGGATAGGCGGCCTCCCCGAGGGCGGCAATCAGGAGCGTGGCGTTGAGCCGGGTAACAAGGATACCGATCTCGTCAGCGGTGCCCTCATCGATACCGAGCTTGCGTGCGATCGCGATGTAGTCCCGTGCGCCGCCCCCGCCCCCGACAACCACGAAGAGCCGGTGCTTAGCCGCGATCTCTTGTAAGACCGGGAGATAGGCCGCAATCCGGTTGTTCTCCAGTTCCGGGATCAGGATCGAGCCGCCCAGCGAGATAACGACCGTCTTCATCGCACTAGTTTTTGTACAGGATGCTCATATAGAGTTGTTCTAAGGAGGAATTCGCATGCTCTGCTGTCCGGTCTGCAAAGGTCGTAATATTTTCCCGGTGGCCGGGGGATACATGGGCCAGGTGTACCTTTGCAAGGACTGCAACTACCGGGGATCGTTTGTCCTCGAGATAGACGACGATACCCCGGAAGCAGGGGAGGAGACGGGTAGCGGGCGGTGATCGGGAATGCACGAGGCGCGCCAGTACGAGAGAAAAGAGAACAAGGCAGTGAAGTGTTCGCTCTGCAACCACCGCTGCACGATCGCCGAGAATAAACACGGGATCTGCGGTGTGCGGGAGAACACCGGCGGAACCCTGTATGCCACCACGTACGGTCTGGTAAGCGCCGAGGCGGTAGACCCGATCGAGAAAAAGCCGCTCTTCCACTACCTGCCCGGCACTCTCTCGTACTCCCTTGGCGGCATCGGGTGCAACTTCCGGTGCCAGCACTGCCAGAACTGGCAGATCTCGCAGGCCGATCGCACCACTGCCCGGCTGATGCCCCTTTCCCCGGAGGAGGGGGTAGCCCGCGCAATCGCGAGCGGGAGCGCGAGCATCTCCTGGACCTACAACGAGCCTACGATCTGGCACGAGTACACCCTCGACATGGGCACGCTCGCACGGGCCCGGGGCCTGGGGACCTGCTATGTCACCAACGGCTATATCACCGAGGAGGCCCTGCGGGAACTCTCCCCCATGCTCGCCGCGTACCGGGTGGACCTCAAGGCATTCACGGACGGGTTCTATAAAACGATCTGCGGGGCGCACCTCCAGCCGGTGCTCGACTCTGCGGTGGTGGCAAAAGAACTGGGGATGCACATCGAGACGGTGACGCTGGTTATCCCCGGCGCAAACGACAGTATGGAGGAGCTCGAGGCTCTCATCCGCTGGGTGATCGAGCACCTCGGCCCCGGTACCCCCATGCACTTCTCCGCATTCCACCCGGACTACAAGATGACGGACCGGGGTGCGACCGGGGCTGCCCTGCTCGAGAAGATCTGCACCCGGGCACAGGAACTCGGCCTCCGGTTCCCGTACGTGGGAAATGTGCCCCACAGCCGGTTCGAGAACACCACCTGCCCTGCCTGCGGTGCCCTGCTGATCGAGCGCCGGGGATTTTCAAGCCGGATCGCCGGCCTCGATGACCGGAAGTGCCGCAGCTGCGGCGAGAAGATCGAGATTGTGCGCCATGCCTGAACCTGCCGAGACCCGGTTTCTTGCCGACAGGATGCTTGGCACGCTCACCCGGTACCTCCGGTTCATGGGCTACGACACGGTCAGCGCAAACGGCTTTGGGACCGGCACTCCCGATGAGGATACCTGTCTTCTCAGTCTTGCAGCACGCGAGCACCGGATCCTCCTGACCCGGGACCACGAGCTGGCCCGGCGGGGAGGGGAACAGGCCGTGCTCGTGGTGGCCGGCGACGTACTCGCGCAGGTACGGCAGCTTGCGGATCTCGGCCTTGTCGAACACCGCCTCCCCATGAGCCGGTGCTCGCTCTGCAACACCGTGCTCCGGGGGGCAACTGAAGACGAGATCGCCTCTGCCCGGTACGCCCCGCACAACCAGGAGAGTTATACCTTCTTCTGGTGCGACCGGTGCGGGAAACTGTACTGGAACGGTTCGCACGGCCGGCGTCTCCAGGAACGGATTGCGTCCCGGCTCTCCTCCTGAAAAGAACGGAGGCCCGGGAAAGAACCCCTTTACAAAATTATTGCATTCCCCTTTTTTGCGCCCGCAAATCCCTGATGGGAGCGGGGCGCTGATAGCGATGCACTCCGGGTTTCCTTCACACAGATAGATCTGCAATTGTCCTGTTTTTCGTTCAGGTAATACGGCATCATCGCAAAAGGGGGACGGCCGGGCGGCGGGGGCGAAAGGCTTGCCGGAGCCCCCAAGAGCGGAGATATCTCCTTCGGGCTTATCCGCATTTACCTGATTTTCCCACCTCCAACCGCTTTTTATCGACATGAAATTACTGAATCAGGACTGCCCGGTATAGTGAACCGCAGAGTTAAGGATATCCCGGTTTTTGTGCATAATTCCCCGCCCGGTATGCTGCCAATATATCTCTCCGGCCCGGGATGGGAAGGGAAAGAAAGCCCCGCGGTGGTATTGCCTTGCGCGAAACAACGCCCGGCCCCGCCCGGATAAAACGGGAAAACATCGCGGGAAAAGGAAAAAAACAGGAGTAAACATGAAGATACAATGGGGAATTCTGGGATGCCTGCTGATCCTGTTACTGGTATCAGCGGTCTCTGCGGACAGTTCATCTGCCAGTACATCCAGTACCACGAGCAGTACCAGCAGTTCATCATCAAGTTCAAGTACATCAGTTGACCAGGCGGCCCTGGTCTATGTCTCGAATGTCAGCCTGGATACCGGGGAGTACTTCCCCGGGGATGAAGGAACGCTTACCGTCACCCTCACCAACAGCGGTACATCAGCGATCGGGCTGGAAGACCCGACCCTTATTAGTTCACATATCAGTACCCAGTCCGACGACTGGGAAGGAATGAGTTTCGTCGGTGCCGGCTCAACGCTCACCTACACGATCCCGTTTGTGGTAAAACCGCCGTGCGGCACCTATTTCGCGCTCTTTACCATCGCCACACAGAACGGGAACGCCATCCATTACCCGGTAAAGATCAAGATCAGTTCTAACACGCTGGCGGGTGCCATCACCTCGAAACCGACCTCGTTTGCTCCTGAAGCCGAGCAGAACGTGACGCTCACCCTGATGAACACCCGGAGCGGGGATATTAACAATGTCGTGATCACCCCGGAGGGTTCAGGGATTGATGCAAACCCGTCGGTGGAACTGGTCCCCTCCATAGATGCCGGCAGTTCCTCGGATGTGATCTGCGGTATCACACCCCACCAGGGCACAGATATTACCTTTAATATCAGCTACCAGGTCGGGGATAACACCCATTATACCGATGTTGACCTGCCTATAGCGGTGGGCCAGGACAAGACCGCTGCCGTGCCGGTGGTCAACGATGTGGAACTCACCTCGTCAGGCACGACAGATGAGATCACCGGTGATGTCACCAATGCCGGGATCTCGAACGCCTACGGGGTGACTGTCACGGTCGGGTCGCCGGCCGTTGCCACCGGGACCTACCCGGAGTATGCCATTGGCAGCATTGCTTCCGATGATTCCGGAAGTTTCGATGTTACGTTTACCACAAATGATCTCTCTGCCGTCCCGCTGGTCGTCAGCTGGAAGGATTCCTCGGGAAACGACTATAATATTACAAAGACGCTCAATCTCGGCACCTCAGGTGCGGCAGGCAGTGCCACCGGCAGCAGTAGTACCGCAAAGACCACCTCGTCCTCCGGTTCGACGGATTCCATGGGTGGCCCCGGTGATATGAGCGGCGGCCCGGGCGGAATGGGAGGGCCGGGTGGCAGTAGCAGCAGTAGCGTCACCTCGCTCTTCTCGGGAAGCAAGGGTGGCGGGATCAGCGCGTTCTACCCGGTGATAGGGGCCGCAGTCATTCTTATTGCCGGCATTGTCCTGTGGAAAAAGCGGAAATGGATCCTCGCAAAAGTGCACAAGAAGCAGTGAGGGATCGGATATGACCGATACTCCCGTTATCCAGCTTGTGGACGTGACCAAGACCTATCATCTGGAGAGCGGAGATTTTACCGCTCTCGATCATGTCTCCCTTGAGATCCTGGAGAATGATTTTGTCGCTATCATGGGACCCTCCGGTTCCGGCAAATCAACCATGATGAACCAGCTGGGGATCCTTGATGTCCCCTCCTCGGGAAAGCTGTATATCGACGGAAAAGACGTGGCAATGCTCTCCAGCCTCGAGCGGACACACATGCGCCGGGATACAATCGGGTACATCTTCCAGAAGTTCTACCTGATCCCCCTCCTCTCGGCTTACGAAAACGTGGAATACCCGCTTATCCTGAAATACAAAAAAAGGGATACGACCGGCAAGGCCTCTGCGCTTCTCGAAGCAGTGGGCATCGATAAGGACATGAGCGCCCACCGGCCCACCCAGCTCTCGGGAGGACAGCAGCAGCGCGTGGCCATTGCCCGGGCGCTTGTTAACGACCCAAAGATCCTTCTCTGCGATGAGCCGACCGGGAATCTGGACAGCAGGACCGGGTTCCAGATCATGGATATCCTCTGCGGGCTGCACCGGGAGGGAAAGACGGTGATCATCGTGACCCATGACCCTAATATCGCCGAGTACGCCCACCGTACCATCAGGCTCGTGGACGGGAGGGTTGCAGAATCATGATGAAAGGAGACATCTTCTTTAACCTCTCTGTCCGGAGTGTGCGGCTGAACTTCCTGCGGTCGATGCTCGCGGCAATAGGCATCGTGATCGGCGTTGTAGCAATCTCGTCAATGGGAATGCTCGGCACCAACATGCAGCTGGAAGTCAAAGAACAGCTGTCGGCAACGGCAAACACCATTGTTATATCCTCGGATACGGTCAGGATGGGGCCGCCTGGATTCAACCCGTCGTCATCATCTGCTTCCGGGGTGACCAAGACAGAGCTGACAAAGATCACCTCGGTCGTAGGAACGAACGGGACGGTAATCCCCATCTATTCCACAACCGGCGAATTCACGATCAATTCCGTTGCCGGCAGGGGAGAGATCTACGGCATTGATCCCGGTGATATCGGGAAGTTCCTCACCTTAAACCAGACCTATGGCAACGGGACAACGGAGATCGGAACAGGCGAGGTCCTGGTCGGGTCAGAACTTGCCCAGGAGTTCAACCTCAAGGTAGGGACCCGGATCCGGATCGGATCTTTTGACTCCACCTCCCGGCCTGAGCTCCGGATCGCCGGTGTTCTTCAATCCCGGGGAACGGTCGCTGACGGGGTCTCAACGGACAACGCGGTCGTGGTAAACAGCAACTGGTATACTGACCAGTACGGCGGGAAGAACGAGTGGACCCAGGTGAACGTGATTGTCAAAGACACCGACAACATCAGCGACATTGAAAGTGCAATAAATGACAAGGTCAACACCAACGCAAAAACCCCGGCAGTAAGGATCACGGATGCGTCATCGCAGCTCGCAACCGAGACCTCAACGCTCTCCACGGTGACCACGTTCATTATGGCGATCGGGGGGATCTCGCTCCTTGTTGCCGCGGTGAGCATCTTCAACGTGATGATGATGTCGGTCTCCGAGCGGATCCAGGAGATCGGTATCCTGCTCTCTATAGGCACGGAAAAAGGCGAGGTGCGCCGGATGTTCATGTATGAAGCCTTCATTCTCGGGCTCCTCGGGGCCGGGATCGGCGGTGCCGCCAGCCTGGTCATCGGGTATTCCGTAGTGGACGCGATGATCGGCACGACGGCGTACTTCTTCCAGCCGGCCAGCATCCTGTACGTCCCTGCAGCCATGCTCATCGGCGTGGTGGTCTGCGTAATCTCGGGGGTCTACCCGGCATGGAGGGCCTCGAACATGGACCCGATCGATGCCCTGAGGAGTGAGTGATGGAAGAGAAAGCCCCTTCGGCGCTGATGAACTATTACCTCCGCCGGGTCATTGCACGGATCGTGGTACCCAGGCCTGTGCGGGTAACGCGGGCACAGGGTCGCAGGGAACACCGGCCCCGGTAAGGACAGCACGGCCGGCCCCTCTCTTTTTTGTCCGCCTGCCCGGGTACGGATACCTTATACCCGGTGGTTGAACCAATCGCGGATCCGGGTACATATTTTCACCCCGCCCATGCAGGGATTATATGACGTATCATCGCCCTCCCCATTCTGGTGAGTGAAGACGAGAAACAACACTCACTTTCGGGAGGTGAAGGGCAGAGAGCAGACAGCAGGCAGAAAAGCCGGCATCACATCCCCGGCGCGGGAAGAGAGGCTTACGGATATGACACGAACCCGCGCCCGGCACTGCTACCAGATCCACGGATGGGCCGGGAAACTCCGGAACACCCGTAAAAAAAGAAACAGAATACGAGCATGCAATCAGGAAAGGCAGGAAAAACCCGGTACCGTAGTGAAGGTACCAGCACGACAAGGATACAAACGGCTGCCCGGACCGATCTCCCCGATGATCCATAACAGGCGGGCAGCACATTCTTCACCGGCCGCGGGACCCGGAAGGGGACCTCTGGCAGTGCCCACCGGAACCCTTGCGGCCCTTGGGGATCCCCCGATCCCCCTTCTACCCTCTTTTATCACGCTTAACTTACAAGGACCAGAAACAGGGAGGCGGTTTGCGGCCGGGGGATATCTGTCACCAGCCGGTTCAATTAATCCCCCGTTGGGAAAGGATAACACCGGGCCCATGCAGCCAATATAATATACCCGGGGACAAGGAGGAGAGCGATTGATCTCTCCCCAGAGGAGAGGATCAACGAATCTACCCACAGAAGTCCGGCAAGATCGCATACCCTCCGAGGTCCTGCCGGAACAGGTGATACCTACCATGAAAAAGAGCACGATACTCATGCTGATCGGATCAGCACTCCTCATCGCAGTGATCCTGATTGCAGGCTGTACACAGAGCTCCACGACCGCATCGTCGTCCTCCGGTACAGCAGCCCAGTCCGTAACAGACAACCAGCAGGCAGCTGCCGGCACACCGTCCGGAACGCCTCCGGCGGGAGATCAGACCAACAGCACCGCACCCTCCGGGACTCCCCCGGCCGGGATGGCAAACGGCACCGCATCCTCCGGTACTGCACCCTCGGGCACCATGCCGTCGGGTACACCACCGGGCGGGATGATGAACGGTACGGCACCCTCCGGGTCGCCGCCCTCAGGATCGATGCCTTCCGGAGGCAAGCCCTCGGGAACACCCTCATCATCCGCGTAAGCACAGTATGATCCGTGGCCGGAACCGGCCGGGGATCTTTATTTTATTTTTTTATTCTGGGGGTGGCCCGATGGTCACCCGGAAAAACCGAGGCGGATGAGATCCGCGATCAGGTCCGCGACCGAGGGATACCGGTCCTGCGGCCTCTTCTTCAGGCATTTTCCGATGATCGCGTTGATGGCGTCCGCATGCCTGCCGGCGTTGACAGCCGGCACCGGCTCTTCGTGCAGGATCGCGTGGGAGATCTCCCCCATACCGTCCCCGGTAAACGGCACGCGGCCGGCCAGCATTTCGTAGAAGAGGACCCCCAGCTGGTAGATATCGGTCCAGGGCCCGGGTTCACCGTAAAGCGTGGGGGCCAGCTGCTCGGGGGCGGCGTATTCGAGGGAGAAGCCGATGATGCCCGACTGCTTTGTCCCCTCGGCCTTGGAGAGCCCCCAGTCGGTGATCTTGGGCGTCCCGTCGGGAGCGATGAGGATGTTGCCCGGCTTGATGTCCCGGTGCACGATCCCCCGTTCGTGGGCGTACCGGAGCCCTTCTGCGACCCCGATGAGGATTGACACGGCCTTTTCTTCGGGGAGGGGAAAATGCATCTCTGCAAGGGACGAGGCCACGTATTCCATCTCGATAAAGGGCATGGGGAAAATGTTTGCCGCGTACAGCTCCACGATGTTTGCGTGGTGGAGCCCTTCCCATATGGCAAGCTCCTTGGTGAACTGCGTCCCGGTCACCTCGTCGAACCGGATCGGAATCTTAACGGCAGCATCGCGGTTGTTCTTCTCGTCCCTGACCCGGAAGACCCGGGAGACCCCACCCTCCGCGATATATTCGGCATGGGGGTACTTCCTCTCAAGGGCCGCCGGCAGGCGGGCACCGTACTCGTGACCGGGCCGGGCCGTTGCGGCCGGGCCGGCAGGGCTCTGCACAATAGTTGCGTTTCTTGAGTCCCGGGCGGGGTCCGGTGCGGGAGCCGGGCCGTGTTTTTTCCTGCGGGACCGCTCGTACCAGATGCCACAGGCTGCAGAGATCACGATCGCTACGGGAATCAGATACCAGAAACCGATAAGAAAACCGATCAACGGGTTAGGGGGCTGTCCCTGTGGCCCCTGGCCGGAGGGGAGACCACCGGCGAGCGGGGACTGGCCCGAGATTCCCAAAGTAAGCGTGGGCTGGACACCCCCCTGCTGCAGGGAAGAGGGCAGTCCGCCCGGCGGGAACTGACCGGTCCCGCCAGTGAGATTGGTGTCCGGTGCGGATTTGGTGACCGTGTACGCCGAAGGGGGAGCGGCGAGCGGGGCGGTATCGGTGATCACCACGGCATTCTGGTCCTGTTGCCGGGAGGGGGAGATTGTATAGGGGGACGCACCGACCCCGTCACCGCTGGCATCGGTAATACCGGCCACCTGCCAGAAGTTCCCCAGCGGGCCGGTGAAATTCCCGCCCCGGTACTGGTACTCCTGCCCGGTTGAGGACCAGAAATTCTCGCCCGACTGGCTGACCGCATCTACCGTATTGTTGAGGGTGTTGAGGAAAATCCGGTTGGACCGGGAGGAGCGGTCCACATCGATACCGACCCCGTTTTCCGTGATGGTGTTCCCTGAAAGGACATTGTCGGACGCCGATTTGAGGGCGATTCCTGTAGCATGTCCCGAGACCGTGATCCCGCTGATCCGGTTGTTGTCCGAGAGCACGAGAAGGCCGGTGGAGGCATTGCCAAGGATTGACACGCCGTTCACGGTGATGCCGTCGGCGGAGAGCGTAAGGCCGGCACCGGAGCCGCCGGTAATAATCCGCGGAGGGTTTGCGGAATCGAGCGCCCCGAACACCAGGGACCGGTCGATAACGATATTCTCCGCGTACGTCCCGCCGGCAAGAAAGATACTGTCCCCGTTGCTCGCGTTCTCGATCACGTCCTGGATCGTCCCGGTGGTGCCGTTCGTACCGTAGGTAACAACCTTTGCGGATACCGGCCCGGTGGCAAGGATGAGGATCAGGGCAAAAAGTACCCCGGAAAAAACAGTGCTTCGATCTCCCCTTCGCATCTTCCAGCTCCTCACTTTCGGGCCCGGCAGGCCGGGTAATTCCGCCCGGTTATTTATCAGCGATGAACAGGAACCGGGCCGCGCTCTCCCCCAGTGCGCAGTCGATGACATCCCCATCCTTTAGGGAAGTCGGGTGGAACGGTGCAGAGAGTTCCGTGTTGATGTAGGTCCCGCCCAGGCTGCCCCGGTCCTCGATCTGCCAGCAGTCCCCTGCCCGGGAGATGACCGCGTGGGGCTTGGTGATCCGTGTCACCATGGCGTAATCCTCAGGGAGCACGATATCGGTCGTGGCCGTCCGCCCGGGGTTGTCGGGGTCAACACGGCCAATTGCGCTGTGGTCCTTTTTGAGCAAAAACGTCCGCCCGGCTGCGCTCCCGCTCATGAGGTGGAGGGCAGGGCTCGTGGTCCCTGCTTCGGCAATGACCGCGGCCCGTACGGTCTCCAGTTTCTTTGCGATCTCGCCAAACCCGATCGGCACGTTCACCCGGGAAAAGACTCCGAGGTTTTTTATGAGCATCTCCAGGCTGCCCTCGGCAAGGGAGAACTTCCAGACCGGGTGGATCCCCTTGACGGTCTCCCTCCCGAAGCCGGCCTCCTTTTTTACAATGCCGATATGGACCAGCTGGTCGATGTGTTTTTTCGTGTTCGCATAGCTCGTGTTAATCCTTGAAGCGATCTCGGTGATCTCTTTTGGCTCTTTTTCGATCACCTTGAGGATCTTCAGCCGCACGGGGTTGGAGAGGACTTCCAGGTATTCGGATAATTCCGCGATGAACTCAGGATCGGTTGCGACGCTGACCGTTTTCTTGTCTGTCATCACGATGGGCCTCCGATGAGTCCGGGCCTGCCCGGAAATGGCTGGTATACGTTACCATAGTATCTGTGCAGGGAATAAAATAGATTGGCATTTCCCCTGTCGGGAGGGGAGAGTACACAGGTAAAAACGGCGAACCGGTCCCCCGGCCTTGATATATGATCCTTACCGGTTCAATATATCACTCCGGTGGCCCTGCATTGACCGGGACCATGGCACCAATATATCCGTTTCAGGACGGTTATGTTCCTTACCGAAGGGAAATCCATGGAAACCATACCGGCCCTGCGAAACAGGCAGAAGTGGCATATCATCACCTCAGAAGAGATTGCACGGATCCGCGAGCTGCTCGCCGGGATAGAAAAGGATGGAACGGAACAGAGCAGGGCAGATGCACAGGAGATCGCGGGTATGGTAACCCTGATCGAGCGGCGGCTGGTATGAGGATTCCGGAATTTGTACAACGGTACCGGGCGGAGTTCCTCCTTTTTGGGATCCTCCTCCTCGCGGCATTCCTTAATCTCTGGAACATCTGGAATCAGGGCATATCGAATACGTACTATGCCGCGGCCGTAAAGAGCATGCTTGAGAACCCGGTGGCCGGCTTCTTCAACTCCTTTGATCCGGCCGGGTTTATCACTATTGACAAACCGCCGGTAGGCCTCTGGGTCCAGGCAGCCTTTGCTGCAGTCTTAGGGTTCCAGGGATGGGTGCTCGTCCTCCCCCAGGCACTTGCCGGCGTCGGTTCGGTAGCACTGCTCTATTTCATCATCTCCCGCCCGTTCGGGAAGCCTGCGGGGCTCGTTGCTGCCCTGGCCCTGGCCGTGACGCCAATCTTTGTTGCTATCTCCCGGAACGGGACAATGGACACGCAGCTGATCTTTGTCCTTCTCCTGGCGGTCTGGGCGGTCCTAAAAGCGGCCCGGGAGCGGTCGCTTCCCTGGCTTATTGCCTCGGTTGTTCTCATCGGGATCGGGTTCAACATCAAGATGATCCAGGCATTCATCGTGGTCCCGGCCGTCCTTCTCGTCTATTTCCTCGGCGTTACTGAGTTTACCGGGAAGAAACGGGCCCTTCATCTGGGAATCGCGGTGGTTGTCCTCCTTGCGGTCTCGCTTTCCTGGGCAGTTGCAGTGGACATGGTCCCGGCGAGCGAACGCCCGTACATCGGGGGGAGCGGGGACAACACGGTTCTTGGCCTTATCATCGATTACAACGGCCTCCACCGGCTCGGGATCGACGACACAAGTGGCGGTCCCGGCGGATCCTCAGGCGGACAGGCAGGTTCAGGATCGGGCAGCGGCATAATCCAGAGTGCAGGTACAACCGGTTCATCGTTTGCAGGACCTGGCGGTAACAACGATCTGTCCGGTACGCCACCAGGAAGTCCGGGCGAGAGCCCCGGAGGGATGACACCTCCCGGCCAGGGATCGCAGCAGACGGGAGCATCCGGGATTTCCGGCGGAGCCCCGGGTAACATGGGCGGCGGGATGAACAGCGGGGGGAGCCCGAGCATCTTCCGGGTCTTCCGGGAGGGTCTTGCCGGGGATATCTCCTGGCTGCTCCTCTTCGCGCTGATCGGGGTTCTTGCCTGGATCCGCAGACCCGCAACCCTCTCCCTTACGGGCCTCCAGGATGCCGGGCTTACCGGCGAAAGGGGCCTGGCACTCATCGCCATGCTGCTCTGGCTGATCCCCGGCCTGCTGTATTTCAGCTTCACCACGGGGTTCTTCCACGATTACTACATCGCCACCCTGGCCCCGCCGATCGCAGGACTGGTCGGGATTGGTGCGGTCGGGATGTACCAAAAGTACGTCAGCGGCGGCGTTTCCGGGTGGCTCCTTCCTGTTGCGGTGCTTGTCACCGGCCTAGCCGGGGTCCTCTTCCTTACCTATAACGCGGACTTTGCCGGTCCTCTCATGCCGGTCGTCCTTTTCGGGACGCTCGCCTGCACCGGGCTCCTTGCTTGGATGCAGCGCAAAAAGAAAACCGCGCTCGTCCACTACCGGCTGCCCATCGTCGCGGTGGCGCTTGGCATCCTCTTTATCGCGCCCCTTGTCTGGTCCTGTACCCCGATTATGACCGGGAACGGGGGTAACATCCCGACCGCAGGTCCGCAGGGCTCGGGCGGCGGGATGATCGGAGGTATGCCCGGAGGGGCCACGTTCCCGGGCCCGGGAGATTCCGGAATTGCGGGTGGGGTTGACAGACGCGGACTGGCACGCAACCAGTCCAGGGATGGCACCGGCATGACTGGCGGGCCGCTGGGAACCGGACCGGGCACCGGAGAAGAGGACGGATCCACGAGCAAACTCGCTGCATTCCTGCTCGCCCATACCAAGAACGAGACCTGGATCGTTGCAGTCCCGAGCTCCCAGGAAGGGGCCGGCCTGATTATTGCGACCGGAAAGCCGGTTATGGACCTGGGAGGATTCACGGGAAGTGACCAGGTCCTGGACCTCACGGTCCTTGAAACCTACATCCATGAGGACAAGGTCCGTTATTTCGAGACCGGCGGGATGAGTGGGATGAGCGGCGGCGGCCAGAACAGCGGGAACAGCGAACTCTTCAGCTGGGTTTCCACCCACTGCACGGTGGTCCCTGCATCGGAGTGGGGCGGTTCTGCGGTGACCGCAGGGAACCGGACCGGGAGCCTCCCGCTGCCCGGTATAACCGGCACCGGGAGCGCAATGGTGGGCGGGAGCTTCGGGGGATCAGCAAACGCCCTCTATGACTGCCTTGGCGCAGCATGAGCACCGGCCATGGCACACGAAGGAGATACAGGGTGCAGGACCATGTCCCCCGGGATCACCGGACTCTTCCCCGGGCGGATCGTCCCGTTCTTCTGCGTCGGGATCCTCTCATCCCTCGTGGACATCGGGCTGATGTACGCATTCACTACGTACCTCGGGCTCTGGTACCTGACTGCGGCAGCGTTCTCGTACTGCTGCGGGATCGTGGTCAGTTACCTCGCCAACAAGTACCTCACGTTCCATGACACGGGCCGGAAGACTGCCGCGCAGTTTGCCACTTTTGCAGCGATCTCGGTCTCCTGCTTAATCGTCAACCTGGGAATTGTCTGGCTCGCGGTTACTTTCCTCTCCCTCTCCCCCCTCATGGCAAAGATCCTCGCAACCGGAATCGCCTTCCTGTGGAGCTACCACGGACAGAGCCGGTTCACGTTCCGGAATGCGAAGTAAACCGGACGGAATCCCGGAATTACCCGGAGGGTGACCGAAAAAGAGGGTTCAAAGGCAATTTTCGCAGGAAACCCAGGGGATCTTCTTACCCGGATGCTCCTTTCCAGCCCCGCATGAGGCCCCCGGCCACAGATCTGCCATAATTCTCCAAAAACACATGATTGATTCAGCCCCGTACCGGGCCCCTGAATTTTCAGGCCATAGACGCGTTCTTTTGGCTAAAAATACTTCGGATGATCATTTCATCGCTCCACTTTTTTGTCCCCGGGAAACCCCGCTAATTTGCACGGTCAATTCCCGTTTAAAACAGCCTGTTTTGAAAAATAACAATTTAAACAAAAAATCGTGGAGTGGAATGGCACCCTTTCCACTGGAACCATCCGGACCCGGTACCGGTCCGGAAATTCTCCGTCGGAGAACAAATCCCGGGAGAGTGCAGGTCAGGTCACGGGCATCCTTTATAAAGCAAGTGTTGTCCCGGGTGTAAAGTGGATTGAGAGGGGAGGAGGATTTCCCCGGGAAATCCTGTCAAAAGCCGGGAGATATCAGCAGGGAAGAGCCAATAAGAGGAATTCTTATGGTTCGCCTGCCATAATCACGAGTATGAAAATTGTTGTTTCCCTGCTTCTCCTGATCGCACTTACTGCCGCGATCATCGGGTGCACACAACCTGCATCTTCCGGCGCTTCCCCGGCACCGGTACAGACCACGGTAACCACCCCGGAGGCGACGCCCACCACGGAAGTACAGACATCCGCCCCGACCCCGGCACCGACAGAAGAGGTCACCACGGCACCGACACTCTCCTCCATATTCCCGGAAAGCTCCGGGATGAAAAATATCCAGACAATCGTTGGCGTGGGCGATGAGACGGTCACGAACGTTTCTATCCCCTCAAGTTACTGGGAACTCTGGTACACGGCCGACCCCCTGACCACGGGCGGGCAGGACGTCCAGTCGCCATCGGGGTCCTATTCCGCAGTCTTTCCCAGCCTCACGATCAAGATCGTTGACCACGATTCCGGAAAAGTTATTGACACCATCCAGCCCCCGGGAGGTCTTGACACCGCACTCTGGCAGAAAAACGGCGACCCCCGGCCCTGGTCACAGAAATACTATTCCGGGAATGCGGTGTACGACTTCGACATTTCCGCGCAGAACCTCCGGTTATATACGATAGAGATTCACGTCCCCTCATAAGATCAGGTTCACACCCCACGAACCTGATACCGTAAATCCAGAGCAGCGGGAAAGCTGCTTCATACCAAATTTTTACCAGGATAATAGCAGGGTCCCCTGCCTGAGAACAAAATGATGGGGGCTGATGCCCCCATACCCCCACGAGCGAGGAATGCCGCCGCCCCAAACGGGGCGCCCCCGCGGCGGATCAGAACGTAAAGCGGACACTCATTTGCCCCGCCGTGCCCCACGAGGGGCCCTGATGCAGGAAGCCATCGCTCTCACCACAGCAAATAGAGTTAGAGATTTTTTCAGCAATTCAAAAAACGGGGATAGGAAACGTCCACTCACTTCTTCGCAGCGAGCACCTTCTCAATCTCTTTCCGGAGAAGCTCACTTACAACTTTCCCGTCCACCGAGCCCCGGACCTCCTGCATCACGACACCCATCAGGGGCCCGAGTGCGCCCTTCTGCTTCTCGGTGACAAACTCCGCTCTGTCGGCGACAATCTTCTTGATCACCGCTTCAAGCTCATCGCGGGAAACGGTCGGGGCGAGCTTTGCCATCGCGTCTTCCGCGGTGCTCCCATTGGCAATGGCGGTGAGGATCTCCGGAATGGCCTCTTTTGCCACTTGGATCGTAGCGGAACCAGATATATTGATCTGTGCACTACCACTGATAGGCTGTATCCCTACTGCCCGAAGCACCGCTAATATTGCATCGTCAGATATTTTATCGGTGTCCACCCCATCGCGGCGGAGCTCCTTGATCGTCGCAAGCAATGTACGGGACGCAAGATTTGCCCCACTCCCTTCATTGATTGCCCGCTCGAAGACGGGGAGGTACTCTGAGAATGCCATCTGCTTAGCAACCGCCGGGTCGAGGCCAAGGTCCTTTGCAAACCGCTCGGCCTTCACGGTCAGGAGTTCCGGCACGAAAACCGCATTCCACCGGGCCTCATCAATCCGCACGGGGAGCACATCGGTCTCGGGATACATCCGCTCTGCGCCGGGCAGCGGGCGCATGTACGCGGTGCTGCCCTCTTCGAGCATCTTCCGTGTCTCCTCGGGTACAGGTTTCTCCGAAAGGGCAAGCATCGCCCGGGTGTGGACCTGGTTCCAGGCGCACGTAGCCTGCTTTTCATTTGCACCCGAAACAAGGATCACGGCGTCCTGCTCTTTTGCGTGGACAAACTCGCGGAGCCGGGCAACCTCTTCTTCGGTGACTCCGTACGCGGGCAGCTCATCGGTATGGAAGATCCCGCCCACGCCACATTTCTTGGCATAGTCCGACATCTCGCTCCCGAGCCGGCGGCCGGGCTGGATCTCGCGGCCGACAAGGCCGGCAAAGCCCGGCAGGACAAGGGCAAAAATCTTCTTGGACTTCTTGAGTACCGCGGACTTTGTCTCCTTAAAGAGGGCTGTGATGTCGATCTGCCCGGAGCCCACGCTCGCATGGCGCTGGAGAAGTTCCTTCTGGATCGCGAGGAGAGCCTGCTGCCGCTGGACCTCCCGGCGCACGACCTCGGCGATCAGGGCAAGGTCCTGCACGCCCTTGATCTCCACCCGGGCGCCGTCTTTGATGGAGATATTGACATCCTGCCGGATCGTGCCAAGGCCGCGCTTGACCGCGCCGGTGGAGCGGAGCACCATCCCGATGTATTCCGCTACCCGCTGCACGTCCTTGGGGGTATGCATGCAGGGCGAGGTGGTGATCTCGATAAGCGGGATCCCAAGCCGGTCAAGCGAGAAGATGTCGTCCTTGACCCGTTGTGCCGCCTCTTCTTCGATACAGATCGTCTCGATGCTCCCGCCGTTCGGGAGTGCGCCGTTGATGGCCACAAGGGCGGTGCGCTGGAACCCGCTCGTGTTCGATCCGTCGATCACGAGCTTCCTCATCGTGTGCACCTGCGGGATCGGGGTCATGCCAAAGGTCTTGGCGATGGTAAGGCCGATGTCGAGCGCCTCCTCATTGAGCGGCGCGGGCGGTTCCTCATCGTTCTCCACAAGACAGGTGGTGGGGTAAGTATAGTACACGAACTTCCGCACCCGCTTCATCTCTTCCTGTGCGGCCCGGTCAATCGCGCCCATTTCGCTCTCGGTGGCCCGCAGGTACCGGAAGAACTCTCCCGAGTGCTCCGCGTTGTCCCGGATCATGGTCGGGCAGTGGCAGAAGAGTTTCTCTTTCGTGTCCAGCTGCTGGTGGATCTCGATCCCGGCCACGAGGCCGGCTGCCTTATAATCCATGGGCGCTCCTCCGCATGCACTCGCCTTTGAGATCGGTTGCCATCAGCGACGCCGCCTTTACCGGGTCTTTCTCGTTCCCGAGCACCCACATCTGTTTGACAAGCGCCACCTCGGGGAGCATGTCCCCGCCTTCGATGACACCCGCTGCAAGGAGGTCGCGGCCCGTGTCGTACACCCGGTCGCAGACCCTGCCGTGCATGCACTGAGAGGTCATGATGACCTGTGTCCCGCCAGCAACAAGCTTTTTGATCTGCGGGATCATCGCGGTGCTCACGTGCCCGAGACCGGTGCCGGAAAGAATGAGGCCTTTGTATCCTTCGTACGCCTTCAGGATATCAGGAGACATGCCGGGGTAGAACTGGATAAGGGCGCAGTGCGGTTCGAGCTTGTCGTACAGGGCAAGCTTGTGCGTGCCCCGTTTGACTGCTGCATCAGACAGGGTGACCGTGCGGGTCGCGTAATCAACGGTCCCGATTGGGGGAATCCCGATGCTCTGGAACGCATCGCGCCGGGAGGTGTGCATCTTCCGCACCCTTGTTCCCCGGTGGATGGCGCAGGCATCGTCGTTTGTGGTCGCGTGCATTACGACCGCTACCTCGCCAAGCCCGCTCTCTGCCGCAAGTGCCGCACAGACCCCGTTCATCGCATTGTCGCTGGACGGTCGGTCCGCAGAGCGCTGCGATCCGACAAAGACAACCGGGACGGGCGTGTCGAGCATGAAGCTCACCGCTGCAGCGCTGTAGGCCATCGTGTCCGTGCCGTGGGTGACGATCACCCCGGTGACGCCGTGCTTGATCTCATCGTGGATCGCCCGGGCCAGCTCCTGCCAGATCGCAGGGGTCATGTTTTCTGAAAGGATTGTATAGAGCACTTTGGTGCGGTACCGCCCGATCTCGGCAAGGGCCGGGATTGCGGTCAGGATATCGTCCGCATCGAACTGGCTGGTGACCGCACCGGTCCGGTAATCGATCCGGCTCGCGATCGTCCCGCCGGTGGAGATGATGGCCAGTTCGGGCAGTTTTGGGTCCTGTTTGATGGGCGCACTCCGGGGAGTGGATGCCGGTGCCGGGGAGACGAGCGTACAGCATGCTTTTTCCACCCCGATATTGTAGCCGCTCGAGAGCTTGACGACCGCCATCCCGTCGCGCTCGGTAATATAGGTCCCGGAAAGGGTCCTGTTGCCGTACGTGCAGGAGACATGGTCACCTGAGGAAAACGATCCGGTTATGCTACCAGCCTCCGTGCATCAGCAATCAGGAACTCTTTGGCCTTTGCGATCGTTGCCAGCCGCTCATCGATGAATGACGAGTCCGTGTCGAGAAGTTTCTTCCGGTCCGCAATCGCGATCTTGGTGGCAAACGGTGCCGGCCCGCCGGTGGCCCGCCGTACCTCAACCGAGTGTGCCACATCGAGCGCCTTATCAATCTGGTCCTGCGTAAGTCCCTTGGCGGCAAGCGAGATCCCGACATCGAGCTCCTTTGCCGCGGCTTCAAGAGTCTCCAAAGAGAGGCTCCCCTTCTGTACGGCCCTGCCTACGATGTTGTGGGCCATGCGGAAGGGCAGGCCATAGTCCCGCACAAGGGTGTCGGCAAGCTCGGTCGCGGTGGAGAAACCTTTACCCGCTTCCTCCTTCATGCGCTCCGTATCGAATGTGGCGCTGGAGAGCATATCGATAAGGAGGCGCAGGCTCTCTTTTGCATCCCGCATCCCGCGCCAGATATTGGGCGTGAGCTCCTGGAGGTCGCGGTTGTAGCTCATGGGCAGGCCCTTGACCGTCATGAGGGCTCCTGTATAGGCCCCGAAGACCGAACCGGTCTTTGCCCGCATGATCTCGGCGGTGTCCGGGTTCTTCTTCTGCGGCATGATCGACGAGGTCGAGCAGAACGCGTCGTCGAGCACCACGAATTTCACAAACGAGGTGCTCCAGATGACCAGCTCCTCGCAGAGCCGGCTCACGTTCGCCATCATAAGGGAAAGGTCGGCGAGGGTTTCGAGGGCAAAGTCCCGTGTCGCGACCGCGTCCATGGTATTGACCACCGGGCCGTCGAACGCCAGCAGTTTTGCGGTATACTCGCGGTCGATGGGATAGCCGGTGGAGGCGAACGCGGCGGCCCCGAGCGGGCAGAGGTTGACCCGGGCATAGGCATCGCGGAGCCGGTCAAAGTCCCGGGTAAACTGCTGCTCGTAGGCGAGGAGGTGATGGGCAAGGGTGGTGGGCTGGGCATGCTGCATGTGGGTGAACCCGGGCATGACCGATTCCCGGTGCTTCTCGGCCAGGGCAACAAGCACCTCGCGGACCTTGAGGAGCGCTGCCATCTGCTTGAGGAGGTCTTCGCGGAGCTTGAGCCGGATGCAGGTCGCCACCTCGTCGTTTCTCGACCGGCCCATGTGCATGCGGCCGCCGACATCCACGCCCACGGCCTCGATGAGGAGGGTCTCGATCCCCGCGTGGACATCCTCGAAACGGTCGTCAAAGACCTCCTCGGGGACCCCCTCGCTGTTGAGTTCCAGGAGCGCCGGCAGGAGCTGCTTTGCAATATCGGTGCCGATGATCTTCTGGCGTTCGAGCATCAGCACGTGGGCGATATCCACCAGCACATCGGCATCGGCGATACAGCGGTCGGATCGCATCGAGGAGAGGAAGCGCATCATCTCCCCGGTCCTCTCGCCCGAAAGGCGTCCCAGTCTTACTACATCGGTCCGCATCCGTTTTCCCTCTTCGTATACACTCATGTGTGTGCGCGGATCGATTAAATCCACGCCTTCCGGGCGGCCAGTTCGATCGCTTGCTGGACCGATTCGCGCGGTATAATCGTCGCTACCGGTACATGGACAAGCTGCTCGATGATGCTCGAGACGATTGGGGCGCAGACAATTGCAATCGCCCCTTCCCGCTCTGCCCGCACCGCGGCCACGATCGCGTCCTCCATGGTATGGACCGGGTACTCCCGTACCCGCATATGGTGGCCGTCCACGTCAGCCATCCGTTCCTCGACACTCTCGAGCACAGGCCTTGCCGCGATCAGGCCGATAAAATTCTCGTCGCCCACGTGGTAGAAATGCCGGAGGGCCTTGGTGATCTCCCGCAGGGTCGAGAGGTTGGGCGAGCGTTTCCCGTGCAGGATCTTATAGAGCGAACTCTGGGCGATCCCGCAGTGCTCCGCAAGATCCCGCACGCTGATACGAAGATCGTTTTTCAGGAGATCGTTTAACGTGGCCACAAACGCCTCATCCGAGGTGAGGGCAGCGCGCATAAGCCGGTCAACCGGGTCCACATGTGCCATAGCAAAGATACAATACGAGAAATTATTACAAAAAAATTTTCTTTTTGTCCAAAAATAATGAGTTTCTCTGCTGAACGGATTAACAACCAGTGGACAAGAAGCATAATTATTTTATCCAATTGTAAATATTTTGTCCACTTTTTTCCTGAATTGGATAAAATACTTGCCGAAATGGTGCACTTTTTTATGATCGCCCGGATAACCCGTACGTATGAAATTCATGAAACTTACGGCAATTGCGTTTGTTACGCTTGCCCTTGTCCTTGTCCTGCTCTCTGCCGGCTGCACGCAGCCGGCCGGTACTTCCTCAGGCAGTGCCGCAGTACCTTCAGCCAACGGGACGGTCGGAATTCTCGAGACCGCAGGCGTCGGCCCGATGCCCTCGCTGCTTGCCACCGGCCAGGTTGACGGGTACATTGCCTGGCAGCCGGTCGTTGAAGCAGGTGTGGAGAGCAACATCGGCCATGTCGCGGTCTATTCCAAGGACCTCCCGCCCGCAGGAGAATGGAGCGACCACCCGCAGAACGTCTTTGTGGTAAGAAAGGACTTCTACGCCCAGAACCCTGACTTTGTCAATGACTTCTCTGCTCTCAACCTTGCAGCAACCCAGTACATCAACGACCACCCGCAGGAAACTGCCGCGATCGATGCGGACTGGCTGGCCGGCGGACAAAACTTCACCTACGGAAACGTAAGCGTCTCTTCGGTGACCGCAGTCAATAACTCTATTCCCACTATTGAGTTCTCGAACAATCCCTCAGACTCCTGGAAAGCCAGCACCTCGGATTTCGTGCAGGCACTTATTAACCTCGGGACCGTCAGGGGTTTTGTCGCAAACAGTACCAACCAGGATACCGTTCTTTACAACTTCCAGCCGTTCACCAGCGCAACTGCCATCATCTCTTCAAAGAATGTGATCACTCCTGCACCCATGCAGAATACGGTGGGTGTCGGGTACCTCATGGCAGTAGATCACTCCGCACTCTTTGTCGCGGTGAAGGACTGGCAGTACTTCAATGACACCTACGGTATTGCCCTCAAGCCCGAAGATCTGACCAAGGCAAAACCGGATGTTGCGGACTTCATTGTTAACGGCCAGAAAGTTGCAACGGTCAACCTGGTGCCGGCAAACGCCGGGCCCAACCTGATGCAGCTTGCAGCTACCAACTCGATCCAGATGTCCTATGTCGGTGTTCCCCCGGCAATCAGTGCGATTGACCAGGGGATTCCGATCACCATTGCGTACCCAATCGACAATCTGGGAAGCGGCCTGGTAGTCGCCAATGGCGCACCGGTCCAGGACTGGCAGAGCTTTGCCGCATGGGCAAAGGCTCGCTCGGATGCTGGAAAGCCACTGGTGATCGCGGCGCCCGGTAAGGGCTCCATCCAGGATGTCATGATCCGCAGCGCCCTGCAGAACAGCGGCATTACCGTAACTGAAGTGAAGGTTTGAAGAGGATCGCCACTTATTACTGTAAGGAACAATGACACGGCGCCTCGGACTGGTATTGCCCATCCTCCTCATCATCGGGTGGGAGGTTGCGGCAATTATCGTCAACAATCCTTTTTTCCTGCCCAAACTTGAAACTGTCATCCCGTTGCTGCTCTCTCCGTTCTCCGATATCCTGGGGACGGGAAGCCTCGTGGAAAATGCCCTTGTCAGCATTGAACGGGTAGTCCTGGGGTTTGTACTGGCCGCGGTCATTGCTATCCCCCTGGGGATAGGGATGGGCAGGTTTGCCGTGCTTAACGATTTTTTCGATACCACCATCGAACTCCTCCGACCGGTTCCACCCCTTGCCTGGGTACCCTTGGCCCTGGCTTGGTTTAAGATCGGGATCGTCTCCATCGTTTTCATTATCTTTATCGGGGCGGTGTTCCCGATCCTGCTCAATACCGTTGACGGGGTGCGGGGGGTAAAAAATACCTGGATTGAAGTAAGTACGACACTTGGGGCAAGCGAGCGCCAGGTCCTTACAAAAGTTATCCTGCCTGGTGCTGCTCCGACCATCTGGACCGGCCTCCGTGTGGGTTTTGGGATCTCGTGGATGTGCGTGGTTGCCGCAGAGATCCTGCCCGGTCCCACCTCAGGGCTCGGGTACCTGATCATGTACGCCTATAATCTGGGGCAGATCAACGTGATTATCGCCGGCATTATAGTGATAGGACTTATCGGCCTCATCGTCGACCAGGGATTCAGGGCAGTGGAAAAACGCTGGTTCGGGTGGAGGGGGCTGGAGCGATGACGCTGGAGATAAAAAACGTCTCGCGGACGTTTGTTTCAGAAGACAACCAGACCATGGAGGCACTCTCGGACATCTCGCTCTCTGTCGGTAACGAGGAGTTTATTTGCATCCTTGGACCCTCAGGGTGTGGGAAGACAACCCTGCTTCGGATTATCGCCGGCCTTGAGTCCGCATCTTCTGGTTCGGTAATACTGGACAGGGCAGTAATTACCTGTCCCAGCCCGAAAATGGCCATGATCTTCCAGGAATATTCCCTTTACCCGTGGCGGACCGTGGAAGAGAACGTGACGCTCGGCATGGAACTCCGGGGGATAAAAAAGACCGAACGGATTGCAGCTGCGGAGAAGTATCTCGACCTTGTGGGCCTTGAGGGGTTTGAAAAGAGGCACCCACACGAGCTCTCCGGAGGCATGCGCCAGAGGGTGGCTGTAGCACGAGCACTTGCCATTGAGCCCTCCATCCTGCTCATGGATGAGCCGTTCGGGGCGCTCGACGCCCAGACCCGCAACCGGATGCAGCACGAGCTGCTCCGGATCTGGGAGAAGACAAAAAAGACGATCCTCTTTGTGACCCACAGCGTGGACGAGGCGGTCTTCCTTGCCGATCGCATTGTGGTTCTCACGCACCGCCCGGGCCGGATCAAGGAGATTGTTACCATCTCCCATGCCCGCCCCCGCAACCGTACCGGTGAAGAGTTCGGCCAGATCCGGCGCCACCTGCTTGATATGATCCGGGAAGAATCGGATCCTGTCCAGTAAGGTTTAATACGCTCAATCTCTATTTTATAAAAGCAGTTTGTGACGTGTGCAGGTACGGCAGCCCTGATATAATCCGTGCTTTTCGTGCCCTGCTTTAACGATTCATACACCAGGAGAAGAATGCGATGGTAAGAAAACCGGGGAAGATGTACCGGAACCTGGCAAAGAAGGCCTACACTCGGCGCGAGTACATGGGCGGGGTTCCCGGCAACAAGATTGTACAGTTCGAGATGGGAAACCTCTCCCAGGAATTCCCGACCGAGATTGACCTGATCGTTGAAGAGACCTGCCAGATCCGGCACAGCGCACTTGAGGCGGCCCGTATCTCGGTCAACAGGAAACTCTTAAAGGACGTCGGCAGGACGAACTTCCACTTCAAGGTCCGGGTCTTCCCGCACCACGTGCTCCGGGAGAACAAGCAGGCAACCGGCGCAGGTGCGGACCGTGTGTCGGAAGGCATGCGGCTCGCATTCGGTAAGGCTGTAGGAACCGCAGCACGGGTTGAGGCAGGCCAGATGATCTTTACGGTCTACACCACGGCCCAGTATCTCGACAAGGTCAAGGCGGCACTCAGAAACGGTGCCCACAAGCTCCCGACCCCGTCCCATCTCAAGGTACACACGATCAAGGTCAGTGGCAGGATCGTTGCAGCACCCAAGATCGCCGGCGATAAGATCGCGGCACCGGTCAAGGTTGAGACCGAGGCAGCAGCAGAGCCGGCAGCAGAAACGGCAGCAAAGGGTGCAAAGGGTGCAGATCACAAGGGCGGCAAGGGTGCAGAACCCGCAAAGGCCGAACCCGCAGCAAAGGGTGCGGACGCTGGCAAGGGCGGAAAGGCTGCCCCGGCAAAAGGCGGAAAGGACAAGAAATAACCGGATCCCCCGGTTTTCTTTTCATTTTTTTGGGTCCGGAACGGGGAATCGCCCGGACACCTGCCGGATCTTCCGGTTATGCGATCTTTTCTTGGGACCGAAAGGTCATGACTGGCCCCTTCGTGCCAGTCGCACAGTATATAACATCCCTGCCGCTTAATTATGGATAAATGCAGCAGAGGGAGAGACGTGACCTGCGGGAAGCACTTGCTGACGCTACCTGCCGGGCCATGCGGGAGGCAGTCATTTACCTGCCCGGCGATGTAAAACGGGCGATCGCACAGGCCCGGGCCTCCGAGACCGATGTCGTTCCCCGCGGGGAATACGAGAATATCACGAAAAATATTGAGGCTGCCGAACGGCTGGGTGTGCCCCTCTGCCAGGATACCGGGGTCCCGGTCGTGTACCTCGACCTGCCCCCGCACGTTCAGTTCTCCCCGGTCCTTTTTGAGGGTGTGGCCGAAGGCATCCGCCAGGCAACAACTGCAGTCCCCCTCCGCCCCAATGTGGTCGATCCCCTTACCCGCCACAACTCCGGGGACAACACCGGCGCCGGGATGCCGGCGGTCCATGTGCGGCCCGGCGAACGGTTTACCGTGACCGTGCTCCCCAAAGGGGCAGGGGCGGAGAATGTTTCGCGGATCACGATGCTCCTCCCTTCGCAGGCAGGAAAGATCGAAGAAGTCGTGGTCGGGACAATGCTTGCCGCAGAAGGCCGGCCCTGCCCGCCGGTGGTACTGGGGGTTGGTATCGGGGGGACCTTCGATACCGCCCCGTCGCTTGCCAAGGAGGCGCTGCTCCAGCCCATTGATACAATGAACGAATTCGAGCAGCAGCTCTGCGACGCGGTAAACCGGCTTGGGATCGGCCCGATGGGACTGGGCGGAAAGACCACGGCGCTTGCGGTCAAGGTCAAGACAGCTGCCTGCCACACGGCCTCGCTGCCGGTGGCCGTGAACGTGCAGTGCTGGGCCAACCGGCATGCGACCGTGGAGGTGGACTGGTGACAAAAAAGGCGATCCAGCTCACCACCCCTCTCGGCGATGAGGTCCTAACCCTCCGCGCCGGTGACCGGGTCGAGCTCTCGGGCAGGGTCTACACGGCCCGGGACGAGGTACACCTCCGCATGCAAAAAGAGGGCATCCCCTTCGATCCCAGAGGAGCGGTGATCTACCATTGCGGCCCGGTCATAAAAGACGATATAATCATTGCCGCAGGCCCAACCACATCCGCCCGGATGAATACGCTTTCCGGGTTCCTGCTCGATGCCGGGGTCCGGGGGCTTATCGGCAAGGGCGGGATGGATGCCACCGTAAGGGAGCAGCTCATGGGCCGGGCCGTGTACTTTGCCTTTACCGGGGGCTGTGCGGCGCTCGCCGCCTCGCACATGACGCTTAAAGGTGTCCATTTCCCGGATCTTGGCATGGCAGAAGCGGTCTGGGTGATCGAGCTCGACCGGCTCCCCCTCGTAGTCGGGATCGATGCACGGGGAAACGACCTCTTCGGGACCGTGCTGGAGAAAGCAAAACGTGCGGCCGGGCCCGGGCAGAGCCGGGACTGCCGATAACACATAAATTTTTTTCACCGCACCTGCAACATAGATAGGACAGATCCATAATGAAACTCGCCATAGACGAGACCCGGTGCAAGGGCTGCAACCTCTGTACGAAGGTCTGCCCGTACCGGATCTTCAAGGAGGGCAAACACCCGAACCGGCGGGGGATCGTGGTGCCGGAACTGGACCGGCCGGAGCGCTGCACCAACTGCCGGCTCCGCAATCTCTACGGGAGGCAGCTCTGCGGCGTCTGCCAGCTCACCTGCCCCGACCAGGCCATCCACTGGGAAGAGGAGGAGCCGTACGAACCCCACAAGGTGGCGATTGAATATTGACGTCGAGACTTGAGTTCTGGCAGGGCAACACGGCCTGCGCCGAGGGGGCGCTTGCGGCAGGCTGCACCTTTTTTGGCGGCTACCCTATCACTCCTTCGACCGAGGTTGCCGAGCACATGGCGGCAAAGCTCCCGAAAAAAGGAGGGGTCTTCATCCAGATGGAGGACGAGATCGCAAGCATGGCCTCCATCATCGGGGCCTCGTGGACCGGCTCCCGGGCAATGACCGCAACCAGCGGCCCGGGCTTTTCGCTGATGATGGAGAACATCGGGTACGCGGCGATGACCGAGACCCCCTGCGTGATCGTAAACGTCCAGCGGGGGGGCCCCTCCACCGGCCAGCCAACCATGTCGGCCCAGGGCGACATGATGCAGGTGCGGTTCGGTTCACACGGCGACTATGCGATTATCGCCCTCTGCCCCGCGACAGTGCAGGAGATGTACGAGCTGACGGTAAAGGCATTCAACCTCGCCGACCAGTACCGCGTCCCCGTGTTCCTGATGGCCGACGAGACGATCGGGCACATGCGGGAGAAGATCCTCATCCCTGAAACGGTCGGACGGGTGGGCCGGAAACAGTTCGTACCCGGCACACCCCCCTTTAAGGCAACCGATCCCGACCTTGTCCCCGGGTTCCCCACGTTCGGTACCGGCCAGCACGTCCACGTGACCGGCCTTACCCATGACGAGCGGGGGTACCCATGCGCAACCAACCCCAGGCTCCACATGGCACTCGTAAAGCGTCTCGTGGACAAGATCGAGAATGCCCGGGATACGATCGCGGATTACGATATCACCAATCCCGATGCAGAGCAGGTCTTTGTAGCCTATGGCGGACCGGTCCGCACGGTCATGCAGGTGATGCACGATAAAAAGGAAGCAAACATTGGTTTCCTCCGGCTCCGTACGGTCTGGCCGTTCCCCGAGAAGGCGCTTGCGAAATTCAAGAACGCAAAGCGCTTCCTCGTCCCCGAGATGAACCTCGGGCAGATCGCCCGCGAGATCGAGCGACACGTGAAGGTGCCGGTGACAAGCATCCCGAAGCTGGGCGGGGACCTCCATACCCCTGCCGAACTCGTCGCCGTGCTGGAGGAAAAGGTATGAGCTTTGAGGACTGGTACCGCGAGGACCGGCTGCCCCATATCTACTGCGCCGGCTGCGGGAACGGCACGATCATCAACTGCACGCTTGCGGCCGTGGACTCCATGGGCTGGAAGAAAGAGGAGACGGTCTTTGTTTCCGGCATCGGATGCTCCTCGCGGGCACCGGGCTACATCCTCACCGACTCGCTCCATACCACCCACGGGCGGGCGCTCGCGTTCGCCACCGGAGTCAAGATGGCAAAGCCGGACCTCCATGTAGTGGTCTTCACGGGCGACGGCGATCTTGCGGCCATTGGCGGCAACCATTTTATCCATGCCTGCCGCCGCAACATCGATATAACGGTGGTCTGCATGAACAACCAGATCTACGGGATGACCGGCGGGCAGGGCAGCCCGACCACGCCCCGGGGCTGCCTCTCGTCCACCACGCCCTACGGCTGCACCGAGCCCCCCTTCGACCTCTGCGAACTCGCCATCGCGGCCGGGGCCAACTATGTTGCCCGCTGGACATCGTACCATGTAAAAGAACTCGAGCGGGCGGTAAAAGCCGGCCTCGAGACGCCGGGCTTCTCGTTTGTCGAGGCGCTCGTCCAGTGCCCCACCGCCTTCGGGCGGAGGAACAAGTTCCGGCAGGTGGCAGACCATGTCGAGTTTTTAAAGACCCACTCCCTCCTGCGGGCAAAGCGCGATCGCCTCCTCGAACAGGGGCAGGCCGTCCCCGAGGACATGTTCGTAGTCGGGGAGCTTATGCGTCGGAACCGCCCGGCCATGGGGGTGAAATTGTGAGAAACGAGATCCGGTTCTCCGGTTTTGGCGGCCAGGGAATCATCCTCTCGGCCGTGATCATCGGCAGGGCCGCAGTGATGTACGACAGCAAGTTTGCCGTCCAGACACAGGTCTACGGCCCCGAGGCCCGGGGCGGGGCCTCCATGAGCGCCGTCATCATTGACGACGAGGAGATCCTGTACCCCAAGGTGGCGGACCCGAATATCTACGTCATCATGTCACAGGAGGGTTTCGAGAAATACGGGGCAGCGGCAGAGGACCCCGCCGTGATGCTCGTGGACTCCACCCTGGTCCACTCCCGCCCGAAGTGCCGGTGCATCGAGGTCCCGGCGACAGGGGAGGCGAAGCAGACCCTAAAAAAGGATATTGTGGCAAACATCGTCATGCTCGGGGCACTCGTTGCCGCAACGCACGTGGTGAGCGAGGAGTCCTTAAAGAAAGCCATCCTCGACTCCGTGCCCAAAGGGACCGAGGACCTTAACCTGAAAGCCATGCAGCTCGGCCTGCAGCTGGGGAAACAGCCATGAAACTCCGTGAATACGAGGCAAAGAATGTGATAAAGGCCGCCGGGATCCCGGTCCCGGCAGGATTCCTGATACGCTCGCCGGACGAACTCACATCCCACCTTGAGGAACTTGGCGATGCATTTGTCCTCAAGGCGCAGGTAGATGTCGGCGGGAGGGGCAAGGCCGGCGGGATCCTGATGGCTGACAAGACCTCGGGGGTGATGGTCGCACAGGAGCTCTTTGGAAAGCAGATCAGGGGACTGCCGGTAAAAGAGATTCTGGCCGAGCAGAAACTCGCGATCCAGCATGAGTATTATCTCTCGATCACGGTCGACCGTTCCAGCAAGCAGCCGCTTATTCTCTTCACCGAAGCAGGGGGAGTTGAGATCGAGATCACCGCAAAAAACCACCCGGAACTGATCCGGAAGGTTGTCGCAAACCCCCTAATGAAGGATCTCCCGCCATTTTTGATCCGGGAACTTCTCGGGACAGCCCCAAAGGAGATCGGACCGATCATCAACAAACTGTATAAAACCTTCATCGAGAAGGACGCGCTGCTGGCCGAGATCAACCCACTGGTCACCACGCCGTCCGGTGTTTTTGCCGCAGATGCGAAGATCATCGTGGACGACAATGCGCTGGGCAGGCAGGGGATCACAATGAACCGCGATCTCTCGGAGCGCGAGCGGGAGGCCGAGAAGCACGGCTTCTCCTATGTTGAGCTGGACGGGAAGATCGGCGTGATCGGCAACGGTGCCGGGCTCACGATGGCTACACTCGATCTCATCGAGTACTATGGCGGGAAGGCGGCAAACTTCCTTGACGTGGGCGGAGGGGCAGAGAGTGAACGGGTGAAGAATGCGGTCAGGCTCGTGGCAAGCGTCCCGTCGGTCAGGGTCATCGTCGTGAACCTGCTCGGCGGCATCACCAAGTGCAACGAGGTGGCTAAGGGAATCATCGCGGCGGGCATCTCCCAGAAGGTGATCGTCCGGCTGGCCGGGACAAACGAGGCGGAGGGGAGACAGCTGCTCTCTGAAAAGGGGTATGAGATGCTGGACACCATGGACCTCGTGGTGAAGAAGGCCGTGGAGGTGACCACATGATCTATGGCGACAGGAACACCGGTCTTCTCGTGCAGGGTGCTACCGGCAAGCAGGGCGAGTTCCACATCGGCCTGATGAACGCGTACGCGAAGCAGGTCGGTGGCAGGGGCGTTGTTGCCGGTGTCACCCCCGGCAAAGGTGGCCAGCAGGTGCACAACGTTCCCGTGTACAATACCGTGAAGGATGCCATGAAGGAGCACGACATCGGCGCAGCGGTCATCTTCGTCCCCGCGGGGGCAGCGGCCGACGCCATCATGGAGGAGGCGAACGCCGGCATCGCAACCATCGTCTGCATTACCGAGCACATTCCCGTGCAGGACACCATGAAGGCGATCGCGTACGCGAGGATGGAAGGTGCCAGCGTAATCGGCCCCAACTGTCCCGGGCTCCTTTCGCCCGGCGAGGTGAAGATGGGGATCATGCCGGCTGCACTCTTTTCCCGGGGCAACGTGGGGGTCATTTCGCGGAGCGGTACGCTCACCTACGAGGTCGTGGACGAGCTTACCCGGGCCGGCATCGGCCAGAGTACCGTGGTCGGTATCGGTGGCGACCCGGTTATCGGGCAGACGTTCGTGGACGTCCTCGCACGCTTCGAGAAGGATCCGCAGACCAGGGCCGTTGTCCTGATTGGAGAAGTCGGCGGGAACCTGGAAGAGGAGGGTGCCACGTCCACCAGCCTGCCGATCGTCTCGTACATTGCCGGAGTCTCGGCCCCGCCGGACAAGCGGATGGGCCATGCGGGAGCGATCGTGGAGGGTGGAGAGGGCGATGCGAAATCCAAGATCGCCCGGCTCAAAAAGCACGGCGTGCCGGTAGCCTCCCGCGTCTCGGAGATCCCGGACATGGTCCGGGACCTCTTCCGCTGCCACTGCTGAAGGGCACAGCAGGTATCACCTTTTCTGATCGATCAGTTCAAGGCTGGTTTTCCGGTTTACACCTGAACGCACCGTGCCCTGAAAAAGAAGAGTGCTGGTCACGGAAAGTCAGCCGATGCTATTCCCTGACAACCGCAGATGCATGTGCATCGAACGGGTTTGTCCGCACAGCAAGGGAGAACAGGTACGGGTAGTGCACCTTCAAGTGGCGCATGTACGTGAGCCATTCCTGGACCAGCAGCCCGTAGACACGGTTGATATCTACGGAGAGATGGGCATAATCAGATGCCGGAAGATCTGCAAGCTGGTCCCGTGCTGCCAGTTCCTCGGCAAGGTGAAACACTGCCTGTAAAAGAGGAGTGAATCCCTCGTGTTCAATGATCCGGGGGTTCTCGAAAAGCGTCAGCAGGACTCCTTTGTGGTTCCCCAGGAATTCTTTGAGATCGGGGAGGTCAAGGGTCCGGCTGTCCAGCATGGAGATATGCTGTTTCATGGACGCAGATGCCCGGGTAAAATCCCCATCCGTCCATTGACTGGAGACCAACAGGAAGGGCAGTGCCTGTCCGGATGCCGGGTCCTGAACGGCAAAGCGCCGGATCAGGTTGTTTCCTACTTCTGAGAAGAAAACCCCTACCAGAAGATTGAGATTCTGCAGGCGCACTGAATGTTCGCGGTTCTCAATCATCAGGTCCAGGGCCGAAGCCGCAAGCCCCACGAAACAGCCGACACCGAAAATGATGATGCCAATCGTGAGCAGCTTTCCTGCTTCTGTCACCGGGTGGATATCCCCAAACCCTACCGTGGATATGGTCACCACGACAAAATAGAATGCATCGAGTGGCGTGCGGTTTTCAAAAATGATCATGCCGGAAATTCCGGCAACCACTACTACCGCAATGAGAGAGATATACAGGCGCAGGCGGAAGGGAAGGGTCTTGGTCACACCCGGATTGTATGCCTGCCCGGATATAAAAACGAATTTGTCCCTCTGATCACAGACATACCCCCGACCAGATTCGAACTGGTGTCGCCGGATCCAAAGTCCTGCATGATTGACCGCTACACTACGGGGGTACTCGACGATGAAACCACGAATCTGACGTTTTTGGATCTCGTGGTGTAACGTCCCGGTTATATCACTCGCCAAACTCAAAAAAGCATTGATAACCATGAAAGGGATTACGAAAAAATCCGAAAGTAACCCCCCATGGAACCTCCCCCTTTCACAATCGGGTAAAGTGGAATATTTCGGAATAAGAAAAGAACCTTTTTTCCGGTTTTACGAGAGAGAAATTACCCTTATCACCCCCGTATTTTGGAAAAATGTGGAAATTCTGGATTTTTCCTTTTTAAAGAAGCAGCTATTAACACATCTTTTCTGATATGAAATTCCCCACTCAGATTCCTTTACGTTCATGCATTTTCCAAAATTCTCTTTTTATGTCCAATTATCCAAGGTATAGCGGATTTGGATCCGGGCTGAGCCTCGTTGCAAGTTTCCGATTTCGGAAGGGAAAAGATTCCGAAAATCAGTATACTGGTTACCAAAAAAGCGGAGGGACGTATGGGGAAGAATGTTCCCTTTCACAAAATGGGAAAAATGGAAATTTTTGGAAACGGATCGTGCTGAAAAATCCTGTTTTCTGACGACAGACCATTCCTCACCGTTCCCTGAAATTCTGGAAAAATGTGGAAATTCCGGATTGGCCCCTTTATAAATAAACGGACATTTTCTGAGTCCCCGGGCTCCAAAACCAGGCCCGCACAACCAGGGCAGTTGACAATTTTTTCCGGAAAAAAACAAACGAACGGGAAGGAGCTGCCAGTATACTGCCGGATCCGGTCCAATCCCGGAGAAACTGCATGAAAAATGAAGATCCCGGAGGCAACTTTAATGTATAGCATTATACAGTTTATAAAAGAGAGAGAAGATGCACATTGAACATGCGAAAAAATCAGAATAACGCCGTATTTCGATAAATGGAGGGCAATGGGAGGTTTTTGATAGAGAAGGAACAGAATAAGGGAAAACAGGAAACTACCATGGAAAGATACGTGAATACAGACCGTTCACGTGGTCTCGTTATCACCGGAAAGCGGGAAGAACTGCTGGTACACCTGACGCCGTTCATCGATATCCGTGTGCAGGTAAATTTCCGTGGTCTTGATCGAAGTATGGCCCAGGTTCTCCTGAACGACACGGAGGTTCTTTGATCGTCGGTACAGTTCGCTTGCGTAGCTGTGGCGGATCTTGTGAGGGGTGATGCCACTCGGGGCATAATGTTTGAAAATATGCTGAATTGCCCTCGGTGAGATATGCTTGCCCTGCTGCCCGATAAAGAGGGGGCCGACAATCCGGTTACCCACAAAGGTCCGGATGCCGGCGAGCGTATCGTCGTCAACAAAGACGATACGGATCTTATCGCCTTTTCCGCGGATGCGGATGGTATGCTCGTCGAAATCAATATCCTCGATATTCATATTGCAGAGCTCGGAGACCCGGACGCCTGTCGAATAGATCGTCCGGACAATCAGTTTGTCCCGAGGGTCCTCGATCGAATCAATCAGACGGAGCACCTGGTTGTGCTTGAGATATTTTACCTCCTGCTGCTTGATCCGTGGGCGTTCGATCCCGCTCAGGGGATTTGCAACTACCGCCCCCTGGGTGGAGAGGAACCGGTAAAAGGAACTGAGTGTCGAGATAATCCGGTGAAAGGTCTTTGGCTTATACGTACGCATGGACGATACAAACGAGAGGAAATCCGTGACCATCGTCGGAGGGACATCCACGCTTGTATCGAGGCGGGCATTCTCAAAATCCTTCCAGAAAAAGACCAGCTTGGTCACTTCGGTATGCCGGCGGAGCCAAACGTAATAGCCGAAATGCTTGATCACCTGCTCGTAGCTGTCGAGCGTCCGGGTAGAATAGTTGCGCATCCGCAGGTAATTCCGGTAGGTTTTGAGCCAGTCCGAAAAATACCCGCTTCCCATGGCCTAATCTTTTTTATCTCAAATAAATAAAGGTTTGCGCAGAATACATATTCTGCGAACTCTCCTTTTTCAAAAAGAATGGCAGATTAGCGGCATTTCCTGAACCGGGCTCCCTGACCGGATCGTATACAGATGCCAGGATGTTTGGAACAAGAGCAGGACTGCACCAATTCCATTCCGGATTCGGAAGGCCACAAAAACGGCCTTTTTTCACTTCCCCTATACATTTACTGATCCAAGAGCACGAAAGGCCTGGAAACACGGCTATTTGCGATCTACCGTCGGAGGGGCACAATCCTCCCAGCTGAGAACTAAAATGATCAGGACAAAAACGGATAATTTTCGTGCACAATGTCACGCTGAGATACTGATACCGTTTAAAAAAGAAATTTCCAACGTTGCACGAATGTCGGGAGCCTCGATTCTGCTTCCCTGGTGGAAAGCCCTGCTTCAGTGAGGCTGACTTCGGAATCCGGATAATTCCAAATTTTCCACTTTTTTTCTCCGGTGCAGCTCACAATTTCTCCCATTTTTAACCAGTTTTCCCGGATTTGTTGATCAAAAACGAACGATAAAAGATATCAAAAAGTTTATTAGTTTTTGATAAAATTACTTTATCAAAAGGTATGATTTATGATAAAAATTGGCTATGTTCGCGTGTCCCGGGAGGACCAGAATGCGGAGAACCAGATCAAGGTCCTTCTGGACGAGGGGTTAATCCGGGATCATATTTTCGTAGATCATATATCCGGGATCTCCGATATGCAGAACAGGGAAGGATTCTCACAAATGATCCAGTTCATCAAGACCCACACAGGCGAGCCGATCACCCTGTATGTCTTCGAGATCTCGCGGCTGGGCCGGTCTTTCCTTGACACACTGAGTATGGTCCGCACTCTCGAAGAGTCAGGTACCCGCGTCTGGTCACTCTCCCCTGCAGAATCATGGAGCAGGATTGAGGATAAAAAGCTCCGGGACCTTATGCTTTCCATCTTTTCGTGGGTCGCAGATCGCGAGCGTGAAAACCTGATCGAACGTACAAAACTCGGCATTGCTCGGGCAAAAGCCGACGGTGTCAAACTGGGAAGACCGATACGATCCATTCCGTGGAAACGCGTCCAGGAACTGCAGGAAAAAAATATCTCCCTCGCAGCGATCTCACGGATCCTGGATATTCCCTACACTACGTTATACCGCCATGATTCCCAACGGAAGAGTATAGAAAAGTCCTGAAAACCTGGCCGAAAACGGGATAGCAAAAACAGAAAGATTGCTTCCGGGAAAATGTGGAAAATCCGGATTGTGCCGTCGAAGAAAGATCTGGATTTTCCAAATTTTCTCTTTAGGTAGCAAGTTTCATCACAGAGATTCACGCCCCTTTCTCCCATTTCTGATATTGCGAATCTTGCAATCCTGATATGTTCTCTGGAAAAACAGTCTCAAACCTATAAAAACCGATCCGGGAGCAGCCCGGAGGTCGGATAAATACGCGGATGATCAGAAAAAATTCCGATACATGTATGAAATAATACTGGAAAATAGAGGGAATCAACCGGGAAACAGGCATGGATTTCCATAAACGTGCCCTTTCCCCAGACAAGAGAATCTGAATCCTTGATCGACGAATAATTCAGCATCTTTTATTCAATGCCACGAACCAAGTAAAGGTTATTTTGTCTTTTTTAATTGGATATCGTTATACAATTACTGAAAACAAAGGTCACCTGTGCCCTGGTCTGATGGTAAAAATGGATTCTTGACTGTCATTTGTCTGCTAACTCACCCAAATAGATTACCCTATTATTTCTTTTCCTTCGGTAGAGAAATCGTGCAAATTGCAGAGATATCCGGAAATAACGGGTAATTTGCCCTTTAAAAGATAAGCATTTTCAACAGAATGACCAACATTATAAACCACATGATGCTATATACTAAAGGGCCATTTTTCCTTCAGAACAAGAAGATCATACACTATTGAACTATTGTCACCGAGGTACCAAAGACATTGCAAAGGATACAGCAGAGGAGATATCATACACCTTATCGACCTTCCTCCACGAGATCAATCGACAATCCCTGGCAAGTGCTCATCGGTTAATGAACCAGAAGTTCTCACCAGGTGTACCCCTCCCGGAAACATCATGTCCCTTAAGTGTACTGTCGAAACAGCCAGAGTTACGAAATTTTTAGAACTACTTTATTATGGCAGTAAAAGGAATCATGGGTAATGTAGTATGACCGCGGATGCCCTTTTTCTGAGTACAAAAGAAGTGGCGGAGATCCTTGGCGTCCACCAGAAGACTGTCCATCACTGGCTCCGTACCGGCAGACTTGCCGGAACAAAGATCTCGTATCGTGCCTGGAGGATTCCCCGCACGGCACTGGATGAGTTCATTGCAAAGAACAGTAATGTGCATCCCAGAAAAGCGAGTCATGAAGAAATTGCCGCTGATCAGGAGAGACCGGAATCTCCAGACAATCACGCCTCACCTCAGGATCCCGGAGCGAGGATGAAACACTATATCCGGGATATTATGGGGGAAGACAACTCCAACCAGACAAATAACAAATAGTTAACCCGGTTATTTTGGGATATTGGCAAGGGGTCTTCCTTGCGAGTATAAAATAGATCAAACTAAATTATTTACTAAAAAACATCCCTGATTCTTCGATGGGTTTAGTCCCCCGTTTTTATAATTCAGATGACCCACATTTGCGGATCAGATAAAAAGACCACTGCACCTATCGAGATCCCTCCAGAGGATCACAGAATGATGGGCCAATTAATCTCAAATACCAGCAGAAGGGGAAGATTTATTATTCGTTTTTCCCGTTACCGGGGGAATTTCCACTAGATATAAACCACATACTGCTATATACAAACGGGATCTATCACATAGCGAGAACAACAGGAAACAAGCATTCATTTCGCCATTCACCCACTATATAGGGAGATCTTCATGGACGATGACAGCCAGAATGCGATCGGCAAATACAGGAAATTCAAAAAAGTAGACGGAGCCACCTACCGGAAGGTCAACCAGTTCCTGCGTAAGCGTACCTATATTACTGCACGGGAATGGGCGCTTGCACGGTTATGTACAGATTTCAGGACCTCCGGTGGCGCAGAGATGACCTTTATCGGGAAACATCTCACGGAACTGGTCCCTTTCATGGAAGAACCGTACTCGCCCCAGGCTGTCAATCAGGCTCGTCACTCATTCAAGAAAAAAGTCCGAAAAGCAAGTGCCACCTTTTTTTATGGGGCGATGTGCGGGTTTTTCACCACGGACGAACTTGACGATCTTCTTTTTGAAGCAAGCGAGGTCTCACGCTTCCTTCTGGAGGTAGAGGGAACAACGCTGGATATCGATGAGGAGATCGATATTGAAGATCGTATCACCAGAGTGATGCGGAGTGTCGGGGAGACCGCGAAGACTATCCTGACCCAAAGAAGTGAGAATACCTCGGCAGATACCTCAAATCCTCATGCCATATCCGAAGGGGAAATGGAACTGCCGGATAATAGGATTCCACCGGAAAACTTTCGGGTTTCTTCAGTGGAAAGCACTCCCAATGACCGACTATATACTGAAATAAAAAATACAACCTTTCCTAACAGCGACCTCCACGAAGGAAACTCAGGTTCGGAGATCCACGATAATCAGGAAAAAATATCCGGGATACCCCTCGAAAAGAAATCCATCCAAGATGAAAGACACACAAAGGTCGATCCCGTAAATAAATCCGAAAACAATGAGAGCCGGCCACTATGAAAATTATTCAGGTGGTCGGCCGTGCAAATACCGGAAAGACCACATTTATTACCCATCTTATTCCGGCGCTGAAACCCTATGGTCGTGTGGGGGTAATCAAACACCTTGGCGATCATGACTTCCGCCAGGAAGAGGGAAAAGACACAACAATTTTTTTTGAAAATGAAGCGGATATCTCAGCCGGGATTGATGCAGACAAATCCGTCGTTGCCCTCCGCACCATTGACCTCGATCACATGCTTCATCTGTTCAAACATCAGGGTATCGATTTTGCAGTCATAGAAGGATTCAAAGCTCGCCCATTCCCGAAGATCGTGATAGGGGATCTTCCCAGTGAAAGCTGCATCCTGCGAAATCCGACGGTGCGTGAAGTTGTCTCTGATTTCTCCCGTTTCGAAGATTATTAAAATACAAAAACCTGATGCATCTTAACGAAAATGGCAGTTAAAAAGATCCAGAAGAAGCTTTTTGGAACAAACGGTGTCCGCGGGATAGCGGGGAAAGAGATCACCCCGGAACTTACACTCAGTATCGGAAAAGCACTTGGAACGATGCGCCCGGGAAAAATTGCTGTTGGCCGCGATACACGAACCACCGGCTTTGTCCTTGCCAATGCGCTCAAGGCAGGTCTCCTTGCCACCGGTTGTGAGGTGATCGATTGCGGGGTGCTCCCGACGCCGGCCCTCCAGTATATTGTAAAAGAACATTATGACGGGGGTGCAATGATCACGGCTTCCCACAACCCCCCGGAGTATAACGGGGTAAAAATAATCGAACCTGACGGGACCGAGATGGGAGATGAAGAGACCATCAGGCTTGAAGAACTGCTTGCAGATCGATCATCGGAGGTCAAACCCTGGGACCAGGTTGGGACAGAGATTGCGGCTCCTCATCTGATTGACGAATATGTTCAAGCAATAGTTGGTCAGTTTGAAGGGAAGCCCGGGCACGGAATGACCGTCGTGGTCGATCCTGGATCCGGTCCTGCATGCCAGACAACACCGGCGATTCTCCAGGCACTGGGTTGCCGGGTCCTTACCATTAATGGCATTATGGATGGTACCTTTCCGGGGCGGTTGCCTGAACCCTCCCCCGAAGGCCTTGAAGGTCTCGCAGCAATGGTGACGGCAAATAATGCCGCGTTCGGTGTTGCCCACGACGGGGACGCAGATCGGGCAGTCTTCATCGATGATAAGGGGAACTATATTGAAGAAAATCATGAGTTTGCCCTTATTACACGGCACATTTGTATCACGAAAAAAGGTGTTGTGGTTACCCCGGTCAGCACATCCCAGATCGTGGAACTGGTAGCCGAAGCAGCCGGGTGCACGGTACACTACACGCCGGTGGGAAGTATTTATGTAGCCCGCACGATGCGAGAACTTCTCAACTCCGGGAAAAAAGTGATATTCGGAGGGGAGGGAAATGGGGGGTTAATCTTCCCGGATCACCAGTTCTGCCGAGACGGTGGAATGACCGCCGCGGCTATGGTCTCCCTTCTTGCTGCTACCCGGCAGAACCTGTCGGCGCTTATTGAGCAGTTACCGACACGATACATGATCAAGGAGAAACTTGCAACACCCCATGGATCCCAGCTCATCAAAAGGCTTGAAAAACACTACGTAGGGGAATCCACAGACCACACGGACGGCCTGAAAATCAAGCGTTCCACTTCATGGGCTTTAATAAGAGCATCCGGAACAGAGCCACTGGTCCGCATCATGGTGGATAGCGATGGACAGGAGTCCGGCCAGGCCATGTTTAATGAAATACAGAAAAGCGCTTTGGATATACTTGCTGCCCTCACATAAGAGGAAAAACAGTTTTCGGCGGGTATAGGGTTACCCATATTTTTTTATATCAGTGCATTTTGTTACAGAATAGACTCGGACACTCATATTTGTCCTAAATCTTGTTAAAAGTTCTTTTTTTCAAAAAATTTGCATCTAAATGTAAAAACAGAATCATTTTTGGATTTTTTAAAAAAAGAAAATAATATATATAAATTAAGTCAATGTCACTGTGTTTCTAAAATATTTGATTCCTTTCAGAGTAAAGAAATGATCCTGTCAGCCCCCATCATAGAAAAAATACATCAGGCACTCGTAGAGAAAAACTGGGAAAAAATCGATACGATAGTGGCAAACTCTTCACAATTTAAGGACAAAAAGACCCGGATACAGATGGAAAGATCGGTAAATGATATTATCCTTGAATCTGCATTTCAGGGTAATTTGCCTGATACACTCCAGGCAATCCATAAAATCCCAACGGAAGGCGCTGATACTCTTTTTTCCCTGATTTTAAAGAAATATATTGAAACCGGTGACAAAAGATGGTTGAATGCCCTGTTTAATCTCTCAGAAAAACTGGGGAAAAAAAGCCTTCAATCGAAGATTGTTTCCCGTATCGTTCAGGAATTGATCACCTATGGAATATCCTCATCCAACCCGGCATACATCGAATGCGGGTTAGAAGTACTGGATAAAATTACTTTCAGGAAGTACCGGTCAGATTGTATTATCGATGCATCGTTCGGGATAACCAGATGGACGATTATCAGTGGCAATACAACGATCCTTTTCCGGATCCGCGATCTCATCAAGGATATTAGTGATGTCTCAAAAAGGGCGGCATTACATGCTGAGATCGCCCTTGCATTCGCTACAATTGCAATAAACAAAGAAGATTTTGATCTTTTTCTTGAGGGGATACATTATACCACAGAAATTCACCAGAAAGTCCGGCGAAAGGAAACCCTTAATCAGATTATCGGCAACGGTACGAGATCGGCTTTCGGCAAAAATCTTCTTAACATCCGTGTTCTTGCCAACCGCTTTGACGATTTGCCTCCTGATCTCCAGAAGGAATTTATCAATTCCCTGATCGAGCACTATCTGGATCGGATAAAAAGTAAAGAACAGATTTACGAAGATTTTTGTTTTCTCGATAAAAATAAGCCCCCGATTCACAGTCTCCTAATACTGAACCTCCTTAAAAAAGCTGAACTATCCGGTGATTCTTGGTACCTTACCACAGCGATTCCATTTATCCTAAATACCCGGACCAAGGAGAGATTTCCAGTTAAAGAGGTTGTCCGGGCAGGTGTCGCCATTGCACGAGCGACACACTCTTCTCAGGCTTTAATCGATCTTCTCCCCTATATTGAAGGAACAGGTTCCCAAAGCGAGACTTCAGGAATTTATCTTCAGTTCCTCCATATCATTCTCGAACTGGACGATTTCGATCATGCGATCTCGTTATTTTCACGCATAAAACCCACCCGGGAGAATATGCCCCTGTATTATTCCTGCTATGCAAAATTGCTGGAGGAGAGTATTTTACATGATCAGGTGTCACAACAGTTAAAAAATATTCTTGGTACAAATGACCCCTCTGTAAACTCATATGCCATATCAATGGCGGTTCGCCAGATAGGTCATGCCACACCATTTCCCGAGATTGTAAAACACAGCAGTTCACTCAGGCAGCTCCTCACCCTGAATTCCGGTCATGATTCGGATCTCACCTATTTTATTACAACATTGACAAACCGGGGATTTCTGGACACCTGTGACGCTTTTATTCTGGTGGATCTTGCAAAACTGATCCAGGACCCGTCTGCTAGGGAACAGGCAATATCAACGGTAGTTATGAAACTCGCTGAGATCGGAGTAAAATCAAGAAGCCGGGATCTTCTCCAGCAGGCTGTAGGCATCACCTGCCTGATCGAAGGTAAGGCTATCAGGTCTTCAACTCTGAACAGCATCATAGATGATGCGACACGCCTTGCCGCTACAGATGGCGATCTCGATCTTCTTTTACGGATGCGAGTCTGGAGCAGCTCATTCCTTGATGCAGGTCTTGTTGTATATGCAATAAAAAATATTATTGAAGGGATCATAAAATATGCTACCAGCAAACAGGACCCAGAAGTCCTTGACGAGGCGTACCGCCTTGCACAGGAGATAGATGATCCCTCACTGAGACTTCAGATATCTGAACTCATTGCGGAATCATTTGTCCGGATTGGATGTGACCGTATCCAGGGATTTTCCAGGGACCCAAAAGCACCAGTGAATATCAGTGCTCTTTTACGACCTTTCAGAAAGAGCCTCGAATTGCTCAATGCCGAAGAGAGAAAGCCACAGATCTCCTTAAAAATTGCCGGGATGATTGATATCATCCTCCTCTCCTCAAAAAAGAGTGCCAGTCACCACTATCTCCTTCCTTTAGCCATGTATTCCATAGAGATAGAAAACCCTCTGGAACGCAATGCCATGATGTTACGGGTAGTCGGCAAACTCAATGAGGAAATAGCAGATCCGGACTCAGCAGATCCATATGAGACCCTGGCATATATCCTTCAGAATCACTATCACCTGCAAATTACACCTGAAATCAGTAATCTGATCCATCGCCTTCTCGATCTGGTACATAATCCCTTTGTGCGTCTCAAGGGACTCTGTGCCCTCGCAGATTCAGCTCACCGGATACATGACGACGTCCTTTGTAGGGAATTACTTGATGAAGTCTACCAGGGGATCTCCAATCTTACTGCTCAATCCCAGAAAGTTCTCGTTCTAGCGGATCTCGTGCCGGGATATCGCGACATCGATCCGGATAAAGCAAGAATATGTATACAGGAAGGTCTTGAGAAACTTCGGGCGGGTGTAGAATCTGATCAGAATGCCTTTGTTCGAAGGCAGGTGGTAGCAGCGATTGTCCGAATGGGAAACCTGCTCGGTGAAGACGTCAGGATGAATCTGATCAGGGAGATCATTGCGGATGTATCAGATCCGGTGGAGTATGTAACAGCACTGATCGCTGCTTATTCGCTTGAAAATGAAAAACAGGATCAAACGAATCTGCACCATATTTCAGAAGCGATCGATAAGATCGATTCTCCTTACACCCGTGCCCTGCTTATGTTAAAGCTTGTTCCCCTTGCAATCCAGGGGAGAGAGAACAATTTTGCCCTGAATCTCCTTGACAGGGCTGAACAGGTAGCGAAGATAATAAATATCCAGCATGTTGCAGATGCCATCCGTGATGATGCTGCAGGAGTCCTGATAGAACTTTCCCGTAGGCAGGATAATGCCCGGTTCCTGAAAAAGGCTGCAGATATCCTTGCCCAAATAGAAGACGATCAATTGCGTCAGACCCGCCTTGCCCAGATCGGGTTTGCAGAAGCAACGGACACAATTATGCCGTATACCCGGATCATGATGAATCTGACACGGATCGTTGACGAGGGGAGTCCTCCCAGTCAGGTCACTACACTCGAACAAACGGTTCGTTCCGTCCCGGACCGGGGAAAAAGGGCGCTTGTCTACTGCCGGCTTTCCATATTCTGTCGGGACCGGGACGATAATAAAACTGCAAAAAGGATGTTACAAAATGCAATTCAGGAAGCAGACATCATCCGACCACTATCGAAAAGAGCCTACATACGGTGTGATATGGCAATAAAGATGTATACCGCAGGCTATGAGAGCATTGCGCAGGATATTCTTGATCGTGCGATAGATGCAGCAACAAATATACGGCAGTCTGTCCTTCGCGATGCGGTTTTTAACGAACTGGGACTGGTCATGAGGATGATGCAAGGAGGAGGGCCGGAGTGAAGACCTTCGAGATTATTATCACCGGCAGGGTCCAGAAGGTGGGATTTCGTGCATGTGCCAAAAAGATCGCAAGCGATCTGAATGTGACCGGTACGGTAATGAACCTCGCCGACGGTAAGGTTCAGATATATGCTACGGCAGAACCGATTATTCTGGAAAAATTTGTTTCAATGCTTTACAGTTGCCCGCGTGCAGTGATACGGGATATACGAACCACGGAGATTCTGCCACGGACCTATGCTGAATTTTCCATCATCAAAAGTGATGGTCGAGTCAGTACATTACTGTAAAGTCTTCCTTTTTTTGAATGGCCTGCAAAAAATTATTCACTTGAAGATCCAGTTTTTGGTTGTCGATGGAGTGCCTGAACGCAGAGATCAGATCCACGATTAAACTATCCGAAAGCATGCATCGTGATGAGGACTGTTCAAAATCGCCGGGTTCCAGGGATTCCCGCGCAATTTTGCAAACTACAGGATCGATCATTGTCGCTTTGAATGGCCCGATAAGATCCAATATAAGAGAACCCGATCCCTCATGTAAAAATCCAAGATCGGGATCCAGCCGGGCTCCAATCACAGATACACAGCAGTTTCCGAATAACATTGCATAGCCAAATGAAAAAATGGCGTTGATGGGATCGCACTGGGGGCGTACGGTCCGCCTCCGAAAATCGAAATCCCGGGGAATGTCCCGCGAGAGAATTTCGTAATACATATGTGTTGTCAGGTCAGAGAGCCGGCGGATCTCATCCAATTTCACCAGGTACTCAAGATCATGGAGGGCATTGTGGAGAATCTGCAGTTCTCCCTCATATAAAAGGGTCGATCCCCGCTCCTCCTGTAGTTTTTCTATGGCTATCAGGCGGGATTTCAGTGATACCTGTGCAAATGCCGTCGCGAGCCGGTAGCGTGGGATTTCCTCCTGGAGACGCTGCAGGGTTTCATTGCCTCTTTTCCCATACGGCTGAAGGATTCCAAGCGGTGTTCCATCGGGTTCGAAAAAAGAAATATACGAACCATTCCTGAGCAGGTGAGTAATAGTGGTCGAATGGATGTGATGTCCGCCAACAATAAGGAGATTTTTAACCTCATCAAGGGGATACTCTTCGACTTTCCCTTTGGAGAGGATAGTGAGGTTTTTTTGTGTGGACTTGATGTGAGCACCAAACCCGTACACTGCCACCCAGGGGATTGCTCGTGTCATAGAAGCCCGAACGAAAACGCTTGATTTAATCTACATAGTGCCCTTTTCCCCCTCATTAAAGCATCGCTTTGAATACTGCGCCCTAAAATCCGGTGTTTTGGGGTAATTGCCGCTCTTTCACACGCACCGTTACAATGAAGTATAAAAAATATAAGGTGTCATACGTACAATGTCATGCAATAGCATAACAGGTGACGCGGATGTTCTGGGACAAAAAAATAGAGACGCTGAAACCCGCTGATCTCAAGGCTCTTCAATTTAAGCGGCTGAAAAAAACCCTCCACGCTGTACAAACAGTGGATTTTTACCGGCAGCAATTGAAAAAGGCCGGAGTTTCTGCTGCAGATATCAAAACCCTTGAAGACATCAGAAAGTTGCCTTTCACCAAAAAACAGGATCTCCGCGACGGGTATCCCTTCGGATTTTTTGCAGTCCCGATGCAAAAGATTGTCCGGATCCATACGACTTCTGGAACCACCGGCAAACCTACCGTTGTCGGCTATACCCGGAAGGATCTGGACACTTGGGCAAATCTCATTGCCCGCAATATGACCATGATCGGTATTGATGAGAATGACATCTTCCAGAACATGGTCAATTATGGGATGTTTACCGGAGGTCTGGGATTTCACTATGGCGCAGAACTGATTGGGATGACTGTGATCCCGAGTGCTACCGGAAACACCCGGCGCCAGATAGAGATGATCCGGGATTTCGGGGTAACTGCCATTCACTGTACGCCCAGTTATGCGATGCACTTATCAGAGGTTGCAGAGGAGATGAATGAATCCCTGGAGAGTCTTCGGACAGGAATTTTTGGCGCCGAGCCCTGGTCTGATACGATGCGGCATACGCTGGAAAAGCGTCTCGGGGTTACGGCCTTTGATTCGTACGGCCTGAGCGAATTGTTCGGACCGGGAGTCGCATTCGAGTGCCCCGAACGGGACGGTCTGCATATCTGGCACGATAGTTATCTGGTTGAGATCATTGATCCGGTCACAGGTGAAAACCTCCCTGACGGCGAACAGGGCGAGCTGGTAGTGACGCCGCTTGTAAAAGAGGCCATGCCGCTCATTCGCTACCGTACCGGTGATATCACCATGCTCATGGAAGACGGGTGCCTCTGCGGGCGGGGAAAGAAGATCGCACGGTTGACCGGCAGAAGTGATGATATGCTGATTATCCGGGGTATCAACGTATTCCCCTCCCAGATCGAACATGTGCTCCTGAGAATTCCGGAAGTGGGCCATCAGTTTATGGTATATATCGACAGAATCAATCATCTGGATGAGATGACCGTGGAAGTCGAGATCAACCGAAGCCATTTTTCCGGGGAACTTGCAGATCTTGCCAAGATCCAGAAAAAAGTAGTAAAAGAACTGCACGACACTCTTGAGCTGCGGACAACGGTAAAACTGGTAGAGCCCGGCTCGCTGCCCCGGTTTGAAGGAAAAGCCAAGCGGGTCATAGACCGCAGAGGTGAGATCTGATGCAGTATTGGGATCCCCGAATAGAAGAGATGCCCGCTGAAGGGCTCCGGAAAGTCCAGTATAAACTGTTAAAAAGTCTGGTCTGCCGGCTCTACAGTTTTTCATCTTTTTACCATGACCGTATGAAGGAGCAGCATGTCCATCCTGATGACATTAAGGACCTCTCCGACATCAGGAAACTGCCCTTCATGTTCAAACGCGATCTCAGGGACAATTATCCCAACCGGATCTTTACCGCCCCGCAGGATGAACTGGTGCGATATCATGTCTCTTCGGGCACTACCGGGAAACCAACGGTGGTAGGATATACACAGCGCGATCTCGATATCTGGACCACTTCGCTCGCACGTGCACTCACATCTATCGGTCTCGGGCGGGGAGATGTCATTCAGGTCAGCTATGGGTACGGTCTTTTTACGGGAGGCCTGGGGATGCACTACGGGGCAGAGCGGATCGGCGCAACCGTACTCCCGACAAGTGTCGGTAATACCGAACGCCAGCTCGAGCTTATGCAGGATCTCGAAGTAACAGCAATTGCTTGTACTCCATCTTACCTGCTCCACATTGGCGAAGTAGCAGAAAAGATGGGTATCAATATTAAAAAGGATACTCATCTCAAGGCAGGTATTCTCGGAGCGGAACCCTGGACGGAAAATATGCGAATCAGGATCGAAAACTGGCTGGGCATCAAAGCCTACGATATTTACGGTACAAGTGAGCTCTCCGGACCGATGTTTACTGAATGTACGGAGCAGAACGGGTTCCACATCTGGTCAGATATCGCCTATGTCGAAGTCATTGACATCAAAACGGGTGAGCCCCTTGAAGCGGGCGAAAAGGGTGAACTGACGATTACGATGCTCCAGAAAGAGGCCCTCCCGATGATCCGGTACCGGATCGGGGATATTTCCTCAATCGATGATGACGTGTGCCCCTGTGGCAGAACAAGCCCGAGGATCAAACGGATTCAGGGGAGGGTAGATGATATGCTGATCATCAGGGGTATCAACGTCTTCCCCTCTCAGGTAGAATATACCCTGATGTCGATTCCCGAGGTAGGTGAGCACTTCCAGATTGTTATCGAGCGATCAGGCGCCCTCGATGACATGCTGATCAGGGTGGAACTGACCAAAGGGTCATTTAGTGACAAAATCACCGACCTCATGAAGATCCGACAGAATGTAGAACACCGGCTCAGGAATGCGTTGAACGTTGCCGTGGACGTCGAACTGGTGGAGCCGGGATCCCTGCCACGGTTTGAAGGAAAGTCAAAGAAAGTGATTGATAAAAGGGTGTTGTAAGATGGACAGGAAAAAGTACGTCATCAAACAGATCTCGATATTCTCGGAAAACCGGCCGGGCAGGCTGGCCTCAGTCGCCCATGCCCTTGGTGAGGAGAAGATCAACATTCTTGCTTTCAGCATAGCCGAGGCAAGCGGCTTTGGGGTAATCCGGGCTCTGGTGGATCACCCCCAGAAAGCATACGAAAAACTCTCGTCACTCGGCTTCAATGTTGCCTTCACCGATGTAATTGCTGTCCAGATGATGGATCAGCCAGGCGGGCTCTATGAGATCGCAAAGGTTCTGGGCGACTCCGGTATCAACATTGAATATTCCTATGCATATTCCGGGAAGAAAGCCGCAGTGCTCATCCTCCGCGTGGATCAGGTTGAAGATGCGATCGATAAGATTCTGGCATCCGGTGCAACCCTGCTGGAATATTCCGTATTCCATTAAAGCCCGCTCATCTTTTCTCCCATTTGATCAGTTCTGCCACGGTGGAGAGCGTGCTCCCCCGCCGGATCTCTTCGCGTATCCTCGCCTCGGCCTTTTTAACTTCAAGAGCCCTTCTCGCTACTTCATAAGCCCGCTCGCCGGGGATGGCCACGACACCGCTCTCGTCCCCAACAATCCAGTCACCGGGTCTGATCTGTTGCCCACAACACAGGATCTCTGTATTGATCTCCCCGAACCCCTTGGGCTCTCCGGCATTAGGTACAACTGCTTTGGCGAAGAGGGGAAATTTCATGGCCCGTATATCATCGATATCCCGGGCTGCGCCATCGATCACGACACCGGCAATGCCGCGTTGGATGCAGCTTAATGTAGCGAGCTCTCCCCAGGGAGCAACGTGGTTCCCGCCATCGTTGTTGATCACAAGAATACTACCCGGGGCAGCACCGTCGATAGCTTCCACCGGTTTTGCCCAGTCACCTGCCATCGTATGCACGGTGACGGCCCTGCCAGCCATCTTTACATCCCCGCAGAGGGAGACCAGACCAGGGAGTGCACCTTTCCGGTGCATAGCATCGCTTATATTGGGGGTTGAGACCTGCATCAGAAGTGAACGGATCTCGTCATCCTGGCTCTTTTTTTCCGGAGCTGCAAGTGCAGGTAAGTCAAGAGATTTACGAATTAAGGAGGCTGATCCCTCAACATCGGCAGAGCGGGTGATCCAACCACCAACAATCACGATATCCGCGCCCATCTTTGCTGCTTCTCCGGCTGTGACCACATCCAACCCCCCTGCAACAGCGACCGGGATATGGGTCTCTTCCTGAAGGGCCTGGAGAAGATCGAGAGAGTCCTTCCCGATCATCTGCTGATCAATACCAACATGGGCCGCAATGATGTCCACCCCAAGTGCCTCAAGCTCACGGGCACGCGCCACAGGATCCCGGGCATTGATAAGATCTGCCATCAGCCGGGTTCCGTACAGCCTGCTGGCCCTCACTGCTTCAACAATGACCGCATCGTCCGCATCCGCGAGGACACAGACAATGTTTGCCCCGGCTTTTGCGGCCATCTCGACTTCGAGAGTCCCCGTATCTGCAATCTTCATGTCAGCCACGATGACCGCATCCGGGAATTGCCCACGCAACGTTCGGATTGCCTGCATGCCCTCACTTTTAATGAGGGGCGTCCCGGCTTCTATCCAGTCAACACCGCCGGCAAGTGCCTCCCGCGCAATCTGGATCGCCCGGTTTAATTCCAGAAGATCCAAGGCCACCTGCAGGACAACCTTTTTCATAAACCATTGTGGGATGTACGGGATGTTTAAGGATTGTGAGTGGATCTTCTGACAGAAAAAAGATCTTGATTTATCTGGCGATCATTCTTTCTTGAAAACGTCGGAAAAGACCATAATCTTTGTATCCTTCTTCGGTGCCGGGGTGATCTCCTGAGGCAGTCCAGCGGGAACCAATGAGACCAGAGTGTATTTCTCCGGTACATTCAGGAGCGTCCGCAACTCCTCCGCATATTCCTTTTTATCTCCTGCCACCCAGCAGGATCCTACACCATAAGCCTGGAGACCGAGTATCAGGTTTTCGGTTGCCGCAGAACAATCTTCAAGGTAATACTTTGTATTACGCTCCCCAAAGACCGCAAAACAGACAGGCGCATCTGCGATAAATTTCCCGTGATCCGTTACTGCAGCAATTTTTTTGAGCAGATCTTTTGACCGGATAACACCGATCAGCCATGGCTGCAGGTTCATGGCAGTGGGAGCATGAACCGCACATTCGATAGCATCATGAATATAAGTCTCATCCACGGGATCTGGCTTAAATTTACGAACACTGTGCCGTCCCTTGATGATCGCAGTTACAACATTCATACATCGGATATGGAGAAGTGGCGGATAAAAAGATTATGGAGAGGAAGATTTGTGTTCCCTGTTAAGCGCACTGAATCCAATAAGGCAACTAATAGAGATCACTGCTATGATCGCACCAAATCCGGCTACCTTGGGTGTGGTTGTCTCAACGGTTACCGGCTGATTGGTAACTGTAGGAGTCGGGAGTGTCATAGTTGTATTTATAGGAGCGGGAGTACCCGTAGTTGTCGGAATCTGGGTGGCAGGCACAGAAGTGATCTGTGTTATGGGAACCGATGATGGCGTTGCCTGCCCGGTAATTCCTTTAGTGATAATAATTGTCGTAGGAACATTTACCGATATCAGGGGGTTCTGTTCCTGATCGAGCAAGGAGGTCTGCTGGCTCACCGTTTTCCCGGCTACCCCGTAATTATTGTACATATTATTCACCTCGCACTTTGCCCAGATCGTGTATGTCCCCGTTACGTACTGGGAATTTCCGGTATCCCAGCTCCACGGAGTCTGGTAAGAAGGAGAGGTTATGGCGAGATTGAGCAAAGAATGTGCAGTCCCCGCGCTGTCCAGAAGGGCGGAGTAGGTCCCCCCGGCAGGGGACTGAACGTAAATAGTAATTCCTTCGGTGGTTGAAACTCCCCTCGCGAACAATGGATTCAGATTTGTATCTAATTGGAATGCTGCCTGGTCTCCACGGGGTATCCATTTATTGGTTACATCCAGATTAATCGTCGTATCAATGACACGAATAGCCAGCTGCGGATCAGCGACCACAAAAGCTATGCCATCCTGTTTTCCACTCGCATCCAAACGGTACCAGTTTCCCGTGTATTGACCAAATGCTGAAGATGAAATGTAAAAATTTGAGGGTGTGGTGACCTGAACCTGACTTCCAGGTGATGTGGTAGCAAAGGCTGCCCCGGAAGCCCACCATCCTACCGAGGAATCCGGCCCCATTGCCGCTGTTACATCAAGTCCCTGCTCTCCTATATAAACAGTCCCTCCCTGTTTGATGGTCGTATAGCCTCCACTAGCCAGTACCGGAACCGCAAGAAAGCACAGCGCGATAAGAACAATCCCGAGACGGATTTTTAATTCTGTTCGCATAATCTTCAATGCTGTTTTGGCCTTAAAAAACGTGACGCTCCCACGCAACAATCTCTGCGGAAAGCGAAGAGTTGGTCGTATTGGCCGGCGTCTTACGAGAATTATATTCGGAAAACAGATCTCAAAAGAGAGGGGTATTATTCCATACAGATCTTATCGAAATTTTCATACACACGTTTTCCATCAACCGTATGACTGACTTCAGGATGCCACTGGAGACCATATATTCGCTTTTCTGAACAGGCAACAGCTTCCACATCGCAGATCCCGGAACTGGCAAGGAGCGTAAATCCTTCGGGAATTCTGCAGACCTCATCTGCGTGCGATGCCCAGACCGGGAGTTTATCGGGATACCCCCGAAGGACATCGTCATGTTCCCGGATACAAACCTCAACGGATCCATATCCACCAGATTTACCCGGGCGAATCTCCCCCCCGAATTTCCGTGCAATAATATGAAGCCCAAGACAGATCCCAAGAACCGGAATCCCAAGATCAAGGTACTCCGCACATACACCGGCACGCCCGATATCCGGCCCACCGCCAAGAATGATACCCCGGTATCCTGCGGCAACCTCATCCTTGGAAGTTGTATTGGGGATAAGCGCCACATCAATGTCCAAATCCCTTAGGGCACGGTGGATCAGGTGATTGAACTGCCCATGATTATTGACCACGCAGATGGGAAGCATTGTTATAGATTTATTGGCTAAACGGGGTATTAAGCATGTTCAGCAATATGCATTCACCATTTCAAAGATCTTCTTTCGGATTTGGTCCGGCGTAAATCCCATAACCGACGCCATGAACATGGCTCCTCCGGCGCCGGTCCCCTCCTTGACCTCACCGGAACAGTACCGCGCCAAGCCATCATGGCCAATCTCTCCAAATCCCGGGTCGACATAATAGACCGGTACACCGATCATTGCGGCAAGCTCCTCAACATTTGCCGAAGGATCATCACGAACATAAACCGTCGTAGCTACCTCAGGCATGCAGCCCTCCATCGCTTTGATCACGCCGCAAACAGCAAGCATCTGGGTTCCTCCGGCAAGGACCAGTGTCCCGGAGTACGTCCGGGCAATCCCCGCGGCTACCGGGATCATCGGATCCCCGACATGCCGGATTACAGCCATGGGATCCTCCCTGATTGTCGGAGAAAGGCTAGCAAGAACCTCCTGACAGATCGCTTCTTTCCGGTCCAGAGGATTGTTGACAAAACTGCTGCTGACCGCAGCAGGATACCCAAGTGCCCGGAGCACACAGAGCGCAGTCGTCGTTCCACCAGGGACACATTCACCAAGAATGAGCATATCACCCATCCCGGACAAAATCTTTCCAATTTCCTCTCCGTGCGAGAAGAGCTGCTGCGCGAGCGGCACCGCATCACCATTTCGCGGATCGTTTCCAACACATCCCATTGCATCCAGGTACGGAACAGTCAGTGGATACCGGAGACCTGCATTGATAAAAAGCGGGTGAACACCGGTCAGCTCCACCATCGCCCGGGTTATGGTAGCCGGTGTAGGGCAGCCGGTGGGGGTATTGGGTTTGAAATCCGGGTTGGCTATCCGGCCGGTCGTGACCAGTTCGGCATCCAGATTCGGAGTGAGGAGAGTTTTTTCCGGGCTCGGACCGGCCCCGGAGATGCCGGGAATGGTTGAGACCAGAGTGTTCCCGAGGATGACGCAGAAGGAAATTTTTTTGCCGGAATGGCCCGGCACACCGGTGAGAAATGGCATAAGTACTGATACGATTATCTTTTATCCATTCGGTTTGAAGATATCGCCCTTTCGTTTCATAACCCTCTAATAGGAACACTCCATAGTAATCTTGACATGTTTGAGATCGAAGCCCGTCTGGAAAAAAAAGGGATAACCCTTGACGCCATGGTAGATGCGGCCATGGGGTTGTATGTATCCCACGGGATGCCGGACGAACAGGCAGCTGAAAATATCAGAAGAAAGATGCAGAAATATCTTACCGATCCCAATATCGCCTCACTGCTCCTCGGCGCCGTACTGCTCGAGGAGGAACTCTACGAGAACAGGAAAGACTCCGAAATTGCGGAAGATCCGGTCTTTTTGCTCAGTGATGAGATTATTGGCATGGCCATCGCCGAATGTATTGGAGGGACCTATGCACGGTTTGAGTTTACCCGGTATGATCAGAAAAAGCCCGGCATTCTTGCGACTTTGGGGCCCTTTCTCGATGACGCCGTTGCGGGCCTGATCGCCGGGTGCACTTCCCGCTTGTACAGTGAATGCGTATGAAGTCGGTCTTGTCGCTCCTGCAGTTTACCACCATTCTCCCCTTGGGAAAACCCCAGGATTTCAATCTTTTTGCACGGCATTCCTGGATGTTTCCGGTAGCAGGTTATGTGATTGCCCTGCTGGTTGCCATCCCGGTATTTTTTATCAGAGATACGATGCTCGCTTCGGCCGTAGCGGTTGCAGGTGTGATCGTTTTATCGGGTGCCCACCATCTTGACGGCCTGCTCGATCTGGGTGACGGTCTCATGGCACAGGGTGATAAGGACAAACGAGTACGTGCCCTCACGGATAAATACGTCGGAGCAGGAGGCATTGCCGCCGGACTTGTCGTCACCCTTCTCCTCTTTGCCGGCCTCCATGCTGCTGCATCCCTGATATCAGTCCTGATCATCGGAGAGGTTGCAGCAAAATTTTCCATGTCCTTCCTTACAGCATACGGGACACCGTTCAAGGAGGGAATGCACAGTTACCTCCACCGGTCTGCCAAACCCTACTTTCCATTCCTCTCATTTCTGCTCTGCATACCGCTTATCCTCCTTCCGGTATCCCCGTTCCGCCTTGTGGTGGCGCTAACGGTTATGATTCTCTGCCCTGTCGGGCTCCTCATCCTTTCAGAGCGCTTATTCGGAGGCGTCAATGGAGATGTAGTCGGGGCGGCAAACGAGATCACTCGGGCCCTGGTTGTTGTTGCACTGGCGCTGATCTGATCAAATGGTCCCCTTTCGACGCTATACTTATCTCCGCATCACAATCCATGCGGGCAGGCAATGGATCCGGGAATTTTTATGATATAGACAACTACCGTGAGGCGATAGCCAGTATTCTGAAAAACGGGGAATGCATGGATGCAGATTTATATCGGAATGCAATCACCAATATAGACTTCACGGATTCATCGGACGAAAAAAAGATCAGTAGAGCTTTTGGAAACCCTGACTACAATCATCCTCGCATTCTATTGCAGATCCGTCCCGGACCAGCGCATTGAACATCAGTGCTGCATTCATCAGCGTCTCATCAGCAACACCCAGCTGGCGCAGATCACTGAGTGCCTTTATCTGGGGAGAAGGCGTTACTTTTTCTCCAAGCCGGACACCCTTACAATGCCGGCAGTACGCGCATGAACTGTATACCGAGACACTGCCCATCGCACAGGCAACTGTGACTCGGTTTTTTGCCGGATCACGCTGAAATGGTAGAGTTTTCATATTCCGGATAATAATCGAACAAACAATATGAGAATATCGGAATGAATTCTCACCTGAAAATCAATCAGGGGAATCGAAATACTTTATATAGATGCGTCTCATATATGTAATACTCGCATAGACAGACGGTATGCGTATTACCCCATTCTGGGAGGAACATAAAAATGGCAGCTGATAAGCCCCATATGAATCTGGCCGTCATCGGACACATCGACCACGGAAAGTCAACCACCGTCGGTCGTATGATGTTTGAGACGGGTGCAGTACCTGCACACATCATCGAGGCCTACCGCAAGGAGGCTGAATCGAAGGGTAAGGCGACTTTTGAATTTGCATGGGTCATGGATAACCTCAAGGAAGAGCGTGAGAGAGGTATCACCATCGATATCGCGCACAAGCGGTTCGATACCCCCAAGTTCTACTTCACGGTCGTAGACTGCCCGGGACACAGAGACTTTGTCAAGAACATGATCACCGGTGCATCACAGGCTGATGCAGCAATTCTTGTTGTCGCAGCCCCCGACGGTGTCATGGAGCAGACCAAAGAACATGTATTTCTTGCTCGTACTCTCGGTATCACGCAGATTATCATCGCCATCAACAAGATGGATGCGGTAAAATACGATGAGAAGCGGTTCAACGAAGTCAAGAAAGACCTCTCTGAGCTTATCAAGATGGTAGGGTACAAACCTGAGGAGACACTCTTTATCCCGATCAGCTCACTTCAGGGCATCAACATCAAGGTAAACAGCCCAGAAACCCCGTGGTATAAGGGCCCGGCACTGGTTACTGCACTCGACACCTTCAAGGAACCCTCAAAGCCCACCGACAAGCCGCTCCGCTTACCTATCCAGGACAGCTACAGTATCAGCGGTATCGGGACCGTACCGGTCGGCCGTGTTGAGACAGGCATCATGAAGAAGGGCATGAAAGTTTCATTCATGCCGGCAAACAAGGATGGAGAAATTAAGTCCATCGAGATGCACCATGAAGAGATCCCCCAGGCAGTTCCCGGTGACAATGTCGGGTTCAACGTCCGTGGTATCGCAAAGGGTGACATCCGCCGCGGCGATGTCTGCGGTCCTGCCGAGCAGCCCCCGACCGTAGCAGACGAGTTCACGGCACAGGTTGTCGTGCTCCAGCACCCCAGTGCAATCACTGTCGGGTACACCCCGGTCTTCCACTGCCACACTACCCAGACAGCCTGCACGTTCATTGAGCTCAAGAAAAAGCTCGACCCGCGCTCCGGCCAGACCAAGGAAGAGAACCCCACGTTCTTAAAAACCGGTGATGCGGCGATCGTCCAGATCAAGCCCACAAAACCCATGGTCATCGAGAACGTCAAGGAACTCCCGCAGCTGGGCAGGTTTGCCGTCCGTGATATGGGATCAACGATCGCTGCCGGAATGTGCATTGCGATTCAGCCGAAACAGATGAGATAATATTTTTTTGGTGATCAAAATGCAAAAAGCCAGAATTCGCCTGACAGGAACAGATTTCAACAAGGTAGAGACGGTCTGTAACAGGATCCGTGAGATAGCCGAACGCACAGGAGTAAATCTGGCTGGACCCATTCCACTCCCGACAAAAAGGCTTGTTGTGCCTATCCGTAAAAGCCCCGATGGGGAGGGGACCGCAACATTTGATCGCTGGCAGATGCGTGTGCATAAGAGATTGATTGATATCGATGCGGACGAGAGAGCGCTCCGCCAGCTGATGCGGATTCAGGTGCCAAAAGATATCGGAATTGAAATTGTACTGGAAAGTTGAAGGTGCAGCACGTGGAAAAGGCCGCTTTCTTTTCCAGCAAGATAAAAACCATTTTTACTTTCGAGAGAGTCTTTCTTCTCATTCTTCTGGCTGCCATTATTCTCCGGTTCTGGCATCTGGATCTCAAATTGTTCCACCATGATGAAGCAATCCATTCGTGGTTTTCCTTTACCCTCTTAACAAAAGGTACGTGGATCTACGATCCCAGTTATCACGGCCCATTCCTCTACTATGTCACTGCCGGGATGTTTTCCCTGTTTGGTGCCTCGGATCTGGTTGCCCGACTGCTTCCGGCATTGTTCGGTACCCTGCTCATCCCGCTGGTGTACTGCATTTACCGGCTGGGATATATCACCCGGGCACAGACGCTCGTCGTTGCGCTCTTTCTTGCATTCTCCCCGGACATGGTCTATTTCTCCCGGTTCCTGCGCCATGATATCTTCATGCTCTTCTTCACGATGCTTCTTCTCGTGGCTCTGCTCTATTATTTCGATCGGGGACAGCTGCGGTACGTAATCATCGGGGCACTGGCAGCTGGCGGGGCTTTATGCTGCAAGGAAGAGATGCCGTTTATCCTGTTGATCTTTATCACATTCTTCGGGTTTGCCATCTGGAGAAAACGGATCAGCCTGCCCCCGCAATGGAAAAATGATCTCCTGATAGGGGTACTGATCGTAACCGGGGTTCTAATTACTCTCTATTCAGCATTCGGTATGCATCCTGAAACGCTGGTCGGGCAGAATTTCCAGGTCAACACTACTGGCTGGTACCAGGCCGTTGATCACTGGGTATCCATGTCCAATGAACAGCGACTGGGGGGGCCGTTTTATTTCTATATCCCGCTGTATCTGCTGTATGAAGTGCCCATGTTCCTCCTTGCCATACTGGGGACATTGCAATTTATATTCACGGATGCCAGTCTGATCCTTACGGCCAAACGTCTGAAAAACTGGTTGACAACACAACGGCTCGAATTGTCCACAAGGGATCTGGCTGCAACAAGCCTCACCCAGATTAAAAACTCAAGATCTCCCTCAAACAAATCTGATCTTTTCTTCCAGTTATGTATTTACTGGATGATCCTGACTATGGCATTTTATGGATATGTCGGTGAAAAGGTGCCATGGCTCATTATTCACCAGTTGCTCCCGATGTCTTTTGTTGCCGTGTATAAACTGAACTGGCAGAAGATCGTATTCGCCCTTATCGGATGCTTGTTCCTGGCCTTGATAACCTGGCACGTTGCATTTATTCCTGCGGATATTAATGAGCCCATTGTCCAGGTCCAGAACTCAGAGGATCTCAGGAGTGTCATGGGCATCATCGACAATTCGAGCCATGTGGTCCTGGCATCACAGGATTACTGGCCATTGCCCTGGTATTACCGCGGCGATCGGTGGGACAAGATCAGGTTCTACGGCGAGAAAGAGGATATCGCAACTCTTACCGCGGACCATCCGGATACGATCATTCTCCATGATACCGAGAGTTATGATTCCATACCGGGATATAGTAAACAGACCTATAAACTCGATTACTGGTTCTCATTTTATGATAACGATAACCGGTTGGCCGATTACTATTTCCACCGTGACGGAACCATGGGGAGTATAAATCTCGATATTTTTACCCGACAGCATTAGCAAAAATTTTTTGCTTTGCTCTATCTGATACTTGTTTTCCTCGATCAAATTACGCACGCACAAACTTTTTTGCGCTCACATGAACATTCCGTAATCATTGAACATTTAAAACATCAGAAGGGAAAATTCCCGAACCAAATTTTCTCCATAACAACATTCAGGAAGGGGAATCTGGAGGATCTTGTTTTGCGTATATCCTTTGAATATAGAAAATGCAGGATTGATGAGAAGTAGATTATGCGGATTAGGATGATGATGGATGTTTTCAAATGTTGTTGTATGAAGGAAAAAGGGGGATATTAACCGAGTTCATCCCATCGGGAACGTTTACGGTAGATGATCAATCCAACGATAATCAACACGACCGCAACGACCCCTACACCAATTAAGAGAATACTCGAGCTGAACACTGAGCCAACGCCGCCCAGCCCACCCAACAGATTGGCAAAGGGATTTGCTTCTACTGCCGCCTGGAATGCAAGTGCATCATTATAGGACTGATTTCCCTCAGTATACGCCTGCTCTGCCTTTGATCGGGCCTGCGCAAAATTGCCCGCGGTCACTGCATCGTTTGCTGCCGAGATATAACTGACTGCAATTTCCCGCTCGGTTATGATTGTGGATAACCGGGCATCGTTTGCCGTACTTGAGTTACCCTGGAAATATGCAATTAGGGCATCTACATTATTCACCGGGCTCTGAGCCGTGGCAATCTCCGATTCTGCCCATGATTTATCAAGGAGGGTCTCCCCATTGGTAATCGCGGTTGTTGCTGAAGAGATCGCATTCAGCGCATCAGTGTACTGGCTTGAAGGTAAAGACTGGGCTTGTGTGATCTGGCTCTGTGCTGTATTATATTGTGTCTGAGCTGCAGATGTGTCAATACCCAAAGCGGATTTTTCATCTATATCTGCCTTGAGCTGGCTGAGCTGCGTATTTGCATTTGCGATTGCGGTGGTGACATCCGCCGTATTGACAACAAGGGCAGTCTGGGTATAGGGGGTTGCGAGCTGGTTGCCATTTGAATCTTCCTCCCACATCGAGACCAATGTCTGATTGGAAGTTTGGGTGACGGTTGGAGCGTTCCCTGTTAATGTCACTCCAATCGATACATCATCACTTGACTTATATTCCAACAAAAAAGAGCTGATATCGACAGTTGCTGATGAAGACTGAGTAGGTGCGGTCGGATTGCCATTTACATAAATAATGTACGACCATTGGGGCGCTGTCAATGCCGTGTTCATTATGAGATCGTTCATTGACGATTGCCCACTGGGTTCCTGAACAGTATACGAAAGACTTACAGATGTTCCCGGAGTCAGTGCACCACTACTCGGGTTGATCGTCATTGAATTAACCGTATATGCCACCGAAAGTGCCGGAACCAGCAGTACCAACAGGCCAAAAACCAAAATAAACCGTTTCAATCCCATCCCCTTCATTCTCAAACCTCATTCGAACAATGGTTCGATTCCTTCCTCAAACATAGTTGATTTCTTCTCCTTGGATTTTATAACCTCTTCCTTTGTTTCTTTTGCAATATCAAGGAGTTCCTTAATACGGGGCGCATTGCCGACCGTTGCAAGCATGACTACTGCTGCAACATATTCGCTGTTTACCGGGTAATCCCCACCTCTGACTTCCACGCCGGCAATATTTTCTTCAACCCAGCTCTTTGCCTTCTCAACGCCTTTTCTGTCCATCTCATCCGGGGGTCCTGCGATAAGAACAAGCGCACGCTCGGCCGTTGAATAATCACAGGGTAGCGTAAGGCGGCCGAGCATCGCTCTTCGGACAAGACCGACAATCTTTGCTGATCGGTCCTCTCCCATAAGTACTTCCTCATTTGCCTCTTTTTTACCCCCGAATGTATCCTTGATATTCTTCTGGATACCTCCGAGAAGCCCACGCTGCTGCTTGGTACGGGCACTGATCACTTCGCTGATGGCATACCCCACAGAGGTAATACCACCCCCGCGAAGGGTGTTGATGATCTCACTTGAGTCAACAACCATCTCACCGACACCCATCCTGCTCATTTCACCAGCACGGAAAAGGATGGCAAATCTCCGGACCACCTCATTATTGAGCCGCTGGAATGCGCTCTTGACACTCTCGCCCTCGTTCTTCCAGGCACTGTTATCGAAAATGAAGGTGTTATCGGCCTCGTTAACCAGCGTCGTCAGGCTGCGGGCTGCGTTATATGAATAAAGACGGCCTTCTTCCGGTGCGGGAATAATTCCCAGGGCATACACCGGCTCGCGGTAGATCCGCTTCAGATGACGTGCGAGAACGGGTGATCCTCCGGAACCGGTTCCTCCGCCAAGTCCTGCAACAATGACAAACGCATCAATATCATGGGTTCCGCGGGAATCTACCGCATTAATAATGCTGTCTATCTCATCAGCGGTAACCCTTGCCCCTGTCACGTTGTCAGTACCCACGCCGTGGCCTTTGACCAGGGTCTGCCCAATAAGGATGCGGTCTTTCATTTCGATGTGTTTGAGGCCCATCAGATCGGTCCGTGCGGTATTGACGGCAATGCCCCGGAAACTGTTGGTCCCGAGCTTCTTGTCCTGTTCAATGAACATGTCGACAATTTTGCCCCCCGCCTGACCAAAACCAATGAAAAAGACCCGCATCCGGTTACACCATCCAATGGGCTAACGATGTAGTATTTTCTTTTAATTCTTTTAAGACCTTTGTTTTAAGAACTTTAATCCCGACAATACAAAAACTTTCTTACAAATATCGTCATATTTTGTTGCTTTATTCAGGATGGTTACGGAGCCTTTTTCATTTGATCCCGAACAAATAATACCAGTACCATATCATGAAAGTCGGGATAATCGGGGGAGGGCTGAGCGGGCTTGTTACTGCCCATGCACTTGCCAAGGAGCACGACATCGTATTGTTCGAAACGATGCCTTATCTCGGCGGGTGCCTTTCATCCTATCACATCGATGAATACTGGATTGAACGATATTATCATCACTGCTTCTCCGACGATCAGGCTTTGTTTACCCTCCTCCATGAACTCGGATTAGACGAAAAACTCGAATGGAGACAGGGAAGTACTGGCTACTATTCTGGCGATACGCTCTATCCTCTTACCACCCCCGTTCAGATCCTGCGCTGGCCGGAGCTCCCCCTTATCGATAAGGCAAAACTTGCCCTGCTTACCCGCCAAGCTAAAAAAATTGACCCGCACGCACTGGATGACATTACTGCTGAGACCTATATTCTTGAGCATCTCGGACCGCGTATCTATGCCTCTTTTTTTGAGCCCCTGCTGAGAAGCAAATTCGGAAAGAACCGGAGCAAGGTCTCTGCGGCATGGCTTATCAGCCGCATCGCTATCCGGTCAAACCGGGGAGTTTCCGGGGAGCGCCTGGGCTATATCAACGGGGGATTTCACCAGATCATTGACCGGCTTGAAACGTCTATCCTGAACAGAGGTGGTACCATCATGCTGCAGACACCGGTTACCTCGATCTCAGGAAAGAACCGCCAGTGGAGAGTTAACGATGAACGCATAGATGCGATTGTATCCACGATCCCGCCACAGGAGCTTGAAAAATTATCCGGCCTTGCCATGCCGGATATCCCCTATCAGGGAGCAGCCTGCATGACTCTGGGGATCGAACGCGATGTCTGCAAAGGGGTGTACTGGACCAATATGAAAGACGAAGGGCCCTACGGGGCTGTCGTGGCCCATACCAATTTTATCCCGAAAGAGCGATACGGGGAGCACATCGTGTATTTAGCCTCCTATTTCAGCGGCACCGTCCCTCCCCGGCTCGACCAGAAAATGAAGGAGGATTTCTGTTCGCGGTTTGGCCTTGCGGAGCAGGAGATCCACTGGAGCCGTATGACGGTTGATCCCTGGGCAGGCCCTGTGTATACGACCGGGTACCGTTCACTTATTCCAACATATGAACGCCATGGCATCTATCTCGCCGGGATGTTCTCTGATGAGAATTACCCGGAACGGAGCATGGAGGGATCAATCCGGGCTGGAAACCGGATTGCGGCCTGTATCCAGAGGGAGGATAGCAATGGCTGCACCTGAAGTCACCGCGATTATCCCGGTCTTCAATGACCGGCAGGCTCTCGAACGGGCGATACCGGAATCCCTTGTCATTCTTTCTTCGATCACGGAGCATTTCGAGGTGATCGTTGCCGAGGACGGGAGCACGGACGGCAGTGCAGAATTTGTCAGGGGATATGAGGCAAAAAATCCCCGTGTAAAACTGCTGCATTCTGACAAGCGCTTGGGAAGGGGTACCGCACTGAATCGCGCTATCCGGCAGGCACAGGGATCTATTGTCTGTTACTATGATGTTGATCTGGCTACCGACATGCAGCACCTTTCGGAACTCATCGAAAAAATCCGGAAAGGCGCCGATGTTTCCACGGGTTCCCGTCTCCTCCCGGAGAGCGATATCCACCGTACGGGTGGCCGGGAGATTGCCAGCAGGTCCTACAATTTCCTTGTCCGTTGTATCCTTGGAAGCCGGCTCTTCGATCACCAGTGCGGGTTCAAGGCGTTCAACAAGCAAAAAATTCTTCCCCTGCTTCCCACAATACGATCGAACCACTGGTTCTGGGACACCGAGCTCCTGGTCCGGGCACAGCGGAAAGGGTTTGTTGTGACAGAATTTCCTGTCCGCTGGCGTGCAGGAAAGGGAACAACCGTCAGGCTGAAAGATGTATTCAGTATGGGTTCATCCATCCTGCGTCTCTGGTGGCAGATCCATGTATCGGAAGATTAGCGCAATCCTGATCCCGAGCCTCATCGCGGTAGGGATCATAGTCTATATGATTTACCGGGTCTGGGATGATCTGCTCACCGCGCTCCAGCATATTGTCCCGATCTATCTGGTAGCAGGTGTGATCATCTGTCTTTCCGCCTGGTGGTTGCGGGGGTGGCGGTATAATCGTATCCTTGTTGGGCTCAATTACCATGTAGGGGTCACCTTCTCGACGGCCTGCGTCTTTGTAAGCCAGACCGTGAATCTTATTGTGCCAGCCCGACTGGGGGACTTTGTCAGGATCTTTATTCTGAAACATGATTACCAGACCACTTACTCGGAGGGTATCTCTTCCCTTGTGGTGGAGCGGGTCTTTGATATCATCGCCATCGCCATACTTGGCGCGGCCTCCCTCTTCTTTATCCCTGACCTCCCGGGATGGATCAATGTGTACATTTTTATTATGATTGCCATCCTTGCAATCGGCTTCGGGTTCTTTATCTTCCTGATATTCGTGGGAGAACTGACCACGTCAAACAAATATGTCCGTTATATCCTGACCATGCTTGATGAGATCCGGCGAGCTTCGCTCTCCCTTCGATCTCTTTTCATCCTTGGGGCGTCCTCGATCGTTATCTGGATGCTCGATGTCTTTGTCTGTTACTCGGTTGCCGCCATGTTCGAACAACAGATACCGTTAGCGGTGATCATCCTTGCCATTGTGCTCGGAAACCTCGTCAAAGCGGTGCCGATAACTCCCGGCGGCATTGGAACCTACGAACTGATCGTATCAGCAACGTTTGCAATTACCGGGGTTGCACCCGCGGTAGCATTCCTTATTGCCGTAGTCGATGACCTGATCAAAAACCTCGTCACCCTTGCTGGGGGGATTGTCTCCATATACTATCTTGGCGACTGGGTGATCCCGACAATAAAATCGGCAATCTCCTCAAAACTGGAGGGAGGGAAGAAGCCTGACACCTGAGTTACAGATCCTGTCCGTGGTCAGCTGGTTGCTCGTGGTGACCGTTCTCCAGCTTGCCCTATACCCGGCGCTGAAAAAATATCTGCAACAATATGCCTTTCCGGCTTCGTTTGCTGCATCCCTCCTTCTCTTTACTCTACTTACCTGGTATTGTGGTCTAGCCCATCTCCCGGTACAGCTGGGACTCATTCCTTTTGTCCTGCTCCTCGGATATCATATCTACCGGCGTGAATACACCTGGAGTGAACTGAAAAAAGAGTGGCATTGGGAGCTCATCTTCCTCATCTTCTTCTTTTTGATGCTCACGGTCAGGTTTGTCAACCCGACAATCTCGTACGCAGAGAAGTTCATGGACCACGCATTTCTCGCATCCGTCATGCACAGTCCGGTTGTGCCCCCGCTGGATCCCTGGTTTGCCGGGGGAACAATGGATGTGTATTACTACTTGGGCTACTGGATCTTCGGCTGCCTGGGTATCGTAAGCGGCGTTCCCTCGAATGTCGCATTCAACCTCTCCCTGCCCACGGTCCTGGGGATTGCGGCCGTGACGGTTTATGCCATCGGCACTCTCCTGCTCGACCGGTTCCGCTGGATCCCGCTTCTTCTCTTCTTTCTCCCCAATCCTTCCTTCTTCTCCCAGCTTATCACCGGGAGCAGTCTCAGCTCTGCACTCTGGAACAGTACCCGCACGATCACCAACACCATAAACGAGTACCCGCTCTTCTCGTTCACCTGGGGAGATCTCCATGCCCATGTCATCTCGATCTTCAACCAGGTCCTGTTGATCTTCCTGCTCATCTACCTGTACAAGTTCTGGGACTCCCTTGAATCCCGGGGGAGATGGCTGATCTGCGGCCTTGCAGCGCTCAGCCTAGGCTCCATGCCTTTGATCAATACATGGGATGTCCTGATCTATGCTCCGATCACAGTGCTGGTTGCAGCATTGATTATCTGGAGGGACTGGAAGAAGGGATCCGTGATGTGGTCGTGGAGCCCTCTTATCGCAATCCCACCCCTTGCCATCATTATCTATCTTCCCTTTTACCTGATGCTTACGACAAGCACCGGCGGGATCGCGATCGTCAGGACAGCGTCAGATCCTTTTCAGTTCCTGCTCGTGAACGGCTGGTTCATTGCGATCTTCCTGCTGTTCCTTGTAAAAGAGATCCGGGAGCGGCCGTACCTCCTGCTTATCGCGGTCCCGTTTGTCCTTGCCGGCTATACTGCGGCAGCGATCGCGGCCATCCCCCTCATCTATTTCCTGGCAAAAAGGGAGCGCAGTATCCCTGACTTCCTTGCCATCTTCGGACTGCTGATCCTCGTTATCGTAGAGATCTTCTACCTCAAGGATAACATGGGAGACACCTATTTCCGGATGAACACGGTCTTCAAATGTTACGTGCCCGCGTGGATCATTCTCGGGATCAGCTCCTTTGCCATGATAGGGACCTGGTTTGCACAACCGGGACGCGTACCAGTAATGCCGGCGAGGAAAAGTGCCGCCCTTGCCATCCTGATGATAGGCTTTCTCTTTGTCGTACCCTTCCTTGTTCCCCTTGATCTCAACTACGGGGGCCGGACACTCGACGGACTGGCCTACCTCGATTCCTCTCACCCTGACGATGCCGGCGGTGTCGCTTATCTCAGGAACCTGACCAGCAATGAGATCATTGTCGAGGCAGTAGGCGGGGATTATACGTATTATTCCCGAATCTCATCGTTCACCGGCATCCCCGCGATCCTGGGAGAGCCGTTCCACGAAGATATGTGGCGCGGGGATACCACAGGATGGTACAGTACCCGGCCTGCCGATATCAAATCCATCTACGAGAATCCCGATCAAACCGTAGCGCTCATGAAAAAATACAATGCTACTCTCCTCTATGTCGGGGACACAGAGAGAGATACCTATAATGTGAGCCTCCCCTCCACCGGACTGGAGCGGGTATATTCCGGGCCTGGTACAGATATTTACCGGATTGCGGGGTGAGGTATCCCGACCCAGATCCGGGACGGGCCGGGCGGGATTTCCCTCTACCGTTCACAAACCTTTATTTCTCCTCCTGATGAAATGATATGGCTGCATCACTGCTACTGATGAGTAATGAAGGGGCATTCTGGCCCCTGAATGAGGTGAGTTATGGCAAAAGGCTACGTAAAAACCGAGGCTCCCGAGGAGCTCCAGAACAAGGCGCTTGAAGCCCTTGAAGTTGCAAGAGACACCGGAAAGATCAAGAAGGGTTCAAACGAGGCAACAAAAGCCATTGAACGCAGCGCCGCACTGCTTGTTTTAATCGGCGCTGATGTCGAGCCCGCAGAGATCGTCATGCACCTTGCTCCGCTGTGCGAGGAGAAAAAGATCCCCTACATCTTCATCAATAAACAAAACGACATCGGTGCCGCGAGCGGTCTTGACGTCGGTTCTGCTGCAGCAGCAATCGTCAAGCCCGGCAAGGCAAAAGAAGTGGTTGAGGATCTCGCAAAGCAGCTGGTTGCCTTAAAGGCATAAGGGGTACTCATGGCTGACGACGCAACGCCCGCAGAAGTCATCGAGGTTGTCGGTTCCACCGGTATGCACGGGGAAGCGATGCAGGTCAAATGCCGGATCCTCGATGGCAACAACAAAGGGCGCATTATCACCCGCAACACGGTCGGCCCCATCCGGGAAGGAGATGTCATCATGCTCCTCGAGACCGAACGCGAAGCAAAGAAACTGTCAAGAAGGTGAACTTCATGGTTGAACAGCACATCTGCAGTTTCTGCGGTGCTCCGCTTGAGCCAGGCACCGGTAAAATGTTCATCAAGAAAGACGGCACGATCTTCTATTTCTGCAGCACCAAGTGCCAGAACAACCACAAGCTGGGCAGGGTTCCCCGCCGGGTTGAGTGGACCGCTGCAGGGCAGAAAGGGACAAACAAGGAGTGAGATCCCCCATGGATCGCACCTTTGTGATGGTCAAGCCTGACGGGGTCCAGCGCGGACAAGTCGGCGAGATCGTCTCCCGGCTTGAGGCAAAAGGCCTCAAACTCGTGGCCGCCCGTTTCGAGGTTCTGCCGGAGGCCCGGGTCACCGAGCAATACCGGGAACACCTCTCAAAAGCCTTCTTCCCGTCCCTGAAGTCCTATATCATGGGAGGCCCATGCTTCCTGATGGTCTGGGAAGGCAGGAATGTGGTTGCCATCGTCCGAAAGATCATCGGGGCCACAAACCCCCAGGAAGCAGCTCCCGGGACTATCCGGGGCGATTTCGGGATTGATATCGGCAGGAACGTGATCCATGCCTCTGATTCCCCCGAAAGTGCTGCACGGGAGATCGGTATCCACTTCAAGCCCGTGGAACTATTCGCATACACCCGGATCGATGAATCCGTGTTATACGAATACTAAAACTTCTTTTGCCGGAAACTTCAATTAGCCATAAGGAAGGTCTTTCTTTATGGACAGTGATCTGCTCAGTTTCTCCCTGCTGTGCCTGTCCTCTATTATTATCATCGTTAACCCGCTCGGAGCTACGCTGACGTATATCACGTTGACAGAGAACCTTGAAAAAGAGGTAAAAGGCCAGATCATCCGGGATGCCTGTTCCATAGCCCTTATCATCCTTATCATCACCGGCATTGCCGGTACAATAATTCTTCAGATCCTGGGGATCACCCTCGAAGCATTCCAGATCGCCGGAGGGCTCCTCCTCTTTGGGATCGGTATGGAAATGGTCTATGCAAAAACCTCCCGTACCAAACTGACGGCTACCGAGAAATACGAATCACGGGATAGCGAGGATATCTCTGTGATGCCGCTTGCCATCCCCATGATTGCCGGCCCCGGGGCGATCACTACCACCATCGTCTTTACCAACAACGCCGCGAACCTGTCAATTGCTGCGCGGCTGGTGGTTTTTGCCGCGATCGGCATATCGATCGCGATCACCTATTTTATGATGAGGAACGCTGAATATATCATGCGTAAGATCGGGCAGCGGCAGTACCGGGTGATCAACCGGTTACTGGGGATGCTGCTCATCGCGATCGCTGTGCAGTTTGTGATAACCGGGATAAAACTCGCATTTCCCGTTACAGGAGCGTTGTGATGTCTGATTGGGACGGTGCTTCTATAGGTCTGATCCTTGTTGGTTGCAGCATTATTACCGCAGGGATCATCATCGCTGCTATGCTTCTTGGCCTTCTCCAGTCATCCTCGCGATTCCTTCTGCTCACGGCAATTTTCCTTGTCGTGATGGGAGCAGCAGTCGTCCTCTTCATTGACCGGAGAAGCGGACAGGAATCCTGATTCCACGGTTCACGGAGATTTTTCTTATGCTCTGCTGCAGCGCCCAGATCCGCAGCGCCTGGGAGGATCCGGACCGGACGCTTGAGATTGCGGCGGACTGTTTTTCCCGTGCAGCCCGATCCGGGGCCAAAATGATCTCTTTTCCCGAACAGTTTGCTACCGGATGGGATCCTCATTCGCTACAAAACACCGGGGATCTCACCGGCCCGACTGTGAGCGGTTTCAGGAAACTTGCAAAGGAGTATTCAATCGCGGTTATCGGATCATTCCGTGAAACCTTTACGCCAAAGCCACGAAATACGGCGATTGCGATCGATAGCAGGGGAGATATCCTGACTACGTATGCAAAGATCCACCTCTTCACCCCCGGCCATGAGGATAAAACTTTTTTCCCGGGAACCAGCCTTGCTACCTTTACTCTTGAGGGCGTGCAGATCGGCCTTGCCATCTGTTACGATCTCCGGTTCCCGGAACTTTTCCGGTTATACCGGCGCAAAGGTGTTCATGCAGTGATTGTGCCTGCAGCCTGGCCACAGAGCCGGATGCTGCACTGGGAACTCTTCATCCAGTCCCGTGCAGCGGAGAATCAGATGTACGTGGCGGGGGTGAACACGGTCGGAACAAATCCCGTGGACCGGTATGCCGGGGAGTCCATGACCGCCGATCCGCACGGGGCGATCATCGCACGGGCCGGCCCGGAAGCTGAGCTCCTGTACTATGAGATCGATCCCCGGGTTGTGGAGCAGGCCCGCAGGGATTTTCCCGTAGAAAATGACAGGAAGGACGATTTGTACAGCATTCTCCTGCAAAAACATCGGGAGTAATGACAATCTTTCCAACCACTTCTATATGTACCCGGAAAACCAATAACTGACTATGTACCATCTCGTGTGCGTTCACTGCGGTGCTACTTATCCCGCTGACGAGATTCTCTATAATTGTAAAAAATGCGGCCACCTGCTCGCGGTGAAATACCCTCTTGATACGATCACCGTGAAGCGTTCCACCTGGGATGCCCGCCCGCTCTCGGTCTGGCGCTATAAGGAGCTGTTACCGGTGCACATCGAGCCGGTATCCCTGCAGGAAGGGGGGACCCCTCTTTACCACTTAAAACGCCTTGGGGATGAGATGGGCCTTAAGCACCTCTACGCGAAGCACGAAGGCATGAACCCCTCGGGATCCTTCAAGGATCGCGGGATGACCGTAGGTGTCTCGATGGCGCTCCAGCTCAACAAGAAGAGCGTTGCCTGCGCAAGCACCGGGAACACCTCGGCAAGCCTTGCAGTCTATGCCGCAAAGGCAGGGATCCCTGCCGTCGTGCTCCTCCCTGCCGGGCACGTAGCAGTCGGGAAGATCGCACAGGCACTGATGCACGGTGCAAAGGTTATTTCGATCCGGGGGAACTTCGATCGAGCGCTTGAGATGGTCCACGATCTCTGCCTCACGCACGGGCTCTATCTCCTGAACTCCATTAACCCCTACCGGCTTGAAGGGCAGAAGACCATCGGGTTTGAGGCGATCGACCAGCTGGGCTGCGTTCCCGACCGGATTGTCCTCCCGGTCGGAAATGCCGGAAATATTTCAGCGGTATATAAAGGACTGCTGGAACTCGAAGCACTGGACTTTATCGACCGGCTCCCTAAAATGACCGGTATCCAGGCAGTCGGTTCGAGCCCGGTCGTCAGGGCAATCAGGGAGAACCTGCCCGCGGTGATAACTGAAGAGCACCCCGAAACCCTTGCCTCGGCTATCCGGATCGGTGCTCCGGTGAACGCAGAGAAAGCCCTGGTCGCAATCCGGAAGACCGGCGGGACCGCAGAGTCCGTGACAGATGAGGAGATCCTTGCCATGCAGCGCGATCTTGCACGCAAGGAAGGAATCGGTGTGGAGCCGGCATCGGCTGCCTCGGTTGCCGGCATCCGCAAACTCTGCGAGATGGGGGCAATCGATCGTGACGAGAAGATCGTGTGTGTGGTGACCGGCCACCTTCTTAAAGATCCGGATACGGTGATCAAGCAATGCGAACCCCCAATCGAGATCGATGCGGACCTGCCCTCGCTGCTCTCTGCGCTGCACTTGTAATCATCCTCTGTGCCCCCCCGGCTGGGGCACTTGATGCCACCTACCAGGTGTTGCCCAACGCTACCTCGTATGCCGCCCGGGTAGACATCACGGGTGCATCGAACTATATGTTTGCCGACACTGACATGCTGGGGGAGAATCTTCCGGTTACCGTTACTAACGTGACCCTGATCGCGGAGAACGGCACACGGGTAGATTTTAACTGGACAAACCCGTGGAACGCACCCTCATCCATCACTTTTCCCAAAGGAAACTATACGGTTACCTACATCGCTCCCCTGAATAACAACCAGCTCCAGGAGACGTACCTCTCGCCCTACAACGTGAGTGTGGCCCTGCCCGCGGAGTACGATGTCCGTAATCCCCTCCTTGCGGGTTTGAGCCAGGGAGCAAACGTGACCCGGCTTCCGGACAACTCAACGCTCGTCTCCTGGAACCAGGCACTCTCGTTTAACCTCCGCTTCTATGACCAGGCCCGGGAAGACCTGCTGTACCTCTTTGCCGAGTTCATGGTGATCCTTGCTGCCATCCTGCTGATGCCGTTTTTCCTGATAAGAAAACCTCCTGAAGTGTAGCGGGTTTCAGGATCCCATCATCTCACCTTTCCGGGAACGGCCACTTCAGCCGGGTAATTCCAACAGATTGTGATTGTCGCCGGACCAGAACAGCAAAACTTAATGCACCATCTGCCCTGATCAGGAGTGATGATACGGGTTACCGCTGTGGCAACCGGTAAAGTACAGGGAGTGGGATACCGGCAATACGTATCGGACTGTGCCCACCAGCTTGGACTGCATGGTTCGGTGCAGAACATGCATGATGGATCGGTACAGATGATTGCCGAGGGATCGCCTGCCGCCCTTGAAGATTTTATCCGGCGGGCATGGGCCCGGGAAGAGCCGGTGATCCATGTCGAGGACCTGCAGGTGGCCCAGAGCGGGGCTACCGGGGAATTCAGGGGATTCTGGGTAAAATGGTAATTCCGACGTATAACCTGCCGTATTACCCGATTTCCTTTTAAAAAAGACCACGCTGCAATAAAAAAAGAATTACTGTAACCCGAACGACTTCAGGGTTACATCGGTATTGACAGCACCGACATGGTAGACGCTGCCGTCAGAGAGCTCGTTGATGACAACCTCCGCCGGGGAGAAGAGCGAGGTATCGATCTTGTAGAAGTCGTACCCTGCTTCCTTGAAAATGTCGTTGAACGGCTTGCCGTAGCCCTTGGACTTGCTGCTCGGGATCTTTTCAAGGTAGTCCTTGATCTCCGGCGCATTCATCGTGAGCTGAATCTGACCATGGTAGATGGTCGCATCGTTCGTGACGCCCATCGCCCGCTTGGCTCCCCGGACCGGCGGGATCGGGGCAGTCCCGATTGCAGAGGTGATCTTTCTTGTGTCAAAACCGAGTTCGTTTAACTTGTAGATCGCTGTCTCCACGCAGCGCCCCGAGACCTGGATCGATCCGACAATCGAGGATGTCGGTGCCACTACTGCACATGCATTTGCCACATCGACGTGACATTCCTCGGCAATCTTCTCCATGACTTCGCCGTTGGGCAGGTGATCTGATTCAAGGCAGATTACAGCACAGTCGTAATCGTCCTCGTAATCGATCACTTCAAAGGTGTGCTTGGGCTTGAGGGAGAGTGCCCGGGCCGGGCCACTGCCCATGGCAAAATAGTTCCCCACCTTGACGGTCCAGCCGGCTTTCTGGGCACCAAGGCAGGCTATCGAGGGAAAATCGGTATTTACATCGATGAACGGCTGGGGGAATTCCTTGATGTGCCCCATCCTGAAGTTGACCTCTCCAAGACCGCCCATACAGATCTCGGTAAATGCCCGCCCTGCTGCATATCCTCCTCTCGTGCTGACCCCGCAGTCGACAATGCGTGCGCCATTGTCGAGTTCGTGGTATGCTGCGTTAAACTCCTCGGCCAGATCGGCGAGGTTGTCAAATATTTCAAGTGCCAGTTCGTTAACACTTAACATAGAAAAACCCCTGTCTCATAAGAAGAGGGTTCTCAAATAGATAAGATTTTTGAAATATTCCGTCGGGCTTATAAAAGATATTCCAAGACTCTGGCTGGTTCGTACCGGAGCGTAATAACCCGGGTCCGGCCCTTCCCGTCACGGTAATGGAGATTGACCAGTCTCATTGCATCCATCTTTTTTACGATCTCATAAAAGCGGGTATAACCGATGGGGAACTTCTCCTTGATGATTTTATAGACTTCACCTGCATTCATCTCGGCGCCGGCGGTGCTTGCCGTGGCAAGTTCCCGGAGGATCCTGCGCTCTTCGTCTTTGAGCGTCCGAAGCGTATATTCGAGGTGGAGATATTTCGAGACCGCGTATGCGCCACAGATATCCTCCCGCTCAATACTGCGCCGGGCAGACCGCTCTGCATTGAGTGCAGCCCGCTTGAGGAGATCGATACCCACCCGCAGGTCGCCGCTCTTCTGGGTCTGCTCCACCACGAGTTCCAGCATCGGGTCGCTTAAAACCCCTGAAAAGAACCCCTGCATCACACGGGCGGTCATGATCTCCCGCACTTCTTCATTGCCATACGGCGGGAAATAGATCTCGGTGGGCCGGAAGACCGAGGAGACCCGTGCATCCACGGCGCGGGAAAGGTCCACATCAGGATCGCTGATGATCACAATCACCCCGATCCGGACTCCCTCGTAGGACTCGTGGGCCCGAAGCAATGTATAGAGCACCGTGTTGAGTTCGTTCTCGTAGAGGAGATAATTGGCATCGTCAAGTGCGACAAGGAGCACGCACTCCTCTTTCTGGAGCAGGCGGGCGACTGCGTCGAAGACCTGTTTGAACGAGGTCCCCGAAGAAGGGGGAAGGTGACCGGAGAGTTTTTTGTAGATCTGGGAGAGGATGGCAAACTTGGTGTTATCCATCTGGCAGTTGACATGGACCGGGATCAGTTTCTTGGTGGTTTCCTCGATCTCCTGGAAGAGTTTTTTGATGCTCGTGGTCTTTCCGGAGCCGGGGAGACCCTTGCAGATCGTATTGAGGGGACGGCCCCCCCGGAGTCCGGGCTTAATCTGGAATGCGAGTTCTCGCATCTGGGTATCACGGAACTCGAACTGCTCGGGGACGTAATCAATCTCGAAGACATCCGGGTCCCGGAACAAGGACTCATCCCACATCAGCAGGTTCTTTTTCATCGTTAGTATTCCATCAACGTTGCAAAAGATAACAGCTCTGGTTACCCGGGCCGGATCGGTTTATGCACTAGGTACGCGCTTCAGGCTGCCTGACCGCCAAACCTATATCCGCCTGAACGAGAAACGACAAATGCAGATGAGGCAGATGATGAAAGTTACCCCCACTGAAAAAAAGATGATGATGCAGGGGACTGATGCCACATCACCCTTTTACCCATCACGTGAACAGGAATGACAGAAACTCTGTTGCTTCCCTTGTTCCGAACATCCCCGACTGCGCTTCTTTCTCGGAGAACTGCGTGCAGGAATCCGTACCCTTTCCCGTCACCACAAAAGGCACCAGCTCACGGGAATGCGTCTTGATTCTGATCGGTGTTGGGTGATCGGGCAGGACTGCAACGATCCCGTCAAATTCCGCCCGGATTGCGCCAACAACGCGGTCAACGTTCTCGATGGCCCGGACCTTCTCCTCAATGCTTCCTTCGTGCCCGGCCTCGTCCGGGGCCTCGATATGGATATAGACGAAATCGAGGCGCTGGATTGCATCAAGGGCATACCGTGCCTTTGCCATGTAGTCCGTATCGAAGTACCCTGTGGCACCGGGGACTTTGATGACCTCCATGCCGGCACAGCGGGCAATGCCGTTGAGGAGATCAACCGCCGATATCATGCCCCCCGTGCGCTGGTATTTTTCAAAGAACGAGGGAAATGCCGGGCGGCGCCCGCCGCTCCACGGCCAGATCTGCGTTACCGGTGGTTTGCCGGCCCTTACCCGTGCCATATTGACCGGGTGCCCGGCAAACACTTCGCGACTCACTGCCATGCAGGACAGGAGGAGATCCGCGTCACCGTTGCGGGGCAGGTATTCCGCAATCGGCTGGCCCACGATGTCGTGAGGCGGTGTCGAACCTGCTGCCGAGCCTTGGGGAACGATCAGGAGATTACGGTAACTGACCCCGGCTTTTACCTCCACGCGGGGCACCTGCGGGGCAAGTGAGGTCAGGAGTGCTGCACCTTCGGCGCTCGTGATGTGACCTGCGGAAAAATCCTCCATGATTTCATCCCGGATAGTCACGAGATTACACCGGTAAGCAACATCCGTGGGGGCAAGATCGACACCCATACTCATCGCTTCGAGCGGCCCGCGGCCGGTATAGTACTTCTCCGGGGCATAACCGAGGATGGACATGTTCGCGATATCGCTTCCCGCTTCGAAACCATCGGGAATCGTATGCAGCATACCGCACGCCCCTTCCCGCGCCATCCGGTCCAGATGGGGTGTCTGCGCGTACTCTAAGGGGGTCTTTCCTCCCAGTTCCGGGATCGGCTCATCTGCCATACCGTCACCGAGAATAAGGATACATTTCATCGCGATGCCCCTCACGAGGATTTAAGGAGATCGCGGGCCGCAAGCCGTACGCTCTCCCGGGACCCAAGCTCTGGCTTCCAGCGCCTGTTTTTGATCCGTTCTATGGACAACTGCATCCGGGGCACATCGCCCACCCAGCCGCGCTCGCCGCCCGTGAACCGGAACTTCACATCCGGCAGGTGCATCTCCTCGGCTACGATCTCAGCGATGCTCTTTACGTCGATCCAGTCCTCGGAGCCGATGTTAAAGATATTGACGGTCCCCCGTGTGCGCAGGGCAAAGAGCATAGCGGCAACGCACTCGTGTACTTCAAGATAGGACTTGGCCTGTTGCCCGTCCCCAAGGATCTCAAGCTCGGCCGGGTTTTCTTTGAGCTTCCTAATGAAATCCGTGATAACACCGTGGCCGCTGCGCTCGCCCACGATATTGGCAAACCGGTAGATCCAGGATTTCATGCCAAAGGAATAGCAGTACGAGGAGATCAGCGCCTCGCAGGCCAGCTTGCTTGCCCCGTACACGGATATAGGAAGGAGGGGGGCATAATCCTCCGGCGTGGGAATAACGGTTGCATCGCCATATACCGTGGATGTGGAGGTAAACACGAGCTCCGTGACCTCGTACCGGCGCATTGCCTCAAGAACCCGGTACGTGGCCATGATATTGTTCTGCATTGTGGGATCGGGATTAATGGCGCTCTGCCGGACATCCGGGTCCGCTGCAAGGTGGAAGAGGCGGTCCGCCCCATCGATATGTTCCTGCCAGCCGTCGTCCAGCAGGTCAGCCTGGACAAACCGGGCCGCGCCGTTGTCGATGTGCCGGGCAATACATTCCCGGCGTCCTGCACAGAGCGAGTCGATGACCAGCACCTCGTTACCCTGGGCAACGAGCGTGTCAACCAGATGGGAGCCGATAAACCCGGCCCCGCCTGTCACCACATCAAACATCAATACCTAATATGTAGTTTATGCTATAGGATTACTGCTATGTTCATCGGGATCGATCACGGCACGACCGCCATGCGCTTCTCCTCAGAGACCGGCCGTTTCAAGCTGACGCGCGAGGAGGCTACCGGCTTCTCCGTTGAAGACCTCACCCGCCTCTGCCCGCCCGACGAGATCGAGGGGATTGCCCTGTGTTACTCGATGGGCGATAACTTCTCCCGGATCACTAGGATAGACAAGGTACAAAACCGGGGAATCATCAGCCGCGAGGGTGCAGGCAAACACATTGGCGGGGGAACGAAAGTCTTTGATGAGATCCAGAAAAGCGGTATTCCTGCCGTGGTCATTCCCGGCCTGCACCGGGGCTCGCCGACCGATCCCCGGTTCAAGGCCTATTCCCACCAGTCGAGCCCGGAAAAGATCGGAATCGCATTCGAGGTCTGCCACCATCTGGGCGACGATATCGTGGTCTCGGATGCCAGTTCCAACACCGTGACGCTGCTGGTCTCTGCCGGAAAACTTGCCGGGGCCTTTGATGCCTGCATCTTTGCCCCGGGCACCCGGCACGGTGCGCTCGATGTCGATGCAATCCGCAGGATAGACGCCGGGAAGTGCACCGCAAACGAGGCATTCCAGCAGGCCGGGGTAAACTATTCCCTTCCCGATGACGAGTTCTTGCGCATCCGGACCGTGGCCATGTTCTCCGCCATGGAATGCGCCGCGCTCCTGTTGCTCAACCCGCGCGCCCGGGTTGCACTTGCCGGGTCGCTTGCCCCGGTCATCGCTCCTGAGGTAGAGTCCCTTCTGGGCACGGATGTGGCTGTTTACGATGAATGGTGCGCATCCCGCGGTCTGGCACGCATTGCCCGCGATGTCTTTTCCGGGGCAGAGGAGATCCTTGGCCTCGGAATAGATCTCTAGATTTATATCGATTTATCATGTAAAATTACTGAGGGGTTTTTCTTTGAGAGAACTTCGTATCCACGGCAGGGGCGGCCAGGGATCGGTCACCGCTGCGGAACTTATTGCTGTTGCTGCGTTTGAAGGGGGCGTTTTTTCGCAGGCGTTCCCTGCGTTTGGTGTCGAGCGGCGCGGCGCTCCGGTCCAGGCATTTGTACGGTTCGATGACCGGAAGATCCGGCTCCGGAGCCAGGTGTACGAACCGGACTATATCATTGTCCAGGACAGCACGCTCATCAAGGACGTGAATGTTTTTTCCGGGGTAAAGAAGGGCGGGATCGTCATCGTCAATACCGAGAAGGCACCGGATTACAAGGTGCCCGAGGGAGTCAGGCTGATCACCATCGACGCAACGTCCATTGCGCTCAAGGTGATCGGTCTTCCCATCACCAATACCTCCCTCATGGGAGCGTTCGCCGCCGCAACCGGCGAGATCAAGTTCGATGCACTCAAGAACGCGCTTACCCACCGGTTCCCCAAAGAGCTCGCGGAGAAGAACATTGAGGCTGCCCGCCAGGCATTCGAGGCTGTCAAGGGAGGTGCTGCATAATGGCGCTGGCTGTTGGCTGCCGGGCCCGGCCGGGAAAGGCGCGGGACAATAAGACCGGTTCGTGGAGGGTCTTCAAGCCCATATTCGATCACGAAATATGCTCCAAATGCGGGACCTGCCAGATCATTTGCCCCGAAGGCTGCATCACCGAAGATGCCGAAGGGTTTTTCGATCCCGATTATGCCTACTGCAAGGGTTGCGGCATGTGCGCACAGGAGTGCCCGAAAGATGCGATCTCGATGAAACAGGAGGAGAAGTAGATGCTCGAAATTACCGAAGGCTCGATGGCTGTCGCCGAGGCGGTCCGGCTTTGCCGCCCGCAAGTCGTCTCCGCGTACCCGATTACGCCCCAGACCCACATTGTCGAAGCGCTCGCCGAGATGGTGGCGAACGGGAAACTCGACGCGGACTACATCACGGTCGAGAGCGAGTTCTCCGCACTTTCCGCCTGCATTGGGGCAAGCGCAGCAGGATCGAGGACCTATTCCGCAACGACTTCGCAGGGCCTCGCCCTGATGTACGAGGTCTGCTTCAACGTGGCCGGTATGCGCCTGCCCATTGTCATGACCATTGCCAACCGGGCTATGGGGGCTCCCCTCTCCATCTGGAACGACCAGCAGGATTCGATCTCCCTGCGGGATTCCGGCTGGCTCCAGGTCTATGCCGAGGACAACCAGGAGGCAACCGACCTCCATTATATCGCCTACAAGGTCGCAGAAAACCCCGCGGTCCTGCTCCCGGCCATGGTCTGCTTCGACGGGTTCATTCTCTCTCACACCTATGAACCGGTGGACATGATCTCGCAGGAAGACGCCGATAAGTACCTCCCGAAGTTTGTACCAAAAGAAAAACTCGACGCGGCTGACCCCATCAGTTTCGGGATGTACGCAACACCCGAGTATTACCTCGAGTTCAGGTACGAGACCGACAAGGCGCTCAAGGATGCTGCGGCCGCGATCCGGACTGCCGGGGCCGAGTTCGGGAAGATGTTTGGCCGGGATTACAGCGCACTGGTCGAGGGATACAAACTTGAGGATGCGGAGACCGTGATCGTTGCCATGGGTTCGATCTGCGGCACCGTCAAGGACACCATCGATGATATGCGGGCTGAAGGAAAGAAGGTCGGGCTTCTCAAGATCCGGGTCTTCCGCCCCTTCCCTTCCGAGGATGTGGCAAAGGCCCTCAAAGGGGCAAAGCACGTTGCGGTTCTCGACAAGAACATCTCGCTTGGCGCAAAGGGTGCCGTGGCTCTCGAAGTAAAGGACGCACTTTACGGCTCGGCTGTCCCGGTGTACGATTACATTATCGGCCTTGGCGGCAGGGACGTGCGGAAGAAGGACATCCGCGAAGTTGTCGCGCTTGCGGAGAAGGGCAAGGGCGACCAGTTTATCGGGCTACGCAAGGAGGTGCTCTGATCATGGCGGACAAATCCTGCGAACTCTTCGACGCCGGCCACCGGGCCTGCGGGGGATGCGGCGCTGCTCTCGCAGCCCGGCTCATGCTCAAGGCGGCGGGACCGAATTCCATTGTGGTCTCTTCAACGGGCTGCATGGAGGTCTTCTCCACACCGTATCCAGAGACCGCGTGGAAGGTCCCGTGGATTCACTCGCTCTTCGAGAACGCATCGGCAGTTGCCTCCGGGATAGAGTCCTCGCTCAAGAAACAGGGCAGGAAAGAGAAGGTCATCGTGATGGCTGGTGACGGGGCGACATTCGATATCGGAATGCTCTGCATCAGCGGCGCGTTCGAACGCGGCCACGATATCACCTATATCTGCTACGATAACGAGGCCTATATGAACACCGGCATCCAGCGATCCGGGGCCACCCCTTACGATGCGAGCACAACCACGAGCCCGGCCGGGTCGCAGTCCTTCGGGAACAAGCGCCCGAAAAAGGACATGCCCCAGATCCTCGCGGCTCACGGCGCCCCGTACGTTGCAACCGCGTCCATAGCATACCCGAATGATCTTATCCAGAAGGTGGAAAAGGCGATCAACACGGTAGGCCCGACCTATGTCCAGATCCACGTGCCCTGCTGCACCGGCTGGGGTTTTGAAGGGGAGCAGACGATCGCGATTGCAAAGCTCGCCATCGAGACCGGCCTCTGGGTGAACTACGAGATGGTGGACGGAAAAGTGACGAAGGCAAAGAAAGTTGTCAGGAAACCCGTTGAGGAGTACCTCAAGACCCAGAAACGGTTCCGCCACCTCTTCAAGCCCAAGAGGCAGGATGCCGAGATCGCTGCCATCCAGGCCATGGCCGACCGGAATGCCGAGAAGTACGGCATCGACATCAAGATAGCGAAGAAAGAGTAATCCCTTTTTTTCCCGCCGAGGGAGCGTTTCACGACAATTTTAATACGTTCCAGTCCGACATAAGTAGGTTATCGGGCTCGTGGTCTAGCGGTATGACGTCGCCCTTACACGGCGAAGGTCACCGGTTCGAATCCGGTCGGGCCCATTCTTTTCTGGCAGGTTTGTGAGGATACAGCAGAAGGGGGTATCGCCCCATTATGATTCCACCCCCTCCCCTCAGCATGATCACCCTTCCCTACCCGGTTTTATGATCAGGGACACCCCCTTCAAAAAAATCACAGGCCCTCCTCCGGCCCATGGGGGCGTCTGCAAAAAAATAACCGGGGCCCACTTCACTCAGCATAAAGCGGGACCCCCTTGGTTTATTCCAGTTTCAGAACCTGTGTTTCCACTGAAGTGTCAGACGAGAGGGGATCGGGGGTCCCCCTTTCCTCAATGATAAGGGGGACCCAGTTATCATGATCACAAGCGGGAGTCCCTTTCAACAATTGCGGATCGAAAGTACCCCCTTCCCCCATAGTAGGTGTCCGCACAAAAAAAAGCCGGACCCGCTTTCCTCATAGTGAAGGGGACCCCCTGATCATGAAAAGAAGGAGGGCCCCACCCTTCGTACGTGCGGGAGGGGCCCCCTGTTTCCAAAAAAGCCCGGCCGGTTGCTGAGCGAATTAAAAAAATCAGGAAGTTGCCGTGGTCGTGGCAGTGCTCCCTGAGGCCGCTTTCTGGATGGAATCGATCTTGATATCGAATGTCAGATTCTGACCCACAAGCGGATTGTTTCCATCCACCGCCACCCCGGCATCAGTGACATTGAGCACGACAACCGGAATAATACCTCCTGTGTTGCTCTGGAAATAGGCCTTTTCACCGGGATAAATAGTCTGATTTCCCGAGAACAGACTCTTTGGAACAATAGCTACAAGATTTGGATTATAGACATACCCCTGGTCGGCAGGGATCGTTATTGTCTTTTCCTCGTTCACCTTCATCCCCCGTACTGCTGCATCAAAACCGGGAAGCACCTGGCTGCTCCCGACCGTGAAGGTGAAGGGGGATGTGTTGACATTGGTCTGATAGACCGTCTTATTGTCGAACATAAGGGTATACGTGACATTTACGGTATCCCCTGCTGCCACCACCACGGGCGGCACAACGAACACGAAATAGATGGCGATAACGGCAATGACCAGCACGATGATTGCTGCCGCGATTCCCACTTTTTTGTGCTGATCCTTTCGCGCAGCCACTTTCTCCTTTCCTTTGAGTTTCTCGGACTTCTTCATGGTACTCCTACCTACAATTCGCCGGTAAACAATATACCCTTGCTTCTCAGATAGATAGGTTAAGGACCGGCCCGGACACCATCTCCCGGCCATTCCGGAGAGTGTCATGGAACACAAGGACCCCGCACGGATTTCCGGAACCATTTCCGCCCTGCACAAGACGCTCTGGACGGAGATCCACAAGGAGCGGGAGCGGCACCGGCGCCTGTATGCCTCAGGTACTCCGGGCAGGGTCACCCTTGTCATCCTTGGGGTGGCAATCCTCGTCAATATCTTCTTCTTTATCGAGAATCCGATCTACCCTCTGCTCTTTGTTTCTGCCAGTTTCTTCCTGTTTATGTTCTATTTTATTACCCTCCTCATTCCCCACAACCTGCGGCATACGACCCTCCCTCAGACCGAGATCTCCCGCTATCTTGTCCGCCTCCGCGAGAATGGCATCATTGTCAGCACAAAAAGGTTCACCCGCGTCTTCCTCAATGCGTTTTTTATCAACTGCCGGCCGCTTTTTTACGGGTTTGCACTGATTTTTTCTCTCGATATTCTTCTGGTACTTGCGATGGCCGCCAATGGTACACTCTCCCCCACCCACACCGGGATCATCCTCTTCCAGTCCATCGCCATCATCACCTTCTACTTCCTTGTCTGGAAACTGGAACCCTATACCATCGATTTCTTCTCCGGTGTATCCGGGATGAAGGCACACCTGATCAGAAGGAAGATCCCGGAGCAGGTGGTCTCCTTCCTCTTCCTGTTAGGCGCAGCGCTTGCCCTTATTGCAATCGTCTCGACCATCATCCTCCTGCCCGGAATGACCGTCAGTAACGTCCTCTCGGTGACAGAATTAAAGGAACTCGGGCACTTTTTCCTTGCCATAGGCGTGGCTATTGTCACCCTGTACTTCATCATGCGGTACATCCACGGCATCACCAGCCGCGACCTTCTGAACCGGTTCACGGAAGATAAGGCTGCATGCCTCCTCCGCCAGATCGAGATCACCAGCCAATCCGACAGGACTGTCACTGGTGGGGAAGCGACAGAGGACCCCGGGGTTTCCGCGCTGTGCAAAGCCGCAGCGCTGCTGCTCGAAACACAGATCTACCAGGTCGAGCAAAAGACACTGCTGGGAACATTCCCGGTCTATATCGTTAATCCGGATTTTTCCTGGGTATTCTCTACCCATATCCCTCAGGACAACGAAAAAATTACCGGCTGATTTGCCTACCGTAATTCAGAATTCCTGCCGCACCAGACAGGGTGCACAGAATGAAAACTACCCCTATTGAATTTTATTTATAGATGGAACACGAAAAGTAGAACGTACCGCCTATGTCAGACGAATTAAAGACCACAGAGGTCGCGGGAAAGAAAGTGCAGTGGGATCCTGCCCAGATGCGAAAGATCCAGGAGCACCCCTGTTTTTCCGAGAAGGCATGCCATGCCTTCGGGCGCTGTCACATTCCCGTGGCCCCCAAATGCAATATCCAGTGCAACTACTGTATCCGGGATTTTGACTGTGTCAACGAGAGCAGACCGGGGGTGACCACGCGGATCCTCAACCCGGAAGAGGCCATGGAGATGGTTGACAAGGTCACCAAGAAATATGATTATATCAAGGTTGTCGGGATAGCAGGCCCTGGGGACCCGCTGGCGAACGAGGAGACGTTCGAGACGCTCAGGCGCCTCCATGAAAAATACCCGGGGGTCATCAAATGCATCAGCACCAACGGCCTGCTCCTGCCGGACAAGATCGACCTGCTCCAGAAGTACGATGTAGGCAATATTACGGTCACGCTCAACGCGATCGATCCGGAGATCGGGGCGAAGATCTACCAGTTCATCGAGTATCAGGGAAAGAGGTACACGGGCATTGAGGCTGCAAAGCTGCTCCTCTCCCAGCAGCTCAAGGGCATAGAGATGGCCGTGGCCCGGCATATGATCGTCAAGATAAATACGGTCTACATCCCGGGCATCAACGAAGACCATATCGTGGATATTGCAAAGAAGGTCGGGGAAATGGGTGTGTATACCTTCAACATTATCCCCCTCATTGCACAGTACAAATTTGCTGATATCGCCCCGCCGACCCCCGAGATGAAGAAAAAGATGCAGGATGCCTGCTCGAAGTATGTCAAACAGATGCGGCACTGCCAGCGCTGCCGTGCCGATGCAATCGGCAAACTCGGTCACGATGTGCAGTCGTGCATGTACGAGAACAAGTAATCCTTCTTTTTTAATGCATTATCTGTTTCCCCGGAACCCTGTTTGCGGACAGGAATACCCTTCCTCCGGGCATCGATGCATTCGAGGCGCAGGCTGTCCCTGTACTGAATCCGAATGGCCGCCCGAGCCATGAACCGGAAACAGAGAGAGAAAATCTGTCCACGGGCAATCCCGCAATCTCCAAAACCTTATTTTTCTATGGCTGCTCCGCAGATCTCAGAGAGTGTCCCTCGGCCCCGACCACAGTTTATGGCGACGAGAGCCCCAGTGTCGGATAGGCAGTCTTCTGCGGGACGGCCCTCGTAAGGATGCTGTTGAGTTTATCAATAATCGTCTCAAGAGAGGGGGGAACATCCGTATCCTGAGCCATCACAGTCTTACCCATATACGTAATTGTATAGGTGAGAATATCCGGGCTCTGACGGGCTGCCGGGTAGCTGGTCTGGAGTTGCGCGAAATCAGACTCGTTAAAGAGCACAGAGAGGAGGGCAAGGTCTGTGTCGTTTAAGGCTATCTCGCTAGTAGCTGATCCCCGGGAGATTGCAGCAATACCATTGGTGAAGATCACCAGGCGATCATCTGTTCCGCCGATACCCCCCACGCGGTGGTAATCGACAAGGATGGCCGGAGGCGCAGTCTTGTTGACCGTGATACCTTTGGTCCCGATGCAGCCGGTACCCGCAAGTACCAGAATGAGAAGAAAAAGGGGGATGATATGCATTATTTTAATACGCATCACTCCGACAAGCTCAAGGGAATCCGGGAATTTTCCGGTTTACAGCTGAAGAACGTCCGCTTTTTTGGTTTTGGCTGCCGCTTTGCGTTCGGGGAGGATCTCCTCAAGGGCCTTTATCAGGCTGTCGGCCTTTTCATTGTTAAAGACTGCCCGGAAGGCTGCGAGCTCGGCTGCATTCATGATCATAATTCCCTTCTTTTTCATCGGGAGCCCGTTCTCCCCGAGAGGGTTGATATCGATCGCGAGGGATGCCGGGCGGTTTTTTGTTGCAGGAAGCCTGATTATGGAGACCCCGGCAAGCGTGGTCTGCTTGCGCTCCCAATCCGCGCCTTCCTCGATAAAAGCCTTGAGGGTTTCTGTTAATTCCATGAAAAGAACTGTTAGCCGATATATTAAAAGACTATCCGTCCGGTGCGAAAATAAATCCGGCGCACCCGCTATACTCTAAAAGGGTAAACGCAGATATCTGACAGGGATATTTTTCCATGCCGCGGATCACGCTTCGCCACGACCAGCCCTTCTCCCTTGACCAGACACTTGGGTGCGGGCAGGTCTTCCGCTGGGAGCACATGCCAGACGGGAGCTGGACTGGTGTGGTGGGTGGCCGGGTGATCCGTTGCCGGCAAAACGGTCTCACCCTCTCTTTTACCGGTGCAGGCGAACCTTTTATCCGGCACTATTTCTCTCTCGATCTCGACCTTCCGGCCATTCTCGAATCCATTGATCGTGACCCGTTCATCCACGAAGCGATCGAACAATGCCGGGGCCTGCGCCTTGTGCGGCAAGCTCCATGGGAGTGCCTCTGTTCGTATATCTGCGCCACCAATACCAACATCCCTGCAGTCCGGCGCCGGGTAGCGACCCTTGCAGAGCAGTTCGGGGAAAGGATCGAAGAGAAAGACACTCCCTCCTTCTCTTTTCCCGATCCAATCCGGATCGCATGCACCGGAACTGCATCTTCCCTGAGGGAATGCAGGCTCGGCTACCGGATGCCGTATGTGTTTAAATCAGCCTGCGATGCCGCTGCACAGACCACATGGACAGATGCCCTTGCCGTGCTGCCGTACGAAGAGGCCCGTCATGAGATGATGAAGTTTGCCGGTATCGGTCCCAAGGCCGCAGACTGCGTCCTGCTCTTTGCCTTCCAGAAATACGAGGCATTTCCGGTCGATGTCTGGATCCGCCGGATCATGCGGGAGCACTACCTCCCGGCACTCCCGCAGGATACAACCCTGACGGGAAAAGAGTACAATGCCATACGAACCTTTGCCCGGAAGCGTTTCGGTGCGTACTGCGGGATTGCGCAGGAATATATCTATGCGGCACGGGAAGGTTCAAAGAGATAGATCGTCCTATAGATCAGAAAACCCGGGACATTTCGCCCGTGCAACCTCCTGAACTCCTGATACCATGGTCTGCCTCCCCTTTCGTGCCATTCCAAAGCCGGTAATTGCGATTGCGGGTGCCACCCTCCTTTTTGGGACGGCAACACCGCTATTGAAAATCCTTGTCGACGGGATGGCACCCCTTGTTCTCCTTGCCCTCCTTGCCCTCGGATCCGGGGTCGGGCTCCTCTGCTGGCGGATAGCCGGTGGTTCCCGCCCCACGAACCTCCGGCCCCCTGTATCTCAGCGAGAGCGGTATCTCCTGGCAGGAACCGTAATCGTGGGTGGTTTCGTGGCACCCGTGACCCAGTGCTTTGCCCTCACCGTTACCCCGGCAGCGACCGCTGCTCTCCTCCTTAACTTCGAGATTGTTGCGACCGTAATGCTCGCATTCCGGGTCTTCCATGAACCCGCCGATAAAATGACCGGATTTTCCCTCCTCCTCATCTTTGCCGGCAGCATCCTTCTTGCATGGAGCGGTGAGAGCGCCCTTGGCATCTCGCTGGGAGCTTTCGGGATCATCCTTTCGGGATTTTTCTGGGGCATAGACAACAACTGCATGGCGCATATCACGGCCTACTCTCCGGACCTGATCGGGCTGTACAAGGTGATCTTTGGCGGAAGCATTGCGGCGGCCTTCGTGATCGTGCTCGGGGAGCCCCTGCCGGGAGTGAACCTGATCGCCCTTGCGCTCCTTACCGGGTTCTTCTCCTTCGGGTTCGGGCTCATCCTCTTTATCGTGGCCCTGCGTGACATGGGTGCGGCACGGGCAGGAGCGATCTATGCCGCAGCCCCGTTCATCGGCTGTATTGCCTCGCTCTTTATCTTTTCCGACACCCTAGGCAGCCAGTTCTGGCTTGCCCTTCCCCTCTTTACCGCGGGGGCGCTGCTCGTGATTCGGGAACAATGGAAACTGGGGTGTCCCTCCACTACGAATGGCCCGACAAAAAAAGATCTGCAGAAAAAAGAATCCCTCTAGGCCTGATGCTGGTAACAATCGCGAAAAAAATACTGATGTAAGGGAAATTACGTCCCGATATCCCAGCTGCACTGGTATTTTTTCTGGGCAGCACTCATCTCATCGATGGAGAGACCCAGCGATGCCAGCTTGAGCCGGGCAACCTGCTCATCGATCTCCTGCGGGACTTCGTACACGCCGCCCTTAAGGGACTCGCCGTGTTCTGCGATGTACCGCGTACAGAGCGCCTGGAGGGCAAAACTCAGGTCCATGACCTCAATGGGATGACCCATGCCTTTGGGGGTTGCGAGGTTCACGAGCCGGCCCTCGGCAAGCACGTGGACCGGTTTTCCCTTGAGGACATAGGTGATGATCCCGTCGCGCTCGATCGTCGAGTCTGCGTGTTTGGCAAGCCATGCAATATCGATCTCGACATTGAAATGGCCGGCATTTGCAAGGATTGCTCCGTTCTTGAGTTTCCCAAAGTGGTTCTTCCCGATTACACTGGTGTTCCCAGTGGTCGTGACAAAGATGTCACCGATCTCCGCAGCCTGGTCCATGGTCATGACATGGTACCCGTCCATGTGCGCCTCAAGGGCCCGGCGGGGGTCGATCTCGGTGACCACGACTTTTGCACCCAGGCCATGGGCCTTCTGGGCAAGGCCCCGGCCGCAGTAGCCGTAGCCGGCGACAACAAAGTATTTCCCGGCAATGAGCGTGTTCGTGGTGATCATGATCGAGGAGAGCGCACTCTCCCCGGTCCCGTGGACATTGTCAAAGAACCGCTTCATGGGAGTGTCGTTCACCGCAACGACGGGGAACTCCAGTTTCTTCTCGGCTGCCATTGCCCGGAGCCGGTGGATACCGGTCGTTGTCTCCTCGCAGCCGCCGATCACTTTCTTGAGCAGTTCACGGCGTTTGGTATGGAGGTAGTGGATGAGGTCCATCCCGTCGTCAATGGTAATCGACGGGGCAGCATCGAGCACCTGCTCGATGGCCGCATAGTACTCCTCGACTGTGCACCCGCGCTTTGCATAGCAGCGGACGTTTTTTACCTCGTTTAACCCCGCAGAGACATCGTCCTGCGTGGAAAGCGGGTTGCAGCCGGTGATGTAGACCTTTGCACCGCCCGCGGCAAGCGTCTGGACAAGGTTTGCCGTCTTGGCCTCGACATGGAGGGCCATGCCGATCGTCATGCCCTTGAAGGGCTTGTCCTTCTCAAACTGTTTTTTTATCGAGGCAAGTACGGGCATGTACTGTGCCGCCCAATCGATCTTCAGTTTTCCGGTACTCATGAAAACACCTGTGCGGTCCCGGCCTCGCGGCAGGTACCGCCCTATCACGTACCCTGTATATAATGCGACAATGGCACATAAACTTCCCCGCAAAATCCGAATGGCAGATAGGTAGATAGGGATCAGCGGAGAAACCGGAAATGACATGGTGCTCACGAGACGGATCATCCCCTGCCTTGACCTAAAGGACGGCCGGGTGGTAAAAGGGACAAATTTCCTTGGGCTCCGGGACGCCGGGGACCCGGTAGAACTTGCCGGGCGTTACAACGAGCAAGGAGCAGACGAGGTTGTCTTCCTCGATATCACCGCATCAAAAGAGAAACGGGGCATCATCATCGATCTTATCCAGCGGGCGGCGGACCAGCTCTTCCTCCCGTTGACGGTCGGGGGCGGCCTGCGAACACTCGACGATATCCAGCAGATCCTCCGGGCCGGCGCGGACAAGGTGAGCCTGAACACGAGTGCCGTTCATGACCCGTCGATTATCACCAAAGGCGCGGAATCGTTCGGGACGCAGTGCATCGTGGTTGCCATGGACGTGCGGCGGAACTTTACCCCGAACCCGGAGGCCGTGCCGGTGATATTGTGTGACGGCAGTACCTGCTGGTACGAGGTGGTCATTTACGGCGGCAGCAAGCCGACCGGGATCGATGCGGTGCGCTGGGCAAAGGAAGCCGAGGAACGGGGAGCCGGCGAGATCCTCTTAACCAGCATGGAGACCGACGGCACCAAGAACGGTTTCGATATCGCAGTCACGCGGGCGATCTCGGAAGTGGCCAACATCCCGGTGATCGCAAGCGGCGGGGTCGGGACGCTTGAACATTTTTACGACGGGTTTACCAAAGGGAAGGCTGATGCCTGCCTTGCGGCGAGCGTCTTTCATTACGGTGAGTTGAGTGTCCGCGATGTAAAAGAGTACCTTAAAGGGAAGGGTATCCCGGTACGGCTCTGAGATCGAGCTCGAATGCGGCCACCGGCTGTTCCAGTTCAAACGCGGTGAGCACGGCTGGATGGATCTCGCCAAACACCCCTGCTTTTTTCCCGCTGACAAGGATATCCGCCCGCCTTCCCTCGATGAAGGCGGCATCGTCCGACACTTCTGCGCTATAGGGAATCCCGAGCTCGCGGAGCACTGCGTCTGCGTGGGCGTAGGCTTCCGAGAAATCAGCGCCGGCATGGGTGCTGACAAACGCAAGACGCTGGGTGGTGCGGAGATCGGCGATCACATCGCCGGTGGCAAAGAGCCGCTGCGGGAGTTCCCGGTGCCGGTTGACCTGGAGCATCTCCAGAAGGAGCGGCAGGATATCGGTCCTGACCACGGTGTACTCCTCACTGATCGGGTGCATGAGATGGAGGGTGGCAGGGGCACCCGGGCGCTGCATCCGGTCGCAGAGCGCCCGTTCATTCGTCAGCGTGAAGGGCATCATCTCCAGGTACCCGAGTCCCGCAAGGATCGCCCGCGCCTGGCCGGCAATCCGGTTTGCCGGGTGCTCCCTTCCGATGGAGAAGGTGGGCGGCACCTCAACAGCAAAGTTCTCGTACCCGTAGGCAATCGCGACATCCTCGAAGAGATCCCAGTCGTGCATGATGTCCGCCCGGTAGCAGGGCACCTGCACCCGGACCTGATCCGGCCCGACCGGCTCTGCACCAAACCTCATCTTTTCCAGCAGTTCAGCCATCTGCGGTGCGGTCAGATCAACCCCGATGAGATCGGAACATTCCCGGACGCTGACCGTGCGCACTGCAGGAGCCAGCTCGGGGAAGGGAGCGCCATTGATCTCCACGCTTTCAATTGTGGCCCCGGCTTCTGCCATCGCGGTACAGATGATGTTTGCCGCCACATTGACCGCCCGCTGGTCGGTGCCGGTAACATCGAGGAGGATATTCTTTGTCGCGGTCGTCACCCGGGTCCGCTCGCCGTTGATGATCGGCGGGAACGAACAGACGTGATCCTCATCGTCAACGATCAGGGGGAAGAGCGGGAAGTCTTTTACGATCTTTGCATAGTCCCGCCCTTTCGGGTGCTTTTCGAGGATCTCATCAAGGGTGAGCTCTTCGGTAAAATCGAGCGGGACAAACTTCCTGACCCGCGGTGAGGCGACATAATGGAACGGCGGGATAACCGTATCGAGGTCGTGGATGCCGATGGCAACCTTGCTCCGCCCCCGTCCCACTGCCCAGTGCAGGGCTTCCTGGAGCGCCATCACCGAGAGGATGGACTCGTCATCGAAGGCAACATTCCGGATGACCGCAGAGGCAAGGCAGGGCCGGATCGCCGCGAGCTTCGAATCGATGGTGAAGCGAATCCCGGAAGGTTTCACCGCATAGCGTGGCAAGCCGGTCTCAATTCCCAGGAATCCCCGCATGGCCCTTGCCGCGCCTTCGACCGAGAAGAGATCGGGGCGGTTGGGGAAGAACTCAACGTCGGCGTGGTCCTCCTCCAGGCGTTCGACCTCGGATCCGATCATCGGGAGGCGTTTGAGGATCGTCTCCCGGTCGGCACCGGTCAGCCGTTCGAGGTACTTGTAGGAGAGGCTGATGATCGCCATATTACGCCTTCCTCCCCGCTGCGGCGGGGGCATGCACAGGGCTGTTCCGGATCCATTCAAGATCGCTCTGGTACAGCTGCCGCAGGTCCCTGAGGCCCAGCCGGAGCATGGCCACCCGGCTCACGCCAAGTCCCCACGCGAGCACCGGGCACTTCACACCCCACGGGTCGGTGACTTCCTGCCGGAAGACCCCTGCCCCGCCCATCTCCACCCAGCCAAGGCCGTCAACCCAGATCTCGGGCTCGACCGATGGTTCCGTGTACGGGAAGAACCCGGGCCGGAACCGGACATCGGAAAAGCCCATGCGCAAATAGAACTCTTTCAGGAAACCAAGCAGGTGCCGGAAGGTAACATCCTTGTCCATCACGATCCCTTCGAGCTGCTCGAACTCAGGGGTATGGGTGGGGTCGATCGCCTCGCGGCGGTACACCCTCCCGATGCAGAATGCCTTGACCGGCGGTTCCGGGTGGGCAGCGAGGTACTGGATCGAGAGGCTGGTTGTGTGGGTACGGAGCACGCACTGCTTTGCTTTTCCGGGGTTCCACTTCCCGCCCCAGCCGGTAGACGAGGTGTTGCCGCCATGCTCATGCATGTCGCGGAGACACTCCCATCCCTCGGGGAGTGGTGCTTCTTCTTTGAGATAGAAGGTGTCCTGCATCTCCCGGGCCGGATGGTCCTGGGGCTGGAAGAGGGCATCGAAGTTCCAGAACGCGCTCTGGACGATCTCCCCGTGCATCTCGGTAAAGCCCATCTCAAGAAGGATCTGGCGCATCTCGTCGATAAGCCGCTGGTACGGGTGGGACTTACCGGGATACACGGTCTTCGGGAGTTTCTTCACATCGTATCTGCGCAGGCTCGCGGTCTTCCATGCGCCGGAGAGGATCTGGTCCCGGGTAAGGGTGCCGATCTCTTCCCGGAGGTCAAGGCCCTGATTTACACGGAGAGTACCTTCAGGAGTGATTGAGAGGGAATAATAGACGGTTTCAGACTCCCGAACGATTCCCCGTTTGACAAATTCTTTAAAAATATCTTGGAAACGATCATGGCTAATTGGGTATGAATGCGTTCTCACCATCGTACCGCGCTGATTGACGGTGATATGACTTTGTTTTTTATTATTCTGAGTTGACGATACTAACTTGATAGTACCATCCTCGTCCTCGATTAATTCGTGTTTGATCTCTTTGGAATCGTTTAAAGAAAAATTGGATACATTTTTGTCTTTGATATTTTCCTTATCATCTTGGTCATAATCCTCTCCAATTTTTAAAGAAGGCTCAATGTGCAATTTGCCAGTTTCATCAAAAAGAAGAAGAACGTTATTTACTTTTTCTGTCGAAGCATTCGGCATTTTAATGACAGAAGTTCCTTCGACCTTTACGAGACCTTTCTTTCGTAACTGACCAAATCCAATCTTAAATGCATCCTTTTTCTTTTCTTGGAGATCCGCAAGCGTTGTACCTGTTTTGATTTCATTGAGAATCTGCGTCTCGGGAAGCTGTTTAGCTTTGCGGTATTTTATCCCCTCTTCCGTCAAAGAGGGAGTTTTCTCAACAATCCGCTCAACCTTCGAAAGTCCCTTGTCCTCAGCAAGATGCCCCCACTGCACCACCGCTTCCGGGGTTGCATCCAGAAGAGACGCAAGATGCTCCGCATCGGCCTTTTTCTCCTTTGCCAGCACAGCAAGCAGCCGTTTCTCGTTTAAGGTCAGTTCCGCCATCGCCACTCACACCTCGATCGTCTCTGCTGCTACGTCCATCTTCTCCCGGAAGTCCTTTAAAAACGCCACGACGCGCTCTGCGGTCTCCTTCTTGCACTGCCCGCAGGTGATCTCCCCCGATCTGCACTTCCGGTGAAGTTCCGCCAGTTTTGCATCGTCGGTAATCATATGGAACATGTTGAGCAGGTAGAGCGTGCACTTCTCCGGTTCGCCACCGAGCCGCCGCTGCTCCTCAAGCGTCATCCTGCCGCCGGTCAGGGCGCTCATCACTTTTTTTCGCACCGCCGCCTCAGGCTCATAGAACGAGATGAAACTCTCGGGAATGCTTGACGACATCTTCCCGCCGGTCAGGCCGGGCAGGAACACATGGTAGGTGGAGGAGGGGGTGTAAAACGCATAGCCCCCGCAGGCCCGCTCGATCTCCCGGACCTTTGCGCTCACGTCGGCACAGGCAGCGCCTTTGATGTCCACGTGACCTTCGTATTTCTTCGCGTGCGGAAATGCTTTCTTCACCGCCTCGAGCGCCGCATCGGGAGCATTCTTCGAGCGCACGCTGATATGCCCTTCGCGTTCCTCAACGGTAAACATCCGGAACTTGTGGGCGATCCCCCTTGTGAGCCGGATATGGGGATCCTGATCAATTCCCACGGGGACAAGTGTCGGCGCCGGTTCCCGCTCGACCTGAGGGTACAGGATATCGGCGACCTGGGTGATTACGCTGTCCGCGTGGGCAAGTGCTGTCTCCGGAGAAAAACCGTAGATCGCAGTGAGTTCAGAGAAGTTTACCTTGGTTGCCGCCTCGAAAGCGAGATCCTTGAGCCGTTCGTTTTTGCTCTGGAAATAAGTCTCCCCTTCAAAGCCCAGGGCGTACAGGCAGGAGAGGTATTCCTTCCCGTATTCCCTGCATTTCTCCCATGACAGGCCTCTCACCGCGTAGGCTTCCCGGTCAGCAATTGTCACGTACCCGTTTGCACCCTGCTGCACGTGCCAGACGATCTCCCGCATCAGCATCAGGTGCCCGAGGTGCGGGTGGCCGCTGGGCATGAACCCGGTCAAAAGATGGAACGGCGTATGGTTCCGGATTGCTCGTGCAATCGGGAGATAATCGCGCTGGCCGACCACGATCCCCCGGCGCATGAAGTACGGGACCTCGGGAAGTTCCGCGAGGACCGGTGCAATCGGGTCGATGCCGAACTCGGCAAACGTTTTCTCGACATCAAGCGTTGGGGTGCTCGACCACGGGTTGATCTGCGGCTCTGTCATGGTGGAAACGCTTCTTTTACGAATTATAACTTTATCCGCGCAAATTCGACGAACTGGATACCGGTAGTATGTACACAGCCAAACAACATCTTCTTTTTGACGCTGTGTGCCATCCTGACCGACCGTGAAATAACGCTCATGGGCATGACCGCTTCTTTTTCGATAGCATGCACCAGCAGATCGGAGTGCACGTTTTTACCACAGTAGACCCTGAAGTGGTGGCCGAACTTATACCCGGTCCGGGGCGTGAAATCATGCCGGCGCAGCTCTGTGTAGACCTTGTCCTTTGTGGCCAGTTCCAGGTCTGACTGCGAAGCCCAGGCGAAATATTCAGCGTTGCTGATGAGCACCCCGTCTTTTTTTGCCTGAAGAATCCCTCTCTCCATGAGATAGAGGAGTTCAACCGGCGCTAACATGAGCCGTTCGTCATCGAACCTTTTGCCGAACCCGGCTCGTTCAAGATCCGATTGCGGGGGCACCCGGATTATGGCGGATTTCCCCACGAGGAGTGCTTCTGCTTTTGCAACCTGTGGTGCAGGGACAGCAGCATCGGCAAGCTTCTGGATCTTGATCTCGTAATAGGTGAGCTCTTCTTCATCATCCACGACCGCGAGCACATACTGCTTGCGCATGTTCCTTGACGTGACCACCTCTTCGATCAGCCGGGCAAACCGGACCGGGTCCCGCTCCGAGAGCACCCGGACCAGGTAGAGCGATTCCCCGGTCCCGGGTTTTTCCCCGCGGCGGAATACGCGGAAATCATGGGGGCCGGTCTGGACCACGTACCCGCGTTCCCGCAGGTCACGGTACACAAGGAAGCTGCGCAGGAAATTGCTCTGTTCGGCAAACTCGGCAAGGAGTGTATCGAATGTATAGCCCGGAACTTCCAGTTTCTGGCGATGGACAAGGTAGAGGGCCTCCTGAGGCGCAAGGTGCAGCCCATCGCCTTCCGGGCGCCCGTACCCGCTCTGGTCGTAAAGTATCCGCCCGTCCTTTCCGGTCAGCACCGAGGTGCCGTCAAATATCGCCTTCACTGCAGGATCTATTGTTACCGAAGGGTTATAAGAAGCGCGGGGACGATGCCCCGCGCGCCACTCTTCGCCCCTTGGGGAATTCTTATGAATTACAAAATCCGGAACAATACCTATTAAAAGGCAAAAATCAAACTTGTAGAGTCAGATTGTATCTCATAAGTATGCTGATTGCACGTCCCCGAGAGTGATACTCATCCCGGGAAGATTTGGGTAATACTATTAGGTACATCGATCACCCTCACCGGAATCATTTCAGCAGCCAATATCTCAATGGCGAAAAATGATGGTGCCTCATACCAGCGACCACGGATGCCGACGCAAAAGCGGACTCAACCTTGCGGGTTTTCTCGCAAGGTCAGCCGTAAACGGCCCTGGCATCCGGGCCGTTATTTGGGTGCAGGGATGCCCGATCCGCTGCAAAGGGTGTTTCAACCCGGCGTTTTTGTCCTTTTCTCCTGCTATGGTGCTCTCGCCGGATGAAGTGGCCGACCGGATCTGTGCCCTGAAAGGTATTGATGGAGTCACATTCTCCGGTGGAGAACCCTTTGCACAGGCTGATGCCCTTTCGGTTGTCGGAGAACAGGTCCGGAACATGGGATATACCATTGTGACTTATACGGGATACACCTACGAGCACCTGCTCTCCGCCAGAGATCCTGCCTGGAACCGGCTCCTTGGCGTTACCGATCTCCTTATCGCCGGCCCGTACATCAGCGTCCTTTCCTGTTCTTCACCCTTCATCGGGTCATCCAACCAGCAGCTCATCTCCCTGACCGGGAGAATACGGCAGGATCCCTGTCACGGGCAGGCAGAAGGAGAGGTTATCGAATTTTCCATCGACCCATGCGGTACGACCACGATTACGGGATTTCCCAAGAACTACCGTGCAGGTCAGACCGCTGTCCGCTGCAGGGAGGGATGAGATCATTTCGCATTTCAGCCGTATCAGGACCACATTCCGGCACCGTGAAGTACTGATCCAGTGCATGCAGGATCTTGGGTATACTGTTGAGGTCAATACGACCATCAGGGGCTACCACGGGGAACACAATGTGGATATTGCTGCAAAAAAATCCACGGGATACGGCCTTGGTTTTGTCATGAACCCTGCAGGTACGTACGATCTCATCGGAGACTGGTGGGGGGTGTCGGGAAAAAGTGAGAGGAAGATCGCTCTCGAACTGAAACACCAGGCAGATACTCTCCAGAAAGAATACGCAAAAAAAATCGTGCTCGAACAAACCGCTGCGGACGGGTTTGACCTGGTCTCAGAGACAGAAGAGACTGACGGGACCGTACGGATTGTCGTCAGGAGGTGGAGGTAGCCGTGCACCGTGCGGAACCCGATTTCTCGCGCAGGCTGGATGTCTCGCTCCGGGCGCGGGTCACCCTGATCGTGGTAATCACACCGGAAGAAGAGCGGGTAGTGTCCCAGATCCAGGAGGTATGCGAGAGATGGGATCCTCCCCGGCAGTGCGTTGCGTGGGACAGCGTGGACGGCTTTTCTGTTATCGCCGGAAATAAAAATTTCATGAACCAGTCCAAGGATCCTCTTACGGCGCTCGATGATATTATCAAGACCAGCGAGGATGCGGTCATTGTTCTCAAGGACTTTCACGAGTACTGGAACAACCCGCAGGTAAAACGGCGGATCCGGAACTTCTCCCAGGCATTCCGGTACAACCGCCGCACAATCGTGATCCTGACCCCCGCCCCACGTGTACCGGATGAGATCCGTGACGAAGCCGTTATCGTGCATTTCCCGCCACCGACAGCTGCCGAGCTTTCCGCTGATCTCGACAAACTCCTTGGCACAAGCGGAATTTCCTGTTCGCTCTCTCCGGCAGGCCGCGAGAAGATCATCCAGGCCGCCCTTGGCATGACCCTGAACCAGGCACGCCGGGCCTTCTCGAAGGCGATCGTCACCCGGGGTTCCCTTGATGACCGGGATATCGATGCGATCATTGCTGACAAGAAAGATATCCTGAGTGCCTCGGATGCGCTGGAATTCTACAGTTATACCGAGGCCATGGAGAACGTCGGGGGTCTTGTGGTCCTTAAGGACTGGCTACGCCTGCGCGAACGTGCCTTCACCCAGGATGCGCGTGACTACGGGCTCCCGGCCCCCAAAGGCATCGCGTTAATCGGGATTCCAGGCACCGGGAAAAGCCTGACCGCCAAAATGATCGCCGATCTCTGGCACCTGCCCCTCCTCAGACTTGATGTGGGAGCACTCTTTGGCAGCCTTGTTGGTGAATCTGAAGAACGAACCCGTCGTGCGCTTTCGCTTGCCGAGACCATCAGCCCGTGCATCCTCTGGGTGGACGAGATCGAGAAAGCATTCGCCTTCGGCAGCGGGGACGCCGGGACAAGCCAGCGGGTCTTTGCCCACCTCCTCACCTGGATGCAGGACAAGACCGCCCCCTGTTTTGTGGTGGCGACCGCCAACAACATTGCCGCACTCCCGCCGGAACTATTGCGGAAAGGCCGTTTCGACGAGATCTTTTTCCTGGACCTGCCCACCTTCGAAGAGCGGCGCGAGATCTTTACCGTGCACCTCAAGAAGCGCAAGTGCCTCCCCATAGAGTTTGATCTCGATATTCTTGCCCGGAAAAGTGAGGGTTACGTGGGTGCCGAGATCGAGCAGACGATCATCGATGCGATGTACCGGGCATTCAGCGAGAACATGCGCCGGGTTACGACTGCGGATATCCTCCACTGCTTAAAAACGCAGGTCCCCCTCTCCGTTTCGCAGCGGGAGACGGTGGCTGAACTGAGGGGATGGCTAGGAGAAGGGCGTGCACAGTCAGCATCGCGGGCAGCTGCCGCCGGTCTACGGAACGACCGGGCGATCCTGCTGGAAACCTTCGAGACCGGAAGCCCGTGAGCCTCAATGCAGATTCCCTGTACCTTCCCGGTTCTCGGGCCCCTTTTTTTCCGGCGTACAACCGAAAGGATTGCCGCTGCGGTGTTGCAGGGGGACCTTCAGGCTGTCAGCGACCTTGCATCCATTGCCAGGACGGGAGTGGACGCAACTGCCCGGGCAATCGCGCTTCATGCATTGGGTTCCCTGCCCTCGCGGGACGCTATTGAAGTGTTCTGCAACGATGTACTACTCCATGGGGATGAACATCTGGAAAAGGTGGCCATTCACCAGGGATATATGCCCGTGGAACCAGGATCGCAGGCACTCTTTTTGTATATCTCCGGGCAGGAAGAAGCGCTGTGCCACTGCGATCCTGACCCCTCTCACCCAATCCTTGCCCGGGGATACAGAACGGCACCGGACCGGATCAAAGCCCGGGCGCTCCGAAGTTTTTCCGGTGCCCATATGGGCCGGATCCTCGCCCATGCATTGATAGGAACGGATCCGGAACAGGCTGCCATACGATGGTCGTACGGTGAATGGGAGGCTGTTATCTCCGGTCTCACCGATGAAGGAGCATGGGATCTCCTGTGGCAGCTGGTACCCTCAGCGCCCCCTTCATACGCTGTTGCCGCCCTCCGCAATATGAAGACAGCGGGCTGGAGACCAGCTGGAGATGATCGGAGGTCGTTTGAGGATCTCATCCGCATGATCCCGGAAGCATGGGTGTTTCCGATGCCGGAAAAACCCCTTGTCTCAATAAGGAACCAGGACTCTCTGTGCCTGAAACTGGTCTTCTCTCCTGACGGCACCCTTCTTGCCTCCGGAAACAGCGACGGCCGTGTCGAGATTTGGCAGTTATCATCGGGGCGGCCCATCACTTCCCTCACGGCACATACCGGGCCCATTGATTTTCTTGCAATCGTTTTGGATAATACGTACCTGGTTGCAGGTTCTGGCAACGGAATGCTCTCCTGCCGGGACATTTCATCGGGAAACACGATCTGGTCGTATGCAGACAAGAATCGTCATCTCTGCTGTATGGCGGTTACGGGAAACGGGGAGGCGATCCTTGCCGGAGATGATACCGGGAGAATGATCCGTCTTTCCTGCCGGACCGGAAAAGTTTTGCTGGATGTTCCCGGGCACCCCTCCCCGGTCACCGCAATCGCACCTTCCCCCGAAGGAAATTGTATTGCCGTAGGCCATATGGACGGAACCATCTCTTGCAGGGCCGGCACCGAGGGGAGGGAAATGTGGAGTGTACCAGGGACTGGCGACGGGGTGCGGGCTCTTGCATTCTCACAACAGGCCGATCAGATCCTTGTGGTCTATGAACGTTCTTTACCGGCACTGAGGGATGGGATCACCGGAAACATAGTACTGACTTATGCAGGACTTTCCGCGCATCCTGTCTGCCAGGATATGTCGGCAGAAAAATCGCTCCTCCTCATCGGGGGAAAGGATCACATTCTCCGGTTGTGGTGCGGACGGGAGAGGTATGCAGCAGCTGAAATCCCGTTATATAACCGCCTCCCGACGTGCTGCGCTCTCACACCAGACGGTACGCTCGCTGTCATCGGCTGCGATGAGGGAACCATAAACTTCATCAGTGTCCCGGAAGGACGCAGGATTGCAGAATTCCGGGGATATCGGCAGAGGGTCACGGCGTGTGCCATCTCTCCGGCCGGCAACCTTCTTGCATCCGCAGGAGGGGATGGTGAGGTCACCCTCCGAACTATACCCTCCGGTGAGATCTCCCGGACTCTTCGGAGGCCATCCGGTGCAGTCACAGCACTCTCCCATCTCTCCGGCCCGAACGACGCTGGCATTATTGCCGGGACTGCCGGGGGGATGATTCGCATTTTCGCCTGCAATGATGGCACGCCGGTCAGATCCCAGGATATGTACACACCGTCGGTGAGGGCCCTTGCAGCCAGCCCGGACGGGACCTGCCTTGCCTGCGCAGGAAGTGATGCAAGCCTTCGTATCTGGGACTTAAAAAATGGTGGGCTTGCTGCCACATGTGAAACTCCCGCCACCACCGCAAAGTGCCTTGCATTTTTACCGGATTCAGCCGGATTCGTTTCCTGCGGCTGGGACGGCATGATCAGGATCTGGGACACTGCCGGAGGAAAACAATCCGGAACGCTGGCCGGACATTCGAGTGTCATTACCTGCTGCTGCGTTGCCCCAAAGGGTGACCTTCTCGTTACCGGGAGTAATGACACAACCGTCCGGTTGTGGCTGCTGCCTGCCGGCAAGGCGGGTCCTGTCCTCCGTGAGGCAGATAAAGAAGTGAGCGCATGTGCGATCAGCCCCGACGGCAATCTCCTTGCTGCGGCAGGTATAGATCCTGTGATACGGATCTACCATCTGCCGGAGGGGATGCTGGCAGGGACAATTCCACAGATTCCCGGCAAGCCCACGGTTCTGGCTTTCAACGAAAACGGGGAGCTACTTGTTGCGGGGTACGATCACGGGCTCATCGTATTCTATTCTGTACATGAGCGAGTCCTGATCCGGACCTGGTCTGCCCACACAGGCGCCGTTACGGGCCTTGCTCCTGGAAAAGGAAACGATTGTATCGTTACAAGCGGGGCTGATGGGATGATCCACACATTCCGTCTCCCTTTCATGCGGCCCCTGTCGCAAACCACCCTGGACGATCTTGCACTGGCCCGGGAACAGGAACATGAGACGACAAATGATGCCCTGAAAGAACAATGGCAGTTTCTTTCCGCTCTGCTTTCTCTCCGGTTCCAGAATGAGATCGAACTCTGTCCGCTGTACCGTGATGCCGGCATATATGATATCCAGATTGTCGGGTGAGCAGCATGGAAAGGTTCGAACCATCCCACCAGCCAGTTGCCCGTCTTGGCGTCGATTTCGGAGCCGGTTCACTGGTCATTGCCCGTGGGGTAAGAGGTGGCAGCGGGTGCCATACTCTCGGTTTCCCCGGCTGGTCTCAGGAGATGACCCGCCCGGCAGCCGGGGAGCCTGTCCATAGTGTACCGGTGCTGGTTCATTACGATGAAGGGGGCGGTCGGATACTCGGAGACGAAGTGGTCCGCGCCGGTAAGTGCGGTCATCCTGCAACAGCGCGATGGATCCGGAAATACCTGCTGGAGGAAAGCCCGGTACGGATTCCGGTTACCCCGGAGAGCCATATCACGTTCCGCGACGCAGCAACAGATTTCCTGACAACCGTTCTCTCTCGTGCGTCACAGGTCTGTCCCGGGCAGTCTTCAGTAGTCTTTGCTCTTCCCCCGGAGAGCCCCGAATGGTATACCGCATGGCTCGGGAGCATTGCGCAGGCTGCCGGTATCAGGTACTGGCATACAGTTTCCGAACCCGCTGCTATTGTGGCTGGATACGGGCTGATCCCTGAAGGGGAGAAAGACTATCTTATTATTCGCTGGGATGAGACTGACCTTTCAGCGTCTTTTATCCGGTCCGACGATGCATCGGATGAGGGATCTGCCGGGGGCCTGATCGTCACCGGCACGGCATATGACAATACCGGATGCAGCGCGATGGACTTGTGGGTAGCACAGGACATACTTGACCGCAGTCCCGTAAAGTTCACCCGGGGAAAAGAGCAGCGGTTACGCGAGGAGATGGCCGGCAAAATAAAAGAGAGGTACGGACAGCTGGCAGCTGCCGGCGGGGTAACGATGGTGATTGGAGATCCGCTTTCCGGAACAACAACACCTGCCTGTGTCTCCCACGAAGACATCGGCAGGATCCTTCAGGAGCGTGGATTTGGATCGATCCTTGACAGTACGATCGATCGTGCACGGGCAGCAGCCCAGGCCCACGGGAGCGACGAGATGATACCTGCCGCCGTCATGATGGTCGGCCGGGGATGTGCATTTCCCGGAGTCCTGGATCTGATAAAAAAGCGGTATGGGGATCTGCCGGTCTATTCCGATCACCCGTTTGATGCCATTGCCCGGGGTGCTGCATTTTCTCTGCCCCCCGCAAACCGATCGGACCTGATCACACATGATTATGCACTCCGGTACTGGGAGCCGAAAACCCGGGAGCACCGTTACCGGTTCCTCGTTCGCAGCGGGGCACGTTACCCAAGCGCCGGCCAGGTCGCCCGGATCACCATCAGCGCTGCCTACGATGGCCAGACGCGTCTCGGGATACCCCTGTATGAGATCCGCACGCGCCCGGATGCACAGGTACCCTCCCTTGAACTTGTTTCTGACGCAACCGGGGGGATCCGCCTGGCCGGTCCCCCAGAAGATACCGGCACTGAAAACAGACCACTCCTGGCAAATGGCCGCGAACCGGTGCTGCTGCCTGCTGATCCGCCGGCGCTAAAAGGCGAACCGCGGTTCGAACTGACATTCAGGCTTGACGGCGAGAGAAAACTGCTGGTTACGGCCCGGGATCTTGTGACCGGCATACTTGTGAAGAAAGATACCCCGGTGCACCAGCTGAGCTGAGGAGAGGAGGAAATATCTATGGAAATGCAGGAAATGGAGATTATCATCAATAAGGAAGGGAAAGTTCTGGTGAAAGTGAACGGGGCACACGGTGCTTCATGTCTTGAGCTGACCAGGAACCTCGAAAACGCCGCGGGAGTTATTGAGGAGCGGACGCACTTGCCGGCGTACTACGAACCGCAGGTACAGGAAGAACAGGCAGCCCGCATCCGGAGATCCTAAAAAATCAGCGGGCAAGATCGCGTACAGCCCGGATATTGCCCCGGTCATCCCGCCGTTCATCCACCGGTGTCTCGCAGACAAGGGGCAGGCGTGAAAAGACCGGGTTGTGGAGGAGACACCGGAATCCTTCTTCACCAATGAACCCCATCCCGATGTGTTCATGCCGGTCGAGTCCACTCCCACGATCACCTTTTGTGTCATTGAGATGGATGATACGAAGCCGCGAAAGACCCACCTGCTCATCGAACTGTGCAAGGGTAGAGGCCATGCCCTCTTCAGTGCGCAATTCATAACCGGCGGCAAATGCGTGACAGGTGTCAAAACAGACGCCAATCCGCTTGTCCGCCGGAAGCCCTCGGATGATGGCACCTATATGCTCGAAACTGCTCCCAACGCTGTTCTTCTCCCCTGCGGTATTCTCAAGGAGCAGCATAGTCCCTGATTCCGAAGATTCGAGCGCAGCTGTCACTGCTTTGATGACGCGGGCCCTGCCCCCGGCAATGCCGTCCCCGAGGTGGTGGCCGAGGTGAGTCACAAGATAGGGGATACCGAGCCGACCGCACCGGTCGAGCTCTGCCGTGAGCGTCTGGACGGACTTTTCCCAGATCTCGGGCTTGGGCGAGGCAAGGTTCGGGAGATACGGCATATGGTCGACCGGGAGGAGCCCGGTGGTGGCAATCTTTTTTTTATAGAGGTCGCTGTCCTCATCAGAAAGGGGCTTAAATCCCCACCCCCGGGGGTTGCGGGAGAACATCTGGAAGACATCGCAGCCGGCATCCCGAGCCCGGTCAACCGCGAGGTCGAGCGAACCGGCAATGGAGACGTGCACGCCGACTTTTACCTGTACCATGAGTGATCCTGCTCCATATCGGCAATCATCGTACCTGATCAACATTGCAGCGCACCGGTAGATGGAGATTGTGATCGATCCCACAGAAACGGGAACCCGTGGGGGTTGATGGTGGCGCAGCGGTGATGTTACCCTGATGCGCAGCAAACATCGCGAATCCTGAACTCCCGGTTATTCACCTGCCAGATACTGTATCTTGATGAGGAAAGACGGACAAGTTCCGGGTATGCAGGTCACCTTCCTTGGGACGAACGGGTGGTATGATTCAGCAACAGGAAACACGGTCTCAGCCCTGATCTCGGCGCGGGACTTTGATATTATTCTCGACGCGGGGAACGGGATCGCCAAAGTTGACCAGTACCTTACGCAGGAGAAGCCGGTCTTTCTTTTCCTTTCCCATTTTCACCTCGATCATACGGAAGGGCTTCACGTACTTGTGAAGTTCCGTTTTAAAAAGGGCCTGACCATCTGCGGTGGGGCAGGGACAAGGACAAACCTCGCAGGCCTTCTCCGGGAGCCGTACACAGTCCCGCTTGAAGAGGTCCCCTTCCCGACAACGGTGACCGAGCTTGCGGAAGGTGCGACAGAGCTCCCCTTCCGGGTCACCTGCCTGCCCCTCGTCCACCCCGTTCCCTGCATGGGCTACCGGTTCGAGATTGACGGAAAGGTGGTTACCTATTGCACCGACACGGGTGTCTGCGATAACGCGGTAACCCTTGCACGCGATGCCGACCTCCTCATCACGGAATGCGGGTTAAAACCCGGAGAGAAGAGCCCCCTCTGGCCTCACATGAACCCGGAGGATGCGATTGGGGTTGCCCATCGGGCAGGAGCAAAACGGCTCGCGCTGATGCATTTCGGTGCGGAAGTCTACAAGACAATGGAGGAGCGCCGGGCATTAAAGGTACAATTTGAAAAGGACTGCCCGGGACTCGTTGTGTCTGAGGACGGGATGACGATAGAAGTGTGACGGGATACTTATGAGAATAAGATACAGTCTGAAAATCTGTAGGGCCGTAAATTCGGAACGACTTTTTGGAAATACCAGACAGCCTGTGTCAGGTCCGGACGGAGTCACGATCAGCGCGGAACCGGGCTCCTGAAAAACGATCCGCTTATCGCCGGCTCCGTATCCTCTATAAATCATGACACCGATCACTCAGGTGTAGTATGGATCTCTGGGCGCTCCTTACGAAGAACACACAGGCTTTCAGGACCAAGTCCATCGATAAACTCATGGAGTGTACCGGCGGAGAACAGGCACTGAGGAAAGTGCTTTCCCCGCTCGATCTCACCCTCATGGGGATCGGGGCCATCATCGGAACCGGCATCTTCGTTATTACCGGTGTAGTTGCTGCAAACTATTCCGGGCCGGCACTGGTAATCTCGTTCATCATTGCCGGCATAGTCTGCGCATTTGCCGCCCTTGCGTACGCAGAATTTGCCGCGATGGTACCGGTAGCCGGCAGCGCCTATACGTACAGCTATGCCTCCCTCGGTGAGATCTGGGCCTGGATCATCGGGTGGGACCTGATCCTCGAATATGCAGTCTCTATCGCCGCTGTAGCGGTCGGCTGGTCCGGATATATCACCAGCCTCGCGGCAAGTGCCGGGATCATCATTCCCGCCGCTCTGGCAAACCCCCCCGGAACCAATGGGGGGCTTTTCAATATCCCGGCAATGGGAATCATTCTGCTGGTCACGCTCCTGCTCATCATAGGAGTACGGGAAAGCGTCCGGGTCAACACCCTCATCGTTGCAATAAAACTGGGTGTGATCCTTCTTTTCCTGTACCTGGCCTTTGGCCACATCCAGCCGGCCAACTGGGTGCCCTTTATGCCGTTCGGCTGGAACGGAGTTATCACCGGTGCCGCCATTGTCTTTTTTGCCTACATTGGTTTTGATGCGGTCTCGACCGCTGCAGAAGAGGTCAAAAACCCGCAGCGGGATGTTCCCCTCGGCATTCTCACATCCCTTGCCATCGCTACGGTGCTGTATATCTCGGTCTCTGTAGTGCTTACCGGCATCGTTCCCTATACGCTCTTTGCCGGGACCAGTGCCCCGGTTGCCTTTGCTCTTGGACAGATCGGGATCTCGTGGGGGTCTGCCCTTGTCTCGGTCGGGGCGATCTGCGGAATCACATCAGTTATCATCGTCCTTCTGTACGGACAGACACGGATCTTCTTTGCCATGTCACGGGACGGGCTGCTGCCGGGAGTCTTCAGGCAGATCCATCCCGTGTACCGCACACCGGTCAAGGTTACTCTCCTTGTCGGCACGGTTACTGCTCTTCTTGCAGGGTTTCTCCCGCTCACCACCATCGCCGAACTGGTCAATATCGGCACGCTCGCTGCCTTTATTATCGTCTCCCTGGGAGTGATCGTGCTCCGGCACACGCAGCCGTCACTGCCCCGGCCATTCCGATGCCCGCTCGTTCCATTCGTCCCCATCATCTGTATCATTTCCTGCGGCCTGCTGATACTCGCTCTCCCGCTGGTGACGCACCTGCGTTTCGTGCTCTGGCTTGCCGCCGGCCTTGTGATCTATCTCCTCTACAGCCGGCACCACAGCAGGATTGATGAGGACACGAGTACTCTTGCATGCTGGAAATAGCAGGCAACAAAGACAACGGTCAGTATTTCACGAAAAAAGAATGTGGTTATTTTTTCAGTTTTTTCATGACCCATGCCATGTTCTCACCCAGTACCTTCATGGTGTTGAGCCCCTCATCGTCATTCTCCACATCACCGGGGGCAAGCCCGATACCCACATTCCAGTAACATGAACCCGGGACCACCATCTGGCTGATGAAGAAGAAATGATTTATCGTATCAAACGTGTGAATTGCACCGCCCCTGCGGACTGCCACAACCGCTGCCCCAACCTTGCGACGGAACATGCTGTCGTTTGCCATAGCAACAAAACCTGACCGGTCGATCAGGGCTTTCATCTCTGCTGTCACATCAGAGAAGTAAGTGGGTGAGGCAAGGATGATTCCGTCTGCCTCATCCATCTTTGCAATACATTCGTTGGCAAAATCAGCGATCACGCAGCGGCGGTTCTTCTTCTCCATGCATTTCATGCAGGCCGTGCACCCATGCATCTTCTTCCCTGACAGCTGAACCAGCTCAGTTTCTATCCCTGCTTTTTCAAGTTCCTTAAACAGCGCCCGCACAAGGATCGCAGTATTCCCGTCTTTGCGGGCACTTCCGTTGAATGCGATGACTTTCATGGATTTTATTCCTGTATTATCACCCTATGGCATCGCCACGCAATAATCATATCAGTAGACCGGAAGATACAAAAAAACGGGAGCATCCGCAAGGAAACAACACTGGCACGGAGAGTGCAGGGAGATACCCGGCAAATGCTATTTTCTGGGGTACCATCTTAAGAACCCACGCGCCAAATAGTCGTGCGATATGAATTCAAGGTTGCAGTTTTCCGATCTCTCGCTCTCAAAAGAGATCGCGAAAGCCATAGAAGATATGGGCTTTGAAGAGCCCACCCCTATTCAGGCACTCGCTATTCCCCTCATCCAGGCCGGCCGCGATGTGACCGCGCAGGCACAGACCGGTACCGGAAAGACGTCAGCATTTGGCATCCCCGTTATAGAAAATATCGACGCATCACAGCGTGTCGTACAGGCTATTGTCCTGTGCCCCACCCGGGAACTCGCCATACAGATCGCCGAGGAGTTCTCCCACCTTCTCGCCCACCTCCCAAAAATCTCCGTCCTACCGGTATACGGCGGCCAGCCCATTGAACGCCAGCTCAAGGCTCTTGCAAACGGGGTTCACATCGTGATTGGCACACCCGGGCGTGTAATGGACCACCTCAAGCGCCGCACCCTCTCTCTCGACAATGTCTCGATGGTAGTTCTCGACGAGGCTGACCAGATGCTTGACATGGGTTTCAGGGACGATATCGAGCTCATTTTAAAGCGTATACCCCAGAAGCGCCAGACGCTCCTCTTCTCCGCAACGCTCCCCAAGCCGATCATCGAGATCTCAAAACGGTTCCAGAACCGTCCCGAATTTGTCCGGGTCGAGTATCAGGAGGTCACGGTTCCTGCGATCGAACAGTCCTATATCGAGGTCAGGGATCGGGACAAGCTCGAATCACTCTGCCGGGTGATCGATGTCTTCGACCCACAGCTGGCGATCATCTTTTCCAACACCAAACGAGGGGCAGAAGACCTTGCCGGCCGTGTCCGGGCACGGGGCTATCGTGCCGAGGAGCTCCATGGCGATATGAAACAGTCCCAGCGTGACCGGGTTATGGGCGGATTCCGTAAAGGTACCCTTGATATCCTGATCGCAACGGACGTTGCCGCGCGCGGTATCGATGTCGAGGACGTGGATCTCGTGATTAATTATGATGTCCCGCAGGACGTCGATTACTACGTCCACCGTATCGGCAGGACCGGGCGGGCGGGAAAGAGTGGGCGGGCGATCACCTTTGTTACACCCCGGGACTTTACCAAGCTCCGCGAGATCCAGAAATACATAAAAGTCCAGATTCCCAGGAAACCCCTCCCGACCGCAGATGACGTTATGGAGTCAAAGACGCATGCCATCATAGATGTGGTTCGTACTACGGTGCAAAATGGCGGTATTGAGCCGTATGCACGGATCGTGCAACAGGAAAGCGAAGGGGATCTCACAACGCTTGAGATCGCTGCAGCGCTCTTAAAAATGCGCATGGAGCAGGGTGCTGACACCCACAAGGAGCGCACAGCCCCGGTGGATTTCGGTGACACCGGTGCAGAAGCCGGCATGGTAAGGTTCTTCATTGGCCTTGGCCGCGACCATAGCGTTGCTCCCAAGGATATTGTGGGCGCCATTGCCGGAGAGACAGGTATTCCGGGTAAATCCATTGGAGCGATAAGGATTCTTGACACCTACTCATTTGTCGAGGTCCCCCGTGACTGCGCTGAAGAGGTCTACACAATTATGAAAGAGCGCACGATCCGGGGCCAGCCCACCGGAATTGAACCTGCCCAGGGCAGGCGGGACTAAAAAACGATTTTTCAGATCTGCCAAACTATTCTTTTTTCCTGATGCAGACTCCGTATAATGAGATACTTATGTTGTCCATTACCGGAGCTTGGGTTACATAGAAAGAGAGATAATTTCCCGAGTATGGACTCCTTCACACGTAATACTCAATATCTTGCAGGTTGAATTCTGCTGTATGAACATGAAAATGATTATGGGCGGTATCGCCTTCCTTATCCTTCTCCTCTTTGTTGCCGGTTGTACCCAGCCTACGGCTCCCCAGGCAACCCCGGTTCCGACCACCGTGCCTCCTACAACTGTACCGGTTACAACAACCGCAGTACCCACTACCTTTGTTCCTGCCACTCCCGGACCCACTCAGACCTTATCGGCTAACTGGGCGGTCACGGTCCAGGTGCAAAGCAACGGACAATCTATCAACCCACAGGTGGTTTTTACCTTTAATGGCGGAATGGGTATGAACCTGATCCCTGAAATCGATGTCCAGGTCACGCGTTCCGATGGAACAGTAGAGACCGGAAAATTCACCCAGGGTGATAACATGCAGATGGGCCAGACCGTCAGTCTCCCGGGAACAACCGGGAACAACGACAGGGCAGAAGTCTGGGTGATCACGCCTCAGGGCGACCGGGTCAAGATCATCGACAAGTATGTCCCGTTCCGATCCTACAACTAACTTTTTTTTATCCTAGAATTGCGGACTTGCAGACATTCAGACTTCTGAAGAAGTATCCTCGATATGGAGGGTCTGCCACGCAACGGAGCGTTCCTCCACGGCTTTTTTGATCACCCGTTGGGTCCGGGTCAGGCTTGCTGATCCATGCTTCACATCCATGAAAACAATCCTGATCGCAGATCCATTTTCATCCGCTACGGCAGAGAGACCATCGAAGATAATATAATCAACGGGGGATCCGATGAACCGCGCATCTGCCGGAAGATATCCAAACGACGGTAACAGAGGAGCCATCTGTTCTGCGATCTTTCCTTTCAGGGTTGAACGGGAGCGGTTGACCGAGTCCTTCCGGATCTCCGCTACAGATTCTGCTTTCCAGCGCTCAAGCTCTGCCCGGTAGCGCTGTTCGATTGCGGAAATCTGTGCCCGTACAACGAGCCAGCCAAGGAAAAAACCGGCTGCCAGGCCCAGGATGAGATAGATGAGAGGATCCTCAGACGCCATACAAGATAGTGCCATGCCACCTTTTTATGCAGACTGGCAGGCAGGGTGAAAATGATCGCCGCCTGTTTTTTGCCGAACGGTTATTGTCCAAAAAAGCATTGTTCTCTCATAATGGCTCATGGAAGGCAGGAAAGGATCCTATGGAGCCCTACCCGATATAATGCCTGAGAGAGCCCATCTGCTCCCAACGGGATGAGCCACCCATTACCATGAAACGGGTTCTGCATATGACCAGTGTAAAAAGAGAACAGAGCGAACCACAATTCTTTTTTCCCGCATGGTAGACTTAGTGCGTGTATAGTTATGCAGAAAAACCCCACCAGGAAATACCAGGTAGTCGAGGAGGCAGAGATCGATCTCGTCCTCAGGTGCAGGGACAGCCGTGAATTTTACGAGCAGTATCTCAGGGTATTCCCGGATACAAAAAAGGGCCTCGACAGTATCAGCAAGATCTGGAAGCGCCGGAGTGAATTCGCAAAGAAGCGACAGCTGACCCTTCCGCAGGCAGAGGGCGGCACCGCGCAATCCCAGGAGATCCAGGCGCTGATTCTCGATCAGACAAAGATCATGATGGAACTCGCATCTCTTGCCAAGGAGAACCTTGAGGTAAACCGGCAAATCCTCCAGACACTTGCTCACCAGAACCGGATTCTCACCGGCCAGCACGAGGAAAAGGCAAAAGAGCCGGCACACCCGGCACATCCCCCGAAACCAGCAGTCCAGAAAAAAGCGCCAGAGAAGCAGACACCTATAATGGTTGGTTCGTAAGGCAATACATTTTTTTTAATACTGTTTACTTGATTCCGCGCATACCATTTTTTGCTTCCGTCCCACATAAAAAATCCTTATATTTTTCGTTTTTACGGAGATTTTTCTGCGGAATTTCCCCGGATTTCCCCCAGCATCTTTTGATTTCTGTTAAATTTTATCGACAGAAAGGTACCGATCCCTGAAGAGAACCCCATTCATATATATAGATCCAGACAAAACTTTTTGTATATGCCACGAGGACGGCCAAAAGGTTCCAGAAACCTGAGTGCGTATGAACGCGGAAAAGTGAAAAGAATACGCGAGATTATGTCGGAGAAGGGAATTGCCGATTTTGACCGGCTCCGGGATCAGCAGATCCTCACTAATATCTATGTCAACACTGAGGGAGAGATCTTCATAAAATACGGACTGGACACAAATTTTACGGACCAGACTGTTTCACGGAACCGGAATAGCGAGAAGATTCTGGCAAAACTGGAAAAAAACCTCGCCCTGTTACGTACTGTCCTCTGAAAAGGATAATCAAAATTTTTTATAAGAAAAATTCATTGTACATGACCTGTTAATTTATCCGGCATCTGAGTCGTTTCACCCTGTTTTATCTCGCGGTTGATTTATCGGCTGAATATACCGTTTCACGAGCTGTTTTCCAGGGATATCCCAGAAAAGGGGGTGAAAATGTGGCGACGGAATACCAATAGATGCATTTCCTTCCCGCGGGAAAGAGATAACACCGGCTCTGAATATTTTTGTCGGTACCGGGATGGTGCACAAGAACCATATCCCACGCCATCTAATTTCTTCATCACTCCTGGTGGTCTCCGTTTCTCTTATCCCGATTCCCTACCGTATCGCAGCGCTCACTGCAGAAAAGCATGCCCTCTTTGAGTATCCGGCAGACCGTCTTGCCGATATAATCCATGAGATAGGATTCCGGTGCACATCCTGTGCAAAGTGCTGTACCCGTGCATTCAATGGCCATGTCTTCCTGCTTGACCATGATGTGGAGATCGTCAAATCGATCGATCCTGACGCACTAGAACCTGCGCCGGGGCCCGAATTCTGCGATCAGGAAGGCACTTTTTATGTCTCCGGGTATGCGCTGAAGGTAAAAGAGGATGGGGAAGGATCCTGCTGGTTCCTTGAAAACGGCCGGTGCAGGATATATAACCAGAGATTTGCCATCTGCAGGATCTACCCGTATATGCTGCACCGGGAACCTGATGAACGTGGATCTGTGGACTGGCGCCAGATCTCCGGTCTGGACAAGCACGGGGAATATAATACAGCGATATCAGAAGACGAGTGTATAACCCTGGCGCGTCAGACCATGGAATACGAGCACGCATTTCTCGATCACCAGATCGCATTCCTCGAATGTGTCCAGGAGTGGTTCACCCGGCACCGGCTCCGGCATGTCCAGAAGATCTATGATGAGCGAATGCGGCTGTATAAGAGAGGCATTCCCATTACCGTGATGGTATACACGGGCGGGCGTTTCGAAAAGTGCCAGATTGAGGAGGCGCCATCCCCTCATAAATAGAATAAATTCCCGCCGGAATTACTATCCCACAACGCAAACCTAAAAAAAGTTCTCAGCGTCAGGATGGCGACCCTTTTCTAAAGCGCACGGATCACCATAAGAGTGATATCATCGTGCTGCGGGTGGTCTCCTGCAAACCCGGTAATGGCAGCAAGAATCTTTTCAAGAATATCTGCAGCGGGAAGATTGCGATTCTCCATGATCACGGAGAGGAGGCGCTCTTCACCGAATTCCTCTTCCCGGTCGTTAATCGCCTCAGTCACTCCATCCGTGAAGAGTACGAGCACGTCACCCGGCCGCAGATCGACCTGTGCCGACTGGAGAACAACCTCATCTGTCATCCCCAGCGCTATACCCTGCGCCTTGAGAAGGACCACATCTGACGAGGTGCCTTTCAGAAGCAGGGGAGGATTGTGACCGGCATTCACGTACTCGAGTGTCATCGCCCGGGAATCAAGGATTGCATAGAAGAGCGTGACAAACATACTCGTCTTTGAATCCTCACAGATCAGCTGGTTCGCATGGCCGATGGCCACGGCCGGATCGGCGTTTGCAAGTGTGCTGGCCCGGATGAGCGTGCGTGAAAGTGCCATGAAGAGTGCCGCCGGTACACCTTTGCCGGAGACATCAGCGATCACCAGTCCCCACTGCTCCTTTCCGAGAGGAATGAAATCATAGAAGTCGCCACCAACCTCCAGGGCCGGAATATTCTTTGCTGCAATCTCAATGCCGGCAATTTTCGGTGCAGTTTCCGGGAGAAAACTCTGCTGGATCCCTTTTGCGATCTCAAGTTCCTTTGCAAAGCGTTCCTTTTCGGCGGTCGTACGCTGGAGTTCATCCAAGTGTTCCTTGAGATCCCCGGCCATCGCATTGAAGGAATGTGCAAGATCCTCGAACTCATCCCCTGTCCTGATTTCCACCCGATAGTCGAGGTTCCCGGCGCCAATTGCCTCAGATCCGCGTTTGAGGGCCTGAACCGGACGGGTGATTACCTGGGAAAAGAGGATGGAGAGCGCGGTAACCATCAAAAACAGCAGAATAAAGAGCACAATAAAGAGGCCCTTTGCCGTGTTCATTGTCTGGTTCAGATGGGCACCGCTCTCACCGGTTGCATTGACGATCTGTGCCCGCGTTTGCTCGGCCGGCGCAATCACATCACTGACCGGCACAACAAGAGCAACACTCCAGTTAACGCTCTTCACGGGAGCGTATGCGACAAATTTTTCACCATCACCAAATGGCACCCGGGCTATCCCGCTCTCACCGGCAATCATATGCTGTGCCACCGCAGCAAGGGCAGTATTGTTGCTTAACAGGAGGTTTTCCGTCCCGAATGATTCATCCCATCCCTTATCTCCGGCAGCCAGACCGGGACGCGCGATAACGTTGCCATAATTGTCAATGAGCATGGCGTACCCTGTATCCCCGATCTGGGTGGCAATGATCTGCGTGTTGACGGTCGAGAGGGTGACATCGGCGGCAACAACCCATGTTGAGTTCCCCCCATTGCTTGGGACCAGCCGGGAACAGGTGATCATCAGGCCTTTACCGGATGCATCGACATAAGGCTCAGACCATGAAAGCGTCCGGGTCTGCAGGGCACGGGAGTACCAGTCGCGGCTCCGGGGATCATAGGTGGCGGCAATACCGGATACCCATGGATGGACGTACAGGATGCCGCTCCCCGTTCCGACATACATCTGCGTGATACGGGGATCTGATGCAAGCATCGGGGTCATTACATCATCCAGAGAGGCAAGAGAATACAGTTCGTTCTGGACACCGGCCCGGGTAACTCCGGGTGCAAGGAGATATACCGAGGATATGCTGGGATCCTGCGGTATGTCAGACTGGGAATAAAGGGGACGAGGTTCGGCGGGGCGGGGCTGGATGGTTGCTGCATACCCGGCAAGCGTATCCATCTCCCCCCCAACCTGGGAGAAGACCACGTTGCTGATATCGGCCTGATCGGTGGCAAGACGCAGAAGTGAGGCCTCTGCATTCGCTTCAAGAGCGGTTGTACTCTCGGAGACTGCCTGGCTGCCGAGCTGTCCGCTGCTTGCAAGAGCATAGGATCCCATGTCGCTCATCGTGGAAAAAGCAGAGTACCCGACAATCCCGAGCGCGACCATGGAAAGGGACAGAAAAACGAGCAGGATTTTTGTTCTGACAGTCATCTTCTGCCACGGTCTGGGTATGCTCATTATGACCGTGTTTGTCACAGGAACGGGAAAAGGGTTGTTATTTTACCCGGATTTCCCGTCCACCAGTAAAAACAGGTTAAATGGCCTACCCGCCAATTTCGCCGGGACGGCAGGAAATAAAGATACCGTCCTGAAAAATCAGAAAATGGGTGTTCAGATATTTCCCGGGCCAAACTGTTGTCGTCCCGAGGGAGTAAATGCATTTTCCACAACCCCCGGCGGGAGGATGCCCGGGGCTGAGCCGGTCTTTGCATAGGTATACAGGGCAACGGTGAATATTGCCTGCATCGCAGACGAGATGATGGCAAGGACTGCAATCAGCACGACGAAGAGCACGAGCGCAATCCAAAAGAGCATCGTGTTTCCGATAAAGAGCGACCCCAGGACAAGAAGCAGGCCGATAAAACCGATAGCCGCAAAGACAAGCGAGATCGAGATCGTCCCGACAACGCTCTCTCCCCAGGTCTTCCTGAAGAGAGCAAGGGACTCCTTCATCGCATCAACCACGCCCTTGTCTTCAAACGCAAGCACAGGTACGACGAACAGGGTCACCAGGCTCCAGACGCCCCCGACGACTGCAGCGGCAATTTCTCCGAGGAATCCGGCGCGATCTTCAATCATATGCAGGATCAGGCCAACTGTTGCCGCGATGACTGCCCAGGCAAGGATGGAACCAAGGTGGCCTGCTGCCGCAGTGAGTCCCTCCCTGACAGACATATCCTTTCCGTTCATCTTTGCGTGAACACAGGTGATTAAGCCGACGTTAAAGAAGATCACGACGAAGTAGCTGACCAGGTAGAAGATGAAAAGTAAGATGATACCTCCCACGGTATTGGTGGAGAAAGAGAACCACCCGTTGGAGAAGAATATGAGCGGGATAAACGTTGCAATCACAAGGAGCGTAACGAGACCCGAGATGATGGGAAAGGCAAGGAGTTTCTTGTCCTCCATCAGGATCCGCCAGCTCGCCTTGACCAGTTCGAAACTACGAGTAATCCTTTCTATCATGATCCTGTGTTTGCCGTCTTACGGGATGAATGTATTTTTCCTTCTATGATCACAACTTCAGTTCTCTGACGACAAAAAAGGGAATAACATCTTCACGGTCATCCGGCGGTACCGGATCGCGCACAGCCGGGAGAGAACTACAAACCCCGATAAAACGAGTCAGAGAAGAGAGGGGGTTCCGGGATCAGATTTGCCCGGCAGCAGATGCCTTATCGCTCAAACGTTTCCCGCGCAAAAATCCCGACACGGGCCAGAGCATCGCGGGCCTCGGGCACCTGCTTACCGAAGATCTGCCAGAAATGGAACATCCCTTCCCAGATCTCGAACCTGACCTGAACCCCGGCCCACTTTGCTTTCCCTGCAAAGGCAGAAATGTCATCGTACATGAGTTCACCGGATCCTGCCTGGATATACAGCCGCGGGAGCCCGGACAGGTTGGCATGAACCGGAGAGGCACGGGGGTCTTCTGGATCGCTGTAGGCAAGATACTGAGTGCGTATCGCAGCAAGCCGGGCCAGCGTAAGCCAGTCGCTCTCCCTGCCTTTTTTCGCTATATCCCTCCCGGATGAGAGATCAACTACCGGGGACAAGCAGACAGCGGCCGGGGGCATCAGGAGATGCTGTTCCCGCAGCGAGAGCAGAAGGTCGATTACGAGGGTACCCCCAGCCGATATCCCCACCGGGATAATCCGGTGTGGGGGATAACCGTGTTTGGCAAGAAACCGGTAGGCTTCGAGTGCATCCTCTGCCGCTGCCGGGAACGGATGCTCCGGGGCCAGCCGGTAATCGACAGAAAAGACCCGGGACCGGGTAGCACGGGCAAGCTCAGCACAGAATCCCAGATGGTCAGCGGTTGATCCTACCGAGAAAAAGCCGCCATGGAAGAAGAGAAGAGTCCGGTCCGGCACCCCCCCGGCCACTGAGCACCAAACGCCCCGCAGGTCCTCACGGATCGCCACCGCTTCTGTTTCAGGACGTTCATCGGACTGGAATTCGGTCAAAAATTCCGAAAATTCCTGCCGTGCCAGTCCCACCGGCCTGTTGGGATCAGGAACATACGATTTGAGGATGTCCAGGAACTCCTGCGGCGTTTCACGGATCATGATGTGTGGTTATGGTGCGTGAGGGAGATAAAGTCTGGGGCGTTATACGACCCGGGGCAAGGATCCGGCTCAGGCGTGACATCCCTGTACATTCCTTTTGGTACGTGCATCTCGAAGCGTGCACCTTTTCCCGCCCGGCCGGTTTCGCAGATGGTGATTCCCGTGATTGACAGGATTTCCCGGGCAAGACACAGGTTATGGCAGAGCCCGGAAGATTCCCCGAGTCCTTTTACGAAGATCCGCTCTTTGTCACCCTGCGCGATCCCGATACCGTTGTCCTCGATGATCACGACAAGGCCCTCGGAATTCTCGTTTATACTGCAGCGAATCTCCGTAAGGGTCGCACCATGGCGGAATGCGTTATCCACCAGGGAATGAAAGACCCGATCAATGAGGGGGTCAGCAAATATCTCCCACTCCTCAGGCGGGGAAAAGACAGAGCCGCCAGGAACATTCCGTTGCCGGCAGACCTTCCGGAACAGGTGATCAACGCATATCCACGCAGGAGCTGATGAGCCAAGGTTCTGGTAGACCTGCGTGAATTCCACCTGAGCGGATATAGCGGCAACTGTTTCGCTGATCTTCGTTGCATACAGGGAAAGATATGGCTCTCCCGGGCAGTTCCGGAAAAGGTCGAGATATCCTGTCAGTACGGTCAGTTTGTTCCTGATATCGTGGCGGGTGAGATCCGTGAGCAGGCTGAGTTTGCGGTTGGCAACCGTCAGGGCCTGTTCAATGTTTCGCTGTTCCGTAAGATCCCGTGCAACAGCATAGATCTGTTTCCTGCCCGACATGAATGCCCGCCATTCAAGCCAGCGACAGGTACCGTCAGGATACCTGACCCGGTTGATAAAAGTGGCTGCCTTTCCGCCTTGTCGCAAATGCCGAAGGACGCTCCGGGTAGCTGCGTGATCGTCAGGATGAATAATGGTATAGAGAAAACCTGATTCTTCGCTCCGGGAATCGCAACCGAGCAAGGCCTTGCCGGCCGGATTAAGCCGGAGGATCCTGCTTTCGGTATCAAGAATGCAGAGGAGATCGGGGCCATGGGTAAAAAACCGGTCGAGTTCCCCGGCCTTCTTCCGGAGTGCTTCCTGAATCGCCTGCAGGTCGGTTATATCATGATAAATTCCAATCCTTAGCCGCCGGTTGTCCATATTCAGGACCTTCGTACTCACGATGACGGGTATAGGGTTCCCGTCACGGTCCACGATCACGTCCTCCGCTATCTCCGAATCTTCTTCGTTTGTACGCCGGTTCTGGAGATTCTCCTGACCACCTTTCTCCGGAGAATAGAGCGTGGATTCCTGCAGAGTGAGAATTTCGGGAAGCGTCCGTTTCAGCATTCCAAGAGCTTTCTGGTTTGCATCTATGATCGTCCCGGTCTGCGTATCAGCAACAACGATTGCATCTCCGGCCCGTTCCAGCAAAGAGCCGTACCAGGGCTTGCAGGAACGGTGACCGTCATCATAACAATCATTGCCGGCAACCTCCCGTCCGACACCATAGAATCCGGAAAACAATCCATCCCGGGAATGGACAGGTATGCCGGTAAGTTCCAGCGTCACATTCCTGCCATCCCGATGGAGCACAGAAAGACGGAAGGATCGAAACTCCTCTTTTTTTGCCATAATCCCGGCGAGTTCTGATGCAGCTGCCCGGCATCGATCTGATGGATAGATAATATCGGCAAAGGACTTTCCGTTCAGCTCCTGATGGCTGTAGCCGAGGATATTCTGGACCGGTGGATTTGAACTGGAGATCCGCCCGTCAGGTGTACACTCCCAGATCCAGTCTTCGGTTTCTGCAGAGAGCATCTGGTACCGCTGCCCGATCTCCCTCATTGCGTGATCGCTCTCTTTTAGTTCCTCAAACTGCTTATGCAGACCATCTTCTGTCAGCATCAGCTGCCGGACTGCATTTTTGAGCTCCCCTTCCGAGCGCCGCCTTTCGCTGATATCCCGGATAAAGGCAAATATCTGTGATTCCGACCCCTTTTCATTGTAGTTGAGCACCAGTTCAACCGGGAGGACGGCCCCGTCTTTTTTTATCAGGATCTCTTCGATAATGGCACATTTCTGGGTAAGAAGCCGGCTCCACCCGGAAGACAGGGAAAAAAAGGACAGCCCCGGTCGGATATCAGTAACGGAAAGGCCGGAAAATTCCTCCCGGGTATACCCGAGCAGGGTGCAGATGGCGTCATTGTAATACGTGATCTCGCCATTTATCCGCATCCAGAGGATACCTTCAGAAGTATGATCCACGGAATACTTCATCAGCCGAAGTTCGGTTTCTGCCTTTCTCCGCCGTACGATCTGGCGGACCAGATGAGAGAGCTCCGTGAACTGGGCCCGGGGATCACCTCCTTTCTGGACGTATGAATCAGCGCCGCTGTTAATCGCTTCGATCACTACCTCCTCCCGGCCCCGGCCGGTAAACAGGATAAACGGCATATCAGGGTGTTCGCTGCGGATTGTCCGAAGAAAAGCAATCCCGTCAATGTCAGGCATCTGGTAGTCGGATATGATGGCGTCAAACTTGGTATCGGCAATACGGGTGAGTCCTTCCTCAGCCGACGCAACCGTAACAACAGTAATATCACCCTCCCGCTCAAGGAAGACCCGGCACACATCCAGCAGTGCCGGCTCGTCATCGACATAGAGCAGGGAGATCATTAACGATTGTTCTCACCTGATCCCATTTAAGTATATACCCTCATCTACCCGGATTCTTGGGTTTTTCCCCTTTTTAAGGAATATACTCGGAATTTATAATAAAATTGCATATAATCCGGATATATGTACGCGGGATTGTGGTGCCCATAGAAGGGAGGACGACCATCGCTTATGCAAAACCAACCCATACCCGAAAAAATTCGCAGACTGGAAAAAGCTTCCCCGTTATTGACTCCCGGATCACGAGAAATATACCTCTTGTCCCTCTTTGGGAAGGTCATCCCAGAACCGGGTCAGGATCTGCCAGATTTTTGTGCGTAATCCGGGGATACGCTCTTCCCTGACAACAGACCGTTGAATATGGCAGGAATTGTCCTCGTAGAGGATCCGGTTGATCTCAATCTGGATCCACGGGATACCTTTTCGCCAGTAATGGGCATTTGAGATAAACCCACCGGAAAAGGGTACGTTGATTGCCACATCCCCTGCCCCGCTGAATTCTTTACGAAATGCATCTGCAAGCCCGAGGATCCATTCCGGCGGACATGTAGTGAGGCTCCCGGGCTTTGCCTGGCCAGTCTCATCACCATAATTTCCCAGGCAGATCAGCGGCCGTTTCTTGCCAGCATCATTCTGTTCTGGCGATCCGTACGGGAGCATCGAATGGCAATCGAACGCGAGGCTAATATCATGAGAATCGATGAGCTCATCGATCCGCTGGTGGTAGGGAAAATACCATTTCATCATCAGCTGGTGGATGAGCTTCAGGTCCGGCAGTTGCCCGTTACGATATACCGGTCTGCCATCGATCGTCCGGGTCTTGATGATTCCATCCGGGTCCTTGGGGGGAAGAGGTAAGGGGGGGCGGTTGAGATCGATAACCATCCGGGAAATTTCAGTATCGATCACGGCAGATGCTGACTGGCCGAAGGCAAAGAGATGCCGGGTCGCGGGATCACAGTACCACAGGAGGTCCTGATTCGGAAGCACAAACCGGCCCGCAACCTCCGAGGGAATCCTTATACCACCATGAGGGATCGATATAAGAAACGGGTATTTCATTGTCGGACTCTCTCCAGAAGAACATGGGCCGGGCGTTTTTGTTAATCTTTGTATAAAGGACACAGAGTGAAAAACACACGGGGGACGGGAATTCACAAAATGACGTTGGGATTTATAAAAACCTCAGGGTCTGGTGATCCGGGACTCCTTTTGACACTATTTAAAAAAAACCATCGATTCGGGCACTATAGATAAAACAGGGTAATATTTGCCCCAATCTCCAGTGGAAATAAAGGGGTATAAAAGGATGATCAATTTGCCGGATTGGCATAATATTCGAAATAAAAATATAATTGGTAAAAATCAGCCCATATTGAGGAGAATAACCAGCGGCTGACATTACGATCGGCCTGTAGCTTTTTTTACATAAAGGATCGTGCGATACAATCCTGCCCTACCTCAACAACAGAGTGTATATAGTACAAAATGTTATTTATAAATTACAAAAAGGTGCGATAACTAAACCTGATTTCTCGTAAAGATTTATCCAGAGAACTTTCCGATTTGCAACAGTCTCCGGTTTATGTTAGCGCATACAGGAACACAAACATGACCCGCGTAATCGAAGACCACAGGATGGATACCGGATCCGGCAGGGATGCCCGGTGAACACCCGTTTCATTTTCCTCATCGGGTGTATACTCATGGTATGCATCGTTAGTACTGTCATCCCGTGTGCAGCCGATAACACCACCATAACGGCAACAACTGCGGTACCGACAACCACGGTTACCACTGCATCTCCAACAACAACAGCCACTACAGCAACTCCTACAACTACTGCTACAACCGCGGTACCGACAACCACGGTTACTACTGCTTCTCCAACAACAACAGCCACCACAGCAACCCCTACAACTACTGCGACAACCACGGTTACTACTGCTTCTCCAACAACAACAGCCACTACAGCAACTCCTACAACTACTGCTACAACTGCCACACCACTTGTTGCGACATTCACGGCTTCACCCACGTCAGGTACCGCACCCCTTACCGTCCAGTTCACCGATACATCTACGGGATCTCCTACATCCTGGGACTGGAATTTCGGCGATGGTGATTCGAGCACGAACAAGAACCCCTCATATACCTACAATTCTGCAGGAACCTACACAGTATCGCTCACGATCGGAGACGGAGGTGTCCTTCCCAGTGCTACCAGTACACAAACCACTTCTATAACGGTAAATGCCGGGACTACCACCACGTCTTCGGCACTCCCGGTTGCATTGTTTTTGGCATCACCAACTTCAGGCACGGCCCCCCTGACGGTCCAGTTTACCGACGAGTCCACCGGATCGCCTACATCCTGGGACTGGGACTTTGGGGACGGGGATACAAATTCCACCGAGAATCCCTCATATACCTACACGACCGCAGGAACCTACACGGTGTCCCTGACCGCGACAAACACAGCAGGGAGCAATACCAGCGCAACAACCCAGAATATCACTGTAACTTCTTCGATCCCGAATGCCGCCTTTACGGCTTCGCCAGTTGCAGGCACCACACCCCTTACCGTCCAGTTCACCGATGAGTCCACCGGATCTCCCACGTCCTGGAACTGGACTTTTGGAGATGGGAGTACAGGAACGGCCCAGAACCCCTCCCATGTATACACGACTGTGGGATCCTATACCGTCACACTCTCTGCCACAAACAGTGACGGGACCAGCTCGAACAGCGCTACGCAGACCATAACGGTGGACTCGGCTGCGATGGCGACACCATCTCCGACGTATACCGCAGAACCCACGTATGCGGTTGCCGCTGCACAAGGCACTACTTCATCCGTTGATTCCTGGCTTGCAAAACAAAACGCCATTGCCACGGCAACTCCGACTCACAAGTCACCCGGGTATGACCTGATATCCGCCTTTATCGGTTGCGGGGTTATCGCCGGCATTTCCCTGTGCCGAAAGAAATAACCCCCCGGTCTTTTTTGACCTCGCCATACTTTTTCGTGGCAGAATGTCTACAAAGACGGATTACCTGCCGGATGGTTTCGATCCCGGGACATGGTCTGCCGCGGCAACCCGTATTTTCTGACGTGAAAAATCCAGGAATTATGCAACCTCAACAAAGATATACGCTTGACCGTTGATATGGTAAGTACGTACGGAGAGCCCTGATGAGTGACGACACCATGTACGACCAGCAACCGCTGGGACCTGTTACTTTTGCAGAGAATCCCGAACCACGGTGTCCCTGCCTTCTGTTGCTGGACACTTCCGGTTCCATGGCAGGAAAGCCCATCGCCGAACTCAATGCCGGCCTGCGAGCCTTCTATGAGGAACTCCAGGGCGACTCCCTTGCAGTCAAACGCGTTGAGGTCGCATTGGTCTCGTTTGGGCCGGTCCGGGTCATTTCCGAGTTTAACACCGCCGATTTTTTCCTTGATCCTACGCTCGAAGCCGAAGGCGATACACCACTTGGGGAGGCGATCATGAGAGGGATCGAGATGGTGAGGAAGCGGAAAGAGGAGTACCGGGCAAACGGGATCTTCTTCTACCGGCCCTGGATATTCCTGATCACGGATGGTTCCCCGACAGACGAATGGCAGCGTGCTGCAGCGGCAGTCCGGGAGGGTGAAAGCTCCAAGTCCTTTGCCTTCTTTGCGGTCGGTGTCCAGAACGCGGATATGTCAGTACTCCGCCAGATTACGGTCCGGCAGCCGCTCAAGCTCCAGGGCCTCAAGTTCCGGGAATTCTTCCAGTGGCTCTCCAATTCCATGAAATCAGCCTCCCGGAGCAATCCCAGCGACCGGATCCTGCTCTCTCCACCGTCAGGGTGGAGCGAGATATGATCTGGAAACACCTCTCCTTATCGGTTACGGGAAAATCCCATAGCGACCGGAACGAGCCGGGCCAGGACTATTGTCGTACCGGGGCCGTCAGGTTCGCGGACCGGGATTTTTTTATCGGGCTTGCTGCCGATGGGGCTGGCAGTACCATCCGGGGAGGTATTGGAGCGGAGATCGCCTGCGAAACTTTGTACCTTCAGGTGCTTTCTCTGATCCGTACAGGGAGAACCCTGTCCTCGGTTACGGATGATGATGCCAGGGCATGGATCGCCGCTTCACGGGAGGCTATCCTCATCCGTGCACAGGACGATGGTCAGCGACTGAAGGATTATGCCTGCACGCTGATCGGTAGTGTCCTTTCTGAGGATCATGCGATATTTTTCCAGATCGGCGATGGTTGTATCGTTACTGGGAACGATGACGGGTACCATACTGTTTTCTGGCCGGAACAGGGGGAGTACGCAAATACGACATTCTTTGTCTCTGATGATGACTTCCTGGATCACATCAGGATCGATCGCAGGGAAAGGCCGCCAGGCGAAATTGCGCTTTTCACGGATGGTCTCCAGAATCTTGTCCTCTCGTTTTCCACCCGGACCGTGCACGAGGGATTCTTCCGTCCCCTATTTACTGTACTCAGGAAAAATCCCGAGAAAGGAGGGTTGGACCTCACCGCACAGCTGCATACCCTGCTCACCCGTGATGATGTGACTGCCCGAAGTGACGATGACAAGACACTGATCCTTGCCGTAAACATCCCGTGAGCGCAAAACCACCATGAGCCCGTCGCCGTACTACCAGCTCTTCGACAGCAGAGGCATCCCGGTCAGCCCGGGGAAAAAAGTGGGGAGCGGAGGGGAGGGTGATGTCTACGAGATCGCACCCCACCGTAACGACTTACTTGCCAAGATCTACCACAAGCCCCTCAGCGCAGAGCGACAGGAGAAACTCCGGGTAATGGTGAGCGGCTGCAACGAGGAATTAAAGGAGTTTGCCGCATGGCCTCTCGATCTGCTCCATAACGGCAGGAACGGCCCGGTCTGCGGGTTTGTCATGCAGCGGATCACCGACTGCGAACCGATCCACCGGGTGTACGGCCCGTCGCACCGGAAGGAGGCATTCCCGAATGCGGACTGGAAGTTTCTGGTGCGGACGGCAAAAAACCTCGCAGCAGCGTTCTACATTATCCACAAGTACGGCTATGTGGTTGGGGATGTCAACGAGGGAAACATCCTGGTCACCAAGAAGGCCTGCGTCCGGCTGATCGATTGTGACTCGTTCCAGGTGAAGGCCCGGGACAAAACTTATTTCTGCGAGGTAGGCGTTGCCCAGTTCACGCCGCCCGAGCTCCAGAAATCAAAGGATTTTAAGCTGCTGCGTACCCCGAACCATGACAACTTCGGTCTCGCCATCCTGATCTTCCTGCTGCTCTTTATGGGCAGGCACCCGTTCTCGGGGGTATACAAGGGAAACGACGATATGCCCATCGAACGGGCGATTGCAGAGCACCGGTTTGCGTTTGGCAGGAGTGCTGCGCTCAGGGCGATGGCTCCCCCGCCAAACTCTGTCGGGCTCTCGGCGGTCCCCGGCGAGATCGCCGGCCTCTTTGAGCAGGCATTTGCCGAATCGGGGATCCAGTCATGGGGACGGCCAAGTGCAAACGACTGGTGGAACCTGCTTGACGCCCTGGAAAAAAGGATCAGGAAATGCCCGACCGAATCCATGCATACCTATTATGCCGGCCTTGCTGCCTGCCCGTGGTGCAGCCTTGAGAACAGCTCCGGCATCCTCCTGTTCCTGAGTGCAGACACCATTTCACGGATCGATATTGGTTCAGAGTGGCAGAAGGTCCTCGCGATAAAACCACCGGGAGCGGCCCCCGATATCAGCCCGCGGAAATACCAATGTTTCCCTGCACCCTTCTCACCTGAGGTTGCGCGGGCGGTGCGGCTGGGAAGATTCCGGCAGGGTGCCCAGGCTCTGCTCCTTGCCGCAAGTGCTGTCCTCGTGCTTGCCCTGCTTGCCACAGGAGAGGGTTTCTCTCATCCCGCGGATGCGATCAGCCTGGTCCCGGTAGGGATCGCAGGACTCCTGTTTGTGCTCCCGGGAAGGGACAGGGCAGAGAAGAAACGGCGGAAAAAGGCCTTTGAGGATGCCCGGTACAGCTGGAGGCTCTGGGAGAAAAAGTGGAAGGCAGAAGCCGGGGATGCGGAATTTATTGCCCAGTTCAACGTCCTCACACAAGCCAAACGAAGATACGAGACCATCGAGCAGGAATACAAAAATGCGATCGCTGCACTGGGGCATACCTCACGAGAACGTCAGCAGAAGAAATTCCTGGAGAGCTGCCATATCGATACCTGTCCTTCGACCCGGCTTAACGAGAACCGCAGGGCTGCGCTCCGGTCTTTCGGTATCGAGACCGCAGCGGATATTGATCCATCAAGGATTATGACTATCCCGGGTTTTGATACCGCACTGACAAGCGAACTGGTGAACTGGAGAATGCAGCAGGAAAAAAGGTTTGTCTTTGACGAGGAAAAGCGTGTCCCGGCCTCCGATGTCCAGAAATTGATCCATACATTCCAACCGAAGATCCGGCCTGTGGAGCGGGAAATTTTAACCGGTATCGAACGACTGTATGGGATCCAGCAGAAGATCCTTAAAAACCGGGCCAGGTTCCAGCCGGTCATCGAGAAGAACGCACGGGACCTTGCGCAGGCCCATGCAAACCTCTCGGCAGTCATGCTCACGGGAACATGGCTCTGAACCACCATCATCAGAAAACATGATATACGTCCGACTGCAGCCTCCGGGATGGTCTTTGGGTTCCTGAGATACAGATAAAAAATCGCTGGTACAATAGGTTAAGCGATGAAATACACGCCACGGCATGTGAAAAAATTCTTTGAGGAAGGAAAGATCGACCCGGAACTGTGGAAGATCCATTTTCCTCATCTCCTCCCCTCCCATGTTCCCGAGTGCAGCGAATGCGAGGATAAAAAGAACGATCTCTGCCAGGGAGGGAAGAACCCGGTAGACTGCTTCCTTGGCATCTATGCCGAAGAGGAGGCCAAAAAAGCAGCCGATGATGCCGGCCACAAATCCCGCAAGGAGAAGGTGCGGAAATTTTTCCCTGATGCCAAAGGAAAGAGAGCAAAAACCCCGGCGGGGGCAAACATCACCTTCGACCAGTCGAAGATGTGAGTAACCCTTCGAATATATCTCCAGTGCATGCTTCCATTCTTTTAAGAGACTGTGTCTTTATCGTATCACAATTATCCGAGATCAAAAAAGGGGGAGTATGGACCGGATCTCTCCCGGACTTTTTTACCCATCTCATTATTTTCTCTTATTATTCATTGAATTTCTTGTACAGCCGGTTTGCCACGAACTGGAAGAGCAGGATAAAGACAAAGAGAGCAATGACATCCCATACCGGGGAGTACAGCGATGTCCCGGTATATGCATAGGAAATCATATCGTTGCCATAGGTCAGCGGGGAGAAGAGGGCAATTGCCTGGCCGATCTGCGGGATCTCCGAGATGGGAATAAACACCCCGGAGATAAAGATGAGGGGCAGCCGGAATGTGTTGAGCATTGACATCACCTCACCGACATTCTCGGTGGGATATGCGGCAAACAGGGTGCCGAGGGTGGCAAAACAGAACGCGGTCAGCGCCATCGCAACAATAAGGACGGGAATATGCTTGATCGGGGTGCCGAACACGACAACCCCGATCAGGAGGGGAAGACAGGCTATCCCCAGACTGTAAAGAAAACCGCTCATGCTCTCCCCGAAGACCAGCGAATGGAGCGAGATGGGAGCGGAGAGGAGCCGGTCGAAGGTTTTTACGCGGCGTTCGATGGGGATCGAGACCGGCTCGATCGAGGAGGCCGAGAAGAGTAGGGTGATCGCAATCAGGCCCGGGATCAGGGTGCCGGGCGGGGCGTTCTTCCCGATGGCAAAGGCAAGGAACATGAAGAGGGGGAAGAGGATACCCGAGACAATGATATTGGGCTTGATATAGTAGGTGATCATGTCCTTGCGCGAGATCGCCCATGCAGCGGAGAGCTCGTGATGGAGCCGCTCAAACCACACGCCGTCCGGTGTTTTCTCTTCAGTCGATGGCATGGACCACCCCTCCGGTCCGCTGCAGTCCGGTCAATTTGATGAAAACATCCTCTAGGCTGGGGCCCAAGGTAGAGATGCTGATCACCCGGAGGCCCTGCAACCGGGCATACTCCATTACTGCCTCTATTACGGTTGCAGGATCCTCGGTATAGAGCCGGAACTTGTCCCCTTCCTTGATGGCATCATTGACCATGGAGAGACGGCGGAGTTCCTCGAGCTGATGGATAACGGTACAGTCGAACGAGACCACGATCGATTGCACGCTCTGGATCGTTTTTTTCAGCCGCTCAGGCGCATCGATCGCTGCAATCGTACCCCGGTTGACAATCGCCACCCGGTCACACATCATATTGGCCTCCTCGATGTTGTGGGTTGTCAGGAACACGGTAACGCCCTCACCGATAAGGTCCGTGATCACATCGCGGATGATCAGGTTGCTCTGGACATCCAGACCGGATGTCGGTTCGTCAAGGAAGAGGAGCCGGGGGCTGTTGACCAGGCCCATAGCAATGGTCAGCCGCCGCTTCATGCCCTTGGAAAAACCCCGCGCTTTGTCGTTGCGCCGCCCGTACAGATCGAATGTGGTGAGCAGGTCTTTTGCCTTCTTCTCACGCACGTCCCGGCGCACGTGGTAGAGCTCCGCGGAAAAGATCATGTTCTGCCACGCGGTCAGGTCATCGTAGACATTGGAGGTTTCCGAGACAATCCCCATGGACTGCCGGGCCGCAATCGTCTCCTTCCCGATATCGTGACCGAAGATGGAGGCAGTCCCGGAGGTGGGGTAGGAGATCCCGGTCAGGATCCGGATCGTGGTGGTCTTCCCTGCGCCGTTTGGACCTAAAAAACCAAACGTTTCCCCCACGTCGACCGAGAAACTGATATCGTTAAGTGCGGTGAGAGTGCCGAATCTTTTGGTGAGGTGCGAGACCTCGATGGCATGCATACAATTCCAGATTGGTGCATGTAACGTTTAAAGATCATCTTCCGGCTTCCCGGCAAAACGAAAAACCGGCCGGGCACGATAGCGCTGAGTTTATCCCTCTCTACGGTGAACGCCATCTTATCAGAAAACACGAGGTCTGTATGTCTGCAAAGTCTGGCATCCGTCTGTTTATCCTGTGTACCTGTATTCTGGTGCTCCTGTGCGTTCCTGTCGCTGCAGACTATGTTATCTCGGATCTCTCCGGGCCCCCGATCGTCCGCGGTCACCAGTTCACGGTCGATATCACAGGAAACCCCAAGACTGCCTATTATCTCTGGCTGACCGGAACCTGGTCGCTCTCGGGAGGGGCTTACGATCAGCCGCCGTTCATCATCGCCAACCAATGGAACGTGCAGCAGGATCCCGATGGCGGGCCATACACGATCGGGTCTTACAAATATAACAACGGGAACGGGAGGACCATACTCAATGACGTGGCACCATCGTCATCACTCCTGCCCAACACAAGTTATTACGCTCTCGTGACAACCGATGATTCAGGACAGGCCGTCGTTGCGTTCGGGACATCGGTGAACACCGCCCTGCGCCCCTATTCCGTGCGTGTCGAGAACCCGACATCGGTCAACAATAATACGCTTATCGTGCAGCGCGGGGACACCGCGGTGACCGGAGGATCGGTATCGATCGACACCATCGCCATCCGGCCTCCGCGGCCAACCGTTATCACTCAGCAGGTCCCTTCGCAGAGCACGGCTCCCCCGGAGGCAGAAACAACACCGGTAACAATCGTCCCTCCCGCGGCCACAACTACGACTGCCGCAGCGCCACTGGAACCTGCAGTCATCATTCTCTCCCTCTGTGCGGCGCTCTGGGTACTGCGGTACCGGTAAATCCCCCCACTTACCGGGAACAGGTATCATACCCATTTTTCCGGACTCCCGGGTCAGGAGATGGAACCGGAGCTGGACAAAAAAGCAGCAAATCCCGGCCCGTATGATGGTCAGCGGGGACTTTTTCGGGGCCGGGTTGGATCTTCCTTCTTTGCGATCTTTCCGGGCCGGGGCCGGTCTTCATGGATGCCGTGATCCAGATTCAGGTCCTTATTCTCCGGGCCGGAGTGGGGATGGTGTCGGGGCGGGAGCGCTGCCTTTTTCTGGGCCTGGTGAGCGGGGTGGACAGCAGGAGTGACCGCGGGGTGGTGATCATGATCTTTCTTGTGGCGGATCTTATCCGGGCTTGCGGGTGACATAGCCAAGGGTTCATTGCAGGGGATTATAAATCCATTCCCCCGCATCGTTATGATCCGACGCCTCCATCCTGTACCAAAATCCTTCTTATTCTATCCCGACATACCGTTCATCATATCAGGTGACAGGCCCTGTCACCGCGGACCACCAACCCCCGTTACTCCCATCTATGTCGCAGGAAAAGACCCCCAGTCGGAATGGTACCGCACCCTCCCCTGATGCACATCCTGCAGACCGCATCCAGGCCTTCTTTGTCCGGCCTTTTTTTCTGACCCTGACCATTGGTCTTCCGTTCTGTACCTTCAAGGCGATCTTCGGTTTTGCCGCAATCCAGGCCGGAACCCCGTCGGATCCTCTCCTCACCTCCTTTGGATGGCTGGTGGTCGGATGGGCTGCCATCGATTTTGTCATGAACACCCTCCGGGCGTCAGGTGATCTCCTGCACATCCCCACACCGCTGGAGTACTGCACGCTTGCCGAGATCGGGCGGTTTTTGCACCGCCCGCTGGTCTTTCTTGCCATTGATACCCTGCTCTCCTTTACGATCATCTGTCTCATGCTCTGGTCAGGCTGGATCACCAGGCTCTCACCGCCCGAATCTGTCCTGTGGTACGCAGCAACCACGCTCAACCTGATCAGCATCTCGCTGGTCTCCCTTTATAATGAGGCAAAAAGCGCCGGCCTGATGGAAGAATCCCCTTAAGCAGGTCACTGCCCGAAGAGGAGTGTCCGACCACTACGGTGTTACCGGACCCTCGCACAGGTACTCCATAACCCGGTCCACCACCTCGGGAGCCCGGGGCAGCTGGAGGTGACAGTACTGGCTGGGATCCTTTTCAAGGTCCGAAGGATGTGCAGGCAGAATATCCAGTGACGCACCGGGAAGAACAGAATCCGCGTGCGGCACGATGCCGTCACCGGCAAAGGTCATCGCCCACCGGCCATCCGGCTGCAGCTCAAAGGTTTTCCCGTCAAAGCAGGGGAAAAACGAGGGTATACCGGCCGGATTCTCCGCGCAGAGAAGCCGGTACAAGATATCGGGGCGGGTACCGGCAGCACGCAGGGCTGCCATCGTTGCACTCCCCGGGCGGCAGGCCTGGACGATGACATCGGCTGCGGGATCAAAGTTCCGGGGAACAAAGGTGCCGATCAATCTGCCGGTAATTTCCGGCCCGATCACCGGGTCGCAGAAGAGTTCGGCAAGAGAGGACCCGTTGTTGGGCGGACCGATCGCGATGAGCTGGCGCACCCGTTCGTGCCGGGCCTGACCGTCAGTGACTTCGAGGAGGCAGCGGGTAATGCAGGATCCGATAGAATGGCAGACCATATCGATACTACCGGTATATTCCACCTCATTTCGCCGTGCGGCGATAAAATCCCCAAGGGCCCCCGCAATCTCTTCCATGGTGGCACCATCAAGAGAAGTATAATCGAAGATCCATGCAGGAGTGCCCGTCTCGTGGAGCCGGGGAACCAGTCTGTTCCAGATGCCGGGATGGCTCTTCCAGCCATGGACCAGTACCACGGGAATGGTGCGGGGGGACATGTGCAGGAATTGATGGGAGTTACGGGAGCATAGTTCTTGCGAGCCAAAAAAGAAGATTATGACGGAGTATCGTCCCCAAGAGATTCCCGGCTCCGCATCTGGTACAGCACCATGGGGTCCATCTCCTTGTACTCTGCAGGGGTTGTCCGCATGATGACGCGGGTGATCCCGCTGTTGACGATCATCTTGGAGCACAAAAAGCACGGCCAGATCTGGGTGAGCTCTCCGGTGGTGACATCGAAACCGGCAAGGTAGAGGGTACAACCCCGGGCCAGTTTTCCTGCCTGAAGCATCGCGTTCATTTCGGCATGCACGCTCCTGCACCTCTCGTAGTTCGAACCCGAGGGGATATTGTGCTCCTTTCTCCAGCAGTAGTTGAGCTCCGTGCAGTCCATCTGCTTACGCGGAGCCCCGGTGTAACCGGTGGAGACGATTGTATTGAATTCGTCCACGATGATCGCGCCAAAGTTACGCCGCAGGCAGGTGCCCTGGTTGGCACACCGCTGGGCGAGGTCAAGGAAATACTGGTGCCTGTTGGTTCGCATTCAAAGAAAATATGACCAGACCCGGTAATAAAGCAGGAGGGTTCCGGCAACGATCCTTTACCCCAGAGCGGGAACGGGCACCCCTGCCAGGTACAGGATGGCAGCGAGGTGGGCTGCAAGAAAGACGGGCACAAGATAAAATTTCAGCTTCCGGGTCTTGTGCCGGAAGAAGAGCATCGCCCCGCATGCACCAAACGGGGCCACAAGCGCAGCACCGAGAAGAGTGGATTCAGGAATCCGCCACCTGCCGGTCCGGGCGGCGCGCTTATCATAGCCATACAAGCAAAAAACCCCGGCATTTACGAGTGCATACAAAACAACGAGAGCAGGAGCCAGAGATGACAGGATCATAGCAGGGTGTCTTTTTTCATGCGATTATTCAGGGAGCGAGCATGCAGGGCAAAGCTGCGGGGAAAAAAGGGAGTCCTTATCTACCCCGTTTACAACCCGATGCCGGCCAGCAGGAGGAGGATGCCCACCATGCAGGCTTCGACAATGACAATCACTACCCACCGGTTCAGGTGCAGGAGTTCCGGGAGCGTCTGAGCCGAAAACGGCCCCTGGCAGAGGATGGGCTTAATCCTGGGGTACAGGTTCGCAAAAAGGCCTGAGCCCACAAGCAGGCCGAGGATCCCGCCGATGAGCGCATCAAGGGCCCCGGTCCCCGCTGCCCCGATTACCGTCCCCGGACAGAGACCGAGCAGTGCAAACCCGATCCCGAATATAATCCCGCCGATGAGGTTTGATCCCCATGAACCGGGGTAGACGTGCAGTTCCGCGTATCCATACCGGACGAGGAGGTGGACACCAATCATTGCGACAATGACCGCGGAGAGCATCACTTTTACCACGGTAAAGTTTTCCAGGAGGAGCTGCCCGATGATTACATCATAGCTGGTCACCCCGCCTTTCTGGAGGAAGAATCCAAAGAGGATACCGACAAGAAGCCCAAAGATGAGCTGGGCCCGCCCGTCATGGTGGATCCGGGTGCACAGGGGCATGACGAATCACACCCCTGCCGCATGGAAGAGTACAGACGCGGTGATGATGCCCCCGATAAAGAAGCAGGCAGCAGAGATGATGCTTGCAAGCGAGAGCTGGCTTGTGCCGCTGATGCCGTGGCCGCTCGTGCAGCCGCCCGCCCAGCGTGCTCCGAGGGCGAGGATAATACCCCCAAGAAACGCGACAAGGACCCGGAGGATCGCATTATTGCCAAAAGCGGCCGCCCAGAGCAGGGGCACCCATGAAAGGTGGAACTGGCCGGAGAGTGCGGCAGAGAGAAACGCACCGATGAAGATCCCGGGCAGGAGCATCAGCACCCCGTCAAACCGTGGGGGGATCTCTCGGTAAAATTCTTTTTTTTCTTCAACCGCCGGATCTGCAGCCTTCTCGATAAGTCCCCAGACCTTCATATAGGCAGACGAAGACCCGAGAGGGCGGTTACACAGGAAAAACGACAGGCAGACCACAACGCCTATACCGGCGCCTGCTGCATAAGGCGACCAGGTGGGCAGGAAGAGCGCATCAAACATACAGCAAACCTCGGATCCCGATAACCGGGGATTATCCATCTAGATATCGCGTACCCGGCGGAGATAAAGGTTTGTCCGCTCCTATCGGCAGGAGGGTGGAGTTCACTTTCATTCCGCGTCCCGAAGGGCTTTAATATCCCGGTACGAACCTCCTTTTCATCTATGATCCTCGGGAAAGGGGCCTACCTCAGGCAGCTGACCGCCGCCACGAGTCAGATGAAATCGGTAGCGGTGGGAAAGGAACTGGCCGGCAGTACCCCACCCTCGGTTTTTATCGGGAGCTACAACTACCCGGACATCTTTGCCGGCCCGATGATTGCTCCTGTCCACGGTGATACCGGCATCATGGACCGGCCCGAGGAGTGGATCACGGGCAGGTGCTCGCAGGAGGAGATTATCGGGTACCGGATGAATCTTGTCCGGGGAAAAAGGCTCAACAATGCGTTTGACCTCGACAACCAGTTTGTCGGAAAACTCCAGGAGATCGTTCTCTCGGAAAATTCCCTTGAGAGCGAGGCCTCATTTGAGACAGCCCCGGCCGGTCTCTCGTTTTCAGAGGAGCACACCCCGTTTGGGCCAAGCGCCCCGCTCGAACGCTTCGAGATCGAGGCCCAGCGCTGGGATCATTCCCTCGAGAAGGTCTATTACGATACCGATCTCCTCTCAAAGGACGCTGTCCTCGATCTCCACCGGCAGGGGATGGCATTCTCCACGATCCAGAAGGCATTTTCTGCAGGGACGATGGGTCATGCCGGGAACCGGCACTTCGTTCCCACCCGGTGGTCAATTACTGCCTGCGACACGATGATCGGCGACCACCTGCTCGCAAATGTCAGGAAATGCCCTGCCATAGATACCGTACGGTTGTACGAGTTCGCGAGCCTGAACAACCGGTACGCGGTGATTCTCCTCCCGACAGCGTGGCAGTATGAATGGACCGAGGCCTTTTTGCATGTCCTCGGGAACGAGGAGTATGTCTTCTCCGATTTCGAGGGGTTCAGGAAAAAGACCGGCTATTCGCCGCTTGGGGGCTGCTACTATTCCTGCAAGATGGCGGTGCTCGAAGAGCTTGCAAAAGAACAGAGGCAGGCAGGAGTGATTGTGCTGCGCGAAGCATTGCCCGGATATGTCCCGATGGGGGTCTTCAACGTCCGGGAGAACGTCAGGAGCGCGATGAAAGAGCGGCCCACAGAGTTCGAAGATCTCAAAGGGGCGCTTGGCCAGGTCTCGGAGCGTTTCACCCTGCCCATGCAGCGCTTTATCACTGAGACAACGCTCCTCAAAGACTGTCTCCGGCAGCGCCAGTGCACATTAAGCGACTTTGCTGCCCCAAAAACCGATCCCGTGCGAACGGGAGAAGCAGCAGGGGCAGTCTAGAGTTTCTGCCGTGGAAAGGAGGCCAACATGGACATGCAGACAGGAACAGCACACCAGCGAATCATCCTGCATGCTGATATGGACTGCTTCTATGCCGCCGTTGAGATGCACGACCGGCCGGAGATCGCGGGAAAGCCGGTGATTGTCGGTGCCGACCCACAGGGCGGGGGCGGGCGAGGCGTGGTCTCGACCTGTTCGTACGAGGCCCGCGCCTTCGGGGTCCGGTCCGCGATGCCGATCTCGCAGGCGTACCTGCTCTGCCCGGATGCGGTCTACCTCCGCCCCGACATGGGCCGGTATGCGGCGGTCTCCACAGAGATCATGAGGATCCTCAAAGAGACCGGCTACCGTGTCCAACAGGTGAGCATAGACGAGGCGTTCCTTGACATCAGCCCGGCCGGAGACTTTGATGCGGCCCGGAACCTTGCCCAGCGGCTCAAGCAGGAGATCCATGAGCGGGTAGGGATCAGCTGCTCACTCGGGGTCGCCCCATCCAAGATTGTTGCAAAGATCGCCTCCGGGTACCGGAAACCCGACGGCCTGACCGTGGTTACACCCGATGAGGTCCGGGATTTCCTTGCCCCGCTTCCGGTCCGGAAGATCCCGGGGATCGGGGGAAAGACCGGAACGCACCTTGAAGCCCTCGGGATTATATCCATCGGCGAGCTCGCCACGTGTGATATCCAGATCCTTGTGGGGGCGTTCGGGCGATCTGCAGGCCTGCTCCGCGAGGCGGCCCTTGGCCATGATGATAGCGAAGTCATCGAGCGCGATGGGGTCAAATCCATCTCGAAAGAAACCACCTTTGTGCACGACACCGACAACCCGGACGAGATCGCTGCCACCATGGATCTCCTCGTCCGCGAACTGGCGCAGACACTCATTGACGAGGGCCTGCAGTTTAAGACTGTCACGGTCCGGGTCAGGTACGGAGGGTTTGTCTCAAAGACAAAGGCAACGTCCCTTCTCCACTACCACAACGACGAGGCCACTATCCGTACCTCTGCCGGCGAGCTGCTCCGCGAGCTCTGGGACGGAACAACGATCCGACGGCTCGGCCTGCGTCTTTCGGGACTCAGGAAACCCGGGGCCGGCCAGCAGAGACTGCTCGGCCCGGAACCCCGGTGAGCGGGCCGCGTGCAAGGTCTGGACCGGTGCACGGATGGATACGTTAATTATTCGTAACGACATTTAAATATGCGGAGTTGGTGGCATCACCGATAATACCAGGAAAAAAAACGGCTCCGCGAGCGAGGAGGGGCCCGAAGAGTTTAATCCTGACGGTACACCTGTTGTCCGGGTCAGGCTGCCCAAGAAATGGAACAACGAGATGTTTGGCTCCGCCGATCTGATGATGGGGGCAAACCATATCCGGGTACGCTGCTTTGACGGGGTTACCCGTATGGGCCGGATCAAAGGGAAGATCAAGAAGCGTGTCTGGATCCGGGAAGGGGATACCCTGATCATCGTCCCGTGGAGTTTCCAGGACGACAAGTGCGATATCATCTACCGGTACCTTCCGCCCCAGGTGGACTGGCTGCGGAAGAACCGGTACCTGTAAATCCGACACACTCTTTTTTCTTATTCCCGCAGGTTGCTTATTCGATCGTGCCCGTTACTGCAAACCATTGCTTCATCGTGTCGCACAACAAAGTAAACCTGTATCCATGCATGACAACGCTGAGAAAATCCGGTTGATCCGCGAACGACTGACCCGCATCGGTATCGGGGAGCGGAGTATGAGTGATGAGATGATCCTCGCATCGTACAGCATCAGCAGTACCAGGCAGCTCTGCCGTGCCGAGAAGCACCAGCCACCCGTTCCTGATGGCAGAACCGGGGAATAACGGGCAGACTCTGGCCAGGGCAAACCCCTTTTTGCATGCTCTTTTGGCCGGGCTGCGGAGAGGATGTGCTCATCCAGAAGTAATTAAACTTGGACATCATCCAATCTTACACAGTTGTTTTAACTGTATGGGAACATCATGTACGGATCATCCAATTTTGGCGGTCGGGGTCCCCGCGATTTCGGCCAACGTGAAATGACAAAAGCTACCTGTGCAGACTGCGGAAAAGAATGCGAAGTGCCGTTCAAGCCCACCGAGGGCCGGCCCGTATACTGCCGGGACTGCCTGCCGAAGCACCGGAAGCCCCGGTTCTAAGGGTTAAAACCGGTTTCTTATTTCCCTTTTTTAGAGTATCCGTGGTGCTTTTGCCCGGATTGCGTGGGTATATTGTCCATGTCCGGCAGCCGGTATTCCGCACGGCCCGGATAACGTACCATAAAAATGGTCCGGCTATCCTGTGGCAGGTCTTTTCAGTTGATCATCCAGATGCCGGCATTTAAGGTCGCGGCAAAGCAGCACCACGCAAGGTAGGGAACAAGCAGCCACGCGGCCGGTGCAGAGATGCGCCGGAAGACAAGCGCTGTTGCCGCAATAAGGATAATAAGAAGCAGGAGCACGGCAAGCGCCGCAGCAATGGCATGCATACCAAAGAAGACCAGCGACCAGCCGAAGTTGAGGGCAAGCTGGGCGGCGAAGAGGAGGAGGCCCTGACGGGCAAGGGGCGTTCCGGTCCCTTCCTGAATGACAAGAAAGAGGGCGCTTCCCATGAGGATGTACAGGATCGTCCAGGCCGGGGCAAAAACCCATGCCGGCGGGGTAAATGTGGGTTTCGTAAGCCCGGCATACCAGCCGTTGATACTGCCGGAGGTAAAGACGGAACCGGCAAACCCGACGATAAGGGGAAGGGTAATGCAGGCAATAAAGAGGAGGGCAGTGCGGGACCGGGATGTATCCATGGGTGTACCGGTGCGTGCCATGGACATGAAGGTGACGGTGGGGGCAGGGGACGGGCGATATACCCTGGCACCCCCATTTACAGGATTGTTCCGTGTCGTGCAGCCGATCCTGATATCGAAACAATCGGGAACCCTCATATGTCGTGTCGCTTTTTTTCGAAAATCTCCAGCTCCCAACCCGCTCATTAAAAAAAAAATCTTCAGCAGCTGATTGACAGATTTTCCGGAATCTTCAGATCCAGACCCGAACTTTTTTTAAAATCCTCAGTTGCTGAGTCGCTTTTTTTCCGGAATCCTCAGCTCCAGACCCGAACTTTTTTTAAAATCTTCCGCTGCAGAGCCACACTTTTTCCGGAATCCGTAGCTGCCGATTTGATCTTTTTTGACCGGTACGGCTACGGGATCACACTTCTCCGTCGGAGAATGTGATGATTATAAGTGGGTTGCCCATCTCCGGCCCGGAAACGATGCCGATCTTTTTTTGAAATCCCCAGCTGATAAGCCACATATTTTCCGGAATCCTCAGCTCGCGATTCGCACATTTTTGAAAATTTTCAGCAGATGAGTGACAGATTTTCCGGAATCTTTAGCTCCTGGCCCGTTCTTTTTTTAAAATCCTCAGCTGCCGGGCCACTCTTTTTTCGTTATCCTGCAAACACACGTTCCCAGAGCATCACCACGATCTCGAAGGCGATGAGCAGGATCACCACCCACTCAAGGAAGTTCGAGTGCTGGATCCTCACCTCATCGGAAAGCATCGAGTAGTTCTCGCGGATCACATCGATCTTCCGGCTCACGCTCTCGCTCCACTGGCTGCTCCGCAGGATCTTGAGGGCGGAGGCATAGACCCGGGCATAATAGACGTCCTCGGTCACCTTGATCAGGTTATCGACCTTCTCGATCGTCTCCGAGATCTCCGCGGACGTCTTCATCTGGTGTTTCATGATGGCATGGTACTGGCGGCTCCGGGAAAACCAGGACAACCGGTCCGCATGCTCGATATCATCGTACATCCGCGCCATCTCACGGGTGAGTTCCCGGTCATAATACCGGAGTTCGAGCACCTGCACGTTCGCAAACTCGATGAGATCGATAAGATCTGTCGGGCTCTCGGGGCCGCACAGCAGGGCTGAGTCCCACGAGATCACGGCAAGATCCTCGTTTGAGTAACTCAGGGAGTTCTTTATGATATCCTCCCGTATCTGGGGAGACACGCAGACCCGGTCCCCCAGCAGCAGCGGCACCGGATCGATGGTGTCGTCCCGCCTATCAGTCACGTAGATAGTATAATCCTCGTAAAAGTCCGGGTCGATCGCAAAATTCTTGATATGCGGCTTGATGATCTCCCCCAGAGTATTGAGATACTGGAGAAAGAAATCCGAGAGCCCTTCCTGCCCGGCGAACCGGAACGCAAGCTCCTCGAGTCCCCGGTGATCTGCTGGTTCATCATCATAGATGAAACAGAGGCTGATCACCCCGATATCGTAGACCCGGGCAACTGCTGAGAACTCGTACGAGCGCCCTTCCCGTTCCACCGTGACCGGCAGCATGCGGATCAGGAGCGGTGACGACTCAATCATAATGGACTTGGGCTTGACCCGGACAAAACTGGTACGGGCGGTAAAATAATTCCGGGCCAGGGACTTTTCCAGCCAGTCGATGTCGATCTCCCGACCGATATCATAGATGCGGTAAAACCGGAGTGAAATCATACTTTACGCCTCCGTATGAAAGATTCGCGATATGGCAGTACCATTGTTCCCGGAGCACGATAAAACCATGTACCGATCCTGTCAGACGGATCCGGGGCCAGGGAGGTGAAGGAAGAGCACCGTGCACACACGTGCGCGTGGAGATTTATATCCCGGCAGCACAAACCAACGATGGAGATAGTGGGAATGTATACTGATTTTTTGTCCGTGGGCATGGTTACGGTCGTCGGGCTCATGGCAGGTACGGCAATCGGCCTGTTTGTCGGGTACCTCGCAAAGCTGCAGAAGGCCCGCTGGACTGATATGACCGGCCGCGAGAAATCACTGAATATCGCACTGGTTGTGGTGTGTTCCGTGATCTGTATCGCCGTGCTTGGATGGCAATTCCTCCTGAATTAATCCCGGTAGATTCCCGGTTCCTCTTTTTACCGGCTCCAAAGAACCGCCCTGCGAGGGATTGCCTTCCATAAAGTGACAGATTGATGATACCGGACATGCAACAGGTAACGGTACATGCGGTGAGAGAGAGACCGCACGAGGCAGGCACGTGGAGACCGGATCGTTCATCAACGGTATCATCATCGGTATTGCCTTAGCCGCACCGGTAGGGCCTATCGCGTTCGTATGCATCCAGCGGTCGCTTGCTTACGGGCGCCTGCACGGGATCACCTCCGGTCTCGGCATTGCAACGGCGGATGCCTTTTACGCCGCGGTGACAGCATTCGGCCTTGCACTTATCTCGGATTTCCTGCTCGCCCGCCAGTGGTTCTTCCGTCTCTTCGGAGGGGCAGCCCTGATTGCGGTAGGGATCCGGATCATGCTTGCCGGGCCGCCTGCTGCAACTCCCGCCCCGGAAAAAGAGTCCTATGTCGCTGACTACTCCACGATGCTTGCCCTGACGCTTGCAAACCCGCTCACCATTGTCTTTTTTACCCTCATTATCCCGAGCTTCGGCGTGGTGCTCAGCGGGAATACCGGCATTACCCCTGCGCTCTTTGTTACCGGTGTCTTCCTGGGGGAGATGGGGTGGTGGATCTTCCTGTGCGGGACGCTGGGATCCATGCGGGATTACCTGACCCGCGAACGCCTCCACCTGATCAACCGCCTCGCCGGCCTGGTGATCACCGCGTTTGGGGCGGTACTGATCGCATCCCTGTTTGTGACCAGTGAAGTAGTTTAAGGGAAAACCAGCGTGCATTTCCCGCGTGGACTTCTGTTCCCTGTACTCCGGGGATATGACCCATGCCGCTTTTCGGGAGTTGCAGCAAAAAGGGTATTCGCTCTGGATCGTTCACTGATACAATAGTTCACTTATTTAACTATTAAACTGAAAAACTAGTTCAGGGAGTTGAACCCAGATGGCTGAAGATATACGGGATCGCGCTGCTGATGCACTTCTCGCACTCATACCCCTTTACTACAAGAACGTGATCCGGCACCGGCCCTCAATCACCGGTATCCAGGTAGCCCAGCTCCATACGCTTGGCGTGCTGATGAAGGCAAAATCCCTGACCATGTCAGAGATAGGTAATCGCCTCTACATCTCGCGCCCCTATATGACACGGCTGGCTGACCTGATGATAGCAGACGGCCTGGTGGAGCGTCGCCCGGATCCTGCCGATCGCCGGGTGATTAACCTTGCGATTACGGAGAAAGGGAAAAAATATCTCCGGCAATCGCTCACCTGGTACAAGAATGACCTCAAAGAGAATCTGTCCGGCCTGAACGATGAGGACGTCGGAAATCTGTGCACGGCACTGGAAGATACTTACCAGATACTCTTAAAACTCCAGACGGGGTGAGCCATTGTGGAACTTTTCGAACGCATAACACGAACCTCACCGGATTCCCCGGGGGATACTGATGCTCCACAGGGGGCCAGCGGCAGTACCGGTGGCGCCCGGCCGGCAGAACAGAATGGATGGGACAACGCTGACGACTCGGCGATCATCCGGATCGACCACCTCTCCAAGGTCTTTGCCAGCAAGACCAAGACCGTGATAGCTGTCAACGATGTTTCTTTCGAGGTAAAACGCGGGGAGATCTTTGGCCTTCTCGGAGCAAACGGAGCCGGGAAGAGCACGCTCATCAGGATTCTCACGACCCTGCTTTCCCCGACATCGGGCCAGGCATTTGTCAACAACTACGACATCACTGAAGACCCGGAGAAGATCCGGGAGATCATCGGGGTCTGTGCACAGAACTATACCAGCGATTCTGAGCTGACTGCATACGATAACCTCGAATTCTACGGGAAACTCGAAAATGTCCCGGACAGCATTCTCCCGGACCGGATCTGGGAACTGTTAAAGATGGCCGGCCTCGCCGACCGTGCCTATATGCCGGTGGGCACGTTCTCCGGGGGTATGAAACGCAAACTCGAGATCGTACGGGCCTTCATCCACCGCCCGCTCATCCTGTTCCTCGACGAGCCCACCATCGGCCTTGACCCTGAAGCCCGCCGTGAGGTCTGGCAGCAGATCATGATGCTCAACCGCGAGCATACAACGATCATCCTCACCACCCACTACATGGATGAAGCGGAAAAACTCTGTGGGAGGATCGCCTTTGTAGAGCGGGGCAAACTAATCGCGCTCGATACCCTGGAAAATCTCCGGAAACTGATCCCGGCGGGGGATCTTATTGAGATCGGTATCGATCACATGGATGCCCCCGTTGAGGAGAACCTCCGCAGCGTTCCTCTTGTCAACGCGGTATCGGTTGTCGAGCATAAGGTCACCATCTCGGCAACAAACGGCAGCCAGGCAATCCCCTCCATCCTTGCAATATTCGATAAATTCCAGATTCCCATCAGCTCCCTTTCCATCCGTTCCCCTTCGCTCGAGGACATCTTCATCTACCTCACCGGCAAGGGCCTGGACAACGGAAACGGGGAGGGAAATGATACGCCCGGTCCGGGCAGGAGACGGTAGCCGTGATGCGGGGGCCCCTTGCAATCTTTAAACGGGATTTCAAAAAGTTCCTGAGTAACCCGTTCATCATCATGATGACGCTTTTTATGCCCATCATGTACCTGATCGTCTTCGGGAGCGCGATGGGTGGGACCATCAGCCACATCCCGGTCGGCGTAGTCCAGGAAGTCCCGCCCTACAATGACACTCCGCTTTTCACGAGTGCGGCGTACCAGCTCAACCACATCAGTCAGGGCAGCGAGAACAATGCAGAAAAACAGCTGGATGTCATCATTTACGCGGATGAAGCCCAGGCCAAACAGGATCTGGAGAATGGGAAGATTTCTGCTGTCATCGTTTTTCCGTCATCCGTCTCAAACGATAACGCCGTCCGGCTCTACGTGGACAGTTCGGATTCCATCACCCCCCCTCTTGTCGAAGAAGCGGTGACCCAGGTCATGCTGGGTCTTGGGGCAAAAAACCCGATCATCGTCGATAAAATTTATGGTGACATCACCTATCTCCAGTTCTTTGGCGTGGGTGTCATCATGATGGCTATCTTCACCTCCACCATGTTCGGCGGTGGGATCGCGCTCATCAAGGACCGGGAGAACGGTATCCATGAGGGGTACCTGGTCACCCCGGTAAAACGATCAAGCATCGTCATGGGGATCATCTCGAGCGGAACCGTGAGGGCATTTATCGCCGGGTTTACCATATTCTGGATCGATCTGCTGATAACCGGCATCGCCCTCCAGAGTTTTCAGGATTTCCTGCTCGTCCTCCTGGTTATCCTTATCGCCTGCATGGGGGTGACAAGCCTTGTGGTCTCCTTTGCATCCCGTTTCTCCTCGCAGCAGGAATACTCCTCGGTCATCGCGTTCTTTAACCTCATGCTTTTTATGACATCAGGAGCTTTCTACCCGGTCATCGGGATGCCGGGCTGGTTGCGCTGGATTACGGTCATCAACCCGGAGTATTACGGGATCCATGCACTGAGGAGTATCATCCTGAGGAACCAGGGGCTCAACGTGATTGGGATCGATCTTATCGCTTTGTTAATCTTCTCTTCGGTCATGATCATCCTCGGCATTGTCACCTTCAGGAGGACGCTGGAATGAGCGAACCTCTGGCGGTGTGCGGGTGTGGGCATGAGGAAGGCTGTCTTCCCCGGATGTCACAAAAACAAGGAAGACGGGATGTGAAAATCGGGGGGAACAAAGCTACCTGCGTTCAGGAGATGAGGACAGGAGGGGGATATATATGATAGGGATTTCAACCGGTACTAAAATTCAGACATCTTTTTCGAGGATCGGCATGAATGGAATAAACCAAACACTACCCACCGCAGCAAGGGACACCTCCGGGACCGGGCAAGGGCGGCATGTGCACCGGGCAAATCTGTTGTGGCTGCTCAGTCTAGCCCTGTTCATTGTGGCGCTGGCGATAATTTCGCCGGCGAGTGCGGGGACGCAGGTCATGGCGGGGAGCCCTGCGTTATCAGCGCACATAGCGGGTACGAACGAGTTTTCGCCCGGGGACGACGTGTATCTGCCGGTAGTGATCGAGAACACGGGACTCAACCAGTTCATGATCGTGCAGTCGGGGATCATCAGCCCGAGCGATCTGTCGAACACGGCGAAACAGCTGACAGCCACGCTGGGAGCGGGGGATGCGCCGCTGGCAGTCAAGGCGGACCCGCAGGTAGTCGGGGAGTTACCGGCGAGCACCAGTGCCACGGCGATGTTCCACATCAAGGTCAACCAGGACGCTGCAGCGGGAACGTATCAGGTTCCGGTAATCCTGAACTACACGTATCTGTATCAGGCCAACCAGGAAGGCACGCAGACGGTAAACTACCAGTATAAGAGCATCAACCAGACGGTGACCATCCCGATCACGATCAAACCGGAGGTCCAGATTGCGGTATCCGATGTGGAAGCCGGGAACCTGAACGCCGGGATCGAAGGGTATGTCACGCTGACGGTAACGAACGTGGGTTCGGACAAGGGCCAGAACGCGGTAGTGCGGATCCAGCAGAACGGCCAGAGCCCGGTCACGCCGACCGAAGGGAGCGTATATATCGGGGATTTCCCGGTAGGTGCGGCAGCGAACTGTACGTTCAGGGTCATGGTCGCGAGCACGGCCCAGGCCAAGACGTATCCGCTGGACGTGCTGGTGTATTCCAAGAACTACGAAGGGGACTACGTGAACTCGCCGGTCGAGACGGTGGGAGTCCCGGTCGGGCAGAAGGTAGCGTTCACGGCCACGCCGGTCAAGGCCACCATGGCGCCGGGCGCCAACACGGTGATCACGGTCCAGTACCAGAACACCGGGGGCACCACCGCGTATAACGCCGAGGCCCGGATCAGCGCGGTCGACCCGTTCACGAGCAACGACGATACCTCGTTTTTAGGCACGATGGCGCCCGGGGATACCCGGACCGCATCGTTTGCGGTCTCGGTGGATTCCGGGGCTACCATCAAGGAATACGGCCTGGACTCCGAGGTTCTCTACCGCGATGCGCTCGATAACCAGTTCACCTCTGACCCGCTCAAGGTCAACGTCGAGGTGGTACCGTTACGGAGCGTGGTCGACCAGCTCGGTCTGCCGGTAATCATTGCCATAATCCTTGTGGTACTGGCCGCTGCCGGGTATGTGATCTACGTCAAACGGTTCAAACCGAGGTAACCCAACTTTTTTTTTATGCCGGTCTGCAGCGACAGGGCAGGACAGAACCGCACACAAGAGACCCAAGGATGAAAAACGCCATGTGCCGGAGAATCCCGGAGAGACCATGATCGACACGATCTTCAGCGGCATTGCCCATACCGTCAACCGCCGGCCCAAACTGGTCGTCGGCCTTATCGGCGTGATCTTTGTCATTGCCCTGGTGGGCATGACCATGATCACCATGCAGACCGGCAATGACACCTACCTCAACAAGAACTCGCCGGAAGGGGAGATTAATACCGAGTTTACCAACACGTTTAACCAAGACTCCCTGATCCTGATCATCGAGACCAGCGACCCGGTCAGCCCCGCCGTGCTCAACTACATGGACCGGCTGGAAACGGATATCCGGCAGCAGCAGCACATCACCGGGGCGACCAGCGTGGTGGATGTCCTCAAGGAGGAGAACAACGGGGTTCTCCCCCAGAACGCGGGCGAGATTAACGCGCTGATCGCCCAGATGCCGCCGGCCGTCCAGGCCACCGTGGTGCCGTCCAACGTGCTCACCCTCATGCAGGTCAAACTGGACCAGGGGCTCTCGGATACCACCGAAACCTCGGTCCTCAACAACGTGCAGCGGGTGGTCGACCAGTCCGACCCGCCGGCCGGGGTTACCGTGGAGATCTCCGGCCAGCCGGCGTTCAACGCCCAGATGAAAACCGCCATGGGGTCCCAGATGGGTATCCTGATCGGCGCTGCCATGGTCCTGATGGTGATCGTCATGGGCCTGCTCTTCTCTTACGTCAGCCACCGGTTCCTGCCGGTCGTCTTTGTGGGCCTGGGTCTTACCACGGCCATGGGCCTCATGGGACTTGCCCATATCCAGCTCAATATGGCCGTGCTGGGCGCGTTCCCGGTCATGATCGGTCTGGGGATCGATTACGCAATCCAGTTCCACGCTCGACTCGACGAGGAGGCTCGCAAAGGGTCCCTTGACGATGCCGTATTCATGACCGTCACCCGCACCGGCCCCGCCGTGATGTACGCTATGCTCGCTACCTCGCTCGGGTTCGCCGCCATGTTCGTCTCCACCGTGCCCATGATCCAGTCCTTCGGCCTGGTCGCCATGGTCGGTATTATGTGCTGTTACTGTATCTCGCTCGTGGGCATCCCCGCGGTGGCCCAGGTGATCCAGTATAAACCCAAACCCCAGACCCCGACGGTCTGCTACGCCGTCGGCGAGGATGCCTGCGAGTATCTCCCCTCTTCAAAACCCCCGCAGAAAAAATCCTGGTCCTACGGCCAGTTCCTGACCTCTACCTCGGTCAAAATCGCCAGAAACCCCGTCCCGATCCTGCTCATCGCCGCACTCATCGCCGTGATCGGGTTCCAGATCGACCCCCTCATCCCCATCGAGGCCAACCAGAACAACTTCGTGCCCAGTAATATGCCGGCCAAGATCGAACTCGATAAGGTCACCAGGATCCTCGGGTCCACCACTACCGCCGATTTCTATGTCCAGGGCGCTCGCGTGACTGACCTCGATACCCTCATCTGGATCAAATCGTTCCAGGATTATGAACTCGCCCACCATTCCCAGATCACCTCCGCAAATTCCATCGTGACCTATATCATGGCCTATAACGGCGGGACGATGCCCCAGACACAGAGCCAGGTCGATTCTGTCCTGACAAAAATCCCCCAGAGTATCAAAGACAACTATATCAGCGGGTCAACCCGCGGCGTGATCGAGTTCGGTATGGTCCAGCTCCAGACTCCCCAGCAGCAGGACCTCAAAAACGTGATGATCCATGACGTCTCGTTCCTCCAGCCGCCGATCGGTATCTCCGTCCAGCCCGCCGGATCCTTCGAGGTGTTTACTTCGCTTATCAGCAGTATGTCCGAGTCCAAAGACGAGATGACCTTCCTCGGGTTCGCCCTTATCTTTGTCTTCCTCGCCCTCGTCTACCGCCACTTCCACGCGATCTCGCCGCTCATCCCCATTATCTTTATCGTGGGATGGAACGCCGTGATGATGTCGATCCTGGGGATCGCTTATTCCCCCCTTACCGCTACCCTCGGGTCCATGACCATCGGCGTGGCTGCTGAGTACACCATCCTCGTGATGGAACGGTACTCCGAAGAGGAAGAACGTCTCCACGACCACGTCGCCGCTATCCAGGAGTCCGTGTCCCGAATCGGCACCGCTATCACCGTCTCCGGCCTCGCGACCTTCTTCGGCTTCTCCGCCCTTTGCCTCTCCAGCTTCCCTATCATCTCCAACTTCGGTGTCTGTACTCTCATCGCCGTTGGATTCTCCCTCGCCGGCGCTATCTTCATTATGCCCGCTGTTCTCTCCCTCATGGGTCAGTTCTCTGAATGGAGAGAGAGAAAAAAGGGGCATCCGGTGCAGGAGCCAAAGACCGGACCTTCGCCATAACCTTCCCGAACGGGGAGAACGGCGCCCCATTCCTTAAGCCTCCATTTAAGCCGGCGGAAAAACCGGACGAATGTGGATAACATGATATTTATAGAGAAATAACCCTCTAGAGCAGGGACTGTTGCACATGACCGAGACCACACGTACCATCGCACTCATCCAGATGGAAGTCGGGGCGGATCCGGACAGCAACCTCAAAAAGGCACTGGAACTCACCGAGTCTACAGCACGGAACGGAGCGCAGTTTATCTGCCTGCCGGAACTGTTCCGTACCCGGTATTTCCCGCAGCAGATCGGTGTACCGGTGGAAACGTTTGCCGAAACCATCCCCGGGGAGTCGACGCAGGCATTTGCCCGGCTTGCAAAAGAGTACGCGGCAGTAATCATTGTCCCGGTTTTTGAGCGGTCTCCTTTGGGGCATTTCTTGAATGCAGCGGTGGTGATCGATGCCGATGGAAGTCTCCACGCACCCTACTACAAGGTCCATATCCCCCAGGATCCGAAATTCTTTGAGAAAGGTTACTTCTATCCCGGGGATCAGTACGCCGTGCACGCGACCAGATACGGAAAGATCGCGGTTCTCATTTGTTACGACCAGTGGTTCCCCGAGGCCGCGAGATGTGTTGCTCTTGACGGGGCGGAGATCATCTTCTACCCTACGGCGATCGGGAACCCCTGCACGGAGCCACCGGAGGAAGGGGACTGGCAGGAGTCATGGGAACTGATCCAGCGCAGCCATGCCATCGCAAACAGCGTCCATGTTGCCGCAGTCAACCGCGCCGGCAGGGAAGGAAATATCCGGTTCTTCGGGGGATCCTTTGTCTGCGATGCGTTCGGGAAAGTACTTGCCCGGGCCGGAGAAAAGGACGAAACGATCACCGTAACCATAGACACGGGGATAAATGAATCGATCCGGGATTCGTGGGGGTTTTTCCGGAACCGGCGCCCGGATACGTACGGATCAGTCTGCGCCCGGGTACCGGAACATGACGCGACGGCACCGATCCCCCGGAAAGGGGATACCCCCCGGAAACTGGGCTATTTTATGCCTGCCGAATGGGAACCGCACGAGGCAGTCTGGCTGTCGTGGCCGCACAATAAAAACACCTTCCCGGACCTGACCGGGGTAGAGGATTCCTACGTCAGTTTTATCGCCGGGATCGTACCCTCGGAACGGGTGGAGCTCTTCGTTCCCACGCCCATGATAAACAGGATCGTAAAGGGGCTTCTCAGGAGCGCCGGGGTTGACCTTTCCCGCGTGACGATCCGGACCGTCTCTTATTCTGATGTCTGGATCCGCGACTACGGGCCGACCTTTGTGATAAACCCTGCCCTGAATAGATCTGCAATGGTACGCTGGGACTTCAACGCCTGGGGTGAGAAATACGAGGACCAGATCGCCGACGGGCATATTCCCGCGGACATGAACCGGTGGCTTGAGCTGCCGGTCTTTAGACCGGGAATTATTCTTGAAGGCGGATCGATCGACACCAACGGAAGGGGTACGATACTGACCACGCAGGCCTGCCTTCTCAACAAAAACCGGAACCCGGATCTCACCCGGGATGAGATCGAGGATTACCTCAAGGAGTATCTTGGTGCAGTGAAGATCATCTGGCTCAACAAGGGGGTGGCCGGTGATGATACGGATGGCCATGTCGATGATATCGCCCGGTTTGTCTCGCCATCCACGATTGTCTGTGCCTACGAAGAGAATCCCTCCGATGAAAATTACGCAGCCCTCCACGAGAACTACGAGATCCTCAAAGGGGCAACCGATCAGGAGGACCGGCCATTTACCGTCATAAAACTCCCCATGCCGGCCCCGGTGGTAAGCGGGGATGACCGCTGCCCGGCAAGCTACACCAACTTCTATATCGGGAACACCGTCGTCATTGTCCCGGTCTTTGACGACCCCCATGACGCGGAAGCACTCCGTATTATACAGGATCTCTTCCAGGAACGAACCGTTATGGGCATAAATGCCCGTGCCATGGTGGAGGGATACGGGACATTCCATTGCGCCACCCAGCAGCAGCCCCTGCCCTGAAGACCGGGCAGCTCATGAACTGTTTTGAATATCTGGAAAAAAGGACGGGAACAGGGACATCTGCTCCCGCTTGCAACGGGATTTAAAAAATTTTAGTGCCGCCTTGCCAGAACCGCACAGACACCGGCTATGACGATACCTGCAAGGATGGTCGGGACAAAGACCGGGGATTGGGTGGTGGTCGCGGCTGCCTCAGAAGAGAGGGTGGTAGCAGCGGGTGCTGCAGATTGTGCAGCGGCCGTGATCGCGGTAGTCGGAACAACGGTAGGGGTAGCCGTTGCGGCGGTCCCGTTCTGTGCGGCTGCAGCAGTGCCGGCCACTGCGGTTGTTGCCGGAGGTACCGTTGTGAGAGAAGCCGTTGTTACCGAGGGAGTCACCGAAGACGTATCCATGGTGGTAGGTGACACCGTTGCGGTTACTGTGGGGACTGGTGAGCTGGATGCAGATCCAACCATTGCCGATACAGGTATCGCGACTGTCAGGACCAGGAGCATGAGACAGAACAGGATCCGGTTTAAGGAGAACTGCGGAATCATACGGGAACATTGGATGCCGGGAGATATGAGAATTATGGAAAGGGGGGCAGGTCCCTGGCCCGGGCAGCAGGCCGTGCTCCCTTGCAGAAGGCTCATACGGTCGCTGGCTTCTGCAGGAACGCGATGATTTCCTTCATATCGGGAAGGTTGTGGAGCGGATAGATCTTCACGAAAGCGACCCGCCGGTTCTCATCGATGATGATATTTGCCCGCTCCGAGAACCCGTTTGCTTCCCGGAATATCCCGTACGTCATCGCAACATGGCCATGGGGCCAGAAATCGCAGAGCAGGGGAGTTTTCGCGATCCCAAGGTTATCTGCCCATGCCTTCTTGCACGGAACGGAATCAACACTGAGCCCGACCGCAACAGTGCCAAGCGAGGCAAGAGTTTCCCGGCTCTCCTCAAGGGATTTCATCTGGGCAGCACAGACGGGCGTCCATGCGAGGGGATGGAATGAGAGGAGAACCTTCTTTCCTGACTGTTCCAGGAGATCAAACGTGGCGTCATTCTGATCCTTGAGTGAAAACTTCCGTGCCTGATCGCCGGTCCGAATAACAGGTTGTTGTACCATCATGTCACCTGTATATGGTGGATTGCATCCATCAGATATGAGTGTTCGTATCGCTACAGTACATCCGTTCCGATCTCCTACGGGTGTGTTTATCCCTGCAAAATTTCAATAAAAGAGAGCACTGATGCATCCCGGAATTCCTCCGGGCAGAATCACAGGAGAGGACGTTATGCTTGCGCAGGGCACACCATTTGCTGAATCACAGGATACCCAGAAAGAAACATGCCCGCAGACCGCTGGTCCGGGCCCGCTCAACTTCTGCATCATCCTTTATAAGGATGGCAGGATCGACCGGCTCATCGACCGCCCGCTGGAAGAATACTTTGCCATCCTTCCCCAGGCAAGCGTTGGGTGGATCGATTACAGTACCAAAGATGACGCAGGAGAAATCGAGAGGATCGCCCAGCAGGCCGGGTTTTCCAAACTCCCGATTCCGAAGCTTTCGACAGGGTTCTATTCGGCGTACGAGGATTACGATACAGAGCTGGGGATCATGCTCCCTTCCGTCACCATGAAAAACGATAACATGGCGGTGCACCCGCTCTTTGTCCTGATCCGGGACAATGTTATCCTGACCGTCCACTCCGAGGATATCAACCGCCTGCTCCGGTTCTCCCGGTATGCCCAGCCGTTTTTTAAACGGATCTACGCTGAAACCACCTGCAACAAGATCACCCTGATCCTTGAACGGATTATCGATGAAAACAACGACCGGAACTTCGAGTATCTCCGGGAAATCGAGATGCACGGGGACGCGATCAGCAAATCGTTAATCGAGGAAAACATCGCAAAACGGCAGATCGCCCACCGGATCTACCGCATGAAGCACGTGCTGATCGATTACCTCAACGTACTCTGGGCCACAAAAGATGTGATAAACTCGCTCCAGTACGGCGATGCAGACCTGATCACCAACGATGAGAAGCTGCTGGGCCGGATCGGGATCCTCTCCGATAATATCGAACGTCACATCGAGCTCTCGGAGCAGATGTCCAATGTCCTCGCTTCAGGCCTTGAGGTGATGCAAAGCATCTATAACAACCAGCTCCAGAGCCTCAACAACCGGTTTGCGCTGGTCACCGCTTACCTGACGGTCCTCGGCACCGCATTTCTGGTTCCCAATACCATTGCCACCATTGCCGGGAGCGGCGTTATGGGCGGGCAGATGGCATCCCAGTGGTGGTACCTCCCGCTCCTTGCCATCTCAACGGTTGTGGCAACCTCCGTATCCTTTATCTGGGTCGTGCACGTCTGGAGGTCGAGGAAGGAGGAGATCTGACCTTCCTTTGCGGGATATCCTCCCTCCGCACCCGGACCAGCTCGGGCTCAAACCAGATCCCGATACACTGCCTCACCACACCCAGGCTCGCGTCACTGTCCAGGTAGATTGCGCCGATGATCGCCTCCATCGTGTCCGCAAGGATCGTTTCCTCGCCGGATTTCCAGAGATCCTTTTCACCGCGACCGAGCCGGATAAACCGCTTGATCTTCATGCGGTGACCGATCCTGGCAAGAGTTGCATTGTCTTCCAGTTGTTCCTTTGCCCGGGTGATTGCACCCTTCTCCTGGAGCCCTTTCTCCATTAAAAACAAAATCAGGCTGGTCTTGAGGACGGCATCGCCAAGCGTGCTATAGGCGTCCTGGGTCAGGCAGATCCGGTTTTTCTGGATCACCTCATTTGCGTACGCGGGATGGGTCAGCGCCCGGATCAGGTGCTGCTGCTCGAAAAAATGGTACCCGATGATACGCTCCAGTGCCGCAAGGTCGTCCTTTTTTTCCATATGTTTCACTCAGCCGTTGGCGGGTAACGACATAAAAGCCGCACCCGTTTTTAGAGCCGCGGGACGTGTGGGTCCGGCCCGGTTTTTCATTCGGGCGTCTGCCGGAGCACGAGGGCAGCAGAGTTCATACAATACCTTTTCCCCGTAGGTGGAGGCCCGTCATCAAATACGTGTCCGAGATGTGCCCCGCAACGTGCGCAGAGTACCTCGGTGCGGATCATGCCGTGGGCGGTGTCCTCCCGTGTGGTGACATTGAGCGGTGAGACCGGGGCAGAGAAACTTGGCCAGCCTGTACCGGAGTCAAACTTGGCCTCGGAAAAGAACAGAGCCGTACCGCAGCAGGCACACCGGTAGATCCCATGAGCCTTGCAGTCATGGTACGCTCCGGTAAACGGGTTTTCGGTCTCCTGTTTTCGCGCCACGGCAAACTGCCGGGGAGTCAGCTGGGCCTGCCACTCTGCATCGGACTTTACGACGGGGGTCATCTCCACCACCGCATTCCTGTCCGGATCGAAAAGAGGAATGGTACCGGCCCTGTTTTCAGCATCAGGACCCATCTTCTTTATTCCGCTCATATCGCATCCCTTACATTCTGATCTGCACCCGGCGCTATAGTCTTTCCGGCAGAGATCCGGTGCGTTACATCCCGAAGAAACTGAGGATACGGCGTTTGGGATCCTTGTAAAAGATCCTCGCCCCGTCCTTGATGTTCCGCACGTCCTCGATAGTATAAAGGAGATCCGGATATTCCCGGGAGATAATGGCAAGCAGCCGGGAGAGCTCTTTCCGGGGAACGATCATGAAGATGATACTGACGGTGCCGGAGAACGTCCCGGAGCCTTCCATGCGGGTCATACCATAGCCCAGCGTGGATAGGCGGGACATAAGCATCTGGGGATCCGCGGGAGTGATAAGCCGGACGATCACGTAACCGATCGAGATGAGATTCTCGATCGTCATGCCAAGCACGGTGCCCATTCCGTAACCTGCGAGGTAAGCAAAGAGGTTCCAGTACTGCGTTAAGTTGGTCAGTACAAGGCCGGTCGAGATCAGCCAGATGCCGGTCTTGACGATACCGACATAGGCAGCGAGATTTCCATGACCCTTGCTGATGTAGATTGTCCGGACGGATTCAAGACTTGCTTCAGCAATCCGGGCGATAAGGATCAGGAGAGGAACAGCCATGGCTGTCCAGATGGCACCGAGGTCCATGTGTCGTTGGGCTCCTTTCCACAATATTCGCACCGGCTCGGTTGTATACCTTGCGGAACTAACACGGCAGGAGGATCTCAGCGCAGGTGCGGCAGGTTAATCCCCTCTGATGTGATATACCGGTTCAGGGGGAATCATCCGTGGTATTCCGGTGCCAGCAATGCGGGGACTGTTGCAGTTCCATGGGGGATATCATCGGGATCGAAGAACGTATCGATGCCGCGAGATTCCGGATCCGATTCTTTGTCACCGGCGAAGAACGTCTCGTTACCCTTGACCCGGACAAGGCCAGTCTCTTCTGCTCGCAGGATATAGAAAAGATCCGCCCGATGGCATGCCCGTTTCTCAGGTTTCCGGAACCCCGCCAGGCCTGCTGCACGGTTCATCAGACCCGCCCGGACCTTTGCCGCCAGTATGCCTGTTTTCGTATTCTTTTTCTCGATGGAAAGGGTATTCCTGTGGGAAAGATCCCGGACGGCTCACGTATGCTTTCCACGCAGGATGCCAGCCTCCGTACACTCTGGCTGCAGAAAATCGACGGGATTGATATTCCCGGGGAAAGTGTATGGGAAGCCTATGTGGATGAGATATTTTCCCGTGCAGGATACCGGGTGGTACGGTAAGCACCAGTCCTGCTCATCCCCATAATTCCTTTGGACATGCATCTTTTCGGCACAGCCGCTACGAGCTGTTCCGGTTTCACTGTCACCCGATACATAAACCGTATCCATGTGTATGCAAAATCGACGATACCTGCCTCCGGAATGAGGGAGATTCCGGGAGCAAACCACCGGAAAGGAACCCCGGGAAATCCACGGGAAGCAGGGCTTGGCCCCAAGGACCGGCCAAAGCCCTACTTTCGCGGTGCGTGGCTGTCGTTTATCAGCCTCAGGTGTTCCAGTGGATCATCTGCAATGAGGAGAGGCATCCATCTCGCGATCGGGATACTGGCGTTCTGTCTTTATGCCGTGCTGGGAAGCCGGCTTTACGGGATCTCCCCGGGACTTACAGTCCTCGGGTTATGCGCCGTAATCGCCGGTTCCCTGATGCCCGATCTGCTGGAAAGACCGACCAGCTCAAGGCACCGTGGTATCTTCCACAGCAGACGGGCATTAAAAGTTTCAGGGATTGTTTTCTGTCTTGCAGCATTCCTTTACCTGTTGCCCGATATTACCTCCCGATCCGCCATCTACGGGATATCCTGTTTTGCCCTCGGCTACATGCTCCATCTCGGTGCTGATGCTACAACAAGAAGAGGCCTTCCGGATTGATCAATGCTGCCGGAAATTTATGGCATATCACAAAAAAGGATCAACTCCACCAGTACCACGCTATCGCTGATGGTCCCAGGGTCTTGCTGGATCCTAACCTAATAAACGGAGCACCGCCCCACCAAACTCCCGGGTCCCTGTGGATCCCCCGATATCCCGGGTCCGGATCCCTGATGAAAGGACACTGCTGATGGCGGATTCTATTCTCGCGGCTCCTTCTTTGTCCCCGAGATGGGCAAGGAGCATCGCTGCGCTCCGTAAGGTCGCAATGGGGTTTGCAATGTTCTTACCCGCGATATCCGGGGCACTGCCATGCACCGGTTCAAAAAGTGCATACCGGTCACCGATATTGGCACTCGGCACCAGGCCCAGCCCGCCGACAAGATACGAGGAGACATCCGAGAGGATATCGCCGAAGATATTCGTGGTCACAATCACATCGTATGCTCCCGGGTGCTGGAGAATATCAAGACCAAGGGCATCGATATACTTGTCGTTATAGGTCACTCCGGCCTTCTGCGCCTCCGCGATGCAGATGTCCCGGAAGAAGACATCGGATTTTAGTACATTTGCCTTGTGCCCGATGGTCAGTTTCCCGAGACGCTGCCTGGCACACCGGATCGCCGCCTGTGCGATCCGCTCGGTCCCCTTACGGCTCACCACCCGGAGCGTTGTCGACCGATCCGGGCCAATCTCCTCGATCCCCGAGTACATCCCCTCGGTGTTCTCCCGCACGATCATGATATCGAATCCCTCACCCTTCACCGGCCGCAGGTTTGCGTACAGATCAAGAGCCTTGCGGATCCGCAGGACAACACTCTGGTAATCTTTCATGGGGGGTGTTGTGATTGCCCCAAAGAGGATGGCGTCCGCTGTTTTGAGGGCTGATATATCGCCGTCTGCACAGGGGCACCCGGTCTGTTCCCAGCGCCCGTACCCGACATCAACAGGGAAATACTTGTACTCGGGATGGAGCAGTTCAAGCACCCGCTGCGCCACCGGGATCACTTCGTGACCAATCCCGTCCCCTTCAACAATGGCGATCCGCGTCATCGGGCCCTCCACTGCCTGACCAGTTCCTGTACCGATTGTGCGATCTTTACAGGGCTAGCTCCCCAGTGAACGATCGCCCCGAACTTCCCGTCCCAAGTTCCGACCCCTTCCCGTTCGGACCGGCAGCACCGCGCAATAAAGGGTTCTGCGGCAATCTGTTCAAGGGGACAGATATTCTCAAGCGTAAAATTCGTACCATAACACTCCGTGCAGAGCTGTCGTGCGGTAAGACACCCGGCCACCCGTTCGCCGCCCTGCAGGGGATCGGCATCCAGTGTCCTTGTGTACCCCGCAGCCCGGCAGGGATAGACATCCGCAGGTACCGTGGTAATGTCCCGGATATGGTGATCGAAGACCACCGAGAGCTCCCCGAAGAGGCCGATCGCTTCCATCTCTTTAAGGCTCGCCGAGAGAGTGGGACGGGGAGGATAGACATCATAGACATGTAGGGTAAGGAAATCCGAAAGATCCGGATCGAGGACAAACGTCATGTTTTCCTCGAAACCGGTAAAGACCGTGCACCGGTACCCGCTTTTCTGTGCAAGCCTCACGAGGCGGGTACGATCGTTGAGCTGCACCTTTTCCGGGTAATGAAAAGTCTCGGCGGGTGTCGCCAGAATCCGGGACGATACGATCTCCCGCATGACGCGGTTCTTTGACGGGTCAAGTGCCACCTCGAGAAGCTCGTATCCCCCGTCCGTCTTCCGCAGGAGATACCGGCTCAGGGCATAGACCCGGTCGCCACAGGGCCGTTCCGACGCAACGCCGACGACCTTGCAGTGTTCGGGAAAGATCACCGGTGAGCCCTCCAGTATTCAACCAGCCCCCCTGCCTGCAGGATCTCCTGCATACGCGAAGACAGGGGACGGATCGCATGCCTCTTCCCCCCGGCATCAACCCACCCGGATGAAAGATCGAATGCTACCAGGCTGCCCTCTTTACAGGTGAGATCCAGTTCGATAAGCGGAAGGCCGATGTTGATCGCATTCCGGAAGAAGATCCGGGCAAAGGAGGGGGCGATGACCGCAACAACCCCGGCTTCCCGGAGGGCATGAACTGCCTGCTCCCGGGAGGAGCCGCACCCGAAATTCTTACCGGCAACGATGACAGCCCCTTTAAGACGAGGGGCGAGCGCGGGATCGAGATCCTCGAACACGCGGGTTCCCCAGATACTCCGGTCCCTGGTCCGCAGGTACCTGCCGGCAATCACGAGATCGGTATCAATATCTGCCGGCAGGCACACAGCCGTTCCTTTACCCTGCATTATCCCACCTCCGGTGAGGCGATCTCCCCGGCAAGGGCGCTCGCAGCCGCGGTAGCAACAGAGCCAAGGTAGATCTCCCCCCCGACACCCATACGGTTTTTGAAATTCCGGTTGGCTGTCGAGAGGCAAACTTCCCCTTCCCCGAGCACGCCCATATGGTAGCCAAGACAGGGGCCGCACCCGGGTGTCCCGAGGGTGCAACCGGATCCGATGATATCGGCAAGCACCCCGGTCCGGATCGCCTTTTCCAGGACTGCGGCCGATGCCGGGACAACAATGGTTCGCACTGCCACTTTCCTTCCCCGGACCAGGCGGGCAAACCGGGCGAGATCGGAGTACCGCCCGTTCGTGCAGGTCCCGACAAAGACCTGGTCAAGCGGCACACCGGAAACCGCGTCCACGGGCTTTACAGTGTCCACCCGGTGGGGGACGGCAACCAGGGGCACAATGTCCGCAAGATCGAATTCGAGTTCCTGCCGGTACGAGCAGGGTTCGTATTCTTGGCCGGCAGTCTCCTGTCCATGCTCTTTGAGGTAACGGAGGGTCACATCATCGGCATAGAAGAGCCCGGTCTTTGCCCCGGCTTCGACAGAAAGATTCGAGAGGACAAAGCGCTCGTCCATAGAGAGATGGCGTACTCCCTCACCAACAAACTCCAGCGCCTGGTAGGTCGCGCCGTCCGTGCCGAGTTTTCCCACGTAAGCAAGCGCAACATCTTTTGCCTCTGCGGCACCCGTCAACTTCCCATTCAGATGAATGCCCACCGATTCCGGAACGCGGAACCAGGTCTCCCCGGTCAGCCAGATTGCCGCCATATCGGTTGCACCCACACCGGTTGCAAATGCCCCGAATGCCCCCAGCGTAACGCTGTGAGAGTCCGCCCCGACCACGATCTCTCCGGGCAGGACTGCCCCCTCTCCCATCAGCTGGTGGCAGATACCGCAGCCGATATCGGAGAACTGCATGGATGAACGCTTTGCAAAATCCCGCAGCTCATGCTGGAGTGTTGCCGTCGTACCGTTGTTGGCCGGCGCGATATGATCGAACTGGACAAAATAACCGGTCCCCTTTCCCAGCCGGTCACCCCCCATCTCTTTCCAGGCTTCCAGCGCGAGGACCCCGGTCCCGTCGTGGGCATATGCTTTGTCGACCTTCCGGTCCACATATTCCCCTTCCGTTGCGCCAAGAATGCGTTCGGAGAGCGTACTCATGATGGTGTCTCCTGCTGCGCCCGCCGGATCAGCTTCCGGAGGATCTCCGGCGTGATGCTGCATTTCTGTTCGGAGTATTCCTTGACTAGGTCGAGCACCCGGCAGACCTGGGCTCCGGTGAGAGGCTCACCAAGAGATAAGAGCACGTGTTCGAGCGCTTTTTTCCCGGTGTGCTTCCCCAGGATAAAGTGCCGCTCGCCGCCAACAAGATCCGGGGGGAAGTATTCGTACGTTGCGGGATCCTCGAGGATCGCAGCGATGTGGATACCGCTCTCGTGGGAGAAGGCAAGCTCCCCGGTAACGGGCTTGTTCCGTGGCAGCGCAATACCGGAGTACTTCTCCACCTTCCTGGAGAGTACGGAGAGATGCGAGAGGTCGTACCGGTCGATGCCACCCTTGGTCCGCAGGATGACCAGAACCTCCTCGAGCGAGGCATTACCCGAACGCTCACCGATCCCGTTCACCGTCGTATGGAGCTGGAATGCCCCGGCCTGTGCCGCGGTGATCGTGTTGGCAACGGCACAGCCCATATCGTTGTGGCAGTGGGCGCAGAACGGGCGGTCGATAGATGAGGTCAGATCAGTCATGATCGTGCGCATCTCGTCCGGGATCAGGCAGCCCACCGTATCGGCGAAACTAAGAAGCACGGCCCCGTGGTCGGCCGCTCCCCGGTACACTTCCCTGAGAAATGCCAGATCGGTCCGTGACGCATCTTCTGCTGCAAACCGTACAGCAACTCCTTGATCGCGGGCAAAATCGATCATCGCAAGAGCATCCTCAAGCACCTTTTCCCGGGGCTTTTTGAACTTTACCCGTACATGAAGATCCGAGGTAGGGATAAAAATGGAGACCATGTCAACGCCGCAATCAATCGCCGTTGCGATATCCTCCTTTTTTGCCCGGGCAAAGCCGCAGATCCGGGCATCCAGCCCAAGGCCGGCTATCGTCTTCACGCAGTGTTTCTCGTTTTCGGAGACTGCGGGGAACCCGGCCTCGATAACCTCGATGCCAATACGATCCAGGGTCCGGGCGATGTCCACTTTCTCTTCGCAGGAGAACGACACACCCGGTGTCTGTTCCCCGTCTCTCAGGGTTACGTCACAGATCTCAACATTCCACGGTTTCATGATATGCTCCCTTGGGGCATTCTGCTTCCACGATAACGGTACACGGGCCCTCCGGGTCACGGATTACCTCACGGAGGACTTGTTCATCCCGGGCAGGGCAGACGATCGGGTCGGCCCAGCGGAGATAGGGGAGGGGGTCACTCACCCTCTGGCCCCCGGTCATAGCTGCGCAGTGGTTCTTCATCACGATACAGAGAAGCGGAAGCCCTTTTTCGTACACGTCAATGAGTGCATTGATGCCGGAATGGAGCAGGGCGTAATCTCCGATCAGCGCCACGTGCGTGCTCCGGGCGGCTACCGCGATGCTTGCGCCCATGCCATAGCTGGCAATACCCAGCTCATAAGGGGGATTCAATGCGAAGACCGAGCACCCCGCATCGCAGATAAGCTGCATCTTCCGTTCTTTAAGGAGGTCCAGCAGAGGCCGGTAAGGACAGGCAGCGCAGAAGGTCCGGCTGAACCCCCGGTTTTTCCGGGACTCCGGTTGTCCCTGAAGACCTGGCGGAGTTACGGCCCGGTGGTCCCGGACAAAGGAGCGGCCGAACTCATGTATTTCGGTAAACGAACCGGCACGGGAAGGAACAGGATTTACGGTCGCAACCCGGGAATCCCCTGGGGCAGGACCAACACCCAGCGTGCCTCCCTTCCACCTGTTCAGGGAGGATGTATCCGACCAGGCAAACACTGTCCGGTAGACCCCGGTGGCAGCGGTAACCCGGCCGTGCATGGTCAGCGCCGGGTCGGCGAGTTTCCCCTGTCCGTTGTTCCGGGAAACCGGCTCCCCCACAACCTCTGCATCCAGCAGCTGCGGGATAAGGCGGAGCATGGCCACCCGGGAGAACGTTTCTGATGCTGTAAGTGCTGCCTCAACCCCGGTAAAACAACTGGTCTCATCCGGTTCGATCACGGGGATCTCCGCCATTTCCCCGTAATAACGGGAATCCTGTGCCGTCTGGGATCCTTTGGCGCCGGGATCATCGCCAACCACAAGGAGGACGCCTCCCCTGATGCCCTGCACGGTGGCCTGGAGAAGCGGATCGGCGCAGGCGTTCACCCCGACATTCTTCACGATCACTGCTGCACGCCGTCCGGCGAGGGAGTCCCCCAGCGCGTACTCAAGAGCGGTCTTCTCGTTTATGACCAGCCCGGCCCTTGTTAATGCGCCAAGGTCCGTGACGGGAAAGCCCGGGACAGTATACTGCCGGTCCGTCCCGGCAATTATAGCCGCTGCAAGCGCTTCAACACCCTTCATTCGTCCCTCCCGGGCACGAGATCACAGCCCGCACAGCTTGTGCACATGGTCAGGGCTCCGGTAGTATCCAGTCCTGCACGGGCAAGGGCCTGCCGATGCAGGGCAAATAGGTGCCGGAGCCGTTCTGCAGATGGCCGGGGCATTCCGGCGCATCCCGCGACCGGGTTGAGCGGCCGAAGTACCGGGATCACCCCGTGCGAGGTGAGGCGGTTGATACAGGTCTCCATCTCCGCATCAGTCTCGCCAAGCCCGATAATGACATTGGAAAAGACCCGTCCCTTGCCAAAGAGTTCAACGGACCGGTCGAGGATCTGCCAGAGCCGGTTGTAGTCAAGTCCCGGGCACATTTTCGCAAAGAGCTCCGGGGTGGCCGTCTCGATATTGAACTTGACCTCAGTTACCCCGAGAGCATGGAGCTTTTCTGGCGTCTGGTCGGTCGGGTAGATGGATACACCGATAGGCAGGCCAAAGAACCGCAGATGGACAATCACCTCGCAGACATAGGCCTCTTCCTCTCCAATGCTTCCCTGCACGCCGCTGGTCAGGGAGATAGCGCTGACACGGTGACGGACCGACTCTACCAGATCCATGATCTCCTCCACGGTCTTGCGTCGCGCCGGGAGCCGGGGAACGGTGCAGTAGCGACAGGAGAAGATACAGCCTTCCGTGACCGTGATAAACGCCTGGTCCGGGCAGTGGAGTCCCGGCTGGAGGAGTCGTCCGGAGATCTGCCGGTCCCCGAAATAGAGATCGGCGACGCCACCTCCCCGGTGGGCAATCTCAATGGGGGAGGCAGGATTGACCGCGAACTTGACCCGGTGGCTGCCCATAGCAAAGAAAACGGCCCCTTTTCCCCCTGCTCCCGGGCCCGCGGTGGACTTTGCAATATAATCTTCCGCGGGTTCACCACTCAGCCGTGCGGAGCCTGCTTCGAGCAGCCGGGCCTTCAGCTCTTCCCACTGCATAGTTCCAGTGCCTCCTCGTACCGGGTAAAGAACGGCAGCGCTGCTACCGCTCCCGTGATCCCCCGTCCGTTCATGATGATACGAAGAGAGGGATCGCGGAGATTCTGCACGCAGTCCGGTGCCACCTCACCCCGTTTGACGCTTCGTGCATATTCCACCAGCTCTGCAGAGGGAGAAAAGCCGGTATAAACCGCCATACCGGTCTTCTGTGAGAGAGTGTATTTTTGGAGCAGTTCCCTGAACCGCCCGATAAGACGGTCCGGTTCGGTAGTGGCAAATTCGGCCACCAGACTCACGCAGTTCTTGGTCCGGTACGCCACCGGGAAGAGCTGGACGATCGTATGCGAGAGATACACAGATTGTTCGTCCTCCACCGCCCGGGCGATGTTGTGGACAAGTGTCCACGTTGCTCCCTCTTCCGCGGTATCCGTATCGTCAACTCCGATCAGCACCCGTTTCCGGCGGGGCAGCCAGAGTGTGGCGGCGGCCACTTTTCCCCCGCCGGAGGGATCGCACTGTTCCCGCAGCACGCCCCGTGCCGCTGCACGGCAGGATGTCGCCCCCACCCCTCCGCCGCCCATGCCGATATAGGTGACTGCAATCTCATTGCCGGTTACTGCAACACCCGAAATCCCGGCAGGAAAGCGGGAACCCTCGAGTGCGAGATCCACGGTACCAGGCCGGAGCAGGAACCGGGTGGTCGACCCCACGCACCTGACGCTCCCGACCAGCGGGCTCTTCACATAATGGTGCTGGGTCCACATTGCACCCCCGATACAATCGAAGAACTCGACAAGCTCTACCGTGCTTCCGGCTTCATCCGCTACCGCAACGATCTGCGGGTAGCGGATCACATACGGATCAGAGATGTTCGCCATACAGCCCCGCCGCCTCGATACCCCGGTCGGCCCAGAGTACCGCACCGAGAGCCCCGATCCGCCCCTTCCTCCCCTTGTGATCGAGGAATTCAATGCCGAGCCGTCGTGCCTCTTCTTCGGCTTTCTGCACGCTCAGGATCTCGGTCTTAATGGCTTTATGGAAGGGGGAGTCCTGCCCTGTCCGTATACCCCGGGAGAACGCAATGCCGGTATCCTCCGAAAAGGTATGCTTTTCCACAAACCCACGGACAAATTCACAAAGTGCGCCGATACTCCCCGGCCGGGCAGCAAAGTTGAGGGCCGAACCAACACAGTTCGTTGTTTTATCAGGAACTGCCGGGTTGAGCTGGACAAGGCGCATGTTGAGGAATTCCACACCATCAATATGGCAGGCCTCTGCACACTGTAAGGCCATCACCCAGGTTGCTCCCTCCTGTCGGGTATCCGTGTCATCGATCCCAAAGGAGATCTTCTCGTACCGGGGCGTTATGATCCGGACATGGTTGGTCCGTGCCCCCCCGATTTTGAGATCCTCTTCAGTCGGGTATTCGGCCCGCAGTACCCCCGGCGCCTGCGGGAGACAGGCTGCAATGCCCACCCCTGCACCGGCGATACCAGCCCAGGTCGTGATCACTTCGTCGCCATCGATTTCCACGGCCTCAAGAGCCTGGCCGCCAATCGTACCGGCAGCAGCTCCGAAATTGACCGGATAGCGGCCGAGGCGGGCCTGAATAGTCATCGTGCTTCCCTCAACGGCACACGCGGCTACCGCCCCGCCGGCACGGGAACGGTTCATGGCATCCCACTCGATGGTTCCCCGGGCATGACACTGCTCAAGGATCTCTGCACGTCCCGCAGTCTCGTCAACCATCACCAGAAATTTCTTTGAGAAGAGCGAGCCGAACCGCGTCTTCACGTCATCGGGTGTAAGTGTGATCATATTATCGCCGAAATTTTCGTTAACAAATGATTCGGCAATAACACTATAAATAAAATTCCATAAGTGAGAAAATCTTTGCACAAAAAAAGATTAGAGAACCTTTTCAAGGTCAATCTTGAACGGCCCGAGGCTGCCGCCGAAGTTGCCGGCGGAGATAAACTTCACGCCCGGGACCTTGACGGCCGCCCTGATACCGGCACCCATCGCAGCGGCAACGCACTTCTCGTCAATACCGTCAATAACGATCTCGTAGACCGCTTTCACACCTGCCGGGATCTTGGTGTCTGCCACTTTCTCTCGGAGTGTCGGGCAGTACTTCTCGTTAGTCGATGCAGGCATGAACTTGTACTTCAGGCTGCCCACCTTGGAGCCGCTCGCCACGATACCACCGGGGAAGCTGGTAATGACTCCTTTAACCTCGGCAATCGCATCCACGGCTGTCTGGGCTGCTACAAGGGCGGCCATCTGGTTTTCACCCATGATAAAGAAGTTGCCGCCGGCAACACCCTTTATAATGCCGAACTCCTCTTCCCCGACATACTCGCCGTTCATGATCGGGATCACCCAGCACTTCCTGCCGCCGACCTCCTTCTGGTACTCGTACCCGTCACCGAAGAAATGCAGCTTGACCGGGATCTTCTCCTCGGCCTCGGTAATGCCGTTGAAGACCGCTGTAGTGGGTGCTGTCAGTACGCACTCGGCAAGGCGCTCCACAACCTGTTCCTTGAGTTTCTTTTTGCTGGCACAGATGAGAATCGCTACGCCCGGCCTTCCATCAGGGGTCTCACTGCCGGAGAGGACGCTCTCGATACCGGCTTCGCACGGGCAGCCGATCGCAGATGTTGCAAACCCGGTTGCTTCGGTGGCAGCCTTCAGTGCCCAGTCCTTTGTCACTGCAGTAATAATCACCCGGCAGACCCAGGTAGGAAATGCCTCTGCATAGGTGTTGTCGATTGTTACGCCATTAAGTTCCATTCTCACATAACCTCAGGTATAATCAGAGTACGAGGAGTCTTACTGAATAAATTTTCTCATTTGATCTAATCATTCTCAGAGCGCACAGGAATCCCCCTAAAAAGTACACTATATGCGCTTAACAGAGCTGCCGGGCTTATAAATAAAAATTAAAAAAAAATAATAAAATGCCTGTTTTCCAGCGATATATTTCAGAACATTTATCTAGATACTTTCACCACTCTTTTGATAATCGATTCTCTAATCGATCATAGCTGGTGCGTGAATCCATGGCATTTGCAGTGCAGAGCAATTCCGACTATCGCACCGGCTGTAGCAATTGTGTTGTTGCATGTCCTGTGGACGCGCTGGAACTTCATTGGGGAGTTCCGGAGTCAGCCAGCAATATCTGCACAGCCCGGGATAATGAACCGAAGGTTCCGGGTTTTATCAACAGGCTCACTGCCGGGTGCGGTGAATGCGTCCAGACGTGTCCGCATGATAGTATCAGGCTGACAGGGCCCTGGGAAACCAGAGCAGAGGCAAAGGTGCAATAGAGGAACAGCGTGAGGGTTATTTCATGGCATTGTTTCCAAAGTTTTCCAAAAAGAGGGATGGTGTCAACGTTGTGATGGAGCAGCGGCTCCTCCAGAACGTGAACAACCTGATTCTGAATTCAGAGACCTGCACGGGATGCGGTATCTGTGTCGATGCATGTCCGGAGGAGGCTATCGTCCTCGGACTGGTCGGTGCAGCCCGCCGTGGGGCCATCAATTACGCAACGCCCATCGATGTAGACGAGCAAAAATGCTCATACTGTGGTGTCTGCGTGATCATGTGCCCGTTCAATGCATTGACTCTGAAGGTCGACAATCAGGAGCGGCTTCCCATTGTTGAAAAAGAGGGATTCCCGCAGTACGACATGAAGGCAGAGATCAATGATGAAAAGTGCGTAAGGTGCACGATCTGCGAAGAGGTCTGCCCGCGTGATGCAATCGACCGCAATGTCCCGGCGTACGAAGGGACCTACAAGGGACCGGTTGCAGGGGCAAAGCCCAAGGCAAACGCGATGCAGAAGAAGACCACCTTTACCGTGGACAAGGAGAAGTGCTCCCTCTGCGGCCTGTGTGGTGCACTCTGTCCTGCCATCAGGGTCAAGCACAAGGAATTTACCGCGGAAGTCGGGAAGGTCGAAGGGGATGTCATCTGGGACGAGACCAAGTGCGATGCCTGCAAGGTGTGCGTGGAAGCCTGTCCTGAAGAATGCATCACTGTCGAACGCGAGATCATTTCCGATAAGATAGAGGGCAAGGTCAGCATTATCCAGGACAACTGCTGCACCTGTACCTGGTGCTCCCGGAACTGCCCGACCGAGGCAATCACGGTCGAGAAGATCTTTGAGGGAGACATCGAATTCCACGCCGAGAAATGCCCCGGCGGCTGTTCGACCTGCGTAGAGATCTGCCCCGCAAATGCGATCTATCTCCCCAGCGAGAAGCCGGCAGCGGACATGAAGGGCGAGATCGAGCCCAGCATTGCCGTCAACAAGGACTACTGCATTCTCTGTGGTGCCTGTGTGAATGCCTGCCCCGGTGAAGATATTATCATTCTCCAGAGGACCGGTATCCGGGTGAAAGGCACGGAGACCGACCTCTTCAAGAAGATCAAGGAGAAGCTCTGCACGAAGAGAACCTCTGAAGTAAAAGAGGGCATCCCCGGACAGGTCAGTATAAAAACAATGGAGAAGGCGTGAGGGAGGACGAGCATGGCAAGAACAAAAGGTTACCCGGAAGCGCTGGAAAAGAAACTCAAGGACCAGCGCTACTACCGTGAAGACTCGACACCCGAGTTTATCAAGAAAGTTGAAGCCTCTTCACGCACTATCGCCCACATGTGCTACCAGTGCGGTACCTGCACCGGCTCGTGCCCGTCAGCACCCCGGAGCACCTACCGGATCCGCAAGTTCATGAGGAGGGCGGTTCTCGGTCTCGAAAATGAGGCACTCACCGACCCCGATCTCTGGCTCTGCACCACCTGTTACAGCTGCACCGACCGGTGCCCGCGTGACATTGCACCCACGGACGTTATCATGTCCATGAGGAACATGGCATTCACCCGGGATATCATACCGGTGAACTTCCTCAAGACCGTGCAGGCTATCTACAGCTCCGGCCACGGTGTGCCCAACAACGATGTCAACCGTGCAGCCCGCGAGAAGCTCGGGCTCACCCGCGACCCGCCGACCACCCACATGTATCCTGAATACATGCCGGCCATCAGGAAGATCATCGACCACTATAACCTCAAGGCGAATGCCGACCGGATTGTCAAGGAACGGGAGGGATAAGAGAGCATGTCAGAATCCAAAGCAAACCACACTTTCGCGTTATACCTTGGCTGCATCGCACCGAACCGGTACCCGGGCGTGGAATCTGCAACCATCAAGGGCTGCAGGAAACTGGGCGTTGAACTTGTCCCCCTCAAGGGAGCAAGCTGCTGCCCGGCCCCTGGTGCATTCGGTTCCATTGACTTGAACGTCTTCTATGCAATGGCAGCACGCAACCTCGTGCTCGCCGAACAGATGAAGACCGATATCGCACTTGTCTGCAATGGCTGTTACAAGTCGATCTGGGAAGTCAACCACAAGCTCAAGCACAACCAGGATCTCCGCGATGGCGTCAACGAAGTGCTCAAGGAAGTTGACATGGAGTTCAAGGGCACCATCAACGTCTACCATGTGGCAGAACTCCTCTATAATGAGAAATTTATCGGCGTTGATAAGGTCAAGGACTCCGTTGTCAACCCCCTGACCGGTGCACGGATTGCCGTCCACTACGGTTGCCACCTCACCAAGCCCCACAAGGACCGTGAGTTCGAAAAGGAAGTCATGTTAAACACCGAGCACCCGACCTGGATGGAAGAACTGGTCGCTGCTCTGGGTGCAACCCCGGTCGAGTACCGCAACAAGATGCAGTGCTGCGGTGCCGGCGGCGGCGTCCGCGGATATGATATCGTGCACTCGCTGGATATAACGAACGAGAAGCTGATCAACCTCAAAGAGGTAAAGGTGGATGCACTGACCGATATCTGCCCGTTCTGCCAGCTCCAGTTCGACCGCGGCCAGATCGAGATCAAGGAGAAGTTCGGCGTCGAGTATAATTTACCGGTGCTGCACTTTGCCGAGCTGCTCGGTCTGGCACAGGGTATGAGCCCACAGGAACTCGGGCTTGACCTGCACGGGATCAGCTGTGAACCATTCCTGCAGAAGGTGCTGTGAGGTGGGAATGATGGTTGAAAAGAAGAAAACAACTACCAAAAAGACCGAGACCAAGAAGGAGACCAAGAAGGAGGCTCCCGTGAAACAGGAAGCCAAGAAACAGGCTCCTGCGGCAGCACCGGCAGCGGCCGCAGCACCCGGCGCCACTACTTCGCAGAAACCACGGATCGGTGTCTTCATCTGCCACTGTGGTACCAACATAGCCGGTTCGATGGATATTCCTGCAGTACAGGAATATGCTAAAACCATCCCCAATGTGGCCTATGTCGATAATTATAAGTACATGTGCTCGATGCCCGGGCAAACTGTCATCAGCAAGGCAGTCCATGACAACAAACTGACCGGTGTCGTTGTAGCCGCCTGCTCTCCCCGTCTCCACGAGCCGACGTTCAGGACGGCAACCAAGGAGTCCGGCCTCAACCCGTTCCGGTTCGAGATGGCAAACATCCGTGAACAGAACTCATGGGTGCACATGCACGACAGCAAGGGAGCTACCGAGAAAGCAAAGGACGCAGTCAGGATCGCTGTCGCAAAAGCCACACTTCTCCAGGACCTCTACCCGAAGTCAGTGCCCGTGGAGAAGACAGCTATGGTCGTCGGTGCCGGCGTTGCCGGCATGCAGGCAGCTCTTGACCTCGCTGCAGCAGGCATCAAGACCTACCTCATCGAATCCGATATGAGTATCGGCGGGCGCATGTCCCAGCTCGACAAGACATTCCCGACACTCGACTGCTCGCAGTGTATCTTAACCCCGAAGATGGTCGACGTCGGCAGGAGCAACAAGATCGAGCTCATGACCTGGTCCGAAGTCAACGAGGTAGAAGGGTATATCGGTAACTTCGATGTCACGATCCGCAAGAAGGCACGCGGCGTCATGACCCCCAAAGAGGCAGAAGCCAGGGGTATTGTCGGCGGCGGCTGCAATGGCTGCGGTGACTGTGAGAATGTATGCCCGGTCATCAAGCCCAACGAGTTTGAGATCGGCATGAAGCCGAGGAAGGCCATCTACATCAACCACCCGCAGGTCGTCCCCCTCATCTACACGATCGATTTCAACACCTGTGTCAAGTGTGGTCTCTGTGTGACCGCGTGCGGTCCTGAGAAGAAGGCCATCGACCTCGAGATGAAGGACGAGTTTGTCAAGGTCAAGGTCGGTACCGTCATCCTCGCAACCGGCTACGACATCTTCCCCATCGAGAAGAAAGAGGAATGGGGCTACAAGAAATACGAGAACGTTATCACGAGCCTCGAATTTGAACGGCTCATCTGTGCGTCCGGTCCGACCGGTGGCCACTTAGTCCGCCCGAGCGATGGCGAGACACCCATGCGTGTCGCCTTTGTGCTCTGTGCCGGGTCGCGTGACAACACGGGTATCGGCAAGCCGTACTGTTCCCGGTTCTGCTGCATGTATTCCCTGAAACACGCCCACCAGATCATCGAGAAAATACCGGGATGCGTTCCCTACATCTTCTACATGGATATCCGGTCATTTGGTAAGATGTACGAAGAGTTCTATTACCGTATCCAGGACGAGGGCGCGAAGTTCATCCGCGGCCGTGTGGCAAACATCCTCGAGGATCCCAAGACCAAGAACCTCCATGTGTATGCCGACGACACCCTGCTCGACCGCCCGGTCGATATGGAAGTCGATCTTGTCGTGCTCGCGGCAGCAATCCAGCCCAAGGAGGATACCAACCGGACGAGGAAGCTCTTCGGTGTTTCCTGCTCCATGGACGGCTGGCTTCTCGAAGCCCACCCGAAACTTAACCCCTGCGGAACCACTACCGCTGGTGTCTTCCTTGCCGGTGTCTGCCAGGGCCCCAAGGATATCCCTGACACGGTAGCATCCGCGGAAGGGGCGGCATCCGCAGCAAGTATCCCAATCCACATGGGAGAAGTCGAACTCGAACCGTACTTTGCAAGCTGTATCGAAGAGAAGTGCGCCGGCTGCGGCATGTGCGTGAACCTCTGCCCCTACAGTGCACTGGCCCTCGTGGAAAAAGACGGAAGGACGGTCATGCAGGTCACCGAGGCAAAATGCAAGGGCTGTGGTACCTGCGGCGGCTTCTGCCCCGGCGGTGCCATCTGGATGAACCACTTCACCACACCTCAGATCGTTGCTCAGATCGATGCGTTCCTGCTCGGAGGTGAGCAGTAAATGGCTGACGAGTGGAAACCCAAGATCCTCGGTCTGGTCTGCAACTGGTGTTCCTATGCAGGTGCCGACCTTGCCGGCGGTGGCCGTATCCAGTACCCGCCCGATGTCAGGATTGTCCGTGTGATGTGCACCGGCCGTCTCGACTCACTCTTCGTCCTCAAGGCATTTGCCGACGGGGCGGATGGCGTCCTTGTCTCCGGTTGTCACTTCGGAGACTGCCACTACCTTGAAGGCAACTACAAGGCGGCAAAGAGGATGTTCATGGTAAAAAGGCTCATGAAGAGCATCGGCCTCGACGACCGCCGGTTCAGGATGACCTTTGTCTCGGCATCGGAAGGTGCAAAGTGGGGCAAAGTCATTACAAATGTCGTCGATACCGTGAAAGAGCTCGGACCAAGCCCGCTGATGGAAAACAAGTAACCCCGCAACAACCTTTGCAAAAATCCTGTCAACACCCAATATTTTTTATAAGAAGCGCACCGGAAAAGGTGCACATTTTATATTTTACATACGATTTCGTACTACTTTTCCTGATTTGCGTCATACTGCGTAAAACAAAGAAAGGGCAGATATATGTAATATTTGAACATTCCCTCAATTTTCTGTAATATTTTTAAATTACTATAAAACGAACTTACGAGATAAAATCGGAACGCTTATAAGGGGAAATTGGGAATTAATCAATGTCCCGATTTAGGGGACGTGCAATAGCGACTCTCATTCATTATCAGTGACTCCTGTTAGTGACTACCAGCGTTCAGATACTGTACTGTACAGAAAATACTACCAGATTTGGAGGAAATTACATGGCAAAATACAAAGATGCAATCGACCTCTACGACGATGAGGGTAAGCTCTTAAAGAGCAACGTTACGATTGACAAGATCAGCCCCCTGGTCAACAAGGGCGCTGCCGGTATCATCGACCTCACCAAGAGGACCGTGGCAGTCAACCTCGGCGGTATTGAGGAAGCACTCAAGACCGGTAAGATGGGCGGAAAGTCCAACCAGATCCTCGGACGCAGCATGAACTGCAGCGTTGTCAAGGACTGCGACGCAATTTCGGCCAAGATCAAGGACATGATCCAGGTCGCCGAAGGCGACAACACCAAGATCACCAAGATCGGCGGCGGCAAGATGCTCCTTGTCGAGGTCCCGAGCGCTCGCCTGAACGCAGCGGCAACCTACGATGCAGCATCCACTTCCGTGGCAGCGGCAACCACCTACGCACTGATTGACCAGTACAAGGTCAACATGTTCGATGGTTCCTATGTCAAGGGTGCTGTCTGGGGTACCTACCCGCAGACAATGGACATGCAGGGCGGCAACGTCGTCTCGATTCTGTCCATCCCGCAGAACAACGAAGGCCTCGGCTATGCACTCAGGAACATCCCGGCCAACCACGCGGTCATGATGACCCACCGGAATGCAATGCAGGGTGCAGCACTCTGTGCCACCTTTGAGCAGGCCGGAGAGTTCGAGATGGGTGCAGCAATCGGCCCGTTCGAGCGCGCCCAGCTCCTGCTCTACGCATACCAGGGCTTAAACGCCAACAATATCGTCTACGATCTCGTCAAGAAGAACGGCAAGACCGGTACCATCGGTACTGTCGTCCAGAGCCTTGTCGAGCGTGCCATTGAGGACAAGGTCATCAAGGCAGGCAAGAAGGGCAAGAGCGGCTATGTCTTCTACGAGACCAAGGACCCGATGATGTGGAACGCCTACGCATCCGCAGGAACCCTCGCAGCAACGATGGTCAACTGTGGTGCAGGACGGTTCGCCCAGGCAGTTTCCGCAACCCTGCTCTACTTCAACGACCTGCTCGAGCACGAGACCGGCCTGCCCGGCTCTGACTTCGGCCGTGCAATGGGTGTTGCAGTCGGGTTCTCGTTCTTCAGCCACTCGATCTATGGTGGCGGCGGCCCCGGCGGATTCAACGGTAACCACGTCGTTACCCGTCACGCAGCCGGTGTCGGTATGCCCTGTATCGTCGCAGCATGCGCCCTTGATGCGGGCACCCAGATGTTCGGACCCGAGGCAACCTCAAAGGTCTACCAGGACACCTTCGGGCAGCTCGACTCGTTCAAGAAGCCGATCCAGGCGATCGCAAAGGGTGTATAACCCTCCCCGGATACGAATGACCGAAGCCACGTTCCCCCAGTGCAGGATTGTCACCGAGCGGTTGCTCAATCCAGAGACCACCGAACGCCTGCTGAACAAGCTGGTCGAGATCCCCGGTATCCGGCGCATGGTCCTCAACGGGCCACGCCTCCCGGCCACCATTACCTATGGCCCCGCCAAAGGACTTGCCAATCCCCATGCTATGAGGAGGGCAATCCATGTCGGCGACCAGGAAGTGGATCTCCAGGTTCATGTAGGCACGGTGCTCCTCGAGCTGGAGTGCCGCGACGTCATCCCCGCACTGAAGGCCGCATGCGAAGAGATCTTCACCAGTTTCACCTTCAAAATACAGGAGGGGAAATTCATGAAGACCGAGCCCTCGCTTGTTGATTATTGCAAGTACGGGCCGGATGCGGACAAATCTGTCCTTGGGCTCGCTGATCCAAGCAGCAAGTCCAGACCCACCATCATTCAGGGAATCAAATAAATGCCGATAGGACGCGTAACCCAGGTTGTTGACTGCCGCGAGGCGATGGGCATGGGTAAAGGAGGCGGTATTGCCCAGCGAGGCACCATCTCCGAATGCCGGTACCCGGACGTGATCGTGGTCGGAATGTCCCCCGGACGCCGCCACGTCACCAAGCCGGTGTGCGACATCACCTCGGGACTGCGACAGCAGGGCGTCGAATACAGCATCAGCACTCTCGTGCTGAACGCCGGCAGCGGTGTCCCCCCGGACGCCCCCAATATTGCCGGCGGCGTGATTGGCGCTTACTTCGGGCTTACCGACAAGGAAATCGCGCAGATTGAGAAACACAAAGTCGCCGTGCTTCACCATGGGAATGTCCGATCCCATGTCGTGCACAAGGTCCGGTTTATTCTCGAGGCCTGTGATGTGAAAGCGATCGTCGTTTCCCAGTCCCCGATTGATTACGAGGATCTCGCAAAGGAGGGTGTGAAGACTGCGGTGGTCATGCCGCCGGCCGACCGGATCCGTACCAAAGGCACGGTGATGGCGATCGTGAGCGGCGTGACCCGCGGTCAGACCCCCACGCGGGAGAAGATGGCTGAAGTCATTTCATCTGTCATGAGAATCGTGAAAAAGAAGGAATCATTGGAGTGATTAAACAATGGCATACAAACCCCAGTATTGTCCCGGCCAGACGCAGGTCGCCGAGAACAGGCGCAAGCAGCTGGACCCCAACCACAAGCTGGAAAAGCTTCGCGATGTAACGGACAAGGACATCGTCCTCGTCATGGGCCACAGGGCACCCGGTGCGGCATATCCATCCGCACACCCGCCACTTGCCGAACAGCAGGAACCCGCCTGCCCGGTCCGCAAGCTCGTGACCCCGACCGACGGCGCAAAGGCCGGCGACCGTGTCCGCTACATCCAGTTCACTGACTCGATGTACAACGCACCCTGCCAGCCGTACCAGAGATCCTGGCTCGAGGCATACCGCTTCCGTGGTATCGACCCGGGTACCCTCTCTGGCCGTCAGATCATCGAGTGCCGTGAGAGAGACCTTGAGAAGTATGCAAAGGAACTCGTCAACACCGAGCTCTTCGACGCAGCACTCACTGGTATCCGCGGCTGTACCGTGCACGGACACTCCCTCCGTCTCGACGAGAACGGGATGATGTTCGATATGCTCCAGCGCTTCGTCATCGACAAGAAGTCCGGACAGATCAAGTATGTCAAGGACCAGGTCGGTGTTCCCCTTGACTCCGAAGTCAAGGTCGGCAAGGCCCAGGACGCAAAGTGGCTCAAGTCCCACACCACGATGTACCACTCACTTGTCGGTACCGGCTTCCGCGACGACGCAGAATACGTTGAATACATCCAGCGCATCCACGCGCTCAGGGTAAAATACGGCTTCATGCCAAAGGAGTGATAAGACATGGCAAAGGCAAAAATCGAAAGGACCCAGAAGCTCTTCCTGAAGGCAATGAAGGAGAAGTTTGCAGAGGACCCCCAGGCAACCTCAACCGTGTTTGCCCGCGAAGGCCTCGAGCAGTCCCCGCGCAAGATGGAGTTCTTAAAGGAAGGCCAGAAAGTCGCGATGGAACGCGGCATCTCCATGTACGACCCCAAGCGCTGCCACTGCGGTGGTATCCCCCTCGGCCAGCGCCAGCTGATGACCTACGAGGTCTCCGGCACGGGCGTCTTTGTGGAGGGCGATGACCTTCACTTTGTCAACAACGCTGCCATGCAGCAGATGTGGGACGACATCCGCCGGACGATCATCGTCGGCCTCGACCTCGCCCACGGCACCCTGCAGAAGCGTCTCGGCAAGGAAGTTACCCCTGAGACCATCAACGAGTACCTCCACGTGCTCAACCACGCGATGCCCGGCGCAGCTGTCGTTCAGGAACACATGGTCGAGACCCACCCGGCACTCGTCGATGACTGCTACGTCAAGGTCTTTACCGGCGATGACGAGATGGCAGATGACCTCGAGCCCCAGTTCGTCTTAAACCTCGACAAGCTCTTCCCGGCAAAGCAGGCAGCAGCCCTCAAGGCCGCAGTCGGCAAGTCCATGTGGCAGGCAGTCCACATCCCGACCACCGTCTCCAGGACCTGCGACGGAGGCACGACCTCCCGGTGGTCTGCAATGCAGATCGGTATGTCCTTTATCGGTGCGTACAAGATGTGCGCCGGTGAGGCAGCAGTCGCTGACCTTGCATTCGCCGCAAAGCACGCCGGTGTTATCCAGATGGCAGACATCCTGCCCGCCCGCCGTGCCCGTGGCCCGAACGAGCCAGGTGGCATCAAGTTCGGTCACTTCGGTGATATGATCCAGGCAGACCGCAAGTACCCCAACGACCCCGTCAAGGCAACCCTTGAAGTCGTCGGTGCAGGTGCGATGCTCTTCGACCAGATCTGGCTCGGATCTTACATGTCCGGCGGTGTCGGATTCACGCAGTATGCAACCGCTGCATACACCGACAACATCCTTGACGACTTCTGCTACTACGGTCTTGACTATGTCAAGAAGAACCACGGCGGTCTCGGCAAGGCAAAGCAGACCCAGGAAGCAGTCAGCGACATTGCATCCGAAGTCACGCTCTACGGTATGGAGCAGTACGAGCAGTACCCGACCACGCTCGAGGACCACTTCGGCGGTTCCCAGCGTGCATCCGTCCTTGCTGCAGCATCCGGTATCTCCGCCTCGCTTGGTACCTTCAACTCCAACGCAGGTCTCAACGGCTGGTACATGTCCATGCTGATGCACAAGGAAGGCTGGTCACGTCTCGGCTTCTTCGGCTACGACCTGCAGGACCAGTGCGGTTCCGCGAACTGTATGTCCGTCCGGCCCGACGAGGGCTGTATCGGCGAACTCCGTGGACCAAACTACCCGAACTACGCAATGAACGTCGGACACCAGGGAGAGTATGCCGCAATTGCAGCAGCTGCTCACTACGGACGCCAGGATGCCTGGACCCTGTCCCCGCTCATGAAGATCACGTTCGCAGACCCGTCGCTCAAGTTCGACTTCTCCGAACCCCGCCGCGAGTTCGCAAAGGGTGCCATCCGCGAGTTCATGCCCGCAGGCGAGCGCTCGCTGATCATCCCCGCAAGGTAAGCACGATCGTCCCCAACCAAATTTTTTTTCTTTTTTGCGAGTGTTTCCTGATACAAGGATAGTTACTGCAGGGGGATCCGTTCGCTCGTCCCCCATCGCAGGGATCCTGTTTGTCTCATTCAGGAAACAGGGAAGGCACTCATTAGGACCCCCGTAAATTCTGGAAAACGCGGTTTGGCGATGATCCGCTCTGGAGCTGAAAAGCCTCCCGGTTATACCGAATGGTGAGACCGAAACATTCAGCTGCAGGGAGTGCCCGGATAACAAGGTTTTAAACATTTATGCGCATATGAGTAATTATAATACAGCAATTTCAGGAATCTACCATGCCAGAACCAACAACCAGTAACCAGAAATCCGTCGCCTCCCGTCACGGGTGCATCGATGAGCACACCTGCGCCTGCGGTGAGAAACACGAAGAGCACGAAGCCGGGGTCAGTCACCGGGAGTCCTGCACGTCCCCCTTAAAATTCGGTGAAACCTGCTGCTGCCAGTCCGAGGATGATGCCAAAAACGCACGCCATTCCTGTGGGCATGGGCCGCGCTGCAGGTAATTTCCCCGTTCCCTCGTCAACCCGGAGGCTGGAATCATGCCAGAATCCCTTTTTCTTCCCGATCTGCTCGAACAGTACATGAGCCGGCGGGGCTGCCCGGAATGCTGGATCACGGTCCAGGAAATACGGGCCGGGTTTCCGTCTCTCTGTCTTTCCGGACCAGCGGTCGCCGGATTCCTGCGCCGTTGCCACACGATGGCCTTCCCCTCCTGCAGGTACCGGGTGACCAGGATCGAGAAGATCCGGGACACGGTGCCTCCCTATCGTTCCATCAGGAGATACCTGGTGCAGGAGCGGCAGATTGCCCGTATTGATGGACACTAGCATCAGGAAACGACGGGCAGGTCGTTCCCGGCAAGGCTGTTATACTATTCCGGATACACTATCTCAGTGAGCGTGCGTTTGTGGCTGCCGAAATTCCTTCTCAGAACGAGTGCCCCCGCAGGGGAAGGCCCCGTCTCAGGCGTATCATCTCCAATACATCAGAATCGCGCTGCTACAAGCCCTGCTGCTGCCCGGAAGATGAAGGATCCGGCATCTCGCTCCAGCCCGATGAGATAGAGTTGATACGACTCGTCGATCTCGAGGGACTGGAACAGGAGGAGGCAGCAGAACGTCTGGGGGTCTCGCGGAAGACCGCGTGGCGGGACCTGCATGAGGCCCGGCGGAAGATCGCTGACGCGCTGGTCAACGGCAAGGGGATCGAGATGGCTGGCTGCCAGAAAGCGGCAGAAGGCCGGTGCCCGAAGTGCCCGCGGTAACGCACAGCACCGCCCTTTTTTTGTCCCGTTCCGTCATCTTTTTATGGTTTCGCTCATATGGGTAATTACCCTGTCTGAACAGACGAGGAGATGCTTATGGTTTACGAGAAGATAGAGGTGAACTACCACGAGGCTTCGGAAACGCTTAAAAAGCTCCTGAACCTGAAAGGATCGCCGGTTGCTATCAGGTTTGCGCCCACGAAAGCGGATATCCCGGCAGGGATCCCGGAGCTCGACAAGACCATCCGGCACTGTTCGATGGTGAACCTGGCACGGATGGAGGGTAAGATCTTCTATGCCCCTGCGGAGAAGCACGAATGCAACGGCGGCGCATGGTCGCTGGGCTTAAAACCGATCACACCCTCCTTAAAAAACGGTGAATTCTACTTCAAACTCGGGAAATTTGACAGCGATGCGGCCTGCAAACGGACGATCGAGCGGATCCCGCACCTGGACACGGGAGAGACCTATGCCACGATGTATGCTCCTCTGGAGAAGACGCCGTTTTCCCCGCAGATCATCCTGATCGTCACCACGCCCCGCAACATGCTCAAACTTGCCCAGAGCAGCCTCTTCCGGCTCGGCGGGAGAATCCACGCCGAGTTCTCCGGCATCCAGTCGGTCTGTGCGGATGCAACGGCACAGACCTATCACTCCGGTCAGCCTAACTTCTCGCTCGGCTGCGACGGATCCCGCAGGTTCTCCGGCATCGGCGACGACGAGATGGTGATGGGATTCCCGGCCGAGATGCTGCCGGAGCTGGTCACGGCCCTCCCCATCGTACTCGGGGCAGCCGGTTCAAAATAATCCACTCCTCGAAAGGGGGAATGCCCGGTGTGCCGGTGCTTCTGCAGCAGCCGGGAGATGCACGCAGGGCAGGATCCCTCTTACCCTTTTTTGTACCCGATCCTTAAATCTTTATGCTCATATGCGTAATAATTCCCTGCGAAGATCGCGAAGGATGCACTATGCCGGGTTTTGACGGAAACGGGCCGATGAAACGGGGACGAGTGATCGGAAGGGGGAGAGGCCCCTGCGGAAAGAACACCGATACCTGCAGGGAGCCGGAAGGATCACCCGCGCCCGAAAAAAGACCAGCGGTACTACCAAAACAGGGGTGAACCGGAGCGCGGATACACCATGCCACAGCCATTTATCAGCGTGAACGACCTCTGCATGGACTTCGGTGATACGAGGGTTCTCAACAACGTCTCGTTCGAGATCCCGGAAGGGGAGATCCTCGGGGTTATCGGGAGAAGCGGGGCGGGAAAGAGCGTGTTGATGCACCTGCTCCGGGGAGTCGAGGAGTCCCCCGTCAGGGGTTCGATCGTGTACCACATGGCGGCCTGTGACCGCTGTTCGTACATGGACGTGCAGAGCCGGGCCGGGAACCGGTGCCCGAAGTGCGGCGGGGAGCTGGTTGCCGTCGACGTGGACCTCTGGGACGAGAAGAGCGACGGGATGAAGTCCCGCGTGATGAACCGGACCGCGATCATGTTCCAGCGGACCTTTGCCCTGTACGGCGACGACCGGGTGATTGAAAATGTGCTCCACGCGCTCGACGATATCCGGTACCCCCAGGAACAGGCAGTGAACCGGGCGGCCGACCTGATCGACCAGGTGAAACTCTCCCACCGGATGATGCATATCGCCCGCGACCTCTCGGGGGGAGAGAAACAGCGGGTGGTGCTTGCCCGGCAGCTTGCTAAAGAACCGGCGATGCTCTTTGCCGACGAGCCGACCGGCACTCTCGACCCCGAGACCGCCCGGCTGGTCCATGCCATGCTCACCGAAGCGGCGGAACGCAACCGGATGGGCATGATGGTGACCTCGCACTTCTCGCAGGTGATCGAGGACATGGCAGACCACGCGATGCTGCTCGTGAACGGCGAGATCGCAGCGATAGGTTCGCCAAAAAACGTCATCAGGTCGTTTGCAAAGGACTATCAGGAGATCGAAGAGTCCGCACCCCCGGCGTTCGGGGAGAAGATCCTCGCTGCCCGGGACGTGACGAAACGGTACGTCTCCGTGGACCGCGGGGTGGTCCGGGCCGTGAACTCCGTAACTTTTGATGTTGCACAGAAGGAGATCTTCGGGATCATCGGCAAGAGCGGGGCGGGAAAGACCACGCTCTCCCAGATCATCGCCGGGGTCATCGAGCCTACGAGCGGGGAAATGAACATCCTGATCGGGGACGACTGGGTGGACATGACCAGGCCGGGCATCACCGAGCGGGGGAGGGCAAAGGAGTACATCGGCCTCCTGCACCAGGAATACGACCTCTTCCCCCACCGGACGGTCCTTGATAACCTCACCGATTCCATCGGTCTTGAGTTCCCCAAGGAACTCGCGCAGCGCAAGGCGGTGTCAACCCTCGTGATGGCGGGTTTTTCCCCGGAGAAGGCACAAGAGATCCTCCCCCGGTTCCCGGGCGAGCTCTCCAATGGGGAACGGCACCGGGTGGCGCTGGCGCAGGTACTGATCCGGGAACCGCTTCTCGTGATCCTCGACGAACCGACCGGCACGATGGACCCGGTCACCAAGCAGGACGTAAAACACTCCATCCTGAACGCCCGCGACGAGATGGGGGAGACGTTCGTGGTGGTCTCGCACGATATGGACTTCGTGCGGGACATCTGCGACCGGCTCGCCCTGATGAGGGGCGGGAAGATCCTTTCTGTTGGCCCGGCGGCGGAGATCCTCGCACTGGTCTCCGACGACGAGAAGCATGACTGACACCCATACCCCCATTTTTTCGAGATGATCCTGACATGACAGTACCTCCACACGACAACGAACCGGCATGCGACCAGAACTGCAGCACCTGTGCATCGGCACAACCGCACAGCACCCCTGCGACAGGGCTGCCACCCAAGGCAGAGATCGATGTTCAGCACGTAATTCTCGTGCTGAGCGGTAAAGGCGGGGTCGGGAAATCCACCGTTGCGGTGAACCTGGCATCCGCCCTTGCCGACCATGGCAGAAAGGTCGGGCTGCTCGACCTCGATTTCCACGGCCCCAACATCCCCAAGATGCTGGGAGTCGAAAACCAGCGGCCGGCAATCCTCGGGAAACGCCTCGAGCCTGTCCGTATTACCGGCAACCTCGCGGTCATGTCCATGGCATTTTTACTCCCCGACACGAGCTCGCCCGTGGTCTGGCGGGGACCGGTGAAGATGAGCGCCATCCGCCAGTTCCTTGCCGAGGTGAACTGGGGAGCGCTCGATTTCCTGGTCGTCGACCTGCCACCCGGTACCGGCGACGAGGCACTCACGATCGCCCAGCTGGCGCCCAACGTGCGGGGTGCGGTGATTGTCACGACCCCGCAGGACGTGGCAGTGATGGATGCCACAAAGGCAGTGAAGTTTATCGAGAAGCTGGAGCTGCCGGTCCTGGGGATCATCGAGAACATGAGCGGGATGGTCTGCTCCCATTGCGGAGGAACGGTCGACGTGTTCGGCGAAGGCGGGGGAAAGAAGGCCGCGCACGATCTTGGCGTCCCGTTCCTTGGAGCAATCCCGCTTGACCCGGACCTAGTCCGGGCAGGTGACGAAGGCCGGCCCTTTATCCTGCGCCATGCCGATTCCCCGACCTACAAGGCAACTGACAGCGTGATGCAGCTTCTCATGGCACAGCTTGAGAGCATGACTCCCTGACCGGCGGGGCATAAACCCTCCGGCCATCCTGATACATTCCAAGAATATGAGAAAATATACCGGCGTACCTGAACTGCTGGAACAATTCATGAACGAGCAGGACGGCGATGAGCGATGGGTCACGGTAAGGGAGCTCCGCGACCGGTTCTGCCTCACCCGGTACCAGGGCAACACTGTCTCGGCCTTCCTGCGACGGCTGGAGTTTACCTCCTTTGGCCGGTTCCCGTACATTGTGGTAAAAATTGAATACCGGGAACGGCTGCACCCTTCCGATCCGCTCCAGTACCGGTACCTGGTCAGGAGAAACGACAGACCTGCCGGCAATACCGGACATGAGGGCCAGACATTGGCGGCCTGTTCCCCCGGGGATGACGCATTCTCTTTTCATCCGATGAAAACAAATATACCCTGACGAAGGGAAAAAACCGTAATGAAAAACCCGTTCCACGTGATGATCATCCCGACGCTGGGCTGCCCCTCGAAATGCAAATACTGCTGGAGTTCCGAGGAGGGGTCGCCGGTCATGAGCGTGGATACGGTCAGAGAGATCGTGGCATGGCTTAAAGACCTGCCCCGGGACCGGGTGACCTTTACCTTCCACGGAGGGGAGCCGCTCCTTGCCGGGGCAGAGTTCTACCGTGAGGCACTGCCAGTACTTGCCGACGGCCTTGCCCGGATGCACCCGGAGTTTGCAATGCAGACCAATCTCTGGCGCATGACGCCGGAGATCGCGGATGTCCTTGCGGAGTACCGTGTGCCGATCGGATCAAGTATCGACGGACCCGAGGCGATCACCGATTCGCAGCGCGGGGACGGGTACTACCAGAAGACGATGAAAGGGTACGAGATCGCAAAGGCCCACGGCCTCGATGTGCGTTTTATCTGCACGTTCACCAACAAGTCGGTGAAGAAAAAGGAGGAGATCTTCCAATTCTTCCTCGACAAGGGCTTCACCCTGAAGCTGCACCCGGCACTCCCGTCACTCCGGTCGGAGAACCCGAAAGAATGGGCACTGGAACCGACGGAATACGGCGAGCTTCTCGTGTACCTGCTCGACCGGGCGCTCGACCACATGGACGGGATCGAGGTGATGAACATTAACGATCTCTGCCGGTGCGTTTTCACCCGCCGGGGGAGCGTCTGCACGTACGTGGACTGCATGGGAAGCACATTTGCCATCGGGCCCGACGGGAGCATCTATCCCTGTTACCGGTTCGTAGGGATGCCGGAGTATGTGATGGGGAACGTGGCTGATCACCCCTCGATTGAGACCCTGATGAAATCACCGTCGGGGAAACTGATGCTCGCCTTCAAAGATTACGTGGATACGGCGTGCGCGACATGCAAACACATCAAGTACTGCCGGGGCGGGTGCCCGTACAATGCGATGGCCCCGACACCGGGAAGGATCGAGGGCGTTGACCCGCACTGCGTGGCCTATACCCGGATCTTCGATGAGATCGGGGACCGGCTCAACAGGGAGATGTTTTCCGCACCGCCAATGGAAACAGGCGGGTTTTCAATGCCGTCCCTGGGTAAACCCGTGGCTGTCGCAAAGCCCGGCGTGATGACCCTGATGCGGAAGAACGCAATGCGTTAGCCGGAAAAAAGAAAAAACCGGAAAATGTCTTTTTTCCTAGTCCAGCGGTGTCCAGATACCGATCAGGTTCCCTTCGGTGTCAAGGATCATCGCGGTCATTCCCACCCCAGGGATCTCGGTAACCGGCAGGGAGATCTTTCCGCCGAGGTTCTCCACCTTCGAGACCACGCCTTCGATATCCTCGACCTGGACAAACGAGAGGATCGGCTCCTTCTGGTGCCTTTTGTATAATCCCCCGGTGCTGAGGGCCCCGGGCTCCACCGGGCCGGTCAGTATTGCATGGTACTGCATCGCGGCGATCCCCATGGTGTCGGGGGAGGCGGGGACCGGGTCGATCTTCCAGCCAAGGAGGGCGGCATAGAACCGCCGTGCCCGGTCTACGTCATCAGCCGGGATCATGAAGTGCGTGAGATTTGCCATAGAATGGGGTGGGGAGCGGGAGATAATGAGTGCGACGGTCGGGACAAGGGAAAACGGCGGCGGGAAAAGGATGAGGAAGTGTTTCCAAAGTTGCTATAAACCATATAGAGGTGTACACAAAAAGGGGCAATATCCGAAGCGCAGTCCACGGGCTATGGGGAAAGCGGGAGACCGCACAGGTGCCAAGGAGCACATGGTGGGGGAGGGGGTGGGGGCCACCCCCCTCCCATGATCCGGAAAAAACCGGGGTACCCACCCCCCTTTGTAGGATCAGAGAGAGGGGGGTGGGAGCGTACAGAAATTGATAATTGGAGAGAGCGGTTCGCGAATAATCATATTATTGTACCAAAGACTCTCGAATACGAATTTTGTTGAATATATCTCCACAAATTCCCCTTATTTCACTGTAATTGCAACGCTTTCAGCCCGGATCCTGAAACCCACCCTGTTTCTGCCCCGAATTCATTTCCTTTTGCAAGGCTTTATATTCGAAAATCCCATGATCCTGTGTCAACGGGCGCCCCGAGACAGACGAGAAAAAGAAGAAGGAGGTGAAAAAGATGGCTGAATTCACACGGAACACCAGTGTCAAGTGTGCCGTCCGCACCCTTGCAGAGCCTATTGCGGACATCGGGGCATTTTCTTCGCTTGTCCAGTCCGTCATCATGGGCAACCCGTTCGGGTGCATCTCATATATGACCGCCAATGCAAACCATCCTCCCGTAGAGAAGATCCGTGAGACCTATACGGCACGGATCGCCTACCGGGACAGCAATGCAAAGAATGTTGGTATGACGGCAGAAACCTACAGCACGGTAACCGGGTTCAACGCCGGCATTACCGCAGTGCTCGCCAACACGGCCAACACTGCAGCCCACCGGGGTACCCCGGCCCGCAGCCCGGATGCAGACAGCTACTCCGCAACGCTCCGGTGTCATGACCCAAACGGCGAAATCTACTACGTGAACTTCTCCCGCAGGCAGGTCACTCTCTCCTCCTACGAGGACGAACGTATCAGGAGCAGAATCGAGACCTGGGCTGACAGCGTCCCGGCATTGGGATAATGCGGTCACATACCCGCCCACAAAGGGAAGGCGAAAAGGTACCGGCTCAACCAGGACCGGGCAAAACAACACTATCTAAGGATGATCAATCCTCACGGTCCTGGCAACCCGGACACGATGACCGAATCCACTCCAGCTCCTCACCGTCGGTCTGTCCGGTGGCGAGCACAAGATTGCTTGCCCCCAACGCAACCTGTCTTTCATTAACGAAAGTCCACATGACAAGAAAAACCGTTATCGGCCCCAGTTTTATAATTCGGGCTATAAAAACCCGTTTTCCCGAACGCGATTTCGAAACCTTTTAATCAAGATCTCACTAATTTTACACTGACCACAAAGAGTTTAAGAGTTTAACTCGATGTGCGTGGCATTGCATTTTGAATACTCTCGTGCATTCGCACGCAGGGAGGAGGCTAAATGGAACAAATAGTATTTGGCATTGGAATTACTGCATTGGCAGGAGCTCTTGCCACCGTAGCCGGTTCCGCGGAAGATACTGAATCCAACATCGGGTCCCAGGGTGACCCGAACTCACAGGTTCAGCTCGCTCCGCAGATGGGATTCGTGCACCGCATCTTCAATAAGGCGGTTGCTGGCGAACCCCCGGCGTATGGTCTATGGTGTGCTCTGGGCGCAGGACTTGCATGGGCCTTTTTGGCTATGCAGATCAACGCGGTTCTCGCGATTGTCCTCGCCTCTCTTCTTGCAGTCTTCGTTCAGGGCGTCTATGCGACCACCGCATACCTGGGCAGGACGGCAAGCCTTTCCAAGTTCGGTCAGCCGGTCTACGTGGACATCCTTAAGTCCATGACGACGGTTGCCATGGCTCATGCCTTTGTAGCAATTTTCTGTACCGTCACCATCTGTTACCTGATCAACGTTGCACTGGGACACCCGTTCCCGCTGCCGCTGCTTGGGTTCATCTGGGGAATTACACTCGGAGCAGCAGGATCTGCAACGGGTAACCCGTTCTATGGCAAGGAACGCCAGTACCAGAACCAGAAGTTCGGTGCCGGTGTCCCGATCTCGGCATCTGGTAACATCGTCCGGTACGCCGAAGCCGGCGAGCGCAACTCGATCGACAACGGGTTCTTCACCGCAAAGTTCGGCGGTCCCGCATCGGGTCTCTGCTTTGGCCTGATCGTATTCCTCGAACTCTGGCGTACCATTCTCTTCGACCAGATCGGAGCAGGATGGGGAGCCATTATCGTCGGTGTCCTGATCATTCTCGTCTTCACGGTCATTGACCGGTACATCGAGGTCTGGGCACGCAAGAACTACGGTCCCTACACGGCCCCGGCAAAGGAGGCAGCACCATGACCGCAGTAGCAGCAAAGCCGGCAGCAGGCTCGGCAATGAACCCCACCGCTATGGTGGTCGGTATCGTCATGCTCATCATCCTGCTCGGGATCGCCTACGTGGTCTCCCCCAGTCTCGGCCTCATGGCCCTGATCGGTGTGGTCATCGGCGGTGTCCTGATCGGATTCGGCGTCCACTTCGTGCCGGTCGGCGGTGCACCCGCCGCAATGGGCCAGGCACCCGGTATCGCAACCGGTGTTGCCATGCTCGCAGCCGGTGCCGGTCTCGCCGGTCTCTTCGGCGGCGCCTGGGCAGCCGCATCAAGCTCCACCGGTGCAGGATTTTTCCTCGCCATTATCACGGGCGGAGTCGGCGGCGGCATGATGATGGCCATCACCTGTATGATGGTCAACTTCGTGTACGTCTTTGGCATGGGTATCCCCGCGGCATCAGGTAAGGTATTAAAGGACCCGATCACCGGGGACTCCCAGCCTGAATACAAATCGCAGGGTACCGAAGGCCACGGTCTTCCGTTCGTCTCGTTTGTCGGCGGCGTTATCGGAGGTATTCTCGGTGGAGCTGGTGGAACGCTCATTTATATCGAGCTTCTCAACCTCTACCAGGCAACGCTCCCGAATGTCATGAACATCTCCGCAAGCCAGGCACTGCCGATCGCAGTCTCCGTAGCAGGAACCTTCGCCATCGGTATGTTCCTCGTGAATGCGGTGCTGACCGCCTACAACATCACCGGAACCATCGAGGGCCCGCACGACCCCAAGTTCAAGCGCTGGCCACGGTCGGTTGTTGCATCTGCGGTTGCATCGGCGCTCTGCGGTCTTGTTGCGATCCTTATCGTGGTGCTCTGAGGTGTTGAAATGACCGTAAAAGTTGAAGTAATCGAAGGAGGCGTCCCGCACAACAAGATCCTCATCGCAGGAGTGCTCTGCACGCTCGTGTGCCTGTACCTCTCCTATCTCAATGTGCTCACCAACACCGAGATGTTTTCGTTCTTCGGCGGCCTCGCCGCTGTTGCAGCCCTCATCTGGGGGAGCCACACGATCAAGGTACTGTGCAGCTACGGTATCGGTACCGGTGTCCCCTCGGCAGGTATGATTGCATTCGGTTCCGGTGTCATTGCGATGCTCCTTGCAACCAAGTTCGGCATTGCAGCACCCATCGTAGCACTCGTCCTTGCAGCCATCATCGGGCTCATCCTCGGGTATCTCGCAAACGAAGTCCTCAACATGAAGATCCCGGCCATGATCCAGGCTCTCACCGAGCTTGCGGTCGTCGGTGCACTCACGCTGATGGGCTTTGCCGTCCTTATCACCGGCAGCTTCACGTTTGCCGGCCTCACCACGGGAAGTATGACCCTGTTTGGCGCACTCTCCCTGCCCAGCTACCAGGTCTCGTTCATTGGTGGCGGTCTTACCGGAGTGGCATTCCTGCTCGGCGCAATCGCGATCCAGCACCCGTTCAACGCGTGCCTGGGACCCGGCTGGAAACAGGACAGGATGCTCATGCTGACCGCAGAGTGCGGTTTCCTCTCCATGATCGTGGCAGCCATCATGTCGTTTGCTCTCGTCAGCGCCGGATCAGCGATCATCTCGCTTATCATTGCACTCGTTGGCTGGCTCTACACCTACTGCGAGTACATCAGGCTCTCGAAGCGCGATGCCTTCGCGTGGCTTGACTCAAAGCCGATTCCTGAAGTGGAGGGACACTAACCATGGCATACGTTATTGTTCTCCCGGAATTCGGCCTCGTTGCCGACCCCGTTGTCGGTATCATCACGACCGCCGGCGAATCACTCTCCCCGGTCGTTGACAAGGTAGCAGTCCTCGAGGCATCGGCAGACGATCTCGTCAACATGCTCTCCGGCGAAGGAAACTATGTTGCATCCTTCCCGGGCCGCGAGAAGACCCTTGTTGTCGGTGGCAGCATCAATGCCTTCTGGTACGGGCTTGCCATCGGACTACTCCTTGCAGGAGTTATTGCATTCCAGCTGGTGAAGGTGGGCTGATATGGCAGACAAGAAATCCCCCGCAAGTGGATGGCCGCTCGTCAAGGGCGACTTCCACTCCGGAGATGCAAACAGCTGCGTCGCTGTTATCACCATGGGTTCCCACCTCGACGAGCAGGGTATCTGTGATGCAGGCGCAGCGATGTGCGGTTCCTGTAAGACCGAGAATCTCGGTCTTGAAAAGGTCATCGCCAATTACATCGCCAACCCCAACATCAGGTTCATGATCCTCTGTGGTACCGAAGTCAAGGGCCACCTCTCCGGCCAATCCATGGTCGCCCTCCACAAGGGTGGAGTCAAGGATGGCAGGATCGTCGGTGCTGAAGGTGCTATCCCCTTCATTGAGAACCTCAATGATGCGGCTATCAAGCGCTTCCAGGAGCAGATCACCGTCGTCAATATCATGGAATCCGAAGATCTTGCCGCTATCAAGGCCAAGATCAACGAACTCAAGGCAAAAGACCCCGGTGCATTCGCAGGCGACCCGATGGTCGTCGAAGTCAAGGAAGCGACTGGCGGCGCCGAGGAAACCGGAGGGGAAGTACGCCCGATCTCCGGTGAGATGGCGATCATCACCGCACGCATCAAGATCATCGAGAAGATGGTCACGAACATCGGGTACCGCGACAAGTTTGCCGCGGGTGTCTACGCAGGGAAGATTGAGGGGCTGATGATCGGCCTGATCGTCTCGTTTGCCCTGATCGGATTCATGTGGATGGGGTGATGTGAGATGGCAGAAGAAGCAAAAGCTGCAGGACCAGTCAGGATGGTTGCAATCGACAACATGGTCGAGAACATCCGCTACAAGTCACAGATTCTTGCACGAACCAACAAAATCGATTCGGCCAGTTCAACAAACGGCCTTGTCGCATTTGTCGCGGGACTGCTCATTGCTGTGATCCTGATAGTGGTGCCGGCATTACTGATCTGAGGTGAAGACAAATGGCAGATAAGAAATCACCCGCAAATGGATGGCCGCTCGTCAAGGGCGACTTCCACTCCGGAGATGCAAACAGCTGCGTCGCTGTTATCACCATGGGTTCCCACCTCGATGAACAGGGTATCTGTGATGCAGGCGCAGCGATGTGCGGTTCCTGTAAGACCGAGAATCTCGGTCTTGAAAAGGTCATCGCCAATTACATCGCCAACCCCAACATCAGGTTCATGATCCTCTGTGGTACCGAAGTCAAGGGCCACCTCTCCGGCCAGTCTATGGTCGCCCTCCACAAGAGTGGCGTCAAGGACGGCAGGATCGTCGGTGCTGAAGGCGCTATCCCCTTCATTGAGAACCTCAATGATGCGGCTATCAAGCGCTTCCAGGAACAGATCACCGTCGTCAATATCATGGAGACCGAGGACCTTGCCGCTATCAAGGCCAAGATCAACGAACTCAAGGCAAAAGACCCCGGCGCATTCGCAGGCGACCCCATCGTCGTTGAGGTCAAGGAAGCAGCCGGCGGCGCTGAAGTCGCAGCAGCAGGAGCCAACCCCCAGTTCCTCGAGATCGAGAAGAGACTCGACAAGATCGAGAAGAAACTCGAATTCGTAGATGCTGAAGTGGCACAGCGTGTTGGGAGAAAAATCGGACGCGATATCGGCATACTGTACGGCCTCGTCGCAGGCTTGATCGTATTTGTCATGCTGCTGTTTATGCTCCAGAAATTGATGGCATTGGTGTAATGGAGGTGTAATAACATGTTCAAGTTTGAGAAAGAACAGAGTGTCTGGGACTTCAACGGCACCAAGATTGGTGGACAGCCCGGCGAATACCCGACCGTATTGGGTGCTTCGATCTTCTACAACAAGCACGAGTGCGTGCTTGACGACAAGACAGGAAAGATCGACAAGGCAAAGGCAGAAGCACTCTGGAACCGCTGTCAGGTACTCTCTGACATGACCGGTATTCCGCATTTTATCCAGATCATCGCGGAATACGGGGAAGCATTCGAGAGCTACTTCAGCTGGTTCGACAGTATCGACAACAAGACTGCATTCCTGATGGACTCGTCGGTTCCGAAAGCGCTTGCCCATGCATGCAATTACGTAACCGAGGTCGGGCTTGCAAACCGTGCGATCTACAACTCCATCAACGGTTCAATCCTGCCCGAAAGCATCGAGGCCTTAAAGAACAGTGATGTCGACGCAGCCATCGTGCTCGCTTTCAACCCGGCAGACCCGTCAGTTGCGGGTCGCGAGAAAGTGCTCGTCGAAGGCGGTGTCGCAGGACAGACCAAGGGTATGCTCGAGATTGCAGAATACTGCGGTATCAAGCGCCCGATTCTGGACACTGCAGCAACCCCGCTCGGTCTTGGATCCGGTGGAGCCTACCGTGAGATCCTCGCCTGTAAAGCCATCCACGGGTACCCGACTGGTGGCGCATACCACAACATGACGGTCTCCTGGACCTGGCTCAAGCGCTGGAAAGGCACCAGCAAGACCCCCTCCGTCCTTGCAGAGGGCTACAAGGGTAAAGACGTCCTGCTCGAACAGATGGCCCACCACTACCTCGGCGGTATTGAGGGTATCAAGCAGGCTGCATGGTCCGCACCCGATATCGGCTGCAACATGATTGCAAGCACGCTCGGTGCAGACCTCATCATGTACGGACCTATCGAGAACGTCGAAGCAATGATCACCGCACAGGCCTACACGGACATCACTGTCCTTGAGGCAACCCGCCAGCTCGGCGTCGAGTGCAAATCGGAAAGCCACCCCATCTTTAAACTCATCTAAATTTTTTTTGGTTTCCCGTCGGCTGACGGGGAAAAAAGTACTTTTCCGGGAAAAATGCATTACCTGCCGGTTACGTGCCGGAGGCTCTCTTCGGCATCCGCAGTGCGCCCCAGACGGCGCAGCGCCTCGGCCCGGTGCTGCCAGACAAACGAGTTGATTGCATTGAAGCCGAGGGCCTGGTCAAAGATTGCCAGCGCTTCCCTGTTCCGCCCAAGACCCAGGAGCGCAATCCCTTTCGAGGTCATCACCCGGATATTGCTGGAGCCGGTTTCAAGGACGCGGTCAAAACAGGCAAGGGCATCCTCGTACCTGCCGAGCTCATTCAGGGAATATCCCTTGTTGGCCATGGCAAGCGAATTCTCCGGATCAAGAGCGAGAGCCTGTTCGAAACAGGTGATCGATTCTGCGTACCTGCCGATCTTGCGCAGGGTATACCCCTTCTCGTACCATGTGGTCAGCAGGTGAGGATTAATTTTGAGCGCACGGTCGTAGCAGGCAAGGGCGTCTTCGTGCCTGCCAAGGGAATAAAAAACGCCGCCTTTCTGTTCGAGCGCCGTGGTGTTCCCGGGGTTGGCCTCAAGGATTCTGTCATATTCAGCAAGGGATTCGTTATACCTCCCAACCCGGGCGAGGCGATGTGCTACCTCAAGCATTGCCGCAGTGTCCATACCGTATCATAGAGAACGTTCGCCCCATCGGTAATAAAATGGCCGGCCGGAAAGGATGCGCACTGAAGGAAAAGGACAATTTTACCGGCGAGATAGACGGCGGTGAAGCAGCCCGGTGCAGCCCAGTACTGCGATGATGGCCGTCAGTGGCTGCAGGGTTGCCTGCGTAGGAGTGCTCCTTGCAGCTGCGGTTGTTACGACGACTGATGGGACAGGTACGGTCGGTTGCCGGGCAGGAGTTACCGGGAGTGTCGGGGCCGGGATCTCCACAGATTGCACCGTGGTCTGGGGAGTACCCTGATCGTCAAGATGCAGCGCATAGGACGTAGTACTGCTGCCACCCTTGCGGGTACCGGGATCCTGCAAATACACCGAAAGCGTCTTGTACGTGTCGCTGCTGCCCAGATGCGAATAATCAACGGGTTCTGTGCTCACATAAACCGTATAGGTCCCGGGGTTGATCTCGTTCCAGATCCGCGATGTGTCCCAGTTAAACCACCACTGCTGGCTGCTGTCAAGGTCAACGATGGTGAACTGTCCCTGGTCGGCACGCTGGGTCACATCAGTGAGAGTCACGCCGTCTGCGGGAAGACCCGGGCCCGTCATAAACAGATACACCTGAGTGCCCCGGTAGGAGTACCCGTGCAGGTTGATGACATCCCCGAGATATCCGGTAACGTAAACATCGGCCGCACTGGCACCTGCCAGCAGCAGGCACGACGCCATACAGATGAGAAGAACGGTTCGGGAACCGTATGAGAAATGCGGATGCACCGGGGTCATTGCCGGATATAAATTGCCGGGGAGTATATTTTTTGCGGTGAGGGAAAAACCGGGGCCTGATGTTGTGGAGCGCGACAGAAAACGCCGGACGGATCAGTACAGGCGGTAGATAAAGTACCCGTCCAGATAATGCTCGGTCTGGTCGTAATCCGCCAGCAGGTTCTTACGGTTGCCGTAGGTGAGCATCCGCTTTTTCAGCGGCTCCATCCCGCAGGTATGGTGGATCAGTTTCTTGATCTCCTCGTTTGCCTGCCGGATCTCCTTTGTTTTGATCTTTCCGAGAAGATCGGGAGGGGTGGCATCGATATCAAAAAAAGCAAAAAGCGATTCCAGGCTGATCAGCCAGAGTTTCTCCTGCACGGCGTTTTCTGCTGCCCGCGTTGCCTCTGCATCGGCAAGCACGAGGTACGCTGCATCGTTACCGTGAAAAAACGCCCTGAACCCGTACAGGTGGCCGTTTGATATACGGAGCTCTGATGTATCCACGCCAAGGAAACGGGCGAGCACTTCGCGTTTCTGCTGCATCACCGGATCCTGGCTGTTGTGCATCTGACCCCTCATACCACGAGATCACGCGCGTAGTGTGTGCACATTCAGCATGGATGTATAAGATATTAAGCTACGCCGTTTACACTCCCGTCACACCAGAGGTACCGGGCTTAAAATAAGAGAGAGATTGACGGGGTTCTGCACGATTATCCGATATCGAGCGGTTCGAACCCCTGCTTAAACACCTTCCCAAACTGGACGTTAATCTTCGGGTCCTGTGCACAGACAGGACATTTATAGTCCTCGGGAAGATCATCGAACTTTGTCCCGGGTTTTATACCACGGTGAGGTTCCCCGCGTTTTTCATCGTATACATACCCGCAGATCGAACAGATGTACCGGGTGGGCGCCCACTCGTCAAAGCCCCATTTGCCGATCTTTCCCCGACCCTGGTACCCGCAGACCGGGCAGACGTAGTCTTCGGGAAGGTCCTCGAAGGGAGTTCCCGCAGGGTAGCCGTTGTGCGGTTCTCCGCGAAGCGGGGAGTAGACGTAGCCGCAGAGACGGCAGCGATACCGTTTCAGCTTGTAGGCCGGGACCTTTTTGGCCGGAGCTTTTTTTCCGGTCTTGACCCTGCCTGCCGGGGTCTTTTTTGCCATCGTACTCTTCTTTGCACCTGCAACAGATTTTGCCGGCATTGCCTTTTTTGGCCTGGCCGCTGTTTTGACCGGTTTTTTTGCCTGCGGTGCAGCTCTCTTTCCGGAAGATCCGGAAACGTTCTTTGTGGCTGGCATACGTACTCTCCGGACCGGGCGGTCCGGGCCATTTCCTGTCCGGCCCGGTACACATCCGCTCTTACGGATGATTGAGATTCCCGGCTATTATATATTATGAATGATGCAATCGTACGGGAGCTTTGGGGCCCGGAAATTCCCGTATCCCAATAGCAAAACCCCTGAATTTATCCGTAACTACCTCCCATGATCAGAAGTATTTGATATGACTGACTTTATCTCAGGAATTCTCTATGCATTTGCGGCGCTCTTTGTCATCCTCGATCCGATCCTGTCAGTCCCGATCTTTGCGGGGATGACCAAAGGGCAGTCTTCCAAGGAGATTCACAAGCAGGCGTTCATCGCGGTGGCTGTTGCCGGCGTGCTGATGTATATCTTCCTCATCTTCAACACTGCGATCTTCTCCATCCTCGGCCTGACGCTCTCCACCTTCCAGATCGCGGGGGGCATCCTCCTTTTCCTCCTGGGAATGGAGATGGCACTGGGTATTGACCTCTGCAAATCCAAAGACCATACCCCGACTGCGGCCGGTGTGGTGATCGGTACCCCGATCCTCTGCGGACCCGGTGCAATTACCACGGTGATGCTCCTCTCAAATGATTACGGTATTCTCATCCCCTTCATTGCCATCACCCTCTCGCTTGCGGCAACCTGGATCATCCTGTACTTCTCCTCTGCCATCCAGAACATTCTCGGGACCGTGATCACCGATATCATGGGGCGGGTGCTGGGGATGCTGGTCGCAGGAATCGCCGTCAAGATCATCTTCTCCGGAATTATCGGGACGCTGGGACTGCCCATCCACATCTGAACAGTCTCCTGAAAAGGTCTCTTTTTTAAAAACAGTACGAAGGGGAATGCAGGGTTACTGCTCATCGCACCGGATGAGCGCTGACAGGAAAAGACGCTGCGGGACCGGATATCATCGCCTGAGCGACCAGACTTCGATCATGTGATCCGGGTGGTACCGTAACTTTGCCTCGCGGAGGCCGGCAACCCCGAGATCGCTCTCCCGGTTGATGTACTCCACTTCGCGTGCAAGAACCGCTGCGGTCTCCTGGTTGATGGCCTTGTAGATTCCTTCGCAGTCCGGCAATCCCTTCTCGAAATGGACGAGCGCCGTATCTGCATTGAGGCGCTCGAACAGGGAGATGGCCGCAGCCTGCCCCTCGACCCGGATCATCATACCCCGGAGGGAAAGTTCGGTGAAGTGCTCGATCGCATAAAAGACGGCTTCCTTCTCGTGGGCGAGGACGAGGTCGTTCTCGCACCCCTTCCATTCGCACCACTTCACCAGGAACTCCATGGCCTCCCTCCGGTTGTCAGCGGTAATCGGCTCCACCGTGTGGGAGCAGTTCTTCCGGAACTTATTGAGCTGGCTGCGGATCTTGAGGTAGTTCTTTCCCGGCAGCTCCGCGAGATCGGCTGCCCTGTACACGTACTCGAAATGGTTCCGGTCCGGTACAAGAGTGAGAGTGGGATCGAGTTCCCGCATCCACTCTGCTGTTGCAGGATCAATGAGAACAATAGGGGTGGCCCCGGCAAACTCCCCGGCAAAACGGATCAGGTCTTTCATGAGCGCGGGATCGCGGGGACCGATGGGAGGGCGGAAACTGGTCACCCCGAAGAGCGTGCTCGCCAGGATCACGTTGCCGTTCACGTACGCATACCGGTACTGGGCGATCTGGTTCCAGCAGACCATGTTCGTGAACGTGTTGTCGCTGTGGCTCTGGGGGTACCGCGCGTAATGCTGCTCGAAAAATGCCCGATCTTCGAGAGTCACCGGCCGGAAGTCCTGTTGTGAGATCATCCGGGTGCACCCCGGTAGATCAGGGGGATATGGCCTTCCATCCGGGCAAACCCGAGCGGGTGGTAGAACGCCTCCGATCCGGGTTCGGCGATCAGGGCGATCCACGTGATCCCTGCCTCCCGGCACCGTGCGATCAGGCACGAGACCAGCGCGGTCCCGAGATCCCTTCCCCGGTATTCCGGAAGAACCACGAGGTCCTGGATATATGCATCCGAGACCCCGTCCGAGAGCACCCTGCCCATCCCGATGGCATGGCCGCTCCGGGTATCGATGGCAACCGCAAAGGCAAAACTCCCGCTGATGAGCCGGGGGATCTCGGCCGGATCGTATTCATCCTTCCACCAGCCGCCGGCCCGGTACAGTGCCACAACCTCTTCGGTACTCCATGAACGGACACAGGAGACCCGGATATCTTCGGCGGTCATCGCAGGTACCTTCTCGTATGAAAAGAGATTGCTCGAAAAGTGGTTAAGTATTGTGCCGCCCGCTGCCGTTTGCGGGCTGCCATACGTGGTGTTCATGCACACGGTACTATGGTGCCTTTAACTGGGCCACAGCCGTATCGACAATCGCCCCGAGCTCATTGATCCCCCAGTGTTCCGAGTTGAGGATCAGGTGGTAGATGGAGAGGTCGTTGATGTCGATATCATAGTACTGCCGGTACCGCACCGCCTCACAGTGCTCACGTTCGAGAGTGATTGCCTGTGCAGTCTCCACATCGGCGATCTGGTCGCGGAAGACGATCCGATCCAGCCGGCAGGATATCGGGGCAAAGAGCCAGATCTTGAGATCCGCCTTCTCCACCATCCAGCCAGAGAGCCGGCCTTCGACAATGATGTTGTCTTTTTCCTCGGCGATCTCTTTTTGCCGGGCATCGATCATCTTGTCATACGCCGGATCTTTCTCGGCAAGCCGGCCGAACTCTGCGAGTTCCATGTGGTGCTCTTTTGCACACTGCCGGAAGACCTCGCCGGCCGAGATCATGGTAAAGCCGTGGCGTTCAGAAAGATACCGTGAGAGCGAGGTGGTCCCGCTGCCGGGAAGCCCGCTCACGGTGATCCGCATCAGATTCCCCCGATGTTGAGAGCCTTTCTTATCACCTGGCTGATCGTGATAGAACAGATCATATACCACACCATCCATGCGGGAATGACCCAGATCAGGGGTGAAGTAAGGTTCAGGGTCCCGAAATACGGGAGAGTGATCGAGTTGTTGATCTCACTCAGGCGATAGAGAAGCCAGAAAAAGATGGGAACTGTAAGGACGAGGATATACCCCATCGGTTTGAACTGCTGCTGGGAGAGTTCGAGCTGCTCCTTCATCATGCGGTCTTTTTTGACATCCAGTTTCTTGATCCGCTTCTCGTCCTGGGAGAGCATGGCCTCGCGGTACTCTTTCTGGAAATCCTTCATCCGGTCCTGAACTTCCGTCATCCGCTCATAATCGATCGTGTATTTCTGGATGATAGAAGAGTACAGGCCGGTTAGGGCCGAGAGGATCACGATCAGGATAAAAAACGGGATCCCGAACTCGGTGACCAGCGGGGCAAATACCCCGTCGATGCCCCGTCCGACATCCGTGCGCAGCCACGGGACCGTGTAGGTCCACATCATGACAAACATGAAGAGTAGCGCAACGTACAGCCCGTACTTTTCCCAGAATTTTCCAAAGTCCATGAAAACCTCCGGACAGGAATTACCTCAGGACATCCGCCATATCCGTGGCGGCCAGGTCCAGCAGGTGATCAGCGTTGGTAATAATCCGGATGGTGCAGCCGGTCATCATGGCATAGGCTGCGGCGATAGACCGGTTGAACTGCTGGTGCTCGGCAATCGAGCGCGCACCTTCCCGGTCCCGGTTTCTCGTCTCGTCGGTCAGGCGCCGCATGAGGATCTGGTCATTATCCGTTTCAACAAGGATGATCACGTCGGGCATGATCTCGCGGAGCACCCATTCAGGAAGTCCCGCAAGGTAGCCTTTGGGGGTCTTGACCGAAGCGTGCGTGTCAATCATCACATTACCCTCGATCCGGGCGATTGCCTGTGCAGCATGCTGCTGAAGCCGTTTCTGGTCGGCCCGGTCAAGAGTACGCATCTGGTCGCGGTTCTCCACGAGCCCCTCGGTCTTGGCCACTTCAAACATGAAAGAACCAAAATTGATGGGCTGGTATTCCACCCCTTCACTCTTGAGCTTGGCTAACGCCTCGTTGATGACCGTGGTCTTGCCGACCCCGGGCACACCCGTGATAATGACCTTTTTCCCTGCCATTCCTCTTCCCTTCAATCAATCATTCTTTGCCAAAGAACGTCCGCATGAACGGATACATCTCCATGATCTGCTGGCTTGCAATCTCCTCGTACAACCGGTACGTGATACTCACGGTCAGGAGCAAACCTGTACCGCTCACCGCCCCGATGACACCGAAGAGGTTTGCCACCACACTCAGGATACCGATGAACACCCCGCCGATGATGGTGACACGGGGGATGTACCGGTCGAGATATTTCTCCAGCACCTGCGGATTTCTCCGGTAGCCGGGGATCGACATGCCGGACATCTGGATCTGGCGTGCCACGTCCTTTGAATCAAGACCAGCGGTCTTGATCCAGAAGAGTGCGAAGATTGCACCGCCGACCACCATGAACGTAATATCAATGCCCATCCTGAGGAGAACCTCCCAGGGAGCGTGCCCGAGGTCGGTTGCCCACCACATCCAGTCTGTGGGGCCGTTGATGGGCGCAAGGAAGTACATCAGACCGTTCTGGGGAGTCTGCCCGGTGAATTTGCCCAGGATCGTGATGCCGACGTTCGAGAGGAACATCCCTACCATCTGGATATTGGCCTGAAGCACCCGCACCAGAATCATCGGAAGGACACTGGCATAGATCAGTTTGACCGGGAACCGGGCCCGCGCACCCCTTACCTGGGCGTGGGCAAGAGGGATCTCGATGCGGGTCGATTCCACGTAGACGATGATGAGGAAGATGATGATGGTCGTCGCAAAGGCGAGCAGGTTGGTCCCGAAGTACTGGATGAAATTCGCACCGTCAAGCACGACCGCAAACAGGCGCGGGAAGAACCCGATCGGGTAGGGATCGCTGACCGCCGTCCAGTTGATAAACCCGTTGACGAGGGCCTGGGAGATACCGGCAATAATGAAGAGTCCGACACCGGAACCGATACCCCACTTGGTAACCACTTCATCCATGAGAAATATCAGCACACCGCCGATACAGATCTGAACAAAGATTAAGAGTGAGACCGCAAAGAGGTTGCCGCCGAAGAACTGTGCTGCGACGGCGGGATCGGGCTGCATGAAGCCGCCGATGATGTTGGGGGCCGCCTCAATCACGATCATGACGATGATGAGGATCTTCTGGAGCCCCATGTACATGACCTGTCCACGGGCCTCGCTGGTGTCGATATGCAGGATATCGGCACCTTTCAGGAGCTGGAGGACGATGGAGGCCGTGACAATGGGCCCGATACCGAGGTGAACGATTGATCCGTACGCCCCGCCGAGCAGGGCCCGGTAATAATTGAATACATCCTGTCCACCGGAACTCAGGCCGAATACCGGGATATTCGTGAGCGCAAAATACAGAATTAAAATTCCCAGTGTCCACAACAGCTTGTTTTTGAAGTGGACATGCCCCTCCGGGCTCTTGACTGCGGGCATCGCAGCAAGAAGGGGTTCCATTCGATCCAGCAGGTCTCCCATTATTTCACCAAAAAATCAGGTGGATCAGACGACCTGCGCCTTTCCACCAGTCTTCTCGATCTTTGCCTTGGCCTGTTCAGAGAACGCCGCTGCGGAGATGTTGAGTTTCCGGGTGACCTGACCGCTGCCCAGCACCTTCTCGATACCGAGATCGGCGGCGTTGAGGGTTACCGCATCCCCTTCCTGCTTGGCGATTCCCTGGGCAAGAAGCGAGGGGACAATCTGATCGATGATTCCGACATCCATCGTGGAAACGGTGACGGCAGGGTTGTGGAAGAACCCGTTCTTACCAAAGACCGGCCCTCCCATCTCCATGTACCACTTGACAAAGTGGTGGGCGTTGATGCCTGCACGGCCCCTTCCGCCACGGTTGCCTGCACCCCGTCGGTTCTTGTGGGTACCGCCGCCGCATGTCCGCGATCCGCGGTATTTTGAACGTTTGTTGGTTGGCATCTCTTCACCTCATCTTGTAGAGGAGAGTATTGATCTCCTGACCATAATAGCCAAGCGCTCCACCCTGTACGAATGTACGCTTGGTGGTTTTGTAACCTTTGCGGGGCGGGTGAAGCCGGAGGACCGGCTTGAGACCCGGGATGTCGCGGAGTTTTGATTCGCCCTTCGCCAGTGCCTGCGCGAACTCGATGATGCTCGCATAGGTCGAGTTGGATTTGATGTAGTCGTCTGTCAGGGGCCCATCGCCGATAACACGGCCACGGGTGGCAAGCAGGGTCTCGAGAGTTGCTGCGTCCACTTCGCCATAGGCGACATAATCCTTGACCTTGCGGATCATCCCGAGGTTCTCGGGAGTGTCCGGTACGAGCACGCAGTGGTTGATGTGGTGGAGACGGAGCATCTTTAAGGTGTCCTTGATGTCCTTGCGGGTGTTGACCACGCCGCGGACCTGTACGACTGCGTACATTTACTCCGACCCTCCTGTCCGGATCATGTTCGTTTCCTTTAACGCGTTGAACGTTGCCTTGGCGAAGTTGATCGTTGTACGGGTCTGTCCGCGCGCAAACGTCCATGCATCCTTAATCCCGGCGAGCTCCAGCACTTTCTTGCTGATATCACCGGTAACAAGGCCGATACCCTGTGGTGCGGGCTTGAGGGTGACCCGGACGCTGCCTGCGGTCCCTTCCACCTGCATCGGGATCGAGTGCATGACGTCGCACCCGCATTCCCAGCTGCCGCACCCGCGGCGCACCTTGACCAGGTTCATCTTTGCCTTGGTGATCGCCTTCTTGATTGCGTCACCGACCTGAACGTCCTTTCCCTGACCAAAGCCGATGTACCCGTTCCGGTTGCCGACGATCACAACGGCACGGAACTGGACACGGCGGCCCGAGTCGGTCATTCTCTGCATCATGGCGATATCAAGAACCTCGTCTTCAAGGTCCGGGAGGAACATATCCACGATCTCGGGTTCCTTGATCGGCCGGCCGCTCTCGAGGACCTGATCAATGCTCTTGATCTCCCCGGAGGCGACCTGCTTGCCAAGACCGGTGACCGGGCGCCATTCTGCCTTTTCGTATGCCATTTACACCAGCTCCTTCTTTATGGCGGCTGCCACCTGCTCGACATTCTTGACGATATCGCCGGCCTTCTTGTTGTAGGCTGCGATGTGCTCTCCCTTGAGCCTGTCCTCGGAGGGGATGATACTCTCGCCGTGGGGGATCTCAAGGCCTGCATCCACTGCGCCCTTGAGCGCAGCAAAGACCCGCGCTCCCGGGGTAGCCCGGTTGAGTCCGATATCGAGAATGGCGCGGTCCTGCCCTGCCTTCTTTGCCTTTGCGGCAAAGAGCATACCGGTCAGGTATGCTGCAGGTGTGTTTGCAGTTGCCCCGGTGTATCCGTACTTTTCGAGCTCGGCTGAGTTGGCCGATACCAGCGTCTTGTCCCCATCCATCTCGGCGTTGACCAGTTGGACGATAATATGCCGGTTCGTCCTGCGTACGACCATGCGGGGTGCGTCGGCAACAACGAGCTTGGTTCTCTGGTAATAATCGGTTCTGCCTTCTCTCCGCCTGCGGAAAGCGACTAAATACCGTGGTCCTGTCGCCATGTTACTTCAGCCTCCCGGCAATGATCTCCATCTGTGCTTTCATGTGTGCGACACTCCGGAACTGTCCGCCGGCTGCCTTCCGGTAGAGAACCCGGTACAGGTGCCGATCGACGGTACCTTCGTCACGGAGCGCTACAAGCGCCTTCCTGATGGCACGGATCTTCTGGATCCACGAGCGCTTGCTCGGGGTCCTAGCACCCTGCGCGCCTTTCCGTTTCCCGGCTCCCTTGCGGTGGCCGTATGCCCGCTGTGCGGTGCGCACGCGTGCCCGGCCGCGGCTCACGCCTTTCTTCTGGTGCGCCTTGATGGCACCATCGGTGATGAGCCCGCGCAGGTCTTCACGGGAGATGGCGTTCTGGATATCAGAGATGCGCTCGGGATCGAACCAGACGCGGTTGACACCGCACTTTAAGATCGATGCAGCGATGCGTTTCTGGCTGGCGACATCACTCATTCTTCTTCACCCCTGATGCTGCCTTCTTCTTGGGTACGGCTTTCTCTGCCGCGGATTTCTTTGCGACCGGCTTCTTCTCGGCCGGTTTTTCCGCGGATTTCCTGGCAGGTGCTTTTGCCGCTTCCTTTGCCTTGGGCTTCGCAGCCTTCTCTTCCTTTTTTTCAGTTTCCTTTACTGCAGGCTTGGACTTGGGGGCTGCGGCCTTTGCCGGCTTCTTCTCCGCAGCGCCTTTCTTCTTGGCAGGTTCCGCCTTCCCAGCGCTCTTCTTTGCAGGAGGGGCCTCTTTCTTTGCCTCTTTTGTGTCCTTCTTTGCCTTTGCCGCATCCTTTGCCGGTGCGGCCGGCTTCTCTTCTGCAACGCGTTCCTTGATTACGCGCGAATTGAGGATCTTGAGACCTGACGCGGCGGCCTTCTCCTGGAGGACCTTGCGCTTGCGTGCCCCGACGCCGGCTGATATCCGGATCGCCTGGGTCTTCGCGTCGAGGTTTTCGAGATCCTTTTCCGTAAAGACCAGCACTTCAAAGAACCCGCTGGGGTGCATGCCGCGCACCGCAACGGGGCTGCCAAAGCCGGGCTTGGGGAGGTTACCCTTTGCCTTCTTCTGCTCCCGCTGTTTGTTGTGCTGTCCGCGGGGCTTTCTCCATGAATCGGAGAGCTGTCTCTTCTTGCCAAACCCGTCGCGCTTGAAGACGGCACCCTTCTCTGTGCGCACACGGATCAGTCGCTTGGTTTCAGTAGTCATTGTTGTGTTCAGCCCCTCTGTACCATATATATGCCGTCCTGGAAGACCCGCGGGTCCCGGTTACGGATATGGGTTGCGTGTTCGATATTTGCCGCGGTATTTCCTACCAGTTCGCGGTCAATGCCGGTCAGCACGACCTCGTCATTTGCCACCTTGGCAATAACACCCTGGGCAATGTCAGCATACCGGGCCTTCTTCTCGCCCAGAAAATTGGCGATCTCAAGCCTCTGGCCCTGCAGCTTGAGCTGGATAGGGAAGTGGCTGTACACCACTTTCATGCGGTATTCGAATCCTTCCGTCACGCCCCTGCACATGTTCTTTGCGTGTGCCTCGAACGTCCCGACCATCGCGGTAATTTCCTTGCGGTTGGACTCGGTAGCGATCGTGATCTCCTTGCCGTCACAGGTCACGCTGACCTGCGGGAACCGGACGCTGCGGACCAGCTGGCCTTTAGGCCCGGTCACGGTAAGCTGGGATTCCTCAAGCTTGATCTTGACGCCATCGGGGATCTTGACTTTCCTTACACTTGCCATGATGCCGCACCCCTAATAGACGTACCCCAGCAGTTCTCCGCCGATACCTTCCCTGCGTGCCTGTGTGTGTGACATGACACCGCGCGAGGTGGAAAGGATCATGAGCCCGAAGTTTTTGCCGGGCAGGTACTGCTTTTCCCAGTATTCCATCTCATCCAGCTGGACCGAGTAACGCGGGCAGATCGCGCCGCATTTGTTGATCTTGCCGGTAAGGTGAACCTTGAGCTGGCCGCCACGGCCATCCTCAATAAACTCAAAACCGGCGATATAGCCGGCGTCCTGCATGATGCGCAGCATTGCGCCGAGGAGCTTGCTTGCGGGTTCGATGGTAACTTCGGCCTTGCCGGTGTCACCTGCGTTCTTTAACGCGCTCATCCCGTCTGCAATGGTATTTAATCGTGTCATGGTGCAGTCACTCCTCAGTTCATCTTCTTGAAGCCCATTTTCTGTGCCCACTCACGGAAGCACTGCCGGCAGAACATGATGTGGTACCGGCGCACAAGCCCCTGCTTGCGCCCGCACATCTTGCACTCGTTTGCACCGCGACCGTAGATCTTCTTCCTTTCGCCACCCATTTAGCGCACCTCCACTGCAAACTCTTTCTTGAGGAAGGCAATCGCATCCTCCTTTTTCACGCGCTGCTTCTCGGGAAGTTTCTTCTGCTGCATCCTCCGGCGGGTGATCCGGATGCCGTTCCTCTCGAGTACGACGTTGACGTCCATCCCGAAGATCCCGATCTGCGGATCATAGGACATGCCGGGGAAGTCCGTGTGCTCTTCGATACCAAACGAGAAATTCCCGCTCTTGTCAAACTGGCTCTCAAAGACCGTCTTGTTGACGATGGTCAACGCGGTCTTCATAAAGTCCTCGGCCGGTTTGCCGCGGAGCGTGACCTTGCACCCGATCGGAGCACCCTTCCTGATGGAGAACGCCGGCTGCGTCATCTTTGCAACGCTGCGGATGGGGGTCTGCTTGGTGATCGTCTTCATAATATTCTCGGCTTTGACGAGCTTTTCTCCGCTCTCGCCAACGCCCATGTGGACCACAACCTTGTCGATGTGGACATCACGCATGGCAGTCACTGCTCAAGCCCCCAGCTGGCTTTTGAAACGGATTCTTTTCCGATCATGTAGACATACGGCGTGATGGTGTCGAACCGTTCCTTTGATGTCTCATCCTCAAGGATAACCTTGTTGGGGACACTGCCCGGCGTCTTGATGATCTCGAGGATGCGTGCCACCTTGCCGGAGTGCCGGCCACCGATGATCGTGGCCATATTGCCGGCAGCGAACGGGTAGTGTTCAAGAATCTTGAACCGGTCCTCGGGTTGGAGGGAGATCACGACGGAGTCGTTGGACTTGAAGGTGTTGTCGGCGATGATGTTGGCACCGTGCCTGAGATTTAACTGGACTTTCCCCTCGGTAACAACCGTTTTATTCTCAATCTTGCAGAGACGCTTCTGGGCTGACACTGCATCGATCTCGACGGTCTTGTGCCGCCCGTTGGCATCCCGGACAATCCGGTAGTATTTTCCAACCCGGGGGAGTGCGACAACATCAAAGATCCCGATACCCATCTTGGGGTCGCTTACGGGCCTGCCGTTGACAACGACATCCTTCTGCTTGAGGATCTGCTTGACCTCCTTCATGGTGCGGGCAAGACCCTGCTGGTCCCTGAGCCAGACCGCTACCGGCATGGCATTTGCATTGTGCGGGCCCGGCGCCGTCTTTGCAACAAACTTCGTGGTCTTTTTCGTGATATGCCACGAGTCCGGCGCATTGAGCCTCTTTAAATGATCAGACATTACTCCTTACCCCCGAGTTTTTCGACGCGGCGCTTGTCGTCGAGCTTGAGCTTGGTGATCTCCACCTTTGAAGCGTCGATTGGGCGCGGAACTTCGGTGCCGTCAACCTTGGTGGACGAGACGCCATGGACGATGAGTTTCAGGTTCCGGGTATCGATCCCGTCAACAAGTCCCTCCTCGCCGACATGATCCCCGCGGGTAACCTTGACTGTGTCGCCCTTGATGACCCGTGCCGTCTTCTTTGCATAGGACTCACGGAGCGTCGCCGAGAGCGGTGCATTGAGGAATTTTGACCTCATGTGAGAGGGTGCATTATACCGTGCCTTTCTCTGCTTGCGCGGTTGTGAACTTTCAATTCTGACCATGCATCCTCACCTCACACGATAATGGTCGCCATTGAGCCGAGCTTCGGGTACCGCTCTGCCACTTCACGGGCGACCGGTCCTTTGATCTCGGTCCCTTTCGGTTCGTTCTTTTCATCGACGACTACGACTGCATTGTCATCGAAGGAGACGCGGATGCCGTTGGGGCGGCGCATCTCTTTCTTCTGGCGGATAACGACAGCCCGGACCAGTTTCTTTCTCATGTCGGGCGTGCCTTTCTTCACGGTCACCGTCGCGATATCGCCAAGGCCCATCTTGGGCTGGCGCCGGCGGACTCCGTGGTAGCCGAAGACCGAGACAATCTGGACGACCCGTGCGCCGGTATTGTCAGCGCAGGTCAGCTTGGTACCGGTCGCAAGCGCCCTTGGCGTCTTGGACTGCTTTGCCTTCATGGCTGCTGCACCTCGACAACGACGTACGTCGTGCTCTTCGATAACGGTCTGCACTCAGCGATTTTCACAAGATCCCCCACCTTTGCCTGGATGCAGGGCGGGTTGTGGGCGTGAATTTTCGAGATGCGCTTCTCGTACCGGTTATACTTCCGGACGTAGTGCAGGTAATCCCGTGCAACTACGACCGTTCCCATCATCTTGTCGCTCACGACCTTACCGGTGATCACCTGGCCGCGCACCGGTAAAGTGCCGTGGAACGGACAATTAACGTCCTTGCACTCCTGCTTGGGGGGCTGGACGTTCAATCCAATGTTTTGTGCCATTATGGTATCCTCTTATGTCTTACGCTCGCCTGAGCCTCTTTTCCGGAGCCAGTATCAGTGCGGAACCATGTATCTCAACAAGGGTGTTGTCAGGGAGGCAGAGCCGGAAGATTGACCCCGCTTTGGGGATCCTCTTTATGCCGGCCTGCGTCCTGATTGCAACGAGATTCCTTGTCTCATCGATGATGTGTCCGTTTACCCCTTGGTGGAAGGGGTTTGTGGCTCCGGCTACCAGAACGTCAAGGCCGATCAGTTCGTGCCTTGTCACGTTCTGGCAGGAGATCATACGCGGCTCCTGCGGTTCTTCTCAGTCATCAGGCGTGCAATAGTGCGACGGAGCTCCCGGATGTGGCCGGGGTTCTCGGTTGCACCGCCGGCACTGACCTTGCCGTAGTGCTGGACCAGCTCCATCCGGAGTTTTCCCATCTGTTCCTGCAGTTCGACATCAGTGAGCTGGCTGACATCGTGTGCACGTAAGATTGCCATGTCTCACACCTCTTCATCCGTGGTTTCGTCAGGAAGGGCCGGCTCTTCGCTGTCGACGTCAGGGATTGCAGTGACGGTAGCCTTCGGGGCCGGCTGTTTCTTGACCTGTTCGATAACGGCAAAGTGGTCGGGCATCTTTGCGTCTGCGGGCACAATCTTGACCTGCACACCGATAACGCCAAGCTTCTTGATGGCGATCGCGTAACCCTTCTCGACGATGGTATTGCTTGGTTCGCCACAGTGCTTGATGTACCCTTCGGTGAACTTCTGGGTACGGGCACGGGCACCGGTCAGCTTGCCGGCGATGACGACCTCGCAGCCCAGTGCACCGGAGTCCATGACCCGGCGCAGGATGCTGGAGCCTGCCTTCCGGAAGTACCAGCCGCGCTCGAGTGCATTTGCCAGTCTCTCGGCCATGATCTGGGCGTTGAAGCTGGGGTTCTGGACCTGCTGGACCTCGATCTGCGGCGACTCGACGCTGTATTTCTGGGCGAGATCCTGGGTCAGCTGGTGGACCAGCTTGCCGCCCTTGCCGATCACGATCCCCGGTTTCTCCGCAAAGATGGTGACCTGTGTCCCCAGGGGGGTGCGGGCAATATCCATGCCGCCGAACCCTGCCCGCTTGAGCTCCTTGGTCAGGTATTTTTCGACCCGGGCCTTGCGGACCCCTTCAGAGATAAATTTCCTTTCAACGGCCATGTTATGCCACTTCCCTGACCACAATCTCAATGTTCACGGTCTCGCGGACCTTGGGAGATGCACGGCCCATAGCCCGCGGGAAATATGCCTTCTGGGCACGTCCGCGGTTGGCAGTGACATGGATGATCTCCAGGTTTTCAGTGTCAAGGCCGGAGTATTCCGCGTTCTTCTTGACCGATTCGAGGATCCTGATGTAGGCCTTTGAGGCCTTGACCGGGTAGCGCCCGGCATCCCAGTTGCCGGGGAGGCCACGCTTGTGGGCAACGTTCCGGTTGAAGTGCCGGAACGGGATCGCCTTCTTGAGCGCAACGACATCAGCAAGGTAAGCAAGCGCATCATCGACGCGCTGGTGCCGGATGAAATCCGCGATCTCGATCGAGTGCTTGGGAGAGACGGAAAGCTCGTTTGCCTTGCCTCTGGCGAGGTTGTCGCCTTCAATTTTTGTAGAATATGCAATGCGTGCCATTTCCATCACTTCAGTGGTACGTATTTGCTGCCCCTCGTTGCACCGATACCGGCGGAACCGTGGGTGACCCTCTTTCTCGTGAGTGCAAATTCGCCGAGATAGTGGAAGACCGACTCGGGCTGGAATTCAACTTTCATGAACTCCTTACCATTGTAGATCTCGATGCTCTTTCCAATCATCTCGGGCATAACGATCATTTCACGCAGGTGGGTCCGGATCTTCTCGTCCCCTCCCCGGATCTTTGCAAGCAGTGTCTCTTCGCCGCGGTTGAGCCCGCGGTTGAATTTGCGGCGTGCACGGGCTGGCATCAGCGGAATGAGTTCGCTTATGCCCATCGCCTTGAGCTCGTCGATCTTGTACCCGCGATAGGTGAACTCCTCACGCCGTCTGGGCATTCTCTTCTGGGTCTTTTTTGGTGCTGCCATACCATTCACTTCCTGCTTCTACCTGTCTGGCGTGCTGCCACATGTCCGACTGTACGACCCGGAGAAGTACCCCGGGCAATGGTCTTGGGGCGTCCTGGGTGCTGGTGTCCACCGCCACCGAACGGGTGGTCGATGACGTTCATCGCGACACCACGGACACGCGGCCAGTTGGATGCAGTGTTTCTCATCTTGTGGGATTTGTTGCCGGCCTTGACAAACGGCTTCTCCACGCGCCCGCCACCGGCGACAATGCCAATGGTGGCACGGCAGCGTGCATTGAACCACTTGGTCTTGCCGCTGGGCATCCTGACGCCGACGCGTTCGCCAATCTTGTCAACGACGACGGCCTGGACCCCGGTTGAGCGGACAAACTTGCCGCCATCATTGGGGCGTGATTCGATGTTGCAGATGTAGGAACCGGTCGGGATACTCTGGAGCGGGAGCGTGTTCCCGTTCTTGACCTCGACATCCGTTCCCCAGGCAACGGTCTCGCCGATGCCGATACCTTCAGTCACGAGCATGTAGACCTTGGATCCGTCCTCAAGCTGCACAAGGGCAATCGGGGCGTTTCTCGCCGGGTCGTGTTCGATATCGATGATCGCACCGGTGATCTTCTTCGTGCCGTCACCGACATGCTTCAACGCAGCCTTGTACCGGTGGGATGGGGCGCGATAGGTCGGGCCTCCTCTGCCACGGTTCTGTGTAGTAATTCGATGTCCCATGTTCCCCACCTTACATAATGCCCAGCCGGCTCAGGATCTCCTCAGCGGCTTTGTCGTTCTCGAAGCTTACCACGGCTTTCTTCTCACCGTGCATGGTCATGATCGTGCGGACGCTCTTTACCTTCTGGTCAAACGCCTTCTCGATCTCCCGCTTGATGTCATGCTTGGTCGCTTTCTGGTCGACAATGAACTGGAGTTTGCTCTCGTTTTCCAGAAGCACCATGGCCTTTTCTGTGACAAACGGGTGTTTTAAGGTAGACATTTACCTTCCCTCCAGTCGTATGACGGCACTTTCGGTCCAGACGGTCAGGCGGCCTGCCTGCATGCCCGGAGCGAGGTGCTCGACGTTGAGCTGGTCAACAGTCACGACATCCACACCGGCAAGGTTGCGGGCGGCGCGAAGCTCGGGGCCCGAGGTAACAATGAGCAGGCTCTTTCTCTGCTTGTACCTGCGGCCGCGAAGCTTGCCCCTGCCTGCGCGGACCTTGCGGCTGTCCTTTGCACGCTCAACATCGCTGTATACACCGATGTTGGTCAGTGCGGAGATGACTTCCTGTGTCTTTCCGAGGGTCTCGAACTTATCTTCGAAGATCAGCGGAACTTTTCCATCAAAGGTGTGTCCCCTGCCGCTGATGAGATCGGCACGGATGCTTGCAGCAACCGCGGACCGGAATGCCTTTTGCTTCTCCTTTGCATTGATCTCCTTTATCAGTACCTTTGCAGTGACCGGCGGGTGTGCCTCACGCCCGCCTTTTGCCTGCGGGACCTTGGCGGCACGGGAACCGTTCTTGAGACGGGGTACATGCGATGCGCCCCGGCCGCTTCCCCAGCCGACTGCGGATGAACAGATACCGGCATACGGGTATGCACCGTGCGGCTGACGCCGGGTGCTCTGGAGTGCCATCACGGCCTTCTTGATCAGATCAGGGCGGTACTCTTCGGAGAACATGGCCGGGAGTTCGATATCCTTTGCCACGCCGCCTTCAATTGTTTTAACCTGCGCTTTCATCTCTGATCACCCCTGCTTGCTCTGGACGCTCACAAACTGGATCGCGGGCGCCCGTACAACGTGTTCACCCTGGCGGATTGCCGGGCGGATACGGATAAGTCGCTTTGCCGGGCCCGGAATAGAACCCTTGATAACAACGTATGCATTCCGGAGCACACCGTAATTGAGGAATCCCCCTGCGGGTGTGATCTCGGCACCGTTCTCACCGATCTTTAAAATGCGCTTGTTGAACTCGGTGCGCTGCTGGTACCCCATCTGGCCGCTCTGCGGAACCTGCCACCGCACGTGGTGGGGGTTCCAGGGTCCGAGTGTACCAACATGACGCTCTTTCCCACCGACAGAGTGTTTCCTCTTTCGGAGAGATACCCCCCAGCGCTTGGCCGGGCCCTGCGTGCCTTTACCGATGGTGATTGCCGTGATATCGGCGTACGCACCGGACTCAAGCACATTGGTGAGCTGGATCTCTTTTCCGAGCACTCCAAGGGCAAATTCGTACTGTTTCGCGCAGTCTCCGCCGGCGATCTTAATCTCCATAAGGTCGGGCACCTTCTTTGGCACACCGGTTATGGCAGCAGGCTGGGTGTACGCGACTGCGTAGATCTCTGCCACCAGATTTGCGGCAAGGGCATCAGCAAATTTCTTTTTTGCTTCTGCACTGTCGTAGTTCTTGGGCTCGGTCACCCTGCGGTAGAGCTGGCTGTCCAGCGATTCTGCCCAGATCTCCGTAAACGCATGTTTGCCGTAGGTATCCTGCGAGTATGCCCGGATGGCGGCAACTTTCATGGTCGGGATCTCGATGATCGTCACCGGCACCATGATCTCCTTGCCCTCGGTCGGGCTGTCCTTGTGGTCATCGACCATGAGGACATGGGTCATGCCTACTTTATAGCCGGCAAAGCCAAGCAGCGCGGGTGCGCCGTTGCGCTCGGGCCATGACTTGTATTTAGGGATGGGGCTCTGTGCACGTTTCCGTGGGCTGAACGCCAGTGAGCCTCGACGTGGTCTGTTTATCTTTGGCATGTGTCAATCATTCCTTTGCATTCGTGTTTTGATCTTTTTGACACGAACTAGAGAGATGAATCCGAGACTGAAGTGTTCTCACTTGCCTGTCCGGTAAGCCAACACGCGATCCGGTTCTTTTTTTAGGACAGTTCACCCGCATGGTCGCGGATGCGATTGCCCTTCCGATGAACCGGCTTGCCTGGAGCCCGAAAATGCGCGAATCCCTTGATTCCGCTTTCTCCGGGAAGCTCCAATATTTTTTCTCGCGAAAGAAGACCCTGACATTGACGTATCCCCTGATCTTGCAGGAGAACAGGCTCGTTTTGTGGAAACGTCCACCTGTACGTCACGGTCAGATCCAACTCTGTCAGCCCGTTGTGACGGATCACAACTCCTTCTCGGGATCCTCCCCACAGGGGGGAGGTCACCAATCGGGAAAACCCCACGGCAGTACCGTTCCCGGTGTCTTTGCGGGTCCGGTTCCGCCGGTACCGGCCACTCATTACAGAGTGGCGCAGCAGGGATCACCCCATATCGGCTTCCTTAAATATTGACTAAAAGGGCATATATATCTATGCCAGCATTCCGGAGATACATTTGTTCCGGAACCGCCGGCAGCTCAAGGTGCACAGGCAGGGATTGGGCACCCTTTGCTTATCCGAAATAGATCTCTCCCTCATCCGTGATATAGATCTGCACATCCTCGCAGATGCACCGGGCCTTGTAGGCCTGGGGACGTGCCTCCCGAAGCCGGTTGATGAGCGAGATCGTATCGTATTTTACCTTGATCTTGGCCTTCTCGGCCTCGGCAAAGATCATACCGGGGACCTCAAACAGGTCGGTACCTGACGGGATGGTGCAGAGGTGTGTGGCATCAAGGGTATACAAAAATTCAAGCGTCTCTTTAGCCCGCCGGATATTTTCCATTGCAGACTTCTCAATCGTACAGACATTTGCCTTTGAGGTATGGATGATGTCTGCGATCTGCTGCTGGGTCATCCCCTGTTTCCGGTACCGGAGAACTTCCATCTGCCTGTCGGTGAGAAGACCATCTTTCATACTATCCATTCCATTCCGGGAACTTAAACACTTTTCGTTAACATATCACGTGCCGAACAAAGGCATCGGGCAGGAGTATGATGCAGAGACCCTACGGGGTTCTTTTTTATTCCACAAAAATCCGTGTATCCGGCGTAAAAGTGATTTCAAAATGTTTATAAGAATACCGGGTCATAATAACGTGCTATACAACAAAATAGAGGTGAAATTTCAATGGTTGTTAAAGTAGGCGTAGCCAAGTTAGGCAATATTGCAAGTGGTGTAATGGCAGAACTGCTCCTCGATGAGAGAGCAGACCGTGAAGACATGCAGACGTTCATGGCGACCAGCGGTACAAAGCTCGAGCCGGCAGATGTTGACCGTGTCGTTTCCAACCTGAAGGCATACAAACCGGACTTCTGTATCGTGGTTTCCCCCAACGGCGTTCTCCCCGGCCCGACCGGTGCCCGCGAACAGCTCGCTGCAGCAGGTATCCCGACTATTATCATCACCGATGATGTCACCACCAAGAAGGAGTGGGAAGGCGTCAAGGCTGACACCAAGTTCGGGTACATCATCATGAAGGCTGACTCCATGATTGGTGCACGCCGCGAATTCCTCGACCCCGTCGAGATGGCAGATTATAACGGCAACCTCGTAAAAGTACTGGCAATGACCGGTGCATTCCGCAAGCTGCAGGTTGCCCTTGACAAGGTCATCGACCAGGTCAAGGCAGGTAAGAAGGGCACAGAAATCGAGCTCCCCAAGATCATTATGACCACCGACAAGGCGGTCGATGGTGAGTTCACCAACCCCTTCGCACTGGCAAAGGCACGCGCTGCCCACGAGATCGCAATGGCCGTTGCTGGACAGAATGTCAAGGGCTGCTTCATGACCAAGGAATGGGAGAAGTACATCCCGATCGTTGCAAGCGCTCACGAAATGATGAGAGTGGCAGCAGTTCTGTGCGACGAAGCCCGCGAGCTCGAGAAGGCAGGAGACTGCATCCTGCGCCAGGCCCACAAGAAGGATGGTACGCTCGTCCGCAAGACCAAACTCGTTGCAAAATTTGAGTGATTTTATTCAATTTTTTTTCTTTTTGTACTACCTTTCATAATTCCCGGTGATGGCTCACCGGCCTTCATTCCGGTAGTACTTACCAAGATCCTCGGGTAGAGTCAGGATCACGGGCTCATGGTGAAGGCGTTCCATGAACGCCGAGTCGCTGGTTGACAGGGGATTGGGATTGATCCGGGAGATCAGGGAGCAGAAAGCCCGGAACTTCCCGGTTTTTCCATGGCTAAAAAAGATTGCCATGTTGAATGCATAGGTACCCAGTTTGCGATACAGGGAGAGAATCTCAAGAATGCCTGCCGTAAGAGGATCAATATAACTTTCCAGCTCATCCAGGCACTGCACCGGCAGGATCCCCCGCACTTCACGTTCACCAAGGGGGACCGCGTGGGCTGACCAGAGGATCTCATCACCAAAAAGGTACCGGTCCGAAGACCGTTCCTGTTCCCGTACGGCATCCCAGTACGGTTTCCCGTTCCTTGCTGTGTACTCTTTACCTGCGGCAATGTACCGCTCAACAAGCCACGAGGGATGCATGTCTGCAATTCCCTGCATATGGGGATGGACAATACTCGCCCCGGCAGAAGGCAGGTAGTTCCAGTTGATGCTGGGATATCCCCCAAACCGCAGCAGTGATTCGGTCTGGGCATGGAGGGCATCGGCTATCTGCTGCCGGGTAAACAATGGCACGATATGATCACCCGTGATCACGGTCACCGTATGCCATGCAGCGAACGGAAACATGTTGGGAAAGGTGACACTTTCTCCAATGATAATCCGGGAGCCGTCCGGGAACGTTGGCGTAACGGAAAAGATATTTTCCCGACAGAACGGGCAGTCTGAAGATTCATGAGGGAGAGAGAGTGGCTGATCGATATGCCGTTTGAGCCGCTCCGGGCTGATCCGGCACCGGAGTCCGGTCAGGCGTTCCTCACGGTACTGCAGAATTCCCCGGCCGGTGGCAACATCTGTTACGGCAAACATGTCCTCTCATGAATAATGTGCTGTCAGAGAGGTGATAGACGTTTGCACGTCGCATTGGACCTGTCCCGGTCCTCGGAGAATCCGATTTTTCTCATCGGAATGGATTCAGAGAAAATAAAGAAAAAAAGTTATCTATCTGCCAGCAGCCCCTCCCGGGGCTGTCTTCGGCGGGTATGTGCGGCAGAGTGAGATCTGCTTATACGATATACTTGCCGAGGAGGCGGATAGAGGTGGTCATGTCGGGACCGAGTGGTGAACCAAAGATGATCTGGGTGACACCGGCTTTCGTGAGGTCTTCGCATTTCTGCTTGACCATTTCCGGGGTTCCTGCAATGGTGAATGCATCGATCTCCTTGTCTCCCACGAGCTCTCCAACGGTTTTGAAGTCAAATTTCCCGAGTGCTGCCTTGATCTTGGCGACATTGTTGAGGTCAAGACCGTGGCGGGTCAGGAGTTCGGGCGGGGAGCCGGCTGCGATGAATGCTGCAACGATCTTTGCCGCATTGCGTGCCTTCTTTTCGCTGCGGTCGATCGACATTGCAGTGTATGCACCGACATCAAAGGCCTTCTTGCCTGCTGCATCGGATGCTTTCTTGATGATCGGGATAGCAATCTGGAAGTCTTTGGGGTTGGATGCGTTGATTAAGGCACCGTCGCCAACCTTTCCAGCGAGCTCGAGGACCTTGGGGCCCTGTGCACCGATGTAGATCTGGACACCCTTCTTTCCGGGGAGGTTGACACCAGTCAGCTTTGCACCGTCATAGTCGAAGAACTTCATGCCGGACTTCTTGACCTCCTCACCGGCACAGAGCTTGCGGATCTGCACAACTGCCTCTTCGAGGCGGGCAACCGGCTTTTCCGGGTTGATTGCCAGCTTCGGGAGAGTTGAGAGGTCACCGGGCCCGATACCCAGCACTGCACGGCCATCGGAAATTTCGTTGAGCGTGCAGATGAAAGAGGCCATCGCAGCCGGCGTGTCGGTAAAGGCGTTCATGATACCCGGACCCATCTTCAGGGTCGTTGTTGCCTGTGCAATGGCTGCGAGGGTGGGGTAGCAGTGGCGGTTGTTGTAGTGGTTGGTGATCCATGCGAAGTCAATATCCTTGGATTCAGCAAGTTTACAATAGTTGACAACCTGCTTTACATTGACATTCCCAGGTACAAATTCAATTCCGTATGTCAAGGCTTGTTCACCTCATGGAGTATTACCGTACACGCATTTAAATAAATTATCATTTAAATCTGGGCGCAAATGCCATACAGCTCAGATTAACGCCCGATAAACGGTATTTCGGGATTGCGGGGTGGAATACGGGGCCCAATCCGGGAAAGACGCAAGGATGAAATCAATATTCAGGCCCCATTTCAGGTTTAGCAGCCTTGCAGGAAAAGTGCAACCGGCATGATTTTTTTCTGACCGAACCGGCTTTTTCCCGTTACACATTTTTAGGTGAGTATATCCTATAAGATATTGAACTGCAGGAGAAAATAAGTACCCTGCTACAGTTACCCTGTCAGATTTACACAACGGGAAGATCCATGAGAGTACTTGCAATTGGCGTGGGGGGAGCAGGCGGTCGCATTACCGGGGCACTCTATGCCAATGACAGGAAAAGCAGCAAAGTAACCTGCGTTCAGGCGCTCGTCATCGATGTTGACAGTGAAGCCCTCGCTCAGCTGAAAACGCTTCCCGATTCGGCAAAGATCGATTTTTCGTCCATCGATCCAGAGATCCCGGACCAGACTCTGCAATCGCCCCAGTCCGGGATGATCGATATCGGAGAGATTATCGCCCGTGTCCAGAATATGGAGAGGAGCGAGACAGACGCAATCCTGCTCTGCTGCGGCCTTGGCGGCAGGATGACGGATGGGGTTCCCGGACTTATCGCGGCACTCAGGGAATCCGTTACCGAACCGATCTTCGGACTGGTCACCCTCCCGGCCCTGACTGAGGGAGAGAAACGATCGGCAAAAGCGGCCGAGGATATAGATGCCATAGCCCCACTCCTTGACGGGACCATCCTTTTTGACAACGAGACCTGGCTCAAGAAGATCGCTGCCCGGAGGGATGCTCTGGTTGAAGAGATATCCAAAGGGCCCGGCTTTCTTGGGCTGGGCAGGAACCAGCCCCAGCTGACTCCCGAGGAGATCACGAATAAACTGCTGAACCAGAGCATAATCCGTAGGATCAGCCTTCTGTTACGGGCTGGCGAATTCCGCGCCGATGGGGGTATTGAACTCGCAGAAGTTGTGATGGATTCGAGCGAAGTGCTCAACACCATTATGGGAATGGGATTTATCTCCATCGGGTACGCAGTGGAACACCTCTCCAAGAGCCCGCTTGCATTCCTCTCCCGATTGCGAACCTCGAATACTTCCCTGGAACAACGGAAAAGCGCTGAACGGATTATCGAGCTTGCCAAGCAGGCAATCTATCAGGAAGTTTCCATTCCCTGCGATATGACCAGTGCTGCAAAGGCGTTGATACTTGTTGCCGGTCCATCCCATGAGATATCCATGAAGGGGTTCATGACCGTCCGCAAATGGATTGACCGGAGCATTGCCGGCATGGAGATGAGATCCGGGGATTACCCGGTCACCAGCGCAGAGAATGTGGCAATCATTGTCGTTTTAAGTGGCCTTGAAAATATACCGAGGGTGACCGAGCTTCGGGAGATCCGGGAGCAGTACCGGACCGGCGTCTCCCGTCAGGTAACATCTTCCCTCAATCTTCCCCCTGCCGCAGGCCGGCAGTCGGAGGGCGGAGGTTCTGCCGTCACTACGTTATGGAGCGGGTCTGATCTCCGGGATGATATGATTCGTCTCCCGGGAGAAAAGCCGAAGAAGGCCGGGATCCCCCGGCATTCTGAGGGAGGAGGAGATGTTCTCCCGGATAATCCGACATCCCAAATTCAGATTCCTGTAGCACATTCCCAGGGTTCACGACAGCAGGAAGTACGCCCCCGCATTCCTGAAGAAAGGAATATCCCGGCAGTGGGACGCTATACCGCGGAAAAAAGGGATGACGTTTCCGCAAAACCGAAAGTACAGTCAAATGTCCCCCCACCCGTTTCTCCCGGGGAGGGTGAAGAGAGCGAGCACCATCTCCCGGAAAAACGGGGGTATGACCATATCTCCTCCGGGCAGCAGACACGGGCGCCTGTACGAAGAGCAATCGAATCTGGATATGAAGGAAACATCCCGTTAAAACCGGCTCCGGCCCAAAGGACGCCAATGACGAAGCAGGTACCTGATCCGGACAGACATAAGAATGTACATCCTGTGCACACCGGAAATGAGATCTCTTCGGCACAGGGTCGGACAACCCAAACGCCGGAAACAAGGACCATTATAAGGAGAGTTACGGCAAAGTCGCCGGTTCAGAGCCCCGTACCAGCCCGGGAGACCCCGGTACCGGCATCACCTCACAAGACGATCATCCGCCAGAAAAAGAAAGCGCCTGAAGGCGATCTGGAGAGACCGGAATATCCCGAAACCGGCGAGAAGAACAGCCCTCTACGACAGGAAGAACTTGAATCTGCGGTAGAATGGGAAGCCGGGTCTGCAACCGTATCTCTTGAAGAATCAAAGATCGGGATGAAGGGGCGGGTCCAGCCAACACGTGATGACATCTTTTTGGGAAAAACCATCCCCTTAAAAGAGCCATTACGGGTAAAGGATGAGGCACTGATCCATACCGAGATCAAAACAAAAAAAATCAGGTTTGCTCCGGATGCTGGAGAGGCGGCTGGTACACCGGAAAGTTCGTCAATGGCATCAGGAAAGAAAAAATTCCGGTCGTCAACCCCCGATGATGACCGGACCTGATATCAGTGGTTGATCTCCGCCACCTTTGAGAAGGGAATGTTTCCCGCTCCGATCTCTGTCCGGATGGAAATACCCTGCTCAACGCAATTACCGATATGGTTGAGGCCGCTGTACGCGACAATCGAAAGCCGGTAGGGATTGTCCGGCAGGTTGAATACCTTATTCCCCATTGAAACCGGATAAACAAAACCACAACTGTTCATCAGCCGGATGGTCTCTTCCACATCACCCCGGGCTGAGGTGGGCACTTCGCGGACATTGGCAAGGGCGATTCCGGTCTTTGTACAGGCAAAGTCATGAATGGAGGTCAGACCTGAAGAGATGAAGAGTTCGAGGGGATCAATGGTGGTACCACGGTACCCGATCAGGTCGCGGAACCGCTGAGGAACGTTATTCTCGATCTCCAGCCTTCCTCCGTATGCCATCTTTACCGGGATGCCATTTCTCTGGAAAAGACCGTCCATGGTGATACTGCACAACGTGATCACTCCGACACAATCCTGAGGTACTCTCGGATCCTGATCGAGGATCCGGTACGAGTTAAAGAATCCACACCCGGCCTGGATGACTTCATCGAATGCATGAAGAGCCCGATCGAGATCGTCTTTATGGACTATAGAGAGATTGTAGGCTACATCGCCGGTGCCTGTTGCGGGATCAAAGGTGCTCCGGTAGGCAAGGCGTTCCAGTTTGGAGATGATAAACCCGATCCGGTCATCAACGAGAGCATTATCGGTCTCCAGAAGGCCGGCTGGCGTGAGGATCCGGCCCTGGTTTCCGATCTTCTCGGTAAATCCCATCGAGTCCAGGTAACTGAGGTAATACTGGACCGCCCGGTCGCTCAGGACAAAACCCCGCTCTGCCATCAATTCCGAGAGTCTTTTTGCCCCGACCGGCTCGCGGTGCTCTTTTAAGATACGCAGGATCTCGATATACTTGCGTTCAGTGCGTATCATGACTCTTTTGCCCCCACGGCACCGGAACTGTCCTGGTATCGGCCGGCATATCGTTCGCTTCCATTCTTTACCTCATGAAGGATCATCTGGACAACGCGTTCTGACCGGCGCAGTTCGATGTCAGCTGGCCCCATGTTGGTCAGGCAGAGGGTCAGTTGTCCCCGGAAGCCCGGGTCAACAAAACCTCCACCCATCAGCACCCCCTGCCGCCCAAACGATGAGCGGCAGCGGAGTGTCCCCGCAACATCGGGAGGGAGTTCCACCCATTCAAGGCTCGGGACCAGCGTACATACCCCCTGGGGCAGGAGAAGATCCTCGGCAGCACGGAGATCATAGGAGGCCGGTTGCTGGCATTCCGCAGCATAAGGAGCAATGTGGAGTTTTTCCTGTGTCAGATCACTTCGGAGCCGGCGGGTAATCTCCTGTGCGGATAGTATCATCCACTAATTTATCGGTAGAGAATGCTTAATATCTTTTGATGGAAATACGTTGGGAAGGATCCATGGGGTAGAGGATATCCTCTTGGGCTTCGAACCCAAGGACGCGGGTTCGATTCCCGCTGGGTCCGCTTTTTTACAACCGTGATTTTTAGAGAATTCGAACAAGTGAACTTTCTTGTATCAATGCTTCGTGGCCAGCTCAAGGAGAAATTTACGATAATTTTCCCTGAAAAATAGGTCTGATGGCCAACTAAAAAATTAAATTTCGTTCCTCTTCGTTGAATGATGGTGTGTCCTGCGCCCGGCGATCCGGATAATCGCATAGATGAAGAGTACGATAAGAATGCCCAGCCCGATAAGAGTGACAAAGCCCCAGTCCATGTTCTTCTGAAGGATAATGGTCAGGGGGGTCGTGGTATTGCCCAGAGATATCTCCTGCTTTACCATCTGGGGAAGGTATCCTTCATGGGTCACGGTGATGTTGTAGGTCGTGTTATAGGTAAGCTGGGTATCCAGCTCGCCGCGCTGATCCGTCGTCCCAACGGTTGCACTGTTCAGAAGGACTGTTGCGCCGGCTATGTTTTTCTGGTCGGTATCCTGGACATAGAGAGTCTGGCTTACCGTAGCCGGGGTGAGGACCACCGGAAACTGACTTGAAGTGGAGGTAATATCGATCTGCTGATTTACCGGTGTATATCCTGCCTTGCTCACGACGATCGCATAGGTACCGGGTACAAGATTCTGGAGGGTGGCACTGCCATAGGTTGTGGTGGTTGCAACGACCGTGCCATTGATGGAGACGTCAGCACCGCTGATCGGCTGGTTTTGCTGATCGTGTACAAAGACAAAGCCACTGACCGGCACCGGCGTAAGAATGACTGCGTCAACTGCCTGATTTGTTCCAATAGTAATATACTGGTTGACGGTCTGGTAACCCGTTTTTTGAATCTGAACGGTCAGCGGAACGTTCCGGCTCACCGGTGCAATCAGGACACCACGTGAGTCTGTTGTTCCCAGCAGTACTGAATTAACGCTGATGGTTGCACCGGAAATGGGTGCAAGGGTGTTCTGGTCCCGGACAATAAAGGAATACTGGTTGGCGGAAAGCAGCCAGTACTGGACATTCTGGTTCGCTGCATCGACCTCTATGGTGTCGCTGCGGGGCTGGTAATTTGGTGCGGTGATATTGAGGGAATAATACGTGAATGCAGTGACACCGAACGTTGCAGCGCCGTTTGTATCAGTAGCGGTATTCTGGGAAGAGTTGGTGGATGTCAGAACCAGTGTTGCCCCGGAGACCGGTTGGAGCGTATTGGAGTCAAAGAGAGAGACATTCAGGTACAGGGTCTTCCGGTTCATGGTAACGGAAAGCGTGGTGGTATTTGCGTCTATCGTTCCCGCCCAGTCATCGTAGCCATTTGTGGTGATAAGAAGGTTAAGATTCCCTTGTCCGGACTGGAGCAGGAACTGGCCTGCATTGTTGGTGAGACCGACATTGTCACCATTGAGGAACACGGTGGCATGGGGAATGGTTGTATTATCGAGGTTATCCTGCACTGTGATCAGCAGGTTCGTCGCCTGTACAGCGCTGCAGAATGCGATAATACAGAGCAACGCAAAAAGGAAACGAATACGAGAGGCATTCATAATAAATAATCCCTCTGTGCTCGTATTTTAGCCCATCGGTTCCTTTGGCAGCGTCCGTTATAATTCAGACAGGGACGGCACCCGGTCAAGCAGCATGCCTTCCACCATTACTGGTACAAGGTGGCGTCCTTCTTCCACGGCCTTTTGGAGGCGCCATTCCCGTTCAGCGTAGATGGTAAAGAGCGGTTCGCCGGCCTTAATGAGCGTTCCCTTCTTTGCATGGAGCAGGATACCAGCGCCCCGGTCGTGAGGTGCCCCGGCAATACGTGCAAGCGTAATCAGGGACTGGTTGTTCATTTCGACAATATACCCTGATGCCGGGGCGTTGACCACAAACCGGTGTTCACCGGCCTGGATGTCGTCCGATTTAATCTTCGGATCACCACCCTGGATCTCGATAATCTGCCGGAATTTTTCCAGCGCTTTTCCCTTGGACAGGATCTCCTGTGCCATCTGGGTGCCGGTTCCCCGGGCAGCCTTCCCGGACATCTCAAGCGCGATGCCCGCAAGCGAGATGCTCTTCTGGATAAACGAGTTGGGTTCGGTTGCCCCCTCCAGGACATGGAGGGCTTCTTTGACCTCAAGGTTGGGGCCGATACTGTGACCGACCGGGATATCGCCGTAGGTCAGGGCGCATTCGACCTTCATGCCAAGACGGTCACCGAGTTCGATGAATTCGCGGGCGAGCTTCCTGCCGTCCTGAACTGTCGGCACCTTGGTGTGGTTACCTACCGGAATATCAATGACTACAAGGTTTGCCCCGACAGCAAATTTCTTTGCCATCACACTGGCAAGCATCTGGCCACGGGCATCGATCTTGAAGGGATATTCCTGCAGAATAATGCGGTCGTCCGCGGGAGCGATATTGGTGGCACCCCCCCATACAATACAGCCTCCCACATTTTCAGTCATTTCCTGAACTTCATGAGAGGAGAATTCGACGTTTGCAAGAACTTCCATTAGGTCGGCAGTCCCCCCGGCCCCGGTGATAGCACGGGAACTGGTCTTGGGGATCTTGAGACCACTGGCTGCAATGATCGGGACCACCAGCAACGAGATCTTATTGCCCGGTACTCCCCCGATGGAGTGCTTATCGACAATGGGACGCGACGCGAATTTTATCTGTTCCCCGGTCTCGACCATGGCTCTGGTGAGATGCTCGACCTCGTCCATGTCAAGGGGGTTGATATATGACGCCGTGATAAAGGCGGTGAGTTCCGCAGGAGAGATGTCATCGTTGACAACATCTTTTATGATCGTCAGGGTCTCGTCTTTTGAGAGGCGTCCCCCGTCCATCTTTTTCTTGATGAAATCAAGCGAGGCGGGGCGGTCGGCTTCCCGTATTTCAACCTCCTCGCCATCGGAAAGGTTCAGCCGCAGGTTGGTGGTCCGGTAAACACCGGCAGCACCCTGCCCTTCCAGGGTGGAAGTTGTGGCAACAACCGCAGTAACAGCTACACCGTTTTTGGGATTGATGACCTGGACACGGTCCCCATCCAGTACGCCGATATTCCGGGCATCGAGGCGGTTGAGTAGGATCCCCCGTCTCGTTGCAATATCGAGAATTTTAATGGTAAATCGCATAGAGTTGCTCCGCTGACCATCGGGTAAAACCCCCATCCGGGGAAGGTACCCCTGTTACAGGAGCATAGGATGTACCATCATAAAAAATCGTCCGGGTGTTCAGTACCGGTATAGTACCGGTATATTTGCACATTCTTTCAGTGCTGTCCCTGACACAGGAGAAATTTCACTAATAATAGGATTTTTCTGAAACGGGTGACTTCTCATCAGTTCCTGTGTGTCAGAAGGGCAGAATCGTGAAGATAACAGGTCTAAAAAGCGTTCTCATCGATTTGACGAAAAAAGAAAAAATTTAGATGTTAGTTCAGTCCCTGCGCACGATAATGAACGCAATTGCCCCAAGACCAATCAGTGCAACAAGTGCACCAAACCCGGGCGATTTTGTCGTCGTGGGTACTACGGTGGTCGGGATCGGGGTTGCGATCGTTGTCGGAGCTGCAGTGGTCACGGTTGCAACCATAGTGGGGGTTGCAGTCGGGGCCTGTGCCTGGAGGACGTTGAACAGTG